>Ga0137429_1000007_pt1 | contig 153632 bp, 104 predicted proteins | sample EasRivERMZT736_2_FD_102304 | JGI IMG/M metagenome (GOLD analysis project Ga0137429, IMG submission 102304) | Soil microbial communities from meander-bound floodplain in the East River, Colorado, USA - East River MetaG ERMZT736_2 | ecosystem: Environmental > Terrestrial > Soil > Floodplain ...
AGCACCAGCAGGCGCTCTTCGTACGATAGCGAGAGCATCCAGTGGATGAGCGTCAGATCGACCCCATCCTCGCTGTGCGTGGGCTCCGTCCGAAAGGACGGCTCGCCGGGATCGGAAGGGTCGTGGGTTCGCATGGCCTGCATCATCGCGCAACCTCCATGGCGCGTCAATGCAGGCGGAATCGTGCCGGCATTCCGAAGCGGTTCGCGGGTGGCGGCAGCGTAGGCGGGGATCAGCATCGGCGCGTCGCCGTGATCGCGTCGCCGAGCGCGCGGCGCCAGCGGCGGTAGCGCTCGCGGAGCGCGAGGTCGGCGGCGGGGAGAAAACGATCGGCCGGGGTCGACTCCCGCCACCCCGCGGGGTTGGCGGCGAGCAGCCACGCGATCCCACGCGCCGTCGCCTCGTGATCGCGGGGCCGCTCGACGACCAGGCCGCTCAAGCTCGCCATCCTGCGGCAGAGCCCGTCGAGGGAGCTGAAGCCCCCGGTGATTCGCAGGCGGCGAGGTGGCGGCAGGCGCCGGCCCATCGCGTCGAGGTTGGCCTGCGCCAGGAACGCGATGCTCTCGACCACCGCAACCAGCTTCTCCGCGGACGAGCCGGAGCCGACGAAGCGCGAACGGAAGTCGGGCACCCAGAACGGCGCTCCCAGCCCGGAGATGCCGTTCAGAAAGAGGGGCGGGGAGTCGCTCGCGGCGAGCCAGGCGGGCATCTCCCGCTCCGCGGCCCGCGTCGCGAGCCCGAGGCGCGTCGTCGCCCAGGCGATGGCGCTGCCGGCTCCGTTCACCGTTCCTTCGAGCGCGTAGATCGATCCCCTGCCGCTGACCAGCACCACGCCGGTCAGGAGCTTGGCCGCGCGCAGCGGGCGGTGACAGGGGCGCTGCACGAACGCCCCCGTGCCAATGTTGAGGTGCGCCACGTCCGGCTCGAGCCTGCCGGGAGCGAAGATCGCGGCCGGCTGGTCGCCGATCACGAGGCGCAATGGAATCCTGCGGCCCGAGGCGATGAGCGTGCCGAACGGGTGCAGGTTGGGAACGATCTCGGGGAGCGGCGCGGCGGGCAACCCGAAGAGCGCGAGGAGGCCGGGGTCCCAGGCGTTGCGGCGAAGGCTCCAGAGCAACGTGCGGGACGCGTGCACCGGGTCGACGAGATGCGGTCGCTCCGCGAGCAGCCGGAAGGTGAGAAAGGAGGCAAGCGGCCCCCAGGCAAGCGTCCCGGCAGAGGCGGCGCGTCGCACCGCCGGAAGATGATCCAGGCACCAGCGCAGCTTGCTCGCGCCGTAGTGGGGGGAAAGAACGAGACCGGTGCGGCGATGCACGCTCGCCGCGCTGGCGCCGAGGCGGCGGAGCCACGCGTGGGTGCGGCGATCCTGCCAGCTCAGCACCGGCGAGAGCGGCATGCAGCTAAGCCGATCCCAGCAGACGAGACTCGAGCGCTGGGTCGCGAGCCCGGCCGCCTCGATCCGGCTCGAGCGCGGGATGGCCGCCAGGACGCTCGCGATCGCCTCCTTAAAGGAGGTGACCATCTCCTCGGGATCGTGCTCGACGCGATGCGGTCCGATCCGCCGCGTGGCGACCGCGCGCTTGGCCGCGGCGACGATCCGCCCCCGGCGGTCGAACAGGATCGCCCGGCTGGCATGCCCCCCCTGGTCGAGCGCGAGGAAGAGGGATCGACTCCGCTCGCTCCGCGCACCTCGCGCCCGCTCGGTCACCACTTTCCCCCTCTGCGACCCCAGTCCCCCTGCGCCACCCCGGCGCAACCCTACTCTTTCAGATTCCCACGAGGGGGAGGATGGCGAGGACGTTCACACCCCACGTCACCCCGGCGGAGGCCGGGGTCCAGGACGGCGCTGGATACGACCGCCGCTCTGGATTCCGGCTTGCGCCGGAATGACGGAGGTGGAGGACCCGTACCGCCACTGCGACGGTCGCCGGGCGTCCGGTCGGCCCCGGGTCGGGAAGCATAGGGGGTCATCTCGCCGGCCGCAACCTGCGCCTTGCCCGGGGTTGACGGGGGCGGGGACTCGGTCGAGAATCCCGCTCGCGCATAGGTGCTACGGCGATGCGGAGGAAACGATGCCTTCCCGGAAAGTGATTGCGGTCGGCACCACCGCTGTCGTGCTGGCCTTCGTCGCGATTCTGGTGGTCCTCTCCCTCTCGGGGGGAGCCGACGACTACATGCCAACGACAAACGATCCCGCGGTGATCTTCAGCGAGGCGTGCGCGCGCTGCCACAACGAGCGTGGCGTGGGGGGTCGCGGGATCGGGCCGCGGCTCGCTGGCCGTGCCCTCTCGGTGGAGGAGGTGCGCGAGCATGTCACGGAGGGGGACGGGCGGATGCCGTATTTCCCGAACCTCCGGGGCGAGGCGCTCGCCAACCTGGAGGGGTACGTCCACGGGTTCTGAGAACGGGGAAGTTGGCGGAGAGGGTGGGATTCGAACCCACGTGGAGGTTTCCCCCCAACCCGCTTTCGAGGCGGGCGCGTTATGACCACTTCGCTACCTCTCCGCGGTCGTGGCTGGGTGCCAACGCGCGGCGGAGTCTACCCATGCTCCAGGTCGAAGTAAACCCCGCGCGGCGTGGGTTTGAGCCGCCCGGGCCCCGCGATCGTCCGACCGCGGCGGCAGGCGACCGCAGGCGGGTGCGCGCGACGATCCCTTGGCGAGGTCCGTATGCGTGAGCGAGGCAGGTCGGTTGGCGTCCTGGTAGGGCTGGCGCTCCTTCTCGGGGTGCCGGGAGCGCTAGCGCCGGCGCACGCCGCCGCGGCAGAGGACGGCGAGCAGGTCTCCGCCGCCTACGCGGAAGCCGAGCCGTCGTCGGCCCCCGTCGAGATCGACGGCGTGACGCTCTTTCGCGTCCGGGGCGTCTCCGCGCTGCCGGCGCCGGAGCGCGCCTCGAGGATCGCCCAGCGCGTCGAGGCGCTGGCTGGTGACGCCGCCTTCGCCGTGTCGTCGCTTCGCTTGGTCGACTCCGAGGTGGGGACGGAGGTCATGGCCGGAGACAAGCGCATCATGACCCTCACGGATGCCGATGCCCATCTCGAGGGGGTCTCGCGTCAGGCCCTCGCGAACGTCGTGATGGGGCGCATGAGCGAGGCAATCGAGGCGCATCGGGGCGCGCGCAGTCGCGCCTCCCTGACGCGAGGCGCGGCGCTCACGCTCGCGGCTACCGCGGCGCTGGCAGCGTCGCTGTTCGTGCTCGGATGGCTGCGGAGGTTCATCCAGGCGGCGCTCGATCGCCGCTTCCGCGAGCGCGTCGGCTCCGTCCAGATCCAGTCGTTCCAGTTCCTGCGCGCCGAGCGCATCTGGAGCGTCGTGCGCAGCACGCTCCGGACCGTGTGGGGCGTGCTCGTGCTGATCGTGGTCTTCGCGTATCTGGAGTACGCCCTGGCGCTGTTCCCCTGGACGCGCGGCCTCGGGACGCACCTGCTCGCCTACGTGCTCGACCCGGCGCGGGCGCTCGCACGGAGCCTCGTGGCGGAGATTCCCTCCCTGCTGTTCCTGGGGGTGCTGTGCGTCATCGTCTGGTACGCGCTCACCATCCTCCATCTCTTTGCCCGGGCGGTGGCGCGGGGGGACGTGATCCTCACCAACTTCGACCCGGACTGGGCCGAGCCGACGTTCAAGCTGGTGCGCGTCCTGGCGCTGGCCTTCGCCCTGGTGGTGGCGTATCCGTACATTCCCGGGTCAGGCTCCGAGGCGTTCAAGGGGATTTCGATCTTCATCGGGGTGATCTTCTCCCTCGGCTCCTCCTCCGCCATCTCGAATCTGATCGCCGGGTACATGATCACCTACCGGCGGGCGTTCAAGATCGGTGACCGGATCAAGATCGGAGAGACGCTGGGTGACGTGAAGGCGATCCGCCTGCAGGCGATCCACGTGCGGACGATCAAGAACGAGGACGTGACGATCCCGAACTCGGAGGTGCTGGGCAACTCGGTGATCAACTACACCTCGGCGGCGTCCCAGGAGGGGCTGATCCTTCATACGACCGTCGGGATCGGGTACGAGACGCCGTGGAGACAGGTCGAGGCGATGCTGCTGATGGCCGCCAAGCGGAGCGCCGGGTTCCTGCAGGAGCCGGCGCCGTTCGTGCTCCAGCAGGGGCTCGGCGACTTCGCCGTGACGTACGAGATCAACGCGTACTGCAAAGAAGCGAGCAGAATGGCGGCGCTTTACACCGAGCTACACCGGAACATCCTCGACGTCTTCAACGAGTACGGCGTGCAAATCATGACCCCCGCGTACGAAGGGGATCCGGAAGCTCCGAAGCTGGTCCCGAAGGAGCAGTGGCACACGCCGCCCGCAGGACCCGGGCGCTAGTCCCGCCCTACCGCCGCGCCGCGAAGAAGCCCTTCAGCAGCGCCGCGGCCTCGTCGGCGAGGACCCCTCCCAGCACCGGGAAGCGGTGGTTCAGGCCGCGCTGGACGCGCGCGGAGCGCAGGTAGCGCGTTCCCCCCACCTTGGGATCCCGGGCCCCGAAGACCAGCCGCCCGATCCGGGCTTGCACCATGGCTCCCATGCACATCAAGCACGGCTCGAGCGTGACGTAGAGGGTGACGCCTGCGAGCCGGTGATTGCCGAGCCGTCGGGCGGCGCGCCGGACGGCCAGGACCTCGGCGTGGGCGGTCGGATCGAGCGCGCGGGTGGTGCGGTTGGCGGCGGTGGCGAGGAGCTTCCCGTCGAGGACGGCAACCGCCCCGATCGGGACTTCCCCGAGGCGGTCGGCTCGGCGGGCCGCGGCAAGCGCCCGTGTCATCCATTCTCGGTCGGCGGCGGTCGATCGGCCCATGGAGGGGCATTCTAGCCGGATGCGGCGGCCGCGGCCGGCCCATTTTTCCACTCGCCGGCAACCTTCCTCGCGCCCGGTGCGTTTGCTCTCATGAGGCTTGACCGCCACCGGAGGAGTTCCGCATGCCACGACCATTCAGAAGTCTCTTCGTTCCAACCGCCCTGCTTGCCGCCCTTTCCCTCCCCGCCCTGGCCCAGGAAACCCGCCACGAGTCGTTCCCCTTCCAGCCCGGCCAGCGGCTCGAGGCGAAGCTCGAGCGCGGCGACATCGAGTATCGGACCGGGTCGGGCTCGACGCTCGCGGTCACCATCTCGGTGGACAAGGGGAAGATCGCCGACGTGGTGGAAGTCCGGTTCGTCCCCGGCGCGACCGGTCTGCAGATCGAGGCGGAGGCGCTGGGAGATGGTGCCGCGGGCGTCCTCTCCTGGCTGTTCGGGGGAGGCGGGGAGTCGCACAGCGGGCTCCGATTCGTCCTCGAGGGTCCGGCGCGCGTCGATCTGGCGCTCTCCACCTCGGGAGGGGACGTGCGGATCGGCGACGTCGAGGGGAAGGTGACGCTTGCCAGCTCCGGCGGGAACGTCGAATTCGGCACCGTGACCGGGGAGTTGACCGCGGCGACCTCCGGAGGAGATGTCGGCGGCCGGACCGTGAGCGGCCCGGCGACCCTTGCCACCTCCGGCGGGAACATCCAGATAGAGACAGGGGGAGAGAACCTGAAGATGCGGACCTCGGGCGGCGACATTACCGTGGGCGCGGGCGAAGGGCCGATCGATGTCGCCACCTCGGGTGGCAACATCAAGGTGGGCGACAGCTCCTCCGACGTGAGTGCCAGCACCTCCGGCGGCGACGTCGAGGTCGGGCGCGTCGGCGGGGCGCTCAAGGTGGCCACCTCCGGCGGGAACGTCCGGATTGTGCAGGCGGGCGGGGACGGAAACGTCACCACCTCGGGGGGCGACATCTCGATCGCCGAGGCGGCCGGCCGGCTCAAGGCCTTCTCGAGCGGCGGGAACCTCGTGGTCACGCTGGCGGAGGGGAACGATGCCGGGGGGACCATCGGCACCTCCGGGGGACTCCTCACCGTCCGGATCCCGCCGGGTCTTGGCCTCGAGATCAACGCCGACGCGAAGGGCGGACGTGTCACCTCGACCCTGGCCTTCAGCGCCTCCGCGACCGAGGCGAAGGACCGCCTCGTCGCGACGCTCGCGGGAGGCGGGAACCTTCTCACACTTCGTAATGACGACGGCGACATTCGTATCGAGGCGGCCGGAAGCCGGTGAGGCCGCTACAGGGGGGACCCATGAGATCGACTATTGCAACCCGTCTCGCTGTGGGCGCCACCGTCGCCGCGATTGCCGCGTCGGGCTCGCTCCTCGCCGCCGAGGGCACGCTGATCGCAGAGCGCTCGCTTCCTTCCCGGCCCGGTGCGTCGCTCACCGTCGATACCGACCAGGGCGGGCTGGAGGTGAAGGGGGAGAACCGCGACACCATCGAGCTCAGGGTCACCGTGAGCGGGCTCGATCCGGAGGAAGCGAAGAAGCACCTTGACCTGACGGTGGAGGAGGGAGCCTCAGGGGTCGTCATCCGGGCGCGCTTCAAGAAGAACGATTCCTGGATCTCCTCCCTGTTCGGCGGGGGAAGCGGCCAGGTGCACTACGAGATCCATGCCCCGCGCGCCACGAACCTCGCCGTCAACAACGGGTCCGGAGGGGTTCGCATCGACGCCTTCGACGGGACGGTAACGCTGGATAACGGATCGGGCGGCGTGGACGTGACCGACATCAACGGCTCGCTCAGCATCGACAATGGCTCGGGGGGGGTCGAGGTTTCGAGGTTGACCGGCCCCCTCGTGGTGGACAACGGCTCCGGCGGGATCGACGCGTCCGAGGTCAGGGGGGACATCCGGATCGACAACGGCTCGGGCGGCGTGCGCCTCGACGGCATCGACGGGAAGCTCGCCGTCGATACCGGTTCGGGAGGTGTGCAGGCGCGGATGGTCGGTGCGAACGCCGGAATCGTGGCGACCACCAGCTCCGGCGGAGTGCGGATCACCGTCCCGGCCGGGTGGGGCGCGGACCTCGACCTCAGCTCGTCGTCGGGCCGGATCGTCCTCGACGGCTGGAAGGAAGCCTCGGTCGGCTCCGCCAGGTCGTTCCGCGGCCAGGTGGGCGGCGGCGGGCCGACGATCAAGATGCAGAGCAGCAGCGGCAACGTCGAGCTGACCGCCGGCTAGACGCAGACAGATTCTCGGCCCGCGCCGGGCCGCGTGTTGATCGCACGGAGGGACGGGTGATACCGTCCCTCCACGCATGTACCTCCTAAACCTCGGCCTGAACCTCTGGAACGTCCTCCTCCTCTCGGCGTCGCTGGTCCTCGGGTTCACCGGCTCGCGCTGGCATGTCCTGGTCGCGCTCTTCGCGGCGGTGGTCTCGGCGCTCGTGCACGGCGGCAGCGTTGCCCTGCTGCTGGGTGGCAGCAAGCTGGTGAAGGAGCACCTCGGCCGGTTCAACCTCCCCCCCTCGATCCTCGATCGCCTGAACGAGGTGTACAAGGCGTTCGTGCCGAAGGCGATCCTCGGCGCCGCGACGATGCCGATCGTCGGAGTGATCGGGGGGCTGGTGGGCACCGGCGTGTTGCCGCGGGGCATTCACTGGGGGCTCGGACTGGCGGCCTACGCCTACAACCTGTGGCTCGTCCCGTACGAGTACCGCTGGCTGAAGAAGTTCCACGGCGTCGTGCTCGAGGTGAGCCGGCGCCTGCCGTCCGAGGCGGCAATGGAGGCGGCCGTTCCGCACCCCGGCTACATCCCGGATGAGGTGATCCTCGACCTGCGCGGCAAGGCGAAGGCGCTGCTCTTCATCGGGTTGACGATCCCGCTCGCGTACGCCGGCTACCGCTTCATCTCCGGCTTCGCCATCGGCTGGCTCGCGATCCCGACGCTCGTGGTGACCGCCGGATGCCTCGGCGGCTCGTTGCACTGCTACCTGCGGTCGCGGCGACTTCCCCCCGCGGCACTCCCTCCGGTCGCGGGGGCCGAGCCGCTCCCTACCGGGACGCGGCGATGAGGTTCCTGCCGACCGAGTTGCCCGAGGTGATCGTCGTGGAGCCGGATGTCCACCGCGATCCGCGCGGCTTCTTCCTCGAGACGTACCATCGCGACAAGTACGCCGCCGGCGGCATCCCCGGACCGTTCGTGCAGTTCAACCATTCGCTCTCGGCGGGGAACACGGTGCGCGGGCTGCACGCCCAGATCGAGCGCCCGCAGGGGAAGCTGGTTCGCGTCGTCGAGGGGGCGGTGCTGGACGTCGCGGTGGACATTCGCCCCGACTCACCGAGCTTCCGGCGCTGGGTCGGCGTCGAGATCTCCGCGGAGAACTTCCGGCAGATTTACGTGCCCCCCGGTTTCGCACACGGCTTCGCGGTGCTCACGTCGCGCGCCCAGGTCGACTACGCCTGCACCGAGGTGTACGTCCCGGCGGCCGAGATCGTGATCGCCTGGGACGACCCGGAGATCGGCGTGCGCTGGCCGCTCACCTCGCCGCTCCTCTCCGCCCGCGACGCGGCGGCGCCGCGCCTCGCGGCGTGGGGCGAGCGGCTGCCGCGGCGGGAAGTGCGCTGAGCCGGACGGGGCAGGCGACCGCCGGGGCTACCCCTTTCTCAACACCGCGAGCCGCGGGGCGCGGCTCTTCGGGCTGTCGAGGCTGAACGAGCGGGCGTCGCCGAGCTCGTCGCGAACGAACCCCTCGGTGCGCGCGACCGCCTCGGTCACGGCCCGGTTCTTCACCCACGCGTTCCAGACGATGCATCGCTCTTCGGGGTCGAACTCCCACAGCCCGATCAGGCGGCCGCGGTCGAAGATCGCGTGGTTCGGGAGGTCGGCGAGCCCGCCGAGTGCGACCAACGACTTGTCGCCGAACACCTTCCGGTCGAGATCCTTCGGGTCGATGAGCGTCCGGACCTCGCGGCGGTGAAGCACCAGGGCGTCGATGCTGCTGACGAGCGCCACCTGCGGCTCGCGCGGCGGCTGGAACGCCTCGTAGGCGGGCAGGTCCTGGGCCAGGATCAGCCGATCGCTTCCCTTCGCGAGCGGCACGAGCTTCAGCGGGGCGAGCGCGGCCTGAGCGGCCTTCACTCCCAGCCCCGAGAACCACTGGAACTCCGCCACCGTGGCGGGTCCGATCCAGTGGAAGTACCGACGCGCCAGCTCGACGTGCGCGGCCTCCGCGGCCAGAGCGAAGCTGGCGAGCGGATTCGGCTTCCAGAGGGCGTAGCGATAGCGCTGCTGGTCGAAGCGTCCGTTCGTGGAGACACGGCGGATGTCGCCGGTGGCCTGCAGGCGTCCGAGCGCCACCGGCAGCGTCGTGGTCAGCCCCTTCTTCTTCCCCTCTTCGCCGAGGTTCCGAGCCGCCGTGCCGGTGGCGGCGCGGATCGCGTCGGGCTCGAGCGGCCCTTTCGCCAGCGCCTTCAGCACCGCGTCGCAGAGCGCCTGGATCTCCTTCTCGGTCACGCCGAGCTTGAGCGCGGTGCGCAGGTCGGTGTTGAACCCCTGGCCGACCCGGAGTCCGAGCGCGTAGTCGCTCGCGGGCAGAACGTAGGTGCAACCGCGGGCCGACGGAAGCTCGTGGATCTCGAGCCGGGCGACCGCGGCGTCCGCCGCCTCACGCCCGACGCCGCCGCGGGCGAACAGGGCCAGGTACGGCCCCACGCCCCCGACCGAGCGCGCCCAGCCGCTCCGCTCCAGGATCGCGGCGGGCTTCCGCTTCGCCAATGACCCATCCAGTCCCTGCCGGTGCCACCACCAACCCCTCAGCTTCGCCAGGTCCATCGGTTCGGCCTCCCGTTGACGCCCTGCCATGGGGAGAGAGGATACCGCGAGAGCGCGAAACGAGGGTCTCCCGGATGCGTCAGGCCCTGCTGGCCACAGCGGTCACGCGCCCTGCGGCATCGGCGCCTTCGACCGTGGCGGGAACAACAGGGACGCCCCAGCTCCGATCGCCAGGATCAGCAGGATGACCGCCAGGAGGTAGAAGTGGAAGTGGCCTCCGAGGATGTCCTTCAGCCAGCCGGCGGCGAGCATCTTGCTTCCGACGACCATGAGGACGACGGCGAGCGCGACCTTCAGGTAGCGCAGGCTCGCCAGCAGTTCCGCCAGGGCGAAGTAGAGCGACCGCAGCCCCAGGATTGCGAACACGTTGCTGGTGAACACCAGAAAGGTGTCGCCGGTGATCGCGAAGATTGCCGGTATCGAATCGACCGCGAAGATCAGGTCGGTCGTTTCGACCAGGATCAGCGCCAGCGCGAGCGGCGTCAGCATCCAGGCTCCGGCCCTCGCCGCCTCGAGGGTGGCCGCAGAGCCGACGCGCACTACGAAATGTCCGCCGTGGAAGCGATCGGTCACCGGCAGCAAGCGCCGCGCCAGGCGCACGACGGGGTTGCGGGACAGGTCTTCCCCCTGCGGCTTCACGATCAACATCTTGACGCCGGTCAGGATGAGGAAGACTCCGAAGATGTAGAGGATCCAGTGAAACTCCGCGATCAACCTCGCGCCCACCGCGATCATCGCGCCGCGCATCAGGAGGGCCCCGAGGATCCCCCAGTAGAGGACGCGGTGCTGGTATATCGCCGGCACGCCGAAGAAGGAGAAGATCATCGCGATCACGAAGATATTGTCGACGCTGAGGGACTTCTCGACCACGTACCCGGTCAGGTATTTCAGCGCCGCCGTCGGTCCGTCGAGCGGCGCGCCGTCCACGGGGTCGGGAACGATTCCGAGGCCAAACCAGCGGCCGTCGTAGGCGAACCCCACGAACACCGCGAACGCCAGCCCCATCGTGATCCAGACCGCCGACCAGCCGAGCGCCTCCCGGAAGGAGACGACGTGAGCCTGGCGATGGAATACCCCCAGATCGAGGGCGAGCAGGGCGAGAACCAGAGCCACGAAACCACCCCAGAGCCAGACCATGCAGTCTCCTCGCGCGTCACGCGACCCGATTCGCGCCGATCCGGGGGTCGTATGAGCTCGCGCTTGCGATGGAGACGATACGGCACGGCGCGATCTCATCCAAATAGATAATTCAATGTTGATTCATCTGTTTTCTCTATATACAATCTCGCCATGGAATGGCTGAACTACCACCATCTCCTGTATTTCTGGACCGTGGTGAGGGAGGGAACCGTGGCACGCGCGGCGCAGCGCCTGAGCCTCGCCCAGCCTACGGTGAGCGCGCAGCTCAAGGCCCTGGAAGACGCGCTCGGGGTGCCACTATTCGACCGCCAGGGACGGCGGTTGGCATTGACGGACACCGGCCGCACGGTGCACGCCTACGCCGAGGAGATCTTCGGGCTGGGGCGCGAGCTGCTCGATACGGTGCGCGGAGGCTCCGCCGGACGGGTGGCGCCGTTCGTCGTGGGGGTCGCCGACGTGGTCCCGAAGCTGGTCGCCTACCGGATCCTCCAGCCCGTGCTCGCACTTCCGGATCCGGTCCGGCTGGTGCTGCGCGAGGCCCCGGCGGAGCGCCTTCTGGCGGATCTTTCCACGCAATCGCTGGACCTGGTACTCACCGATTCCCCGATCTCACCCCAAACGCATGTGCGCGCCTTCCATCATCTGCTCGGCGAGAGCGACGTGACCTTCTTCGCCGCCGCGCCGCTTGCCCGCCGACTGCGGGCGGACTTTCCCCGGTCGCTCGCCGGGGCGCCGATGCTCCTGCCGGCGAAGGGGACGAGTCTGCGGCGCGGCCTGGACGACTGGCTGGAGCGTGAGCGTCTGCGACCGCGGGTGGTGGGTGAATTCGACGACAGCGCCTTGCTCAAGTCGTTTGGCGAGGGGGGCGCCGGAGTTTTTGCCGCCCCCTCGGTGATCGAGGCCGAGGTGCAGCGCCAGTACCGGGTGCGAGTGCTGGGGCGGACCAAGAGGGTGCGGGAGAGGTTCTACGCCGTCTCGCTGGAGCGCCGTCTGCGCCACCCCGCAGTGGTGGCGATCACCGACTCCGCCCGCAGGGAACTGTTCGGCTAGCCGGCCGCCGGAGTGCCATGATCGCAACGCCTGAGGAGGAACTCCCATGATGCTGCGCACCCTCGTGTCCACGATCGTCATCTTTCCGCTAGCCGTCGCACCGGCCGCGGCACAACTGCCGCCGGAGATCGCCGACAAGGTCGACCAGTCCGCGTTACGGGTCCTCGAGGAGACCGGCGTCCCGAGCGCCTCCGTCGCGGTGGTCCACGACGGAGCGCTCGCCTTGACGAAGGCGTACGGGCGGGCCCGGCTCGATCCCCCGATCGCGGCGGCGCCAGCCATGCGCTACTCGATCGGCTCCATCAGCAAGCAGTTCACCGCCGCGGTGCTCGTCATGCTTGCCGCCGACGGCAAACTGAGCCTCGACGACAAGGTGGCGAAGTTCTACCCGGAACTGACGCGCGCCGGCGACATCACGGTGAGGCAGCTCCTGTCGCACACGGCGGGGATCCGCGATTACTGGCCGCAGGACTACGTGCCGGCGACGATGCTCGCGCCGATCACGACGGACGCGCTGATGAAGGACTGGGCCGGACAAGCGCTCGACTTCGAGCCTGGGACGAAGTGGCAGTACAGCAACACCGGGTACGTCATCGCCGGTGCGATCGCCGAGAAGGTCAGCGGCAAGCCGCTGCTCTCCCTGCTGGACGAGAGGATCTTCCTCCCCCTGGGGATGCACAGCGTCCTCGACATCGACCAGGGGCGCCTGACCGACGCCGACGTGACCGGGTACCGCCGCTTCGCGCTCGCCGCGCCGCGGCTGGCGCCGAAGGAGGGGAAGGGATGGCTGTTCGCCGCCGGCGGGCTCGCCATGACCGCTGAAGATCTCGCCCGCTGGGATCTGGCGCTCATCGACGGCCGCGTGCCGGGCCCGGGCGTCGTCGGCGAGCTGGCGACCGAGACGCTGCTCACGAGCGGCGTGGGCACCGGGTACGGACTGGGCGTCGGCCTCGCACTCGAGGGCGACCACCGTGTCCTCACCCACGGAGGAGAGGTCTCCGGGTTCACCGCGATGAACCGCGTCTATCCGGAGGACCGTGCCGCAATCGTGGTGCTCACCAATCAGGACGCCGCCGAGGCGGCCGGGGCCATCGCGAGGGAGATCGCAGACCTGATCTTCATCAATGCCTCGCCCGCCGATGCGGGGGCGCTCGCCCGCGTGAGCGGGATCCTCGAGGGCCTCCGCCGAGGGACCATCGATCGCTCGCTTCTCACGCCGAATGCGATCGAGTACTTCTCGACCGAGGCGCTCGCGGACATGAAGTCGAGCCTCGGGAGGCTGGGTCCGCCGAAGGGGGTCACCCAGCTCAGGCAGGGGCTTCGCGGCGGCCTCACGACCCGCGTCTATCGCGCCGAATACAAGAAGAAGACGCTGGCGATCGTGACACGCTCGGCGCCGGACGGGAGGTTCGAGCAGTTCACCGTGGGCTCCGGGTAGCGGAGCATCTCCCGAGGCCTTTCCCGGATCGGCGGACGGCCCGGAATTCCTTGACGTCGCGAACGCCTTTGGGATATAGGTTGCCGGTTTCCGGCCCTGGGGAGGTCTCCATCAAGGATCTGGCGCTCGGCAAGGAACCCACGCGCGGAGCAGCGACGGCGACGGCCGAAGCGAGCGGCTTCATCCGCGAGCTGGGACTTCTCGACTCAACGATGATCGTCGCCGGATCGATGATCGGTTCCGGGATCTACATCGTCTCCGCGGACATCGCCAGGCTCGTCGCCTCCCCCGGGTGGCTTCTCGTCACCTGGATCATCACCGGGCTCATGACGATCCTCGCCGCGCTCAGCTACGGGGAGCTCGCGGCCATGATCCCGAAGGCCGGCGGGCAGTACGTCTACCTGCGCGAGGCCTACTCCCCGCTGTGGGGCTTCCTGTACGGCTGGACGCTCTTTCTCGTCATCCAGACGGGCACGATAGCCGCGGTGGGCGTCGCGTTCGCGCGCTTCCTCGGCGTGATCGTCCCTGCCATCTCGCCGACAGGATGGCTCGTGCCGCCCATTCGCCTCTCCGACGGGTATGCGCTCAGCCTCTCCACCCAGCAGGCCGTCGCGATCCTGCTCATCGTGGGCCTGACCATTCTCAACACGCGGGGGATCCGGCTCGGGAAGCTCATCCAGAATGTCTTCACCTCGGCGAAGACGCTGTCGCTAATCGCCCTCATCGCGCTCGGCATCCTGATCGGACGCAACGCCTCCGCCGCCGCGAACTTCGGCGACCTGTGGACCACCAAGGGTGCCGCCGCGATCTCCTCCGGGACCTTCACGTCGCTGCCCGTCGTCTCGGCCGCCGGGGGGGTGCTCGGCCTGCTGGTCGCGCTCTGCGTCGCGCAGGTTGGATCGCTCTTCTCCGCCGACGCCTGGAACAACATCACGTTCACGTCGGGAGAGGTGAAGAACCCGCGGCGCACCGTCCCGCTGTCGCTGGCATTCGGCACCTGCCTGGTCATCGCGCTCTACGTCCTCGCGAACGTCGCCTACCTCTGCGTCCTGTCGCTGCCGGGCATTCAGGGTGCGCCCGACGATCGGGTCGGCACCGCGGCGCTCGGCGTCGTGTTCGGGGGGGCGGGGGCGGCGATCATGGCAGTGGCGATCATGATCTCGACCTTCGGCTGCAACAACGGGCTGATCCTCGCCGGCGCCCGCGTCTACTACGCCATGGCGAACGATGGCCTGTTCTTCCGTGCGACCGCCAGGCTCAATGGCCGCCATGTCCCGGCGGTCGGGTTGCTCCTGCAGTGCGTCTGGGCCTCGCTGCTGGTGCTGCCGAGAACTCGATCCGTCGACAGTGCCACAGGGGTGGCGACCTACGGGAACCTCTACGGAAACCTGCTCGACTATGTGGTTTTCTCCGTCCTCATCTTCTATGCGCTGACGGTGGCGGGGATCTTCGTGCTGCGCGTCAAGCGGCCGGATGCCGAGCGGCCGTATCGCGCCTTCGGCTATCCCGTCGTGCCGGCGCTCTACATTCTCGCCGCGACCGTTATCATGGTGGTGCTGCTCCTGTACCGCACGGAGACGACGTGGCCCGGTCTCATCATCGTGCTGACGGGGATTCCCGTCTATTTCGTCTGGCGGAGCCGGTCCATGAAGCCGGCGGCGGCCTGAGGCTGCCCGCGACCGGACACCGCGGAGGTTGACGGATGGCTCACTCGCTCTTCGCAAGGAAACCTCTCCATGTGCTGCTCGAGGAACTGAAGGGAGAGCACCGGCTCAGGCGGGTGCTCGGCCCGGTGCAGCTGACGTCTCTCGGGGTGGGCGCCATCATCGGCGCCGGCATTTTCGTCGCCACCGGGGCGGCCGCGCACAACGTCGCCGGGCCGGCCCTGATGCTCTCCTACGTCGTCGCCGGTGTCACCTGCATCTTCGCGGCGCTCTGCTACGCCGAGTTCGCCGCCATGGTCCCGGTGGCCGGCTCGGCCTACACCTACGCGTACGCGACGCTCGGCGAGATGTTCGCCTGGATCATCGGCTGGGATCTGGTGCTCGAGTACGCGGTGGGGAGCGCCACCGTGGCGAATGGCTGGTCCTCCTACTTCCAGAGCGTGATCGGGAAGTTCGGCCTGCAGTTCCCCCTGATGTTCAGGGGATCTCCGTGGGTCTACGATCCGGTGACGGGCACCTTCCCGACCACGGGGTCGGTGGTCAATCTGCCCGCCATCCTCGTCACCTGCGTCGTCACCGCGGTCCTGGTGAAGGGGATCCAGGAGAGCGCGAGCTTCAACGCCGCCATGGTCATGGTCAAGCTCGCGGCGGTGCTCTTCGTCATCGGCGTCGGGGCCTTCTACATCGACCCGGCCAACTGGCACCCCTTCGCTCCGTTCGGCATGACCGGAATCAGCTTCTTCGGCCACCCCGTCGCGGGGCAGACGAACGCGGGCGGGTCGCCGGTCGGCATGCTGGCGGGAGCGGCGATCATCTTCTTCGCGTATATCGGCTTCGACTCGGTGTCCACGCACGCCGAGGAGGCGAAGAAGCCGCAGCGCGACGTGCCCATCGGCATCATCGCTTCGCTCATCATCTGCACGGTCCTCTACATCGCCGTCGTCGCGGTGCTCACCGGCATGGTCCAGTACAACCACCTCGACATCGGAGCGCCGGTTTCGGATGCGTTCAAGCAGAAAGGAATCGGCTGGGCGGAGTTCCTGATCGCAGCCGCCGGCGTCGCGGGGATCACCTCGGTGCTGCTCGTCATGATGCTCAGCGGACCGCGTGTCTTCCTCGCCATGGCGCGCGATGGACTGGTGCCGCGGGAGTTCTTCGGCGCCGTCCACCCCAGGTTCCGCACGCCCTGGAAGAGCACCATCCTGATCGGCGTCTTCGTCTGCACCATGACCGGGTTCCTGCCGATCGACTTCCTGCTCCATCTGACGAACATCGGGACGCTGCTGGCCTTCGTCATCGTCTGCGCGGCGGTCCTGATCATGCGCCGGACGCATCCCGAGGCCGAGCGGCCGTTCCGCTGCCCGATGGTTCCTCTCGTTCCGATCCTCGGAATCCTCTCCTGCCTTCTCCTGATGTTCTCGCTCCCCGCGGCCAACTGGTGGCGGCTCGGCCTCTGGCTGCTCATCGGCTTCCTCATCTACTTCGGCTACGGCCGCCGCCACAGCCTGCTGGGGATGCATCTGGGGCACGAGATCGCGAAGCACGGCGTGTCGCCCGCGGGCTCCCTGGCGACAGATATCGAGGATCCGACCAAGCGCTGACCGGCCTGCCGGCCGTACGCTGCCGCGCGACCCGACGCCGCGACATCCAGCCGGCGGCGGGGAAGGCCGCGCGCCGATTTGGGGTGTCCATCACCTCATTTGCGGCAGCTCGATGTCCGGCGTGACCGGAATGGAGCAGGTTACCGGGCCGCCGCCGGTGGTACGCCACCTGCACTGTCCTCCACGGTGACCCACGCACGCCTTCCACTGGAGGTTCGACATGAGGCTCGCTCGCATCGCCGGAACCGCTCTGCTCGCCGCCGTGCCGATGGCCGTCCCGGCGCAGGAACGCAAGGTCGTTCGCCACGAGATGGGGGGCCCGCCGCCGGTGGCCCTGCGCTTCGAGCTGCCCGCCGGCGCGCAGCAGGTCACCGTGCCGTTCCGGACGGTGAACCATCACCTTCTCCTGCCGGTGAAGGTGAACGGCAAGGGGCCGTTCGATGTCGTGCTCGACACCGGGATGCCAGTAGAGGATCTGGCGCTGTACGACAGCCCCGAGGTCGAGGCGATCGGCCTCGCCTACCTCGACAACGTGCGGGTTGCGGTCGGCGGCGCAGGGGGAGCTGGAGAGGGGCGGCCTGCGAGGATGGCGGAAGGGGTCGCATACAGCGTCGGGGACCTCAAGATCCTCGACGGTCGCGCGATCGTAATCCCCGCCCCGAAGGCGCTCGCCGTCTACCACCACGGGATCATCGGCGCGGCGCTCTTCCGGCACTTCACCGTCGCGATCGACAACGACCTGCAGACGGTTACGCTGCGCCGGCCCGAGGAGTATCAGCCGCCGGCGGGAGCAGGGGTCGTGCCGCTCACGCTCGAACATGGAATGCCGTTCGTGCAGGCGCGGGTCCGCAGCGGCGCCGGGCCGGCGGTCGTGGCGGACCTGGTCGTTGACCTCGGCGCCTCCCATGCGGTCTCCCTGAACGCGACGGGGGAGTCCGGGATCGCGATTCCGGAGCCGAGCATCGCGACCTCGATCGGCCGTGGCATGAGCGGGGAACTCACCGGGCGGGTCGCGCGGATTGCGGAGCTCGAGCTGGGCGGCCAGGTGTTGCGCAACGTGGTCGCCACCTTCCCGGACGACGAGCACCATTCTCCCCGCGGCATGGACGCGCGCGACGGGAACCTGGGGAACGGGATCCTGTCCCGCTTCAACGTGACCTTCGACTACGCGCAAAAGCGGATGGTGCTGGTCCCTGCGAGGCGCCTCGCGGAGCCGTTCGAGTGGGACATGACGGGGCTGCAGGCGGAACTCGACGACGCCGGAGCGCTGCGCGTCCGCCGGGTGCTCCCCGGATCACCGGCGGACGAGGTGGGGATAAAGCGCGACGACGTGCTGACGCGCGTGGACGGGGTCGAGGCGACCGGATCCATTCTCTACGAGCTGAGGGATCGTCTCCGGCGGGATGGCGCCACCCTTCCCGTGGCGATCCGGCGCGACAACCAGTCGCTGGAAGTCACCCTCCGGCTGCGGCGACTGATCTAGCTCCCTCCCCCGGTCGGCGTGCCCCTGGCGTCCTACCGACAGGTGGCGGCCTGGCGCCCAAGGTAGGCCCCCAGCAGCGCCAGGTCGTCCCCGTCGACGTCGGCATCTACCGGCGGGGTTGACCGCCCGCCGCCGGCTCGCCGCGGTTCACGATCCTTCCACTACCTTGACATTTCCGTTGACCGTCTTGATCTTCACGGTGTTGCCGCCGCCGTTGACGGCGCCCGAGGAGCGGATGTACTTGCGCGGCGTCCCATGCCCGCGATCCCACTCCGGCGTCGTCGTCGACGCCAGCCCGCCCGGCGCGACGATGCGGTAATCCTGGGTGCTGTTGCGCGTGAAGGCGATCTCGAGTTCCAGGTTCATGCCGAACCCGGCCGGCACGTGGAGCGTGACCTCGCCACCCATCGAGGTCAGGGTGACGTCACCTCCTTTGCCGATCACGGAGGCCTCGATGTCGCCTCCCATCGTGGTCGCGTCCAGCCAGCCGTCGACGGCGTCGATGGTGATGTCCCCGCCCATCGTCTTGGCGCGGACGAAGCGCTCGGCCCCCTTCACGCGGATGTCGCCGCCCATGGTGTGCAGGTCCGCCCCCTCCGGGGCGTCCTCGACGTCGATCTCCCCTCCCATCGTGGAGATCTGCACCGTGTCGCTGGCGGCCTCCGGGAGGTCCTCGCCGGTCTGGGGAGGCGCTCCGTAGCCGCCGTCACGCCGCCGGACGTTCTTGTAGCGGACGTTTCCCCCCATGGAGCTCCCCTTGACGTCGCCGACGACGTTCTCGAACAGCACCTCGCCTCCCATCGTCTTCAGCTCGCCGTCGAGGTCCGAATCGGTGAGGGAGATCGCCCCTCCCATCGTGGTCAGGAAGGCATGTCCGCGCACGTCGCGCAGCGTGAGCGCGCCGCCGTGCGTCTCGCCGCTGAACGTTCCTTCGACCCCGACGATGGAAAACATTCCACCCATCGACTGCACCTCCACGTCGAAGCGGGCCGGCACCGAGATCTTGAACTGAACGTTTGCCTCGCCGGAGCCGCCGGCGAACTCATTCGTCACCCGGAGTCCGCCGCCGACCTCCTTGACCTGAATGTCGCAATCGGGCGTGCAGCGCGCGGTGTACGACACCGAGGCGGAGGAGCCGCCGTTGCCGGAGATCTCGACATCCCCGCCGGCGTCGAGGTCGAGGATCAGCTTGCCGCCGGACGCCGCGCGGAAGGTCTTGGTCTCGGCCGCCGGGGCGGCGGCGTACGCCGCGCACGCCGCGGCGAGGAACGTGGTCATGAGCGCTTTCCTCAGCATGGACCTCTCCTTTTGCTGCGGGTGGAGGCATGGCCCCCGGTGCCCGCGCATCAAAGTCGCTTCTCGTAGGACGCTAGACGCACCTGCAGTGCTTCGTTCCCCGGCCGCGGGCTCTCCCGGATCGCCTCGCGTAGTCGCCCGTGGTCGACGCGCTGGGCCGCGAGGTAGTCGAGCGCGAGCAGGCGCATCTGCACGGCCTCGTCGTCGCGCAGCGCCCCCAGCACGGCCGCTTCCACGTCTGGATCGGGCGGCTGTTCCGCCAGCAGATTGAGCGCCTTCAGCCGCACCGCGAGCGTCTCGTCCTCGCGCATCGCGAGGACCAGCGCTTCCTTGACCTTCGGTTCCATGGCTCCGGTGGCGTACGAAAGCGCCTTCAGGCGCCCGCCGGCGCTGGCGGGATCCAGGAGCGAGTGGACCAGGACCTCCCGGACCAGGTCGGACCGCACCGGCTCGACCAGCCGGACGTGGGTCGTGACGTCGAACTCCAGGTCCACGCGATCGCCGTCGGTCCCGCGGAACGACACGTTCGAATAGGTGAACCGCGAGTCCTCCACGTCCGCCAGCTCGCGGTTGGCCGCGGCGTCCGCGCCGATCGCCGCGATCAGGCGGGGAGTGACGCCGCCGTTCGCGGCGCTGCGCCCGGGCCAGGCGCGACCGACGGCGATGCCGGCGGCCAGCAGCCCCACGGCCGCCGCGGCGGCCAGCGGGAGCCGCCAGCCGGGGCGAGCCCGCCGCACCGCCGGCCCCGCCACCGATGGCATCGGGCGCGCCGCCCGGCCGACCTCGCCGAGCACGCGCGCGCGGATGCGCTCGAGGTCCGCTTCGTCCGGCTCCGGCGCTCGCGCGGCGAGATCGAGAAGCTCGCGGTGCACCTCGAGCAGCGGCCGGCACGACCCGCACCCGGTCGCGTGGGCGATCAGTTGTTCGGCGTCGTCGTTCGCGATCCCGCCGCCGACGTAGGCCTCGATGGCTGCTTCGAATCGTTTGCAACCGCTCACGGCAGGACCTCCTCGGATCCGGTCAGCACCGACCGCAGCTTCCCCAGGCTCCGGAACAGGATGTTGCGCGCCGTTCCCTCGCTGCACTCGAGCACGGCTGCGATCTCGCGGGTGGACATCTCCTGGAAGTAGCGCAGCACGACCGCCATCCGCTGGCGGGGGGACAGGGACGAGAGCGAGCGGTGCAGTGCACCGCGCGCTTCGCGGTCGTGCAGCGCGGTCTCCTGGGGCGGCTCGAGCGGCACCAACTGATCCTCCTCGAGTCCGGTGGTCGGCTGGCGCCGCCGCGCACGGTTCCGGTTCATGGATTCGTGCGCCGCGATGCGGGCGATCCAGTTCCTGATCTCCCCCTCGCCTCGCCAGTCGCGCAGTCGGGCATGCACCTTGAGGAACGTCTCCTGGACAATCTCCAGCGCCTCGTCCCGGTCCCCGACGAATCCGTATGCGATCCGGTGGACCAAGCGCTCGTAACGGCGCATCAGGGAGGCGAAAGCGACGCTCGATCCGGAGCGGATCTCCTCCACCAGCGCCTGGTCGCTGAAGTCGATGCTCATCGCGTCCGGACCCGCTTCGCAGCCGCGGCGAGGTCGCCGGAAGCGGGGTTCCTCCTCTCCGGGTCGGTGAGGTGCTGCACCCCGACAGCTCGTTTCATGCTCCCCCTCCGGACCGCTGGCTTCGTGAATAAGGACACCTGAGGAGCCGATTCGTTAGCAGCGTCTGCGGGGCGGCCGGCTGGAAGTGATCCGCCCCGTTGCGAGCGATAGGATGAGGCCCAACCGATCTGGGGTCTAGTTGTAAAAGTCCTGCAAAAAAACGGCGAAACTGGGCGCTTCTACCCCTTCTGCCCCAACTACCGGCGGGCCTGGGCGTAAGAAACCGTAAAGCCCATCGCCGCCCGCCTCAGTCTCGCCGGGCAGGCGGGGGCGTGCCCCCGGGGGAGAGTCGAGATGACGAAGGCTAACGCAACCCGGCTCGGCCTGGGCGCCGGCGCGATCGCGTCCGCCGCCCTCGCGGTGCTGACGACCGGGTGCAGCAGTCCGGCGCCGGCCGTCGAGCCCGGAGCCGCCACCGCCGCCGGGATCCGGCAGGGGGAGTTCGTTCGCGAGCTGCTCATCACCGGCGAGCTGCAGGCGGTCCGTTCGCTGTCGGTCAAGGCCCCGCAGACCCGCGTCTTCCAGATGCGGATCCAGTTCATGGCCGAGGAGGGGAGCCGGGTTCGCAAGGGGGACCCGCTGCTCGGGTTCGACAATGCTGCCCTGGCGGACCAGGTCCGTGATCTCGAGACCCGTATCCTCGACGCCGAGACGCAGGTGGTCGCCAAGCGCAGCGAGCTGGCCTCCACGCTCAAGGACCTGGAGATCGAGCTGGCCCAGCGGGAATACGAACGGGAGCGCTCGCGGCTCGACGCGGAGATCGACCCGGACGTGCTGTCCCGCAAGGAGTACGGCGAGCGCGAGCTCGCCTACAGCAAGGCGCAGGAGGAGCTCGACGAGGTGCACGAACGGGTCCGGCTCACCCACGAGCGCGGCGCGGCCGAGCTGGACGTCCTGGTCATCGAGCGCGATCGGCTGCAGCGCGACATCGCCTCCACGCGCGACGGGCTGTCGCTGCTCACCATCCTGGCGCCCGCCGACGGTCTGGTGGTTTACGAGACGAGGCCGGGCACGACCCTCCCGTTCCAGGAGGGGGACTCCTGCTGGCCGGGACAGGGGGTGTTGCAGCTGCCGGACCTGGGGGAGATGCAGGTGATGTTCCACGTCAGCGAAGTGGATGCCCCGTTGCTCACCCCCGGCACGCCCGTGGAGATCTCCCTCGACGCCTATCCCGATCAAGTCCTGCCGGGGACGATCGGCGAGATCCCCTCGATGGCGGTGAAGCGGAGTGAAGCCTCGAAGGTAGCGGTCTTCAAGGTCCCCGCGAAGCTCGGCGGCTCGTGGGCAGGGGAGATGAAGCCGGGAATGTCGGCGCGGGGTCGCGTGGTGCTCGAGCGGGTCCCCGACGCCTGGTTGGTGCCTCGTGGGGAGGTGCTGCAGGTGGAGGGGCGACATCACCTGCGGCGGCGCGGGCCGGACGGCGCCGATGTTCCGGGTGACGTCATCGAGGTATTGGCCCGGAATGCGCTCTACTATCGAGTCGCGCGCGGGCCGGGCGCGGGGGCGGACCCCCCGAAGGAGGCGTCATGAGAAAGCTCCCGATCCGGTCGGTAGGCGTCCTGGCCGTCGTCGTGGCGGCGGGGCTGCTGACGGCCCGCTTCTACCGCGGTGGCGAGCCCGAGGTCACTGGCACGGCGGTGCGCGACGAGTTCCGCGCCGTGGTGGAGGCGACCGGGCGCCTCGAGGCGGCGGTGGCCTACGAGATCGGCCCCCCCTCGATCGCCGATTTCTGGGAGTACAACCTCACCTGGATGATCCCGGAGGGGAAGCGGGTGAAGGAGGGAGAGGTGGTCGCGCGCTTCGACACCACCCAGATCGACGAGCAGTTGCGGGAGCACCAGGCCCAGCTCGAGAAGAGCACCCAGGAGCGGGAGAAGGAGGAGCGCAACCTCGAGATCACGCAGCGGCAGTTGCAGCTCGATCTGGTCAAGGCCGAGGGGGACCTCAAGCGGTCGGACCTCGACCTCTCCGTGCCCGAGGGGCTGGTGCCGCGCATCGAGATGGAGCAGAACCGGATGAAGCGCGACCTGGAGCGCCGCCGCGTCGCCTTCCTGGGGGAGAAGATCGCGCTCGAGCGCGAGCTCGTGAAGTCGAAGCTCGACCTGCTCGACGTCAAGAAGAAGTTCGCCGCGACCAAGATCGCGTACTACCAGACGGCGCGCGAGCGCTTCCAGGTCAAGGCTCCGATCCCCGGGGTGGTGGTCTACGTGCCGAAGCGGAACGGGCAGCGTTGGGAGATCGGCGAGTCGGTCTGGATGATGGCCAAGATCCTCCAGGTGGCGGACGTCTCCACGCTGCGGGTCGAGGCGGACGTGCTGGAGGTGGACGCGGCGCGCATTCGCGTGGATCTGCCGGCGGAGTTCACGGTTGACGCGCTGCCGGGGCTGCGACTGCGATCCCGCGTGGCGCAGGTCGGGCAGATCGTCCACGCGAAATCGGCCCAGGATGCCAGTCGCGTCTTCGAGGCGATCCTGCCGGTGGAAGGGGCCACGGTCCCCGAGGCGCTGCGCCCGGGGATGAACGTCCGGGTCGAGATCGAGGTCGCCCGGCTGCCGGGTAGCCTCACCATCCCGCTGCTGGCGGTGCGCGCCGGCCCCGAGGGGACGACGGTCGAGGTGCTCGGGGAGGATGGCCTGGCGGAGACCCGCACCGTGAGGCTCGGCGAGCGCAATCGCGAGCGGGTGGTGGTGCTGGAGGGGCTCAAGGACGGCGAGCGCGTGCGCCTCGGCGGTGCCGAGGTGCGGGCGTGAGATCAGGGTTTCTTCTGGGGCTGCTGGCCGTTCTGACCTGGACCGGCTGCACCACCGCACCGGCCGGCGGCGGGGCGGTGGCGGTGGAGGCGCGCCGTGCCGAGATGGAGGTTCGCGTCCCCGCCCTCGGCACCCTCGAGGCGGTGAAGGAATCGCCGATTGCGGTGCCGCGGGTTCCGACCGGCGCCCTCAAGGTGAAGGAGCTGATCCCCGAGGGGACGATCGTCCGCGAGGGGGACGTGGTCGTCGTGTTCGACGAGACCCAGCTCAACATCGAGCTCGACAACAACCGCGCCGCCTTCCGCTCCGCCTCCCGGAGGATCGACCGGAACGGTATCCAGTCGACGATCGAGCGGGGCGGGATCGACGTCATGAAGGGGGTGGCGACGCTCGAGCGCGAGAACGCCACGGAGTTCGCGCTGCTCGACACCGAGATCTTCAGCCGGCAGGAGATCCTCGACTCGCAGGTCAAGCTGGATGTCGCCGAGGAGACGATCGTCTTCGCCGACGCCAGCCTGCTGCTGCGCGGCCAGTACTACGACATCGAGGAGCGGATCCTGGATGTGGAGGCAGGGCAGGCGAAGGAGAAGATGGGTCGCGCGGAGACCTCACTCGGGAGCCTGGTGCTGCGCGCCCCGCTGCCGGGGCTGGTCGTCTACCGCAAGGACTGGCGCGGCGGGATCGTCTCCGTCGGCGACAGCCTGTGGCCGGGCAACGTGCTGCTCGCGATCGTCGATCCGACCCGCACGGTGCTCAGCGGCTTCGTGCTCGAGAAGGACGCCTCCGGGCTCGAGCTGGGAGCACCGGCGACCGTCACGGTCGACGCCTGGCCGGCGCGGCCGTTCGAGGGGAAGGTGTCGTACCGCTCGGAGCTGTCGCGGCCGATCCAGGAGGGGTCTCCGGTCAAGTACTTCGAGGTGAAGGTCGAGATCCTGAATGGCGACCCGACGCTCCTCAAGCCGGGGCTCAAGGGGGAGGCGCGCATCCTCACCGCGAAGCTCGCCGGGGCGATAGTGATCCCGCGCTCGGCGCTGCGCGGGTCGGCGGAGGAGCCGTTCGTGCTGGTGGAAGAGCGCGGCGTCACCTCGCGCCGGCCGGTGGTCACGGGGCCCGGCGATCTGGTGCGAGTCAGCGTCACTACCGGCCTCAGCGAGGGGGAGCGCGTCCTGCTCGGGGAAGCCGCCGAGCCGGCGCCGGCCGCGGTGGCGACGGGGGCCTGAGCCGCCTTGCACCTCCTCGAGCACCTGAGCTCCGCGCTCACCGACCTCTTGCGCCAGAAACTGCGTACGCTCCTCACCATGCTCGGGATCATCTTCGGCGTAGGCGCGGTGATCTCGATGCTGTCGATTGGCGCGGGCGCGCAGTCCGAGGCGATGCGCGTGATCGACGCGATGGGGCTGCGCAACATCCTGGTGCGCGAGAAGCCGGCCGAGGAGCGTGACCTCTTCGGGTTGCGGGAGCGCTCGCTCGGGCTGTCGCTGCGCGACCTGCAGGGTCTGCGGGATATCGTCGATGGCCTGCACGCCTCCGCCCCGCGCAAGCGGATTCGCGCCGATCGGGTGCTCTCCGAGTTCGGCCGCAGCGACGGACAGGTGTATGGGGTGGGGCGCGAGTACTTCAGTCTTCTCAATCTCGGGCTCGACCACGGCTCCCTGTTCGACCCGGAGGAGGAGACCACGTTCCAACGCATCTGCCTGCTGGGGGAGCGCGCCCGTCGCGACCTGTTCCCCTTCCAGGATCCCGTGGGGCAGGCGGTGAAGATCCACGATGTCTGGTTCACCGTGGTCGGTACGCTCCGGTCGCAGAATCTCGGGAAGGAATCGTTCCAGGGGGTCGAGGTCGAGAACAGCGACAACACCGTGTTCATTCCGATCACGACCGCGCTGAAGATGTTCGACCAGCAGCCGCTGGCAAGCGAGCTGGATGAGCTGGTGCTGCAGGTGGCTCCCGGCGCGTCGACCGAGTCCGCCGCGGTGCTGGTGAACGACGTGCTCGGGGAGCTGCACGGCGGAGCCGCCGACTACACGCTGGTCGTCCCGGAGCAGCTCCTCGACCAGAGCCGTCGCACGCGCCGCATCTTCAACATCGTCATGGGCGGCATCGCGGGGATCTCGCTCCTGGTCGGCGGCATCGGCATCATGAACATCATGCTGGCGAGCGTCGTGCAGCGCACGCGCGAGATCGGGGTGCGCCGGGCGATCGGGGCGCGCCGGCGCGACATCCTCAGCCAGTTCCTCACGGAAGCCGTGGTGATCTCGCTGCTGGGAGGACTCACGGGCGTGGCGCTCGGCATCGGCATCGCCTGGGGCGTGGCCTCCTTCTCCGAGTGGAGCACCGTGGTCACGCCTTTTTCGATCGTCGTCTCCTTCGCCTTCTCGGTCGGGATCGGGGTGCTGTTCGGGACCTATCCTGCCCGCAATGCCGCCCGCCTGGACCCGATCGAAGCGCTGCGCTACGAGTAGGACACCGCGCCGGGAAGGACGTGGCTGCGAGGTCCGTTCCTTGCCAGTCCGGCGCCGCGGTCACGGGTAGAATGGTGGCCGATGGAACTCCAACCCAGCCGCTGCTACGACGCTCTGAGGAGTCGCGACCCTCGCTTCGACGGTCGCTTTTTCCTCGGGGTGACCACGACCGGGATCTACTGCCGCCCGATCTGCCCGGCACGCGTCCCGCGCCCGGAGAACGTCCGTTTCTACCCGTGCGCCGCGGCGGCCGAGGAGGCGGGGTTCCGCCCGTGTCGCCGCTGCCGGCCGGAGAGCTCCCCCGGGACCCCTGCGTGGCACGGCACCTCGTCCACGGTCGCGCGCGCCCTCAGGCTCATCGAGGAAAGCGCCTTGGACCACGGGCAGGAGGTCGGGGATCTCGCCGCGCGCCTCGGCCTTGGGGAGCGGCAGCTCCGGCGCCTGTTCGCCCGCCATCTGGGCGCCTCTCCGGCCGCCGTCGCGCGGACGCGGCGCGTCCACTTCGCGCGACGGCTGATCGACGAGACGGCGCTCCCGATGGGGGTGATCGCCTCCGGCTCCGGTTTCGCCAGCGTGCGGCAGTTCAACCACGACATGCGGCGTGTGTTTCGGTCGAGCCCCACAGTCCTGCGCCGCGCGCGCGGGCGGCATGACGCGGCGGCGGACGGTGCGCTCGTCGTGCGCCTGCCGTACCGCGCGCCGTACGAGTGGGAGGCGATGCTCGCCTACCTCGCGGCCCGCGCCATCCCGGGGGTCGAGGCGGTTCGTGACGGCTCGTACCGCCGCACGATCCGGCTGGCGAAGGGGGCGGGGTGGATCGAGGTGGGCGAGGCGCGCGGCGAACCGGCGCTCGAGGTCGCGCTCCATCTCCCCGCGTCGGCCGAGTGGATCGTGATCGTGGAGCGCCTGCGGCGCGTCTTCGATCTGGCGGCCGACCCGGAGGTGATCGCCGGGTCGCTGCGGGGAGATCCGTTGCTCGGGCCGCTGGTGCGACGCCGGCCGGGGCTGCGGATCCCGGGAGCGTGGGATCCGTTCGAGTTGGCGGTCCGGGCCATCCTCGGCCAGCAGGTGACGGTGCGCGGCGCGACCACGCTGGCAGGGCGCCTGGTCGAGCGGTTCGGCGAGGAGATCGCCGGGACCGGGGATGCCGGCGTCGGCCACCTCTTCCCGCGTCCGGCGGATCTGGTGCCGGCGCCGCTCGAGCGGATCGGGCTTCCCAAGGCGCGGGCGGAGGCGCTGCGCTCCCTGGCCGCGACGGTCGCCTCGGGCCGGCTGCTCCTCGCGGGGGGCGCATCCCTGGAGGAGGCCGTCGGCCGTCTCACCGCGCTCCCCGGGATCGGCGCATGGACGGCGCACTACGTGGCGCTGCGCGCGCTCGGCGAGCCGGATGCCTTTCCCGCGGGCGACCTGGGGCTGCGGCGCGCCGCCGGCAAGCCGGGAGCGCCGGCGAGCGCGGCGGCGCTGAGCGCCCTCGCCGAGCGATGGCGCCCCTGGCGCGGATATGCCGCGTTGCACCTGTGGACGTCTGATCTGTCCGCGGCAGGACGCGCCGCGGGCTAGGAAGGAGCGATTCATGGAGCTGTACTGCAAGGAACTGCCCAGCCCGATCGGGCGGCTGACCGCGGTCCTCTCCGCGGCGGGGATGTGCCGCCTCGCGTTTCCCGACGAAGGGGATCTGGACGCCGATCTGAAGCGCCGCTTCGGGGAGGTCACGCTGCGGCGAGGGGCGCCGCCGGGGGATGTGGTCGAACGGTTGCGCGCGTACTTTGGCGGTGACCTTGGCGCGCTCGACGCGATCCCCGTCGATCTGCGCGGCACGGAATTCCAGGTGAAGGTCTGGCGCGCGCTGCGGCGGATCGCGACCGGCAAGGTGATCTCGTACGGCGAGCTGGCGCGGAGGATCGGCGCCCCGACCGCCGTACGCGCGGTCGGCCTCGCGAACGGCGCGAACCCCGTGCCGGTCGTGGTGCCCTGTCATCGCGTGATCGGCAGCAACGGCAAGCTCACCGGCTACGGAGGTGGGCTCGACCGCAAGGCGTGGCTGCTCCGCCACGAGGGGGCCGCCTTCCGGGAGGCCGGGGTACAGGCGGGACTCGCGTTCTGAACCAGCCCCCGCAGGTTCAGGGGGTGCTGACGCACGGCGGCCCGCCGTCGGGGGGCGGGGTGTCCGGCAGGCGGCGAGCGGCGGGGAGGTCGTAGGTCGCGAGGATCTCTGCGGTCGCCGCGTCGAGCGTCGCGGCGTCGAGCGTCAGCTCCAGGCGGCTCGGGTTCGGCTCGAACGCGACGACGTGGAACCCGTTCATCGGGTGGGCGAGTGCGCCGACGATATCGTCGAGCCCGTCGATCGTGATGCCGTTCAGCTCGCGGACGATCATCTCGCTCAGGTCCTGGTATCCGATGTTGTACTCGGCGGGCAGCACGGAGCTGAGGACCACGATTCGCCGCCGGTCGGGACGCTGCCCATCCTGCTCCAGGTGGTAGCGGACCTTCAGATCGGCCGGCGCATTCACCATCCAGTCAGTTCCCCAGGATCGCAGGTAGTCGGCATCGAGTTCGCGAAACACGAGCCCCCCCACGATCAGGTAGGGTGGGGCGGCGTGCGGGCGCCGCTCCGGGATCAGGTGGACGCCCACGGGATAGGGGCGCAGCTTCATCGTCGTCTCGAGACGCTGGCCGCCGCGCAGGACGGTCGCGGCGACACTATCGCCGGCCGCGAACCGCTCCACCAGGAGCTGCGGGAAGAGGATCTGGCCGAAGCGAGGATGTGTGTAGAACCCCTCCGCGTCGATCTCGACCCCGTCGAGCGCCAGGAGGATGTCCTGCGGGGAGATCGCGCTGCACGCCGAGGTCCCCCACGGCACCTCGCGGATGACGACGCCGCGGGGCTCGCCTTGTTGCCCGAGGAACGCCGACAGCGCCCGGTCCTTGTTGATCTGCCAGTTCGCGCCGAACACGGGGAAGGCGCGATACTCACCGGCCGCGGTGGCCCGCTCGAGGAACGTCCGGACGATCTCAATCGGGATCACCTTGGCGCGCTCGTCACGATCCTGGGACGACGTCAGGCCGGTGAGGCGCTGGCCGTGGAACACCGGCTCCGCCCAGCCGCCCCCCTGCAGGTCGGTCTGCACCTCGACAAAGAGATGCTGGAGCCGGCCGTACTCCGACTCCGCCACCCGGAACCGCTTGACCCGGGAGGCGGCCGACTCGAATTGCTGGTCTTGCCAGCGCACCGTCTGGAGCGTCCCGTCGGTAGGCGTCGCCTCCGCGAGCTCGACGGGCCGCAGGTCGGAGAAGAAGCCTTCGGTGTCGATCGCCAGGAGCGCCAGCCCCACCTCGGCGTCGAGGCGCACGAGGCGCACGGTCGCCTGCGCCGGGCGGCCGAATTTCTCCACCTGGATGAACGTCGCCCCGCCCACGATGTCCGAGGTCGTGAGAACGTACGGCCCCGGCACCACGACACCCGAGGCGCGCCGCACGCCAGGGTCGGTCTTGGCCCACGGCCGCTGCTCGTCCCACCCCTGATGGGTGACCGCGAGCCCGACCACTCCGGCCTGCAGAGAGTCGCGCCCCGGCGCGGCGGGGGCGCCGGTGGTCGCCGCCAGGAGAAGCACGCCGGGGAAGACCCTGCCGAATACCGGCTTCACAGCCGGCGGTCCTTCGGCACGCCGTACTGCTCGAGGATCTCGAGTTGCGCAGCGTCCGCGGCGGCGCGGTCGAGCACCCCCAGCCGGTGGAGGTTCGAGAACTCGATGACGTGGAACGGGCCCTGGTTCGACTCAATCGCCGCGATCAGATCCTCGAGCTTCAGGATTGGCTTCCCGTTCACCCGCTCGACGGCGAGGTTGCGAAACCAGGCCATGGCGGCGTTCACCGGATGGTCGAGCCGGCGCAGCAGCACGACGCGCTCCTGCGCCAGGAGCGCGGGCTCCGCGAGCGGGCGGAACAGGAACTCGTGCAGCAGGGCCCGGTCGGCGCGCGCGTACCATTCGTTGCCGAAGGTCTTCATGGTCTCGAGCTCGAGCGCGACGAACACCAGGCCACCGTAGACGTAGTAGCGCGGCAGGCGGTCGAACGCGTTCGAGCGGAACGCAGCGGGCGCGAAGGTCATGAGGGGCACCGGGATGTCGAGCCGCTTCCCGCCGCGCAGCACCTGGAGCGTCACCGTCTCCCCGACCTGGCGGCGATCGACCAGCAGCCCGAACGGGATCCGGTACGTTCCGTCGAGGACGCTGCCGTTGTTCGCGATCGGGCGACCCTCGAACGCCACCACGAGGTCACCGCCCTGCAGGTGCCCGTAGGCGCTCCCCGAGGGCCAGACGATCTCGACCCGCACTCCGGTCACGCCGGCCGGCAGCCCCTCGCGGCGCCGCTCCGCCTCGTTCTCGAGCGCCGCGACCTGGATCCCGAGGTCGGGATAGCCGTCGTAATGCCCATCGACGGCATCCATCAGGAAGCGGGTGATCACCTCCGTCGGAATGAAATACCCGACCCCCTCGAGGTCAGCCGCGGCCTGGAACGCGACGCCCACGGCCTTGCCGTCCTGCACCACCGGTCCGCCGCTGTTTCCCGGGTTGATCGCCGCATCGGTCTGCCCGGCGAGGTGCTGGTCGGCGCCGGAGTGGACGTACTGCTGTCCCTCGATGCGGGAGACGACGCCGATCGTCGAGGAAACCTGTGAGCCCCCGGCCGGGTAGCCGAGCGTCTCTACCGTCGAGCCGATCCGGGGAAGGCCGCCGATGCCGAGCGCCGGAACCCGATCGAGCAGGCCCGGCTCGGAGGGAACGACGAGCGCCAGGTCACAGTCGTGGGCGATCTGGAACACGGTCGCGACATGCGGTTCCGGGTCGTTGTGGAGGAAGATCGCAAGCAGCCGCGAATCGCTGACCGCGTGCGCGTTCGTCAGCACGCGCCCCCCCTCGATCACGAAGCCGCTGGCGACGCTCGGCTGGACGTGCGACAGGTCCCAGGGAGTGAACCAGTCACCGCTCTGCTGGTAGTTCACGATCCGGACGACCGAGTCGACCGGTTCGGCGGCCCGGACCGGGGTCGAGAGCGCCAGGAAGACCAGCATCACCAGGATGAATGTGACGACGGAGGACGGAACCAGCCGAGCAGGGTGAGTGCACATCCGGCGCAGAGTACCGCCGTCCGCCGCCGGGTTCAAGCGGCGGGCGCCGCGGCCGGCCTGGCCGCGAGCGAGCGGCGCGTCCAGACGACGAAGGCGGACGACGCAATCGCCGCGACGCCGATGAGCGCCACCACGACCCCTTCGATCGGCGGCCAGCCGAGCGCCGCGGCGCCGGCCAGCCCGGCCCAGGCGGCGGGGGCTGTCAGCCCGAGGTAGCGCAGCATCGCGACCGCGAGCCCGGGCCGCCAGCGCCCCATCGCCTCGAACACGGGCCGGCAGAGCAGAAACGGCGCGCCGGCGAGTACGCCGAGCGGCACGAGGCGCAGGGCGAATGCCGTCCATTCCGCGGTGAAGGGCGACTCGGCGAGGGCCCCCGCAAGCGGTCGAGCGATGCTGAGCAGGAGCGGCGCGAGCACCACCACGCCATAGACGGCCGTCGCCAGAAACGCCTGGCGCAACCCGCGGCGGATCCCGGCCAGGTCCCCCTCCCCGAAGCGCCGCGCCGCGAACGGCAGCATGGCGACGCCGCAGGCGATCACCGGGGTCATCGCGAACAGCGACATGCGGTGGAAGATCGAGTACGCGGCCAGCGCCTCCGTCGAGCGATCGAGGGACGCGAGGAGCGCGTTGACGACCCCGGACTCGCCGGCCATCAGCGCGAAGGTGACCGAGGACGGGATGGCGAGCGCCAGGATGGCACGGTACGGCTTCGGGTCGAGGTGCGGCGAGAGATCCGGCGCCGTGGCCTTGCGCACGTCCTCGTGGCGCTTGGCGCGCTGTAGCGCGTAGGCGAGGCCACCGAACCGGCCGATGACGGTCGAGAAGGCGATGCCGAAGACGCCCCAGTGGAACACGAACGTGAAGATCGTGTTCAGGACCACGTTGATCGTGTTCGACCAGATCCCGGCCCACATCGTCGAGCGGGTGTCGTGGTGCGCCTTGACGATCGAGTCGGGTATCACCGACCAGAAGGAGTTGAGCGCCGAGCCGGCGACGAGCGTCGTCCCGTAAATCTGGTAGGCGCGCGACACGTCCGCGGCCAGGCCGAGGCGCGGCGCCAGGAACCAGATCGAGGCGCCGACGAGTGCGAAGGCGGGGGAGATCCAGCGCACCAGCTTCCAGGTCGTGCGCAGGTACTGCTGGATCTTTGCCCCCTCGCCGGCCCCCATCGCGCGCGACAGCGCGGAGGTGAGCCCGGTCGAGAGCCCCACCCAGATCGCGGTCATGAGGAACTCGAACGGCACGGTCAGCCCGACCGCGGCGACCGCCGCGTCGCCGAGCGTCGCGGCATAGGCGGTATCGACGAAGGTGAACGCGGATCGCATCAGGAACGACACGACCAGCGGGCCGGTCATCTGGAGGATGGAAGGGGAGCGCTGGGCGGCGGGGGAGGGCAAGGTGGGGGACGCTACGCCTCGATCGGCACGTGGCCCGGCTGCGCGGCGACGCGCGCGAGCCACGCCCGGATGGCCGGATAGCGCTCGAGGTCGAACCCTCCCTCGTCCGCGACGTGGGTGTAGGCATAGAGGCCGATGTCCGCGATCGTGAATCGCCCGCCCACCAGGAAGGGGTGATCGCGCAGGTGCGCCTCCATGGCGTCGAGCGTCTTGTACCCCGCCGCCTGGCGCTCCGCGAGCGCGCCCGGGTCCCACTGCTTGCGATACGAGAGCCAGAAGCGCGCCACGGCGATGTGCGGCTCGTGGCTGTACTGCTCGAAGAACAGCCACTGCAGCACCTTGGCGCGGTCGAAGGAATCCTCGGGGAGGTACTGCGTCCCCTCGGCGAAGTAGTAGAGGATCGCGTCCGACTCGGCCAGGCAGCGGCCGTCGTCGAACTCGATGGTGGGGACCCGCAGGTCCGGGTTCTTGCCGCCGAGCACCTGCCTGCGGTTCGAGCGGTCGATCACGTCGAGCTCGACCCGGCGGTATCCCAGCCCCAGGTGCGCGAGGAGCAGCCGCACCTTGTAACAGTTCCCGGAGACCTGCGAGTTGTAGAGGATCATGTGCTCTCCTGCTTCTTGATCCACTCCTCCCTGGTCGGCACCGTGATCGGCTCCGCCTTCTCCTTCGCCAGCAAGGCGTTCGCGGCGGCCAGCTCACCCGCGACGATCTCCTGGAACTTCTTCTCCGCCTGCTCCAGTTCCTTCTCGAGGATCGCCATCCGCTTGATCTGGGAGTCGGTCGGACGGCCGTCGTACTGGTTCACCGCGCCGTAGAGGTTGCCCATCTTCTCGCGGAGCTTCTCCTCCCCGGAGAGCATCCCCGCGTCGCTGGTCGCCACGATCGCCTTGCCGAATGCCTCGAGGCTTGTAGCGAGGGCGTCGAGCCTCGCCTTCGTCTTGCCGCCAAGCTTCTCGGAGCGGGCCTTCGCCTGGTCGCGAGCGCCGTTCGCCGACTCGACGATGTAGGTGAGCCGCTCCAGATCGCGGTAGACCTGCATCGCGGCCTTCTGCTGGGCGGCGCGGTCCTCGGGCTTGTGGGGCGAGCGCGGGTCGGCGACGAGCACGACCTCGCTTTCGATCCGCTCCTTCCCCTTGACCAGCACGACCCGGTACTTCCCCTCCGCCACGCGCGGGCCGGTGAATGCGGGCACCAGGCTGGTGGCCGGTGGGAGCTTCGGCGCCTTCAGCCGCATGGGCCACTCCACGCGGTTGATCCCGACGCGCTTGGAGCCCGGGACGGTGGACACCACGCTTCCTTGCGCGTCGTACACCTCGACCTTGAGATCGCCGAAGAGGTGACGCTTCTTCAACCAGTAGGTGATGGTCGCGGCCTCCGAGGGGTTGCGGCCGACGAACTCCTCGTCTCCCGGGAAATCCTGGACGCCTGCCTGGATCTGCATCTCCGCCGGGCGCGATGGCAGGATCGCGACATCCTTCTGCAGCGTCTCCGCCGTCAACGCCCGGATCGGGGTGAGGTCGTCGAGGATGTAGATGCCGCGTCCGTGCGTCGCGATGATCAGATCGTGCTCGCGCGGGTGGATCGCGAGATCGTTGACGGCGACCTTCGGGAGCTTGCCGGAGAAACGAGCCCACTGCCTGCCGCTATCGAGCGACAGATAGAGGCCCAGCTCCGTGCCGGTAAAGAGCAGGCTGGGGTTCACCGGGTCCTCGATGATGACGTGGGCGTACCCGACGAGGTCGTCCGTCACCAGCGAGCTCCAGCTCTTGCCGTGGTCGGTCGTCCGATAGACGTAGGCGTTCATGTCTCCAGTGCGATGGCCGTCGAACGTCGCGTACGCCGTACCCTCGGCATGGCGCCCCGCCTCGACCCGGGAGACCCAGGTTCCTGGCGGCAGCCCGGTCACGTTCCCTGAGACGTTCGTCCAGGCCTTGCCGCCGTCGCGCGTGACCTGGAGGTTGCCGTCGTCGGTGCCGGCCCAGATGACGTCGCGATTGAGGGGCGACTCCGAGATCGTGAAGATCGTGGTGTGGTTTTCGGCGGTGCTGTTGTCGATGGTGAGGCCTCCCGACTCCTCCTGCTTCTGCTTGGCCGGGTCATTCGTGGTGAGGTCCGGGGAGATCTGCTCCCATGACTCGCCGCGGTCCTTCGAACGGAGCAGGTACTGCGCGCCGATGTAGAGCGTTCCCGGATCGTTCGGGCTCAGGTGAATCGGGGCGTTCCAGTTGAAGCGCAGCTCCTTCTCCCCCTCCTTCGCGTACGGCTTGATCTCCTTGGCCTCCCCCGTGCCGCGCTGCACCCGCAGCATGTTCCCGCCCTGGTACTCGACGTAGAGCGTGTCGGGGTCGCGCGGGTCGGCGAAGGCCCAGAAGCCGTCGCCGTACCCGATGTTCTGCCAGTCCTTGTTCTCGATGCCGCTGACGCTGCGCGACGGCCCAACCCACGAGCCGTTGTCCTGCAGCCCGCCGTAGACGTTGTACGGCCGCTGCATGTCGAACGAGACGTGGTAGAACTGGGAGACGGGGAGGTTCTTGGCGTGCCGCCAGTGGCTCGCCTTGTCGGTGGAGAAGTAGACGCCGCCATCCGTGCCGAGCAGCAGCTCCTGGGTGTTTTTCGGGTTGACCCAGAGAGCGTGCAGGTCGCCGTGATAGCTGCTGCCGCCGCCGCTGAACGACTTGCCGCCGTCGGTCGAGACCCCGAGCGAGAACCCCGGCTTGTAGACCGTGTTGAAATCGAGCGGATCGACGACGAGGTAGGCGAAGTAGAACGGCCGCCCGGTGACCGTGAAGGACGAGTTCATCTCCTTCCACGACTCGCCGGTATCGTCGGAGCGGTAGAGCGCGGTCTTCTTCGCCTCGACGATGGCGTAGACGACGCTGGGGCGCGACGGCGCGACCGCGACCGCAATGCGCCCCTTCTCCCCCGCAGGCAGCCCCTTCTCCAGCTTCCGCCAGGTCTCGCCGCCGTCGGACGACTTGTAGAGCGCGCTGCCGGCGCCGCCGGAGGTGAAGAAGTCCGGGCGCCGCCGGAATTGCCACATCCCGGCGTAGACGATGTTCGAATCCTGAGGGTCGAGCGACAGGTCCGAGCAACCGGTGTCGGCATCGACGTAGAGCACCTTCTTCCAGGTCTTGCCGGCGTCGGTGGTCTTGAAGACGCCCCGCTCCTCGTTGGCGTTCCACAGGTGGCCGGCGGCGCAGACGTAGGCCGTGTCGGACGCCTTCGGGTCTACCGCGATACGCGCGATGCGCTCGGTCTTCTCGAGACCGAGATGCTGCCACGAGTCGCCGCCGTCGGTGGTCCGGTAGACGCCATCCCCGATCGACACGCTATTGCGCACCCACGACTCGCCCGTCCCGACCCAGACGTTCTTCGGGTTGGACGGATCGACGCGAATGGCTCCAATCGACTGGAGCTGCTCGTCGAACACCGGCTTGAAGGTGTTCCCCGCGTCGGTCGACTTCCAGACGCCGCCGCTCGCGGCGCCGACGTAGATCGTCAGCGGGTCGTCCGCGACCGCGTCGATCGCGGCGATCCGGCCGCTCATCGCGGCGGGGCCGAGCGCGCGCGCCTGCAGCCCTCCGAAGGTGTCGGAGGTGATGTTGATATCGCCATCGGCGCGAGCCGGGGGAGCGGTAACCAGCGCGGCCACGGTCATCGCGGCCGCGCTCAGCGTGAGGCGGGGAGCGGAGATCACCGGAGGCCACCTCCCGGCTTCTCCTCGTCCTTCTTCTTGTCGTCCTTCTTCTCGTCGCCGGCGGGGTCAGGCTTCGGCTCCTCCTTCTTCACTTCGGGCATGACGAAGCGCTCCGCGGGGACGTCAACCCCCAGCTCGATCTTCTCGAGGGTCATCACCGACCCCTGCGGCGCCCCCTTCGGCTTCGACTCGTACGAGTGGGCGAAGACGAGACCGCCGACCTCCTTGTAGTCGCCCACGCTGGTCTCGAGCTCGATCTCCTGGCCGCGGATCTTGCGCTTCCCCTCCTCCTTGAAGGGGAGGTAGGCGTCGGCGTCCAGGTAGATGGTCTCGGTGTCGCCGTTCTTCTTGAGGACCTTCAGCTTGTACGCCTCGGTCCCCTCGACCGACTCCTTCCCGACGAGCTCGACCTGGTGCCCCTTCTTCTTCCAGTCCAGCAGCACCCCCAGGATGTCCGCCTGGTCCTCGACGTCCTTCAGGTCGTCGGCAGACATCACCTCGGGCTCCTTCTTTCCCTGGAACGGGTTGATCATCCAGCCCGACTTGCCGTCGAACGCCTGCACGAGCGTCATCCCCTGCAGCGTGATCTCCATCCGGACGCTGTTGGGGCGCACCCACTCGAGGGTGAACGGCGCCTCCATGCCGGGGCCCATCGTCATCTTGCCGCTGGCGCGGAGCGAACCGAGCGCCTTCAGCTTCTCCTCGCCTCCGCGCGCCTCGAGGTTTTTCGCGATGACCTCGTCGAGCGTCTGGGCGGCGACCGGGTTGACGAGAAGCGCCGCGGCGAACAGCAGGGTGAACAAGCGACGAAGCATCATCGTTTCTCCTTGCAGGCTGGTTTGGGTGAGGCCGGGGGGGGGGGCCCACTCCCCCCCCCGGCCGGCGAATCGTATCCCAATACGGGAACCGTGGCCTGGAGGTTCATCGGGAGCGGGAAATTAGTAATAAGATAGGCCGCCCTTCCCGGCCGGCCGGGAGTCCGTCCCTCCCGCGCGGGTCGCGGCCTTCGCGAGGTCCCCGTTGCAGTACGGCTTCGTCATCGATCACGCCAAGTGCATCGGCTGCCACGCCTGCACGGTCGCCTGCAAGTCGGAGAACGACGTGCAGCTCGGGTCGTTCCGGACCTGGGTGAAGTACACCGAGGAGGGAGCCTTTCCGCAGGTTCGCCGCTCGTTCGCGGTCCTGCGCTGCAACCAGTGCACCGACGCCCCGTGCGTCACGATCTGCCCGGTGAAGGCGCTCTCGAAGCGCCCCGACGGGATCGTCGACGTGGACCCCGCCGCCTGCATCGGCTGCAAGGGGTGCATGCAGGGGTGCCCCTACGACGCGCTCTACATCAACGACGCCACCGGCACCGCGGAGAAGTGTCATTTCTGCGCCCACCGGGTCGAGGTCGGGCTCGCCCCCGCCTGCGCCGTCGTCTGCCCTACCGAGGCGATCATCCCGGGCGACTTCGACGACCCCCTCAGTCGCGTGTCTCAGATGCGCGAGCAGCACTCGCTCACCGCCCGCAAGATCGAGGCCGGGACCGGACCGAACGTCCTCTACCGCGAGGTCGCGCCCGCGGGGATCGAGCCGCTGCGCACGAACACGGCGGGCGGCTTTCTCTGGTCGAACCAGATCCCGGGCCCGCAGCTCGACGCCCAGACCTTCGAGGCGTTCGAGAAGAAGGCGACCGCCCGCACCGTCTACGACGTGGCGCATCCGCCGCTCTGGGGTGGCAAGGTCTCCGCCTATCTCTTCTCCAAGTCGCTCGCGGGGGGGTCGGCGCTCGCGGCCGGGCTGGTCCTGCCGTGGGGGAGCCGCACGCTTGGGATCGCGCATGCCGGGATACCGTTCTTCGCCGCGCTCGGCCTTCTGTTCCTGCTGATCACGACCGCGCTCCTGGTGGGCGATCTGAAGCGGCCGGGACGGTTCCTCTTCATCCTCATCCGCCCGAACTGGGGATCGTGGATCGCGCGTGGAACCGTCATCCTGATGGGGTACGGCGCGGCGCTCTCGCTCTGGCTGGGGCTCGGGGTCTTCGGTTTCGACCCTGGTCCCGTGACCGAGCGCGCCCTCTATGCTGCGAGCGCCGTTCTGGGTGCGCTCACTGCCTGCTACACCGCCTGGCTCTTCGGCCAGGCGAAGGGGAGAGTGCTGTGGCTGCGGCGCGGCCTGGCCGCACACCTGATCGCGCAGGCGGGTGTCGCCGGCTGCGCGCTCGGGCTCCTGGCGCAGCCGCTCATCGCCGTCGCGCCGGCGCAGCTCTCGATGCTGCGCTTCGGGCTGCTCGGCGCGCTCGCAGTGCACCTGGCGCTGACCCTCGCGGAGGGCCGCCTCGCGCCGCGACGGCGGGAGGCGGAGTACGCCCGGGTCGTGGACCTGATCGCGCGCGGCCCGTACGCCAGGTCGCACTGGGCTTTGGGAGTCGGCGCCGGGATCGCGCTGCCAGCGATCCTCCTGCTCCTCCCGGCGATGCCCTGGGTCTGGGCGGCCGCGGCGCTGGCGGCGCTGGCGGGGCTCTTCGTCGAGGAGGACATCCTCGTGCGCGCCGGCCAGGCGCTGCCGATCAGCTAGGAGACGAGCACCATGTCCGATCAGCCGATCCGCAAGGCGCCGTGGGAGCTCGCCGTCGGGCCGCCTCCCGACCGCTGGGACGACTGGGTCGAGCTCGACCCCGCCGCTTGGCCCGAGCGCCGCGATGTCCACTACCGGGTGCTCCCGACGATCTGCTTCAACTGTGAATCGGCCTGCGGGCTGCTCGCGTTCGTGGACAAGGAGAACGGCGGGATCGCCAAGTTCGAGGGAAACCCGGTCCATCCCGGCAGCCGCGGACGCACCTGCGCCAAGGGGCCGGCGACCATCAACCAGGTGAACGACCCGGAACGGATCCTCGCGCCGCTGCGCCGCGTAGGAAAGCGGGGGAGCGGGCAGTTCGAGGAGATCTCCTGGGGCGAGGCGCTGAAGGAGATCGGCTCGCGCATCCGCCGTGCCATCGACGAGGGGCGCCACGACGAGGTGATGTACCACGTCGGGCGGCCCGGCGACGACCACTTCGTCCCGCGCCTCCTCTCCGCCTGGGGGGTGGACGGCCTCAACACGCATACGAACGTCTGCTCGGCGGGGGCGCGACTCGGGTACGCCCTGTGGATGGGGGCGGACCGGCCGTCGCCCGACTACTCCGAGGCGCGCTTTGCGCTCTTGCTCTCCGCCCACCTCGAGACCGGCCACTACTTCAACCCGCACGCGCAGCGGATCATCGAGGCGAAGGAGCGCGGCACCCGGATCGCGGTGGTGGACACGCGGCTCAGCAACACTTCCACGCACGCGAGCCTCTGGATTGCCCCCTGGCCCGGGACGGAGGCGGCGCTGCTCCTCGGGGTGGCGCGGCTGCTTCTCGAGCGGCGGGCGATCGACGTGGAGTTCGTCCGCCGCTGGACCAACTGGGAGGCCTACCTGGCCGCACGCGCCCCGCAGGCGTCCGGGGGGTTCGAGGGTTTCCTGGGGCTGCTCGCCGAGTCGTGCCGGCAGTTCACGCCGGAGTATGTCGCCGAGGAGTGCCGTGTCCCGGCCGACACCGTCCCCCGCCTCACCGAGGAGATCGTCCGCGCGGAGGGGAAGTTCACCAGCCACCTGTGGCGGAACGGCGCCAGCGGCAACCTCGGGGGATGGCAGATCGCCCGCGCCCTGATGCTGCTCCATGTGTTGACCGGCAGCGTCGGCCGGCCCGGCGGCGTGAACCCGAACACCTGGGACAAGTTCGTGCCGAAGCCGACGCTCAACCCGCCGCCGATCAAGCGCTGGAACGAGCGGATCTGGCCGCGCGAGTACCCGCTGTCGCACTACGAGATGTCGTTCCTGCTGCCGCACCTGCTGCGCGATCAGAAGCGGCGGGTCGAGGTCTACTTCACCCGCGTCTACAACCCGGTCTGGACGAACCCGGATGGCTGCGCCTGGATCGAGATGCTCGAGGACGAGTCGAAGATCGGCTGCCATGTGGCGCTGACCCCGATCTGGTCGGAGTCGGCACAGTGGGCCGACTTCGTCCTGCCGATGGGGCTCGGCCCGGAGCGCCACGATCTGATGAGCCAGGAGACCCACGCCGGCACCTGGCTCGGGTTCCGCCAGCCGGTGCTGAAGGAGTTCCGCCGCCTGCAAGGCGCGCCGGTCGCGACCACGCTCGGCGCGAACCCGGGCAAGGTCTGGGAGGAGGCGGAGTTCTGGATCGCGCTCACCTGGGAGATCGATCCCGACGGCTCGCGCGGCATCCGCAAGTACTACGAGTCGAAGGAGCGGCCCGGGCTGCCCGTCTCGATGGACGAGTACTACTCCGACATCTTCGCTCACGCGGTGCCGGGCCTTCCCGAAACCGCGCGGCGAGAGGGGCTCGACCCGCTCGCCTACATGCGCCGGTATGGCGCGTATGACGTCCCGTACGCCGGGCAGGCGCGCTTCGAGGCGAAGGTGGCCCCGGAGCAGGCGGGGGTAGAGGTCGCGGCCGGGGAACGGTGCGCCGGGTTCAAGACGCCGAGCGGCCGGCTCGAGGTCTACTCCGACACGCTGGCCGACTGGGGGTTCGGGGAGCACGCGCTGCCCGGGTACATCCGCTCGCACATCCACTGGAGGAACCTCGCGGCGGGGGAGATGGTGCTGCTGCCGACCTTCCGCCTGCCGACGCTCATCCACACCCGCTCCGGGAACAGCAAGTGGCTGCAGGAGATCTCGCACACGAACCCGCTCTGGGTTCACCCCGAGGACGCGCGGCGCCTGAAACTCGCGAACGGTGCGCTCGCGCGGGTGAGCACCCGCATCGGCTACTTCGTGGTGCGCGTCTGGGAGACCGAAGGAATCCACCCCGGCATCGTCGCCTGCTCGCATCACGTCGGGCGCTGGCGGATGCACCGGGAGATCGGCGGGGAGAAGCAGGCCTCGTCGCTCGTCGAGATCGTCCGCGGCGACCACACCTTCCTGTTCCGCCGGAAGGAGGGGGTCGGACCGTTCAAGAGCAGCGACCCGGACACCGAGCGGATCTGGTGGAACGAGGCCGGGGTGAACCAGAACCTGACCTTCCCCGTCCAGCCCGATCCGATCAGCGGCATGCACTGCTGGCACCAGAAGGTCCGGGTCGAGCCGGGTCGGACGGACGATCGCTACGGTGATGTCTTCGTCGACACCCGCAAGTCGATCGAGGTGTACGAGGAGTGGCGCGCGCTCACCAAGCCCGCTCCGGGGCCGGACGACCTGCGGCGCCCGCTCTGGCTCGGCCGGCCGATGAACCCCGTGAAAGAGGCGTACCGATTCGGGTAGGGACTCTCCGTCTCCCGCGCGCCGTTCCCCGCAGCACCTCGCGCCGCTGTCGCTGCCCCCTTCCCGCGCGCCGCCAACGGTGCTGCTTGACGGATCGGCCCCGGCGGGGAGCATAATGGCCCGCAGAAGACACCATACACTGGCCGCGGTTCAACCCGCGACGTTACGCCGCACAAACGCGAGCGCCGGTCAAGGGACGAAGTGCCCCATGAAACACGCGCGCATCATCGTCACTCACTACGGCGGGCCCGATGCGCTTCGGTTGGTCGAAGAAGAGTGCCCCGAGCCGAAGGCTGGTGAAGTGCGCGTGAGAGTGCTGGCCGCAGGCGTCTCGTTGCCCGACGTGATGGCGCGCGAGGGCATTCATCCCGAAACGCCCCCGGTACCCTTCACGCCGGGATGGGATCTGGTTGGCGTGGTGGATCGGCTCGGCGACGGCGTCTCCGGAATCGAACCAGGCCGGACGGTTGCCGCGCTGCCGATCCACGGTGCTTATGCGCAGTTCGTCTGCCTGCCGCAGCGTGAACTGGTTCCGGTGCCGTCCGGGTTGGACGCTGCCGAGGCTGTCAGTGTCGTGCTGAACTACATCACGGCGTACCAGATGCTGCATCGTTCCGCCAGCGTCAGTCCGGGCCAGCGAGCGTTGATTCACGGCGCGGCAGGCGGGGTCGGCACCGCACTCTTGCAGCTCGGGCGTCTCGCCGGGCTGGAGATGTACGGAACCTGTTCATCGCGAAGCGCGCCGGCCGTTTCCGACCTGGGCGGCACTCCGATCGATTACCAGAAGCAGGATTTCGTGAAAGAGATTCGCCGCCTCACGAGCGAAGGCGTGGACGTCGTCTTCGACCCCATCGGTGGATCCCACCTCTGGCGCTCCCGCAAGGCGCTGCGCCCTGGCGGGAAGGTGGTGGGGTATGGCCTTCGTGCCTCACTACGTGGCGAGGGATTGGCGTCAGGTCATCCAGGTCGTCGTCAACGCTTTCGTGGCACCGCGATCTTCGGGTTGTATATCGTCGGCGGCTGGCTTCTCCCGGGCCGGAAACGGGTAGTCCCCTACAGCATCCAGACGCTCAAACGGCTGAAGCCGGAGTCATTCCGACAGGACTTGATCGCCCTGCTTGACCTCCTGAAACAGAATAAGATCAAACCGCTGATCGCGCGGCGATTTCCGCTCGCCGAGGCAAGGCACGCGCAGGAGTTGCTCGGGAAGGGAGGCGTGACAGGCAAGATCGTGCTCGTGCTCAACGGGTGATCGCCAATAATCCAAGGGGAGGTAATCATGTCCACCAACACCGTCCGGCTCCACCGCGTGCTCCGTGCGACCCAGGAGCGTGTCTACCGGGCCTTTCTCGACCCCGATGCCATGGTAAAGTGGCTGCCGCCAAACGGCTTCACCGGAAAGGTCCAGCGGATGGACGCCAAGGTGGGGGGGACCCACAGGATGTCGTTCACCAACTTCACGACCGGCCAGAGTCACTCGTTCGGCGGAGAGTATCTCGAGCTGGTGCCACACGAACGCATTCGCTACACGGACAAGTTCGACGATCCGAACCTGCCGGGGGAGATGCAGGTGACCGTGTCCTTGAAGAGCGTGTTCTGCGGAACTGAGCTGAACATCGTGCAGGAAGGCATACCCGCCGCCATTCCACCGGAGGCTTGTTACCTCGGTTGGCAGGAGTCCCTTGTGCTCCTCGCCAAGCTCGTCGAGGCCGAGATCGCGGAGTAGCCCGGATCGAGCATGCCCATGGAAATCGGACAGGTGGAGGCGATCTTCCGGTATCCCGTGAAGTCGATGGCCGGGGAGCGTCTGGAGGTCGCCAACCTGGGCTGGCACGGCCTCGAGGGTGACAGGCGCCTGGCGTTCCGGCGGCTTGATGATCCCAGCGGGTTCCCGTGGCTGTCAGCGAGCAGGCTTCCCGACCTGCTCCTGTTTGCTCCGTACCGTCAGGACGGTGCGCAGGGAGACCTTCCTACCCATGTTCGCACGCCGGCTGGCGAAGCGCTGCCGGTCTTCGGGGAGGACCTGGCCGCGGAGGTCGGACGCCGGTACGGCGGTCCCGTGCAGATGATGCAGTTGAAGCATGGCATCTTCGATGAGGCAAGCATCTCCGTGATCGCCTTTGACACGGTGCACGAGATCGAACGACTCGCAGGGCGGAGCCCCGACGTGCGACGATTCCGCCCGAATGTCCTGGTTCGCTTGACGCGACCGGCTCCCTTCCAGGAGGACGAGTGGTTGGGCGGCGTGCTCTCATTCGGCGAGGGAGACGCCGCCGCCGCCATCACCGTGACGATGCGCGACGCTCGTTGCTCGATGGTGAACCTCGACCCCGACTCGGCAGCTCCTGCGCCAGAAGTGCTGAAGGCGGTCGTGCGCGCGAACCAGAACAACGCCGGGATCTACGGCGCGGTCACTCGCATCGGCCGACTGGCGGTTGGACAATCCATTTCGCTGTCGCTTGCAGCCCACAGCTGAACGCCCGCTTTGCGCTCGGCGGGCGTGGGTGAGCTCGTTCGTCAGGCGGCGCAGGGGAAACCACGTGGGTGTCTACGGCGTGGGCCCGCGACCCATGACGTACACCTACGAGGGCTCGGCATGCCATTGAGTGCGCCGTATGGAGTCGCCATGCCGGCGAGCGGCTCCTTTTCGGGAACCTCATTGCCGGAGTATGCTCCGGCCTCTGGCTAGCACGCCGCGGGTGTGCGACAGGCGCCCTAGCCAGGCGGAGGGGACGCGGGAATGGCAGTGCGTCACATGGAGCGGCACCGCACCGATCGGATCGGCTGGTTGCGCGCGGCGGTGCTGGGCGCCAACGACGGCATCGTCTCGACGGCGAGCCTCATCCTCGGGGTCGCGTCCGCGAACGCGACGCACGGCAACGTGATGGTCGCGGGGACCGCCGGCCTGGTCGCGGGAGCCATGTCGATGGCCGCAGGCGAGTACGTGTCAGTCTGCTCCCAGTCGGATTCGGAACGAGCCGCGCTCAATCTGGAGCGCAAGGAAATCGAGGCGGATGACGCGGGCGAGCACCGGGAACTGACGGCAATCTACGTCGGGCGCGGCCTCGATCCCGGGCTCGCGAAGCAGGTTGCGGAGCAGCTCATGGCCCACGACGCGGTGGGAGCGCATGCGCGCGACGAGCTCGGGATTTCCGAGACGCTCAGCGCGCGTCCGATTCAAGCCGCGCTTACCTCAGCGGCCAGCTTCGCCATCGGCGCGGCGCTGCCGCTGCTGGCGGTCGCGTGGGTGTCCGAGGCGAGCTTGATCCCGGTCGTATCCGCGACATCGTTGGTGTTTCTCGCGATTCTGGGCGGATTGGCGGCTCGCGTCGGCGGCGCAGGCGTGACGGTGGGCGCGCTGCGCGTCACCTTCTGGGGCGCTCTCGCGATGGCCCTGACGGCCGGCGTGGGCGCCCTGTTCGGAACGGCGGCGTGATACCTTACGAACGAGGGAGGACCCATGAGCCAGACAGTGGTCATCCGCAAGGAAGTGATGAGGTCGGGGATCGGGATCGGATCGGCGCTCGCCATCGCGATCTCCTGGTCGCGAAACCAGTCGATCCTCTGGGCGCTTCTCCACGGGGTCCTATCGTGGATCTACGTCATCTACTACGTGTTCGTCCGCTAACCTCCAGGGAGAGCGGCGTGCCGGAGGCGGGATAGGGCAATCCTGGTGCCGCACCCGCGGCCGTCACGCGAACCTCGGCGCACTACGCCGGGGCGATGAAGGCCCGCAGCATCCACGCCATCTTCTCGTGTTCTTCCATCAGCCCGGTGAGGAAGTCCTGGGTTCCCGTGTCACCGTGCGCCTGGGCGCAGGTTTCCACGTCGACGCGCAGCGTGCGGATCACCGCCTCATGGTCCGCGAGCAGTACGGCAAGCATGGCGGCGGCGGCCTGAGGCTTGCCGGTATCCTCCTTGAGCCGGCCCACCTTCAGGAACTCCGCCAGGCTGCCGAGCGGGATCCCGCCGAGGGCACGGGCGCGCTCCGCGATCTGATCCACGAACCCCTCGAGGAGGATGTACTGCGCCTCGAAGAACCTGTGCAGCTCGTTGAACTGCGGCCCGGTGACGTTCCAGTGGTAGTTGCGCGTTTTGGTGTAGAGCAGGTACTCATCGGCAAGCAAGCCGTTCAGGAGCTGCACGACTCCGGTCCGCTGCTTGTCGGTCATGCCCAGGTTCGGTTTCATCTGCGGTTCCCCTTTCGCAAGGCCAACTCAAGGCAACGCCAGGCCGGCCGGTAGTATTCCCATCCGCCCCCGCGGTCACTCCCGCTCCAGATCCTCCGGCCGGTAGCTCTGGCCGTTCTTCACCACGAGCGTCACCGAGTCGCTGTTCTGGATCTTCTCGAGCGGATTGCGAGCCAGCACGACGAAGTCGGCGAGCTTCCCCGGCTCGAGCGAGCCGAGTTGGCGATCGAGACCGAGCGTCCGCGCCGGCGCCAGGGTGGAGGCACGGATCGCCTCGAGGGGGGTCATCCCTCCCTGCACGAACGACCACATCTCCCAGTGCGGGCCGATCCCCTGCATCTGCCCATGCCCCCCCATGCAGACGGTCCCACCGGCGTCGAGGATCTTCTTCGCGGAGGTCGCGACGTCGATGTGGTGAAAGTCGTCGTCGGGAGCCATCAGCCGCCGGCGCGTCAGGGGGTCGATGACCCAGCGCGGGACATGCTTCAGGAGCTTCTCGTCCTTCCAGACGTCGTAGTGCTGGAAGTACCAGAAGTCCCCCTCGATCCCGCCGTAGGCGACCAGCAGCGTCGGCGTGTAGGCGGTCCGGCTGCGGGCGAGCAGCGACACGACGTCGTTGCGCAGGGGCGTGATCGGCAGCGCATGCTCGATCGTCGTGTGGCCGTCGAGGATGAACGTCATATCCACCTCCAGATCGCCCCCCCCTTCCGGCACCACCATCATCCCTTCCTCGCGCGCCGCCTGCAGGATCCACTGGCGCACGTCGCGTCGCGGCTGCATGTACGACTTGACCGAGAAGGCCCCAAGCGACTTGAGCCGCCGCAGGTGATGCCGGGCGTCATCGAGGTTCTCGATGACGGCGTTGCCGGGCGTGTCGGCCCCGTAGAGGATGAACCCCGTCGAGAAGATCCGCGGGCCGGTCACGATCCCCGCCTCGACCATCTCCGCTTGCCCGAACACCTCCTGCGTGCTGGCGGACGGGTCGTGCGTCGAGGTCACGCCGTAGGCGAGGTTCGCCAGGTACTTCCACGGACGCTGCGGGAAGATGTCGAGCGTCGAGTAGTGCAGGTGGGCGTGCTCGTCGAAGAGCCCGGGGATCACCGTGCTTCCCGATAGATCCACGACCTTGGCGCCCGGTGGCACGACGACGGACCCGTCCGCTCCCACCGCCTCGATCCGGTCGCTGGTGACGAGGATCGTGCCGCGCTCGATCACGTCGTCCCCCTTCATCGAGACGATCCGCGCGCCGCGGTAGGCGACCGTCTCCGTGGGCCTGGCGCGGGGAAGCTCGAGCACGATCTCGATCGCCTGCGACTCGGGGAGCTTCTTCTCTTTCTTCTTGTCGTCCTCCGCCTTGGGGGCGTCCTTCGCCTTCTTCCCCTTCTTGCTCCCCGGCTCGTCCTTGGCCTTCTCTTCCTCGGGCTCGGGCGTCGGGATCGCCTTGTCGAGCGCGAGCCGGTGGTAGATCGGGCCGAATGACCAGGTGACCGTCTTCCCGCCGTCCGCCCAGTTCATCCACTCGCCACCCGCATCGGTCAGGCGGCCGACCGGCAGCGGGCCGTCCGCGCTCACCTCGATCGGCTTCGCGCCCATGGCCGGCATCGCCGTGACGTAGGCGTCGTGCTGCTCGCTGTACGCCACCCAGCGCCCGTCGGGGGAGACGATCGCTTCCTCGGCCTTGGCGAAGCGCAGATGCTCGCGCCGGTCGGTCCCGTCGAGCTGCACCGAGACGAGCACCGTCCTCGGCGAGTCGGTCGGCTTGTCGCCCGGTGCGTCCTCGCAGTAGAAGATGCGAGTCCCGTCAGCCGAGAAGACCGGTCGCGCCATGCGCCGGTTCGGGCCGCGGTTCGCGGTGCCGATGACGTAGTGCCCCTCGCCGCCGTTGGCGCTCGCCCAGTGGATCTCGTGCCACAGCTCCGACGACAGATCCCCCTCGCGGAACGGCAGGCCGCTGCCGCGCAGGTAGACGATCTTCGAGCCGTCAGCGGAGAAAGACGGGTTCGCGTACTGCCCCGGGACCGCGGTGATCCGGCGCGGCGTGCTTCCCGCCGCCGCGTCGAGCGTCCAGACGTGGCCGCCCGCCTTGTCGTCCCAGGTGACGAAGGCGATCTTGCTCCCAGCGGCGGAATACGACGGCGAGTACTCGAGCGCGGTGTCGCCGGTGAGCCGCGCCGGCTTGCCCGCGGGAAGGTCCATCGCGTAGAGGTGCCCCGCGGCCGAGAAGACGAGGCGCTTGCCGTCCGGCGACTCCATCGGCCAGCGCACCACGCGGATGCGTTGCAGCTCCGCCGCGATCGCCTGCGGCGTGCGCGCGGCCCGGGTCACCCGCTGCTCGACGGCCGCCGTGAACGGGATTGCCGAGCGCGCGCCGGTGAGCGCGTCGAAGCGCCAGATCTTCCCCTCGGCGGTCGCCACGATCCCCTTGCCGTCGGGCGTCCAGGCGAAGCCGGGGAAGAGGCCGTGGAACGCGAACCCCTCCTGCGCGTCGCGCTCGATGCCGCCTGCGATCCGCTGCGACCTCCCGCTGGCGAGGTCGAGCCGCTCGAGGACCGTCGCCGTCCGATCGCGGCGGACGTACGCGAGGGTCCGGCCGTCGGGAGAGAGCGTCGGCGCCACGGCGCCGCCCGAGTCGCCCGTGAGCGGCACGGCCTGGCCGGTGCGGCGGTCGTAGCGCTTGAGCTGCCAGATCCCCTCGTCGGGATTGCGGTTGTAGCGGAAGCGGGCGCCGCGGGCGGTGTAGTAGAGGAAGCGGTCGTCGGCGGCGAACTCGGGATCGGCGACGTCGGGCTCCTCGTCGCGTTTGGTCACCTGCAGCCCCTGCCCTCCCTTCAGATGCCACATCCAGAACTCTACCGTCCCGAGCGAGGAGGCGTCGGTCAGCCGCTTGCGACCCAGCAGCCAGTCGCCGCCGGGGGCCCAGGCGGGGGAGCTGACCGTCGCCTTTTTCTCCGTCGAGATCTGCCGCGCGTTCTTCCCCTCGAGGTCGCAGATCCAGAGGTTCTCGAGCCCCCCGCGGTCGCTGGCGAAAGCGATCCAGCTGCCGTCCGGGCTGAAGCGCGGCTGCACGTCGTACGCCGTGCCGCTGGTGATCCGTCGCGCCTCCCCTCCGGCGATTGGCAGGAGGTACAGGTCGCCGAGCAGCGAGAAGACCAAGCGCTGCCCGTCCGGATGGACGTCCAGGGCCAGCCAGGTCCCCTCCTCGGTGGTGAACGAGATGTCCTCGTACTCCCCGTGCGGATCGGTGATCTTCCACGGATCGTCCGAGTCGGGCAGGTTCGAGGGTGCGGCGGCCGCTCGCGCCGGATCTCCCTTCTTCCCTGCGGGCGACGCCGCGGCCGCGAGCCCCATCCCCCCGGCAAGCAGCGCGAGGCCTGCGAGCAACAGCCAGGGCCAGCGTAGGCGGTGCTTGCGCTCGCCGGGGGCCCCGGCCAGAAGCGGGCGGAGATCCACTCGCCCCCTGGCGGCGCGCCGCAGCCCAGCACGCTCCTCGTTCGCGAAGCTCTGCTCGGCGGCCGGCGGCAACTGGCGTCGCACCGCGAGCAGGGCCCGGAACTCCGCTCCGCACGGGTCGCACAGGCAGGCGTGGTCGAGCGCGTTCTCGCGGCCGCCGCGGAAGTGGCTGCCGTTCAGCGCCTCCGCGAGGTCGGCGGAGCCGACGCAGTGGCGGCGGTTGTTGCTCTCGGTCCCCTCGCGCAGCATCCCAAACGTCGCGGCGAGCGGGTTGGCCTCGAGCGCCTGAGACCAGCGCGGCTGGTTCATGCGCTCGGCGCGCCGGTGGAGCGAGTCGCGGAACGTCGCGAGCGCCAGGCTGACGCGGTCCTTCATCGTCCCGGCGCTGACGTCGTAGATCGCCATCATCTCCTCGGTCGTGTAGCCGCGCAGGTGCAGCGCGGCCGGGGAGCGGCGACCGGGGATCACTTCCTTGAGGGCGCCGATAAGAATCTCCGCGTCGAGACCGCTCGGGATCGGCGTGGCGGCGACGGGGGAGGCGGGCCGCACCCCATGCTGCCGGAGCGCCTCGGCCGCGGCGAGGAGCGCGGCGCGCCGCACCGGGACGGCGTGGCTGGGAGCGGTGTCGGTGGAGAGCGTCTCCTCGCCCACCACCAGGAACTTCCAGGCGAGCCGTCGCGTCTCCGCGGCCGCCTGATCCGCCGCGGCATCCGCCAGACCGGCTTGCCCCGAGAGTACCTCGCGAACCCGGCCTGCTACCGACGTGATCGCGCTCTCCCACCAGGGAAGATCCTGCGCCATGATGGGGGCGACTTCGGCCATCGGGTGCCCTCCGGGGGAGTAGTGGTTGATCGAGCGGTTATCCTATGGGTGGGCCGGGGCGGGATCAAGGCGTACTCCCCGGCGGGAACGGACCAGCCCGAGCCGAGCGGCTCCGGTTGCCGAACCCGCGCCGACACGGTATCTTGGACCCGTTCCGTCCATCCCCAGGGGGGATCCGCATGCGTCTCGGCTGGCTCGGTCGCGCACTTTTCACCCTCCTGGTCGCGGGTGCCCTGCCGGCGTGGCTCGGCGCGGCGGCCCGCCCCGAAGGTGGCGTCTCGACCACGGCCCCGGAAGCGCCCCGCCCCGCCTGGCTGCGGGTCACCCTTGCGGATGCGAAGATCGACCTGCCGCACCTTGCCTCGAAGGGATTCGATGTCGCGGGGGTCGATCTGGAGAAGCAGACCGCCGACGTGATCGGGACGACGGCGGACGCCGCGGCGCTCGCGGATCTGGGTTTCGAGGTCATGCTGGTTCGCTACCTCGATCTCCCCGCCCCCGAGGTGAGCCCGCAGTACATGGACCCCGGCGAGATGGCCGCGCTCCTGACCTCGTTCGAATCGACCTACCCCACCCTCGCGAAGCTCCAGGTGATGGGGTTGACCGAACAGGGGCGTCCGTACTACGCGTTGAAGATCTCCGACAACGTGGCGGCGGAGGAGGACGAGCCTGCCGTCTTCTTCGTCGCCGAGCACCACGCGCGCGAGGTGATGACGCCGGAGGTCGCCCGCGACATCATCGACTACCTGCTGTCGCGGTACGCGACCGATCCGCAGGTCCAGGCGTGGGTGAACCAGACCGAGATCTGGGTGATGCCGAACCACAACCCCGACGGCGCCAACCACGTCTTCACGGTCTACGATCTGTGGCGCAAGAACCGGCGGAACAACGGCGACGCCACGTTCGGCGTCGACCCCAACCGCAACTATCCGTTCGCGTGGGGGACGTGCAACGGGTCGTCCCCGGTCACCTCGGACGACAACTATCGGGGCCCCGCCGCGGAGTCCGAGCCCGAGACCGCCGCACTCATGACGCTCGCGCTGGAACAGCGTCCGGTGCTCGCCATCAGCTACCACACCTACGGCGAGCTGGTGCTCTATCCGTACGGGTGCCAGGGCACGATCCCTCCGGACCGGGACGTGTCGGAGGACCTCGGCCAGCGACTCGCCAGGCGGGTGGTGCGCGACTCGGGGACCGGCTTCTACACGCCGGGGTACGGCTGGGCGCTGCTCTATCCCGTCGACGGCGAGCTAAGCGACTGGCTCTACGCCACGCTCGGCACCTTCGGGTACACCATCGAGATGAACTCGTCCACGCAAGGGTTCCTGCCGAACTACTCCACCTGGCGGAACTCGACGGTCAACCGTAACCGGCTCGGCTGGCAGTATCTGCTCGATCGCCTGAAGGGTCCGGGAGTGCGCGGCCATGTGACCGACGCCTGCACGGCGGCGCCGATCGCCGCGCGGGTCGGCGTCGATGAGATCGCACTCACTCCGAACGAGACGCCTCGTTCGTCCGATGCGTCGTTCGGACGGTTCGATCGTATCCTTCTTCTCGGCGACTACCACCTTCGATTCTCGCAGAACCCGGCACCCGGGAGTGACCCGTACCACGAGCAGGTGGTCCCGGTGCCGGTCCGGCGGCAGCCGGTGGACCTCGGCGTTCGCCTCGTGCCGCTCGGGTCGCGCGCGCTCGAGGTGGGACCGGTCGAGATCGACGACGAGACCGGGGATGGCGACGCCGCCCTCGATCCGGGGGAGACGGTCAGGCTGCTCGTGACCGCGCGTGCCACCGGGGCGGCGGTCAGCGGGATCACGGCGACCCTTTCCACCACCGATCCGCTGGTCAGGATCGTGGATGGAGCCGCGACCTATGCCAACCTCGCGGCCGGTGCGGCGGCGCTGCCCGCGGATGACGGCTTCGAGATCGTGATCGATGCCGCGGCTCCCGAGGGACACGTCCCGGCGCTGCATGTCGCGTTCAGCGCCGCGGAAGCGCTGTGCGTCGCGGGAGGGGACCTGGCGGTGAAGGTGACCGCGGGCATTCGCACCTGCCCGCACGTCTTCACGTTCAATACCAACCCCGGCTGGACGATCAGCAACAACACGACGGGCGGCTGGGCCTTCGGAGTGCCGGCGGGGTTCCCCCCGGGACGTGCTCCCAGCTCGGGGTTCACCGGCGCGAACGTCTACGGCACGGAGCTGCTCGGCAACTACTCCCCGGGCGGGGACTACCAGCTGACCACGTCGATCCTGGACCTCACCGGTCGCTCCAATACGACCCTCGAGTTCCAGCGCTGGATCGCGACCGAGCAGGGTTACGACTACGCCACGGTCGAGGCGAGCACCAACGGCACCACCTGGACGCTCCTCTGGACCGGCTCGGCGGTCGACCTGCGGTGGCGACGAGTGGAGCTCGACGCGTCTGCCGTCGATGGGGCGCCGGCGGCCCGGTTCCGGTTCACGCTCAAGACGGACTTCTCCGGGCAGGATACCGGCGTCTACCTCGACGACGTCTCGGTCTGCGGCGATGTCACGCCACCGCAGCCGCGCCTGCTGGCCACTCAGCTCGCGGTGGTCAGCGACACGCTGAACGCCGCCTGCACGGATGCCGACGGCGTCGCCGACGCGGGAGAGATCGTCAGGCTCAGGCTCACGGCGGCGAACCAGGGGCTCGCGACGGCGCTCGCCGCGACTGCGACGCTGCGCCCGCTGGATGCATCGCTCGAGGTGCTCTCGGGACCGCAGGCGCTTGGCGATGTCGTGGGCTCAGGGGGCCAGAAGACCGCCGACTTCCTGGTCTGGATCGACGCCGCGACGGCCTGCGGGAAGGTGCCGGCGCTGACGGTCGAGTTCCTGTCGAACGGGGGAGTGTCCACTTCGAGCGCGCCCCCCGCGCTCGTGCTGGAGAAGGACGGCGGTGGATGCGACGTCAATACCTGTCCATCCGCGTGCGCGCCGGGAGCGCCCATCGTGGGTGTCGACATCGACGCCGCGGGGCGGCTGACCTGGACCGCGAGCGCCGACCCGTGTCATTCCGGAGCGGGAGTCGGGTATCGAGTCTACCGGGCGACTTCGGCCAGGCCGCTCATCGTTCCCGCCACGCTGTTCCCGCAGGACACGGCGTTCGCCGACCGCTCGCTGTTCGATGCGGATGGCTCCCTGCTCGATGCGGGGTTCACCGATTCCGAGGCGCCTGCGGCGAGGGGGGTCTTCTACTACCTCGTCACCGACGTGGGGACGAACGGCGTGCGCGGGCCGGTGGAGCACTACGGCCAGTAGCCGGCGCCCCGGCGCGCCCCACGACGTAGGCGATCCAGGCCCGATCCGCGTGCCCTTTGGTGACGCGGTGGAAGACGCCGTTCCCCTTGCCGGTCTTCCGGTGCGTCCCTTCCCAGAGCACGTGGATGTCACGGAACCCGGCCTCGGCCATCAGCTCCTGCAGCTCCGGCAGGGTCCACAGACGCCAGTCGTAGTCGAACGCGTTGCGGATGCGCGTCCCGTCCGGGAACTCGAAGTGGATCCGGCAGAGGGTGTGGTAGCTGACCGGATCGAACCGCACCTGGTCCCAGACGTAGACGAATCCGCGGTTCTTGATCCGGTCGGGCCGCTCGCGCTGCGTGTCGCTCCCGCCCCACGCGTCGAGGAACAGCAGCCCGTCCTGGCGCAGCGAGCGGCGGGAGTTCCGCAGGTAGGCGCTGAGCGCTGCGCGCGTCTTGAAGATGCCGTACGAGAAATTCAGCGCCGCGATGATATCGGCCCGCGGGCGCGACACATCCATGACATTCGCCTTCACCAGCTTCACGCGGGATTGCTCGGCCTCGGGCAGGCGCGGCACCGTGTGCTTCCGTCCCCAGGCGAGCGTCGGTCCGTGCAGATCGACGCCGAACGCGTGGTTCTCCCGGTGCAGGTGCACGAACCAGCACGCCAGGATCGCCGTGCCGCAGAAGTCCTCCCGCAGGATGCGGGGCGCCCGGCCAATGGTCCTCCGGTAGTGGCGCGACAGGAAGCGCGCGTCCACCTCCGGCCCCTGGACTGCCTCCTGGTAGAGCACGTACTTGTCTGCGGTGCGTGCGGTCAGAGAACGCTTGCGAGGCGGCATAGGGGGCGGGAGTTTAGCGGAGCCATCCGCGGTGGTCCAGTCGCCTTACGCCTGTGAAAGGTGCTGAACACCCCCGTCACCCCGGCGCAGGCCGGGGTCCAGATCGGCGCTGGGTGTGAGCTCCGCCCTGGATTCCGGCTGGCGCCGGAATGACGGAGGAGGAGACGGGCTCGGAGTTTGCCGTTAGCGCGGAGCGGCTTCCGCGGCGGGCCGCTCGGCGTCCGCGATCGCTGTCTCCACGCGACCGATCTCGAACGCGTCGCCGCGCGGCCGGAGCAGCGCTTGTAGGAGGGTCCGCGCCCCAGCCGGGTTGCCGGCTCGCGCCATCAACACCAGGAGATCGCCGAGCAGGTCGTTGCGTCCGGGAGCCAGCTCCCGCGCCCTGGCAAGCGCCGTGATCCCCTCGGCCGCCCCCTCCGGATCGACGATAAACGTCCGCCCGAGTCCGGCGAGGTTCTCGACGCCGTCCGGGTCGATTGCCAGGCCGCGACGGAACCAGACGCGCGCGGCGCGCGCCGCGGCGAGGGCGGTCGCCGCGCTCCGATCCGCCCCTTCCGCCGACGTGGTGAACGCCTCCAAGGTGGCGCGCCCCAGGAGAGCGAACGTCCCCGCGTTGCGCGGCTCGAGCTCGGCCGCCCGCCCGAGCTCCGCCTGCGCCTCCGCGTAGCGCCCGTTCGCGAGCGCCAGATAGCCGAGCGTCGCGTGCGCCCCGGCCAAGGTGGGATCCTTGGCGAGCGCCGGCAGAAGGTAGGCCCGGGCCGCTTCCTCCTGGCCCGGATCGGATCGAGCCATCAGATCCCCGACGCGGAACAGCGCCTCGGCGCGACGCAAGGCCGCCAGCTTCGGTTTGGAGATCTCGAGGTCCTTGCGCAGGGTCAGAGTGGTGAACTCGAACGTCCCCTTGCGTACATGCTCCGCGAGTCCGGCGGCGATCGCGGCCTGGTCCAGGTGAAAAGCGGTCGCGAGCGCCTCGTCCAGACGCTTGCCGTCGGCGAGCAGCCGGCAGAACCGTCCCATCGCCTCGCGCCGCGCGGAGTCCGCGAGCAGGAAGTGCACGAGCGCCCACGACTCCGCGTAGAAGGCGCCCTGTTCCGGCTCCGCGCGGTACTCGGCCGACTCCGTCGTGATCGTCACCAGCCGGTCCAGTGGGATAGTCAGCCCTGCCGACAGCCGTGCGAGGTGGTAGGGGATTGGACGCCCCACCTCCGCCTTCCGGCCGTCGATCTCGAAGGCGGCGTAGTACTCCGCCAGTCCCTCATCGAGCCAGGTCGGCAGGCCTGGGAAGTTGGTCTGGAGGAGCGCGTGGAGGTACTCGTGGGAGAGCGCGCTGTGGTGCTCGTTTATCACGAAGACGTTCACCGCGAGGTACTGAGCGTATGGCGTCCAGAGGAAGTAGCCGGCGTCGCGGCGCACCTGCCCGTCCGCCCCGGCCTGTAGGCGGCCGAACGTCCAGTCGTCCTTGAGCGCGTAGATCGCGAGCGGCGGGGGAGCATCGAAGACGATCCCCTCGGTCGTGGCAATCAGGACGAGGCGTAGCTTCTCCAGATCAGTGGCGAGGCTCGCCACGAGGCTGCGATTGGCGTTCGTAAAGAAAACGAAATGGTCCGTATCGACCCGGTTCCAGGACTCGGTCGCCGCCGGCTCGATCGCCACGGCACCCGCCACTGAAAACCAGGCCAGTAGCAGGATCGTCAGAGGGGGGAAGGCGCCGCGCATGGCTCAATCTTACACGCGGAACGCTCCGTCCACGGGAGTCGGGATCCGACAGGTGCACCGATCCCGACCGCGAGCCTAGATTCGGCCCGGGACGGAACGGACCGATGAAGGGACCGAAGCAGATTCTGCGCACCAGGAGGCGGCTCGCGGTTCGATTCGGCGTACGCGGACCGGAGCGGCTCGGGTACACCCAGAACATCTCCGAGAGCGGCCTCTACATCGAAACCAACTACGTGATCGATCCCGGGGCCGACCTCCAGCTCGAGATCGACACGCCGGAGAAGATGTTCGAGATGTGGGCGACCGTCGTCTGGGCGCGGCGATACCCCCTGAGCTTCCAGCGGGTCATGCGCGGCGGCCTCGGCTGCCAGTTCGCCTTTCCCAGCCAGGAGTGGATCGAGTTCTACGAGCGCTGGAGGTCCGCGACCTGAGCGCCGCGGCGTTGCGCCGCCAGGTCAACGCGGCCGACGCGTCGTGCGGTGGGTCGGCGTGGCGGTCCACGGGTCCTCCGGCCACGGGTGCCTCGGGTAGCGGCCGCGCAGCTCCTTCCGCACCTCGGGGTAAGTCCTTGCCCAGAAGCTCCGCAGGTCGCGGGTCGTCTGCACCGGGCGGCCGCTCGGAGAGAGGAGCGCGAAAGTGACCGGCTCCTCCCGTGGCCCCAGGCGCGGCGACTCCGCCAGCCCGAACAGCTCCTGCAGCTTGACCGCGGCCGTGACGCTGCCGTCCTCGCGGTAGTCGAGCAGCGCCCGGCGGCCGCTAGGCAGCGGCAGCATTGCCGGGGCGAGACGCTCGACCTCCCGGCGCGTCGCGTGCGGCAGCTGAGGCATCAGGTCGAGAGGATCGGGGAGCGTCGAGCGCCCGCTGCAGGCGAGGCGCACCAGCTCCTCCCGATCCGCGGGAAGGCCCGCGAAGCGCAGGCGCCGGAGGAGCGACTCCGCCGCCTCCCCCAGCCCGCGCGCGAGTAGCGCCTCTGCCAGGATGGCCCCGGCGGCCTCGGGATCGGGCGGCACCGGATTCTCCGCGAGCACGAGGTGCTGGTACCAGGAGCGCTCGACCGCCCGCACGGCGCCCGCGGCCGCGTCGAATCGGTGTTCGACGTCGCGCCGCGTCGGTTCGATCCACGACCGCTCGATGCGGCTCGCCAGCCGGACGATTGCCTCCGATCCCTGCCCGCGCGCTCCCGCTGCCAGATCGACCGCGACGAGGTAGTCGCCGTCATGCAGGCCACTCTCGCGACCGAGGACGGCCCCGTGACCGCTGGCGAGCACGAGGCGCGGAGATCCAGGGGCGCGCCGCCGCGCGACGCGATCAGGCCAAGCGGCCAGCACGGCGCGCCGGAGGTCCTCCTCGTGGTCCCTGGAGACCGTGGCGGATGTTGAGGCCGTCACGGCACCTCTCGCGGGCGTGGAACGCGAAGCGCTCCGCCCTGCAGGATCGGCTCCGTCTCCGCGGCCGAGCGTCTTCCCCGCCAGCGCGTGCAGATCCGCAGCCGCGCGGCGCACCCCGTGCGGCGCCTCGTGCAGCCGGTCGGCCGCGGCGAGCAGGTCGGAGTCGGTCGCCGGGGCCGAGGGACCGCCGCCACGACCCGCCGCCGCCTGCGTCCCCTCGCCCCCCGCGGCGAAGGGTCTCCACCCCTCCGACAGGACCGCGCACGCCGCGGCCGCCGCCTTCGACCCGCCCGCCTGAAGGAGGAGCTGCGCGAGGCGCGGGTGCAGTGGGAAGCGGCGCAGCGCCCGGCCGCGATCGGTGAGGCGGCCTCCGCTCACGGCGCCGAGCGCGTCGAGCAGTTCCAGCGCGCTCTCGATCCGCGGCGGCGGCGGCGGCTCGAACCAGGCGAAGCGCCGCGGGTCCTCGCCGCAAACGAGGAGATCGAGGACCGTTCCGGTCAGATCGGCCCGCGCGATTTCCGGCTCGCGGTGCGCCCGGAGCGTCTCGCCGTGGCTCCAGAGCCGCAGCGCCCGTCCGGGACCGGTGCGGCCGGCGCGACCGGCGCGCTGGGTGGCGGAGTCGAGCGCAATCCGCTCGATCTCCAGCCGCTCCAGGCCGATCGCGGCATCCAGGCGCATCACCTTCTGCCATCCCGAGTCGATGACGTCGGTCACCCCGTCGACGGTGAGGGAGGTCTCCGCGAGGTTCGTCGCCAGGATCACCTTGCGGCGTGCCGATGGCGCCAGCGCGGCGTCCTGGCGGTCGGCGTCGAGCGAGCCGTGGAGCGGCAGGACGTCGACCTCCTCGATCCCGTCGGCGTGACGGCGCAACTCGACCTCCACGCGCCGGATCTCCGGCGCCCCCGGGAGGAAGCACAGGAGGTGGCCGCCGGGACGGGCGAGCCGTTGCCTGACGGCTGCCGCCATCCCGAGGTCCGGGGCGTACGCGATCTCGACCGGGTGGAGCCTTCCCGGCACCTCGACCAGCGGGCAGCCGTCGAGAAACGCGCGCACGGGATCGGCGTCAAGCGTCGCCGACATCACCACGACTCGCAGGTCGTCGCGGGCGCGCAGCGTCTGCTTCACGAGCGCGAGCGCGAGATCCGCATGGAGGGAGCGTTCGTGGAACTCGTCCAGGATCACGGTCCTGAAGTCGCCGAGCAGCGGATCGCGCTGCAGGCGGGCGGCCAGGATTCCCTCGGTCGCGACCAGCAGGCGGGTCGCGCCGGAGAACTGCCGCTCGAAGCGGACCTGCCAGCCGACCTCGCCTCCGACCGTCCATCCCTGCTCGCCGGCGATCCGGCGCGCGATGGCGCGCGCCGCCACACGCCGCGGCTGCAGCAGCACCACCGGGCCGTCGGCCAGGAGGGCGGGGGGCACGCGGGTGGTCTTGCCGGAGCCGGGGGGCGCGACCACGACGAGCGCCCGGCTCGCGCGCAGGCGCTCGGCGATCGACTCGAGGTGCGAGTCGATCGGGAGCGGGGGTCGCGGGGTCAAGTGCGGGCTCTACCGGCCAGGCGCGGCAAGCATCGGCGCGGATGATAGGATGAGCCCGCCTCCGGCCGCAATCGGCGACGGTCCCCGTTCCGGCCACCCTCGCACCGCAGGAGAAGGCGTGGATCGAGCTTTTCCCGTTGTGATCGCAGCGCTGCTCTTTTCCAGCGCGGGCGCGGCAGCCGCCAAGCCGCCGGCGACGGCGCCGGACAAGCTACCGTCGGTCGCCGGGAAGACCGCGCGGCTCGAGCGCCGGGGCGGGCTCCTCACCACCTATCTCGACCCCGCGAAGGGGCGGATCTGGCTCGAGCTCCCCCCGCCGGACGCGGCGGGCGAGGCCGGGAGGTACCTGTACGTCGAGGGGCTGCGGGCCGGCCTCGGCTCGAACCCGGTCGGGCTCGACCGGGGGCAGCTCGGCCGGGCGAGTGTCGTCGCGCTGCGCCGGGTCGGCGGGCGCCTCCTCATCGAGGAGGAGAACCTCCGCTACCGGGCGCTCGCGGCCCCCGCGGCCGAGGCGGCCGCGGTGCGCGAGTCGTTCGCGACCTCGGTCCTCTGGGGCGGGGAGATCCAGGCGCTCGACCCGGACGGGAGGGCGCTCGTCGATCTCACCTCGTTCGTGGTGCGCGACGCGCACCAGACGGCCGCCGCCCTCAAGGCGGCGGGGCAGGGGGGGTTCACGCTCGACGAGGGGCGGAGTGCGGTAGACCTGGCTCAGTGCCTCGCCTTCCCCGAGAACCTGGAGTTCGAGGCGCTGCTCACCTTCGCCGGTACGGAGCCTGGGCCGCTGGTGCGGGAAACCACCCCGACGCCGCAGGCGGTGACGCTCGTCCAGCACCATTCGCTCGTGCGCCTTCCCGACGACGCCTACCGGCCGCGGAACTACGACCCCCGCTCGGGCTCGTTCGCGGTCCAGTTCGCCGACTACGCGGCCCCGCTCGCCGCGCGCATCGACACGCGCTGGCTCGTACGGCATCGGCTCGAGAAGGTCGATCCCCTGGCGGCGCGCTCGCGGGTGAAGAAGCCTATCGTCTACTACGTCGATCCCGGCACCCCCGAGCCGGTGCGCACCGCGCTCATCGAGGGGACGCGCTGGTGGACCCGGGCGTTCGAGGCGGCCGGCTTCAGCGACGCCTTCAGGGTCGAGCTGCTGCCTGCGGGCGCCGACCCGCTCGACATCCGCTACAACGTCATCGAGTGGGTGCACCGCTCGACCCGCGGCTGGTCGTACGGCAGCGGCGTGATCGACCCGCGCACGGGCGAGATGCTGAAGGGGCACGTGAGCCTCGACTCGTTGCGGGTCCGCCAGGATCGGCTGTTGTTCGAGGGGCTGGCCGGGACCGAGGGGACGGGAAGCGGGCGACCCGACGATCCGGTGGAGCTCGCGCTCGCCCGCATTCGCCAGCTCGCCGCGCACGAGGTCGGACACACTCTGGGATTCGAGCACAACTTCGCCGCGAGCACCTACGGGCGCGCTTCGGTCATGGACTACCCGGCCCCGCTCGTCCGGGTTCGCGCCGACTCGACGCTCGACTTCAGCGAGGCGTACGCGGTGGGGATTGGCGACTGGGACGTGCAGGCGGTTCGCTACGCCTACTCCGAGTTTCCCCCCGGCGCGGACGAAGGGGCGGCGCTGGCGCAGATTCTCGAGGAGTCGCGACGCCGCGGGTTGGCGTTCCTCTCCGACGCCGACGCCCGCCCGCCGGGCGCCGCCCATCCGCTCGCCAACCTCTGGGACAACGGCGCCGACCCGGTGGCCGCGCTGGCCGAGACGCTGCGCGTGAGGGAGATCGGGCTCGCGAGCTTCGGAGCGCGGAACGTGCGCCCGGGGACGCCGCTCGGCGTCCTGCAGGACGCGCTCGCCCCGGTCTACTTCCACCACCGCTACCAGTTGCAGGCGGCAATGAAGGTGATCGGGGGGATCGAGTACGACTACGCGGTGCGGGGCAATGGGGAGCCCGCCGCGGAGGCGGCGCCGATCGCGGCTTCGCGCCAACGCCAGGCGCTGGCCGCCGTGACCGACCTGCTCGACCCCGCGAAGCTCGATCTCCCGGAGTCGCTCCTGCGTCTCCTGCTGCCGCGTCCGCCCCAGTACGACGACACGCGCGAGTCGTTCGCGACCGCGACGGCGCCCGCCTTCGATGCGCTCGGGGCCGCGGCGACCGCCGCGCAGCTGGTGGTCCAGGGGCTCCTCGACCCCACGCGCGCCGCGCGGCTCGTCGATCTCCACCGCCGCGACCCGCAGCTTCCGGGCCTCGACGAGGTGCTCGACGCGCTGGTCAAGCGGGCGTTTGCGCCGGCAGCCGGGGAGGCGCCGCGCCGCGCGGAGATCCGCCGCGCCGTCATGCACGTGGTGACGAGCGGGATCGTCGAGCTGGCCGCGAACCCGGCCGCCCCGCCCGGAGTGCGGGCGCGTGCGGAGCGGCAGCTCGCGACGTTGCTCGCGGAGCTGCGGCGACAGCCGGGTGCGGACGAGTCGACCGCGGCGTTTCTCGCGGGGGATATTTCACGGTTTCTGATGCGCCAAGGACCTCCACCGGCCCCTCCAGCGGGAGCCCGGCCGGCCCCACCGGGCGACCCGATCGGCTGCGCCTTCGGCGGCGGCTGACACACTCACTACAGGAGAGCTCACCATGTTGAAGTGTACCAGGACGTCGCTGCTCGCCATCCTGTGCGGGTGGCTGCTCGGTTCCTCCCCGGCCAGCGCGCAGGTGGACGCGCGCATGTTCCGGTATCCGGCGGTGTCGGCCACGCAGATCGCGTTCGTCTACGCGGGCGACATCTGGGTCGTGCCCAAGCAGGGGGGAGTGGCAGCCCGCCTCAGCTCGCCTCCCGGCGAGGAGATGTTCCCGCGCTTCTCGCCAGACGGGACGCGCCTGGCGTTCAGCGCCGCCTACGACGGGAACCTCGACGCCTACGTCGTTCCGACGCTGGGAGGGGATCCGGTGCGGCTCACCTACCACCCGCTGGACGATCTCGTGATCGGCTGGCACCCCGACGGCAAGCGGGTGCTGTTCACCTCCAGCCGCGAGAGCGGCCGCCAGCGCTACCACCAGTTCTATCTGGTGAGCACCTCGGGGGGGCTGCCGGAGAAGCTGCCGGTGGCGTATGGCGAGTTCGGGACGTTTTCTCCCGACGGGCGCGAGTTCGCCTACATGCCGCAGTCGCAGGACTTCCGCACCTGGAAGCGGTATCGCGGCGGGTGGGCGCCGGACGCCTGGTTGTTCGACCTGAAGACGTTCGCGGCGAAAAACTTCACCCGCAGCGATGCGAACGACGCGCACCCGATGTACCACGGAGACCTGATCTACTTCCTGTCGGACCGGGGCCCGGGCCAGCGCGGCAACCTGTGGGCGTATGACCGCAAGACGGAGAAGGTGCGACAGGTGACGGACTTCCGCGACTACGACGTCACGTTCCCCTCGATCGGGCCGAACGACATCGTCTTCCAGGCGGGCGGACGGCTGTACGTGCTCGATCTGGCGACGGAAAAGGCCTCGGAGGTCGCGGTGCGGGTGGTGACCGACCGGGCGACGTTGAAGCCCCGTGCCGCGAAGGTGGCGGGCCTCATCGCCTCGGCGAGCGTATCGCCTTCGGGCAAGCGCGCCGTCTTCGAGGCGCGCGGCGACCTGTTCACGGTGCCTGCCGAGCACGGGCCGGTGTTGAATCTCACCCGCACTGCGGGGGCGGCCGAACGGTATCCGAGCTGGTCGCCCGACGGCAAGACCGTCGCCTACTGGAGCGACCGCTCGGGGGAGTACGAGCTGACCTTGCGCACCGTGGACGGCGCCGCCGCCGAGGAGAAGGTCACGTCCCTCGGGCGTGGCTACCGCTACGCGCCGCACTGGTCGCCGGACAGCAAGCGGATCGCCTTCATCGACGAGGGGATGCGGCTGCGCGTCTACGACGTTGCGGCCAAGAAGGTGAGCGACGTCATCGATCGCAGTCCCGAGTGGATCTCGCACGGCGGCCTCGAGAACTTCCGCTTTGCCTGGTCCGCCGACTCGCGCTGGCTCGCCTACGCGCGGCCCCTCGCGACGCGGAACGCGGCCGTCTTCCTGTACGACACGAAGAGCGCCCACCTCCAGCAGGTGACCGCCGGGTACTACGACGACCGGCAGCCGGTGTTCGATCCCGAGGGGAAGTACCTCTTCTACCTGTCGAACCGCAGCTTCGACCCGGTCTACGGTGACTACGACAATAGCTGGACCTACCCGAATGCCACGCTCATCGTCGCGGCGCCGCTGCGCGACGACGTGCCGTCGCCGCTCGCGACGAGGAACGACGTCGAGGGGGAGGATGCCGACAAGGCGAAGGAGAAGGACGGCAAGGACGCCGGCAAGGCGGACAAGAAGGGCGGAAAGGCCGCCGCGGCCGCGAAGGACGATGACGACGACGAGGATGCCGACAAGGAGGACGACGAGAAGGAGAAGCCTGCTCCCGTCGAGATCAACGTCGATCGTCTCGAGGATCGCGCCGTGATCCTCCCTCCGAAGGCGGGGAACTACACGGACCTCCAGGCGGTGAAGGGAAAGGTCCTGTATCGCCGCCTGCCGCGCACCGGATCGGGCGATGAGAAGAGCGCCATCATCTACTTCGACCTCGAGGAGCGCGAGGAGAAGACGATCGTCGCCGAAGCGGGTCCGTTCGAGGTGACGGCCGACGGCGAGAAGCTGGCGGTCTCGAACGAGAGCAGCTACTACATCATCGAGCTCAAGGCCGACCAGAAGCTGGAGAAGGCGCTGCGGACCGGCGAGATGGAGGTCATGGTGGACCCGCGGGCGGAATGGCGGCAGATGTTCGCGGACGCCTACCGTTTCGAGCGTGACTTCTTTTACGACCCGAACATGCATGGCGTCAACTGGGACGGCGTGCGCGATCAGTACGCGAAGCTGCTCGACGATGCGGTCACGCGCTGGGACGTGGACTTCGTCCTGGGCGACTTCATCGCCGAGTTGAACGCCTCGCACACCTATCGCGGCGGCGGCGACGAGGAGCAAGCGCCGACGCGCGGCGTCGGGCTGCTCGGGGTGGACTGGGAGCTCGCCGACGGCGCGTATCGCGTCAAGCACATCGTGCGAGGCGGCGCGTGGGATACGGATGCGCGGGCGCCGCTGGCCGAGCCCGGCCTGGGCGTGAAGGAGGGGGACTACGTCCTCGCGGTGAACGGCGTTCCGCTCGATACGAGCAAGGACCCGTGGGCGTCGTTCCAGGGGTTGGCCAAGGAGTCAGCGCTGCTGACCGTCAACACCAAGCCGTCCTCCGAGGGAGCCAGGCAGGTGGTCGTCACCTGCCTGGAGGACGACACGGAGTTGCGCTTCCGCGAATGGATCGAGCAGCGCCGCCGGCGCGTGGACGAGGCGACCGGCGGGAAGGTCGGCTACCTCTACGTGCAGAGCACCGGCACCGACGCGCAGAACGAGCTGGTGCGCCAGTTCATGGCGCAGTGGACGAAGGACGGGCTGGTCGTCGACGAACGGTTCAACAGCGGCGGGCAGATCCCCGACCGCTTCATCGAGCTCCTCGATCGTCCCCTGCTCAGCTACTGGGCGGTACGCGACGGCCGGAGCTGGCAGTGGCCCCCCGTCGCGCACCGCGGCGCGATGGTGATGCTGATGAACGGGTGGAGCGGCTCGGGAGGCGACGCCTTCCCGTTCTACTTCCGCGAGGCGAAGCTGGGGCCGCTGATCGGTACCCGCACCTGGGGAGGCCTCATCGGCATCAGCGGCGCGCCCTCGCTCGTCGATGGCGGCGTGGTGACGGTGCCGACGTTCCGCATGTACGACGTGCGAGGCCAGTGGTTCGCGGAAGGGCACGGCGTTGATCCCGACATCCTCGTCGAGGAGGATCCGTCGCAGCTCGCGAAGGGGATCGACCCGCAGCTCGAACGGGCGATCGAGGAGGTGCTGCGCCGCGTGAAGGAGCAGCTCGCCGTCCCGGCGCGCCCCGCCTACGAGCGCCGGACCGCGCCCCAGCCGTGAGGATCGTCTCTACGCCCGCCCGCGATCGAGGTCGTGGATCTTCCCGAGCCGCCGCACGTGGCGCTCCTCGCCGCTGAAGCTCGCCGCCGCGAAGGCGGAGACGAGCTCGTCGATGAGCGCCGGGCCGACGACGCGCGCGCCCAGGCAGAGCACGTTGACGTCGTCGTGCTCGACGACCTGGTGCGCGGAGTAGGTGTCGTGGCAGACGGCCGCGCGGATCCCCGCGTGCTTGTTCGCCACGATGGCGGCCCCCGCGCCGCTCCCGCACAGGATGACGGCGCGTTCGGCGCGTCCCTCGCGCACCGCGATGCAGGCCGCGGTGGCGATATCGGGGTAATCGACCGGGTCGGTGGACGAGACCCCGATGTCGACCACCTCGTGGCCGAGCGCGCGCAGTCGCCGGCAGACGGCCTCCTTCCCCGGGAAGCCGGCGTGATCGCAGGCGACGGCGACTCGCATCAGGCCTCGACGCTCTTGGCCGCCGCGCGGGCGCGGCCGAGCGCGAGCTGCGCCTTGCGGGCGACGAGCTCCGGCGTGAAGCCGTACTTCTCCATGTTCACCGCCGCCGGGGCGGAGGCTCCGAAGCTGTCGATGCCGACGATCTCCCCGAGATCCCCGACCCACTGGCGCCACCCCATCGGCGAACCGGTCTCGATCGCCACCCGCGCCTTGACCGCCGGGGGGAGCACCTCGTCGCGGTACTTCCGTTGCTGCTCCTCGAACAGCTCCCAGGAGGGCATGGACACCACGCGCGTCGCGACCCCGGCCGCCTCCAGGCGGCTGCGCGCCTCGAGCGCGACCGCTACCTCCGAGCCGGTCGCGATGAGGATCACCTCCGGAGCGCCGAAGTTCGCCTCGGCAAGGATGTAGGCGCCGCGCTCGGTGCCGTCGGCGCCCCCCATCTCGGTGCGATCGAACGTCGGCACCGCCTGCCGGGTCAGGACGAGCGCCGTCGGCCCCTCGCGCTTGAGCGCGGCGATCCAGGCGTGCCGCGCCTCGTTCGCATCGGCCGGGCGCATCACCGTGAGGTTCGGGATGGCGCGCAGCGACGCCAGGTGCTCGACCGGCTGATGGGTGGGACCATCCTCGCCCAGGCCGATGCTGTCGTGGGTGAAGACGTAGATGGAGCGCTGCTCCTGCAGGGCCGCCAGGCGGATCGCCGGCCGCATGTAGTCGCTGAAGATCAGGAACGTGGCGCCGAACGGGATGACGCCGCCGTGCAGCGCCATGCCGGTGCCGATCGCCGCCATGGCGTGCTCGCGCACGCCGAAATGGAGGTTGCGCGGCGTCTCGTCCCGGTCGCCGAACGTCCCGAGGCGAGGCTGCAGGGTCAGGGTGGAAGGGGCGAGGTCCGCGGATCCGCCGACCAGGTTCGGCACCCGTTCCATCAGCGCGGCCAGCACCTTCGCCGCGGAGGCGCGGGTCGCCATCCCCTTGGCGCTCGCCTCGAAGCGCGGCAGCTCCTTCTCGAAACCTGCCGGCAAGCCACCCGCGAGGCAGCGATCGAGCTCCTTGGCATCGTCCGGAAACGACGATCGGTAGAGGCGCAGCTTCTCCTCCCACTCCGCCTGCTGCTTCACGCCGCGCTCGCGGGCGCCGAGGCAATGGGTCAGCACCTCGGGGGGGACGCGGAACGTCTCGTCCGGCGGCCAGCCGAGGACCTCCTTGGTCGCCCGCACCTCCTTGTCGCCGAGCGGTGAGCCGTGCGCCTCCGCGGTGTCGTGGGCGTGGGGCGCGGGGTGCGCGATGTGGGAGCGGACCCGGATGAGCGACGGGCGCGGATCGCGCCGCGCCGCCTCGAGCGCCGCGCCCAGCGCGCCCAGGTCCTCGGCATCCTCGACCGCCTGGGTGTGCCAGCCGTAGGCGTCGAAGCGCTTGAGGACGTCCTCGGTGAAGGCGAGGTCGGTCGAGCCCTCGATCGTGATCTTGTTGTCGTCGAAGAGATAGATGAGCCGGCCTAGCTTGAGGTGCCCCGCCAGAGAGGCCGCCTCGTGGCTGAGCCCTTCCATCAGGTCGCCGTCCGAGCAGATGGCGACGATTCGCTGCTCGAACAAGCGGTGCCCCTCGCGATCGAACCGGCGCGACAGGTACTCCGCCGCCAACGCCATCCCGACCCCGTTCGCGAACCCCTGCCCGAGCGGGCCGGTGGTCGCCTCGATCCCCGCCGTCAGCCCGTGCTCGGGATGGCCGGGGGTGCTGCTTCCCCACTGGCGGAACGCCTTCAGATCGTCGAGACTCAAGCCGTATCCGCTGAGGAAGAGGAGCGAGTACTGCAGGATGCAGGCATGGCCATTCGAGAGGATGAACCGATCGCGTGCCGGCCACGCCGGATCCGCGGGGTTGTGCCGCAGGAAGCGCGTGTAGAGGAGGTACCCCAGGGGCGCCAGGGCCATCGCCGTGCCGGGGTGGCCGGAGTTGGCCTTCTGCACCGCGTCCATGGCAAGCGTGCGGATCGTGTCGATGCTCAACCGCTCGACCGAGGCAGATTCAGGGTTCATGCGGAGACGATGCTCCTCTCGTAAGCCATTGAAGGATGTGAGTTTCCTGCGATCGCGCCGGCCTCGCGCCCGCGCGCGGACCCGCACTAATAATGAGTCGTCCGCCTTTACCCTAGAGGATAGGGTAGAGCCTGTCAACGCGGCGAACGACGGCGCACAACCCCAGGGAGGTTGCGGATACCTGGCCGCAGCGCGACCCGAACCGAGCGGGGATTGCCGGAAGCGACATTACCTGAGAGGATGGGTCCCACATGCAGCACGACGATGACGCCCACCTGACCGATGTCAGCGCCGATCAGATCTTCGCGCTGACGCGGCCTGACCGCAAGCTGCTGACGCTCTACATCATCTACAGCCTGATGGCGACCGTGGCGTTCCCGTTCGCCTTCCTGCCGCTGTTCTTCCGCTACATCACCCTGCGTTATCGTTTCGACAAGGAGGGGGTCTCGGTGGCCTACGGGTTCTTCTGGCGCCGGGAGACGTATCTGACCTACGCGCGGATCCAGGACATCCACGTCTCGCGCAATATCTTCGAGCGCTGGCTCGGGCTCGGCGCCGTGCAGATCCAGACCGCGTCGGGCAGCTCGAGCGCGGAGGAGTCGATCGTCGGTGTCAGGGAGTTCAACGAGATTCGCAATTTTCTCTACGCCCGGATGCGCGGCCACAACCTGAAGCTCCTGGGGGGATCCGCACTGCCGCCATCCGCCCCGGTGGATGACGTGTTGCGCGGGATTCGCGACGAGTTGCGAGCCATCCGCGAAGCGTTGCAGGCCAAGCGGCATGTATGACCTGCTGAAACGCCTGGTCCTTCCGTTGCTGAAGGTGGAGGAGAAGCAACCGGCGCCGCCGGCGGGATCGCATGAGACGTTCCAGGTATTCAGGGCCTGCCCCGCTTACCTGGCCTACAACCTCTTTTTCTGGAGGCTGTACGCGGTCGCCTGGGCGCTGGGGATGGTGGCCGGGTCGGCGGTTCTCCTGGCCATCAGCGGTTGGTTCGTCCTGCTGGTGGTTCCGTTGCTCGGGGTCGCCGCATTCAAGGTCGCGGTGTTCTACGTCACGACGCGGCTGAACTACGACATGCGCTGGTACGTCATCACCGACCGCAGCCTGCTCATTCGCGAAGGCATCTGGATCGTGCGGGAAATCACTCTCACCTTCGCAAATGCCCAGAACGTGCGCGTCACGCAGGGGCCGCTCGAGCGGCTGTTCGGATTCTCGAATGTGGAGGTGGATACGGCCGGTGGAGGCGGAGACAGAGGCCCCCATGGCGAGCAAAGCACCCGGCCGCATCGTGCCGTGCTCCGCGGACTGGAGAATCCGGGAGCGGCTCGCGACGCGATCCTGGAGCATCTCCGCCGCCACCGCACGACCGGCCTTGGTGATCCGGACGACCACGCCGGCGTCCGCTCCGGTCTGACGCCGTCCCTGCTCGACGAGATTCTGCAGGAAGCGCGGAACCTCCGCCGGACGCTTGACTCGGTGTAGGGCGGGACGACGCGATGGTAGGATGGAACAGGGACACCCGGTGGCGAGGTAGGTGCAGTCGCCCGAGGAGATGACGATGCGCAGATTCCGGTTTGCGATGATTGCCTTGACGGTCCTGGCGGCCGTCCCGGCGTGGACGCAGGACAAGCAGAAGGAGGAGACTCCCTTGGCGACCGACTCGTTCTACTCCCTCTCGACCAAGACGCTGGAGGGGAAGCCGGCCGAACTCAAGGAGTACGCCGGCAAAGTCGCGCTCGTGGTCAACGTGGCCAGCGAGTGCGGCAACACTCCCCAGTACGCGGGGATGGAGAAGCTCTATGAGGAGCTGAAGGCCAAGGGGTTCGTGATCCTGGGTTTCCCGAGCAACGACTTCGGAGGCCAGGAGCCCGGTTCGCCCGCGCAGATCCGCGAATTCTGCACCAGCAAGTACAAGGTGACGTTCCCGCTGTTCGAGAAGGTCGTGACCAAGGCGGGGGAGAGCCAGTCACCGCTCTACGCCAACCTGTCGAAGCAGGCGGGGGGCGACCTGCCCAACTGGAACTTCTCGAAGTACCTCGTGGACAAGTCCGGCAAGGTCGTGAAGTACTACAAGGCGAACGTCACCCCCGAGGACGCCACGCTGCGAGCGGACATCGCCGCGGCGCTGAAGTAGCGGATCCGATGGCCGGTGCGGGCGCGACGGGGAACCGATAGCGCACGACGGGGTCTGCTCTCAGGAGGTGGTGGATGATCACCCCCGTCGTGCTGCTCGCTCTCCTGTTGGCGCCGCCACCTCGACCCGCGCCGCCAAATCCGTTTCCGGACCTGATCCAGGTCTACAAACTGAAGGGGTTGCCATTCGCCTCTGCTGTAGCCGACGTCAACGCCGATGGGCGTCCCGATCTCATCGCTGGCGAGGACGCGGCGGCCACGTTCATCGCCATCCTGCAAGCTTCCGGCGGGGGCGCCTTTCGCGGCGTTGACCACGTTCCGGGCGGTTTTTCCATCCAGGCGATCCATCCTCGTGACCTCAACCGCGATGGCCGGATCGACATTGTCGTCGAGTCAGGGCACCGCGCGGTTACAGTACTGTTCGGCACCCCTCTCGGGTTTTCTGAACCCGTGCAGTCAACCTTCGACAAGGCGGGTCCCTCAGGGGAAGTGGCCATCGGGTCGCTTGCAGTCGCCGACCTCGATTCGGACGGGCGAGACGAACTGGTGGTCTCCTCAATCCACAGCGACGAGGTTCTGATCGCACGCGACCACGGCGATCGCCACTTCATCGTGGACGGGCGGCTTGCGGTCGGCGACAAGCCAGAGCCTTTGATCGCGGTAGATCTCAATCTGGACGGGGCCGTCGATATCGTGACTATGAACCTGGAGTCGCACGATCTTTCCGTTCTGTTGGGACGGGGCGACGGGACCTTCCAGCCGGAGAGCCGTGTGGGAGGTGGAGCCAGTGGACCGTCTGAGGGCACCGCACCTGTGCTGGCCACCGCAGACTGGAATGGAGATCGCGTCCCCGACTTACTGGTCAAACACGGTGGCGGATTTGTGTCCATGCTCGGCAGGGGAGATGGGACATTCCGGCAAGGGGCTTTCGTCGCGCAACCCTCCTACGCTACGTCCCTCTGGACGGGGGATATCGACGGCGACGGCATCACGGACCTGGCCTTCGAGGACTACGGCCAAAGCCTCGTCTGGTTCTTCATCGGCAAAGGGGACGGGAGCTTCCACGCGGGCGATCGAATGGCCGTGTGCGCGGGCCCGACGTCGGTCGCAATCGCGGACTTCGGTGGAGATGGTCTCGCGGATCTGGCGGTGACGTGTCGCGACGGAGGATCATCCGTTTACCTGTTCCTCGGGCGAGAGCGCGGAGTGCGCGGGTTCGGCCCGCTTGTTTCTCGGGTGAACCGTGCGGAGGGCGGAGTTCTCGCGGCCGCGGACATCGACCGCGACGGACTGACAGACGTCGTCGTGCAGACGGAGGTCGGCGCGTCATTCTTGCGCGGAACAATGGATGGGGCGTTCCAGCCTGCGGTCCGCTTGAAGTTACCCCTCGGGCTGACGGCGCTGGCGATAGGAGATCTCAATGGCGACGGGGCGTTGGACATCGCCGGCGCGGAAATGGCGCTTCGAGTGGATGTTGACGTCGGCGTCGTAGACCCTCTACTCGGGTTCGTGGACCTACTCCTCGGCGATGGCCTCGGTGGTTTCAACTCCGGAGGCCGGTATGAGTTGAATGGCGCCTACGCGAGCCTCGACGTCATCGACCTCGATCATGATGGTCTGCCGGACCTCGTGTTCGGGACTGGGTGGCGCGGGCTCTCGGTCCTCCCGGGACGAACGGGCGGATCGTTCGGCGCACGACTGGACTTTCCCCAGCAGGCGGGAGCATCTATCGTTGCCGCGTCCGACATCGACGGGAACCGGAGGGTCGACGTGGTGATGACCGTCGTCGAGCCGCGAAAGCAGGTCGGAGACTTGGAGTTGTTTCTCGCCACGGACAGCTCCGGATTCGGCCCATCGACGCACCTGCGGGCCGATTGTCGGCCGGGGCGCGGTGTCATTGGTGACGTGGACAGCGACGGTCATGCTGACCTCGTCGCATGCGGCACCGTCTTCCTGGGCCGGGGCGACGGGACTTTCCGTGCCGTGTTCGAAGGGATCGGCATGACCCCCCTGCTCGGTGACTTCGATGGAGATCAGAAGCTCGATCTTGCCAGCATCGATCACTTCGGGATCCTCGTGTCGATCGGCCGGGGAGATGGCACGTTCGACGAGGCGGGTCGCCTTTCGTTCGCGGGCGGCGCCCAGCTGCTGGCGGCGGCCGATCTCGACGGCGATGCTCGAGCGGACTTGCTCGTCGGCGTGCCCGACGGGATTCTGGTGCTGCGCTCCGCCGTCCGAAACCGGGGATCTCGGAAAGCCCCTCTGCCGAGAGATCAGGCCCTGACGCCCGCCGCTTCCGCCTCCGCCTCGGCCTGGATGCGCGCCCGTTCCGCCCGGGAGTTGCGGATCGCCGACTCGAGAGCGTCGTCGGCGAGCTGGGTCATGTCGGCGGCGGCGCTCTTGAGGTTGCCGTGCTCGACCGCGCGCGAGAGCACCTCCGCGTTGGTCGATCCCTGCTTCTTCCCCACGAACGGCTTCACCAGCAGGTAGAGCACGTCGCGCAGCGGCATGTAGCGGGTGAAGCGGCGCAGGAGCCGGAACGTCTGGCGGGGGTGGTGGAGGAACTTGTAGAGGATCAGCTTGCGCATCTCCTCCGAACGGATCCGGTGCACCTCCTCGCCGGGGAGGCAGCTCGGGTCGATGCTCGTGCACTTGAAGTACTTGTACCAATCGGCCGCGTCGTTGACGAGGCCGCGCTGCACGTACTCCTGCCACAGCGGCGTGCCCCGGTAGACGCACAAGCGATTGAAGCCGAAGCTGTCGATGCGGATCTTCGAGGCGAACCGGAAGGTGTCGCGCAGGTCCTCCGCGGTCTCGTCCGGGATCCCGACCACGAAGAAGCCGTGGACGATCTCGATTCCCGCGTCCTTCGCCCGCGTCACGGCGGTCTCGATCTCGCCGAGCGTCTGCTCCTTCTTGAGGCGATCGAGGATCTTCTGGCTGCCGCTCTCGATCCCGAACATCAAGGTGCGGCAGTGCGCCTTCGCCATGGCGGGGAAGAGGTCCATGCAGACGGAGTCCACCCGTCCCTCGCACCCCCATTCGATCGTGATACCGTGCTCGTCGATCCCCTTGCAGATGGCGTCGATCCGCTTGGGCTGGAGGAGGAAGTGATCGTCCACGAAGAAAACGGCGCCGTACCCCTCCTTCTGGAGGTGCTGCAGCTCCGCGACGACGTGGGCCGCGCTGCGGGAACGCCACTTGCCGTCGTTGAAGATCGGGATGTCGCAGAAGACGCAGGGCCACGGGCAACCGCGCGACGTCTGCATCGTCGTGAAGCGGTCGAGCGAGAGGACCGCCGGGACGTCGAGCGGCATCGACTCCACGAAGTCGAGCGGCAGGCTCTCGCGATCGGGGAAGGGCCACTGGTCGAGGTCGCGCTCGAGCACCCGATCGGCGTTGTGGCGCAGCTTGCCGCCCGGCTCCTGCCAGGTCACGCCGGCCACGCTGGACGGATCGTCGAGCCGCTCCAGCAGGTCGAGGAGCAGCTGCTCGCCATCGCCGCGGCAGACGAAGTCCACCTCGGGGACCTGCAGTTTCACCAGTTGCGCGTTGAGCGAGGCGAAGACCCCCCCGAAGGCGATCCGGACCTTGGAGTCGGAGGCCCGGACCTGGCGCGCCAGGACCTTGGCGTAGGGGTAACTCGTGGTGGACAGGAAGCTCAGTCCCACGAGGTCGGGTCGCTGTCGGAGCACCTCGGCCACGATCACGTCATCCGGCGTGTCGGGGTTGGCCTGATCGAACAGGACCACGTCATGCCCGGCCCGCTTCAGGACCGAGGAGAGCGACATGATGCCGATGGGCGGAAACCCCATCACCTGGATGCGGCCGTTCGCCGCTCGCCGCTTTCCCGGGATGGCGTAGAACTGCGGATCGCGGACGTGGACGAGGAAGACTCGCATGCACCCTCCCAGGAAGCCGGCCCGCGGCCGGTCACAGCGTGGTCGCGGGGATGAAGCCCGTTCCAGAGACGATACACGAAACGGCGCGTCGGGCGGTTGACTCGTTCCGGCCGCCCGGGATCGCTGCCTCCTTCCGTCGCCGCCAGCGGCCTCTCGTGCTTGCCTCCCTGGCCTCGCTCCTGGCCTGCGGCCCATCCGGTCCGGCGCCCTCCGCCACGCTGGAGGGACGGTGCGTGTCGCTCGTCGAGCGGTTGCTCGAGGCCGAGGTCGATGGGGACTTCACGGGGGCGCCCGCGCCGCGAGGGGTCCGCGTCGATGGACAGGAACGCTTGGCAATCGCGGCGCCGGTGTCGTCCAGGATTCGCTTCCGCGATCTGCCGCTGCTGCCCGACTCGCGGCTCGAGTTCGGGTTCGGTGTCGATACGGCCGCCGGCTGCGACACTCCCGGCCCGGTCCGGTTCGAGGCGCGGCTCGAAGCGGGGGGGACCTCGCGCTCGTGGAGCGGGGAGGCAACGGTCGCGGGGGTCTTTGCAGCGGGCCGGCTGGATCTGGCGTCCAGCGAGATGGGGACCGGGAAGATCGTGCTCGAGACCCGCCCGGTCGAGAGTGCAGGGTGCGGTACCGCGTTGTGGGTCCAGCCGCGGTTGCGATCGAGCGGCCGGTCGATTCCCCTCGCGGAGCGTCCGGTGGAGCGGCTGCGGCCGCATGCGGACCTCCTGCCGCGGCTGCCGCCGGGAGCGGCGGAGCAGCGCGTGGAGATGGGCGAGCCGCTGCCGCAGGGGGGCCGTCTGGAGGTCGCGGGCGCGCTCGCGCCGCTCGCGGCGAGCGAGAGCGCCGCGGCCGCGCCGGTCACGTTCACCGTGGAGCAGGCGGGCGCGATCCTCTTTCGGCGCGCGCTGCGTGCGAGCCCTGCACGGGTCTCGTTTCAGGCGGTGGTCGCGCTCCCTCCCACCGACACAAGGCCGGCCGCGCTGCGGTTCCGGATCGAGGCCCCCCCCGCAATCCTGGCCGCGGCCCGCTGGACCCAGGCGACGCTGCAGCGGGTGGAGAGGGCGGCGCGGCTGCCGGCGGCGAGCGGTTCGAACCTGCTTCTCCTGGTCGTCGACACGCTGCGCGCCGATCACCTCGGGGTGTATGGCTACACGCGTCCGACCTCGCCGAACCTCGACAGGTTCGCGGAGCAGGCAGTCGTGTACGAGACCGCCATCTCGCAGTCCTCCTGGACGCAGCCGGCGACGGCGACGCTCCTCACCGGCCTCTACCCGATCGAGCACGGCGTGCTCGGCGGCGTGCGGCTCGACCCGGCCCTCGAGACGCTGCCCGAGTCGCTCCAGGGCGCGGGATTCACCACCTTCGCGCTCTCCGCGAACCCGGTCATCGGCCGCGGCTCCGGCTTCCATGCCGGGAGCGAGACGTTTCTCCAGGCTCCGTTCGCGCGCGCCGATGCGGTGCGCGAGGGGTTCGAATCGTGGCTCGAGGAACAGCGCGACCGGCGCTGGTTCGCGTACCTGCATTTCATGGATCCGCATGAGCCGTACGAGGCGCCCCCGCCGTTCGCGGGGACGTTCACCCGCGGGTACGACGGGCCGCTGCGCGATCCGGCGCGCTGGGCCGAGCTGCTCGAGCGCGTGAACTTCCGGGACGAGTCGCCGGGGATCACTGCCGCGGATCTGGAGTACCTCGTCGGCGCCTACGACGAGGAGGTTCGCTCGTGGGACGAGGCGTTCGGACGGCTGCTCGCCACGCTCGCGCGCCGGGACCTGCTCGAGCGGACGATCGTCGTGGTCACGAGCGACCATGGCGAGGAGTTCCTGGAGCACGGACGGCTGAAGCATGGGCTGCAGCTCTTCGACGAGACGCTCCGCGTGCCGCTCCTGATCCGGGCGCCCGCGCGCCTCCCTCCCGGCAGGCGCGCGGCGCAGGTGGAGACGCGGGCGCTACCCGGGACGTTGCTCGCGCTGGCCGGCGTGCGCGCCGGAGCGCCGTGGGCGCCGCACCTGCTCGAGCTGCAGGAATCGGATCGGCTCCCCGCGTACTCGCATACGACGCTGCCGGCGCTCGGTGACGGCGCGCACCGCCCGTCGCTCGTCTCGATCCGCGACAGCGACTGGAAGCTGATCCGCGAGCTGGATCGAGACGATGCAGCGCTGCTGTTCGACCTCGCCACGGACCCTGGGGAGCAGCACGACGTCGCGGCGGTCGATCCGGCTCGTGCGAACGACTACCGCGCCCGGCTGCGGCTCTGGCTCGAGCGCGGCGCCGCGCGGGGCGCCGTCCCGCTCGATCCCGACCTGATGGAACGTCTGCGAGCCCTGGGATACGTCCACTAGCCGCGGCGGCGGAGCGCGGGGGAGTAGGGACCGCGATCCTCGCGCACCCACCAGGCGCCGGTCGACTGGCGCTCCGCGCGGGTGCTGAAGCGGTAGTCGTAGAGCTGGGCGCGCACCGCGAGGGGAGGCGTCGAGCCGAACGGGTTGTCGCCCAGCAGCGCCAGCGTCCGCGGCTCCCCCTCGAGCAGCCGCACCTCGAGGTTTCGCAGCCAGGCCTGGCCGCGATAGTCACCGAGCGCCGCGAACCACATCTGCCAGTCGAGGCGCGGCATGTGCGGCGCAACGAGCGCGGGCGGGCGCGCGACGTCCCCCGGCTTCCAGCGGAAGCCGTACGCCTCCCAGGTGGTCCCGTCCCGTGTCCCCTCCAGGACGATCTCGGAGCGAGTCGTCGTCATCACCGCGAACAGGCCGTAGTGGTTGACCGATCGGAACGGCGCGGCGGCGGCGAGGCAGGCGCGCGCGGGTGGAGGCAGGAGGGCGCGGCCGCGGAGCATCCCGCCGAGCTGCAGCGCCGCCAGCAGGAACAGCAGCGCGCCGACGGGCGCGAGCGCGAGCCGTGAGGCCCGCCGCGGCAGCGGCACCGCCGGCACGCCTCCGGTGAGCCACCGCGGCAGGAGGCGGGCGAGGAGCGCATCGTCCAGCATCGTGAGGCAGAGCGCGAGCGTCAGCAGGTTGAAGAAGCCGTAGTTTCCGGTCAGGAAGATCAGCAACTGCAACCCGACGAACGGCGCGGCGGCGGCGTGTCGCACCCGGCGCGGCAGGAAGATCAGGAACGGGACCGCCAGCTCGATCACGAACATCCCGATGCAGGAGGCGCGTTGCCAGGGTGCGGAAAGCTGGTGGAGATACCAGCCGACCCAGGTCGGCAGCGGCTGCGTCTGGTAGTGCACCTCGAGCGCGCTCAGCGACCGCCAGGCGGCATCCCCGCTCGCCAGCTTCACCCAGCCGGACGAGAAGATCAGCCGGAAGAGCAGGAAGCGCAGCAGCCACAGGAACAAAGGCGACGGCGCCCGTTCCCGCGCCAGCGAGGGGAAGACTCGCGCCGGCGCGAAGCAGGCGGCCAGGAGCCCGACCTCGAGCAGGAGCGAGTCCCACTGAAAGTCGAGAAACCCTCCGCCGATGCTGACGAGCGACAGATAGGCAACCCAGCATCCGAAGAGGAACGGGCCGACGGCCACCCCGAGCAGCGCCAGGAGCGACATCGCCGCCCCGCCCCAGCAGAGCGCGGCCAGCGTCGCATCGGACGGGGCGAGCCAGTAGAGCGTGGGGATCTGGAGATACCGGTCCGCTCCCAGCCGCTCGCTCGCGACGGTGAGCAGTCGCTCCGCCGGCATCACACCGTGGCTGCCGACGAGCCCCTCGACCTGCACGCCGATCGACGCGAAGGCGATCAGGAAGGTGACCGCGATGGCCCGCAGGAAGAGCCAGCGGGTCAGGAAGTGGGTGGGGCGTTCGACCCGGTCGCCCCAGAGCCAGCGCGTGAGGCGGGAGAAGAGGGGCCGATGCGAGGCGACGAAACGGTACCCCGCCTCGGCCACGGCGGCCATCCCCGGGAGGTGCGCGCAGGCCCAGGCGGGGGCGCGGTGGCCGCCGAGCGCCAGCAGGCGAACGACCGCGTCGGCGCCGCGGTGGACCGCGCCGTCCGGCAGCAGCAGGTGGACGGCCGCGGCGAACGCCTCGGCCGGAATCGTCGGGAAACGCCCCGCCACCTCCTGGAACGGGAGGTAGTCGACGCGGTCGCCCGTGATCTGCCGCCAGCGCCCGATCCAGCGGCGGCAAAAACCACAATCACCATCGAAGACGACGAGCGGCCGGCCGGGAGGAGGCAAGCGCTACTTCCGCTGGAAGGTTCCCATCAACTCCCCCTGCGCGAGGATATGCCCCTCGATCGCCCGCATCAGGTCGGGCTTGGGTGCACCCCGGGGGAGACTCAGCTCGGTGTCGAGCGCATAGAGGCGGAAGAAATAGCGGTGCTTGCCGCCCGGCGGGGGGCAGGGGCCGCCCCATTCGGTCCTCCCCCAGGAGTTCTTGCCGAGCTGCGCGGTGACCGGGGAGGTGCCCTTCGCCGAGGTCCCCTCCGGGATCGCGGTGGTCTGCGGGGGGATGCCGTAGAGGATCCAGTGGATCCAGCTCCCGGAAGGGGCATCGGGGTCATCCAGGATCAGCACCAGGCTCTTGGCCTCCTTGGGGACGTTTGCGATCGCCAGAGGCGGCGAGGTGTCCGCCCCGGAGCACGAGTGCTTGCCGGGGATCGGCTCCCCCTGCTTGAACGCGGGGCTGGTCAGCTGGAGCTTCATCTTGCGCCCCTCCTTTGCGGCTGCATTCGGCTCGGCGGGGGTGGCGGCGAGCCCGGCTCCGGTGGCCAACGCGAGAACGGGCACCAGCAGGCGGGAGCGGATCCACGACATCGGCAGGCCTCCGAGCCATCCTGCGCGGACGGCGAGGGTGGAATTGTCGATCTCTTGGCGCGAAAAAGCGAGCGGCGCCGGCCCCGGACCGCCTGCGGCTACAATGCGCCGGATGCAAACGCTGCGCGCCGCCCGCCTGCAGATCGTCCTCACCGCGGTGCTCTTCTCGACCGGGGGCGCGGCGATCAAGGCCTGCCAGCTCAACGGCTGGCAGGTGGCGAGCTTCCGCTCCGCCATCGCCGCGGTCGCCCTGCTCGTGATGCTCCCGGCCTCGCGCCGCGGCTGGACGCCGAGGACCCTGCTGGTCGGGGCGGTCTACGGCCTGACCATGCTGCTCTTCGTGCTGTCCACCAAGCTGACGACCGCCGCGAACGCGATCTTCCTGCAGTCGACGGCGCCGATCTACACGCTGCTGCTCGCTCCCTGGTTGCTGCGCGAGTCGATCCGGCGCCGCGACGTCCTGTTCATGGGGGTGCTCGCGGTCGGCTTCGCGCTGTTCTTCGTAGGGACGGAGCAGGCCACGGCCTCCGCCCCCGACCCGTTCACCGGCAACCTGCTCGCGGTCGCCTGCGGCGTGGCGTGGGCCTTCACCATCACCGGCCTGCGCGGGCTCGGCAAGACGGGCGAGGGGAACGCGGCGGGGCCGGCGCTGGTCGCCGGCAACCTGTTCGCCTGCCTGGTGGCACTGCCGATGGCGCTTCCCGTCGAGCGGATCCGCCCCGCCGACGTGGCGGTGCTGCTCTTCCTCGGGGTCTTCCAGATTGGCCTGGCCTACGTGCTGCTGACGAGCGGGCTGCGTCGCGTCCCGGCCGTCGAGGGGTCGCTCCTCCTCCAGATCGAGCCGGTGCTGAACCCGATCTGGGCCTGGATCCTCCATGGCGAGATCCCGGGCCCCTGGTCGATCGCCGCCTGTGGCCTCATTCTCACGGCGACCGTGGTGAAGAGCTGGGCCGATGCGCGGGAGGGGTAGGGGATCGCCAGGGGAGATAATGCAATTAAAAGGTTGCATTTCTTCTCCCCTGGATCGATAATGCAACCAGGAGGTAGCCTATGAGCTCGACGACGGATCGCATCGAGAGGGAAGTGCTGTTGAAGGCGCCGCGCGCCCGGGTCTGGCGCGCGCTGTCGAACGCCGAGGAGTTCGGCGACTGGTTCGGGGTGGCGCTCAAGGGGAAGCGCTTCGTCGCGGGGGAGCGGGTGCAGGGGCAGATCACCTATCCCGGGTACGAGCACCTCGTCCTCGACGTGTTGATCGTGCAGGTGGAGCCGGAGCGCCTGCTGTCGTTTCGCTGGCATCCCGGCGCCGTCGATCCCGCGGTGGACTACGCGCAGGAACCGACCACGCTCGTGGAGTTCGAGCTGAAGGCCGTCGAGGGGGGCACCTTGCTGCGCCTGGTCGAATCCGGCTTCGACAAGATCCCGGTGTCGAGGCGCCAGGAAGCGTTCCGCATGAACAGCGGAGGTTGGGACGAGCAGGTGCAGCGCATCGCGAAGCATGTCGCCACGCCGTAGGGCGCCGGTGACGAAGGGGAGATCCAGGCGCGGTGCGCCTCGGAGTCTGGCGCCGATCTTCGCGGCGCTCGGGGACGAGACGCGTCTGCGCCTCATCGCGGTTCTCTGCGCCGGCGGGGCGGTGTCGATCGCGCATCTCACGGCCGGCACGGAGATCACGCGGCAGGCGGTGACGAAGCACCTGCACGTCCTCGCGGACGCCGGGCTGGTGCGCGATGTCAAGGTCGGGCGCGAACGCCTCTGGGAGTTCGAGCCCGCGCATCTCGAAGCGGCCCGGCGGTCGCTCGAGGTGATCGGGCGCCAGTGGGATCAGGCGCTTCTCAGGTTGAAGCTGGCCGTGGAGCGCTGACCCCGGCCCGAGGCCTATAATGCCGGTCGTGCGGGCGGGAACGAACCGCCGATCGTTGGACCCTCCCCAGGAGCCTTAACCATGTTCCTCAAGCAGATCTACCTCGGATGCCTCTCGCAGGCGTCGTACTTGATCGGCAGCGACGGGGAGGCGGCCGTCGTCGATCCCCGCCGCGACATCGACGAGTATCTCGAGGAGGCACGCAAGGCGGGGCTCGTCATCAAGCATGTCCTCGAGACCCACTTCCACGCCGACTTTGTCTCGGGCCACCGCGAGCTGGCGGCCCGCACCGGTGCGGCGATCTACTTCGGACGCCACGCGAGGCCGGGGTACGCGGTGACAAGCCTCGCTGACGGCGGCGAGGTCAGGGTCGGCCGGGTGACGCTGCGGACGCTCGAGACGCCGGGGCACACCCCGGAGTCGGTCTGCTATCTGGTGCTCGACGGGGAACAGGGAGGAGAACCGGGGGGAAAGCCGGTCGCCGTCCTCACCGGCGACACCCTCTTCGTCGGCGAGGTCGGGAGGCCCGACCTGATGGGGCACCAGTTCACCGCCGAGGGGATGGCGGGGTCGCTCTACGACAGCCTCCACACGAAACTGCTGACGCTGCCGGACGACGTCGTCGTCTACCCGGGACATGGACCGGGCTCGTCGTGCGGGCGCAACATCGGCCCGGAGACCTCCTCCACCATCGGCAAGGAGCGGCAGTTCAACTACGCCCTGCAGATCCAGGACCGTGACACCTTCGTGCGGACCGTGGCCGGGAATCTCCCGGCGCCGCCCCGCTACTTCCCGCACGACGCGCAGGTCAACCGCGAGGGGCCGCCAGACCTCGCGCCGCTCCTCGCTGCCCTGCGTCCGCTCCCGTCGCACGAGGTGGCACGGTTGACCCGGGAGGGGGCGGCGCTCGTCCTCGACACGCGCGCCCCCAAGGAGTTCGGCGAGGGGCACCTTCCGGGTTCGGTGAACGTCGGTATCGACGGCCGTTACGCGTCGTGGGTCGGGACCGTCCTCGATCCGCTGTCGCCGTTCCTGCTCGTCGCCCCGGCGGGGCGCGAGGCGGAGGCGGCGATGCGCCTCGGGCGCGTCGGGTACGACAATGTCGTGGGGTACCTCGACGGGGGCGTCGCGGCCTGGCGGGTTGCGGGGCTTCCGGTCCGCGATCTGCCGCAGATCGACGTCCGGGAGCTCGCGCGGCGCATCGACGGTGGAAACCTGCGCGTCGTCGACGTGCGCGGCAGCGGCGAGTGGGAGTCGGGGCATATCGCGTCGGCGATCCACCACGACCTGCAGCGCCTGGCGGCCGACCTGAAGGCGCCGCTCCCGGGCAACGGGCCCGTGGCGGTGATCTGCGGGAGCGGCTACCGCTCCTCGATCGCGTGCAGCCTGCTCGAGCGCGCCGGGGTGGACATCCCGCTCGTCAATGTGACCGGCGGGATGGGGGCGTGGAGCCAGGCGGAGCTGCCGGTCGCCAGGTAGGCCCCCGGGCGAGGGGGTGGGTTGGAAGTGATACAATCGCCCGGCTCTGGCGGAAACCTGGGTCGCGCACCCCGTGCCGCCGGCCACCATTGGAATCCCGCTGCCACCCGCACGGCTGCCTGGAGCGAGGTCTCGCATGCTTCCCGAATTCCGCAACGAGCCGTTCACCGACTTCTCCGTTCCTCGCCACCGTGAGGCGCAGGAGCAGGCGATCCAGCGAGTAGCCGGCTCCCTCGGCAAGACCTACCCGTTGATCATCGGCGGCCAGGAGGTCACGGTCGGCAAGACGTTCGACTCGCTGAACCCATCCCGGCCGAGCCAGGTGATCGGGCGCTTCCAGGCGGCCGGCGCCGAGCAGATGGAAGCCGCGGTCCAGGCCGCGCTCGCCGCCTTCACGACCTGGAGTCGGATGCCGGCGAGGGAGCGCGCCGACCTCCTCCTCCGCGGCGCCGGCCTGATGCGGCAGCGACGCTTCGAGCTGAACGCCTGGATGATCCTCGAGGAGGGGAAGAGCTGGGCCGAGGCGGACGGCGATACGGCGGAGGCGATCGACTTCCTGGACTTCTACGGGCGCGAGGCGATCCGCTACGCCGAGGAGCAGCCGTTGACGACGCTGCCGGGCGAGGACAACCGGCTCGAGTACCTGCCGCTCGGCGCGGGCGCCGTCATCCCACCGTGGAACTTCCCGCTCGCGATCCTCGCCGGGATGACGACCGCGGCGGTCGCGGCGGGGAACACCGTCGTGCTCAAGCCCTCGAGCGACGCGCCGGGGATCGCCTACCAGTTCATGCGCCTCATGCAGGACGCCGGGATGCCGGCGGGAGTGGTCAACTACCTCACCGGGCGCGGGGGGGAGATCGGCGATCGGCTGGTGAGCCACCCGCAGATCCGCTTCATCACCTTCACCGGCTCGAAGGAGGTGGGGCTGCGGATCAACGAGCTGGCGGCCAAGCCGCAGGCTGGGCAGATCTGGATCAAGCGCGTCGTCTGCGAGATGGGAGGGAAGGACTTCATCATCGTGGACAACGACACCGACCTCGACGCCGCAGCCGACGGGATCGTCGCCGCCGCGTTCGGCTTCCAGGGGCAGAAGTGCTCCGCCTGCTCGCGCGCCATCGTCCACCAGGATGTGTACGACGACATGGTCCGGAGGATCCGCGAGCGGACCGAACGGCTCGCCGTCGGCCCGCCGGACGACCCGAAGCACACGGTCGGGCCGGTGATCAACGAACGGGCGAGGAAGACCATCCTCGGATACATCGAGGCCGGGAAGAGCGAGGCGCGGCTGGTCGTCGGGGGCGGGCCCGCCGCCGGCGACGGTTTCTTCGTGCAGCCGACTGTCTTTGCCGACGTGCCCGCCACCGCGCGGATCGCTCGCGAGGAGATCTTCGGCCCGGTGCTCGCCATCCTCAAGGCGAGCAGCTTCGACGACGCCATCCGCCTGGCCAACGACACGGAGTACGGGCTCACGGGCGCGGTCTACACGCGGAGCCGCGAGCACATCCTCAAGGCCAAGCGGGAGTGTTTCGCCGGGAACCTCTACATCAACCGGAAGTGCACCGGCGCGCTCGTCGGCGTCCACCCCTTCGGCGGCTTCAACATGAGCGGCACCGACTCCAAGGCCGGCGGCCGCGACTATCTGCTCCTCTTCCTCCAGGCCAAGGTGGTGTCGGAGAAGGTCGCCTAGATCCATTTCCGGCGGCGCCAAACTGTGGCTTCCCCGGCGGTTTGGGGGAGTGGCGAGGTGATGGGTGATCAACCTGAAGAAAACGCTGTCGTCGTCGGCCCCCGTCGGCATGCTGCCGTTGCGGCTCGCACTCTTCGCGACGTTCTTCTTCCACGGGACGCAGAAGCTCTTCGGGTGGTTCGGCGGTCCGGGGCTCGAGGGGGCGTCCGGCTTCATGGAGTCGCTCGGCATTCCGTTCCCGTACGTGGCGGCGCTGCTGGTGGCGGTGATCGAGACGGCCGGCGGGATGTCGTTCCTGATCGGCGCCGGCTTCCGCTTCTTCGGGCTGCTGCTGACCGCCAACATGCTCGGCGCGATCGTCCTCGTCCATCTGAAGAACGGCTGGGATTTCACCCACGGCGGGATCGAGTTCAACATGGCCCTCATCGCCATGATCTGGTCCGTGATGATCATGGGGCCGGGGATCCACAGTCTGGAGTGGGCCGACTCCGAAGGGGCGGCGCCCGAGGCGGTGTCGTGAGCCGTGCCGCCCGGGGGAGTCTCGCCTCGCTGGTCGCGGCCGCCGTCCTGGCGGCCGTTTTCGTCTCACCCGTTGCCGCCGACGAGCGGAAGCAGTTCGGCGACGAGCTGTCGCGGCCGCGTTTCGCGCCGGATCGCAGCGTCGACGTGGAGCACTACCGCCTCGACGTCGCGTTCGACCCGCAGAAGCGGGAGGTGCGCGGCACGGTCTCGATCACGATGAACCCGCTCCACGACGGCCTCGCCGAGGTCGAGCTCGACGCCGGGCCGATGACCATCGAGGAGATCTCCGCCGGGGGCGCGGAGACGGCCGCTCCGCTCACCTACCGCCACGACGCCAACCGCCTGCGCATCGTGCTCCCCCGCGCCTACCGCCAGGGAGAGGCACTGACGCTCCACATCCGCTACGCGGCGCGGCCGGACCGCGGCCTCTATTTCGTCGGCCCCGATGCCGCCTACCCCGACAAGCCGGCCCAGGTATGGTCGCAGGGGGAGTCCGAGGACAACCGCTACTGGATGCCGTCGTTCGATTTCCCCAGCGATCGGGCCACCTCGGAGGCGATCTACACGGTCCCGGCGGACTGGACCGCGATCGGCAACGGCGAGCTGGTCGAGACCAAGGAGGACAAGAGCCGCGGCACCCGTTCCTTCCACTATCGGATGGCGGTGCCGCACGTCTCCTACCTGACCTCGGTCGTGGCGGGGAAGTTCGAGGAGTACACCGACCAGTACGACGGGATCCCGATCGAGTACTTCGTGCCGCCTGGAACCGGCAAGGAGAAGGCGCTCCGTTCCTTCGGCAAGACCCCCGACATCCTGAAGTTCTTCTCGGAGCGGATCGGCGTGCGCTACCCGTACGCCAAGTACTCCCAGGCCTGCGCCGTCGATTTCATCTTCGGCGGGATGGAGAACATCTCGGCGACGACCCAGACTGCCGAGACGCTGCACGACGAGCGCGCCGCCCTCGAGTTCGATTCCTGGGGGCTCGTCGCGCACGAGGCGGCGCACCAGTGGTGGGGCGACCTGCTCACCTGCGCGGACTGGTCGCACGCCTGGCTGAACGAGGGGTTCGCGACCTACTGGGAGAACCTGTGGCGCGAGCATGCGCTGGGGGAGGACGAGTTCCTCTATCGCATGCTGGAGGATCGCGACGCCTACCTGGAGGAGGACCGGACGGAATACCGGCGCGCGATAGTCGAGAACCGCTACACCGAGCCGATGGACCTGTTCGACTCGCACCTCTACCCGAAGGGGGGATGGGTGCTGCACATGATCCGCGGCATCCTCGGCGACGAGAAGTTCTTCCAGGCGATGACGCACTACGCCCAGGCGCATCGCGAACGGACGGTGGAGACCTCGGACCTGCGCCGGGCGATCTACGACGCGACCGGGGAGAATCTCGAGCGCTTCTTCGACCAGTGGACGAGGCACGGAGGGCATCCGGAGGTCCGGGTGACCCGCGACTGGGACGCGGAGCGCAACGTCCTCACGCTGCATTTCGCGCAGACCCAGAAGGTCGACGAGCGCACGCCGTTGTTCGCGCTCCCGGTCCGCGTCGCGGTCGACACCGCCGGCGGCACGACGGGGGCGCTGCTGCAGCTCGAGCGGCCGAACCAGGACCTCACGATCACGCTCCCCGGAGAGCCGCTCCTCGTGCGCATCGACCCGGGGTTCACGGTGCTCTGGCAACTGGACCACGAGCGGCCGCTCGCGGAGCTGACCCGCGCGCTCGAGGCCGATCCGAATCCCGCGGGACGGATTCTCGCCGCCCGCGATGTCGCGATACGCGCGCCGCGGGACGCCGCGGCGGCCGCGCTGGGGAAGGCGGCGCACGACGATCGCTTCTTCGGAGTGCGCATCGAGGCGGCGAAGGCGCTCGGGAAGGTGCGCGGCATCGCCGCACGGGATGCGCTGATTGCCGCTCTCGCCGATGCGGACGCGCGGGTGCGAAGCGCGGCGGCGGCGGCGCTGGCGCCGTTCCGGGACGACGAGACCGCCCAGGCGGCATTGCGCCGGGTGGTCGCCGAGGAGAAGGCCTACGGCCCCGTGGCGAACGCCATCCGGTCGCTCGCCAAGACCAAGGCGGCGGACGCGCGCGAGCTGGCGGGGCGTCTCCTCGAGCGGCCGTCGTTCGGCGAGCAGATACGTGCCGGCGCGCTCGACGCGCTGGCCGAGTGCGGTGGGCCGGAGGCGCTGGCGACCGCGCGCGAGTGGACCCGCTACGGCAAGCCGCCGCAGGCGCGCGTTGCCGCGGTGGCCGCCGTCGCGCGCCTGGCCAAGGAGGAGCACGACCGGGAGGAGGCGACGCAGCTCCTCGTCGATCTCCTCGACGATCCCTACCTGCGGGCGCGGGAAGCGGCGATGAAGGGGCTGGCGAAGCTCCACTCCGAGGCCGCGGTCGAGCCGCTCGAGCGCGCGTCGCGGGTCGATCCCGACTCCCGCAGCCGGCGCGCGGCGCGTCGCGCCATCCAGGAGATCCGCGCGGCGGGAGGGGAGGGGAGATCGGTCGCGGACCTCGAGGCCGAGATCGAGCGTCTGCGCGAGGATCTCCTGTACCAGTCCACCCGGGTCGAGGAGCTCGAGCGGCGGCCGTAGGCGCTGAGTCGCCTGCCGTGCCGCGGTCTCAGAAGTCCTTCAGCGTCACCGTGACGTCCGCTCGCTTCCAGGCGGCGTCGAACTCGCGCCGGGCGGCCGCGGCGGCATCCACGCGATCCTGCGCCGCGAGCGACTCGGCCAGTCCGAGGAGCGACCGCGGGTTGGCGGGGTTGCGCTTCAGGTCATCGCGGAAGACCTGCTCGGCCTCGGCGGGGCGCCCCGTCTGCATCATCTCCGCGCCGAGCGATTCGCGCACCGGGTAGTACCAGGCCGGCGGCTCGTCGTACGCGAGGGCGTCCTGCGCCTCGACCGCGCGCCGCCAGGCGGCGAGCGCGGCGTCGCGCGCCCCTTCCGCCGCGGCGATCCGCGCGTCGAGGACCTCGGCGGCGACGCGGATCACCGGCGCGGCAGGCTGGATATTCCAGACGTGCTCGGCCGGAATCACCGCACGCGCTGCCGCGAGCGCCTGACGCTCCAGCTTCGCGGCCGCCAGCTCGCCCTTCGCGGCGTACGCCACGCCGCGCGCGTAGTGGCGGATCGCTCTCGAGGTCGGCAGACCGTGCGCCGGCTCCTTGGCCGTCAGCACCTCGTCCCATCTGCCGAAGCGAACGGCGACAAGCAGGTTTGTCGGCGCCGAGAACTCCACCATCTGCATGTCCGGGAGGAGCCCGGCGACGGACGCGGAGACCTGCTCGGCCGCCCTCGCCGCGCGCGCGTGTTCCCCCGTCATCATCGCGGCGAGCGCCAGGAAGTGGAGGTTGTGGTTGTAGTACATCGTCGGGTAGGTCCCGGAGCTTCCGCTCCGCTTCAGGTACTCCTCGTCGACGCGCGCGGCGCGATCGTTGCTGTCGACGGCCCCGCGGTAATCGCCCGTCCGCATCTGGATGTGAGCCGGCATGTGGACGAGGTGCCCTGCCCCGGGCACCAGCGCCGGCAGGCGCTCGGCGCTCGCTGCGGCGCGCTCCGGCTGGTTCGAGGCCTCGACCGCGTGGATGTAGTAGTGGTTCGCCCCGGGGTGGTTGGGGTTCCGGCGCATGACCGACTCGAGCGTGGCCAGAATCGCCTCCGTCCCCTCCTCGGGAGCTCCATCCGGCGTCCACAGCTTCCACGGCCGGAGGTCCATCATCGCCTCGGCGTAGAGCGTGGCGGCGTCGAGGTCGTCGGGATAGCGCAGCGACAGCTCCCGCATCGCCCTGGCGTATGACTGGTCGAGCGCGGCGCGATCGGCATGCGGGTCGCGGGAGTAGCGGGTGGCGAGCGCCGTGATGTAGGCGCGTTCAGCCTCGGTCTCGGTACCGGCCAACGACCGCGCCCGGTCGATCGCCTCGACCGCGCGCGCGTTCCGCTCCGGGTCGATCGGCAGGTTGATGTTCGGCCCGAGCGTCAACGCAACTCCCCACCAGCAGATGCCGCACTCGGGATCGCGCCTCGCCGCCTCGCGGAAGGAGCGCTCGGCCTCGTCGTGGTTGAACCCGTAGAGGAGAGACAGTCCCTGGTCGAAGTAGCGCTGCGCCTCGGCGGAGTGCGTGGAGATCGGATGGCTGTAGCTCCCGAGGTTGTCGAACAGCTCAGCCGGCGGCCCCGCCGCGGGTGCCGTCTGATGCGCCGGGTGCGGTGGCGTGGTCTGCGTCGCGGCGCCGGCGGCCGCCGGCAGGGCCAGTGTGAGGCTGACGGCAAGGGTTCGTGCACGGACAAGCCTGTGGATCCGCATCATCAATCCTCCGGTAGCTGGAGCGGCCGGCGGGCGGTGAGTTCCTCCCGGCGCGACCCCGCTCGGGGGTATGTTACGCTTTGCCGCGATGACGATGCTACGGTTCGGCCTCATCGGCGCCGGCGTGCACGGGAGCCGATACCTCCAGCATCTCGCCGCCGACATCCCCGGGGCGCGGCTCGGCGCTCTCTGCCGGCGTGACGTGGAGGCCGGCCGCCGGGCGGCGCAACAGGCCGGCGCCGAGTACTTTGCTGGATTCACGGAGTTGATCGCCTCCGGCACGGTCGATGCGGTCTGCGCCGTCGTGCCGCCGGACCTGCATCCCGAGATTGCGGAAGTTGCCGGCGCCGCCGGCCTCCCGCTGCTGATCGAAAAGCCACTCGCGGTGGACCTTCCCGGAGCGCGCCGGATCCTGAAGGCCGCGGCAGGCTCGCGGGGGGCGATCATGGTGGCGCACACGCTGCGCTACAACCGGACGATCCTGGAGGTCAAGCGACGGATCGCGGACCTCGGTCCGATCCATCTGCTCGCCCTCAACCAGCGGTTCGAGCCGTCCATTGCCACGGCGGGCGGAGCGCCGCGCGCCTGGATCGACGACCGGGCAGGGGGCGGCGTAATCCTGAACACGGGAATCCACGAGTTCGACCTGCTGCGCTTTCTCTCGGGGGGTGAGGCGCGCTCGGTCCGCTGCCGCAGCGCGATGGTGAGGACGCGCCGCACCGAGGATCTGTTCGCGGCGATCGTCGATCTCGATCCCGGCCCGCTGCTGGCGACGGTTGACTCGTCGCGCGCCGTCGGGGGGCGCTCCGGCCGCATCGAGGTGGCTGGCGAGCACGGCCAGATCCTCGCCGATCAGGAGCGCGGCGAGCTGTTCCTGCTCACCGGCAGGAGCGCCGAGCGGGTGCCGACCGCGGCGCCTGTCCCGACGGTGCGCGAGACGCTGCTCGACTTTGCCCGGCTGGTCCGCGCGGAGATCGCGAACCCGATCCCGCCGCTCGAAGGGGCGCGCGCCGTGGCGATCGCCTGCGCCTGCCTCGACTCCGCGGCGCGCGACGGGGCGCCGGTTGCCGTGGAAGCGGTCGAGAACCCCGGCCGATGAGCAGGGGCGCCGCGGCCGCGGCGGCGCTGGCTCTGGCGGCCGCGGTCGCGGTGCTGTCGCGCGCCGCCCAGGCTCCGGCGGAGGACCCGCCGGCGCCGCTGGCGCTGGCGCTCCCGCTTCCCGCGGAACTTCCGGCCACCGCCTCCTTCGGGGAGTTCCGGGCCGGCCACCTGCACGCCGGTCTCGACTTCTCCACGCGCGGGGAGATCGGCTGGCCGGTGCGCGCGGCGGCCGACGGCGAGATCTACCGGCTGAAGGTCGAGGCGCGCGGCTATGGTCGCGCCCTCTATCTTCGACACACCGACGGCTACGAGACCGTCTACGGACACCTGCTCGAGTTCGATCAGGGGCTGGGGCTCGAGCGGTTCGTCGCCGCCGAGCGCGCCCGGCGCGGGGAGCGCTTCCCGGGTGACCTGCAGGTCGAGCCGCCTATCCGCGTCGCGCAGGGGCAGGTGATCGCGTTGTCGGGGGAGCGCGGCGGCGGCCTCCCGCATCTGCACTTCGAGCTGCGCCATCGCGGCGAGCCGGTCGACCCGATCCGCTACGGCGGGCTCACCCCGGGAGGATTCGGAGAGGTGCAGCCGAAGGCTCTGCACTTGATACCGCGGGGTCCGCTGCGAGTGAACGGCAGCTGGGGAGCCGCGACGCTGCCGCTCGCGGGAGCGCGCGGGCGTTATGCGCTCGAGAGCGTTCCGGTGGTCGAAGGGGAGTTCGACCTCGAGGTCGAGGCGAGCGTCGCCGGATCGGGGAGGATGGGGGTCAGCCGGATCGAGCTCCAGTGCGACGGCGCGGCGCTGTACCGGGTCGATCTGCACCGCTTCTCCTTCGTGCAGTACCGCCAGGCGGGACTCGTGCTCGACGCGGCCAGCTCGCGGTCGTCGCCGGCGCGTTACGTCTACCGCCTGCGGTCGCTGCCCGGACTCGACCTCCCGGGGGCGCAAGGGGAAGGGATCGCCGCGCTCGACGCTGCCGGCCGGCGACGCTGCACCCTCACCCTTGACAATGCCCGCGGCGCCCGCTCGGTCGTGCATCTCGGGATCGAGGTCCGCACGGCACCGCCGTACGCCGGGTCACTGCCGGTGAGCGCGCGGTCGTGGAACCTGTTCGATCGCCTGCTGCTGCTCGACGGCCGCGTGGCGCTCGATCCCGCGGGGCTCGGGCGGCGGGTGGGGGACGTCCTGCCAATCGTCTTGCTCCCCTCCGACCCCGACCGGGTCATCGAGCTCGAGGGAGGCGCCAGCGTCGCCCTGCCGGCCGAGTCGTTCTACTCTCCGACCCCCGTCGCGATCGGGCCGGGCTCGGGGGGACCGCCCGCGGAGCTCGACCTGGTGGTCCCGCCGTTCCGGATCGGGCCGGACGATCTCTTCCTGCGTGAGTCGGCCGCGCTGCGGGTGCGGGCCGCCGACCCCGCGCGCACGTCGTTCTACTGGCGCGACCCGGTCGCGGGTCGCTGGGAGAGCCTTGGCAAGGAGGTAGAGGATGGCGTCGTGACCTCCGGGACGCGCGGCGGCGGGACGTTTGCCGCCTTCCGCGACGCCAGCGCTCCGCGACTGGCCGGGGCGCAGGTGCGCGCGGTGCCCCGCGCCAAGCGGCGCCGCCTCGTGCTGGCGGTCACGGAGACCGGGGAGGGGATCGACGTCGATGGCTGCGAGATCCGGCTCGACGGCGCCGCGGTGGAGGCGGAGTACGATCCGGACCGCGACTGGGTGGAAGTGTGGCTGCCGTCCGGGTCGGCGGGCAAGCGCACGGTCCGGGCGATCTGTCGCGATCGCGCCGGCAACGCCTCGCCGGCGCTGACGGCCATGGTGGATCTGAGCGCGAGAGCGCGGAAGCGATGACCTCCCGGCACGAACTCCCGGAGCACGTTGTCGCGGGCCGGACATGAGCAAGCCTGCGACGCCCGCCCGCCACTGGACCTGCCCCGCCTGCGGCGGCCGGGTCACGCCCCAGGGGGCAACGGAGCGCGACGCGGTGGCGTGCGAACGCTGCGCCGCGCGCTACCGCCACCCGCGGATGGCGCTCATCCTGTCGATGGTACTGCCAGGCCTCGGCTCCATCTACCTGCGGCGCTACGTGCGTGGCTACGCCCTTCTCGGCTTCGGCACCGCGGCGTTTGTCGGGACACTGGCGCGGATGGCGACGTATCTCCTGGCGGCGTACCGCGGGGGCCCGCAGCCTGTGCTCGCGTTCGCGGCGGATGCGGCGATCGGCATCGGGCTCGTCATCGTGGCGTACGGCGTCGATCTGCTTGTCGTGTGGCGCGACCGCGGGAGGCTGGTGCCGATACCCCGCGACGTGTGAAGTCAAGACCTGACCCCGCCGGGAGTCGGCAGCTACCGCTGTTTGAGCAACCCGCCACCGACAGCCTCCCGCCGCTTCGCCAGCTCCAGCAGCGACAGCAGCGGTCCGGTCATGAACGTCGTGGCGAGCGCCATGACGATCATCATGGTGAAGACGCGCGGCGACAGGATGCCCAGATCGTAGCCGATGTTCAGCACGATCAGCTCCATCAGGCCGCGCGTGTTCATCAGGATCCCGAGCCCCGCCGACTCGTGCCAGCTCATCCCCGTCCAGCGCGCCGCGAGCATGCTGCCGCCGAGCTTTCCCGCGATGGCGATCCCGACGATCCCGGCGCACAGGAGCCAGCTAGCGCGGTCGTCGAGCAGTCCGATCTCCGTGCGCAGGCCGGTGAACACGAAGAAGAGCGGCAGCAGGAAGAGCGAGCCGAAGCTCTCGATGCGCTCCTTCAGGAAGGCGCGCAGCCCCGAGTCCTCCGGCATCGCCACGCCGGCGAGGAAGGCGCCGAAGAGCGCGTGGATGCCGATCGCCTCGGTGGTCCACGCGGAGGCGAGCACGAACGTCAGTACGCCGAGCACGACGGTCCCGCTCCGCGGCCCGTTCCCGGACGCCGGGCGCAGGAGCCGGGCCGCCCGCGGTTTCACCACGAGCAGCATCACGACGATGAAGGCGGCCGCGAGGAGGATCGTGAGCCACGCAGCGCCTGCGGCGTCCGCCTTCACGATCGAGATCACCATGGCGAGGACGCACCAGGCGGTCACGTCGTCCACCGCGGCGCAGGCGATCGCTGTCGCCCCGAGGTGCGAGCGCGTGAGCCCGCGCTCCTCGAGGATTCTCGCGAGCACCGGGAACGCGGTGATGCTCATCGAGATCCCCATGAACAGCCCGAACGCCTCGAAGCCGACGCGGGGGCTCGCCAGGCTGTCGAAGGCCAGGAGCGAGAACGCGGTCCCCAGGAAGAACGGCACCAGGATGCTGGCGTGGCTCACCAGCACCGCGGCGTGCGCCCGGCTGCGCAGCGAGCGCAGGTCCAGCTCGATTCCCACGCCGAACATGAACAGGATGACGCCGATCTGGCTGAGGAGCTTCAGCGTGCCCATCGAGGCCGGGGGGAACATGAACGCCTCGACACCAGGCGCGAGGGCGCCGAGCAGCGATGGCCCGAGGAGGATGCCCGCGAACATCTCCCCGACCACGGCCGGCTGACCGACCCGGCGGAACAGCAACCCGACAGCGCGGGAAGTGGCGATCACCACGATCACCTGGAGCAGCAAGATGCTCAGCGGCTCGTGGAGCTGGCGGAGCAGGGCGGCCGGGGCGCCGCGCCCAACGGAGGGCGGCGGCTCGGCGGCCGCGGGGGCGAAGCTGATCGCCTGGCCGGCGAGCCCGTCGCCTGGGTGGAGGCGCGTCCCCAGCTGCAGCGTGGCCGCGATGCCAATCCCGAAAGCGATCAGCAGCGTGAGGTACGACAGGACTTGCTTGCGCATCGAGGCGCCATTATCCACGAACGCCGCGGACGCGGGGGAGCACCCGGGCCGGCCGCGAGGATCCGCGGCGGGCGGCGGGCAGCGCGACGGGGGAGGGCCGATCGGACAGTCATATGAATATCCGATGGCGCACCGTCGGACGGTCGGGTATTAAGAAGGGAGGCAAGCAGGCAACCCCGGAGAACGCTCATGTCACGATATCCAGTCTCTATCGCGGTCGCGGCAGCGCTGGCGCTTGGTCTCTCGCATGGCGACGAAGGCCGCATCCCAATCTACCAGCCCACCACGATCACCCAGCCTGGCCACTACATCGTCACGCGGGACATCGCGGTGTCGAGCGGGGTCATCGTCCGGATCATGGCGACCGGCGTGACGGTGAATCTCAACGGTCACACGCTCTCCTCGACCAGCATGGCGGAGAACTTGATCGAGGGGAATCCGGGTCCGCCAGATGTCGCGGGCGTCGCGATCCGGAACGGCCAGCTCGTCGGCGGGGCCGAGGCGATCCACTGCACGCCGCCCAATCCGATCGTGATCCGGTTAGAGGGGCTGAAGATCGCCGCTGCCGCGGAGCGGGGAATCTACGTCCAGGGCGCCGACGTGGTGGAGATCCGCGACACCTCGGTGCGCGCGGCCGGTGGCTTCGCGCTCGAGGTGGCGGGCACGACCACGCCCACGCGCGCGATGATCACCGGGTCCGTGCTGGCGGGCCCCGGTGCATTGCGCCTGAGCAACGCTGTCGGCACGGTGCGGGACAACATCATGATGCTTCCTCCGAACCCGATTCTCCCGCCGAGCCCCATCGTCGAGCTGCTGAACGCCGCCGGCTCGCTGCTGGAGGGGAACGGAATCAGCTGGGACGACGGCTCCTTCGCTCTGCCCGCGGTGCAGCTCACCGGGTCGACCGGCGTGGTCCTCGAGCGCAACGTGATCCACGGCGCCGGCGGGACGGCCGCGAATCACGGCATCTCGGTCGACGCCACGAGCTTCCAGGCGGTCGTCCGCGGGAACAGCATCACGCGCTGCGGTGGGAACGGCATACGCCTCGAGTCGTCCGGCGCCCAAGTCGAAGGCAACCTGGTGAATGCCAATGGGCTGGCCGGTACGCTGGCCGGCATCTACGCGGGAGGCGACAACAATGCGCTCGAGGCCAACCGCGTCGCGTTCAACTCCGGGGCTGGGATCTTCTTCTTCAACTCGAGCGGGCACATCTACCGCGACAACATCCTGCGGGCCAACTCGGGCGGGGCGATCGCCGGCCCCGGATCGCCCGACATCACGGATGGGGGAGGGAACATCCCGTGATGGGCCGGGGCATTCGGTGTGAGCAGCGGGCGTGGGCCGCGCTGGGCGCTGTGGCATTCTGTATGGCCGGGATCACCACGCTCGCCCACGCCTCGGCGCCGGACCTGTACATCCTCTCGGTCGATGTTCCCGCGGACCTGACAGGCGGGCAGGTGCTGCCGGGCGATGTCGTGCTCAACGAAGGCAACGTGTACAGCGTTCTACTGTCGCTCCCCACGCCCGGCGCGCTGCACGCCCTCCAACACGGTTTGGTCTACTTCGCCGTTGCGGCTCCCACGCTGATCGGGTCGACGTGGCTCGAGCCACGCGACGTGGCGGCCACCGACGGGCTGACGACTCAGGTAATCCTCTCCGGCTCCTCGGCCGGCATCCCGGAGGGGTCGAGGATCGACGGACTGTACGTCGACGTGGAGGACACGCTCTATCTCTCGTTCGACGTCCCGACGCGGATCGGGGCCACCGACTATCTCCCCTCCGACCTCGTGGCCTACTCCGGCGGCCTTTTTGCCAGCGTCTGGGACGGCGCGGCGCACGGGGTGCCGCTCGAGGCCAACCTGGTGGGGCTGGACGCCGACGCGTCCGGGCCGATTGTCGGCTTCGACATCCCGGTCACGCTCGGCAGCACGCTCTTCCAGCCGGGCTCGCTGATCTCGGATACCGGCAGCGCCTTCGTTGCGAAGAGCGTGGATCCCCTCTGGCCTGCGGGGACGCAGCTTCGGGATTTCGCGCTCGTCACCGGGGCAGGGAGCGTCGCGCCAGACGGCATGGGCGCGCTGGACGTCACCTACGACAGGGCCAGCAACGTGCTCACGCTGGTGTGGGGTGCCTCCTGCGCCGCCAACGATGCGGACTTCGAGGTCTACGAGGGGACCTTGGGCGGCGGCTCCACGTTCAGCTACAACCACTCCCCGCGCTACTGCTCGACCGGTGGTCTGACCACCGCCAGCTTCACGCCGCCGGGGACCAGCACCTACTATCTGGTCGTGCCCCAGAACGGCCTGTTCGAGGGGTCCTACGGCGCGGCCAGCAACAGCGTGGAGATCCCTCAGGGCGGCCCGAGCTGCCGTCCCCAGAAGGCGATGCCTGTCTGCCAGTAGCCGGGGTCAGTAGCCGGGGTGACGCCGCCCGTGCTAGCGCGTGCCTCGCTTCGGAGGCGGTGGCAGCGGAACGGGTATCGCCTCCCATCCCTTGAACCGCTGCTCGGGGCCGGCGGGGTTGTAGACCTGCACCACCTCGACCGGATGGTCACCGTCCACCTTGAAGCCGTGCTCGATGCCCGCCGGGATCCGGAACGCCGTGCCCGGCTCGACGGGCAGGCGGTATCCGCCCAGCGTCATCGTGCCGCGGCCGGAGATCACGTAGATCAGCTCCTCGGAAGCATCGTGCCGGTGTGGTGGCAGCTCCGCACCCGGCAGGAAGGTGCCGCGGCCGAGGTAGGTCGCGGGCGGATTCGCGACCAGGAGCAGCGCCATGGTCGCCTTCCCGTCCGGGCTGCGAAAGGTAGGGGAGGTGCGGGTCTCGGCCCGGAATTGCACCCATTCACTCGCCGGCGCGGGCCTCGTCTCCGGAGTCGCCGTCGGCTCCGGCGATTGCGCCGAGGCGAGCAGCCACAACGGCCAGGCGAGAAGAGAGAAAGGCAACCAGGTTCGGACAATGCGTGTGATGGCTCGCATCGGCTCCTCCGTGACCCCGGGCTCCACGCTCTCGCCCCTGAGGTCAGGCTCTTTTGGTGCCCTGGAACTCGTCGATGACATCGGAAACCAGGATCCTGCGGCCGAAGTAGCCGACCCGGTTCTCCATCCCTTCGGCGCGCAGGATGTCGCGCACCGCGGCGTGCGCCGCGACGAGCCGCAGGCGGATTCCGGCCGCCTCGAGCTGCGCGTGCAGGGTCGCCAGCATGCGCGCGCCGGCCAGGTCGACGTTGGGCGAGGTCGACAGGTCACAGACCACCAGCTGGATCGGGCCGGTGAGCGAGCGCAGCTTCTCCCAGACGGTCTCGCGCACGTGCTCGACGTTGAAGTAGAGCCAGGCCGCCTCGACGCGGAACACCAGGGCGCCCGGAATGGACTCGTTGTCCGGATTGCGCTCCAGGTCGGAGAAGCTGCGGCTTCCGGGGATGCGGCCGAGAAAGGCCACGTGCGGGTGCGCGGCACGCCGGATCAGCAACAGGAGCGATACCAGCACCGCCACCATCACGCCCTTGAGGATCCCGAGCAGGAGCACCGCGACGAGCGCGACCATCGACACCGTGAACTCGAAGCGACTGACCCGCCACACGTGGCGCATCTCGCGGATGTTGATCAGTCCCTTGACGGCAACCAGCACGATTGCCGCGAGCACCACGTTGGGCAGGTTGGCCAGCAGCCCCGTCAGGAACATGAGACACAGGCCTATCGACACGGAGGCGAACACGAGCGCCAGCGGCGTCTTGGCGCCGGCCTTGTCGTTCACCGAGGACTGCGACAGGCCCCCCGCCACGGGGTACGCCTGGAAGAACGCCGCTCCCAGATTGGCCGCGCCCAGACCGAGCAGCTCCTGGCGCGGATCGATCTCGTAGCGGTTCGCCTGCGCCAGGGCGCGCGCCGCGGACACGCTCTCCACGTACGCCAGCAGCAGGCACGCGAACGCGAGCGGCAGCACGCCGTCCACGTCGCGCAGCCGCAATCCCGGCACCTGGAACTCAGGCAGCCCTTGCGGCAGCGCGCCTACGACCTTGAAGCCAAGCTCGCCCAGGGACGTCATCGACAACACGACGATCGACATCACGACCACGAACAGCGCGACCGGGCGCCCGGGCAGGAACTTCTCCCCCAGCAGCAGCAAGGCGATGGCGGTGAGGCCGAAGCCAAGCACGGCGAGATTCGTCTCGGTGATCTGGCCCCAGAGCGCGGCGATCCGCTCGAAGAAATGCTCCCCCCCTCCCTTGACCCCGAACAGCTTGGGAAGCTGGGTCATGGCGATCGTCAGCGCGGCGCCGGCCTTGAACCCGAGCAGGATGCTCTCGCTGATGAAGTTGACGAGGGAGCTGAGCCGGAACAACCACGCCAGCACGCACATGCAGGCCATGACCAGCGCCGTCAGTGCCGCGATGCTCGCCCAGCGTGTGGGGTCATCCGCCGCCATGCCGGCGATCGTGCCGCCGACGAGCATCGAGATGGCCGAGGTGGGGCCAATGGCGAGCTGGCGCGAGGTGCCGAACAGCGCGTAGCAGAGCCCCCCGACCAGGTAGCAGTAGATGCCATAGTGCGGTGGCAGCCCGGCGAGCGACGCGTAGGCGAGCGACACCGGGATCCCGTAGGCCGCGAGGGTCACGCCGGCGATGGCGTCGTGGGCCAGCCACTGCGGCCGGTACCCGGGCAGCCACTGTGCAGGGGGAAACACCGCGCGCCACCCGCGGACCGCGCCTGCGAGAGGGGAGCTGGACGGAGGTTCGTCACTCATGGGGTCATGCCTCCCGAGTTCCCACTGCTCGACGCGCCCCGCTCGTTCCGCGCCAGCGCGGTGTACCAGAGCTCCAGCGACTTCATCCGGCTGAACTCGGCCATCGACTCCCGGTAGGTGGCGAACCCGCCAAAGTTGCACAGGTGAGCGTCCCCGCAGCACTGGACCTGCACGCCGGTGGTGGGGGTGGAGGCGAGGTCCGCAGCCATGGTGAGGGCCGCACCGCTTGGTGCGGGCGGTGCCTGCTTGGGCTTCTCCTTCCGGGGCACAGTGCCTCCTGATGCCGCTGCGCGGATCGGTGGCGGTGAATGTCGGCTGTCGTCAGGGGGAAATGATACATCGTCTCCGCTTCCAGTAGCAGTTCCGGGTCAGGCCATTCCGCGTGCCCCTCGAAGGAAGGGGGCGAAAGCCGCGGTCGAGATTGGCATGGGTGCATTACCTCGTGGAGCGCCGGGCGTGGTACCCTTCATCCGATTCGCCTCTTCCCAGAGCGGTCATCCCCACCCCTGCCGCAGAGGAGACCATGAAATCCCAGCGAGTTCTCTTCCGCCTGCTTCCCTTCGCCCTCGTCCTCGTGATCCTCGTTCCGGCGGCGTGCCGGCCGGTTTGCGCCTTCGCCGGCTACCACGAGGAGACCCTCGGCAACGGCCTGCGCGTCATCCTCATCCAGCATCGGGCCAATCCGATGATCGCCGCCTCGGTCGTCGTCTCGGCGGGCGTCGTCTACGAGCCGGACGGCATGAACGGCTCCTCCCATCTGCTCGAGCACCTGCTGTTCAATGGAACCGAGACACGGACCCAGCGGCAGCTCTACGACGATGTGGACCGCTACGGCGCCTACAACAACGCGACGACCCACGAAGACCACACGCTCTTCTCGCTGCTCATCCAGAAGGAGTTCATCGAGAAGGGGCTCGAGATCCAGGCTGACATGCTCTTTCATTCCACCCTCCCGGCGGAGAGCTTCGAAAAAGAGAAGGGCATCGTGCTGGAGGAGATGGCCCGCGACGAAGAGGATGCCGCCAATCGCGCCGGAGAACTCTTCCGGCGCGCCGCCTTCCCCGGGACCCCTCTGGCCCGCCCGGTCCTCGGCACGAAGGAGTCCATCTCGGCCGTGTCGCGCGACAGCGTGTGGACCTACTACAAGGCCCGGTATGCTCCCGCGAACATGGTGCTCGTGCTCATGGGAGATTTCGACGAGTTGCCCATGATGGCGGCCGTGCAGCGGACCTTTGGAGCCGCGGCCGCACGATCCAGCATGACCCCAGCGGCATTCGCCTCCTGGCCCCCGCGGCCGGGGAAGGACCTCACGACCGGTCCGCTGCAGTCGGAGCGGCGGTACCTTCTCGCGACTTTTCCGCTCGAGCTTTCCCCCTACGATCCCTTGATGCCCGCCGTGGAACTGCTGCTGGAGGCGCTCGCCGGCGGCGCGGACTCTCCGCTGCAGCGCGAGCTGACCTCCGGAGCCGACCCCGCGGCGTTTTCCGTCGGCCTTTCCGCCGTGCAGCGGACCGCTCCCTGGTCCACGGTGGAGTTCGACGCGACGCTTCCGAAGGACAAGCGCATCGAGCCCGTTCTCGATCGCCTGGCCACCGGGTTGCGGTCGTTGGGGCGCGGCAGCGCCGCGCGTGGCAGGATCCCCGCGTTGCGCGCCCGCGCCCATGCCGACGAAGTTCTCGGCGCCGACCAGATCCACTACTACGTGATGATGCGATCGGGGCAGGTCCTCGGCTCTCCGACGGGATTCCTCGAGCGGGGCGCCGCGCGTTTCGATGCGGTGTCCGAGGAGCAGCTCGACGCGGCCGCCGAGCTCCTGTCGGCCGGTCTCGCCGATCTGCGCGCCGGAGCGTGGGGGCCTGGCCTGACCGAGGCCGCCCTGTCGCGGCCCGTCCCGGCGCCGTCCGCCGGCGCCGGCTCGGATGACCCGTCGTCCACCAACGACTCATCCGCTCGCCGCATCGTCTCCGAGACGCTCCCCTCCGGCCTGCAGGCGGTTCTCGAACGGAACGACGACTCGGACGTCTTCGCGATTCACCTGATGTTCCGGCCGCGCGCGGCGTCGGAGCCGGCCGGCAAGGAGGGGATCGTCTCCTTTCTCCACCGTCTGATGGCGCGCGGTTCGATGGTTCTCGACAGAGCAGCGCTCGCGGCCAGACTGGATGCGCTCGGTGCGACGCTGAAGACCGACGATTCTCCGCAAGTTCCCTTCGACGACTACTACACGACGCCGGAGTTCTCCTTCGTCCGGATGGAGCTCCCTTCGGAGCGCTGGCGGGAGGGGGTCGCGCTGCTCGCCGAGCTGGCGCGGTTCCCGCGTATGGAGACCGACGACGTCGAGGGCGTCCGCAAGGAGATGCTCGACCTGCAGACGCGGCGGGCGGAATCCTCTCGCTCGCTCGCGCAGGACGTCGCCGACAGGACCCTCGCGCCCGGCCATCCGCTCGCCCGCCCCATCCTCGGCACGGCAGCCTCGATCAGCTCCATCACGATGGACGACCTGAAGGCATTCCAGCGCTCCTACGTGTCGGCCCATCGCGTCATCCTGACCGGGGTTTCTCCCGTGGACGCGAGGGAGGTTCTCGACGCGGTCCGCGGGGCGTTCGCCACTTTGCCCGCCGGCGACGTTCCGCCGGCCGTGCCCATTCCGCCCCTCAATGCGGCCGGTGTCACGGCCCGCGAAGCGGCATCCGGCGAAGGGCCTTCGACGATCATCCTCGCGTGCCTGTTCGACGCCCCGCCTGAAGCAGAGCCGGCGCTCGCCGTCGCGGGCGCGCTCCTGTCCGACATTCTCTCCTTCAAGCTGCGGGAAGAGCAGGGCCTCGCCTACTCGATGGGCGCCTCGATCTCCCGCTGGGGGGGTCGCATGCGCCTGCAGGTCACGATGACGACGCGCAGGGAGAACCTCGACAAGGCGCTCGACGGCCTGCGCGCCGAGCTCGCGGCCTTCACGCCGCCGGAGGACGCAGTCCGCCGCGCCGCGACCGCGCTGCGCGGCCGAATGCTCATGCGCCGGCTCACCCGCCTCAACCAGGCGTACTTCTACGGCCTGGAACGGCTGGACGACCGGCCCACCGGCGACACGCTGCGCCGCCTCGACGCGCTCATGCAGGTCGATGCCGCGGCGGTGCGGAGGGTCATGGCCGAGCGTGTCCCACTCGATCGACTCGCGACCTTCGTGGTCGAGTAGCACGGGAGGCGCGTTCGATACCATGCCCGGAGCGGTCCACCGCGAGCGGGATCAGGGGGCGATGGATCCGGGTCGGGGTGCGCCGGGAGGCACAGCCAGCATGGGTTCCCACGCACCTCCGAGCCGGTACTCCCCCCGCGCCGGGGCCGCAGCCGGTTGTCGGGGTTCATCACGCCGGGCACGGCGCTTGCTCCACTCCGACCGAGACCATTCCTCCGTCCAGTCGCGGCACGCGGCCTATGAGGGGCTCCGAGATGCATGTGCACGGGATCCAGCGAGAGTCGGGCCTGGACGGAGCGGTGATGCATCCGGTCCGACGAAGGACAACGATCCTCCACGCTCTCGCCGCAACCCTGGGGGCGTTCCTGGCCGCGCCCCCCTCGGAGGCTGCCTGCCCGTTCACCTCGCCGGTTCAGCAAGGGGGACTCCTCGGGAGGCCACCTGGCTTCGTCACCGGCGCTGGACGTCATCTCGGGGGGTACCTGTGGGAGCTGGGGGAGGGGGACCCACAGGACGGGTTCGGGAACGACGGCAACTCCGCCGCCTTCGGCGAGCCCCTCGGGGCCGATCGCCCCTTCATCCGACGCGACCTCGGACCCGGGGCGAGCGTCGACTGGGACTGGCAGGACGACGGAACCGACGGTTGTCTGGGCGAGGGTGCCGGTCGCGGAACGGTGGTCGTGTACCTGCTCGACGATGAGTCCCCGCAGCACTACGCCGTAATGGTAGTCGAGGGCTCGCGGCGCCCCGTCCCATCTTATGACCTGGACCGGATCGTCTCCGGCCTCGGGCCGAACGGAAACGACGTGGCGATGACCCCGCGCGAGCTCGTTCCCCGGATCGCTCGCGTCCGCAACCTCGGGCGCGGCCTGGCTCGCGTCGACGTGCACCCTCCCACGACCGCCCTCAACTGCTACGACGACGGCGCCGGCGGTTGCGAATCCCCCGACCTCCTCCACGCGGAGCTGCGCCTCTGGCAGCGGGACCCGGCGACCGGCTTCGAGTATCCGCTCGTCGAATGCGACGGCGGCTGCGAGGACCTGGTCGTGCACTGGGACCAGGATCTGTGCTGGCACGGCGCGGCGTCGCTGCTCGGCGATCGCATTCCCCTCGGGGACACCTGCGTCGGCGGCCTGCTTCACGGCACGCCCTGCGACGCCGACGCCCGCCGGGACCCCTGCGCCGAGGGGCTCGGGGAGTGCCGCCGGCAGTACGAGTACGTGGCGATGGGGCCGCCCGTTCCGGGTGGCTGCTATCGCCTCTCCTGCGACGGGCAGGCATTAGTCGACGAGGACGGCGACGCGGTCGTCGACTGCTTCGACAACTGCCCCGGCGCGATGAACCCAGGACAGGAGGATGCCGATGGGGACCGGGTCGGCGATGCCTGCGACAACTGCGCCGTGACCTGGAACCTTGGGCAGGACGACGGGGACGGGGATGGCACCGGGGACTTCTGCGACGTCTGCCAAGCCGTCCCCGATCCGGACCAGGGGGATGTCGATTCCGACGGAGTCGGGGATGCCTGTGACAACTGCCCGCTCGCCGCGAATCCCGATCAGCACGACCTGGATCGCGATCTCCTCGGTGATGCGTGCGATCCATCGCCGGACGATCGTCATCTGGAGCTCGTGCCTCTCGCCGCCGCCGGTTGGCTGGACGAGCCGTTTCCTTTTCAGATCCGGCTGGTCAACAACAGTGCGCCGGCGGTGACCGGGAAGCTCTGGTTTGCCACGCCGCGCCAGCCCGGGTCCGGGCCGGGGGTCCGACCTGGCGACACCTGCCTTCCTCACGCTCCGTTTCCTCTCGCCGCCCCGTCGCACACGGTCCGGATCTGGGACTGCTGGATGGAGTTCGAGCCCCTGACGCCCGATCCCCGGGGTGGAGTGCTCGAGGTCACGGGAGTGCTGGACCTGGCGCGCGGCACCGCCTTGCTGAACTCCAAGATGAAGCTGACGCTCGTGCCGCCGAAGATCGCCATGGAGTCCATCCCGGAGTTCCTGCCGCTGCAAGGGGGGACCGCGGAGATACGAGCCTTCGTGCGCGAGCCGGACGGCGCGCCGGTGCCGGGGGCCCCCGTGACCTTCGAGACCACGGCAGGGGAGCTCGCCTCGGCCGGTGCGCCGGTCGCCGCTGACGCCGAAGGGATCGCCGTCGACTCGCTGACGACCGCGCAGATCGCCACGGTCACGGCGCGGTCTGGCCGGCTGACGGGTTCGCTGGAGGTCCACCTCGGACCGCGCATCGGGTTCGTCTACCTCTCGGGTTACCCGACCTTGGGGCCTGCACCGCTGGACGTGGAGCTGTTCGTCTCCGTATCCGATACCCGAGGGCAACGGGTTTCCGACTACCCTGTCGCCGTGGAGGTCCTCGGGGATGCCGGCGCGATCGTCGTCCCTTCCTCCGCCGTCACGGATGCCTTCGGCTTCGCCCAGTTCCAGGTCCTCGGGATCACCGAGGACGGCACGCGGATTCACGCCTTGGCAGGTGGTGTCACCTCGAGCGCGGTCGAGGTGCACATCCTCCCGTATCATCCGCACACTTCGAGGCAACCGTGAACCTCCCTGCGAGCCCTTCTCTGGCGTCGTTTCTCGGACCGCTCGAGCTCCAGGTGCTGGAGTCCCTCTGGCGGCGCGCCGGCGAGACCAGCGTGCGAGACATCCAGGGCGATTTCCCCGGGACCGCCTACACGACGCTGATGACCACGCTCGACCGCCTCTTCAAGAAGGGGCTGCTCGAGCGCGCCCGGCGCGGCAAGGCCTACCTCTACGTGCCCCACTACACCCGGACGGGGCTGCAGGATCACCTGGCGAAGCGGGCGATCTCGCGGCTCCTGGAATCGAGTCCGGGACCCGGCGCGGTGCGCCCGATCCTCTCGACCTTCGTCGAGGCGGTAGGTAGCCGGGACGCCCTGCTACTCGACGAGCTCGAGGCGCTGATCCAGGCCGAGCGCCTGCGGGGGAAGCGATGACCTATCTCGGCCTTGCGGGATGCCTGGCGCTGATCACGTTCGGGGCGGTCAGCCTCCTTGCCTCGCTCGTGGTGTGGCCGGCCGCGCGGCGTCACCTCGCTCGCGCCGAGCCGCACGGCGAAACTCTCCTGGCGCTGCGGTTCGCGCCCACCCTGGCCGCCGCGGTTGTAGTTGGCGCGATCGTCCTGCCGGCGTTTCTCCGTCTCGAGCCGCGCGACAGCGGCGAGCGCGTCGGTGTCGTGATGCTCCTCCTCGCCGCGTCCGTCGCGTGCATGGTCGTCGCCGGCCCCCTCCGGGCCCTGCGCTCGGTCCTGGCGACGCGTGCCCTGGTGCGGCGCTGGCGTGCCGGGGCGGCCGAAGCCGTCCTGCCTGGGTGGCGCTCGCCGGCCTTCGCCGTCGACGAGGCAGTTCCCCCGATCGCCGTCGTGGGGGTCGTCCGGCCGCGGCTCTATGTAGCCCGCCAGGTGCTCGAGCGCTGCACGCGCGACGAGCTCGCAGCGATCGTCGCCCACGAGACGGCGCACGTCGGCCGGCGTGACAATCTCAAGCGCCTGCTGCTGCGCTCGTGCCCGGATCTCCTGGCCCTCACCCCGCTTGGCGCGCGGATCGAGCGCGTCTGGAGCGAGGCAAGCGATCGGCAGGCCGATGACTACGCCGCTGAGCGTACGGGGTCGCGGCTCGACCTCGCGGCGGCTCTGGTGAAGGTGGCGCGCCCGCTCGGCGCGCCCGCCCCCGCCGGTGGCGCCCTCGCCGCCTTTTGCCGCGAGGCGGAGATCTCGACGCGCGTGCGGCGGCTGCTGCATCCGACCCGGCAGGGAGTCGGCGGCCTGACGCCGCGCCGCCTGGCGCTGGTCGCCGGACCGGTGCTCCTCGCTCTGGCTGCGATCGCCCAGCACGCCGGAGTTGCGGCGCGAATCCACGGCGTTGCCGAGGCGGTCGTCCGCTTCCTGCAGTAGGGCGCCCCCGGCCGGCGCGATCGCCGCGCGCCGCGCCTCAGAACCGGGTGGCGAAGCGCACGTACAGGCCCCGCCCGGGTGCATCCATCCCCCAGCTCGGCCCGCGATAGTTCTCGTCGCCCAGGTTCTCGAGATCCACGAGGACCTCGCTGTCGCCGAAGCGAACGCCGCCGCGGATCCCGTACACCGTGTAGCCGGGGATTGCCGTGTACAGGGAGCTCGAGGCCAGGCTCGGCCCCAGGACCCGCGCCTGCACCTGCGCCAGCGTCTCGCCGGTCTCGAGGAGGATGTCGTCGGCGGTTCCCGGCAGCAGGTCGCCGCCCACGCCGATGAGCCCGCGGGCGCGCGCCCCGTTGTTGAAGAAGCTGGCGATCGAGGACTGCGAGCGGCTCGCCCCCGTGCGCCGGTCGCCGAGGTCGAGCGACGACAGGCGATCCTGCTCGGCAGCCACGTGCAGGTACGGCTCGATCCAGAAGCGGCCCGCCTTCGGTGCGTAGCGCAGGAGGAGGTAGGCTTCCCGGGGAGGCGTCCCTCCTTCGATGTTGGGCGGCATGCCGGTGTCCCGGTCCTCGGCCCGGAGCGACGTCGCGATCATCGACAGGCGGAGATCGGCCGGGAGCATGACCGACATCGTCCACTCGAGTCCCACCACCTGAGCGCGATCGAAATTGGCCCGCACCAGCACCGGGTTGGTCGACGCCGCGACGAAAACGGCGCCGTCGGCGGTCTGGCTGGTGATCGTCTCGTCCCCGAGGGTGAGGCCGACCGCGCCCGGCGGCAGGATGAGCGATTGCTTGGCGATGTTGTCATCGACGTTCGTGAGGGAGGCGCGGAGCTCGGTCTCGAAGCGCCCGCGCTCCAGGCGGAAGCCGGCCTCGTACGACAGGCTGGTCTCCGGGTCGAGCTGCCGCACCGGGTCGCCGGTGGAGACGGCGGAGGCGTCGGCGGTGGTCCCGACAGTTCCCCCGAGCCCGGCGACGTCCGGCGCGGCCACCTCGAACCCTGCCCCGGTCAGGCCGAGGGTGCCGAGGTCGGTGATGCCCGGGGCGCGGAACCCGCTGCTGACGCTGCCGAGGATCCGGATCCCGGGCGCGACGGTCCAGACGCCACCGGCGCGGAAGGTGACGCTCGAGACGTCGAGCTCGTCGTCCGGCCACAGCGGCTGGCCGCCGACGAGCGGGCTGTCGGAGGCCTCGGCCTCGTACCAGGCGCCGCTCCAGCGCACGCTGCCGTCGATCTGGAAGCGCCCCGGGACCGCCTCGATCGTGTCCTGGACGTAGAGGCCGGCGTGGCGGTAGGTCGCGCCGTCCGGGATGCGGCCGCGCCGAACGCTGGTGGCGCCGCTCACCGGGTTCTCGGAGGAGGAGGGGGCGTCCACCCCCTCGTGATAAGCGTCAACCCCGAAGGAGATCGCCTGGCGCGTGGTGAGCCTCGTCACGAGCCCCTGCACGCCGTACGCCGAGGTGCGCTCAGGCTCGTGGTTGATCGACGCGTTCGGATTGCCGTTGCCTCCCTGGTTGATGCGCTCCTCGCGCTGCGTGTTGTACGACGTGCTGACCGTCATCCGGTCGAACCAGCCCGAGAGGGTGCGCTCGTACTTGACGTAGGCCATGTCGGCGGTGACGTGATCGAGGTCGGCAATGAGGTTGCCGTCGCCGCCGAGGAGCTGGTCGTAGCGCTGTCCGTGCTCCTGCTGGCCGCGCAGGTAGGCCCCGGTGAGCTGCGACCCCTCGGCCGGCTGCCACGTGAACCGCAGCGAGCCGCCGTACTGATTGAAGGAGGTGTCGGGGAGGCGCTCGTCGATGACGACGTCCGAGGAGAGGCCGAAGAACCGGGTCACGGCATTGTGCGAATCGATCTCGCCGCCGGTGCGCACGTCGTCCACCGTCCGGTCGGAGAACGTGCCGACGATCCCGAACCGCGGCGTGGCGAACGACCCGGACAGGGAGGCGCCATAGCTCTCGTCGGCGCTGCCGGCCTGGGCGCTGAACCGACCGCTCACCTCGCGGCCGCTCGCGGCCAGCACCGGGGCGAGCGTCTGCACCTGGACACTGCCGCCGATGGCGTCGCTGCCGTACTGCGCGCTGCTCGGCCCGCGCAGCACCTCGAGCCCCTCGAGGTAATTGGGGTCGAGCAGGTTGAAGAAGGTGTTGATGCCGCCGCGCGCCGCGCCGTTCGAGTAGCGGACGCCGTCGACGAAGGCGTTGACCTTGGCGCCGGTGAACCCGCGCACGAAAATGGCGCCGATGGTGGGACTGGTGCGCTGCACATACAGCCCGGGCTCCTCCGCCGCCGCCTGCGCGAGCACGGTCTGGGCGCGCAGCGACAGCTCCTCCTCGTCAACGATGTTGACGCCCTGCGAGGTCGAGCCGGCGTCCTGCGGGACACCCGGAGTCGCCGTGACCACCACGTGCTCGGTCGTCCCGCGGGGCGGCAGGTCAATCGCGAGTGCCGCGGTGGCGTCGCCGGCGACCACGATCTGCTCGGTGCGCTCGAAGGTGGGCGCGAGCACCGACAGGATGTAGCGCCCGGGGACGACCTCGCTCAGGGCGAAGCGCCCCTCGGCATCGGTGACCGTCGACCTTACCGGGAGCCGCAGCGGGTCGAGGAGCACGATCTCCGCCCCGGCGACGGTCGCTCCGTACGGGTCGCGCACGACTCCGGAGACAGTCGCCGTGCCCGGTGGGGCTCCCACGGCCGGCGCGAGGAGCAGGATGGACGTCAGGAACGACAGAACGAAGGCACGCGACGCCATGGCCCCCTCCCCCCGGTGTCAGGTACTTCCGCGCATCCTGCCGCCTCGGCGCACCTACTACCAGCGGTCGTTGATCGGCACCGGGCCGGGAGCGGGGTCAGATCCGTGATTCTGCACCTCGCACAATCAAGAGTTCGGTCGCGTTTGACCGATCGGACTCATCCGAGCGACAATTGCCCGAAACCTAGCGTGGAACGCCCATCGTCATGGCCTGTCAGCTCTCCTTGCGGAACGTCCTTGCAGTCGCCGGCGCTGCCATCCTCGCCGCGGCGCCGGCTCCAGCGATCGCAGCGCGCGACCTGACGTTTCCGGAGCGGGTCGCCGCCCAGGAGGCGATCGAGCGGGTCCACTACTCCCACCAGCAGGGGGCGACCCGGCCGTTCGAGGAGGCGGTGCCGCGGGCAGTCCTCGAGCGCAAGGTGCGGACCTACCTGGTGCAGTCGGCGGCGCTCGCCGACCGACTGGACCGCCCGGTCACCGCGCCGATGCTGCGGGCGGAGATCGAGCGGATCGCGCGCGCCACGCGCTTCCCCGACCGCCTGCGCGAGATCTTCCGGGCGCTCGGAGATGATCCCTTCCTGGTCCAGGAGTGTTTCGCGCGGCCGGTGTTGGTGGAGCGGCTGACCCGCGGGCTCGCGGACGCCTCGCATGGGGCTTCGCCGTTGCCTCACGGCGCCGAGGGGGCGCACGTGCCGGCAGTTGCCGCCGACGAGCCGCTTCCGGAGGTCGCCACAAGCGGCTGTCTGCCCGACGACACGTGGGACAACGCGTCGTTCGACGATCTGCCGGAGCCGCGGATCTTTCACAGCACGATCTGGACCGGCAGCGAGATGATCGTGTGGGGCGGGGAGGTCGATCGGGACTTCACGATCGACCTCCTGGCGGACGGCTTCCGCTACAACCCACTCACCGACACGTGGAGTCGCATGTCGGTGACGGGTGCACCCTCGCCACGAAGGAAGCACGCGGCGGTGTGGACGGGATCCCGGATGCTCGTGTGGGGCGGCGAGTCGAATGTGGGGGAGACCAACACCGGCGGCAGCTACGATCCGGCCACCGATTCGTGGTCGTCGATGTCGGTGGCAGGAGCGCCGTCGGCGCGATCGGGGGCGACGGCGGTCTGGACCGGATCCGAGATGATCGTCTGGGGGGGCCATCTGGCCTACGAGGCCGTCGGGACCGGCGGTCGCTACAACCCACAAACCGGCACGTGGGCGCCCGTCTCCACGGTCGCCGCTCCGGCGCCGAGATTCGAGCACGTCTCCGTCTGGACGGGAACGTCGATGGTCGTTTGGGGCGGCGTCGATGAAAACGGCCCCGTCGGCGGCGGGGGTCGTTACAACCCTCAGACGAACGCTTGGGCTCCCATCCAGGCGGCGTCTCCCCCCTCGCCGCGAGGCGCCCCGACGGCCGTCTGGACCGGGAGCCGGATGATCGTGTGGGGCGGCTACGATTGGGCGACCTCTCACGCGCTGAACACGGGCGGGCGCTACGACCCGGTCGCGGATTCCTGGCTTCCGACGAGCACCGGGGGAACGGAGGGGCGCCGCGGTCACTCGGCGGTGTGGACGGGGACGCTGATGGTCGTGTGGGGGGGCGGTTTCGGCGGCTGGCGGTACGACCCGACGACCGATACGTGGACCTCCGTCTCCGAGGTGAATCATCCGAGCTCGCTCGGATTGCACAGCGGAGTGTGGACCGGCGACAGGATGATCGTCTGGGGAGGCAGCATCACATCGACCGGGGCCCTCTACGACCCCGTCGCGGACTCATGGACGCCGATGCTGCTCAATTCCGTCCCCTCCGAACGCACGTCCGAGACCGCGGTGTGGACCGGAAACCAGCTCATCATCTGGGGCGGGGAGTACGGAGGAAACGAGCTGCGTAGCGGGTCCCGTTACGATCCCCTGCTCGACGCCTGGTCCCCGACGACGACCGTGGGGGCGCCGTCCGCGCGTGCGCGACACACCGCCGTGTGGACCGGTGACGAGATGATCATCTTTGGGGGGGAGGGCGGCGCCCCGTGGGGACCCGGCGGCCGCTACGACCCGATTGCGGACGCTTGGCAGCCCGTCGCGACCTTGGGAGAGCCTCCGGGCCAGGTCGGCCACACCGCGATCTGGACCGGTGCGCGCATGGTGGTCTGGGGCGGCACGGTGTGCTGCCCCGCGCAGAAGGAGCGCACCGGCGGCCGCTACGATCCCGCAACCAACTCGTGGAGCCCGACATCGGAACAGGGAGCGCCCTCGGCCCGCGATTCCCACACCGCCGTGTGGACCGGCGACGAGATGATCGTCTGGGGAGGAAGCGCGGTCGACTCGAGCAACGGCGGCCGCTACGATCCCGTCGCGGACACCTGGCAGCCCACGAACCCGGGCCTCGCGCCGCTCGACCGGTCGGAGCACTCCGCCATCTGGGACGGCTCGCGGATGCTCGTCTGGGGCGGGCGCAACTTCTCGACCCCGCTGGGAACCGGCGGTCGCTACGATCCCGCGAGCGACTCTTGGTCGCCGATCGCGACTGCCGGAAGTCCCGCGCCCCGCAGGCAGCACTCCGCCGTGTGGACCGGGAACCGCATGCTGGTCTGGGGAGGCAGGAGCGGCGTCGAGCTCGGGGATGGTGGCCGCTACGATCCCGCGTCAGACCTCTGGGAGCCGATCGCCGGGGAGGGAGCGCCCTCCCCACGCGCGCGGCACTCGGCCGTCTGGACGGGGAGCCTGATGCTGGTCTGGGGGGGCGAGAAGGGGTACGGTTGGTTCATGACTGGCGGGCGTCTCGCGTACGGGAACCTGGCCGATTTCGATGAGGACGGCTCCACGGTCTGCGCCGGGGACTGCGACGACTTCGATCCGGCGGCGTACCCGGGCGCGCCCGAGATCTGCGACGGCGCCGACGACGACTGCGACGGCGCCATCCCCGCGGTGGAGGCGGACGCCGACGGCGACGGCGCCCCGCTCTGCGCCGGCGACTGCGACGACGCGGACGCCACCCGCTTCCCGGGCAAGATCGAGGCGTGCGACAACATCGACGACGACTGCGACGGGACGGTCGATGCCTTCGCGACCGCCTGCGGCCTCGGCGCCTGCGCGGCGGCCGGGGCCTGCACCGCGGGGGTCGACTCGTGCGCCCCGGGGTCCCCGTCCGCGGAGACCTGCAATGGGATCGACGACGACTGCAACGGGGCGCTCCCCTCGGGCGAGGCCGACCTGGACGCCGACGGGACCAGCGCCTGCGCCGGCGACTGCGACGATGCCGACGCCGCGACCCATCCCGGCGCGGCCGAGATCAACGACGCGCTCGACAACCAGTGCGCGGGGGACGAGGGGTTCGGCCTCGTGGACGAGGTGTCGGGGACGACCGGCTTCACGACCCCGGGCGATCCGTCGCTGCTCTGCTGGCCGGCGCAGGGCGGGGCGACTCGCTACGAGGTGCTGCGCTCGACGCGGGCGGACCTTGCCCAGGGGTGCGCCTGGCAGAGCGTCGCCGGGTCGTGCTGGGTCGACCCGCTCGCGCCGTCCGGCGGACGCCGTTTCCATTACCTGGTGCGCGCCGTGGCCCCTTCGATCGGGAGCTGGGGGGCGCACTCGGCGGGGAGCGAGCGCGACGGCGACTGCGACGGCTTCCACCTCCTCGACACCGCGGCGGACGATGCCGCGGCGACGTCCCTGTACGACTTCTTCGCGGCGACGCCGGCGCTGCCGACCGACTACCTGCACGTGGCGCTGAGCGGCACCGGGATCGAGGCGTACGAGTGGTGCGCGCAGCGCGCCGACTTCTACCGCGCCGGCTACCTCGACCTCGCCGCGACTGGCGGCGTCGCGACCTCGGAGGGATGGGACATCTGGTACCGGGTGGACGGAGGAGCGTGGACCGGTCCGCTCGCGACACTCAACGACAGCTACTTCGGCGACCAGTGCCTCGGCGCGTATTCCTGGTGCCCGGAGGTGCTGCTCTCGGACCACAACCTCGCCGCCTCGCCGGGAGACGGCGCGACCTGCGAGGCGAGGGAGCTGCTCGCCGGATGCGGCGACGGGACGTGGGTGTTCGCGGTGAGCGTGGGGCCGGACCGGATGACCGCCTGCGGCTTCTGACGTGGGTGGTCCGCGGTCGGGCTACTTCAGCTTCGGACAGTCGGTGGCGCCGCTATCGACCCACTCAATGAAGCTCTTCGTGATGTCCTTGAAGCCGATCGTCGGCCGGTAGAGCACGACCTCGGTGCGCGAGGCGCCGGCGTCTTTCAGGTCGGCAGCCATGATGTAGAGACCGCCGGCCGGAGGCGTGGCCCCGACGGCGCGCGGGCGATGGACGACCTGAAGCGTGAACTCGGCCCGGTCGGGCCCGGGCCTGCTGAGCGTGGGGTTGTAGTCGGAGGAGCTGTTCTCCTGGTAGCCCACATAGGCACTGCGCCGGACCTCGACGTCGAGACACGGCGCCGTGCGCGCCTCGAGCGTCCGGTACACCTCGTCGAAGCCGCGCTCGACGACGAAGGTCTCCATCTTGACGCCGCGCGCGCCCGCGGCGACGACGCGCACGAACTCCTCGCGCGTCTGCGGCACGTCGATCGCGCCGACCGGCCGCGCCGTCACGCAAACTGCCGCGAATCCCACCAGTGCGGCCGAGATCAGAACACGAAGTCTCGTCATCACGAGGCTGCAATATCGGTCTGGCGCCCCGAGCGCGCAAGCCGAGCCGATCCCCAGGTCCCGCAGTCCATTTCGCCCAAAGGCGGGGTCACCGGGCGGGGTCAGGTCTTTACTTTGCACCTCCCGCGAGGACGGGAACTGCCGGGAGACCGTCTCCCCGGTGCCAGGTAAAGACCTGACCCCCAGGTTTCTCAGGCGGGCCGCTGGTGGCGGTAGTGGTCCATCAGGATCCGGCTCACCTCGAGACGCGTGAACTCCGTGGGCAGGTCCTGCCCCGCCGCGAGCATCTCGCGCACCTTGGTGCCGGAGAGAGCGAGGTGCAGCTCCTTCGGGCCGGGGCTCGTCTTGTCGGAGACCATCTCCTTGAGGCCGGTGTGGAAGAAGGTGTGCTCGAACTTCACCGGCGTGATCCCGATCTCCTCGGGCTCGAACTGGTCGAAGATCTTCTGCGCGTCGTAGGTGCCGTAGTACTTCCCGACTCCCGCGTGGTCGCGGCCGACGATGAAATGGGTGCAGCCGTAATTGCGGCGCATCAGCGAGTGCCAGATCGCCTCGCGCGGCCCGGCGTAGCGCATCGCCGCCGGCAGGGTGGAGAGGAGCACCCGCTCCTTCGGGTAGTAGTTCGCGAGCAGCGCCTCGTAGCAGCGCATCCGCACGTCGGCCGGGATGTCGTCCCCCTTCGTCTCGCCCACCAGCGGGTGGATCAGCAGCCCGTCCACGGTCTCGAGCGCGACCTTGGTGAGGTACTCGTGGGCCCGGTGGATCGGGTTGCGCGTCTGGAAGGCGACGACCGTCTTCCACCCGCGCTCCGCGAAGATGGCGCGCGTCTGCGCCGGCTCGCGATGGTGGGCGGGAAACTCCGCGGCCGACTTGCGCAGCAGCGTGACCTTCCCCCCCAGGAGCTTGGGGCCGCGCGCCATCACGTAGGCCACGCCGGGGTGGGCGGTTTCCTCGGTCTGGTAGACGAGGCGAGCCTCGAGCGCCGGGTCCCATCCGTACACCTCGTCCACCACCATGGTGCCGACGATCTGGCCGGCCTCATCGGTCAGGGCCAGGTCGGCCCCCTTGCCGAGGCGCTGCGCCATCGCCTCGTCCACGTCGAGCGTCACCGGCAGGGCCCACACCGTGCCGTTCGCCAGCCGCATCTCCCGGACGACGCGCTCGTAGTCGGCGCGGCCGAGGAACCCCTCGAGCGGGCTCAGCGCGCCGACCCCGATCAGGTCGAGATCGCTGCGCTGCCTGATGTTGAGGGCGACCTTCGGGAATCCGGCGGCGCGCTCGACCAAGCGGGAACGGTCGGGCTCGGTGGCGACGCGATTGACGAGGGTCCCACCATGGGGGGGCAGCGGATACTTCATCGAGATTCTCTCCTGACGGGCCCGGGCGCCCGACTGCGGTTGCCGACGTTGGGATTGGTGCGAGAAAAGAAAGAGTTTCTACAACTGCGCGAGGTGGACGTCAAGCCGAAAGCCGCGCCGGATGGGCGGTTTCACCCGAAACCCCCGCCTGGAACCGGATCGCGGGCGCTGCCCGCGGCGCGCGGCGTCGCCGCCGCCTCCCCACAATCTGCTCCGCGGATGCCCTCGACGCCACCTGCACTTGGTCCGCGCGCTGAAACCCGCCCCCGCCCAGTGGCGTAAGAGCCTCACGGAGTGGTTGGATACTCTCGCAACCCCGTGAAATTCCAGGCTCCGGCCGGCTGCGGGCACCCGACATCTCAATAAGAGGAGGCATTCATGTTCCGACACGCGCTGCGGTTCCTTCGCCGCGGACTTCCTGCTCTCGCGCTCGTCGCGGTGGTGGCCCTCGTGGCCTCTCCCGCGCGCGCCCAGAGCCTCACGGAGTTCGAGGGGAAGACCACCGTTCACCGGCTCGAGAACGGCTGGACGTTCATCATCGTCGAGCGCCCGGTCTCGCCGGTCTTCTCATTCGCCACCTATGTCGATGTGGGCTCGGCCCAGGAGGTTCCCGGGATCACCGGCCTCGCGCACATGTTCGAGCACATGGCGTTCAAGGGGACTCCGAACATCGGGACCACGAACTACAAGGCGGAGCAGGCAGCGCTCGACGCGCTCGAGGACGCCTACCAGGCGTGGCAGGACGAGCGCCAGTCCCTGCGGCCCGACCCTGAGGAGATGCGGCGGCTCGAGGATAACTTCAAGAAGGCGCAGGACGAGGCCAACAAGTACGTCGTCTCGAACGAGTTCGGCGACATCATCGATCGCGAGGGAGGCGTCGGTCTGAACGCCGGCACCGGGCCGGACGCCACCGTCTACTTCTACTCGCTGCCGTCGAACAAGACGGAGCTTTTCGCCTACCTCGAATCGGAGCGGTTCCTCCACCCCGTGTTCCGGGAGTATTACAAGGAGCGCGACGTGGTGATGGAGGAGCGGCGTCTGCGGACCGAGAGCCAGCCGATTGGCCGCCTGATCGAGCAGTTCATCGCGACCGCCTTCGTCGCCCATCCCTACAAGCAGCCGGTGGTCGGGTACATGAGCGATCTGCAGTCGATCACCATGACCGACGCGGAGCAGTTCTACAAGACCTACTACGTGCCGTCGAACCTGGTCACCTCGATCGTCGGCGACGTGAAGGCCAGCGAGGTCATTCCCATCCTCGAGAAGTACTTCGGCCGGGTGGAGGCGGGCCCGCATCCCGCCCCGGTACGCACCGTCGAGCCGCCGCAGATCGCGGAGAAGACGGTCGTCATCAAGGACCCATCGCAGCCGGTCTACGTGGAGGGGTACCACAAGGCGTCGCGGACCAACCCGGATCAGCCGGTGTTCGACGCCATCGATGACATCCTCTCGAACGGCCGCACCGGCCGTCTCTACCGCGCGCTCGTGCGCGACAAGAAGCTGGCGGTGCAGACCGGGTCGTTCTCGTCGTTCCCGGGCGAGAAGTACCCGAACATGCAGATCTTCTTCGCGGTACCCACCAAGGGGGTCACCAATCTCGAGGTGCAGGGGGCGATACGGGCCGAGCTGGATCGGCTGCGCGCCGAGGACGTCAGCAAGGAGGAGCTGGCCCGCTTCAAGACGCGCGCCAAGGCCTCCCTGCTGCGATCCCTGCGGAGCAACCAGGGTCTGGCGAACCAGTTCGCCGACTTCCAGACGGTGTTCGGGGACTGGCGTGAGGTGTTCCGCTACCTCGACCGTCTTGACACGGTGACGAGTGCGGACATTCGCCGCGTCGCCAACGAGACGTTCCAGGCTCGCAATCGAACCGTCGGCATGATCGAGACGGAGACGGCCCAGGCCGCGCCCACGGGCGCTGCCGGGTCGTCCCGCTAGGGGAGAAGACGATGAACAGGATCAATCGGTTCCTGCGCGTCCTGGCGCTCGGGCTCGGGGCGGCGCTGCTGCTCGCCGCGCCGATCGAGGCCCAGGTCCGCAAGGTGGATCAGCTCAAGTTCCCGAAGATGCACGAGGTCGAGGCGCCGAAGCCCACCCGCGTGGTGCTCGACAACGGGATGGTGGTCATCCTGATCGAGGATCACGAGTTGCCGCTCATCGACGTCTCCTCGCGGATCCGGACCGGGGCCCGCTACGAGCCCGCGGATCGGGTCGGACTGGCGGGGCTCACCGGCAGCGTGCTGCGCTCCGGCGGCACGAAGACCATGAACGGCGATCAGCTCGACGAGTTCCTGGAGGGGAAGGCGGCGTCGATCGAGACCGCGATCGGCGTGACGGACGGCTTCGCCTCGATGAGCTGCCTCAAGGAGGACTTCCCCGCGGTCCTGAAGGTGTTCGCCGAGCTGCTGCGTTCCCCGGCGTTCGACGCCGACAAGCTCAAGATCGCCAAGAACCAGGTGGTCGCCGGGATCGCGCGTCAGAACGACGACCCGCAGGGGATCCTTTTTCGTGAGTACAACGAGGTGATGTACGGCGGGGACTCTCCCTACGCTCGCTCCGAGACGTACGCCAGCGTGAACGCCATCACGCGAGAGGATCTGGTCGCGTGGCATCAGAAGTACTTCCACCCGGATCGCATCATCCTGGGCGTCGCGGGCGACTTCAAGACGGACGAGGTGGTCAGCCTGCTCAAGAACACCTTCGGGGCGTGGCCGAAGGGCCCCGCTGCGTCGAACGCCGAGGCCCCGGTTCCCACGCAGACTCCCGCCGGCGTCTTCTACGTCGAGAAGAACGACATGACCCAGGCGGACATCCTCATCGGGCATCTCGGGATCGTGCGCAACAACCCCGACTACTATTCCGTCGAGCTGCTCAACCAGGTGATGTCCGGGGGGTTTGCGTCGCGCCTGTTCACCAATGTCCGCTCGAAGAAGGGGCTGGCGTACGCGGTGAACGGCGGGGTCGGCAGCAACTGGGACTACCCGGGGACCTTCGACATGTTCATGACCACCAAGACCGAGACGACCGGCGCCGGGATCGAGGCGCTCATCGTCGAGGCGAAGGACCTGGTCGCGAAGCCCCCCACCGACGAGGAGGTCGAGAAGGCGAAGGCGGGGATCCTGAACTCATTCGTCTTCAACTCCGATTCGACGCTCGAGATCCTGAACCAGCAGCTCACCTACGAGTACTACGGCTATCCTCTCGACTGGCAGCAGCGCTACCGCGCCGGCATCGAGAAGGTGACGACCGCGCAGGTTCGCGAGGCGGCGAAGAAGTACGTCTTCCCCGACAAGTTCGCGATCGTCGTCGTCGGTCCGTCCAGCGGCATGGACAAACCGCTGGCGACGTACGGGAAGGTGACGCAGCTCGACATCACCATCCCGGAGCCGGCCGCCGCCAAGGTCGCGGAGTCGGCGGCGGGCCTGGAGAAGGGGAGAACGCTGGTTGCCAAGGCGCTCGAGGCGCTCGGCGGCGCGGCCGCCGTCGATGGCGTGCAGCGGATCGATCAGAAAGGGCGGATGACCCTCAAGACTCCGCAGGGGGAGCTCGAGATCAAGATGGAGACCCTCGCGGTGTTCCCCGACCGGCTGCGCCACCAGATGACGCTGCCGTTCGGCACGATGACCGGGGTCGTGACCCCCGAGAAGGCGTTTGTCGTGACTCCACAGGGAGTGGCGCCGATGCCCGATTCCCAACGCGACGACCTGATGAAGAACTGGGGACGGAATCAGGTTGCCATGTTCAAGCAGCGTGGAGACCCGACCTTCAAGGCGATTGCCACCGGCAGCGCGCAGGTGGGTGGGATTGCGGTGGAGCAGGTCGTCGTCGATCTGAAGGGAGAACAGACGACGCTCTCGATCGATCCGGCGAACGGCCGAGTGGTGGCGGTGGCCTACCGGGGCAATGGCCCGATGGCGCCGGCCCCCGGAGACGTCGCCTTCAGCTTCGGCGACTTCCGCGCGGTCGAAGGGCTGACGCTCCCCTTCGCCGTAACGGGGACGTTCAACGGCGAGCCGTCGAGCTCCTTCGTGGTCGATTCGGTGACGCTCAACGGCCCGGTCTCGGCGGAGGCGTTCGCGCTCCCTGCGGCGCCGCCGGCTGCTGAGAAGGGCGGCCGCTAGCCTTCGCGATCTCATTGCCGCCGCGGCCCCCCGCGGGCCGCGGCGGCACCTCGGAACGAATCGTTTGAAGCGACACGCCGGACTCTGGTGCGCCCTCGCTCTCGCCCTGGTGCACGGCGTGACGGCGTACGTGTTCCTCGCCGATCGGTCCCCGCAGACCGACGCCGCCCTGACCGGGTTCCCCGTCGACGACGCCTGGATCCACCTGGTCTACGGGCGGTCGCTCGCCCAGCACGGCGTGCCTGCATTCAACGACTCCACGCTGGAGGCGGGGTTCAGCAGCCCTGCGTGGATCGCGGTCACCGGCGGCGCTCACCTCCTCGCCCATGATCCGCGCACCGTCGTCCTGCTCGTGAAGATCGCGGGGGTTCTCGCGGCCCTGCTCGGGAGCGTCGCGATCGCTCGCCTCTGCCACCACCTTACCGGCGCGCACTGGCCCGGCCTGTACGCCGGCGCGCTGGCGGGCCTGACCTCCTTCCTCGCGTTCGCCCAGGTCTCGGGGATGGAGCCGCTGCTGGCAGGCGCGCTTGCACTCTGGGCACTCGTCGCCGCGCTGCGGCGCAAACCTGCCACCGCGGGGGCGCTGCTGGCCGCGGCCTACCTGGCGCGCCCGGAGACGCTCGTCCTGGCCCCCTGTCTGGTCCTGCCGTTCGTTCTCCGCTCGGGGGCCGCGCCGCCATCGACACGACGGGGCCCTGCGCTCCTGCGCCTCCTGCTCCCCGTCGTCCTGGCAGCCGCCGCGTGGGCCCTCTACTGCCTCGCGGCCACCGGCCGCCCGCTCCCCAACACCTACTACGTGAAATCGGTCGGTCAGCAGTTCCTGGCGGGGAGCTGGGTGATCTTGCGTAACATCGTCTGGGAGCTGCCGTGCAACTGGCTCGGGTCGGGTGCGATCCTGTTCGCGCTCTGGCGCAGCCGGCGCAGCGAGGCGCTGCCCGTCCAGCACGTCCTGCGAAACGGTCCGGCCGCGCTCGAGGCGTACGGGTTCCACCTCGACGCGCCGACGGACGAGCGCCCGTTCTTCTTTCTCAATGTGCGGGCGTTCGGGAGGATCCCGCCCGGGATCGGCACCTTCTCCCACAACGAGGCCGCCGCGCTCCTGCCGCGTTACCTGATCCTCATCCTGGGGACGCTCCCGCTCGCCCTCTTCTTCGTGCCGTTCCTCTGCACGCACTCGCTGCAGCGCGGCCCCGGGTTCTGGCAGGGGAGCGCCTACTTCGCCGCCATCGGCCTCGGCTTCATGTTCGTCGAGACTCCCTTGATCCAGCGTTTCGTCCTGTACCTGGGCCACCCCAGCTATGCGACGACCGTCGTGCTGGGCGCCATCCTCCTCGGTTCGGGCCTCGGTTCGCTCGCCGCGGGAAGGCTCAACGGAGCGCGGCTGGCGCGGCTCCGCCTGCTCGTCCCCGGCGCCGTGGTTGCCGCCGCGCTCGCGCTGCGCCCCGCCTTCGAGGCGACGCTCGGTTCGCCGTTCCCCACGCGCGTGGCGATCAGCCTGGCTTTGCTCCTGCCGCTGGGGTTCGTTCTCGGCTTTCCATTCTCTCTGGGGATGATCCGCTTCGGGGGGCAGCGCGCCTGGCTCTGGGCCATGAACGGGGCGGCCAGCGTGCTGGCGAGCGCCAGCGCCGTCACGCTCGCCACCTACGTGAGCCTCGGGGGGGTGGTCTGGATCGGCGCGGCCTGCTATCTTGCTGCCTGTCTTGTCTTTCCCTCGGAGCGTGCCGGAAGGTGACTCTCTCTCTGGGATCCCGCCTCGGCCCCTACCAGATCACCGCCAAGCTCGGCGCGGGCGGCATGGGCGAGGTGTATCGGGCGTGCGACACGCGGCTGGATCGCGAGGTGGCGTTGAAGGTGCTTCCCGACCACGCGCGGGGCGATCGCGACGCGCGGACCAGGTTCCGGCGCGAGGCGCTGGCGCTGTCGCGCCTCAACCACCCGCACATCGAGATGGTGCTCGACCTCGGCGAGGAGAACGGCGTCGATTACCTGGTGTTGGAGTTCGTGCCCGGGGAGACGCTCGCCGCGCGCGTCGCCCGCGGCCGGGTGCCCGAGCGCGAGGCCGTGGAGCTGGGAGCGCAGGTCGCCGAGGCGCTGGCCGAGGCCCACGAGCGCGGCGTCCTGCATCGGGACCTGAAGCCCGCCAACATCATGGTCACGCCCAATGGCCGCGTGAAGGTGCTCGACTTCGGCCTCGCGAAGCTGGCGCCGGCTGAAGGGGATGAGACGCGCAGCATGAACTTGACGCGCGTCGGCACCACGGCCGGGACGCTAGCCTACATGGCGCCCGAGCAGCTCCTTGGCGAGCCGATCGACGCGCGGGCCGATGTCTATGCGCTCGGAGTAGTGCTCTACGAGATCACCACCGCGCGGCGGCCGTTCCAGGCCGCGATCGCCACGGCGCTGGCAAACGAGGTGCTGCACGGTCAGCTCGTGCCGCCGCGCGCCCAGGAGCCGTCGCTCTCATTGCGGGCCGAGGCGGTGATCCTGCGCGCCATGGAACGCGAGCGCTCGCGCCGTTACCAGACCGCCTGCGAGATGGGGGGCGAGCTGCGCCGCATTGCCGCCGGGGACGCGGGTGACTCGGGGGGGGCGTCGTCCGGGGCCGCGGCGCCCTCGCGCCGCGTCACGTCGATCGCGGTCCTGCCGCTCGAGAATCTGTCGGGCGACCCGGCGCAGGAGTACTTCTCGGACGGCATGACCGAAGAGCTCATCGCGTGTCTCGCGCAGGTGCGCGCCTTGCGCATCATCTCGCGCACCTCGGTGATGCGTTACAAGGGGCAACGGCGGGCGATCCCCGAGATCGCGCGCGAGCTCAATGTAGACGCGGTGATTGAGGGGTCGGTGCGCCGGGTGGGCGAGCGCGTGCGGATCACCGCGCAGCTCATCGACGCCGCAACCGAGCGGCACCTGTGGGCCAGGTCATATGAGCGCGACGTGAAGGAGGTTCTTGCGCTGCAGGGGGAGGTCGCGGCGGCGATCGTCGCGGAGATCCAGGTCACCGTCACCCCCCAGGAGGAGACGCGCTTGCGGGACGCGCGCGCGGTGAAGCCCGAGGCGTACGAGGCCTACCTCAAGGGACGCTACTGCATCGAGCGGCGTACGGAGGAGGATCTCCACCAGGGGCTCGCGAGCCTCGACGAGGCCGTGCGTCTCGATCCGTCGCTCGAGCTGGCGCACGTCGGCGTCGCCGACGCCTACAACCTGATGGGGTTCATGACGGTGCTGCCGCCGCGCCAGACGTTCCCGCGTGCCCAGGCCGAGGCGCGCCGGGCGCTGGAGCTCAACCCTTCCAGCGCGGAGGCGCACACTTCGCTGGCCTACGCGACGCTCTGGCACGACTGGAACTTCGAGGAGTCGGAGCGCCTGTTCCGCAAGGGAATCGACCTCAACCCGAGGTACTCACAGGCGCACCTCTGGTTCGCGAACGTGCTGATCCTGAGCGGCCGCGAGGAGGAGGCGTACGCGGAGGCCTATGCCGCGAGGACGCTCGACCCGCTCTCGAACGTCGCGATGGTGTTCGCGGGATGGTTCTCCTACTGGCGGGGGCGTTTCGATGAGTCGCTGCGAGAATTCCGGGACGCGGTGTTGTTGATTCCTGGATTCGGGCCGGGGCACTACTGGATGGGGCTCACCCTCGCGCGAGCCGGCCGCGATGCCGAGGCGATGGTCGCTCTCGCCCGCAGCGCCGATCTGCTGGGGCGAACGCCGCAGGTGCTCGCGGCGCTGGCAATGACGCACGCGCTCGCGGGCCGCGAAACCGACGCCCGGGCGCTGCTCGCCGAGCTCGAGGCGCAGTCGGCACACCGGTATGTCGCGGCGTACTACCCTGCCCAGGTGTGGGTCGCCTTGGGCGACCATGACGCCGCCTTCGCGGCGCTCGAACGGGCGTTCGAGGAGCGGGTCCACTGGCTGGTGGCGATCCGCATCGACCCGTCGCTTGCGGCATTGCGCGGCGATTCTCGCTTCGAGTTGCTGGCCGCCCGGATCACAGGCTAGAGGCCGCGCCGCGGCCCGCTGCTCGCCCCTACTTGCACGCCAGCACGTTTTCGCCGAAGCGCGCGGCGAGCAGCGCCAGATCGACGCCGTCGATCTGGCCGTTTCCGTCCAGGTCGGACGACGTCCCCTCGGCCGCGGCGCCGAACCGGCTCGCCAGCACCGCGAGGTCGATGCCGTCCACGCCTCCGTCCCCGGAGAGGTCCGCGCGGCGGCAGTCGAAGCTGACCGCGAACCCGGCGACCCGCGTCGATCTCAGCCCCTCGGTCGCGCGCACCGCCACCTCCCGCGAGCCAAGCGCCGCACCGGTCTCGACCTGGAGCGTCACCCGCATCTCGCGCGCCGAGGCCCAGCGGACGCCGGAGACCTGCACCCCCGCCCCGAAGTCGAGCGCCATCCCCTCCTGCAGCCTCTCTCCCGACACTGTCGCCTCGAGCGTCGACCCCTGCGTAGCCTGCGGCGGCTCGATCAGATCGACCCGCGGCGGCACGGCCGACAGCAGGACGAACGGGTTTGGGCCGATCGCATACAGGTAGCTGTCGTCCGACCCGATGTAGACCAGGCCGTCCGTCCCCACGGTCGGAGAGGCGATGATGAGCCCCCCCGAGAAGAAGGTGAACAACGGCGTCCCCGTCCGGTCGAACGCGTAGACGTTCCCGTCGCAGGAGCCGACGTAGATGTTCCCGGCCGCATCGATCGTCGGCGAGGAGCGGACCTCCGATCCCGTCGCCCGCTGCCAGAGGAGCGTGCCCGTAGTGGCGTCGAGCGCGTACAGGTTGTGATCGTCGGAGCCGAAGGTGACCAGGTTGCGGGAGTAGTCGACCGCCGCCGACGAGGTGATCGCCCCGCCGGTTGCGAACGACCACGCCACGCTGCCATCGCTGCCGTTGAATGCCCGGAAGATCCCGTCATCCGCGCCGGCGTAGATCAGCCCGTTCCCGAGGTTGACCGCGGGAGACGACTGGATCGGCGAGTCGACGTCCGTCTCCCAGGCCGGGAGGCCGGTCTGCTCGTCGAGCGCTCGCAGGAACCCGTCGTTCGAACCGAAGATCACCTTGCTACCGTAGATTGCCGGCGAGGAGTAGACCGCCCCGCCGGCCGTGAAGGTGAAGGCAGTCGCCCCCGTGGCGGCGTTCAGGGCGTGGAGCACGCCGTTCGACGAGCCGGCGTAGAGCAGGGCGCTCGGCCCCGACCCGTGCAGCGTGGGGGAGGAGAACCGGAACAGGTTTCCCGCCCCCGCGGAGACGCTCCACTTCAGCGTGCCGTCCGGGTTCACGGCGTACAGGTTCCCGTCGAACGACCCGACGTAGATCGTCCCGTCGCTCCCCACGATCGGGGTCGTCCGGACCGGGCCGCCGGTCGCGAAGGTCCACAGGATCACGCCGTCGAGCGCCAGCGCGTAGAGCTTGCCGTCGTCCGCACCGACGTACATCGCGTCGGTCCGGTCGAACGAGACCGAGGAGCGGACCCCCGCCGGGAAGGTCATGGCGTAGAGGGCGCCGCCGGTGAGCGGGCCGAGCGAGGAGGTCATGCCGCTGTTCGCGTCGTCGAACCGGAACTCAGGCCAGTTCGGCGTGGGCGCGACCTGCACCGAGACGGTGTCCGTATCCTGGTTGGGCCCGTCGCTCACCGTGAGCGTGAACCCGAGGAGCGCCGTCGCCGGCACTCCGGAGAGATCGACTGTCAGCGTCGCCGTCGCCGCCCCGCTCAGCCCCGCCGCGGGCCCCGAGGTCTGCGTCCAGGCGTAGCTCAGCGTCGTCGTGTCCGGGTCGAACGAGCCCGAGCCGTCCAGGACGAGCGGCGCCGAGGCTGGCGTCCCGCGCCGGTCCGCCCCTGCGTCCGCCACCGGCGGGAGGTTGACCGCGATCGCACTGACGCTCACGTTCACGACGGTCGAAGCGGACTCCAGCCCGTCGGTGACGTCGATCCCGAACAGAAGCGGCGTCAGGGAGGCGACTGTCGGAGCGGTGAAGGTCGTGACCGCGGCCGTCGGATCGGCCAGGGTCACCGGCGGCCCGCCGAGCTGGGACCAGGCGTACTGCAGCGTGCCCGTCGGCGTCGCGTCGGTCGTCCCGCTCGCATCGAGCGTCACGAGATCCCCGGACAGGACGCTGCCGCTCGGCAGGGGGATGGCGACGATTGCGGGCGGGCCGTTGACGCTCGCCACGGTCACCGTGACGACGTCCCCCGGGCTCGAGAGCTGACCGTCGTTCACCACCAGCGCGAAGGTGAGCGACGTGCTGAACGAGACGAACGGGGCGACGAACGTCGGCTGCGCCGCGACGGGATCGGAGAGGGTGACCAGCGGCCCCAAAATCTGCGTCCAGGAGTAGGTGAGGGGCGACAGCTCGGGGTCGGTCGACAGCGTGCCATCAAGGGTGACGAGCGCGGCCTCGTTCACGTTCTGATCCGGGCCGGCGTTCGCGCTCGGCGGCTGATTCCCGGTGGCGGCAACTGTCGTCGGGTCGCTGTCGCTGTTGTCGAGCGGATTCGCGTCCGGAAGCGAACCCGAGCAGGACGCCGTGTTGACGACCGCGGGGGCGGCCGCGGGCCCCACGTCGACCGTGAGCGTCACGGCCGGAAGCGACCCGCCGCCGAACAGCGGGCCGGCGTGGGTGCAGGTGACGAGCGCCCCGGCGGGCAGACAGCTCCAGCCGGCCCCGGAGGCGGAGGCGAACGTCAGCCCGGCCGGGAGCGTGTCGACGACCTGGATCGGCCCGGGGTCATCCGTCGCCCCGAGGTTGGCGAGCGCAAGCGTGTAGCTTCCCTGGGAGCCGACGCTGAAGTCGCCGACATGGCTCTTCGCGAGCGAGAGGTCGACCCCCGCGGCCACCACGTTGTCGCATGAGTCCCCGATGCCGTTCGCATTCCCGTCCGCCTGAGCGCCGTTCGCGATCGTGGGACAGTTGTCGGTGAGATCGGGCGTGCCATCGTCGTCGAAATCGAGCGGCAGCGGCTCGAAGAAGAGGATCGCGCCGCGCGGGTAGCTGCCGGGATCGGTGGTGGTGAGGAGCGTGTCGCCCAGAGGGTCGGACGTCGCCGAGTGGAGGGCGACCCCGAGCGGGAAGGTGAAGGCGGCCACGACCCCTGGCGTCGCCGGCCCCCCGACCGGGAGCCCGGTGGCGGCGGCGACGGGAATGCTGAAGATCGTCGACACGTAATCCGCGACGTACAGCGTCGGACCGGCGCTTCCGGTGACGAAGGCGATCGCGTCGGGGCTGAGGATCGGGGAGCCGGCCAGCAGCGCCCACAGCGCCGTCGCGGTCGGCGTGAACGTCCCATCGCCGTTGTCCTGCAAGGCCACGGAGTAGATGGCGCTTGTGCCGACGTCGAGGACGAGGAGGTCGCCGGCGTTGGGCAGCCCGGCGGGGACGAACGCCAATCCGGACGCGCTGCTGATCCCGAAGCCGGAGAGGTCGATGGGGAACTCCGTGCCATCCGGACGCACCTCCAGGATGAGCGGACCGTAGTCGGACAGGAAGGGGGTGCCCGACGGGTGCATGCACAGGAACCTGGGATAGGACATCAACTCGTCGAGAAACTGGAACTCCCCGACGTCCACCATGCGGCCGGTCCTCGAATCGCGCACGATCGGGGCGCGCGACAGCTCGGCCGTGCCGTCCACCGTGGAGACCGCGTAGAGAAAGCTCCCATCGCCGCTGCTCGAGATCGCGGAGTAGTAGGGGGAGAGGTCGCGCTCGTGAGCGAAGCGAATGCCCGTCAGCTCGATCGAGGCGGGAATGCCGTCCGGCCCCATCCGGACCTCCACCTCGTCGCTGTCGCTCGAGCGCCCGTCCGAGACCGTCAGCGTGAAGTGCAGGGAGGTCGGCGCGGACTGGAAGCCGTACTCGCCGCTCACCGGTGCCCGCGGGGTTCCGATCATGGTGATTCGCGGCATGGGGGAGGTGGCGTCGTCGATGGTGACCGGAGGCCCGCTCGTCTGGCTCCAGCGGAAGGTCAGCCCGTCCCCGAGGGAGTCGAACGAGCGGCTGCCGTCCAGGACGACGACCGGAAACGGAAGGCCCGTCCGGAAGGCGAGCCGCGCGATCGCGATCGCCGTGGGAGCGGGATCGGTGGCGGTCGACGGCAGCTCGTACGCGCCCATGTCGATCGCCGCGCCCGCCACGCCATCGCCATCCGTAAGGCGAGCGAGGCCCGCGAGGTCGGGCCCGGCGATCCCGGCCGCGGTCGGTTCGCCGGCGTCGATCCCCGGGGAGGCGGGTGTCAGGCGGAAGTCGGTCCCTGGAACGACGAAGAGCGGATCTTCCGAAAGGTTCCCGGCCGAGCCGACAGGGCTCGGCTCAGTGAGCGACGCCCAGTCGTCGGGGGTGTTGGCGAACAGGTCGCTCGCGGTCACGAGCGACGGTTGCGCTCCATAGTAGGAGATGGCCTGACTGTAGATCCCGCCGCCGGTCGCCGCGGTGTTCCCCTCGATGATGCTGTTCGAGATCTGCAGGTCATAGACGCGCAGCCTGAGCCCGCCCCCCTGGCCGGAGGGGGCGTCGTTCCCGGAGATCGTCGAGTTCGTCACGGCGAGGAAGGCGGCCGTCACCGACACACCACCGCCGCCGGTTCCTCCGAACGACGACGAAGCGGAGTTGTTCGTGATCAGGTTGTTCGAGAGGGTGAGGGTCGTCCCGCAGGAATTGAAGCTGGCGCTGCACTCGCCGGAGACCTCGACGCCTCCGCCGTACCCCCCGGTCGCCGCGTTGCCGGTGATCTCGTTCCCGTCGAGGCGCCCGAGCACCGAGCCCGCCTCGATGCCGCCGCCGGCGCCCGCGGCCGTGTTGTTTCGTATCTGGTTCCGGCTGATGTCGATCACGCCGTACTGCACGGAGATCCCGCCGCCCGAGCCGCCGAGCGAGCGGTTTCCCTCGATCAGCGAGGAGTGAATCCGGAAGAGGCCTCCATAGTTGTATCCGCCCGAGGCGGCGATCCCGCCACCCGCATAGGCAGCGGTATTCGAGACGATCGCGACGCCGTCGAGCGAGAGGCTCCCTCCCTCGAACCAGGCGATCCCCCCGCCGCTGCTCCCCAGACTCTGGTTGTTGCTGATCGAGCCGCCCTCGATCGTGAGCGCCGTGGCGTAGCCGTACGACTCCTGGAGGATCCCGCCCCCCTCGAGGTCGGCGATGTTCCCGTCGATCTGGGTCTGGCTCAGCGTTGTCGCGGTGTAACCCCCGAGCTCGATCGCCCCCCCCGCCCGGGCTTGGTTGCCTGCGATGATCGAGTTGCTGACCCGCAGGCGGGTGGTCACCGTGTCGAGACCGCCGCCGCGCGGGGCCTGCTGAGGCGGAGTCGGGCCGCCGTTGTTCAGGATGGAGGCGCTGTCGAGAACGACGTAGCTGCCCTGAGCGGAGATGCCCCCGCCGCGCTGGTTGTAGTAGTAGTACTGGCTGCCGCTCAGGAACTGGTTGCCGTCGATCGTGATGTTCGAAAGATCCGCGAAGCCGTAGCGGGTGTAGATCCCGCCTCCGTAGTTGGCCGCGTTCCCCGAGATGGTGTTCGAGCTCCCCAGGAGGTTGCCGTAGCGCACGTAGATGCCGCCTCCCAACCTCGCGGTGTTGCCGCTGATGGTGTTGCCGGTCAGGGTAGCCGTGGAGTCGACGACTCCCATGCCCCCGCCGCTCGAGAAGTAGTAGTAGGAGGTGCGGCCGTTCCCGCTGATGGTGTTGCCGGTGAGCACGGCGCGGCTCCCGTAGAGCACGCCGATTCCCCCGCTGCGGTACCCGCCGTCATTCCCGGTGATGATGCTGTTCGAGATGGTCGGCATGGAGACGAGGGACAGCACGCCGGCGCCGCCGTAGATGTCATTGGCAAGACCGTTGCGGATGGTGAACCCATCGAGGCTCGCGACGGCGCTGTCGAACACCACTCCGCGGGCCGTGCCCCCCCCGTCGATCACCGTGAGCGCCGGGTCGGGCGAGGACGCCACCAGGCTCACGAGGTCCTTCATGAACACGACCGCGGTTGCCAGGCCCAGTCCGGTCACCGGACGCGCGTTGGTCGTCCTGTAGGTGCCGGGCGCGACCGAGACCGTATCGCCGGCCGCCGCGGCGTCCACCCCCTCCTGGATCGTCTGGAGTGCCGTTCCCGGGGTCAGTCCGTCGCCGCCCGGTGCCGCGGACGCGTCCACGTAGAGGACGGCGGCGGCGGCTTCCGGGATGAGACCCAGGGCGAGCGTGGTCACCAGCAGGCAGGCCAAGTGGGAGCGTCGCATGCGGTCGCCTCGATACGCAGGGAAGGGAAACCAGGCTGTACGTCCGGCTTATTCTACGGCGGAGGCGCCAGGGGGTGTCAACCCGGGGCCCGGTCCGGCGCCGCCTGCCATGAGGAGCCGCGTTCGTCGTGCCATGCGGGCACCGAGTATCCGAATGGTCCCCGGCCAGCCACGCGAGTCGCCGTCGTCGTTGACGCCTCGCGGCTTCTCGACAACACTAGCGACATGGCACGACTCTTCCTGTTCTTCTTCCTCTCCGGCGGCTGCAGTCTCGTCTACCAGGTCGTGTGGCTGCGCACCGCGATGGCTGATTTCGGCGTGACGACACCGCTCGTCTCGATCGTGTTGTCGGTGTTCATGGCGGGTCTCGCGCTGGGTAGCCTTGGCGCGGGTGCGCTCGCGCGGCGCCTCGAGGGGCGCTCGCCGCGCACCTTCCTGCGTCTCTACGCTGGGGCCGAGGCGATGATCGGCGCGTCCGGCGTGCTCGTCGTGCCGGCGTTCGGCTGGGGGCGCACCTGGATCGCGGCGGGCGGGGCCGCGTCGGAATGGGGGTCGGCTGCCTACTATCTGGCCGCGGGCGCCTGCATTGCCCTGGTCCTTCTCCCGTTCTGCGCCTGTATGGGAGCGACCTTTCCGCTGGCGATGGCGGGGATCCGCCGCGCCTACCCGGCCGCCGCGCCGCGGTCGTTCAGCTTCCTCTACGTCGCGAACGTGCTCGGCGCCGCGGCCGGAGTGCTCGGGTCCGCCTTCGTCACGATCGAGCTCGTCGGCTTTCGGCGGACCCTGCTGCTCGCGGTCGCCACGAACGCGCTGATCGCGATCTCGGCTTGGCGGGTCGCGCAGGCGTGGCCCGCGTTTGCCCCAGGCGGCCCGTCCCCGGCCGGGAGCATCCGCGCGGCGAGCCGGTCCGAATCGCCGGCTTCGAGTCGGCTGGCACTGGTCATACTCTTCGCGACCGGAGTTGTGAGCCTGGCGATGGAGGTAGTCTGGACCCGGCTCTTCACCCCCTTCCAGGGAACGGTCGTGTACGCATTCGCGAGCACGCTTGCCGTCTACCTGCTGGCGACCAGCGCGGGGTCCTGGGTCTATCGCGCCCGGTTCGCGGCCGCGCCGCCGCACGGCGCCTGGACCCGCAGCGCCGGCGGGCTTGCGATCGCCGCCGCTGCCGCCGCGCTCCTGCCGCTCGCCGCCGCCGATCCGCGCTGGAGCACGGGCCAGGGGGTGTGGATGGGTGCCCTGCGCGTCCTGCTCGGGGTCGGCCCCTTCTGCGCCCTCGTCGGCGCGCTTACCCCCATGCTGGTCGATCGATACTCCGGCGGCGACCCGGGCCGCGCCGGTTCGGCCTACGCGATCAACGCCGCCGGCTGCATCGCCGGGCCGCTTCTGGCGGGCTTCGCGCTGCTTCCCCTCGCCGGTGAGCGCTGGACGATGGCGCTGCTGGCGGCTCCGCTGCTGCTGCTGGGCATCGGGATTGCCGCCTCCTCCGGCGGCGACCTGGAAGGCGGGAGCACGGAGGCAGCGAGCGGCGCACCGTCCCGCGCTCGTCGCCTCGGTCGGAACCCGGCCCGCGTCGTCGTCGCCGCCGCCGCCGCGCTGCTCCTGCTGCTCGGGACCCGCGACTGGGAGACCCTGTATCCGCGACGAATCGTGCGCCGCGACCACACCGCGACGGTCGTCGCCGCGGAGGATGACGGCGGCAAGCACCTGTTCGTGAACGGCATCGGGATGACGGTGCTGACTCCGATCACGAAGATGATGGTCCACCTCCCGCTCGCGTTCCTGGACCGTCCTCCCGAGCGGGGGCTGATCCTGTGCTTCGGCATGGGGACCTCGTTCCGCTCGCTGCGCTCGTGGGATGCGACGGCGACGGCGGTGGAGCTGGTGCCTAGCGTCCCCGAGCTGTTCGGGTTCTACCACGCCGACGGCGACACCGTGCGCCGCTCCGCTGCCGCGCATATCGTGATCGACGATGCTCGCCGGTTCCTGGAGCGGACCCGCGACTCCTATGACCTCATTACCGTGGATCCCCCCCCGCCGATCGAGGCCGCAGGATCGAGCCTGCTCTACTCGCGCGCCTTCTGCGCCCTGGTGGCGCAACGGCTGCGCCCCGGCGGCATCCTCCAGCATTGGCTGCCGGAGGGGGACGCGACGGTGGTCGCCGCGGTGACGCGGGCGCTCGCCGAGACGTTCACGCACGTTCGCGCCTTCCCAGCCATCGAGGGGTGGGGGCTCCACTTCCTCGCCAGCAACGCGCCGCTCCCGCTGCGCAGCGCGGACGATCTCGCGGCGCGGCTTCCCGCCGCGGCGGTCGCCGACCTGCTGGAGTGGGGAACGGCACCATCCGCCGCGGTGATGTTCCAGCGGCTGCTCGATCGGGAAGTCCCTGTCGAGGCACTGCTGGCCCTCGACCCTGCCGGCGCCGCGCTCTCGGACGACCAGCCGGTGAACGAGTATTACCTGCTGCGGCGGGCGCGGCCGCACCCGGGTTGAAGCGCATGCCCGCACCCGCTAGAATCTCGCGCACCGATCCGGTTCAGGAGGAAACGGCACCATGACGCTTGCCGAAACGATGTCCGCGCTTGCCAAGCTGGGAAGCGAGCAGACCCGGAAGACCTGGCTCCGGCACGGAGTGAACGGGGAGATGTTCGGGGTGAAGGTCGGTGACATGAAAACGCTCATGAAGAAGCTGCCGAAGGAGCCGGAGGCGCGGCAGGATCTCGCGCTGGGCCTCTACGCGACCGGCAACGTCGATGCAATGTATTTCGCCGGACTGCTTGCCGACGGCCGCCGGATGTCGAAACGGGAGATCCAGAAATGGGCGGCCGCGGCTCGCTGCTCGATACTCAGCGAGTACACCGTCCCCTGGGTGACGGTCGAGAGCGATCACGCCCGAGAGCTGGCGCTCACCTGGATCGACTCGAAGCAGGCGGCGACCGCATCAGCCGGCTGGAACACCTACGCCGGGATTGTCTCGACGCGGCCTGATGACGCGCTCGACCTCGCCGAGATCAAGCGGCTGCTGGCCCGTGTCGAGAAGGAGATCGGCCGCGCGCCCAATCGTGTGCGCTACTGCATGAACGGCTTCGTCATCGCCGTGGGCGCCGGGGTGAAGCCGCTGCTCGCGACGGCGAAGGCGACCGCGAAGCGCCTCGGCCTGGTGAAGGTGGACATGGGAGACACGGAGTGCAAGGTCCCTCCCGCGCTCGCGATGATCGAGAAGATCGAGGGGATGGGCCGGGTGGGGAAGAAGCGCGCCACCATGAAGTGCTGAGCGTTCACGGCCCCCGTCGCACGCCAGAGGTGGTCAACCGCCGGCAGGCTGGTTCTGTCCAGTTGCGAACCCCGAGCGTCCACTAATAGTATACGCACGCCGTGGCAACTCTCCCGCTTCCGCTGCGAGAGCCCGCGAGTCGTAGCGCGGCAGACGGATTGCACAGCGGAGCGCACGGTGGCCGGCCCGTCCTGCGGGCGGCTCGAAAGGAGCACTCGATGTCTCTCCAGCAGAGAGTAATTACGACGGTCCTCGCGGTTGCGGTCCTGTGTGTCCCGACCCTTGCCGAGTCGGCGGAAGCGGCTGCATCGGAGAAGCGCGTCACGCCCGCTCCGGAGACGTGGGCGGGCGGAGTTGACGTGGGGTTCGCCAACCCGGTAGGCGACGACAACCTCGATGCAGAGCCCTTCGGCGACGGATACATCGAGTATTTCTTCACCTCGAACGTGTCGCTGCGCGGGATGCTCGGGCTCTACTCGTTCGACGGGCCGGAGAATCCGGGGAACGAACCGGGGGATCTGGATCTCGTGGTGTTCACCACCAACTTCCTCTATCAATGGGAAGGAGGGACCGTCCATCCCTTCGTCACGGGAGGCCTCGGCTTCTACGACTACGATCAGGATCTCGGGGACGAGGATCTGGAGTTTGGCTTCAACGCCGGCGGTGGCGTGAACATCTACCTGACCAATACCTTCGCGATCAAGATCGAGGGTGACTTCCACGGCACCAGCGCCGAGTTTCTCGACTCGTTCTTCACCGCCACCGGCGGGGCCCGCTGGCTCTGGTAGGTCGCGCCAACCCGGCCGGCAAGCTCCGGTTCAGCTGGGACTAGGCGGTCACTCGGCTCTCCGGAGGCCGCGCGCGGCCCCGGCCGCGGCGCGGAGCGACGACGGGGCGGGGGTTGGGACCCCGGGAATGCTAGGATTCCGCCCCAGCCATGCGCCCCGTCTCGCCGTTGCTCTCCGCGTGGGCCGCCGTCGTCGCCACCCTCGGGGCCGGCACGCTCTTCGCGGGTCTCCAGCTCGCCCGCGAGCCGGGGCTCGCCCCGTACGAGCGCGATACCCTCTGGCTCGCGGCGGGGATGGGGGCCGCGCTCTGCGCTCTTGTCGGGCTGGTCCTGGTCCTGCGCGGCCACTGTTGGTCGCTCATCGAGGACCCGGCCGAGGTCGGGAAAAAGGCCCCTCCCGGCGGCGATCGGGCCACCCGCCGCCCGTACGCCACGCTCTTCGCCGCCAGCTTCGCGGCTCTCTTCCTCGAGGTGATGCTGATCCGCTACGCGGGCGCGCAGATCCGCATCTTCGCGTTCTACAAGAACGTCCCGCTGGTCGGGTCGTTCCTGGGCCTCGGACTCGGGTGTTGGCTCGGTGGCGGTCGCCGGCGCCACGCGCTGCGGTTCCTGCTGTGGCTGTTGCCGCTGGCGTTCGCGCTCGCACAGGGGAGCGCGGTCATCGACCGCTACCTCGGGATGGCCGCGTCGGCGGGCAGCAGCGAGCAGGTCCTCGGTGACTTCATCGCGACGGGCGAGGGGGCGGCGCCCCGGATCATCAGCCAGATCATGATGGGCGTGTTCTGCGCCGCGGTGTTGGCCGCGGTGACCTTCCTGTTCGCGCTGCTCGGGCGCCTGCTGGGGGACGCCTTCGACCAGGTGCCGCGACTCGCGGGGTACACGGTGAATATCGTCGCGAGCCTTGCGGGCGTGGGAGCGTTCGCCGCCCTGAGCTGGCTGCAGACGCCGCCGTGGGTCTGGTTCGCGGCCGGCCTGGTCCCGCTACTCTGGTGGCTGCCGGACCAGCGAGGGGTCGCGGCCGCCGCCGCGCTGATCGCGGCGAGTTGCGTCGCGGTGGCCCCCGTCGCGGGGGAGGTCGTCTGGTCGCCCTATCAGAAGCTGGTCGGCCACGTGATCCCACCGGGTCCGGACGGCTCCGGGACCGGCTCCCCCGCGTACCTCGTCCAGATCTCCGACGTCTTCTACCAGATCGCCGTCGATCTGCGCCCCGCGGCGTGGGCGGCGCTCGGGCGCAACCCGTTCCCGCACTACGACGGCGCCTTCGCGGGAATGCCTGCCCTGGAGCGCGTACTGGTCGTGGGAGCGGGCACGGGCAACGATGTCGCCGCCGCTCTACGCGCGGGGGCGGCAGGGGTCGACGCCGTCGATATCGACCCGGCAATCGTGGCGATGGGGCGGGCACACCACCCGGAGCGCCCCTACGACGATCCGCGGGTGCACGTGATCGTCGACGACGCGCGGCGGGCCTTCCGCAGGCTCCCGCCGGGGAGCTACGACGCGGTGGTGTTCGGGCTCCTCGACTCGCACACCCAGCTTGGCATCTCCAGCATGCGGCTCGACAACTACGTCTTCACCCTCGAGAGCCTCGCCTCGGCGCGACGACTGCTGAAGCCCGGCGGCTCGATCATCCTGACCGCCGCCACGTTCCGCGACTGGTTTCGTGAACGTTTCGCCGCCATGCTCGAGGTGACCTGCGACGGACCCGTCCAGGTCGCGTCCTTCGGTGCGTGGCTCACGTACCGCTGCCGGGTCGACGACCCCGCCCGGCCGTCTGCCCCGGCCGTGAACGCGGCGACGCTCCCTACCGACGACTGGCCGTTCCTCTACATGCCGAGCCGGGGCGTCCCAGGCGCCTACCTGGTCGTGCTGGCGATGCTGGTCGCGACATCGGTTGCCGCGTTGCGGGTGGGAGGGGTGGAGGTGCGGCGGCTCACGCCCGACCACGCCCATTTCTTCTTTCTCGGCGCCGCGTTCCTGCTCATGGAGGTGGTGGCGATCAACCGCCTGGCGCTCCTCTTTGGCACCACTTGGCTGGTCTCGGCGGTGGGCATCGTCCTGGTCCTGGGCCTGATAGTCGCCGCCAACCTCACGGTGGCAATCGCCGGCTCGGTCCCCTACGGGATCGCGTACGCTGCTCTCGTCCTCAGTCTGCTTGGCGGCTACGCCGTCGAGCCGGCGGTCGTTCTCGGGAGAGGGACAGGACCGTCGGTCCTCTACGGACTCGCGGTGCTGCTGCCGGTGTACTTCGCGGGCCTGGTCTTCGCCCGCTCCTTCCGCGCGGCCCCCATCGCCGGCCCGGCGATCGGCGCGAACATCCTCGGTGCGGTCGTCGGCGGCTGGGCCGAGTATCTGACCACTGCGGTCGGCATCCGGCGCATGGCGCTGCTGGCCCTGGCCTTCTACGCGGCGTCCCTGGTGTCGCTGGTCACGGCGCGCCGGCAGGCGCGCGCGACGACGCCCTCCGGGCTCCGCGCACCCGCTTCCTCATGATCGGCCGCGTCGCCGAACGGCGCGCCACCTCGCGGAAGCCGGCGCGCACGAAGGCGCTGGCGAGACCGGTCCACACGAAGGGATCGGGCTGGTCCCCTTCCCGCGGCTCGACGGGGTACCCCTCGACGATCCGGGCGCCGCGGGAGCCCGCGAACGCGACGGCGGCACGGAGCAAGCGCGCCGACACCCCTCGCCGCCGCGCCGCCTTCTCGACGAAGAGACACGAGATCGACCAGACGGGTAGCTCGTCCACCGGCCTGAGGACGCGCGAGCGGGCGAGCGCGGGATAGTCCGCGCGCGGTGCCACCGCGCACCAGGCGATCGGACGCGCGCCGTCATAGGCCATGACGCCGGGTGCGACCGGTCCACGCACCAGCCTCCGGAGCGCATTCCGGTTTCCCGTGCCCTTTCCGCGCTCGAACTCCGCGCGCGGCAGCCGCCACGTCATGCACCAGCACCCGCCGCAGGCGCCGCGCGCGCCGAACAGGGCGGCCAGATCCTCCCAGCGCTCGGCGGTTGCGGGCACGAACCGCAGCGCGCGAGGCGCTCGCGCGGCCGGGGGCCGGAGACGTGTCGTCATCGGATCCCTCCCAAGGGCGGCCGGCTCAGGCCCCGGCCCAGAAGCGTCGCACCTCCTCGAGATCGGAGCCGCGCGCGAAGGGGGGCAGCGAGTCGAGGAACACCTTGCCGTAGGCGCGGGTCCGCAGGCGCGCGTCGAGCACGGCCAGCACGCCGCGGTCGCGCCCCGTACGGATCAGCCGTCCCACTCCCTGCTTGAGGCCGATGACGGCGGCGGGGAGCTGGTAGTCGCGAAATGGGTTCTCGCCGTTCCGCCGCATCCGATCGATGCGCGCCTCCACGACCGGATCGGACGGCACCTCGAACGGCAGCCGGTCGATGACCACGAGCGACAGCGCCTCCCCCGGGACGTCAACGCCCTGCCAGAACGACGCGGTCGCCAGCAGCACGGAACGGCGCTCGCTGCGGAAGCGCTCGAGCAGGGCGTGCCGCGCCCCCTGCCCCTGCACCAGCACGTTGTAGTCGTGCGGCGCGGCGTCAAGCTGCTCCTGCATCCGGCGCAGGCCGGCGTACGAGGTGAACAGCAGGAACGCGCGCCCTCCCGTGATCGCGAGCAGCTCGCGCACCCGCACTGCGGTCTTCTCGGCGTAGTCGGGCGCATCCGGTTCGGGAAGGTCGGGAGGGAGGTAGAGGAACGCCTGCCGCTCGTAGTCGAACGGCGATGGCACCGCAAGGGTGCGCGCGTCGTCGAGGCCGAGGCGGGTCCGGATGAAGTCGAACTCCCCCCCGACGGTCAGGGTCGCCGAGGTGAGAATCACGGCTGCCGCCTTGCCGAAGAGATGCTCGCGCAAGGGGGCCGCCACGTCGATGGGCGCGGCGTGCAGGGAGGCGCCGCGCGCACCTGCCTCGACCCAGCGCACGTGATCCGGATCGTCCGCGAGGGTGATGAAGCGCAGATCGGCGGCGGTCTCCTGGGCGCGCCGGCGGGCGTTCAACAGGTCGTCGGAGGCGTCGTGCGCCGCCCCCAGCGCGGCCGCCAGCTCGTCGAGCGCGGCGAGCAGGCGCGCGCGCGAGTTGCTGCGGGCCGCGGTCCAGAGCTCGGCGCGCAGCCGCTCCCGTCCGCTCACTCGTTCTCGGAAGGTGGCGAACAGCTCGGTGGCGTGCAGCCGCGCCGCCGCGGCCGGCGCGGTGGTGGTGGGATCGGCGCCGGCCGCTGCGATCAACTTGTCGATGTCGTCCGCGAGTTCCCGGCAGCGGCTGAACGAGACCGTGCGCCCGAAGTACGAGGTGGCGACGTCCTCGAGCAGGTGCGCCTCGTCGAGGATGACATGGCGGTACTCCGGCAGGATGGCGCCGAAGTCGCCGGCCTTCACCACCAGGTCCGCGAGGAGGAGGTGATGGTTGACGACCACGAGGTCGGCCTCGGCCGCGACCTGGCGGGTGCGCACCAGGAAGCAGTCGTCGTAGTCCGGGCACTTGCGGCCGAGGCAGGTGTCGGCGCGGGCGTTGATCTCGCGCCAGAACCCCAACCCCTCCGGGAGCGAGGCGAGCTCGCCGCGGTCGCCGCGCTCGGTGCGGCCTGCCCAGGCTCGCACCTGCTGGAACGCCCGGGCCTCCGCCGGATCGGCCAGGGGCGGCTGGTGCTCGACCTGCCGCAGACGGTGGAGGCACAGGTAGTTGTCGCGCCCCTTGAGGTAGGCGGCGCGCAGCTCGAGGCCGAGGCGCTGGCGCAGCAGCGGCAGGTCGCGAAAGAAGATCTGGTCCTGCAGATTGAGCGTCCCGGTCGAGATCACCACCCGCTCCCCGAGGCGCGCCGCGGGGATCAGGTAGGCAAGCGTCTTGCCGACCCCCGTCCCGGCCTCGACCAGCAGATGGTCGCCCGTGACGAGCGCCTCCTCGACGGCGGCTGCCATGCGCATCTGTCCCTCCCGTCGCTCGTACCCGGGGAGGCGTGTCGCGAGCGGGCCGCTCACATCGAGCAGCGAGCGCGCGGAGGCGCGTGGATCGGGCGGGCGGATCACCGAGGCGCCCGCGCGGCGGGCGCGGCGTTCGCCGGGAGGCGGGAGCGATCCGCCGGCACGCTCAGACGGCCGCGCCGATGCGGGGGTAGGGGAGGGGGAAGCGGCGACAGAGCGATCGCACTTCCTCGCGCAGGCCGGCGGCGGCGCTCGCGTCGGTGGCGCTCCGCAGCGCCTTCACCATCAGCCCCCCGATCGTCCGCATCTCCGGCACCCCCATGCCGCGCGTGGTGAGCGCCGCGGTGCCGACGCGCACGCCGCTCGCCACCATCGGGGGGTTCGCGTCGAACGGTATGGCGTTCTTGTTCACGGTGACGGCGATCGCCTCCAGCGCCTTCTCCGCCTGCGACCCGGTGAGCCCCTGGGAGAAGACATCGATCAGGAACACATGATTGTCGGTGCCGCCGGAGACAATGCGGAACCCCCCCTCGCTGATCGTGGCGCAGAGCGTGCGGGTGTTCTCCACGATGCGCTGCTGATAGGCCTTGAAGGCCGGCGCTGCGGCCTCCAGGAAGGCGACCGCCTTGGCAGCGACGACGTGGACCAGCGGCCCCCCCTGCAGGCCGGGGAACAGGGCGCGATCGACTGCCTTGGCGTGCTCCTTGCGGCACATGACGATGCCGGAACGCGGGCCGCGCAGCGTCTTGTGGGTTGTGGAGGTGACGAAATCGGCGTGCGGGACCGGACTCGGATGGAGGCCCGCCGCCACCAGGCCGGCGATGTGCGCGATGTCGGCCATGTGCAGCGCGCCGACGGCCCGCGCCACCGCGCCGATGCGCTCGAAGTCGATCGTTCGCGAGTAGGCGGAGGCGCCGCTGATGATCAGCTTGGGTCGCACCTCCTGGGCCAGTGCCTCCAGGCGGTCGTAGTCGATCCGCTCCGATTCGCGCGAGACGCCGTATCCATGGACCGAGTAGAGAATCCCCGACAGGTTCAGCGGGTGGCCATGCGTGAGGTGCCCGCCGTGGGCGAGGTCCATCCCCAGGATCCGGTCGCCTGGCTTGAGCACGGCGAAGTACACGGCCTGATTCGCCTGCGAACCGGAGTGCGGCTGCACGTTCGCGTGCTCCGCGCCGAACAGGTCGAGGAGGCGCCGCCGCGCCAGGCGCTCCACCTCGTCGACGAATTCGCAGCCGCCGTAGTAGCGCTTGCCGGGATACCCCTCGGCGTACTTGTTGGTGAAGACCGATGCGGTCGCCTGGAGGACGGCGTTGCTGGTGAAGTTCTCGGAAGCAATCAGCTCGAGCCCCATCTCCTGGCGGTCTCGCTCCTGATCGATGAGGGCGGCGATCTCCGGGTCGGTGCTCAGCAGCTCCTGCGAGGTCATGGCGAGGCTCCTGGGGAGGGCACGCGGTCCGGGGCTGTCCCGGGCGCGGGCCCTATTCTAAAGATGCGGCGCTCCCCGCGCCGCCGGGGGAGGGCGGAACCGGCGGCCCCGCCGCCGGGCGAGGGCGGGACGCGGTCACGAGGCAACCTCCAGGCACAGGCGCCGGAACTCGGTTTCGGCGTACGAATCGGCCATCCCGGCGAGGTGATCGAGGATCAGGCGAAGGAAACGCGGCGAGCCGTGATAGTGGCGGCCGATCTCCGCTTCGGTTTCGTCCGGCGGCAGGTCCCGGAGGAAGCGGAGGCGCTCGGCGTCGCGATAGCGCAGGAGCAGGTAGTCGTCCAGAATGGTCGGATCGGCGTAATAGGCCCTGAACAACCCCTCCAGGATCCGGCGGGCGCGGCGATCGGCCACCGCCCGGCCCCGGCTGGCCCGCGCCTCGACGCTCAGGAACTGCTCCAGCTCCTCGAGCCAGGCGCCCGCCCGCGGCGGGAGCGAGACCACCTCCGCGGGAAGGGTGTCGCGACGCTGGCGGAACCGTTCCGCCGACTCGATCCCTTCGCGCTCGGCCCAGCGTCCCAGCGCCGCCTCGGAGTGCAGGATCCCGCTCGTCACCAGCAGATGCGTCAGCCCGCGATGCAGGGCATTCAGACGCATGAACGCGCTCCCGCCGCGCGGGTAGCGCCGGCCCAGGCGGGAGAGCAGCCGGCGGACGATCGCGAGACGCTCCACCCGGTCCAGCAGGGCGGGGCGCGCTTGCAGCAGCGCGTCGAGCGCGTCGGTCGCGGCGGCGATGCGGCAGGCGAGCCGCACGACCTGCGCCTCGGCCGACGCGGGTGCCCCCGGATCCAGGCCGTCGAGAGGCTGGTCGGGGTATCCCTTGTTCCGCAGCGGGTCCGCCTGCTTCCAGATTCCGGCGCGCGTCTCGTCCGTGAGGTTGATCCCTGGGTGCTCGTACCGCTTTTCGAGCAGGTCCGCCACTCTCAGGCTCTGCGCCGGCAGGTCGAACCCGCCGACCGCGCTGAGCATCCTGGGGGGCACCCCCTGGATTCGCGCCGAGCCGCCGGCGAGGCCGGCAAGCGCCTCGACGCCCCCCTCCGCGAGCGGCGGTGCCCCCAGGTCATGCCCGAGCGCGATCGCCTCGACCAGGTCCTCGTTCAGCTTCAGCGCGCGCGCGACCGTGCGACCGAGTTGACTGACCTCGAGGGCGTGCGTCTGACGGGTTCGATACGGGTCGTGATCCGCCGCGGGGAGCACGGCGCGTTTGTCCTGCAGGCGACGGAAGGCGCGCGCGTGGATGATCCGGTCGCGATCGCGCTGGAACTCGGTGCGGTAGTCGAAGGCCCGCCCCTCGGCCGCCAGCGGCAGGCGACGTCGCGCCGCAGCGCTGCGGGCGGCGAAGGCCGCCAGCGCGGCTTCCTCGATCGCCTCGAGCTTCCGTCGCGTCGCGGTGAGGTCGGCGGCTCGGGCCGCACCGGGCTCGGGGCGGCGCCGCGGCGCCACCGGGCGCTTGCTCACGACGGCTCGTCTTCCCAGCTCGACGCGAGCCTGGCCTCGCTCCCCTCGTCCCCCCGCGAGTTCGGCGGCGCGTCCTCGTCACCTGCCCCGGGAAGCGGCTCGTCCGTGAGGATGAAGTAGGCGAGCGTCCCGGCGCTGTTGACCATCACGAATGGATAGGCTCCCGCGGCCGCGAAGATCGACACCAGCGACATGCCGATGAGAATCCCGCCCAGGTCGTAGGCCAGCGGCACGTCCAGCCCCGTCGGCACCGGCCCGATCGCCGGGCGAAAGAGGTCGAGGAATGGGTGGAAGAGGGACGGGAGCCCCGCGAGCAGCCAGCTGAACTGTTCCCCGAGAATGCTGAATGCGGTGGAAGCGGTCACCGCGAGGGCGACGGAGACGATGGCGATCAGCACGAGCGTCGAAACCGCACCCGCTGCCAGGATCACGGCCGAGTAGCTGAACAGGATCGCCCCACGGGCTCTCGCCAGGCGGAGGATCTCGCGAACGACCTCCAGCGCCGCACTGGGCCGCACCGCGACGATGGTCGGATAGAGGAGCCCGCCGAGCGTATGGAGCGCGAACGCGGCGGTCGCGGCAAGCCCGCAGAGGAAGGCGAGCGTGAACGCGGCTCCGAACAGGATCGGCCCGATCGCGGGGATGAATGCGAGCGCTTCGAGCGCCACCAGGGCGAGGAGCGCCGCGAGGACCACCGCGGCGAAGCAAGTCGGCAGGAGCAGCAGCGTACGCGCTCGCAGGCGGAGGAATGCGGCGATCTCCGCGGGACTGGAACTGCGGCCATACAGGAGGCGCACGGCGACGACCCTGGCGACGATCCCCGAGGAGAGGATCCAGATCGCGATGAAGGCGATCACACCCAGGAGGGAGAGAAACCTGTGCAGGATCCCATCCCCCGAGGCGCTGGCGAGGAAATGGAAGAACCCGAACGCGATACCGGCCGTCGCCAGGCCAAGATATCCGGTGCCGAGCAGCATCGGGTCCAGCGCGATCGAGAGCGAGAGGAAGATGTCGCGAAAGGTCCAGTGGGAGCGCTGGGCGAGCATCGGGGTCCGTGCGGCCTGCGCTGACGGCGTCGTTGCCGCTGGCGACAAGCCCTAAGTTAAACATGCAACTAATCTTAGGTCAGCGCGTGATCATAGGTGATCCGGCGAGCGGGGGTCAATCGGCGCCGCCGCGGCGGGCGTGGACGTCCCGAAGTCCTTGACGTGGGCGGGATGTCGCGGTTCCGCCGGTTGACACCCTTCGACGCCCGGTGTAGGTTAGGGACTGACTGCGAATACCCAAGATGCGAGGGGGATTGACTCTGAGCTCGCGCCAGCTGAGCCAAGGCGTGTAGAGCCAAGGAGAAGGAATATGAAGCAGAGCGCTCGATTCATGCTGGGCTCGGTTCTGGGTGTCGCGCTGGCGGGGTTGGCGGCGACGGCTGCGGATCCCGACTACACCGTCGGCGACTTTGCAGTGGCGATGGCCACGACGATGAACCTGGCGGCTCCGCCGGAGGGGTTCAGCGCGGAGACCGCCGCCGCCGCGCTGCGCGAGGCGGGTGTCGTGGTCAAGCGGGATCTGAAGTCCGCGCTCAACGAGGCGGAGGTGGTGAACGCGCTGGGTCAGCTTGGCCTGAACCTGACGACCGGCAACCCGGATCGCAGCGTGTCGCAGTCGCGCGCCGACCAGATCCTGAAGGCGTTCGATGGCGTCCTGGCTCCCGGCGTCGAGGATTCCGACAGGGGGAACGACCCTCCAGGCGGCGGCTTCGGTCGCGGCGGCAAGAAGCACGCGAGTCCGTCCGACGGGGGACCCTAGCTCCCGGGACGACCCACCAAGGTCACGGAATACGGCTGCCGGCGTTCATCGGATGCTCTCCGCTTCGTTCGCCGGCCCGCAGGCACTCCTGCACGAACCGGCTCAGAATGCGGCCCCCCCACGGCGTCGGTGCCAACCCGCGCAGGATCTCCTGGTAGCAAGCCTCGCCCCTCGACTCTCCGCCGGCTTGTGCGAGCAGGATGGCGCGCCGCGCGCGGATCAGGTCCTCCAGGACGGCTGCGGTTCCCTCCGGATGGAACTGGGTCCCCCAGACCCGCTCGCCGACGCGGAACGCCTGGATCGGGCTCCGATCGTTCTCCGCCAGGAGGAGGGCGCCTGACGGAAGCTCGGCGATCCAGTCCTGATGCGTGGCCTGAACGTTCGCCTCGGCCGCCTCGCCGCCGAGGAGCGGGTCGCGCCGCCCGCCAGCGGTGAGCCGCACGCGCACCGTGCCGATCTCCCACCCACCCGGGCAGGGTTCGACTCGCCCGCCCAGTACCTGGGCGAGCGCCTGGGCCGCGAAGCAGACCGCCAGCGTTGGAACCGACTGCCGCTCCGCCAGCTCGTGCAGCAGCTTCGAAAACGGGCCCATCCACGCGGCACGATCGTAGACGGCCGCCGGTGAGCCGGTCACGATGACCCCGTGATAACCCGCGACACTCGGCGGCGGGACGGTCGTCACGTCGCGGACGTCGAAAGTGAGGGGGCGCCCGCGGAGTGCGTCGAGGAACCACCGGTCGAAGTCACCGAAACGCCGGCGCGTGCGAGGAAACGTCGTGCCCGTCTTGAGGATCAGGAGGCGTGGGACGATGGTGCCACGACGGTCGAACGGCGACACGACGTCTCCTGCCGGGAACGAGAGGGGCTCACCGCGTACGGGGACCCCGAGTGTACCCCAGCAGGACGGCCGACGGCCAGGTTCCGGAAAGCGAGCGCCCGGCAGGCGGGAGGGTGCGCGAGTGGCGGTGATGCGCACCTCCTGCGCTGCTGGCCTTCTCGAATCATCCGGGCTAGAGTGGGCCGTTTCGTTCGCTCGCCGCGCTGGCGGCCGGAGCGCGAGGAAGGGCCGATGAGCACTCCTACCCACCGGGTCTTGCTCACTCTCATCGTGGCCGCCGTCGCCGTCGGTCCGGCGCCGGCGGGGACGGCCGCGGAGACCCCCATCCTGCCGCCGGAGCTGCCATGGTCGGGGAAGAGCCTGGAGATCCCCGTCCCGCCCAGCGACCCGTGGGCCACCCCGGCGGAGCAGGCCGGGCTGTTGCGGACGCCGCGCTACGACGAGACCGTGGCCTGGCTACGGCGTCTCGCCGAGGCCTCCCCGGAGGTCGAGATGGTCTCTCTCGGACGCAGCCCCGAAGGTCGGGAGCTGTGGATGGTCATCGCGTCGGTCGATCGCGCGTTCACCCCGAAGGCGCTGCGTGAATCCGGGAAACCGGTGCTGCTCGCGCAGGCCGGCATCCATGCGGGGGAGATCGACGGCAAGGACGCCGGCATGATGCTGCTGCGGGACCTGACGGTCCGGGGCATCCGGCGCGACCTGCTGCAGAACGCCGCCTTCCTGTTCGTGCCGATCTTCAACGTCGACGGTCACGAGCGCTTCTCCCCGTTCACCCGGATCAACCAGCGCGGGCCGGAGGCCGCCGGTTGGCGCACCACCTCGCGCAACCTCAACCTTAATCGCGACTACGGCAAGCTCGATACGCCCGAGATGCGCGCGATGGTGGCGGCGATCAACGCCTGGGCCCCCGACCTGTATCTGGATCTGCACGTGACCGACGGCGCCGACTACCAGTACGACGTCACCTGGGGTTACCACGGGACGCAGGGGTACTCGCCGGCCACGGGAGCCTGGCTCGATGAGGCATTCACGCCGGCGGTGCAGCGCGATCTTGCGGGCTGGGGTCACATCCCCGGACCGCTGATCTTCTTCGACGACCCCCATCAGCCGGAGCGCGGGATCGTCGAGTGGACCTCCGGCCCGCGCTTCTCGACGGGGTACGGGGATCTCCGCCACCTGGCGACCGTCCTGGTCGAGAACCACTCGTTGAAGCCATATCCACAGCGCGTCCTCGGCACGTACGTGCTGCTGGAGTCCGCGCTGCGCACGCTGGGCGAGCGCGGGGACGGGTTGCGGCTCGCGGCGGCCGCCGACCGCGCGCGCCGCCCAGCGGAGATCCCGCTCGACTGGATCGACTCGAAGGCCCCGCCGCAGGTGATCGACCTGCTGGGGGTGGAGTCTCGCCTCATCCCCTCGGAGCCCTCCGGGGGCCAGCGGCAGGAGTACACCGGGAAGCCCGTCACCTTCCGGGTCCCGCGGACGCGGCGCGATACCCCCGGGAGCACGGCGCGCCGGCCCCAGGCGTACCTGATCCCGCCCGCCTGGGGGGAGGTGATCGCGCGGCTCGAGCAGCATGGGATACGGATGGACCGCCTCGGGGAGGCGGGCACGCGGGAGGTGGAGATGTACCGGATCGCCGCGGCGGCTCTGACGGCGCAGCCGATGGAGGGGCATGCCCGCGTCGAGGGGAAGGTCACGCTCGAGCGGCGCCAGGAGTCGTTTCCCGCGGGGACGGTGCGAATCGCGACCGACCAGCCGCTCGGCGACCTCGCCGCGGTCCTGCTCGAGCCCGATTCACCCGACTCGTTCTTCCGCTGGGGGTTCTTTCTCGAGGTCCTGGAGCGTGTGGAGTATGTCGAGGACTACGTGATGGACCCGATGGCGTCGAGGATGCTGGCCGCGGATCCGGATCTGGCGAGGGAGTTCCGCGCGCGCCTCGCGGCGGACCCGAAGTTCGCGGCCGATCCCGCGGAGCGACTGCAATGGTTCTACCGCCGCACCCCGTTCTTCGACGACCGCGCCGCGCTCTACCCGATCGCGCGCCAACCGTAGCTACCGGGAGGCTCGGCGCACCTGTTAGGATGACGCCATGGCGCGACGCCTTCCCTATCTCGCCCTGGCCGTCTTGATCCTGGTCCTCGAGATCTTCCCCCTCTTCGCGAACGACCTCTGGATGCACCTGCGCCTGGGGCAGGACATCCTGGCTGCGGGCGTCCCGAAGGTTGAGACCTACTCCTACACCGCCTCCGGCAGACCGTTCGTCTACCACGAGTGGCTGTCCGGTGTGGCCCTGCACCTGGTGGAACGCCTCGGAGGGACGACCGCGCTGGTTCTGGTTCAGCCCGCCACGGTCCTGCTGCTCGCGTGGATCCTCCTCGCCGCGGCGCGCCGGCTGGGAGCCGCCCCCGAGGTCTCGGTGCTGCTCGTCGGGATCGGGATCTACGCCGCTTCGTTTCGCCTCTTCCTGCGACCTCATCTCCTGGCGCTGCCGCTGCTGGCGGGGACGCTATGGATGCTGCTCGCCTTCCGGGATCGCGGCGGGTGGAGGATCCCTGCGGCGCTGTTCGCGCTGCAGATCGTCTGGGCGAACGCGCATGGGTCGTTCCCGGCGGGAGTCGCGCTGGCGGCCCTCTTCGGTCTGGGCGAAGTGGTCCGGCGCCGAGTGCTGCATGCCCGCCTGTCCGGTCCCCAGGCGGGCGCGGGGCCTCCGCTCGCCGCCTGGGCCCTGCTCCCCGCCGCGCTTCTCGCCGGCTGCTTCGTCAACCCGTATGGCTGGGAGCTCGTCCGCCTCGCGTTCCTGCACCCGATCGACCCGCTGTTCCGGGCGCGGATCTTCGAGTATCTCCCGGCGTTCAGCGCGCCGTTCCGGGCGACGCGCCCGTTCCTCTGGTACGTGGCGTGGCTCGGGCTCTTCGCCCTGACCGTCGTGGCCGGAGTGGTCCGCAAGCGCATCTCGCCGGCGCTCCTGCTTCCTGCGGTCGCGTTCCTGTCCCTCTCGCTGCTCATGAACCGCGCCATCGCCGACTTCATCGTCGTCTCGGCGCCCCTGATCGCGGTCGGCTTCACGGGGCCATGGGTTCGGCAGGCGAGCAAGCTCGGTCGATGGTCCCCCGTCGCGGCCGCGGCGCCGCTCGTGCTGATGGCGGTCGGGACCCTGGCGTTCGGTTATCCGATCGATGCGGGGGCGATTCGCCGCTTCGGATTCGGTGCCGAGCGGTTCACCCCACAGGCGCCGGTCGCCTACCTGCAGCGCGTCGGCTTCCGGGGGAATGTCTTCTGCTCCTTCCCCTACGGTTCGTATCTGGCGTACCGGCTCGCCCCCGACGTCAAGGTGGCGTTCGACTCGCGCACCATCCCGTACGGCGCCGAGCTCTATCGTCAGTTCCAGGAGGCGAGGGGCTCGCTCGCCGGACTCGAGCGCCACCTGGCGCGCTACCGTGTGGACGCGGCGTTGCTGGCGTTTCGTGTCGACCGGGCCCCGGAGATCCACGCCCGACTCTCCCGGGCACCCGACTGGGGGCTCGTCCATTTCGATGACGAGTCGGTGCTCTACCTGCGGAACTCTCCGCAGTCCGGGGGGGCGCTGGAGCGAGACCGGCTCGAGTGCGCGAGCCCGGTGCGGTTCGATCAGGAGGGGATCGCGGCGGCGGACGCGGAGTGCTGGGAGCGAGACTGCAGGCGCCTGCTGGCGACCGACCCCGACTCCGCGCTGCCGCGGTTCCTGCTGGCGGCGGCACTGCAGGCGGCCGGGAGAAGTGCCGAGGCGCTCGCGGAGACCGACCGGGTCCTCGCGACGCGCCCGGATCTGGCGTACGTCCACCGCCTGCGCGCCGTGCTGTTCGCGGAACTCGGGGATGCCACGCGCGCCGGCGCGGCACGCGCGGAGGCGGAGCGGCTCGCGGCCCCCGCCGGGCAGCGCTAGGGAAGATCGCGGGCCAGCCGGTCCATCGCCGTCGTCACCTCGCGGCGCTGCCCCTCGAGCCACTCGCCGGAGTCGAGCAACTTCCCGGCGCGCGCCAGCGCCTCGCGCGCTTCGGCGTCGAGCCCATTCGCGATCAACGCCTCGGCGAGGACGGCCTGGTTCATTGGGTACCCAGGCGCCGCGGCCACGGCGAGACGCGCCTGCTCGAGCCCGGCCTCCTCGTCCCCCACGCTCGTGGGCCACCCGGGAGCACGCAGGTAGACGAGCGCCAGCGTGCGGTGCGGCCCGGCGTAATCGAGCTTCGGATCGGCGGCCAGCGCCTGCTCGAGATGCGGGATCATCGCCTTGATCGACTCGATCCCGGTGGAGGGGCGTTCCCGCGCCAGCAGCCCGAGGTTGAGCGCGTAGTAGTAGTGCGCCTCGGGGCGCGCGGGGTCGAGGTCGAACGCGAGCTGCGCGGTGCGGGCCCCGCGCTCGAAGGCGGCGGCGCGCGCCGCCTCGTCGGCTGCGCCCTCGCCGACCGGTATCGACGCCATGGCGGCCTTCCAGTACGCCTCGTAGAGGGACGGATCGGCTGCGGCAGCGCGCCAGTAGGCGAGCCGGGCGCGGCCGGGTTCAGACGGTTCGTCGCGGCGCCCCCAGGCGGCGTCTCCCTCGCGCAGCAGCCGCAGGGCGGCTTCGGGACCGGAGTCCGCCGGGTGGCCTTCGAGGTCGGCGACCTCCAGCAGCCCGGCCGCGGGCCGCGGCACTCCGGCGCACCCGGCCGCGGCGAGCGCGACGGCGGCGAGGAAGCGAGGTGAACGGAGCGGGCGCGGGATCCAGTGGCCGAGACAACCCCAACCCGGGCGACCGCCCTCGCCCCCGTCCGCCCTCGGCATCAGAACCCGAAGCGCAGGCCTAGCTCGATGGTGCGCGGTGGGCCGACGATGGTGAGCGGCTCGCCGAACGTCGGTGAGCTGACCACGCCGTCGACGAGGCCGAGGTTGTCGCGGTCGAGGAGGTTGAACACCTGGAGGAACGTCTCGAGGGAGCGCGGTCCATCTCCGAAGGCGCGCGATATCCGGAGGTCGACCTGGAAGAAACCCGGCTCCTCGAGCTCCCCCGTGTAGGGCGCGAGGCCGAGGTCTGCCCGCGCGGCGTTGATCGCCGCGAGCGAGGTCTTGTCGCCCGAGTTCCTCGGCACGCCATCGGGCCGCTCCTGGTTGAACCCGTCGGCGATGCACTCGTCGTAGCGGCCGGGGGTCCCGGCGGCCGGGCAGATGTTGGCGTCGACCCCGAGCGTGACGTTGAAGGGGGAGCCGGAGGCGAAGGTGACCACCGGCGAGAACCTGATCTCCCAGAACGGCGTGTCCCAGGTCGCGCTGAACACGGCGCGATGGCGCTGGTCATTGTCCGACCGGGCGCGGTCTCCCGAGATGTTCGACGAATCCTGCGGAATGCTGATCCCGTCGCGCAAGGGATCGGATGCCTCGTCCATCGACTTCGAGAAGGTGTACGAGATCAGGTAGCGCAGCGGTCCCTTCGCATCCTGGAAGCGGAACTGCAGCGCGTCGTACCAGGTGTTCCCCATCGTCTCGATCGCGATGATCGACCCGACCGAGGTGTCGAGGTGGACCGGGAGCCCGTTGATGCTCGGGTCCTCCCCGATCACGGGATTGAGGTCCCGGAACAGCGGCACGTGGTAGCCGCGTGAGTGGACGTAGTTCACGCCGAGGACATGCCCGTCTCCCAGTGCGCGGTCGAAGCCGATATTCCACTGCGCCGTGTAAGGGGTATCGAGCGTGTCGCCCGTCGAGAACCGCACCGCCAGCGTGTCGGCGCTGATGTCGAGCAGACCCCCTTCACGAATCACGAAGTCGAGGCCGTACTGCTCGACGGTGTCCTCGGTGAACGGGAATCCGATCCCCTGGAAGAACCCCAGGAGGAGCCGCTGACCGGAGGTGATCGCGGCGATGGAGGGGAATCCGAGGACGACCTTGTCGTAGAACAGGCCGGCGCCGCCGCGCACCACCAGGTTCCTTCCCTCCGTCGGCATCCAGGTGAAGCCGAAGCGCGGCGCCAGGTTGTTGTCGTCCCGCGGGGCGCCGCCGTTCGCGATGAACGACGCAATCGCGAAGTCCTCGTCGAGCTCGAACGTCTCGAGGTCGTAGCGCAGCCCGAAGCTCAGGTTCAGGTCCGGTCCCACGATCCAGTCGTCCTGGAGGAACAGGGCTACGACGCCGTCATCGACGGTGACCTCCGGCTTCCCCTCGATGAGGCGGAAGATCTGGGCATAGGTGCCGAAGTCGGCGGCCTCGTCGATCGTGCCGTCGCCGTCGTCGTCGACGTTCGGTACTCCCGTTCCCGCGGCGCCGTCACCGGCCTCGTCGACAGTGCCGTCGTGGTCGTCGTCGAACCCGGGCTCGCCGATCGAATTGGGGGAACAATCTGGCGGATTCCCCCCGCACTCGGCGCGAATGCCGAGGCCGCTGTCACCCGGCTCGAACGGCCTGTCGGTCGTGTAGGAGAAGACGCCATTCGGCGCGAACCTGGTCGCGATGCGCGCTTCGACCACGGAGACGTCGATCCCGAACTTCAGGGCATGCCTCCCCTCGACCCAGGTGACGTTGTCGACGAACTGGATGTGGCGTTCCTCCTGATCGCGCTCGTTGAGGTCGTTGCCGCCGAAGACTCCCCCCGGCCGCTCCACGCCGGGACGCTCGGAGTTCGCCGTCTGCAGGCTGGTGGCGTCGGAGAAAGACAGCCGGGCCTCGTTGAAGAGCGAGGGGCCGAAGACCGTCTTCAACGACAGCGCGGTCTGGAAGTCCTGCTCCTGGATCGAATGGCCGGCCTCCGGCGTGTACTGCGCCAGCACGTTGACGCCGTCGACCGTGCCGTTGCCATAGGAGAATCGCGCCGTGAGGTAGTTTGACTGGTCGAGCTGGAAGTCGGTCCGTAGGAAGAACGAGTTTCCATCCCCCGGCGCCAGGAAGGTGCCCCCATGCACCAGATCCCGGGTGGTGCCGGTGTACCCGATCACGTCGTCCTGGCGGCTCCCCTCGTACGAGGCGATGTAGAAGGCCCGGTCGCGGACGAGCGGGCCCGAGACCGAGAAGCCGAACTGCTGGCGGTTCAGCCCATCCTGCCCGCCGTCGAGGAACGGCGCCTCATCGACAATCTCGCTCGACCCGTTCACCGCCTCCCCGGTGAACTGGGTGAACACCGAGCCCTGGAAGTCGTTCGTGCCGGACCGGGTGATGATGTTCAGCACGCCGCCCGACGCGCGGCCGAACTCCGCGGAGTACGAGTCGCTGAGCAGCTGGAACTCCTGGATCACCTCGGCCGAGTAGAAGGCGTTGTTGCGCGCTCCCAGTACGAAGTCGTTGTTGTCGGAGCCATCGACGAGGTACGCGTTCGCCCTCGCCCCCGCGCCGTTGAGAGTCAGGATCGATCCGCGTTCGCCGAAGAAGATCCCCGGCGCCGAGGGGCGGACGGCGGAATCGAGCAGCGCGAGGTCGGTGAACGAGCGGCCGTTCAAGGGGAGCGACTGCAGCGTCTCCTGGTCGACGCGCAGCCCGAGCGACACCGTCGAGGGGTCGACGACGGGGGGCTGGGCCGTCACCTCGACGTGCTCCTCCAGCACCACCCGGAGCGCGAAGTTGAGCACGATCGTCGCCCCGAGCGGCAGGTCGACGCCGCGAGCCGCGCCATGGACGAACCCGGCGGCGTCGACGCTGACGTCGTAGACCCCGGGCTTGAGCAGGAGCAGCTGGAACTGCCCGTCGACCTCCGTCTCCACCGACCGGGCGCCGCCGCTCCCGCGGTCGACAGCCTGCACCAGTGCCCCGGCGATTCCGCGGCCGGAGTCATCCGTCACCCGCCCACGGATCGACGACGACACCGACTGGGCGGCGGCGGGCGAGGCCAGTAGCAGGATCAGGGCCGCGCAGCTGGCGAGCGCGGAGACGCCTCGCCGCACCCTACAGCCCGAAATGCCCGAGCGGCCCACGCTGCCCCGAGGCCCCCTCGGCAACCACGAGGTAGAACGTCACGCTCTTGGAGGGGGTGAAGGCGGTCGGCCCCGTGTGGCCGGGTACGCCGGTTTGAGCCAGCGGGAGAAACGCAACCGCGCTGTTGGGGACGGGCGACTCCAGGAGCACGTAGCGATCGAGACAGGGATCCACGAGCGGATTCCAGGTGAAGGCAACATCGGTTCCCGTTCCGTAGTCCAGTCGGAGGTTCTGCACCTCGCCGGTCGGCGTGCAGCCGGGGGATGTCGTGGTCGCCTGCACCTGCGCCGGATAGGTGATGCCGTTGCCGCTGAATCCCTCCGGGTAGAGGTAGGACTCGTACTCGAGGGTGAGCACCGGGACCGACCCCGGCTCGGTGAACGAGTCCAGGAGCGTGACCGTGAAGAAGTAGCTCTGACCGGGGATGAGCCCGCTGATCGTCGCGGAATTCGTGCCGAACGTCACCTGGCCGGGGTGGGTGTCGGAGTTGAAGCCGTAGGGCGTGGCGTTGCCCGAGTCAGTATCCCAATAGACCTTGGGGCGATCGATGAAGCCGAGCTGGTTCCCCGGGTCCCAAGAGAGGGAAACTGTCGTCTGGGTCATCCCGTCGACCTGGACCGACAGGGGAGGCAGGAGGCCGAACTGGACGACGCTCTCGTTGACCCCGGTCCAGGAGGTGAAGTCGCCGGCGTTGAGCGGGCCGTTGACCTGGACCATCGACCCCGCCGTCGGGGAGATGAACAGGACGACGGGCTGCCGCACGTTCTGCACCGGGAGAAAGCACGAGCCGCTGGCAAGGAAGACGCAGAAGTCGGCGACCTGACGCATGACCAGCACGTCGGCCCAATGGCCGGAGGGGAGCTTGACCGTCCCTTCGCTGGTGACGTCGAAGTTGAACCGGCCGGTGTACGACGAGCACGGGCTCACCCTGTTGTCGGTCGGCTTCCCCGGCTCCGCGGCGCCGCAGTTCGTGTTGAACAGGTTCAGGTCGCAGCTCCAGGTCGTCCCCTGCCACGCCGGATCGCCCAGCTGCATGAAGGAACGTCCCGCGTCGTCGTTCTGGAATCTGTACTGCGGGACCTCGCCGCGCTCCGGCACCCCGTCATAGCAGAATCGGCTCTCGTCGTTCGTCCCCTCGTACTGGGAGCCGGCGCGCAGATACACCGCGTCGGCGGCCGGGTTGATGTCGAACGCCGCGACCGTCTTGGCGCCGCTCGCCAGGTTGTCCTGTCGCGACATGTAGTCGTTGGTGGCGAGACTGAAGCCGCAACGGGCGCTGTTGCACGTTTCGCCGGCGGTGATCGGAACATCCGTCTGGGCGATCACCGCGTTCGGCAGGCCGAGGACCGGGGTGAAGTCCCAGCTCGTCGCCGTCGCGAGCGCTCCGCCCGTGGCGTACCCCTCCACGGTCATGCCCGACAGCGGGACTGTCGTGTTCGGGCTCACCGCCGGGGCGACGTCGAGCCCATAGGTCAGCCTGTCGAACGTGTCCGGCGTGATGAACTGATCGCGGTAGACGCGCAGCCCCACCTCGGGCGTCCCGGCCTCCAGCCGCTCCACGAGCGAGGCGGAGGTGAACACCGGCCGATCCTTCCCGACCGGACCTCGGACCAGGGCCAGCGTCGTGTTGCCGGGACCGATCCAGCGGTACTGGACGGCGATCCCGGCTTCGGTCCGCACCCGCTCGCGACGCAACACCGCGCGGAACTCGCCGGCAGGGACGGTGACCGACCCGGATCCGAGCGGCTCGGCTTCGAGGACCTCCCCACTGGGCCCCGGATCGCCGGAGACGAGCACCTCCGGACGAGCGAGCGCCTCTGGGGTCCCATTCGGGCGGAAGTCCCAGGAGTCGCGCCCCAGGAACTCCTCGGTCACCGGGAAGCGAACCTCCCCGGCCCAGTGGGAATAGAACCGGTCGACCTTCTCGGCCGCCATGCTGGAGCTGACCAACGTGAGTACCAGGATCGCGAGCACGATCGGGGACGAGCGGGGGAGGATTCGCATCCCATCTCCAATACTGCCATGGCGACTGCCCTGGCGTTCGCCCGGGGGGCGTCGCGTCGAGGCAGTTCTTGCCAGCGAGGTGGTTCGTGATCAAGGCCACCAGGCGCCCGGACACGATGCCCGGCGCAGGCGGAGAGCCAATCCCGGGCAGTCTACCATCCGGCCGGGGCGAGGCGAAACCGGCAAGGAGCGGGGGCGGAGGAGGATCCCCTGGTCAGTGGCTCGGAGTGGCCGCGTCGTGGTTCGCCGCGCACGCCGTCTTGTACCGCTTCTCGAGCCGGGTCAGCAGCTCCGCCGACACCGGCTCGAACCTCCGCATCTTCATGGTCTTCAGCAGTTCCGCCGCGGCAGGGTCCTTCCCGGCACGGTCCAGCGCCGCGGCGAGGATGGTGCGGTCGGCAGCGCTGGCCGCAGCGGTTGCGACCACGATCCCCGCCGGCATCCAGGCCGACTCCCCCAGCATCGCGAGCGTCGATCCCTGGGGGAGCGCGGCGAGCGCCGACCGCTGCTCCTCGTCGAGCAGCACGGCCAACCGCTCCCCCTTCACCGCGCGGCGCACCGCGGAGAGGGTGCGGGAGGTGGCCCGCAGCGCCAGCTCGACCTTATCCCGATCGAGAACCACACCGGCCACGAACGCCGGGTCGTAGGCGGTCTCCCCCTCCAGCGGTGCGCCCGCCAGGGAGTCGAGCGAGGCGCCGGGCGGGCCGAACACGCTGTAGCGCTGCGCCTCCCCCGAATCGGTGACGACAACCCGCAGCGGCGTCCAGGTGTTCTCCTCATGGTGACGAAGGTAGATCGGCACCGGCACGATGAGGAACCCGGGACGCGTGGCGGCGATCGCCTCGGGTCCCCCCTCCACGGAGTTGACGTAGGCCGCAGAGGCGCTGCCGCCGGGCCATCCCGCCGCCTTCTCGAGGTAGCGCGCGAAGGCATCCATCGTCGCGGCCGCCTGCTCGCTCGAGCCGGCGGAGTAGGGGGACCAGAACAGGATGCCGCGCGCCGGGGGGTCGGCCGCACCGGCGGCGACGGTCGCCAGCACCAGCAGCGCTGCCGCGAGCCACAGCCTGGATCGAACCGGATGTCTCATGACCCCCTCCGTCACCCCGGCGAAAGATACTCCCTTCGGTGTCAAGATGACCATCCGCCTACGGCGCGGGATACGACCGCCGCTCTGGATTCCCGCTTTCGCGGGAATGACGGCGAACGGAGCGACCTCCGTCGCCCATCCCACCTCCGTCACCCCGGCGAAAGATACTCTCTTGGTTGTCAAGTGGAGAGGCGATAGAATTTCTCCCCCTCGAAGTCGCAATCGTGATGCAGCATGCCCCAGATGGCGTGCAGCAGCTTACGCA
>Ga0137429_1000010_pt1 | contig 116683 bp, 92 predicted proteins | sample EasRivERMZT736_2_FD_102304 | JGI IMG/M metagenome (GOLD analysis project Ga0137429, IMG submission 102304) | Soil microbial communities from meander-bound floodplain in the East River, Colorado, USA - East River MetaG ERMZT736_2 | ecosystem: Environmental > Terrestrial > Soil > Floodplain ...
GTTGGTGTTCTTTGTTTTCATGCGTTTGGTGTGTTTGGTTGTGGTTTTCTTTCACCGCCAAGCCTGTCTGCTCGGCGGCCAAACCACCAACCGCATTTTCAACTACGCCGCGGACATTCCCTGCTGGGTTTTGCCAACCTGATGATGTTGCCGCTTCGAGTGGAATATCTGGCAAATCCGAAATATGGCCAGGCGCTGACCGTGGGGATGATTGCTGTCCTAACGGGTGTAATTCCCAACCTGGCGCGCCTTATACTGAGCCCGCTGTGGGGCCACCTATTTGATCACATGAATTTCTTTGCCCTGCGCGTGACATTGAACATCGGATTTGCCATCGGAATCTGACTTTCTTTATGAGCAAGAGCCTGACTGGAATGGTCTGCGCGGCAGTCCTCTTTGGGATTTCCAACGCAGGCGGCGATGTGGCCTGGAGTCTCTGGGTTACTAAATTTGCCCCTCCCGCGCGCGTGGCAGATTACATGTCGGTCCATACCTTCCTGACCGGAGTACGGGGAGTAGCTGCTCCGGTGTGCGCGTTTCATTTCGCGAGTCCAGACTCGCTGGAGCGCATGGTTTTGATCAGCAGCGGCTTGATTTTAACTGCAACCGCACTTCTTATTCCGGAGATCAAATTTGGTCGAAAGGCGCGTCCGACCAGCGCCCTGGAAGAGGTTTCGGAGTAAGACGATTCCAACCAGCCTCCCTTTTGTAACGGCGATTCCGGACGCAAGGCTGACGTGAAGAGCTAATTATTCTTGAAGAGCATCGGTTGCCTGAGACGAGATCTTGCGCACTTTATTTATTTTTGGAACGGTCCTCATCCGGTTTTTCGGCAATGGGCGTCACATGTGCGATAGGAGATTTGGGAATAGTCGCTTGCCCTGCATTCAAGGAAGAGGCCTGCTTGTTCTTTTGAATGACGTCGTAAATCTCTTCGCGATGAACAGGGAGTTCGGTTGGCGCTTGAATCCCGAGTTTGACCGTATCTTTGTCTATGCGCAGGACCTTAACGATAATTTTTCCGTCAATGATTATGCTTTCATTCAGTTTTCGGGATAAGATGAGCATAAAAGACGGAGCGGGTTATACGATGGCGGCGTAAAGCGGGGAGCCGGCTTCGACTGCGAGTGCACTGGGCGATTCTCCGTTGACGGAAAGAATTTGAGTTTCTGATGACAGCGTCGTGATGAACTGCTGCATGAGTTCAGCCGAGTGCCGGAGCTGCGCCTGGTTTTGCTGAGCTCGAGCGAGCACGCGAAGGAGCAGCTCGTTGTTTTCCTGAACCAAAGCCGACACAAGGGGACGATACTGAACAGGAATCAGCGGAATCAGATGGGCGAAGGTTGAATCCTCAGGCTGTTTTAGACTCACGGAAAGTTGCCTCTGAAATGAGTGCCGATTTTCTCGTGCGCCTTGAATCGTGGCGCTCTGTGCATTGATGGCCGAAATCGTGTCTGCTATATCATCAGAACCCTTTCGCCGGACAACTTCCCGTTGATGATCCATGAGCGCCAACATTTCGCCGTACTGCTGAAGTTCATTGCGAAGCGCCTCAATCAGATTTTGGAGAATTACCATCATCGGGTCGTCCATTCACCTTGCGTGAGCAGAGAAGTCGTTCAAAAAATCGTTTCGCTCAGGCGCACATGGTAACAACTTATCATTCATTCAATGTTTTCCAAGCAATGCCTATGCCAGTGCAAAAACGACGGTTTCTCAACGGATCTGAACGAGGCGACTCCACCTTTGGCAAAAGCTTCCGCCAGCACGCTCGGATCTTATGAATCTTTTGCCCGCGTTATTCTGCGTCCAGACCGGTCACAGGAGACTCTTTTGAAGGGAACTCGACGGCAGACCCGTTCCGTTGAATCTGGCGCTCAGGAAACTTGTCCCTCAGGGCAACGTCGTATGGAAGCGCTGCCCCGAGGGTGCGATTAAGCAAAATACGGATCGAACTTCTGCAGGTAAGCTTTGATGGCTAAAATCGCCTGGGCATGAATCTGGCAGATGCGAGACTCGGTCAGTCCGAATGCTTCAGCGATTTCCCGCAGGCGCAAATCTTCAAAGTAATAGAGGGCCAGCACTTTTCGTTGCATCTCGGGTAACTGATTCAAGCGTTCGACAATCAGCTTCGCCACTTCGCGTCGAAAGGCGCCATCCATCGGATTCTCCTGACGAGGATCAGCCAGACTCTCATATTGGGATACCGAGTCATCGAATTCACTGTTATTGAAGCCGGCATCGAGACACACGAAAGTGGCCGGACGAATCTCTTCTATCCACTCATTGTATTCCGTCACGGAGATCTTCAGGGCTGCGGCCATTTCCTCTTCGGTGGCAACGCGGCCTTTGCGTTGTTCGATCTCCTGCATTACAGCCTGGACTCTTCGCGCTTTGCTATGGACCGACCGGGGCACCCAGTCCATACGACGCAGTTCATCCAGCACCGCTCCGCGAATACGCAGTCGGGCGTAGGTTTCAAATGCCGTACCCGCCTCCGGATCATACTGCCGCACGGCGCTCAGCAATCCGGCAAGTCCGGCGCTATATAAATCGTCGCCGTCGACGTGCGGTGGAAGGGTCATGGCTAAACGTCCGACAACCGTCTTTACCAAGGGTAGATGCTTTTCGACCAATTCGGCTTCGGCAGCACTGCCCGGCTTTAAGCGCTGCTTTTCTGGCCAGATATCATGTCGCTTTGCCGATCTGGCTTTGCGCGTGGCCGAGGGTCTTTCGAGGCAGACTCTGGAGGTGGTAATCATAGTGTGTCGGGGGTGGACGGGATTTTTGCAGAGAGCGAAAAGGAATCGCGGACCTTCCTGACTGTAAACGAAGACTCGCCAAAGCAGGTCTGGCCCTGGAGGACTTTGGGCCGGTAGCCAGCGCTGTGATTCTGTTTTACCCAGAGCACAACGCTCCTTACAAACTGCAAATCGTTTTTTGTCCTGCTGCTTTTCATGACTTTATACCGTTCGAATGGTATTTAGCAGTTGGTCTGCCAGTCCGAGTCAGCGCACGTGAAGGAAGGAGAAATGCGCAAGGGAGCGGAACAACGTCAGAGGACTTTCTTGGTCAATTCTGTCAACTCAGACCTTACGATCGGGGCGCAAGGAAGCGGCTGTGTTAGGGCTTTGCGACGTACCTTCTCAAAAGGCAAGAGCAAGGAGATCGTTCCTTCTTGAGGTGGCTTTCGATGAATACCGATCTGGCGTCCAACTAAACGGTAGAAAAATCACTTGAGTGCGTCGCATCAGCCTTCCTGTCCCGAAATCTGACATCGTGTGTCCACATTTGTCTAATTATGAGACGCTGCGGAGCCGCGTTGTCATTTCCGTGGACAAGAAGCGCTCGAATTCTGTCACTCCACGTTACAACTGCGTGCCGAACCGTCAGGCCGACCTCAGCATAAGGCAGGAGCGAGAATCTCTGGTAAAAAATGCCCTTTGGCAATACTGGCAGGACAACGACCAACCTGCGGAGCAAAGAGCAGGAGATCCTATTGCCAAGGACGTCAATCCGCCTCTCCCTCCGATGCCACCGCAGCGGAGGATTTATAACCGTATTCGTTGAGCTTGTTGCGGAGCGTACGGATACTGATGTCGAGCATTTTGGCGGCATGGGTGCGATTGCCTTTGCTGCGTTCCAGCGCCGCCAGGATATGCCGCTTCTCGATCTCCGCCAGGGTAGGAAATTCACCCGTTCCCGTCGCAGCAGCCGCATAGGCGTCCGACGCGACCGACGTGGCGGAGGAAAGCGCAAGGTCAATCTTCTGACCCAAGCCCAGATGGGCGGGTTCCAACACGCCGCCTTCGCTGCAAAGAATAACCGCCCGCTCGATCACATTCTGCAACTCCCGAACGTTGCCCGGCCAGGAGTGATTTTGCAAAGTCGCAAGGCAGGATTGCGAAATACCCAGCACTTCAATGCCATGTTTGCGTGCAAAGCGCTGTCGGAATTGATCGGCCAACAGCGGAATATCCTCCTTACGATCGCGCAATGGAGCGACGACAATCGGAACCACATTCAGACGAAAAAACAGGTCCTGCCGAAATTCCTTTCGCTCCACGCTTTCCTCCAGGTGACGATTGGTTGTGGCGATTACTCGGACATCGACCTTGACAGTACGATTCCCACCCACGCGTTCGAATTCACGCTCCTGCAGTACCCGCAACAGCTTGGCCTGAACCTGCGGAGAAATCTCACTGATTTCATCCAGCAGAATGGTGCCGGCATGCGCCAACTCGAAGCGTCCTTCACGTTTTGTCAACGCGCCGGTGAACGCTCCTTTTTCATGGCCGAAGAACTCGCTTTCAATCAAGTTTTCTGGAATCGCCGCGCAATTCACCTTGATGAACGGGGTGTCTGCGCGCGGGCTCTGCCGGTAAAGCGCGCGCGCCACCAGTTCCTTGCCTGTGCCACTCTCGCCCTGGATCAATACAGTTGCTTGCGTTCGCGCGACTTTGCGAATCAGCTGGCGCAACTGTTCGATGGGCGAACTCTTTCCCAGCAACTCATAGCCTGCCTCTTCATCCTCGGCATGGCTCAGGTATTGCGTGACTTTGACCAGTTGCGTGTGCTCCTCGGCCCGTTTCAGTGTAACCGCCAATTGTTCGGGAGAAAAAGGCTTCGTGAGAAACGTGAAAGCCCCGCTGCTCATGCACTCGACCGCCAAATCGACCGTGCCGAACCCGGAAATCATCACCACCAGCGGACGCACTGGCCGAGCCTGTAGCTGCTTTAGCAAATCAGTCCCTTCCCCATCCGGCAGCCGCACGTCCACGATCATCAAATCGAAGTTGTCTTTAGCCAGAAGTTCTTGAGCGGCGGCAATGGTGCTGACAGAAGCTACGTCGTAGCGACGATAGCGCAACTGCTGTTCCAGGCTCTTCCGGACAATCTGATCGTCTTCCAGAACAATGATTTTTTCTATCGGCATGAGCTATCTCATATAGAGACGCGTGCGCTGCGGGAAGCAAGTTTTTTTTCCGGGCACCGATTCTTTCATTTATTCTCACCCTCTGTAAAGTCGGCCTGAGGCAGCCAAAGCTCGATGGTGGTGCCTTCTCCTTTTTTAGTCTCAAGAGAAATCGCTCCCTCGTGTTTCTCAACGAATTGCTTTGCCAGGTGAAGTCGCGGCGCAAAATCGTGTCTGCTTGCATCGGCAACCGCATCAAGTGGCGAAGGCCTTTGGGGCGCGGCCGCCGTCGCTGCATCATCCGTGATCGTCAGGCAAACACTGGGCGTACGAGGCTGCATCCCGTGGAACTGGCGCAGCACAACGGCCTCCCGGCACATGGAGGTCCGGAAACTGATTTTACCTTTCGCCTCCATAGCCTGCGCGGCGTTCAATGCCAGCAGGATAATGACCTGCCGCAGTTCGACGGCATCGACGTAAACCGGCAACGGCGCGCTCTCCAGTTGAAGACCCAGTTCAATCTGCCGCCGCAGCACCCTATTCAACAACTCCACGGTTTCAGACGTGACCCGATTCAGATCTTCATAAGCGCGCTTTCCGACTTTCTCATGATGCGCGCGCATGAGTTGCTGTATGAGCTGGGTCGCCTTTTGAGCGCTTTCTTTGACCAGGGTGAGATTTTCGCGCATGGGATGCTTCGAATCGAGTTGCGACAGGCAAGCATCGCTCATGGAAAGAATCCCCGTCAGGCAGTTATTCGTATCGTGCGCCAGTCCGGTGGAGATTGCGGACAACGCTTCATTCCAAGCTGAGGTGATCAGGCGTTGTGCCAGCCACGAATTCAATTCGGCTTTCGGGCGTGTTGGGAGCTTGCGCTTGCTTTTCATCTCACGCGCCATCAGGTGCCTTGATCAAGTGACAAGAGCTTCTTTCCTGCAAGAGCAAATTCCACCCTGCCCGCTAAACGCTTGTTTGTTCTGCCTGCACAACTATGATTGTCTGCTCTACGGTGTGAATGTGCTCGTACCAAGCCAGACTCGGGTTTTCAGCGGGAAGAGTCAGCCCTGCATCAGCCGCACTTTGCGCTGTTGCATCCTGAACGCCGCACTGGCAAGCGCGCTGGCCGCCGCGCCGGACATAAGCAAGCTTCCTCCTCCAACCGATCGTCCCGTCGATTTCGTAAAAGACATCCAGTCCATCTTCTCCAAGAACTGCTACGGCTGTCACGGCCCGAAGAAACAGGAAGCCGCATTTCGTCTCGACTCAAAGCAGATTGCGTTGAAGGGAGGCGAGCTTGGTCCCGCCATTATTCCGGGGAGGAGCGGCGGCAGCTTGCTCATACACCTGGTCGCGGGCCTGGTGGAGGGCAAAGTGATGCCGCAGAAAGGCGACCGGCTCACGACCGAACAGATTCGCCTGCTGCGCGCATGGATTGATCAAGGCGCCAACTGGCCCGAAAGCGCTTCGGTTGAGGTTGAAGATAAACGTCAACACTGGGCCTTCAAAGCTCCGGTCAGGCCGCTGGAACCAAACGTGAAAAGCGCGAAGTGGCGCCGCAATCCGATCGACAGCTTCATTTTGGCGCGACTGGAAAAGCAAGGCCTTCAACCTTCACCCGAAGCGGACCGCGTCACCCTCATTCGCCGCTTGAGCCTGGATCTGATTGGACTGCCACCGACGATCCAAGAGGTGGACTCTTTTCTGGACGATAAAAGTCCGGACGCCTACGAGAAACTGGTCGAACGGCTGCTAAGTTCCGCACATTACGGCGAGCGCTGGGGACGCCACTGGCTGGACGTCGCGCGTTACGCGGATTCAAACGGATTCGAAAAGGATGCCACGCGCTCGATCTGGCCATATCGCGACTGGGTGATCCAAGCCTTCAACCGCGACCAATCTTTCGACCAGTTCACTGTCGAGCAACTCGCAGGTGACTTGCTTCCGAATGCGACGCTCGATCAGCGCATTGCCACCGGTTTTCTCCGCAACTCCATGATGAATCAGGAGGGTGGCATCGAACCGGAGCAATTTCGTATCGACGCCATGATCGACCGCGTTGATGCGGTGGGCCGAACCTGGCTTGGGCTCACCATTGCTTGCGCGCAATGCCACAATCACAAGTACGATCCGATTTCGCAACGGGAGTATTACCAGCTCTTTGCTTTTTTGAACAACGATGACGAGCCGGTCATCGAAGTTCCAACGCCCGATCAGCAAAGGAAACGCGAAGAGATTCTTGCCAAACTGCGCAAGCTCGAGGACAAAGCGATGAGCGAAACCACGGACCTTGCCGAGCGCATGACCGCGTGGGAAGAGGACATTGCCGGCGCCGCTGGCGACTGGACGGTGCTGGAACCCAAGGAATGGATGAACTTCGCCACCAAGTACGAAAAGCAAAGCGATCATTCGCTGTTGGGTGGTGGCGATGTCAAACCCGGCGCGGTCACACATGTGTGGGTGGATACCACGCTCACGAACATCACCGGCTTCCGGCTCGAAGCGTTGATGCACGCGAATCTGCCCTATGGCGGCCCGGGTCTCGTCCAGAAAGGAAGCTGGCTCCTCAAAGAATTCACTTGCGAGGCTTATGCCCCAACCAACGCCAACGTGACGAACAAAGTTACGTTTCGTCGGGCGCTTGCCAGCTTGGAAGCGCCTGGCTTCAGCATCACCAACGCGTTCGATGGAAACACAGACAAAGGCGGATGGACTGCCGCCATCGTGCCCATTCGGCGCAACGCGGAGGATCGGGCGGTTTTCGAGTGTGTTGAGCCCATCGCGGGTTTTCCTGGCGGCACACGGCTAAAATTCACGGTCTATCAGAAACACAGCAGCGGCGATGGTCACAACGGCGAATTAGATAAAGAGAGCAAGCTCGATTGCCACGCTTTTGGCCGATTTCGGATCAGCGCCACGACCCGGCACGCGCCGCTGGCTGTGGACCCGCTTACCCTCCAACAACGCCAGTTGCTGTCGATTTCGCCGGAGCAGCGCACGCCCGAACAAAAGCGCGAGCTCTTCGGGGTGGTTCGCTTTCACGATCCGGCGTTCGCGGACTTGAACAGAAGCATAGACAACGCCTTGACCAATTGGCCTTACGCCGCCACCACGCTCGCTCTCCAGCAGCGTGCGGAGTCGCGCTCAACGCATATTTTCAAGCGAGGCGATTGGCAACGACTGGGGGATGCCGTGGAGGCCGACGTTCCGGATGTGCTGCATCCATTCCCGAAGGACACGCCTCGAAACCGTCTGGGCTTCGCGAAGTGGGTGGTGGATCACCGCAGTCCCACCACAGCGCGGGTGGTGATGAATCGCATTTGGCAGGTGTATTTTGGCCAAGGCCTGTTTACGACGCCGGAGGACATCGGCACGCGCGTTGAAACTCCGTCCTATCCCGATTTGGTCGATTGGCTCGCCTGTGAATTCATGGATCCCGTCGAACGGTTGAATTATTCAGCCGTCCGGCCCTGGTCCTTCAAACACATGCACCGCCTCATCGTCACCTCGGCGACTTACCGCCAATCATCCAAAGTCACGCCGGAACTGCTGTCCAAAGATCCTTACAATCGGCTGCTCGCCCGGGGCCCCCGTTTCCGCGTCGAAGCGGAAACCGTTCAGGACATCGCGCTGTCCGTCAGCGGCCTGTTGAATCCCCGCATTGGCGGGCCGAGCGTGCGCCCGCCTATTCCCGGCAACGTGGCCGATCAAGTTTATGGCGGCTTCTCATGGCCCGAAAGCGCAGGCGAAGAGCGTTACCGGCGCGGCATGTACACATTTTGGAAACGCTCGCTCCCGTTTCCTTCGTTGCTCGCCTTCGATGCGCCACCCGCGGAAGGCTCGTGCACGCGGCGGGTGCGCTCAAACACGCCACTGCAGGCGCTTACCACCCTGAACGAAAAAACTTTCGTCGAAGCGGCGCAAGCGATGGGCCTCCGCGCTTACAAAGAAGGCGGCCATGACGACCGCAGCCGCGCCATCTACGCGTTTCGGCTCGCGACCAGCCGCCTGCCCACGGAAGCGGAACTCAAATCGCTCCTCGCGTTCTGGGAGGAACAATACCGCTATTTCGAAGATCGCACGGCCGATGCGCTGAAGGTTGGCGCCGTCTCGTCCCATAACCCTCCCACAGAGGTGAACCTGCACAAAGTGGCCGCCTGGGCGATGGTCTCGCGGGCCATCTTGAATCTCGACGAGACGATCACGAAAGAATAGTGAACCTCCTGACGTCCTTCTGCCGGTCCCTGCTACCGTAAGCGCTTGTTGCAGTTCAAGTCCACAACTGCCGATCCAGCGAGCGATACTGGATCGCTTCGGACACGTGCTCGGCGGAGAGTTTTTCGGCGCCGGCCAGGTCGGCGATGGTGCGCGCCACTTTCAAAATACGATCGTAGGCCCTGGCGCTCAGCTTCATTTCTTCCATCGCCATTTTCAGAAGTTCCAAAGTCGATTCATCCAACGCGCAGTAGGCTTTGAGCTCCTTGGTGGACATTCGAGCATTGCAGGTGGTGCTTTTGCGGCCAGCGAACCGCTCTTGTTGGCGGCGCCGGGCATGCACGACGCGCTCTCGAATCTGGGCGGAGGTTTCACCCGTGCGCTCCGCGGCAATTTCACGGAACTTCACCGCCGGGACTTCAATATGGAGGTCAATACGATCGAGCAACGGGCCGGACACACGGCCCAAATAGTTCTGAATCTCGCGCGGCGAGCTGTGCGACTCGCCGGGCATCTTGCCATCGGGGGTTGGGTTCATCGCCGCCACTAGCATGAACTCTGACGGGAACGTCATCGTGCCGGCCGCGCGCGAGATGGTGACGCGGCCCTCCTCCAATGGCTGGCGCAACGTTTCCAACACGCTGCGCTTGAATTCCGGCAACTCATCCAGGAAGAGCACGCCATGATGGGCCAGGGAGATTTCGCCAGGCGTGGGATTGATGTTGCCGCCGAGCAAACCCGCATCGCTGGCCGTGTGATGGGGCGCGCGAAAGGGACGTTGCGTAACCAACGCCTGACGCGGCGCCAACAGTCCGACGATGCTGTGAACCTTCGTGGTCTCCAGGGCCTCTTCCAGAGTGAGTGGCGGAAGAATGGTGGGCAGCCGCTTGGCAAGCATCGATTTGCCGGTGCCAGGCGGGCCGATGAGCAAAACATTGTGGCCTCCCGCCGCCGCAATCTCCAAGGCGCGCTTGACGGATTCCTGGCCTTTGACGTCGCCGAAGTCCAACTCGTCGTCGTGTTGATAGGCGAAGATTTGATAGATATCCACCTTGGTCGGCGTAATTTTGACTTCGCCTTCGAGGAAACTGGCTGCTTCGCGCAAATTCTGGATCGGAATGACTTGCAATCCATTGACCACGGCAGCTTCGGCCGCGTTGTCCGCCGGCACGAGCAGGCCGGTCCTGCCCTCGGCTCGCGCGCGCAAGGCGATGGGCAGAACGCCTTTCACCGGCCGCACGGCGCCCGTAAGGGCCAACTCGCCGACTATGACGAAATTCTCCAACTGATCGGTTTCCAACTGTTCGCTGGCAGCCAGCATTCCGATGGCGATGGGCAGATCAAAACTGGGTCCCTCCTTCTTCACGTCAGCGGGAGCAAGATTGATGGTGGTGCGGCCCATCGGAAATTTGAAAGCGGAATTGGACAAGGCCGTGCTGACGCGGTCGCGCGACTCTTTCACGGCTGCGTCCGGCAAGCCCACGATGACGATGACCGTGTCGCCCCAACCGGCGTTGACTTCTACTTCGACCGGGTAGGCTTCAACGCCATTCACCGCGGCTGAACAGACCTTGGCTAGCATGGAAGATTTATGGCCGAGTGGAGCGAGAACTGCAATCCGCTTTTTGGATGAAGCTCACTTCATCGCGACACGTTCTTCCAGGTGGTTGGACTCCTGCGCGGTGAGGGCCAAAAACGTTTTCTCGAGCGGGCCTTCGGCTCCGCTCTGCCGGCGCAACTCCTCGCGCGTGCCGACAGCGATCAGGCGCCCCTGGTGGATGATGCCGATGCGGTCGGCCATTTCTTCAGCTACGCTCAGTTGATGGGTGGAGACGAAGACAGTCATGCCTGCTCGCGAGCGTTCTTTCAAAATGTCTTTGACCACGCGGGCATGATGCGGATCGAGACCCACCATCGGCTCGTCGATCACGAAGACTTCCGGATCGTGCAAAAGCGCGGAGACAATCGCGATACGCTGGCGAGTGCCGTGGGACAACCCTTCGATGGGCTTATTGACGTAGGATTCCAGATTAAAACGCTCGATGAGCGCGGTCGTATTGGAACGTATGCGGGCGTCGTCCATGCGAAAGAGTTGGCCGATGAAGCGAAAAAACTCCCAGGGCGTGAGTTTATCATAAAGAAACGGAAAGTCCGGCACATACGCCAGCCGGTGGCGGACTTCCAGCGGGTGCGTTTGCACGTCAAAGCCGGCCACGAGCGCGGCGCCGGAATTCGGTTTGATGAGGCCGGTCAATACTTTGATGGTGGTGGTTTTGCCGGCGGCGTTGGGGCCGAGCACGGCGAAAAACTCGCCGCGGTGCACGGTCAGGCTCAGATCGTTGACGGCCACCAGGTCGCCAAATTTTTTCACGATGTGAATCAGTTCGATCATGGCAGCGGGAAAATACCGTGATGGCTGGCCGACGCCGTGGAGTGATGAGACGGACAGGCTGTTTTCCGGAGAGGACAACGCTCCAACACTCCACAACCAGGCGTCTCTGTTGACGTTCGCATGCTACAGGCTCGTGAGCCCCATGTTCATCAACACGATTTCATCGGGCAAATCGACACGGATGACTTCACCCAGGGCGTTGACAAAGATGGCTGCTTCGAAACGATCCAAGAGCCGGGCCTTAAGGCGATAACCTTTGATATGGGCATGGCCGATCGGCAGCCGGTCATTGCGTGCCTGCCACGTCAGGCCGAGGGAGAGGGCGGAGGACGAAGGAGCATGCAGCGGAATCCCCAGCGCCATCAACGTGCCGGGCAGGAAGGGGCCACCCAATTCGCGCAAGATCTTTTCCGGATTCTTAAGTTCAGAGAATTTGAAGAGCCGTTCGGATATTCCAGCGTCGTCTTCGCTGATGAATCTGACTGTCTGCTCGGCAGCCACAGAACGAACTTCCCACGCATGCGGAGCGGGCCGGAGGTTCAGCCGCAAACGCCAATCCTGCCAAACATAATTCGTGTTCAGTCGAATATGAAATTCAAAGCGAGCGCGGGTGCTTGCATCCAATACAATGAATCCGTCACAGAGGAGGTTGTAGCCGGTGACTTTTTTGATCATTCCCTCGGGCTGGGGTTCGTCAGAAATGGTTTTGCCCCAGGTGTGCTCTTCTCCGATACTGGGCGACCAGGTCAAGGAACCCGCAAAGGCGCGATGATGACGGATCTCAAGGCGTGAGTCGTCTGGCGCCAGCAGCATTTTGCGAAAGACCACTTCCGGAGGCACGGTGCTGCCGGGTTGGCCACGACCGGCCAACTCGGTGCGCCATAACAGCACGTTCATGGTGAGGAAAAAGGATGTCACCAGCAGGAAGAAAAGACGGGACCACATGGCGGCTCAGGAAGACGGAATATTCAAAGTCTGGCCGATCCTGAGTCGTTTCGGATCGAGGCCCGGATTGGCAGACAGGAGCGCATCGAGCTTGATTCGATACTGGCGCGCGATTGAATACGGCGTGTCACCTTCCTTCACGGCATGCATCCTGGCCGTCGAACCCACAGGCGGCAGAGGGGTGACGCGCTCGCGAGAAGGCGGTGGCCCGCCTCGATTAGTGCTCGAAGATGCATTACCGCTGGTGAACTGGTTGCTTCGCACGGCCACCAGGATGCCTTGATAACTGGACGTGGAACTGACCGAAACTGCGGAGCGAGTGGAATTTTGCCCCGCCTCGAGTCGCTTGCGTAAGAGCTCGTTCTCCTCGCGCAGTTTCTCGAGATCGCGCTGCATGGTTTGATATACGGGAGCGAGGGCTTCGGATTTAACCAACTCCTGTTTGCAACCTGCCAGTCGTTGACGGGCATTGTCAGCCGGGTATTCGTTGGGGCGAAGCTCAATGACGCGATTGTAGTGGTACATGGCTGAAACGTAATCATCCTGACGATGGTCGCCGTGTTGTTCGTAGAGCACGGCCAGTTCGAAATGGGCCTGGACGTGTCGGGGGTGAACTTCCAGCGCCTTTTCAAACGCTTCAATTGCGCCCTTGAAATCGCGCGCGCCCACACGCTCCTTGCCCGCCAGGAAATACGGGTTCTTTTGCTCATCCATTTGACTTTCAGGAGTCCGAGGACAGCCACAGAGCACCAGGCACATAGAAAGCGATGTCACACACCAAAACCTGAACAACATGGGAGGCACGGTAAACGAAGCAGGCCTTTCGCGCAATGATGGGTTGGAAGCAGGGCATTAAGGGTGTTGCATCTTGCTTGAGTGTTTAACGAAGCCGAACTGGTTCCACTGAATGAGGAACACCGACGCTTCCCTCAGGTTCCCTTAGGTGGAACTGTAAATGGATTGGCCGCGGGTCGAGCCGTGCTCGAGAGGGGTGGCAACTTTAAGGCGCCCAGGGCAAGGTAGATCCAACCGATTACGACGTGAAAAATGGCCACGAGGAGAAAGCGGATGAGATCCAACACCCCAAGACCATAGAGGAAAACGCCTGCGCTCAGCCAGACTGCCCCTGGCATCAATGCCGCCGCGGCCAGCCGCCAACTCCCGCCCCACGTCAACTCCCGATCCTTGAAAAAAGCGAACAGGCGAACGAATCCAAAATAAAGTGTCGCCAGGACGGCCCAACTCAAGATCAGACTTGCGATCACTATTATGAAGACCAGACTCAGAATAATTGGCTCCCATGCACCCCACCATGGCTCCAACTCCGGCCGATTGAATTGCACCAGGTAGTCTTTCGGGTATTGACCAATGATACATCCGAAGAGCGAACAGACCTCCCAGTCGCTCTTGCGAAACTCGACGCGAATATCGGCTGAAAGACTCGCGCGACTCTGGTTCCTCAGGTCCACAACGATCGCCACGATGCGTCCTTCGGCTAATGGTTCCGCCGAAAGCCGGGGCGAAGCCAATTGTCCGTCACGAATCATGCCTTGGTCAGGCAATTGCCGAATCGCCTGCTGCACGGTGGGAAAACAGGCCGTTGCCAGAAACCAAATGACTGCGACCGCGGCCAGCAGAGCCACAATGAACTGAACCAGCAACAGCCGGCCGAGGGTCGCCTGCGCAAAGGCCGCCACGCCCCGCGGCGTCAGTGGTTGCCAGGCAAATTTCAGTTTTGGAGTTTCGGGTTGCGAAGACGAAACCGAATCCGGCGTTGATTCGCCCGGCGTCATGCGCTGGAAGCGCCTCAGGCCGGAGGCGCGGGTTTCGATGGTGTTTGTTGGCCGGGGGTGGGCGGTGGCACGACAAAAACATTAATCGGATACCGCACTTTCATTACATCGTCCACCAGCACTTCCAAATAATAGGGGCCAGCGGCGGCGAATTCCACGTTGCCGAATAGTGTCACGGTCGTGGCATTCACATTGGGATCTTTCATCCCAAATTTTACTTCGCTCTTGCGCAGGACGGTGCTCTGGTCCGGTCCGACCAGGCGAATGCTTTCCGTAAACTGGCCAACCCCGGCGGTCCAGCGGTTGAACACGCTGAGCTTGAATGCCGTGACCGGCACCTGCGGCACTCGGATAAAATCGATCACGCCAATCAAAAAAAAATTTCCATTGGCTTCCTGACGGACCTCTTCGCAGAGCAGCGAGCACTGTAAATCGGGAAGGATGCGCGTAGGCTGCATAAGATTCTAGTTTTAAACTTTAGATTGAAATCGGGACGCAGCCAATTCGGCAGCTCGAACGGTATTTTGCATCAGCATCGCGATGGTCATCGGGCCGACCCCACCTGGGTTGGGCGTGATTTTGCCGGCGACAGGCTGCACACCGGCAAAGTCCACGTCGCCCACCAGCCGGGAGCCGTCTTTGGCGGAGGCATCTTTGATGCGATTGACACCGACATCGATGACGACAGCGCCGGGTTTAACCATACCCGCTTTGACGAACTCAGCCACGCCGATAGCGGCAATCAAAATGTCCGCCCGTCGGCAATGCGCGGCGATATCGCGCGTCCGCGAATGACAAATCGTCACGGTGGCATTGGCGTGTTTGGTTTTTTGAGCGAGCATGGCCGCCATCGGTTTGCCCACAATATCGCCCCGTCCCAAAATTACGACTTCAGCGCCATCAGTGACAACCTGGCTCCGAACGAGCAGTTGTTGAATGCCGGCAGGTGTGCACGGCGCGAAACCTTCCGGGTCTCCCAACATCAATTTGCCCACATTGATCGGATGAAAACCATCGACATCCTTTTGCGGGGCCACGGCTGCGTAAATGCGCGGGGCCCGAATGTGCGAAGGCAACGGTGCCTGAACCAGAATGCCGTGAATGCGGGGATTTGCATTGAGCTTCTCCAAAAGCGCCAAAAGCTCTGGTTCGGAGGCAGTGGCATCCAGAACGCGGGTTTCGGAAAAGATGCCCAGGCGAGCGGAAGCGCGCTCTTTCATGCCCACATAGACTTTGGAGGCGGGATCCTGGCCCACACGCACAAAGGCCAAGCCAGGCTGAACACCTCGCACTTTTAAAGCCGCAATATGTTGGGCGGTTTCAGCGTGAATTTGCTCCGCGATCTTCCGGCCATCAATAAGGTTTGAAAATGCCATTAAGGCACGGCTTCGATCGTGTCCACGGTGATGACCGGCGTGTTGGGCCACCGTTCGTCGAGCAGTTCCTCGCCCGTCACGATGACGCGCTGACCGAAATAGTCCTTGAGCACGACGTTGGAGTTGGTGGGACTGTAAACGTAATTAATGGTCTTGCCCGTATCGAGTGCCGCCAGCGTGAAATAGGTTGGCGCTTGAATGCTGACGCTGCGCTTGACAATGCCTTCGCGGCTGATGACACGTTTCACCAAAACTTCTTCCTGGGGCTCCGGTGCCACAGGAGGCGGCGCCACGGCCACAACGGGAGGCGTTGCGTCCGGTGGTGTCACAACCGGCGGCGGCGTTACCACAGGTTCTGTCGTGGCAGCAGGGGGAGGCGGGGTAACGAGCGGAGTGAGCTCAGGCGCTCCGGCTGGTTTTGACGGTTCAGCAGCAACGATGACCGGCGGTGGAGCAGCCTCTTTGGACAGCAAATGAGCGGCTACAAAACCATAGGCGTCAGCGGGCGGTTCGATCTTCAGCCAATCTCCCTTGGCTTCGATTTCCTTAACGGCTGTTCCCTTGTCCAGATGGCCTACGATGCTGTAATTCTCTCCAGGGCCGCTGCGGAGGTTCAGTCGCTTTGGAATAACCGCTTTGTTTGCCGGATCGATGAAGGAATTATGCACCCACACCGCAGAATTGGTCGGCAGAGCAATGCGCGCCCATTTGGCGGGTTCGTCCGCCTTCGGTTTCTTTAAGGTCACTTCCTCGAGCACGGTCACCGCGTCACCCTTTTTCAATCGCGCGATCACCTCACTGTTGATCGCGGCTTTCCCGCGCACATTGACGTTGTTTTGTTTCACGACAGCGGGGCCGGGGCTAAGAGGCTCGGCAGGCTTCTCCGGCTCAAGCGCCGTCCCCTTTTTCGAATCGTCAGCCCTCTGGGCATCAGAGGCTTTCTTTGCCTTGGCCTCTGCCGGAGATTTCGCTTCGGAGGGCAGCACCGGTTGCTCATCTGCCAAAAGCTGCCGGGCCAGCAAGCCCATCGAAATTGTGGCAGCCAACATGAAACGTGTCGTTCTCATAAGTTTTGAAGTAGAGATTTAATCTCGGGTTCTGTCAACGTCCGCCATTTGCCCGTCGGCAATTCACCGAGCCGAATCGGGCCAATCTTTGTGCGTTGCAAACGGCTGACCTCAAGTCCGAGCGCCGCGCACAGGCGGCGAACTTCGCGGTTTTTGCCTTCGGTCAGTTCCAGTTCCACAATGCTGCGCGTGTTGTTCGCCGAAACAAGACGCGCGCTGTCTGCGTGTAATCGTTCGCGCTCATCGACGACGCCCGTCTTAAGCTGGTCCAAATGCTTCGGCTCGACGCGTCCTTCCACGGTGACACGGTACGTCTTGCAAGTGCCGTAGCGCGGATGCGATATCCGGAGAGAAAACTGCCCATCATTCGTCAGAAAAATCAACCCTTCAGTATCGTTGTCCAGACGGCCTACAGAATAGAGATGATGCCATTCTTTCGGCAGCAGGTCGGCGAGGGTCCGCCGCCCGCTCGAATCGCCTCGAGTACACAAATAGCCCCGCGGTTTGTTGACAGCCACGTAAAGCTTTCGTTTTGGCTTGATGGCCCGGCCGTCCACCGCCACCCGGTCCTCAAGCGGATCGACTTTGGCGCCCAGCTGTTTGACAACGCGACCGTTTACCCAAACGCGACCGGCCTGGATGATTTGTTCGCTGGCCCGACGCGAGGCCACGCCGGCATCGGCCAAAAATTTCTGCAAGCGGACCATCTTCGCATTTTGGATTTTGGATTTGCGATTTTCCATTGTCCCGAACGACGGTGCTTACCGAATCCAGAAACCCGAAATCTAAAAGCCAAAACCTGGCTCAGGCCTCCGGTTTGGTTTTGCGCAGGCCCGTGACACGGTCACCGGCTTTCCATGCGGCACGCTTTTTCAGGATTTCGACCCGCTCAAAGCGCTTGAGGACGTTCCGTTTCGCGCCAGTGGTACTGGCGGCGCGCAAGCTTCGATGTTGTGACATAACGTTTTGGATAGCTAGTTTTTACCTAGCCGCTCTTCTTTTATAGCGGAAGGGGTTGTAACACGCTCGCAAGACGATGCCAATGGTTTTATTTCGAAAAGACGCCCGATTTCGGGGCAAAAGCTCCCAGCTCCGAATGTGGGCAATTTAAGTCCTGTGCCCCGGCAGGATTGGCCCTGACCTTGCTAAGCTTAACCCAGAAAAATGGCCGCGGCGCCCGGTTCGGCACCGCTTAAGTCGCATTAACCAGAAAGAAACATCATGGTTGGCTCATTAACCTCCAGCGAAGAAGCACAGTTGGCCCAGACAATCGAGATGTTTGAGGTCATCACGCAGTCACAGCCCCAGGATTATCAGTCGCTAGAAATCCTCAAGGAAGCTTACGTCAAACTCGGGCGCGACACGGAGGCGCTGACGACTTCCAAACGCATCGCACAGGCTTACGTTTTGATGGGGCAACTTTCCTCCGCCATTCTGGAATACGAAAGCATTCTGCAGCGCTTTCCCGACGATCCCGACGTCCTTGCCGCTCTCGGCGAAATCGAAAGCAAGGCCAATAGCCTCAGCAGCCATCCTGGACTTGGAGATTCTCCTGAGACCAGCGTGATTTCAAAACCAGAGCAGGCAAAGAGCAAATCGAAGTCGGGACGCAAAGCCGCCCCGAGCGAAACTGATGATGGCCGGGACATGATGCACAAGCTGTTTGTGGATGCGAAGGTGATTACGGCCGCGCATTTCGATCAGTGCTGGATGAAGACCGATTATGCCGTGGCACCCGAAGGGGTGGTTGAACCATTCGTCCAGATTCTGGCCGACAAAGGATTCGCTCCATTGGAAAAATCGTTGCGCCTCCTCTCGGACAAAGGGCGCGTCGGTTTCCTGCCCCTCGAACGATATGATATCGATGTGGAATTCGCCCGGACCTTTCCTGCTGAAGTATGTCGCCGCTGGTGCGTCCTGCCATTCGATCGATTGAGCAAGTCGGTTCTCGTGGCCACGGCCAACCCATTCAACCGTCAGGCTGCGGCTGAACTTGAAGAAGTAACCAAGCAACGATTGCTCTACTACCTGGCGCCGCCGCCCGACATCATCAAAATCCTCAAAAAACTATTCCGCTAAAAGCTTCCGCCTATGGCCGCAATCAAAACGTTCGGAGAACGCATCGCCGATGCCCTCGTCGAAGACGGGCTCTTGTTCAAAAAGCAGGTGGAGGAACTGATGGAACAGCAGAAGCGCGAAGGCACGCGCCTGCTCAAGATCATCATCGATAAATCCTACGTGACCGAACAGGACATGTCGGTCTGTATGGGACGGGTCTTGAACACGCCCCCTGTAAACCTGGCCCGTTTCGGCATCGCTCAGGAAGTGGCAGATTTGTTGCCGCGCGACATTTGTCTCACACACAAAGTGCTGCCCGTGTCGCGTCTGGAGAACAAACTGTTCGTGGCCATGGCCGATCCGCTCAACGTGCTGGCCATCGATGACGTCCGTCGCATTACCAAGATGGAAGTGGCCCCGATGATCGCTTCGGAAAAGTCCATTATCGATAAGATTCACAATATCGAGACCGGCAAAACCGGCAGCATGGAAGACATCATCGATGCCGCCGCTGAAGATTCCGAGGCAGACAACATCGAAACGATCAAGGAGACTAGCGAAGAGGTAAGCCTCGACCAATTGACCGCTTCAGTTGAGGAAGCGCCTGTTATCAAGCTCGCCAATCTGATCCTGGTGCAGGCGATCAAAGAGCGCGCCAGTGATATTCACGTCGAGCCGTTCGAAAGAATGGTCCGGCTCCGCTATCGCGTTGACGGCGTGTTGATCGATAAAACGCCTCCCCCCAAAAATCTCCAGGTGCCGCTTATCTCCCGTCTCAAGATCATGAGCGCATTGGACATCGCGGAGCGCCGGCTGCCCCAGGATGGACGCATGCGGGTGAAGGTGGTGGGTAAAGACTTTGATTTACGCGTTTCCTTTCTACCCACCGTGCACGGCGAAAAGTGCGTGCTGCGCGTGCTCGATAAATCCAATCTCTCCGCCAGCATGGAAAAGATAGGGATGGACGCCGACACCTTTCGCCGTTTTCGCGCTGCGGTCGATGCACCACACGGCCTTCTGCTGGTAACGGGTCCAACGGGATCTGGAAAGACGACTACCCTGTATTCCGCTCTCAACGAACTTAACAATCCGGAATACAACATCGTGACCGTCGAAGATCCGGTGGAATTTCAAGTTCCGGGTATCAACCAGGTGCCCGTGAAAAAGGAAATCGGTTTGAGCTTCGGCAATGCGCTTCGTTCGATTTTGCGCCAGGATCCGGACATCGTGATGATCGGTGAAATCCGCGATACGGAGACAGCGGAGATTGCGGTGGAAGCGGCGCTGACCGGCCATCAGGTGCTTAGCACGATGCACTGTAATGACGCCGCGGGAGCCATCTCGCGTCTGGACGATATGGGCATTGCCCCATTCCTTATTTCCTCTTCGGTCATTATCGCCTGCGCGCAGCGGTTGGTGCGCAAGATCTGTCCCCATTGCAAAGACTCGGTCTCGTATCCGCCGGCCATGTACCGCGACTTGAACATCCCGCCGAGCTATTTTGATGGCGTCACGCTCTACAAAGGCCGGGGCTGCGACCGTTGCAATAACAGCGGTTACTCCGGACGCACTGCCATTTTGGAAGCGATGAGCGTGACGGACGAAATTCGGAAAATAATCATTGCGCGTGGCAGCGCCATGGAAATTGCGAAGATTGCGATTAATCAGGGAATGAAGACCTTGCGCATGGTGGCGCTGGACAGGGTGCGCGAAGGCGCCACCACGCTGGAACAAACCCTGGTGATCACGGCCAGCACCTGATCGCTGGCGAATCAGCCTGCGTCACTTCCGACCCACGAGCGTCTCACGTTTTATTCGACATTGGTTATCCTGCGTTCAACACTTCCGCCATGTTGGAATTGGAAGTAGCGCGGGAAAGAATTCTCACTCTGATACAGCCGTTGCCGCTTGAGACTATCCCTGTAGGCACAGCGACGGGACGAGTGCTGGGAGAACGAATCAACGGTCCGCTTGATCTTCCCGTCTTCGACAATTCAGCCATGGATGGCTACGCTGTTCGCGCGAGCGATGTCGAAGCGGCCCGCAAGGATGTTCCCATACCATTGCAACTATGTGGGCAGGCGGCCGCGGGCGAAGTATATCCAGCGACACTTCAATCGGGCACCTGTGTCCGTGTCTTTACTGGTTCGGTGTTGCCGGCAGGCGCAGATGCGGTGGTGATGCAGGAAGATACCCGCGTGGAAGGGCCGAACACGATCCTTATACTCGAAAGCGTCAAGCCCTGGGAGAATGTCCGCCTACGCGGCGAGGACGTGAAGCAAGGTGCCGAACTGCTTCAGCCCGGGGAACGGCTGAACGCCGGAGCAGTGGGTTTGCTGGCTGCGCTTGGGGTGAAGGACATCCAGGCAGGGCGCCAGCCGGTCATCGCCCTGTTGGCCACCGGCAACGAATTAGAGGAACCCGGACAGCCCTTGCCAAAAGGCAAGGTTTACGAAAGCAACCGTCTGGCGTTGGCTTCATTGCTGCCGCGCAGCGGAGCGGTCCCGCGAATCTTTCCACTGTTGCCCGACGATCTAAGTGCCATCCGTAAGGCACTGCAACAAGCCTTCGCGGAATGTGATGGCGTCGTGACAACAGGAGGCGTCTCCGTTGGCGAATTCGATCTGGTAAAAAAGGCGTTCGAACACCTCGGTGGACAGATGGAGTTCTGGAAAGTAGCTGTGAAACCAGGCAAGCCATTTGTCTTTGGTCGCTGGCGCGAAAAGCTTTTGTTCGGGTTGCCGGGCAATCCGGTTTCGGCGTTCGTCACTTTTCTTTTGCTCGTGCGGCCAGCTCTCCTTCGCTGGCAGGGGGCTACCTACGTCGTTGGTCCAACGCATCCGGGCATTCTCGTCGAGGCGCTGGCCAACCGGGGCGATCGCCGTCATTTCATGCGCGTCCACATCGACGAGCAGGGGAACGTGCGTTTGGCAGGCGCTCAGGCCTCCCATATTCTTGGCTCTTTGGCCAAGGCAAACGGTTTGGTGGACGTGCCGCCCTGCCGAACATTGGAAGCAGGAACCATTGTGCCGGTCCTGCGCTGGGATGACTGAACTGCAAAAAGGCCTGGGCCCCTTTGGAGCCGTTTACTGGCGGTGGCCACCCAAAGTGCCAAAGCCAGACCTTTTGGGAGGTTCCGTACCAAATGACGCAGCCGACGAACGAGGCTGATCGGACCTTAACAAGGGTGAGGGAAGGAAGGGAACTGGCGAATTGTAAGCGTTGGCATACGGATTTGCCGGTGCGCCTCTAAAAGTATTAGGATCCCCAGCGGTCTTAGCTGTTGCGTCCGCCGGTTTGGCAAAGACGGGGTTAATCGACCCTATCAAATCGTTGCGTTGACCGACTGGCGCCGAAGGGCCGGAAAGGGAGTTCGCCGCAGAGGGGCCGTTCAAAAAGCTTTTGAACTCTTCTCGACGGGCTTGTTGCTCGCGGGAAAGTTCGGGCGCAGAGCCGGGGTTAAGCACCATACTCAACGAAGGCTCGCCCTTCTCTGCGCTGGGAACAGCGCCGGCTTGCGACAACCCCCTCAAGTTCAATTGACCAGCAGTGCCCAGGACGGATTCTCCTGTGCCGCGTAGATCCAACTTGGAGCGCGAATCCCGTTTGGCTTCCGCTTCGGCGTCTTCTCTCGCCCGCTGCTGGTGGGCCGTCTGATTGGCATTTTGCTTTTGCTGTTGGCTTGAAACCCGGCTTTGGCCAGGCGAGCGGGACTGACTACGATTCCTGCCCATATCCTTGAAGGTGAGATCGCGGATACTTCCATCCTCTTTTTCCTCGTCGAAATTGTACTCCCGGACGCCAAACTGCTCGGCCTCCTCCTCGGCCTTGTCCTGAAGTTCGCCCTCTTCATAAAGCATCCAATTCTTCTTCTCTCGCAACTCAGCCAGGCGCCGTTTGTCCTTCTTTGGATCAACGGGCATGCTGCGAGGCAGAAGGGGCACGATGCCGTTGAACGGAGTGGTTTCGGGAAGATTCTCCCACGGCTTCGATATTTCCTTGCCAAACTTGGTTTCTTTGACCGGATCGGCCTTGCTCTTTTCCCGGCCAAAGATAATCGGTTCTCCCGCGGACAGGAAGCTCGCCCCGCCAGCCATGACGAGCGTCACGCCCCACAAGATGATTCGCTTACACTGAATTCGAGCCCGGCAATTCATTCGAAAGTCCTTTCGCAGCGCGTCTTCCGTTCCCGCAAAGGCCGAAAGACATAGCCCTTGCCATGCGGAACGACGACGAAGCAAGTATGAGAGCGTGGTCTGCTCCAAAATGTTCAAACTCGCCTGGAAAATAAACGCCTGCGGAATCCGGGCCATCTCCGCATTCGGGGTGGGCCAACGCTCACAAATTAGGCTATGCATTCGTGGCCGATTTGCTAGGCTCGCCCGGTTAAATCCAAAGAAAGGAATCTTATGACTCTTCGACGAAATTGGAGGGAGGCATCGATCATCCTCGCGGCTCAAGTCTTCGCGTGGCAAGCGCTTTGCGCGGCCACTCTCCCGATGGTGACCAACGTGGAAGTGCAACCGCTGGTCGCACAAGTGCGGCGTTTGCTCGAGGCGACTGATTTTCTGGGCTCTCCGTTGCGCGACGCCGACAAAACTGCCCTCGATGCGGCAATGAAGGAACCGGAGCCGACCGTCGCGTGTGAAAAGATCCAGAAACTCCTCGATCCCTATTGTCTCTTCGGGGTGAGCATCAACGCGGAAATGCGCGTGAAGGTCGCCCAGGGTCCAGCCAGACCGGAACTGGTTGAACAAGGCTGGCGGCAATTCCTGGTCAAGGTCGAGAACGATGCGGGCACCACAGCGACTCTGCAAGCAGTCAGCCCTAACGCTATCTCACTCTTTGAATCCGGTTCGAGCAAGACGCCTTCGGACCAGTTTTATCGCAAACGCGGTGAGCGGTCCGCGCTGCCCAACGCCGCGGATTCGTGGCTCGACACGATGACCTTCGATAAGCAACCGCTCAAGAGCGCCTTGAGTGGATTGAACCTTGAATATCGGATCATCCAACTTTACAGCCGCGACGCCGGAAAGCGGGAGGCGAAGTTTTCGTTCAACGTGGGACAGGGAACGCAGGACATCGGCTTCCGCAATGAAGTGGACGTGCTCTTCAATTGCCTGCCGGCTTATGAATTGACGCTGCGGGTGCGTGACGAGAAGGACGAACCCACCATCGGCGCCTTCCTGATCCGGGATCCCCAAGGCCGCGTTTATCCATCGCAGGCCAAACGGCTTGCCCCGGATTTTGCGTTTCATCCGCAGGTTTATCGTGGCGACGGCGAGACGCTCAAATTGCCGCCCGGCACTTACACGGTGGAATTCTCACGCGGCCCGGAATCGATTCCGGAGACGCGGACGGTCGCCATTGAACAAACGTCGCAGACCGCCACGTTCAAAGCGAAACGCTGGATCGACCCAAGCAAACTGGGTTGGTGGTCGGGCGATCATCATATTCATGCGGCTGGGTGCGCGCATTACGTCAAACCAACGGAAGGGGTCCACGCCGAGGATATGATTCGCCACGTGATGGGTGAAGACCTGAAGATTGGCGCGAATCTCACCTGGGGACCATGCTTCGATTACCAAAAGCAGTTCTTCTGTGGCTCGGTGGATAAGGTATCGAAATACCCCTACCTCCTCCGTTATGACATCGAAGTGTCTGGGTTCGGCTCTCATCAGTCCGGACATTTGGTTTTGCTGCGGCTGAAGGAGGAGATTTACCCTGGCGGCGATTCGAAAGATCATTGGCCGACGCTGTGTCTGAACACCCTGCGCTGGGCCAAAAAGCAGGGTGCCGTGGTCGGGCCGGCGCATTCCGGCTGGGGTTTGCAGGTTGAGGGGACCGATCTGCCCAATTACAACCTGCCCAAGTTCGATGGCATTGGCGCGAACGAATACATCGTGGATGTCACGCATGAGGTCCCTGGCCCCAGTGGCAAGCTGGAGCCCGCCGTCGATTTCCTTTCCATGGTGGACACGCCTTACGTCTGGGAATTGAACATCTGGTATCACACGCTCAACGCCGGATTTCGCACCCGCGTCAGCGGCGAAACCGATTTCCCGTGCATCTTTGGCGAGAAAGTAGGCATCGGACGCTCCTACGTGAAGCTCGACGGCAAACTGGATTACGATCAATGGTGCGAAGGCATTCGTCAGGGGCGCAACTATGTGAGCGACGGTAAAAGCCATTTGCTCCAATTCAAATTGAACGACCTGGCCCTGGGCGAGAGCGGCAGCGAACTGCGCCTGGCCAGGCCGGATACGGTCCGCGTGAGCGCCAAGGTCGCGGCGTTGCTCGATGAGAAACCGAACGAAACCTTGAAAAAGAGCCGGCTGCACTGGACGGTGGAGCGCGCCCGGATCGGCGAGAGTCGTGAAGTGCCGGTGGAAGTCATCGTCAATGGTTATCCGGCGGCAAAGAAGAACATCGTGGCCGATGGGCAGATGCAGGACATCGGTCTGGATGTGAAAATCGATCGCAGCAGTTGGGTCGCACTGCGCATCCTGCCTTCCTCACACACCAATCCCATCTTTGTGCTGGTAGATGGCAAGCCGATTCGCGCTTCGCGCCGCAGCGTGGAATGGTGTCTCAAAGGTGTGGACCAATGCTGGTCCCAGAAAGAGCGCTTCATCAAAGCCGGGGAGATGGACGATGCCAGGCAGGCTTACGCGCACGCCCGGACCGCCTACCAAAGAATTTTGAAAGAATGTGACGTGGATTGACCTATAGCTCTTGTCACGAAACAGCGCGCGAGACTTTTGGGGCTGTGGGTATCGCGGCAAACGTATGGCTAGACTGGTGATCAAAAGCGACGGAGGGCGAATCCAATCTTTGGAACTGCATGTGGGAAGCCACCGATTGGGACGCAGTGAAGCCAATGATTTTCCCATCGACGATCCGACCATTTCCGGCACTCATTGCGAAGTGGTGCGGGAAGGAGAGTCGATTCTCGTGCGCGATCTCGGCTCAACCAACGGCACCTTCATCGATGACCAGCGGATAAGTGAAGGCCGACTCGAAACAGGCCAGACCTTGCGACTTGGTGACGTGAAAATGGTGTTGGAACCGACACCCGTGTCAGTAGCCATACCGCAACTCGACCTTCCGCAACTACCTCAACCAGTCCTTTTGCCGGACGGGTCGTTGTCTTGTGAAAACCATCCCACCATCCGGGCAACGGAGCGATGCGCCAAATGCAGCCATGTATTCTGCGAAACCTGCACTCACCATCTTCGCCGCGTTGGAGGCAGGTTTTTGAATTTGTGTCCGCTTTGCAGTGGTCAGTGCGTCGTTATTCCGGGGCAAGCGCAGCCTAAGAAGAAGACCGTCTGGAGCCGGTTGCGGGAGACTCTTCGGTTGCCCTTCAAGCGATAAGCCTACTAAGGCAGTCCACATGGGCGCTTTACCCTATTGTCGTGGAAGGCAGGTCTCGCCAAAAACAGCTACATGGGTGAAATCGTTTTGCTCGCCTTTAGCGCTAATGATCGCTGGCAAGCCGGGATTGGGGATCCGACTTTCATGGGATGGTTCACGGTGGCTGCCTATTTCGTTACTGCAAGGCTTTGTCTGGCCGCCGCCCGAATTTCGCCGCCGAGCGGGTTTTTATCCGAACGCCGTTTCTGGTGGGGCCTGACGGTGTGCCTTCTTTTGTTGGCTATCAACAAGCAACTTGACCTTCAGACGTGGTTCACTTTGGCCGGGAAGCGTGTGGCCCAGCAGACCGGGTGGTACGCCGAACGCCGCGCCGCACAGGCGATATTCATCTTTCTGATCGCAACGGCTGGCATGGGGTTGGTGCTTTTGCTTTGGGCGTTTGCTCGTAAAACGGTGCGTCACTATCGGCTGGCCTTGTCCGGCACAATTTTTCTTGGCTGCTTTATTCTGATCCGCGCCGCTTCCTTCCATCATGTCGATCAGATGTTGGGCTGGCAGGTTGGATGGTTGCGGTTGAATCACATTCTGGAATGCGGCGGAATCTTTTTGATTGCCCTGGCAGCTCTTAAAACGTTACGCCGGGGACACACACATTCTGAGCCAGCGCGTCATCAGCAGTTCGTCTGGCACAAGACCTAAGCGGCAGGGCAATCCAATCGTTGAATGGTGGTAGGAGCTGGATTCGAACCAGCGTAGGCGTAAGCCAGCAGATTTACAGTCTGCCCCCGTTGGCCACTTGGGTATCCTACCACGGGCGAAATCGCCGCTGACGCGGGCTGGCCATTAAGCCAAACTCGCCCACGCTTGTCAACCAACTGCCCTTCATTTACCGTGAAACGATATGTTCGATACGCTCAGCAGTAAACTCCAGAGCGCGTTCCGGAACCTGCGCGGTCTGGGCAAAATCTCCGAGTCCAATGTCACCGACTCGTTGCGCGAAGTCCGCCTTGCTCTGCTGGATGCGGACGTCAACTTCAAAGTCGTGCGCGACTTCATCGACCGCGTCAAAAATAAATCCCTCGGCCAGGAAGTCACCCAGAGCATACAGCCTGGCCAGCAGATGATCAAAATCATCCATGACGAACTCGTGGAGTTGCTCGGCGCGGAGAACGCCGGATTGAATCTGGCCCGGAAGCCCAGTTGTCTGATGCTCGTGGGACTGCATGGTTCCGGCAAGACAACCTCGGCTGGAAAGCTCGCCCGTTTTCTCCAGAAACAGGGGCGAACTCCGCTGCTCGTGGCGGCTGACGTCTACCGTCCGGCGGCCATGGATCAGTTGGCCACACTGGGCCAACAACTTGAACTGCCGGTATTTGTCCGCCAGGGAGAAACCGATGTGCTGAAGATTGCCCGGCAAGCTCTCGAATTTGCGGAGGCCCAACAGCGCAACACGTTGATCTTCGATACCGCCGGGCGTTTGCAAATCGACGAGCCGCTCGTGCGGGAGTTGGTCCGACTGCGCGACCTTATCCAACCGGACGAGCTCCTTCTGGTGCTTGATGCTGCGACCGGGCAGGAGGCCGTCAATGTGGCGACGCACTTTGACCAGGCCTTGAATATTAGCGGCTCCATTCTGACCAGGCTGGATGGGGACGCGCGCGGCGGTGCGGCCTTGAGCTTAAGAGCAGTGACCCACAAACCCATCAAGTTCGCCGGCGTCGGCGAAAAGCTGGAGGACTTCGAGCCCTTTCATCCCGAACGAATGGCCTCGCGCATCCTGGGTATGGGCGACGTCGTCAGTCTGGTCGAGCGCGCTGCGGAAGCAGTGGACATCGATGAAGCCAAAAAGCTCGAAGAGAAAATGCGCAAAGGGCAGTTCAGCCTGGAGGATTTTCTCGACCAGCTTCGGCAGATGAAAAAGATCGGCTCACTGGAAAGCATCGTCGGCATGCTGCCCGGCGGCTCGGAGATGCTCAAAAGCGCTGACATGGGCAAACAGGAAAAGGAGTTTCGGCGCATGGAAGGAATTATCTGCGCCATGACGCTGAAGGAGCGTCGCACTCCACAAATCCTCAACGCCAGGCGCCGCATCCGCATCGCCAAAGGCAGCGGCGTGACCGTCACGGAGGTGAACAGCCTTCTGAACAAGTTTAGCCAAATGCAGCAGATGATGAAAAAGTTTGGCAAGTTTCAGAAGAAGATGTCGCGGATGGGTGCGGGAATGCCCGGGATGATGCGACGTCTCTGACCCCACTGCCCTTTTGCCGGAGGACGAAGAACGGGTGAAGCCGCCATGGGCCTTCATCCTCCAGGTGATTACGCTATTCACTCCCACAGCAGAAAACCTGTCCGCGGTGCCGTCACATTGATCTCATGCTTCAAGCAGTAGGCGGCGTTTTCCGCATATCGTTCCGCAGATTCTTTGAGTTGGCTGCGTTCCTCGTCCGTCAAGGCACGCACAATTTTTGCGGGCGCGCCCAGGACGAGTGATCCGTCCGGAATTTGCGTGCCTTTGGTGACAAGCGCATTGGCCCCAATCAAACATTGCTTCCCGACAATCGCTCCGTCCAGAACGGTTGAACCCATCCCAATCAATGTTTCATCTCCGATAGTGCACGCATGAACGATGGCCAGGTGTCCAACCGTCACGTAGCTCCCGACCACGCAAGGCCGGTCCGTTTCCATGTGCAGCACAGCGTTGTCCTGAATATTCGTGTGATGGCCAACGACGATTTGATTAATGTCCCCTCGCAGCACCGCGTTGTACCATACGCTGGAAAAATCTCCCAGCGTCACGTCGCCGACCACGACCGCGCCGTGCGCGAGATAAACACCCTGCCCCAGCGTCGGTTTCTTGCGGAGAAACGTATCGAGTTGCGTTTCCAGGTTACCCATTCCTTCCGCTTAAGTCACCAAGGACTTTAATTCAAACAAAAAAGCTCTGGCGGACTTGTCGGCGGCGCAGTGTGTTCAGAGGATTTGGATAATTTGCTCTGGAAAGGTTGAGTTTTAAGCTGCGGGCCGCTATACAATGAATACGTCGATACGTTATCAGCATGACGAAACAAAATGATACTGCGGCCGCCCCGACTCGGCGCCGGGGCCGCATTCCTCGCTCGTTCAAAGAATTAACTCCCAGCAATCATTTCAATCCGCGCACTTTCTTTTATGAAATGGTTTGGAAGGCCCTGCTCACGCCGCGCATCGGCCAGCACAAGCGTCCGGACTTTCCTAAACTGACGCGGGGTCACGTCGCGCTGACGTGGATAGGACACGCCTCTTTTCTGGTCCAGTTCAACGATCTCAACGTGCTGATCGATCCGAACTTTGCCAACTGGTTGTTTTTCCTGAAGCGAATCAAACGCGCCGGTTTGAGAATCAAGGACCTGCCGCCCATCGATTTGGTGTTGCTCACGCACGCGCATTTCGACCATTTCCATAAACCGAGTTTGCGCAGATTGCCGGCGCCGAAGATTGGCGTGATGCCCTGGGGCGTAGGTGACCTGGCGCACAACCTCGGCTTCGGACGTGTCATCGAACTGCAAACGTGGGAAAGCTTTTCGCACGGGGAATGGAAGGTAACGCTGACCCCGTGCAAGCATTGGGGTGCGCGAACGCTTCGCGATGAGCATCGCGGCTACGGCGGTTTCATTCTGGAACATCAGGGCCGGAGCATCTATCACGCGGGAGACAGCGCGTACTGCGAGTGTTTCAAGGAGATCGGCAAGCGCGCGGCGCCCGAGATAGCCTTGTTGCCGATTGGCGCTTATTACCCCGACTCCTTCCGCAATGTGCACATGGGGCCGGATGAAGCGATGCATGTGTTCCGGGACCTGGGCGCCAAGTGGTTTGTGCCCATGCATTATGGCAGCTTCAAGCTCTCATTCGAGGATATGGACGCCCCGCCTCGCTGGCTGAAGGAGATCGCGGTTCGGGACAACATGAGCCACCACCTCAGAATACTGGAGGAAGGGGTGCCGGTGATTTTCTGAAGCGTCAAGGCCCGTCGCCCGGCTTTCGAGATGAAAGCGACGCGATCTCAGCGGGCCTTTCGCGCGCTAATCACACTGCGATCGGCAGCCGTCCGGGTAAACTTCATCCCTCTAAAACCTGCTTCGTCGAGGTACCCTTCCATCTCCGTAATCGAGTAGCATTTGCCCTCCGTGATGTTCATGAGCAACGCAGAATACGCTGCTACGGGAAACGGTCCGGTCTTGTCCGCGTTGATGTGAGCATCATGGATCAGGAGCATGCCGCCGGGCAGCAAGGAAGCGAAGGACTTGGCGAGTAGCTTTCTCACCAGCGGTTCATCCCAATCATGGAGCACGTTTGACAAAAGGTGAAGATCGCAGTCTGCCGGAAAGGGTTCCTCAAACATGTCCCGTACAATCACGGACACCCGCGCGGCCAATCCGCGTTTAGCGATGCAGTTTCCAGCCACTCTATCTACCGGCGGTTTTTCCAGGACCGTCGCTTTAAGATGCGGATGGTGAGCGGCCAGAGAGCAAGCGTAAATACCCGAGCCGCCCGCGATGTCCAGGAGGTGACGATAATTCTTCAGGTTTAATCGCTTTGCCATTGCCTGGCCGAGAAAAACTCCCCGGCAATCCATCGCGGCTGTAAACTGATTCGCGAATGCTTCGCCTTCCATGGCCTTGGCCCACTCCTTCTCGTTCTTCAAGCTCGCCCAATTGGCCGGTTTACCGGTGTGCAGCACAGCCAGCATATCTTTACAGACGGGGCGTTCTTTCAGCGAGGCATAATAAGGAGCAAGATTCCACGGAGACTCGCTGGTGAGATGTTCGCGCGCTCGTTCCGTCAGATGAAAAAGGCCACTCCGGTTTTCCAGCAGATGCATCGCAGTGAAGAGAGTCAGCATCACATCAGTGGGGCGCTCCTTGATTTGGAGCGAGCGACAAATTGTTGGCCGGTTCGAGGGATTCTTTGAAAGCCAAGTGAAGAAATCCAAACCCGTGATCGCTGCCGTGAGCAAGTCCACCGCGTAAAGGCCGTCGCGATACCGGTAAATTTCCGTCGGATCGGTCCTCGGCTCCAACCTCAGATCGTGGGGCTTCATGGGAACGTTATTTAAGCGAGCTCATGAACGCGAGCAGATCCCGGAAGTCCTGCACGGTCATCGCCTTTTCCAATCCTTCCGGCATCAATGAAACCGTCGAGCTCCGGCGGGAAACAATCGCTTCACCCGGAATCAAAACGCCCTTGCCCTCCGCAGTAATTAAAGTGATCGAGCCGTCGGCGCCTTGTCCGCCCAGCAACCCGCTGTAGCTCTGCTCGCGAGTTTCGACGATATGCTGGACGGACTGCGGCGCAATCTCGCGTGAAGGACGCAGAATGGATTGCATGAGTTTCTCGCGGTCCGCCGAACGGGCAACAGTGGATAAATCCGGGCCAATCGATCCGCCGCGATCTTCAATCCGGTGGCATCTGGCGCAGCCGACCACGGGATGAAAAAACAGGCGCCGGCCGGAATCCGGATGGCCCTCTATGCTGAGAGCTTTCCGCCATTCATCCTCGGAAGCGGGGCGAATCAGCCGGCCGGTGGATTCCGTTCCAGCGGGATGCAACGCAAACTCCAATTGCTCGGTCAATGAGGCTCGGAGGGGATCCGCGTGCACGGTCTGATACTTTTTTTCAAGGGCGGTCCGAATTCTCGCTTCCGAAACGGCCTGACGAAACGCGCGCGACGTCTCGACTTGCAGTGTCGCATCCGAATCATCCAGGAGTACGATCAGTTTAGTCAAGACGTCGGCGGGCTGGCTGGCAAGCGCGAGAACGGCCTCGGCGCGCAACACGGCCGGATTCCTCGTCTCCAAGGCCGTCTTGAGTAAAACTGGGTTGGCCTTGTCGGTCGGAGATTCCGCCAGCGCGCGCACGGCTTCAAGGCGCAACTGTAGCGTTGCCTCGCTCTGCGAGAGCAGAGCGATCGCAGCGGCATCGTTACGTTTCACCGCCATCGTCATGACCAGAGTCTGGAGCGCCTTATTGCCTGCTGCAGAATGTGAAGTCAATGGGTCTCCCGACGACGGTTTTGCCTTGGCCAGCAGTTCGGCCGTAGTCGAGTAGGTGCGAAAGAGCTCAGGCGAAACCGGACCGGCTGACAACGCCGCGTTCAGACGATCAGCCAGTGCCGTCAGTTTCTCTTCGCCAGCCCAAACCAAGGCCATCAACCGCACGTGTTCGTTCGGGTCTGCAAGCAGCTTGCTCAAGATTGGCGCCGGAGCCTCATAGTGCGCGCGACGCAGAGCCAGCAATGCGCCCAGGCGAATCTTTGAGTCCTTGTTCTCGATTTCCTCGATCACGCGTTCTCGAAATACCGGTTGGGCAAGGACGCTGATGGCCGCCGATTGTATGAATGGATCGTCCTCGCCGATAGCGTCCAGCAGTTCGGGATATTTCCTGAGTGAATCGATGCGAAGCAGGTGTTGCATTCGCCCTCGCGCGGCGCTCGGTTGAACTTTTTTGGAATCCGCAGAAGCAATGCGAGCGGACGCGCCTGTCTTAACAGCCAGGCGCCAAATGCGTCCCTTTCGATGAACTGAATAATCCCGATCCACCCAGTCGGTGATGTAGATGATTCCTTCGGGTCCGCTCGCAATGCCAACGGGGCGAAACCATTCGTCGCCGCGAATAAGAACTTCACGATCTGCGCGGAGGGAGGCGCCAAAAGGCGCGGGGCGATACCGCTCGATGGCGTGGTCACCCCAGGACGTGATCAGGAGAGCGCTTTGATAATCGCTCGGCAGACGCGCTCGATCACAATCAAGTATGCCTGAAGGGGCTTCGCCCGTGCCCGCCACCATCGGAAGCGTGCCTGGCAGACCGCCATTCCACGCGGTGAAAGGGTGCAAGCCGTTTCGTCCGTAACGGAATTTGTAGCCGTAATCTCCATGCTCCACGACATCGATCAACCGGCAGGGCGGACGCGAATCCGGATCGTTATCGACGCAGAAGAGATGACCGGCGCGGTTGAACTGCAGAGCGAAGGCGTTCCAGAATCCCGTGGCGATCCATTGCAGTTGGCTTCCATCAGGCCGGCAGCGAAACACATTTCCGCCTTCGCCTCCGCCGCGGTGCGAAGAGCCATCACTTCCTTGGAGCGTATATCTCTCTCCGAGGTTTTCGCCCATGCCGATGTAGAGCCAGCCATCTGCTGAAAAGGCAATGCCTCCCAGACCGTTATGCGGATAGTCGCCCGGAGTCTCCATCTTCAGAACGGTCGTGCGCGAGTCGCACACGCCATCGCCATCCTGATCGTGAAGGATGAGCACCCCGTTGCGATAAACAAGGTAGAGCTTTCCATCGCGTGAGAAGGCCAGATTCATCGCGTGCCGAAAGCCCTCGGCGAACACGGAAATCGTTTCTGGTTTTCCATCACCGTTGCGATCATCAAAGATCTTGACGCGATCGGTCTTCGGGCCGGGATAATCCGGTTTCGGGAAATGGGTGTGAGACTCCACGACAAAGACTCTTCCGTTTCGGTCCACGGCCACGCCGACTGGTGTCACGATGTCCGGCTCGGCCGCGAAGAGCGTGAATGCCAGCCGGGAATCGCCGCAGATCGGAATCGGGATTTCGGCGCCGCCAGCCAAGGTGGTGGTGACGAGCAGGCTGTGGAAAACGAGAGAGCATGATCGGAGGCGGACGAGCTGAATCATAAGCGCATCCGAATCACCGAGCTAAGTGTCATAGTTTGATGTTAGGTGAATGGCGTTGCATGGACAATGCAAACCGTCGCCGGTCACCGGGGAGGTTCGGACTGCTTTACCAGCCCAACACCGAGATCACCCTCGACCGAACGGCTTTTCACCAGGTCCGGAAGGCAGCCGTTAAAGTCCTAAAAGGACGATCTCGAACATATGTTGAACGCGTTCCGGAACGTCGCAAAAATTACCAGTATGGGATATGCAAAGTCTCTTAGGACAGCTATCCTGTGGCGCATGCATCCCAAAATATATTGAAGGAAGGATTCTGGTAATGAACACAATGAATAAGCAGGTTGGCCGTTTTCTTTCGGCGCTGGTGTTATTGTGTATCTCATGTTCCACTCACAAGATTTGATGGGGCAGAGCGAAAATCGGACGATGATCCCGGCGGCTCAATCCACAGTGGGCTTGACTGCTGGCACCACGCTGACGGTCACCATTGAGGACATTGCCTTCGGCGGCGAAGGCGTGGCCCGCGTGAGTGATTTTGTCCTCTTCGTTCCATTCGTGGCGCTGGGCGAAGAAGTGGAAGTGGAAGTGACAGAAGTCAAAAAGCGTTTTGGCCGCGCCCGATTGCTGCGCGTATTGAAAGGGTCCCCGCGTCGGGTTCAACCGCCGTGCCGCTATTTTGGCGTTTGCGGCGGCTGCCAATATCAACATATCGAATATGCCGGGCAGCTCGAACTGAAGCGCAAACAGATTGCCGACTTGTTCGAGAGGATGGGCGGGTTTTCGCCGAATGTAGTCGCCACGGTCATCCCGTGCCCGGAGCCGTATGGCTATCGCAACCGCGTCATGATTCGCAGTCAGTGGGACAAATTCAAGCAAGGGCTCAACATCGGTTTTATCCGGGCCGACAGCCGTCTCGTCGTGGACATCGAAGAATGCGCGATCGCCGAGCCTGCCATCAACCAACAGATCAAATATGTGCGCGCTCATCCGCCACCAAAGGGCGGGCTGAAGGTGGTCTTGCGCGTCATGCCTGAGAACTGGCAAGTCCCGCCTGATTCTTTCTTTCAAAACAATCTTTATCTTCTGCCGAAGCTGGTGGAAGTGGTGCGTGAATGCCTGACGCAAAGTGGGGCGCGTTTTCTGGTGGATGCGTACTGCGGCGTTGGATTTTTCAGTATCGAACTGGGCGATTTGGCGGAGGCATTCGTTGGCATCGAGCTTGACACTCAGGCGATCAAGGCGGCACGGCAGAATGCGATTGCTCGCGGCCGGACCAATGGCGAATTTGTGCCGGGCCGGACCGAAGATCTTCTCCCAGCCATTCTGGGCCGTTATAAGCCGGCTTCGACGGCGGTTCTCTTGGATCCCCCGCGCACGGGCTGTCCTGCCGACACCCTGGAGCTATTGCGCCAAAGCGGCCCAGTCCAGATCATTTATGTGTCCTGTCATCCGGCAACTTTGGCGCGAGACTTGAACGTTTTGTGCGCCGAGGGTGTCTTTGAACTGAGAAAAGTAGTGCCGTTGGATATGTTTCCTCAGACACAGCATGTCGAGTGTGTGGCCGACCTCCGTCGCTCGCAGCCGAGCGCCACTGGTAATGGGGTGGAGTGATGGGGTCGCGGCGTCGTGCGAATGTGCTGTGGGAAGCGCCCACTTCGGCGCACTTACATTCCTCTCCCACTCCGGCACTCTCCTTAAGTCACAGCCTCCGAGCGCTTCTCTCTTGCTATGAATTTGTCCTTCGTTTCAACTGAGACGGCGGAATCGCGAATGCAATCCGATGCCAGTTCAGAAATGAGCTTTGTACAGCGCCGCTTGCCCTGGGCTATTGGTGTGGCGGCGCTGGTTTTTTATCTTTTTACTCTGGCCAGCTGGGTGACCTACGCGGGCTTGCCCTGGCTGGCCAAGGTCGCGGGCTGGATCTGGCAGCCGTTGTATAGCGCGCCCGTGCATTTCCTGCTGACGTATCCCATCCGATGGCTGCCGGCGGACTGGCAGTTGATTGGGCTGAATCTATTTTCTGTTCTCTGCTCGGCGCTGACACTGGCTTTGCTGGCGCGAAGCGTCGCGCTCTTGCCTCATGACCGCACGCGAGATCAACGGCAGTTGGAGCGAAGCGATTATTCGCTCCTGTCGATTCCGTCGGCCTGGGTGCCACCGGTCGTGGCGGTGTTGATTTGCGGGCTGCAAATGACGTTTTGGGAAAATGCGGTCGTGGATACCGGTGAATCTCTGGATCTGCTCCTCTTCGCCTATGTGATCCGATGCTTGTTGGAATTTCGAATCGACCAACGGGAATCCTGGCTGACACGCATGGCCGTGGTTTATGGCATTGGCATGACCAATAATTTCGCGATGGTGGGTTTCCTGCCGTTGCTGGTGGCGGCAGTGGTGTGGATTAAGGGAGGCAGCTTCTTCAACGTGAAGTTCATTGTGAGAATGGCTCTGTGCGGGTTGGCTGGATTGTCGCTTTACGTGGCCTTGCCAGCAGTTCAAGCCATCTTCGGTCAAAGTGACGTCAGCTTTTGGCAAGGACTGCGCACAACGCTCGGTTTGCAAAAGAACACGTTGCTGGTCTTTCCACGCTACATTATCGCGCTGGTCGGCTTGACGTCGCTTGTGCCGGTCCTGTTCATGGGAATCAAATGGCCGGCAAGTTTCGGAGACATCAGCGCGGCAGGCACGGCGCTCACGAACCTGATGATGCATGTCATTCACGGTTTGTTTCTGGCGGCATGTCTGTCGGTTGCCTTCGACCCGCCCTTTAGTCCGCGCAAGCTGGGGATGGGCTATCCCATGCTGACCTTTTATTATTTGGGGGCGTTGGCGATCGGCTACTGCAGCGGTTATTTTCTTCTGGTCTTTGGACGCGCGGCGAAGAGCTGGCCGCGCCCTTCGATGATTCGGATACTGCTGAATCGTGTGGTGTACGGACTGGTCTGGGTGGCGGTAATCGCCTCGCCGGCAGGATTGATTTATCAGAACTGGCCGCAAGTTCGAGCCGCCAATTCGCCCTATCTGAACCAGTTCGCGGCCAAGTCCGCAACGCTCCTGAAAGAATTTGCGCCCAAAGGGGCGATCGTGATGAGTGATGATCCGTTCCGCCTCTATGCATTGGAGGCGGCGTTGAATCGGACTGGTTCCGGCAGGGATTATGTGCTGGTGGACACGGCTTCAATGCCACGGCCCGCCTACCATCGGCATCTGAGCGAGAAGCATCCGCAACACTGGCCAAAGTATCTGGCGCAGCGCACGACCAGCGCGCTGATCGATTCGACCACACTGATCGAATTGTTGGCCGGCATCGCCCAATCTCGCGACATCTATTACTTGCATCCGAGTTTCGGTTATTACTTTGAATACTTCCAGATGAGGCCCCGCAAACTGCTCTATCAACTGAAGCCTTATCCCACCAATTCCCTGGCGGGTCCGTTGCTGACAGCGGAGGAAATCAAGGAGAACGACGAGTTCTGGCAGCAAATGAAGAGCGAGTTAAGCCCTCTCCTGCGCGCGCTTAACAAAGCCACTGGCGAGAAGGCACCGGGGCGCGCAGAAAAAACGCAGCGCCCGCTGGGGCTGATGGGTGAGGCTTATTCGCGCGCATTGAATTACTTTGGGGTGGAGTTGCAAAAGGCCGCACAACTCGAGAAGGCCGGCGAATACTTCAGCCAGGCGCTCGAATTCAATCCCGAGAATCCCGCCGCGTTCGTCAACCTGGACTATAACAAAATCTTGCGTGCGGGCCAGCGCGCCAATCCGACACCCAGTGAAGGCGCGAGAAAACGGCTGCAGATTTATGGCGGCAATTGGGATTATATTTTGCGCATCAACGGTCCGGTGGATGAGCCCAACACGTGTTTCCGGCTCGCGGAGATCTTCGCCCAGGGCCAAAACTTTCGGCAATCCGCCCAGCAACTGTTGCGTGTCAATTACTTCGATCCCGAACAGCTGCCCGCTCGTTTCGCCTTGATTCCCCTTCACACGCAATGCCGGATGCCCAACAAGGCGCTTGAGTTGATTGCCGAAACGCGCGCGAATCCGCCCGGCAAGAAGCTCGACGTCGAAGAGGAAATTGCTCTTCTTCAGTACGAGGCCTGGGCGCACGCGGCTCGAAATGAATTGCCCAAGGCCGAGCAGATACTCCGCGCCGCCCAGAAACAGCATCCCGCCAACAATGACGTCTTTGCCACGCTCGCGGAGATTTACCAGAAGGCCGGGGACATGACCAATGCCCTGGCCGTTCTGAAGGAACAGATGAGCCTGCAACCTCAAAACCCGAATCCTCTAATCAATTATGCGGCCTTGCAGCTTCGGGCGGGATACTTTCAGGAAGCAATTCCGCTGCTGAACAACGCCTTGACCCTGCAGCCGAACAACCAGTTTGCGCTTTTGAATCGCGCCATTGCCCACCTGCAAATTGGCAAGCTGGATGAGGCCCAGCGTGATTACGAGACCGTCCAAAGTCTCCTGACAACCCCCGTTTATGGCGTTGCCTGGGGCCTCCACGAAGTTGCCTATCGGAAAAGGGACCGCAAGTCGGCGATCCGGCATGGCGAGGCCTTTCTGAAGCTCGCGCCGGCAGGGTCTCCTGAAAGCAACGCGGTTAAGGATCGGCTCAAGAAGCTCAAGAAGGGATCGTTCTGAGTTGGCCGCCTCTCAAGACCGTTTGCGCCAGGCAAGTCTCCACGCGTGTCGTCGGCGGTCCCATAATCCGTCACGCCGGGCACTGACCATTGGAGAACGAGGTTCGCACTACACGCCACCCCTCCGGTTCAGGCTTCACCCTTTCCGTTGCCAACCCAACTTTCCTCCGCCACAGTAGCTGCGGATGAGCAAGCGATTTTACATCACGACTGCCATTGATTATGTCAACGGCCAGCCTCACCTCGGACATGCTTACGAAAAGATTCTGGCGGATGTCATTGCGCGTGCGCAACGCAGTTTGGGCAACGAAGTCTTTTTTCTGACTGGCGTGGATGAGCATGGTCAGAAAGTCCAGCAAGCCGCCCTGAAGGAGAATAAGACGCCGCAAGACTACTGCGATGAATTAGCCGTCGTGTTCAAAAACTTTGCTGCCCGATTGAATCTCAGTATCGATGACTTCATTCGCACAACCGAACCTCGCCATAAGTTGGTGGTACAGGCCATCCTTAGCCGGCTCCACGCCGCGGGGCATTTTTACAAGGCAAAATACACGGGGTATTACTCTCCAAAGGAGGAGACCTTTCTCACGGAAAAAGATCGGTTGCCGGATGGCACTTTCGATCCCGTCTATGGGGAAGTCATTCAATTGTCGGAAGATAATTACTGGTTCCGGCTGAAGGAGCACCAATCATGGCTTATCCGCCACATCGAAGCCAATCCGGATTTCATTTACCCTGTGTCGCGGCGCAACGAAGTGCTCGGTCTGCTGAAGAACAACGCGCTGGAAGACCTCTGCATCACACGTCCCTCATCGCGTTTGAACTGGGGGATTCCGGTTCCATTCGGCTCTGAATTCGTCACCTACGTCTGGTTTGATGCCTTGGTGAACTATGTCACTGTCCCTGCAGCGCACGGCGATCCGGTTGTGTGCGAAGCGTTGAACCTGAAACTCGAAAACCGAAACGCAGCCATTTCTTTATGGCCTGCGGATGCGCACATCGTTGGCAAGGACATTTTAAAATTTCACTCTGTTTACTGGCCGATCATGCTCAAAGCGATGGGACTCCCGCTGCCCCGGCAATTGTTGGTGCACGGCTGGTGGCAAAAAGACGGCGAGAAGATGAGCAAAAGCACCGGCAACATCGTCGACCCGCTGGAGGTCATTCGCGAATGGGGTACCGACGCCTTCCGCTATTATGTCGTGCGTGAACTGGATATCGGGCCCGATGGCAACTGGACCGATCCGGGCTTCCAGGCGCGTTATCATGCCGAGTTGGCCAATGGCTTGGGCAACCTGGTCAATCGCTCCCTCTCCATGCTCAAGCGCTATCGTAATGGCCGAGTCCCGAACCCTTCGGCAGAACTGGCAGCCACCGCGGAGCAAGCGGCAATTGCCACCACAAAGAATCTGCGCGAAAACCAACTCCAATCGGCCCTGCAAAGTATCTGGACACTGGTGGATCGCGCCAACCTCTACGTCGAGCAAACGGCGCCGTTCAAACTGGCCAAAGACCCTGCCCAATCCGCGCGGCTGGATGAAGTACTTTACAACCTTGTTGAAGTCTGCCGCGTTTTGGCCGTGCTGCTCTGGCCGTTCTTGCCCGACACGTCTGCAAAGATTTACGCGCAACTGGGTCTCTCTGGCTCGCCCGACAAATTTGGCCTCGTCCATTGGGGTGGGCTTGTCGCAGGACATTCCATTGGCGAAATCAGTCCGCTTTTCCCGCGCAAAGACCAACCGGTGATGAAATAAATTCGCGGAGGCGGAGTATTCATCCATCGCGCATCTGGGATCTTTCGGCCGGGGATAGACCAGTCTTTTAGATGTCACTTCCGAAAAGCTTCTTTCCTTCGAAACAGTACCGGGCTAAACTGTTCTTGTTAGTCGTGAAATCTGCGAAGCCGTTCTTTTTCTGTTTGGTTCACAAGTCCAACGTGTCGTTCAACGAAAGGAAAATCATGAAACGCAACAAACAGATCCAGCCGGGCCAATCCACCAGCCTTCTGCCATGGCTCTTGGCCGTTTTGACGAGCTGGTCCGCTGCCGCGGAAGCCGCTTCAGTCACGCGCGGCCCCTACCTGCAAACCGGAACGCCCAATAGCATCGTCGTACGGTGGCGTACTGACACGGCGACGGACAGTCGGGTCCGTTATGGTCCTGCGCCTGGAAGTCTTACTCTCTTGAGTGGGAATGCCACGGTAACAACCGAACACGAAGTCACAGTCAATCTGCTTTCACCCGACACGTTGTATTATTATTCCGTGGGCACGTCCGCTGCACCTTTGGCCGGCGATGACACCAATCACTTTTTCATTACCTCTCCGCCAGCCGGGACTGCCGTGCCGACGCGGATCTGGGTGTTGGGAGATTCCGGCACGGCCAACGCCGATCAAAGCAACGTGCGCAACGCCTACTACAATGCTACGGCCGATCGCCATACCGATTTGTGGCTGATGCTTGGCGACAATGCTTACCAGAACGGCACCGACTCGGAGTATCAGGCCGCGGTATTCAATATCTATCAGGCGATGCTCCGGAAATCAGTGCTCTGGCCGGCCTTGGGCAATCACGATACGGCGGGCTCAACCGCCTTTGTCGATACGTACCCTTATTTCTCGATCTTCACCTTGCCCCGAAATGCCGAAGCCGGAGGCGTGGCTTCGGGCACGGAGCATTATTATTCATTCGATTTTGGTAACATCCATTTCATCTGCCTCGATTCCATGACGGCCAATCGCGCCACCAACGGCCCGATGGTGAACTGGCTGCGCAGCGATCTTTCGGCCACGCTGCGCGATTGGATTATCGCCTATTGGCACCACCCGCCCTACAGCAAGGGTTCGCATAACTCCGATACAGAAATTGAACTGGTCCAGATGCGCCAAAACTTTCTCCCGATTCTGGAAGATGGCGGCGTGGATCTGGTGCTGGCTGGCCACAGTCATTCCTACGAACGATCGTTCCTTTTGGACGGTCACTATGGCACCTCCGGCACTCTCAGCAGTTCGATGATAAAGGATGGCGGCAGCGGACGCGATCCTGGCCCCTACCAGAAATCCGCCGGCACGCCCGCCCATCAGGGTGCCGTCTATTCCGTCGCTGGGTCTTCAGGACAGATTTCAGGCGGCTTGCTCAATCATCCTGCCATGTTCGTTTCGCTCAATGTGCTTGGCTCGCTAGTCGTGGACGTGGTCACGAATCGCATGGACGTGAACTTTATAGATTCCACCGGAAATATCCGGGACTTCTTCGCCATCGTGAAGAGTTCACTCACGCCGCCCCCCGCGCCGACCGGTCTGGCCGCGAGTCCTGGTAACAATCAGGTCTCGCTGAGCTGGAACGCTTCTTCTGGTGCCACGAGCTACAGCGTGAAACGCGCCACCACCAGCGGCGGCCCTTATGCGACCATCGCCCCGGGGGTGACCAGCACGAGCTACACCGATACGACAGCGGTTAACGGCACGACCTATTACTATGTTGTGTCCGCGGTGAATGCCGCCGGTGAGAGCCCCGATTCAAGTGAAGTCAGCGCCACACCACAGGCGCCGACGGCACCGGCAGCGCCGACCAATCTTACAGCCACTGCAAGCGGCAAAAAGAAGATCCGTCTGAATTGGACGCAATCCACCAGTCCGAACGTGACGCAGAACAACATCTACCGGTCAACGACCAGTGGCGGGCCTTACAGCCTGGTTGCCACGATCGCGGCCGCAACTTCCTATAACAATTCGGGTCTGACCAGCGGCACCACTTATTATTACGTCGTGAAGGCGGTCAACAGCAGTGGATTGGAAAGTCCAGCCTCCAATCAAGCTTCAGCTACGGCGAGGTAGCAGGGGAGCCAACCTAATACTCTAACGATCGGGCGGCAGACGCTACCTGCGTTTCCCGCGGAGGAGCGCGGGGCGATCTCCCCGAAAAGTACTGAAATCGTTCCGGCTAAGCTTCTCGCTTGCCACGCATTATGGCCGCAACCATCGTGTTGACGCTTTGCAGAATCTCCTTCGCGGCAGCCGGGTCCGGCACTTTCAATCCGAAGTTTTTGTCGAGTGCCACCACCAATTGCAACGCATCCACCGAGTCGAGACCCAGGCTGCCTGGACCGAAGAGCGGCTGGTCATCGCCAATCTCCGGGGCGCTCAGTTGCAGCATCAGGTTTTCGACCATCATCGTTTTGATTCGTTGCTTTAACTCGTTTACGTCTTCCATCAAAAAATCCCTCCATCCACTTTGAGCACCGAGCCTGTAATGTAACTGGCCTCGGCACAAGCCAGAAATCGGACTGCGACCGCAACCTCCGCCGGTGTACCGAAACGGCGCATCGGAATCCTGCCCAGCACGCCTTTCCGTTCCTCTTCGCTCATCCCGGTCAAGGCTTCCGTTTGAATGTAGCCGGGGCAAATGGCGTTGACGGTAATTCCGATGCGAGCCACTTCCTTGGCCAGCGATTGCGTCAAGGCGACGACACCGGCCTTGGCTGCGGCGTAGTTGGTCTGCCCTGCCGGGGCGAGCAGCGCGCTCAATGAAGCGATGTTGATAATGCGCCCGTGCCGCTGCGCGATCATTGCGGGCAAGACGGCCTGGCACCCGTGGAACACGGAATCGAGATTGGTTTGCAGGACTTCCTTCCACGCTGCCCATGACATGTTTGGCATCAAAGCGTCTTGATGCCGCCCCGCATTGTTGACCAGCACATCCAGGCTGTTGTCCGCCGCCATGATTTGTGAGACGGCACTTCGCCAGGCGTCCGGTTGCGTGACCTCCAGGACGATACAACGACAGCGCTTGGGAAACTTGGCCACGAGTTCGTCCGCGTGCTGCCGGTTGGCCCGCACTCCCAGCCAGACGAAATTGTCTGGATTCTCATCCAGAAAAGCGCGAGCAATGGCCTGTCCCAAACCGCCATTGGCTCCGGTAATCAAGATGATGCGCGCGCTCATGAAGTCGGGCGCAATTTAACGATTCAGCGGCTCAATTCAACGCTTTATAGCGTTTTCAGAATTCTGTGGCTGATGCGGAAGGGTTAGGGCAGCGCAGCCGCACGGCCAGACGGCGACGTAGCGGCGTCTCAAACGGGCGTGTTGCCCAAATCATCTAAGGGGGAGGGCGAGCGTCCTCGTGAGCTATGGTGGAGAAAAAATCACGGGCAAAAAAGGCTCGTCAGGAGCCTCGCCCTCCCCGAACATCGCAGCCGCCATTTGAGGAACAGGCTCAAACAGGAAGGCACCAAAACGGGAAACTGTCATTTATGACACCAGGACATCGTGCTTTGACTGCTGATTCTTTGACACAGGACCTTCTATAAACACGCATCCTGCCGCTCAATCGACGGTGGCATCACCGCTGCCAAATCGGGATTCGCCGATTGGATGGCACAAATCGTCCAGGGAAAGGGGCAGCGCAACGTGAACGCGTTCAGAATGTGGGAGCGTTGACCCGAATGTTAATCACTCGCTGCTTCTAAACCCCTACTTGGTCAAGCCATATGGCCCTCTTCCTGTCTCTGTGGCGAATTTGGTTGTAACGCCGACATTCCTGTCGGCAAGTTAGGAGCCTTTCCAGGCTCCTTTGCGAGGCTGGAAAGCCGCGCGACTGGCCGGCTGGAAAGCCGGCGTTACTCGAAGAGAATGTACAACGTAAAGATTCGACGCCGGATTCCAACTGGACACATGAATATCAGCTTGGTTAGTGCCGATTACGTCTGATAAAGATCCCGTCACTCTCCTTCGTCGCAAGTATGGCAGAGGCGGGACTCGCGTGCTGTTTGCGCCGGTATTCCGAAGGACGCCAGCCAAAGCATCGCGTGAAGGCGTTGGAGAAGACGAAGGGATTGGAGTAGCCCACCGCTTGCGCCACGGCTTCGATCTTGAAGTTCGTCGTTTCCAGCAACTCCGCCGCGCGTCTCATGCGCATGTAGGTGACATGATGCATCGGGCTCCGACCCAACTGCCGCCGGCACAGCCGTCCCAAGTGCCCATGACTGTAGCCGGCCTCGTGCGCAAGACGCGCCAGGTTCCATTCAGCGTCCAACTCCGCGCCTACCCTTTCCCAGAGCCGGGTCAGTTGTTCCTCGTCGTCACAAGGAGCGAGAAAGCGCATCACGTAACTCTGAATCAAATCGGCCCAGTGCTGAATATCCGTTGGGACAGCGTCGCGGCTGGACTCGTAGATCAACCCTTCGATGGCACAGCGAAGTGGCAGCGGATCGAACCGCCCCATCGTGGGCGAACGCGCTCCCGCTACGCGCCGGAATTCGGGGGGCGGAACGTAACATACCCAGCAAAATTCCCAGGCCTTTCGTGTTCCGTAGGAGAGATCCATCGTGCAGGACGGGAGCAGACAGGCCGTTTCAGCAGAACAAATATAAGATCGCCCATCCACGTGCACATGCCCCTGTCCGTTGAGACCGGCCAGAAAGCAGGTGCTGTTCTGCTCGCTGAGCAGGAAATGAGCTGAGGCGCACGTTTTGGCCACGCCCACGTGCGAAATGTGGTGTTGCTCCAGCGCCGGGCACACCGGGAAGTCTTTCAGCCATTGGCCCAGGCCTTTGGCCTTCGCGCGCACACCGCAAAGCTGGCTGTGCTGGCCAGGAACTACCGACCGGCGTCGGTTCCCGTCCCATGAGTTCATAGGTGGAAGTTGTCGCCACCGCAGTGACGCGAATTGCTGGGCGTTCATGTTTGCAAACCAATGAGCGCTTTGGCTGATGGCTTCCTCCGAGCGCAGACACCAAGCCCTCGAACGGCCATCTTGCGCTAGATTATGGCTCCCTCTGGCGGCGGCGTCTTGGCCTGAAATGACGGGGATGCTGTGAATTCCGGCATACAAGCAGCTAAAAACCTCCAGCTTGAACGTGGGACTCTTTGTTTTGAAGCACCGGCTTATTTGTGCTGGAGGCGATATTGGGTGGGGGTAACACCGATGGCCGACCGAAACGCGCGCGTGAAGGCGCTGTGATCGTAGAAACCGCACGCATGGGCAATCTCCGCAACGGGGCGATCCGTCTCCTGCAACAGCCCCGAAGCTGCCGCCAGCCGCGTTTGGGTGATGAGCTGGCCCGGAGTGAGACCGAAGATGCGTTTGGTGAGCCGCTCGAAGCGCGTCAGAGCCAGACCGGCGCGTTGTGCGAGGGCAGCGGGGGAGATGGCATCCATGTAATGACTCTCCAGATGCTCCAGGGTGCTCGCCAGTGTCACGGGAATCGTCTCCTTGTCGCCGGGCGCGCGCAGATCGCGCGAGATGCCGACCAGACCGATGATTTGACCCGCCTCGTTGCGCAAGGGAAGCTTGGTCGTCAAACACCAGCCGGGGCGGCGGCGCGCATACCAGTGCAATTCGAGGAGGTCCACGATCGCCCGGCCCGTGCGCAGCACGCGCTCATCCTGTGCCGCGTAGCGTTCGGCCAGTTCAGACGGGAAAATGTCGCGCACGTGACGGCCCACCAGTTGGCGCTTTTCACGCAAGCCGCATCGATGCACGAGGGACTGGTTCACCACCTGATAACGTCCCGTGCGATCCTTGAGGAAGAACGCCGTTTCCGGCACATGATCGAAAAGTTGCTCCAGCATGGTGAAGGCGACCAAGGGACTGGACGATGCGCCCGCGGGGATCTTCGAATTTGCCATGATGGCGGCGTTCACAACTCGCCCGTCACATTAAGCCAATGTTGAGACGATTGCCAAGCTAATGCCGTCAAGCGCACGGTTAAGAAACGAGCCGCATGCGGAGGCTCCGCTTGTCACCATCGTCCTTCAAATTAAGCTCGAAGTTTCCTCCTCTTTCGTTTAACCCACCATCATGAAACTCACCCGTCGTCGTTTCCTTGCGGCCAGCGCCGGCGCATTTTCAATTGTGCCTGCTCGCGCTGCCTTTGCCCAGGACACCCAGCCGTCCGACGAAGCCCTGGAGAAGGTGGCCGCAAAGCCGATCCTCCATCTCAAAGACCTGAAAAGTCCCGTCATCATCGAATCCATCCACCTGCTCCGCAAGGGGCGCGATCATTTCGTTCATGTCCGTTCCCGGGATGGTGCGGAAGGCATCTCCGTGGACAACGGTCGCGCGGATGTGATTCATCCCATTCTCAACCAATCGGTCATTCCCTATTTTATTGGCAAGGACGCCAGGGATTTGGAAGAGCATCTCTTCGGCGTTTATCGCCATCGGGACAACTATAAGCTGCAGGGATTGGCTTTCTGGTGTCCGGTGGCATGGGTCGAGTTCGCCCTGCTCGATATGCTCGGACGCATCGCTGGAAAATCCATGGGCGAACTGCTTGGCGGCGTCATTCGCGAGCGTGTGCCCTTTTACATCGCCAGCGGTCGTCGCGACACGACGCCGCAGGAGGAAGTGGATTACTTGAAGCGTTTGATCGACGAAACCGGAGCCAAAGCAGTTAAATATCGCGTGGGAGGCCGCATGAATCGCAATCAGGATGCGCTGCCGGGACGGACCGAGAAGCTCATTCCCCTCTCGCGCGCGGCCCTCGGGGACAAGATGGCCATCCACGCGGACTCGAATAGCTCTTACGATCCCCCTCAGGCCATCAAAGTGGGCCGCATGTTGGAGGACATCAACGCGGTCTTCTTTGAAGAACCGTGCCCGTTCGACGAATTGGAACCAACCAAACGAGTCGCCGACGCGCTGCGAATTCCAGTCGCGGGAGGCGAACAGGAATACAGCCATTGGCGTTTTCAATGGGCCATCCGCCATGGCGGCCTCGATATCGTCCAGCCCGACCTCCATTATTACGGCGGCATGATTCGGTCGATTCGCGTCGCGCGCATGGCCGAATTGCGCGACATGGCGACCACGGCGCACATCTCGGGCGGATTCGGCTTCGTCTATATGCTCCACTTCGCCTCCTGCACGCCAAAGATCGGTCCCTGGCAGGAATATAAGGAAGGCGTGAAACCATACGGCGACTGGTTCCATCCTCCGCTGCGCATCGTAGATGGTGCCATTACCGTGCCCAAAGGACCGGGCGTGGGCATCGCGGAACCGAAAGAAATCCTCAAGGGCGCGCAGAGAGTGGCGTGACCAATCCGGGCCTCAACAGATGAGCAAAGCCATCGAGCAAATCACGGAGGCCATAGGGATGGATGATGCCGAGCACGTCCGCGAGTTGCTCGAACGCCATCCCGAATGGAAAGCGCAGATCGACAAACCCGTTGCCGCTTTCGATTCGCCGGTGATTACCTGCGCGCGCAGCAAATCAATGCTCGATGTGTTGTTGGCTGCGGGCGCGGACATCAACGCACGGAGTCGCTGGTGGGCAGGCGGCTTCGGACTTCTGGACTGCGCCGATCCGGAATTGGCGGCCTACGCGATCGAGCGTGGAGCAGTTGTGGACGTGCATGCCGCGGCGCGGTTGGGCCTGATGGATAAGCTTCGCGAACTCATCTCCGCCAATCCCGAACGCGTGCATGCGCGCGGTGGCGATGGCCAGACTCCGCTCCATTTTGCCAGCACGGTCGAAGTTGCCGCCTACTTGCTGGATCACGGCGCTGACATTGACGCTCGCGATGTGGATCACGAATCCACACCGGCGCAATACATGGTGCGCGAGCGCCAGCCTGTGTTGCGTTACTTGATTGAGCGCGGTTGCAAGACGGACCTCCTCATGGGGGCTGCGCTCGGCGATCTGGACCTCGTCGGCAAGCATCTCGACGCGGACCCCGCTTGCATTCGTGTGCGCGTCAGCAACGAATACTTCCCCATGATCAACAACCGGAGCGGCGGAACGATTTACCAGTGGATGCTCGGCTGGCATGTGTCTGCGCACGACGTGGCCAGGCAGTTCGGACATGAAGAAGTCTTTCGGGTGCTGATGGAACGCAGTCCCGCGGATATGAAGCTGGTCGTCGCCTGCTGGCTCGGCGACGAAACAACCGTCAACACCCTGCTTGTCCAACACCCCAACCTTGCCGCGACGCTGCCCGTTGCCGAGCACCGTCAGGCCGCGCACGCCGCGCGCAACAACAATCTCGACGCCCTGCGTCTGATGTTGGCAGCCGGCCTGCCCGTGGACGCGCGCGGACAACACGGCGCCACGCCGCTGCATTGGGCAGCATTCCATGGCCATGCAGAAATGGCGCGCCTGATTCTGCGCTATGATCCACCTTTGGAGCAAAGCGACGAGGATTTCCACGGAACACCGCTTGGATGGGCCATCCACGGCTCTGCGAACGGCTGGTATCGGAAAACGGGGAATTACGCAGCCACCGCCGAAGCGTTGCTGGAAGCCGGCGCAAAGCCTCCCGAAAAGCTGGGCGGCGCCGATCCAGTGAGGGAGGTGCTTCGACGATACGGTGTGCGGGACTGATTACTTGCGGCCAGTGGAGATTGGGTCGCGGCCAGTCCACCAAATGTCCGACATGACCAGCCGTTTCTGTTTGGTAATCTGGTATCAGCGCAATCAAATCTGCGGAGCCAGTTTGTCGTCGAAACCGTATCCGCGTCGATTTACGGACCGGGCGGGCCGCTTCTGAACATCAACGCGGCTCTGTTTGTTCGCCAGAGCAGCGTGATGAAGCGGCCTGCGCCGGTCCACTCGCAATGCCATGCAATTCAGAAGCGGGAGCGCGACCGTCCCGGTCGCCACCATCGGCGTCCCGCCGATGGGTTTGAAGTGTTGGAGACCTCACCGAATTTGTGCGCCGGTTCGATGTGTCAGAGTTTTCGGCGGGACGCCGAAAACTGCGGACGAGACGTCCGCGCTCCTTTACTGCATAGTTGCGCTTAGCTAAGGCAACTGCAAGACGCGATAAAAGCGTTGCTCTCGCGAAGTAAAATCCCGATCGGTGAAGGATTCTGAGTCACCCGCTGCGGTGACCTCATGGAGCAACATCCAGGAGTCGCCTGTGCCCCAGCTCGCGCGCGCTTGGAGTTGATACATCCGGTCGGGCAGCGTCTCCCAGGTGATTTGAGCATCAAATGTCGAAAGCAGAATCGAGCTGATGCGGGGCGTAAATGGAAATGTCTCGGCCTTGAAACGCGTGAAGACAAAGGCGTCCGCCGCGTCGGCGACGGAGTTCGGTCGCATGGCAAACCCGTCGAACCGAAAGGTGGGATTGCTGGGATCCGTCGCCGTTTGGGTGATGCTCCAGCCGTTGGTATCCGAAAAGGTGGTAGTGATTTCCACGGAGTTTGGGTTCCGTTTGATGGAGAACTCCAAGGTATAGCTCATGCCGTTGCTGAAGCCTGGCGCTCCCGCAGGACCTCCTCCGATACCCAGCCGCGTGAATACGCCGCTGGCTCCCATCAGATTGATGTTGGTCGTGTCCGTGCGTTTCATGATCTCCAAGGGGCTATTGGTCAGGATCTGCGCGAAGTTCATGTTCAGGATGTAGCCAGTGACGTTTGCGCCCGGGGCTCCCGCGCCAGCGCCGGTCGAAAAGCCGTCCCCGCTGACGCGAGCCGCTCCCGGTTCACTGAAATTGAACAACCCGATGCGCAAGCCGCGGGTGCTGGCGGATAATGTGGTCACATTGCTGGGCGTGAAAACCAGAGTGATCTTGAGCACATCCTTCAAGCCCAATTCGACCGGACTGCCTGCGGGCGTGTAATGAGTAATCCACAGGCGCGAGCTGGTGTTGGTTTCGAACATGCGGACATTCCCCGTGAGAGAACCGGCGCCGGCAGACAAGGTCGGAATGCCAGGAATGCCCGTGTTGTTGGCATACCAGGCCGACTCCTCGGGCAGGTTTGTGTCTGTGCGATCGCCGTCGTCCCAATCATCGTCGAGAAGAAGGGCCCCTGAACTGGGCGAGGCGAGAGCGACGCTCAGCCCCAGGAGCAGGGCCAGGCAAACAGATCTCAAGGTCAGTTGCCTGAGATATCTGGAAAGAGATCGCGACGATGTGAGCCGTTCGGCTGGCGAACCTAAATGAGCTTGGGCGTTTTTCATACTTTCAACTGGCAGCTTTCACCACAGCCGCCTTTAAGTATCCCTCACAAGAAAGGGCGGGCCAGGTGGATTGGCGAGCAGTGTAGCACCCTTCCGCAGTCTGTCAGTCTTAATTTTGAGCCGCATTGTTATGACGGACTGGGGAGAGAAGTGACAAATGGGAGAGATCTGTTACGATAAGGCTCATTACTCCGCCTGTGTTTTCAACCGTTGCACATTGGTGTCGTTCAGCTCGCGCCGACCTTCTTGCGCTGGCCATCCTGGCTTCGCTGGCCGTCATTTCGCGCGCGGCGCCGAACTTTGAGTTGATTGGATTTGCGACGCTAACCGGGCTGGGACAAAACGGAACCACGGGCGGGGCAGGCGGCGGCCATGTCCAGGTTTCGACGCTCAATGATTTGGTCACGTACCTGCAGACGAACACCGCGCTTCGCGTCGAAATCATGAACGATATCGATCTATCTTCTCTGGCCAATGCCAGCGGCGGTTTCCCAGCAAACTATCCGACCGGCGAGATCCTGGTGAATTCCAACAAGACGATTTACTCCAAGTCCGGGGCGGCCATCCGGCGGGGCACACTCCGAATTGGCAAAGGCCCGAACGGCAAGCACAACATTATCATCCGCAACTTGAGGTTCCGCGACCTGTGGGTGCTGGATCCCAGCGGCGCCTACGACCAGTACGGCTGGGACTACATCGGCATCGAGGCTGGCAGCCATCATATCTGGGTGGACCATTGCGATTTCGAACAGGTCTACGATGGCATGGTGGACATCAAGGGTGGCGCCGACTTCGTCACGGTTTCATGGAACGTCTTTCGGATACAGAAGAAAGGCAATCTCGTCGGTGCGAGCGACAGCGCGGATGATACGGACCGCGGTCATCTCAACGTCACCTTCCATCACAACTGGTATGACCGCGTGGATGAACGAATGCCGCGCATGCGTTTTGGGAACGCGCACGTGTTCAACCTTTACTGCAACAACCTGGGCGGGCGCGGTATTCAATCCACCACCGAGGCGGCGACGCTCGTCGAGAATGTTTACTTCCTTCATCCGCGATCGGGAAGCCGCCCGACGGTCGAGGAGAACGGCGGGCCGACCGGGATTGTCAAGGTTGTCAACAGCATCATTGTGAACCTTCCCGGTGTGAACGTGCAGTTCCGCCAGTACGGCGAATCCAATTTCATGTTCAACGTGCCGTTTGCGAGCCCCACGCCACCGTACCCTTACGCGCTCGATCCAGTGGCCGAGGTGCCGAACATCGTGACGAATTATGCCGGCGTCGGGAAGATAGACTTCGAACTGTGGCAGATGGAGCATTTCACGCCAACACAGCTTGCCAATCCAGCCGTCAGCGGGGGCAATGCCGATCCGGACGGCGACGGTTTAGGCAACTACCAGGAATTCTTCGCCGGCACAAACCCAACCAATTCCCTGTCCGCCCTGCGAATCACGGGCGCAGCACGCCAAGGCGCTGATATGGTGATCACCTGGACGAGTGCAGGCGTACGGACCAATGTAGTGCAAGCCTCCATCGATCTTTCGCTCTCGACCTTTATTGATATCAGCGGGCCGATTATCATCTCCCAATCCGGCGACGTTGTGACAAACTATCTCCACAGCGGTGGCGCGACCGGTTCGTTGGCGCGCTTCTATCGTGTGCGCCTGGCCCGGTAATTTTCGCCTGCGTCGAGAGAGCTTACATGGTGGCGGGAGGGCGGCATCTTGCCGCCTGGAACGCGAAGCCACCTTTGGCGGCGCGTGACTTTTCAGTGACCGGAGTTCTGAGCGATTCCGGCGGCGGCAGTTCGCTAAAAAACCCTCATGAGAGCCACCAGTTCATTCTCGACATCCTTTTTTGTGGGCTCGTCGAGCGTGTCGGCGATTTCGTGGCGCAGCAATTCCTTGTAGCGTTTCTTTATGCGATAAAAGGCCGTATCCAAAGCATTGGATGTCATGTCCAGCCGTTGGGCCGCTTCGGCGCGCGAACAGATCGGTTCGTTGCCGGGAAGCAAGGAGTGAAGATGGTCAAACAGCGCCTCCATGCGTGAGGCCTCGTACTCGGCTTTGAGCCGGACCATGGCGAGCTCCATGACCTTGCGCGCCCAGACGCGCTGGAAGATTTTTTCCGGGTCGAGTTGATCCGCCCGCTCAAGCTGGTAGCGGTTTTCGCCTTGCTCGGCATCCACCTCGATCAGCCGCCCGTTACGCTCCGGCGCAGGCTTGCGGCGCCAGTCGTCCACCAAAAAGTTCTTGATGGACCGTTGCAGGAAGTAGCGGAACCTGCCCTTTTCCGGCTTGGCATGTCGCAGCCGGTTGTCCTTCATTAGATGCATGAAAAACCTCTGAGTCAGATCCTCAGCGTCGTGCGGGCTTTTGCCGGTGCGACGGATAAAAGCATAGATGGGCTCCCAATAAGCACGGCACAAGGATTCCAGGGATTCCTGAGCCTGCGGCGAAGCAGTGTTTGCAGCTCCCTTGACCATGAACCACATGGTATCCGGAAAATTTGCGTCGTTGCGGTGTCGGAAACGTGCGTCTTCTAATGATTCGGCCATAAAGAATTTGTAACCAGAGTAGCTCATTAATCCCCAAAGCGGCGAAAGCCGCAAGCTAAAATCCATAACCATTTCCCCAAGGGGCCACGGGGCCTCTCAGTTCTAAAAGCGGAGGACACGAAACAGACGAAAAGGAACACATGCAGGGACCTCTCTTTCAGCGTCTGCGGATTATTTCGTGTGGTTCGTGTATTTCGTGGTTATTGCATTTCCGGGTGAGCGTTTTCTGATTTTCCCACGGACGGATTCACACTAGGCTGATGGGAATGAATGATCCTCTTGCCGCAGCCTTGAAATCGCTGCCACACGGGCCGGAGTTTCGTTTCCTGGATCGCCTGGTCAGTTTGGAGCCCGGCATAACGGGCGTGGGCGAATACACCGCGCGGGGAGATGAATCGTTTCTGCGTGGGCACTTTCCTGGTCAACCGCTCTTGCCCGGCGTGCTCCTCCTGGAAGCGGCCGCGCAATTGGCGGGCACGGTGGCACAGAGCGATCCGCAAATCCCGCCAATGGCCGGCCTCAAACTGACAGCCTTGCGCCACGTGAAGATTCTCGGCACGGCACGGCCCGGTGAGGTGATTCGATTGGAGGCGCGCGTCACAGCCCGGCTCGGAAAGTTGGTGCAAGCTCAGGCTTCCGCTACGGTCGGCGGCCAAACGGTGTTGCAAGCCGAACTGACCTTGAGTGGAGAGTTATAGCGATTGCCAAAAATAATTTCCGACTAAACCAAGAGCCACGGCTGCTGCGCCTCACAGAGGCGCGCTCCGGGAGCGCGGGTCTGCGACCCGCAGCATGTCCAATAGGTTGCCAATCGGAAATGAATTCTGGCAACCGCTCTAACGTAGGGACTATGGTTGACTTTTCCGGGTGCTCTGTTTTGTTGGCTGCCGCATGAACGGTTTAATCGTTGGGGTTTGCCCGGTGCTTCGTCCAGAACCGGCTTCCTCGAAGTTCAAATTTCTTTGGCTGGTTGTAGCCATTTTAGCCATTTTGATGACCGGTTGCGGCCGGCCGGGAACGCAAGTCGAGCGAGGCATTCGCGATCAAATTCTGCTCTTCGGCAACAAGGCCGAGCCACAGGACCTCGATCCGCACGTGATCGAAGGCGTCGGCGAACACAACATTATGATGGCGCTGTTCGAAAGCCTCGTCGGGGAAGACCCGAAGACGCTCATGCCCGTGCCGGGGGTGGCGGAGCGCTGGGAAATTTCGCCGGATGGCAAAGTGTACATTTTCCACCTGCGGAATGCGAAGTGGTCCAATGGCGATTCAGTCACGGCAGAAGACTTCGTCAAATCCTACCGTCGCATTCTGACCCCCACGCTCGGTTCGCGCTACGCTTACATGCTTCATCCGATCAAAAACGCCAGGCCATTCAACGAGGGCAAACTCACCGACCCCTCACAGGTTGGCGTGCGCGCCATCGACCCACACACGCTCGAAATCACCCTCGAATGTCCGACCTCCTATCTGCTCAACATGATGGCCAATCATTATTCCTGGTGGCCGGTCCACCTGCCGACCGTGCAGAAACACGGGGATCCTTACCGGCCAGGCAACCGATGGACGCGCCCGGAGAATCACGTGGGCAACGGCCCGTTCCGCCTTGCGGAGTGGGTGCCCAACAGCGTCATCCGCGTGCGGAAAAACACCAACTACTGGGACGCCGCCACCGTGCGCCTCAATGGCATCGATTTTCTGCCCATTGAAAGTGTGGATAGCGAAGAGCGGAGTTTTCGCGCCGGGCAAATGCACACCACCTACGAACTGCCCAACGCCAAGGTCGATACCTACAAACGCGACAATCCCGGCGTCTTGCGGATCGATGACTATCTGGGCAATTATTTTTACCGCCTCAACGTCACGCACCCAGCCCTGAAAGATAAACGGGTGCGACATGCCCTCAGCATGGCGGTGGATCGCAAAGCCATCGTTGAAATCGTGACGCGTGGCGGACAGAAGCCCGCTTTCGCGTTCACGCCGCCTGACACCAAAGGGTACACGTCGCGGGCGCAACTGACGTTTGATATCGAGGGCGCCAAAAAGCTGCTGGCCGAGGCCGGTCATCCGGGCGGCAAGGGTCTGCCACCCATTGAAATCCATTACAACACTTCGGAAAACCATCGCGTCATGGCGGAAGCCGTTCAGCAGATGTGGAAGAAGAACCTGGGCATCGAAGCGACGCTGCGCAATGAGGAGTGGAAGGTGTATATGGATTCGCAAGGTCATACCAATTATATGGCCAGCCGCTCGGGCTGGATCGGCGATTACCCGGACCCGAATACGTTCCTGGGCACGTTCCTTTCTTACAGCGGCAACAATCGCACCGGCTGGAACAACCCGGAGTACGACCGGTTGATCAACCAGGCCGACTGCACGGCCGACGAAAAGCAGCGTTACGAGTTGCTGCAGAAGGCCGAGGCCATCCTTCTCGATGATCTGCCGCTCATCCCCATCTACTATTACACGCGGGTCTATCTGCTTCATCCCTCCGTGAAGAATTGGCATCCGACGCTTCTGGATCATCATCCTTACAAGTACGTTTATCTGGAAGCCTTGCCCAAGTAAGGACCGCGCACGTTCATCTCTCATGCTACGCTTCATTGCCGCCCGCCTCCTGCAGACAATCCCGGTGCTGTTGATGGTGGCGACCCTGACTTTCTTCATGGTGCGGAGCGTGCCGGGTGGACCGTTTGATTCCGAAAAAAGCGTTCCGGAGCAGGTGAAGCGTCAGATCGAAGCCTATTATGGTCTCGATAAACCGCTCGTTCGCCAGTACCTCGATTACATGGGCCACCTGGTGCGCGGTGACCTGGGCCCTTCCTACAAATATGCGAACCGCACCGTGAACGAAATGATCGCGCTCACTTTTCCCGTGTCGCTGCAACTGGGCGCCCTGGCACTGGGCATCGCACTGCTGGTGGGCATGACCGCCGGGGTCGTCGCGGCCCTGCGGCCCAACTCGCCCATCGACTATCTGGCTTCGGGCCTTTCCATGACCGGCATTTGTCTGCCGACATTCGTGATGGGACCGCTGCTGATCCTGGTCTTTGCGCTCACGTTGAAGTGGTTCAATGCCTCGGGTTGGTTCGAGCCGAGGGACCGCATCCTGCCGGCGCTCACGCTGGGTGTCGTCTATGCCGCCTACGTGGCTCGGTTGACTCGTGGCGGCATGTTGGAGATCCTTTCGCAGGACTTCATCCGCACGGCGCGCGCCAAGGGCGCCAACGCGACCCGCGTTTTGTTTCGGCACGCGCTGCGCGGCGGGCTGCTGCCGGTGGTTTCGTTTCTTGGGCCGGCTGCGGCGGGGATCGTCACGGGATCATTCGTGATCGAAATGATCTTTCAAATCCCGGGGCTCGGACGCCACTTCGTCACTTCCGCCTTTAACCGGGACTTCACCATGATTACCGGCATCGTGGTTTTTTACGCGGCGCTGATCGTGTTCTTCAATCTGGCGGTGGACATCGTTCAGATCTGGCTGAACCCGAAGCTCAAGTTCCACTGAGCCATGAGCGAGGCTGCGCCCATACCCATCACCAGCGACCTGCTGGCCGAAGCCGAACAAGGCGCCTCGTTGTGGAAGGATGCCTGGCTGCGGTTGCGGAGGAATCGTTTGGCCGTCTTTGGAGGCATCGTCATAATCATCATGACCTTGTTTTGTCTGATTGGCCCCTGGGCGTCGCCTTACAGCTACGAACAACAGGATCTGGGGCTTTACGCCAGCGCGCCAGGCGCCAGGCATTGGTTCGGCACGGACAAGCTGGGACGCGATCAATTGACGCGCATCATGTACGGCGGACGGATCTCGCTCAGTGTGGGCATCTGCGCCACGCTCGTCTCGCTGACCATCGGCGTCCTTTACGGCGCGATCGGCGGTTATGTCGGCGGCAAATTGGATATCGCCATGATGCGCATCGTCGATATCCTTTACGCGCTGCCGTTCACGATCTTCGTCATTCTTCTGATGGTCTTCACACGTGAGCTGGCTTCGCAATTCAACCTTGGGGCAGAGTGGACCCTGTATGTCATGTTCGGCGCCATCGGCGCGGTCGAATGGCTCACCATGGCGCGGATTGTGAGGGGGCAGGTGCAATCGCTTCGCAAGCAGGAATTCATCGAAGCGGCGCACGCGCTGGGTTTGCGCAAGCGCCGCATCATCCTGCGTCACATGATTCCCAATGTGCTCGGGCCCGTGGCCGTCTACACGACGCTCACCATCCCGGCGGTGATGCTGCTCGAAGCCTTCCTGAGCTTTCTCGGTCTGGGGGTTCAGCCGCCGTTGAGCTCCTGGGGCACGCTGATCAAGGATGGCGCGGAACTCATGGAAGAGTTTCCCTGGCTGTTGATGTTTCCGGCGGCCTTCTTTTCCTTGACCCTGTTCTCGCTGAACTTTCTGGGCGATGGACTGCGCGATGCCCTGGATGTACGGGCTTCAAAGGACTGACGTGCCCGCCCATTTGAAATCTGAGATCTGAAATCGCGGATGCCTCTGCTCCAAGTCAACGATCTGCGGACCTATTTTCATACGCGCAATGGAGTGGTGCGCGCGGTGGATGGCGTTTCATTCAACATCCAGAAAGGCGAAACCCTCGGTATCGTCGGCGAGTCCGGTTCGGGCAAGTCCGTCACCTGTTATTCACTCATGGGATTGATCCCCAAACCGCCCGGACGGATTGAGAGCGGGCAGGCGCTCTTTGACGATGTGGATCTGCTTCATTGCCGCGACAGTCAACTTCTCAAAATCCGTGGTAAACGCATCTCGATGGTTTTTCAGGATCCAATGACTTCGCTCAATCCTTACATGCGAATTCAAGATCAGTTGGCGGAGCCGCTGTTAATCCACGAACAACTGGAACGAAAGGAAGCGGTCCATCGCGCCATCCGAGCGCTGGAGGAGGTAGGCGTGCCTGATGCTGCGCGCCGCATCCGGAGCTATCCGCATGAATTTTCCGGGGGCATGCGCCAGCGCGTCATGATTGCGATGGCATTGATCACCAAACCGGAATTGCTCATCGCCGACGAACCGACCACCGCTCTGGACGTGACCGTGCAAGCCCAGATTCTGGAGTTGATCAAAAAAATGCAGCACGAACTCGGCACCGCGGTCATCTTGATCAGCCACGACCTCGGGGTGGTGGCGGGCTTCTGCCAGCGCGTGCTGGTGATGTATGCCGGGCGGATTGTCGAGTGCGCGCCGACCGAGCGGCTCTATTATCACCCCAAACATCCTTACAATCGGGCCCTGCAGAAGTCCATTCCCGCCCTCCAACCCAAGGGAGCGGACCTTTACACGATTCCCGGCCTGCCGCCCGATTTGTCGAAGCCCATCACGGGCTGCGCCTTTGTGCCACGCTGCGAGTTTGCCCGCGAGATTTGTAAATCGCCGGTGGAATTGACCGACGTTGAACCCGGTCACGCGACGGCCTGCCTGCGGATCCAGAAAGGTGAATTAGAACTGGAAAGATGATCGCCCATGGCTGAGGCCTTTCTGGAACTAAAGAACTTGAAGACTCACTTTCCGGTGGAACGAGGAATCATTTTCCGCCGCCGCATCGGCACCATCAAAGCCGTGGACGGCGTATCGCTGTCGCTGCAACAGGGAGAGATTCTCGGATTGGTGGGTGAATCGGGCTGCGGCAAATCCACTCTGGGGCGAACCATTCTGCAATTGATTCCAGCGACCGAGGGCACGGTCATCCTGGCCGGGAAAAATCTGAATCACCTCCACGGCGCCGCGCTGCGCCAGGCACGGGCGGACTTCCAGATGATCTTCCAGGACCCCTATGCGTCGCTCAACCCGCGCATGACGGTTTACGACGCGCTGGCCGAAGCCATCCGCTCGCACCGAGAGACCCCTGCCTCCGAGTTGCCGATGCGGGTCAGCGAACTGATGAAAAAGGTTGGACTCTCCCCGCGCTACCTCAAAAAGTATCCGCACGAATTTTCCGGCGGCCAACGTCAGCGCATCGCCACGGCCCGGGCCTTGGCGGTGGAGCCGAAACTCATTATCGCGGACGAACCGGTTTCCGCCCTGGATGTTTCCATTCAGGCGCAGATCATTAATCTGCTGGCGGGACTCTCCCGCGAGATGGGCCTGACGTTGATTTTCATCTCCCATGACCTGTCGGTAGTCAAACACATCTCCGACCGAATCGCGGTGATGTACCTGGGAAGAATCGTGGAGCTGGGAGCGGCGACACAGGTGTTTGAACGACCTTTGCATCCTTACACCAAGGCCTTGGTGAGCGCCGTGCCCATTCCCGATCCGGAGCGCGAGAAGAAACGGCAGCGCATTATTCCGCCAGGCGATCCGCCCTCGCCCATGAATCCGCCAGGCGGCTGTTCGTTCCACCCGCGCTGTCCGTATGCCATTGCCGACTGCGCGCGAATCGTGCCTGTGCTGGAGGATTTCGGCGATGGCCAGACGGCTGCCTGCATTCGCATGCGCGAGATCAACTGAGATTAAGCGCACGATCAAATTCTGATTTCGAAAATCCCGTAAAAACATCTCGCAAGTTGGGCGTAATGCCTTCGGGAATTCACCGTCCCTTGCACCGGGAGGGACATAGCGAAAATAGCCCGGCGTTTCAACGCCGGGTAGTGCGGTTCAAAAACCACCGAGTCCCGGAGGGACGAAAGAAGATCAGGTTTAAGAGTTGGATTTTCTGCCGTCCCTCCGGAGGGACTTGTCTGTATTGTCGGCTCAACCCGGCGTTGAAACGCCGGGCTATTTTCACTCTGTCCCTCCGGGACAAATGCCTGCCTGCAGAATGCACTTTGACATTGTTTCACCCTGAAGGGCTGCTTTACGTTTTTGCCATGAAAATTTTCGTCACTGGAGGCGCGGGATACATCGGTTCGGTTTGCGTGGAGGAATTAATCAACGCCGGGCACGATGTGACCGTTTGCGACAATCTTTCCGAGGGGCATCGTTCTGCGGTCGATAATCGGGCAGCCTTCATCCTCGCGCGGTTGAGCGATGAAGAAAGCATCACCAAGGCGCTCAAAGACACCCGGGCGGAGGCGGTCATTCACTTCGCGGCTAACGCGCTGGTGCCAGAGTCGATGGCCGATCCCGGAAAGTATTTCCGGAATAACGTGGCCAATGGCGTCCACTTGCTCAATGCCACGGTGGCCGCCGGCATCCGGAAGTTTGTGTTCAGCTCCACCTGCGCAACCTACGGACCGCCGGACCGTGTGCCTATGACGGAGGATCTGCCTCAGCGTCCCGTAAACCCCTACGGTGAATCCAAATTGATCTTCGAGAAGATGCTCCACTGGTATCACCAGATTCACGGCCTGGAGTTTGTGGCGTTTCGTTATTTCAACGCGGCCGGCGCCAGCGCCCAGTTCGGCGAGGACCATCGTCCGGAAACGCATTTGATTCCGAACGTGCTGAAGGTTCCTCTCGGGCAGTTGCCACATTGCGACGTTTACGGCACGGATTACCCGACGCCCGACGGCACGTGCATTCGCGACTACATTCACATCGTCGATCTGGCCTCCGCACACATCCTGGCCCTGACACCCGGCAGGCAGGGATTCTACAATTTGGGAAATGGCGATGGCTATTCCGTGCGGCAGGTGATTCAAACCTGCGAGAAAATAACGGGCCAGAAGATTCCCAGTGTTGAAAAGCCGCGGCGTCCCGGCGATCCACCGCGCCTGGTGGCTTCAGCGGAAAAGGCGCAGCGCGAGTTGGGTTGGAAGCCGAAATTTCCGAAGCTCGAAGATATCGTCCGCACCGCCTGGGAGTGGCACAGGACGCATCCGCAGGGGTATAAGGATTAGTCTGCATGCTCTTCGGGACGTCGCCGTCCCTTGTCCCCGGAGGGACATAGCGAAAATAGCCCGGCGTTTCAACGCCGGGTGGTGCGGTTCAAAAACCACCCAGTCCCGGAGGGACGAAAGAAGTTCAGGTTTAAGAGATGGATTCTGCCGTCCCTCCGGGACGGGTCTGTATTCTCGGCTCGACCCGGCGTTGAAACGCCGGGCTATTTTCGCTATGTCCTTCCGGGACAAACCACCTGCCTTTATACTCCGTCTGGTTTATCGCCTGGCGGACCTGAACAGGTTCTCGAGAAAGTCCACGTGCATCCTGCCATCGTTGCCGTTCCACGCGCCTGGTCCCCACGGTTTCGAACAGATATCAATGTCGCCATCGTTATCCACGTCGCCGACCTGCAGTTCGTGTCCGCCGAGTTTCGAATCCAGAACGATCCGCTCGGCGAACCTGTTTCCACCCAGGTTTTCCCAAATGACCCAGCGCGGATTTTCCCGCCCGGTCGGCAGCAATTCCTCCTGTTCGTTGGCCACGATATCGGGCCGGCCATCGCCATTGAAATCGGCGACCGCCAGCGCGTGGAGCGAGCCGTAAACAAAACTGCGCGGCAGTTCTGTCCTGGACCAGCTTCCACCTTTGCCGTCGCTGTTTTTCAACACCACAACCTTGGAATCCGTAATGTCGGCGTCGGCGATGACGACTTCGTTCTTTCCGTCATCGTCGAGATCAGCGACTGCGGTCCGAACGCAAATCCCAAACGGACCTTTGCGTCCCCTGGGGATGTTCTGATGCGGCAACCATTGGCGGCCTTTGCCATCTTTGTTCTCGAACCAGGTGTCGGCGCGAAGGATGTCCAGGTCCCCATCATTATCGAGATCGGCGACGCCCCTGGGCGTGATGGCGCCATGGACCGGCGGACCGACGACCTGCCGCAGCCATGGCTGTTTTGGATCGGACGGAATGCCATACCAGCAAAGTGTATTGAGCCTGGTGCGCTCGTCGCCCATCAGGAGGAGATCGGAGTGGCCATCGGCATCGACGTCTGCGGCCAGAATGTCGTGAGCGCCGGCAGCGTTCTGGTCGAAGATGAAACGTTGGAACGGTTCGTCACGCGGCTTGCCGCTGTTGCGATACCACACGCCGCTGCAAACGAGGTCCGTCCAGCCATCGCGGTCCACGTCGAGCGCGGCCAGGCCGACGTCGGACAAATAATTCGTCCCAACGAGGCGCCGGACCCAGTCGTTGGCCGCTCGGAATTCGAACCAATAAAGCTGGGCGGGCTTGAACCCACGTCCACCCAGCACGAAATCAAGGTCGCCGTCCCGATCCAAATCGACCAGCGCGGTCAGGCCGTAATCTCCGACGCCACGGTCGCTGACGGGCAATTCCCGATCGATGAAATGATGTTGAAACTTGAACTCGGCAGGAGCGCCGGGATGAGACGAGAAAACAAGCGCTCCCGTGGCGACGAGAAACCGTGCCAGCCGGAGTTGCATGGGCGCGATTATTGCGCCCGGTTGCCAAATAGGCCACTGAATTAAATCGACGCGAGGCAATCGGAGATTAGACAACTGCAGGAGATAATGCGCTGAGCTGAGGCTGGGCGGATAGGGGAGTTTCTCTATTCGCTGCCCTGGCCAACTCGGCATCACGGGTCATGAGCTGAAACATGTGCGGGATGGCGGAGACCGAAGCGGGAATTTCAGGCTGGTTGGTCATGAGCGTGGCGTAGCTGTGCTTTTCGGCAGGGTGATATCCGTGCATGCCTCGCAAGGGGCGTTCCCCCATGTGGCTGGGAACGATCAACACGCCTTCCCGAACGAGGAAGATCAATTCACCAAAATAGCGATCCGGGAAGAGCGTATGCAATTGCGCCAGCTCGGCATCCGGCAGAATGCGTCCTTGCGGCACGCGCTCCAGCTGGCGCGTAATGAGTTCGCGCGCGCTCTCATGGAAAAACCAGAAGCGGGCCATGGTGGAATCGTAAACGGCGGCGTAGTCCTTTTCCATTCGCACCGGCAACGCCTGGAGGTGCGAGCGCAAATCCAGCAACTCGTCGCAGTTGGCCATCCCGTGGTCGCTGAAAATGTAGAGGCGCACCTCGGCATAATGTTCCCGAGCCGTGGCCAGCAGCTCTTCGATCCATTGCTCGTAGAGCTGCAGCCGCGAATGGATTTCGGGCGATTGATTTCCCACGCGATGGAGAAGCCCGTCCAGCTCCGGCCAATAAAGGAACGCGAAGTCAATCGTCTCGCTGCGGATGCGCGCGCTCAGATCGCTCAGGTTTTCCGTCTCGCTTCTGGCGGGATTGCTGACGTGGTAAGGGATCTTCCGCGTCTCCAGAAAATCAAAAATGTTCGGGCCCCGGTTCATGCCGCCCGGCTGCAACGGACTTTTCTTCTCGGAGAAATCAAACAGCGAGATGTAGCGGAAGGGGATGTTGTAGAGATCGAAATAGCCGCGGAACTTCAACTGCACCTTGACGAACCTGCTCAACCATCGGCGGAAGATGCGCCTGCCCGTGAGACGAGTGGGCAGGCAGCGCAACGGCTTTAACGATTTGAAGGGAGAGTTTTTTGGATCGTAAACGAAATAGCACCAGTTGCGGTGTTCGTCCGGCCAGGCGCCCGATAAAATCGAAGGCACACATGCCGAGCTGTAACCAAAGACCGAGGTGAGCCGTTTGCGGTTCGGCGCGAAGCGGCGGGCGAAGGGATGATCTTTTATGATTTCCCACCCGCACGCATCGATGAAAACGAACAAGGGCAGTATGGCTTTCATTGCCATGGCACTTGAAACGCAGAGTCCTTAGAGTTACGCAACCAACAAGTGAAATGCTTTCGCGCGATGACCTTCCCGGCCTGCCGGTTCGCGAGGCATCCACGCCCCGAGATGCGAACGGCAGCATGCGCTCGGAACCGGCAGACAGGATAGCTGCCCCATCGACATGATTGTCCGGATGTCCGCATCAGCGTTTGATGATCTCAAAAATTCGATGTAACCGCGTCAGTTCAAGAATCTGCTGGATGGCCGGCGTCGGATTTATGAGACGGACCGTGATCAGTCCATTTTGACTGCAGGCCGCTCGATAGGCCGCTATGAGCGCTCCGAGACCGCGACTATCCATGAACTCCGTTTCGGAAAGGTCGAACTCGAGGATCTTGAGCTTATCCGGCAAGGCCGAACGCACCTTTTTCGGAAGGGAATGCGCAACGGCCGCCCCCAGCTCCTTGATTTCGCTCACGGTCACAATTTCGTCATGCTGCTGAATTTTCATTTCAACCACCTTCCTTCAAGACAGGAGGCCCGAACGGCAGCTCAAAGGTGTCATCATCGTCCGGGCCAAGGAGAAACACCGGTGTGCACAACAATTGCGCCAGAATCGTCAGGTCGAGCCACCAACTGGCTTGGGCCGTGTAAAAGCTGGAATGGACCTGCGCTTCGCAATCATTTTCCTCCCGGCACCGTTCTGCATCCGCCAGCGAAACCAATCCGACCGGCGCTTCGAGCCAGAGCTGCTCGAAGTCGTTGGACAAGCACTCCGCTTCGTCAGGGGTGAGAGGGCGATTGCCCACCCACGCAAATTCTCCGCAAGCCACATTCCAGAGTTGCGGCCAGCGCCGCAGCAAACGGCAGGCGTGAGGCATCTCGTAGTAAGCGAGCGGAATACGCGGTGTGGTCGAAAGAGAGCAGCGGGGACGAACCGCCAGACGCTTTCGAAAGGGCTGCAGCCCGTGCCGCGTCGCGTTCCAGGCGGAAAACAACCCGAACGGCGCCGTCAAACCCAGCATCACCAGGGCGGCAGCGCGTCCGAGCAGGTTCGGAGCTGGTGCGCGCGCGCCACGCCGCCGGCCCAAAGTACAAAGCCAGAATAAATCGAGCACTCGCACGGACGACTCATTCTGCCAATTGATCAAATTGTTGCCCCAGGCCAGTGAGTTCTTCAGTTCCAGCCGCTCGCCAACAAACGTCTCCGGCCCGACAAAGCTGCGGGAGATCTCCGCGCCCGCTTCCACCCAGGCCTTGTCCTCCAGAATGGCCATCGGACCCACGACGGCATTCGGCCCAATCCGAACGTTTTCCCCAATCCAACAGGGCGCGTGGAACTGGACCGTAGGCGAAAAGTGGGCGTGCATTCCCGCCCAGACACCGGGTTGAATCTCGCGAAGCCCAATGCGATCGTGCGGCGAACCTCGCCATAGCAGCATGGCCAGCGCGGCAAACCAGTCGGCGTAACTATTGAATAACAAACGGTCCGGCAACTCCGGCAAATGATCCATCAGAATGACCGCCTCCGGCTTGATGGGGTGCTTGAGGAACTTCTCATATTTCGCGCGGGCTTCTGCGGGTGTGAGTTCACGCATTTCTGGTATCACCTCCACCCGCAGACCCCAACGCGCTCCATCTCCAACCAGGGCACGCACTTGCTCCGGGCGATCTGTAGCCAGCACCAACACCTCCTTGGCGCCCGTCTTCGCGAGATACTCCAGCCAATATTCCGTCACGCTGCAGCCCAGAAGCGGGAGGGTCGCCAGCGGCGCAATCTCCTCCAGGGTGGCAACCGCTTCGCGGTCGGCAGGGCAAATGAGCACGGCGTTCATCTCAGCATGCTCCTTTGCTCATCAACACGGCCGGGAAGGTGCGGAGGATTATCTTCAGGTCCGTCCAGAAGCTCTGGCTTTCGATGTAACGCACATCGAGCAGCACCTGGCCGGAGAAATCAATGTTGGCGCGCCCGCTGATTTGCCAGATGCACGTGATGCCCGGGGTGACTTCGAGACGACGGCGATCCTCCAGCGTGTACCGTTCCACTTCGCGCGGCAGGGGCGGACGCGGGCCGACGATGGACATGTCGCCTTTGAGCACGTTGAACAACTGCGGCAGTTCATCGAGCGAAAATTTTCGCAGCCACTTGCCCACTTTGGTAATGCGCGGGTCGTCCTTGACCTTGAAGGTGATGCCCTGGCCGTGCTGATTCTGAGCGAGCACGTCCTTGAGCCGTTGCTCGGCATCGAGGCACATGGAACGAAACTTGTACATCTTGAATTCGCGCCCGAAGCGGCCCACGCGTGTTTGCACAAAAATGGCCCGGCCACCATCCATTCGCACCAGCAGCAGGATCAGCAGCAGGAACGGGCTGAGCGCGGCAATGGCGACCGAACTGGTGACGATATCGAAGAGGCGTTTGGACACCTGCGCGCCAAAAACCAGGGCATGCCACAACAGGCGCTCCCACTGCACGTGGAGGCGGAGCCACCATCGGCCCCAGGGCGTTTGCAGTGCGAGGTAAGAGCGAACGGACGGGTCGTTGTGGGTCATATCATTCATGGATAATGGCGGGTTTGAGCAAGGTTCGCGTTTCATTCACAAAAGCGTCGCGCATCCAGGCCGGATAGACCGCAGTGGAGGTCAACAGGCGCCATAACTGATCGGAGAGACCGCAAATTTCCGCGTCCCGCAGTGGTTGCCTGAGAATCACGTTGGCCCATTGCGCTTGTGGCGCGACAAACTTTTCGTGCATCGGCGATACGGTTTCCTGGAACTGGCGACGAACGGAGGAGCCGCTGCGCCCGCGGTCGGCCGTGTCGCGGTCCAGCCGCCGCTGCAATCGCAGCGATGCCGGGCAATCAATGAAAATGCTGAAGTGGAAAAGCCGCCGGATGGCCGGATAAAGCAGCAGCCAGAGCCCTTCCACAAATATGAGCGCTTTAGGATACCAGGTCTTCTCGCCGGCCAGGCGGGTATGAGTTTTGAAATCGTAACGCGGCAGACCGGACGGACGCGCCGCCCGGCAGTCCTGCAAGACCTGCTCCACGCGCGCCCAGTCGATGCCGCGAGGATGATCGTAATTAATCTGTTCGCGCCGGGACGGCGGCAGGTGCGAGCGGTCGAGATAAAAATCGTCCAGCGACAGCCGCGCGGCCTTGTCTCCAAAGATTTTTTGCAGCCGGTCGGTGAGCCAGCTTTTTCCGGAGCCACTGCCACCGGCAATGGCTACCAACCGGGGTGTGATGATGGGGTTCATGCATTTGCTTTTTTCTGAGCTTCGTCCACGACCTGGGCAAACATGCGCTCCAGGCCCGAGATATAAGTTGAGAACTGAAATTTTTGGTCCACGAGGCGCCGGCCACGTTCGCCCATAAGGCGCGCAAGATTTTTATCGAGCAGCAATTCCTGCACGCGACATGCGAACGCGGCGCAATCCATCCATGGAACGAGGTAACCATTGTAGGCGCCGATCAGCCATTCCTTGATGCCACCGGCATCGAACGCCACCACTGGCACGCCGTAGCGCATCGCTTCCAGTCCGACCGCCCCGAACGGTTCCGGCCAGACCGAACTGAGCACCGCCACGCTCGCTTCCTGGTAATAAGCGCCCAGTTGCGGCTGGGGAATGTATCCTTCAAACCGGACGCGATCCGTTAGTCCCAGGCGGTGACTTAGCTGCTCGCAGTAAGGGCGATGATTGCCTTCGCCCAAAATGAGGCACTCAAAGGGAATCCGGATGCGGGCCAGCGCCCGGAGCAAAACGTCAACACCCTTGCCGCGGATGATCTGTCCGGCATAAATGATCCGGTTGCGGTCGCTGAAGGAACTGCGGACGGAAACCTCCAGCGCGCAAGGCACCGGCGGATGAACTTCGATTTTGCCGGCATCAAATCCATTCCGCAGCAGTTCCTCTTGCATGTAATGTGTGGCCACGACCGCTCGTTGGAATTGTTGATTGAGCCGGATTTCCTCCTTCTTGGCGGCATAACTGACCCACGCGAATGGAAGTCCGTTGTCGCGACTTCTGCGCAGGGTGGCGCCGCAAGGGAAAAGGCAACAAGCGCCTGCGGCGCGCTCGCAAATCTTTCGGCTAAGAGGGTTATACTTGTAGCGCCGCATGCAGTAGAGGTCGTGATCGTGCACCATGCGGACCACCGGAATGCCTGAGGCCAAAAGCCCTTCCAACACTTCCCGGTCGGCCATCTTATGCACGTAAAGCAAATCGGGCTGGAAATCCCACAACGCGGACTGAATCGCGGTCCAGTTGTCTTTTGGCTGAAGCGCAAAGGAGTGTGCAAACGTTCCGCGCCACTCGTCTTCGGCGTGGCCGGTTCCCGCCCCGTGGAGAATCCCCACCTCGTGTTCGCGCAACTTCAACTCGCGGGCGGTCAGAGACACATTGGCTTCGGCGCCGCCGAAATCTCCGAACCGTTCATGGACAAAAAGTATTTTCATGGCCGCCCGCTCCGTCCGACAATGGTCGGTGCGTTGAGTTTCTGAATCCGTGCTGTCATTCCCATGCCGAGTTTAACTTAGAACACATGTACGCTTGCTTCCCGCGCCTGGGTAAGTGGGTTAAGTCCTCTATCGCACGGGTGAAAGACCGTAGGATGAGCGGATTGCGAAGGCCAAGATCCTCACCGAAAAGTCTCGTTATGAACAAGCTCAAGCCGTTCCTGCAACGGGCTGGGCGAAGCGGTGAGCACGAGCGACAGGCGAGGGATTGACTGCACACTCAGTTGAAAAAAGAGGAGCGCGACCGTCCCGGTCGCTCCCGTCGGCGTCCCGCCGGCGGGTTTGAAGCGTCGGAGACCTCACCAAATTGTGCGCGGATTCGACGTGTGAGAGTTTTCGGCGGGACGCCGAAAACTGCGGGCGAGACGCCCGCGCTCCTTTACTGCATGGATGCGGCTTAGCGAGACGCTTTGGCCTGCGGCACGGCTCTCATGAAGATATTCGTCGCCGCAAAAATGCGGCGGCCATCAGGCAGAAGCGCTTCCGCTTCCACCCAGAAGGGACCCGAGTTGGCCGGCGTAAAGGTGAATGCAGCGCCAAAGGCCGGCTCGTGTTCCTGTGCCTCCCAAAGAATTCGCGCTCGTTGCAAGTCAATGCCCGGAACGCGCAAGCTTGCCACGTAGTCCGCATTTTGGATTTTGGATTTTGGATTTTGGATTTCAATCTCTGCCACGACCGGCTTTGCTGCCTGGTCCTTTAGAGGCGTTTTCGCCATCAGCCAGGCCCACGTGCCGAGGTTGCGGGCCTGATTGAGCACCACAAATTCCGTGCTGACGTTGAAGCTGTCACCCCAGCGATCGTAAAAGGGATAGGGCGATCCTTCGGCGCCATCCCAGGGAAACGAGAGCGCGCCCAGCTCCTTTTTGTAATGGTCCAGCCAGGCGAATCCGGCCTGGATGTTCCCAATCGGAATGCCCGCAGGCGGAAGCACACGGCGATCGTTCACGGCGTACTGATGGACGATTTCCCGCTGCCGTTTCCACCCCAGGCCGGTCACATAAGTGACGTTGACCGGGTTGCAGCCGCCTTCGTAATTCAGATTGCTCAGCAGCGCCTCCAGAAATTTCGGACGCGGATCTTTCATGGCGGGATAGTCCAGTTGCGAAGCAACGGCGAGGTCAAAGGCTGCATCGCCCGAAAAATACCAGCCGGCGCTGCGCGTGCGTTTCGTTTCGGATGGGAAGCTGGTGCCGTAGGCGCTCTCCTCTGCGCGTCGCAATTGATCGGCTCCAGCGGCCTCAATTTCCGACTCGCATCGGGAAAGAAACGCGACATCCAGTTGGTCGGGCTTGAGCTTGCCGGCCTTGGCCGCAAAGGCGTAGCTGCGGATGGCGCAGCCGTAGCCTTCATACAGGCGCCACCAGCTCCACTTGCGCGTGCCCGCATCGGCGGGATCGAACCATTCGCGGAGCTTTTTGTGATAAGCCGCCTCGCCCGTGGCCACAAACATTTCGCAGGCCGCCCAGGCCAGTTCGTCGTCGTGCATGAACTCATCCCCGTAATGGCTCAGTTTTTGATAGGCGCCGTCCTTTCCATGCTTGGCGATGGCCGCTTCGAGAAAGGCCCAGCCCTTTTTGGCTTGCGCCAGATAGCCGCTGGCCGCTTTGGGAAATTGCTTTTTGAAGCGCGGTGAGGAGGCGCATTGCGCCAGCGCGGCCACGGAAGCGGCCGTGGCGCTGGTGTTCTTGGGCCAGACGATCTGCGAATCGCCTTTGTCGGGTGTCACGTTGTTTTCATAACGGCGATTGCGCGGATAAACCAAAAAGTAAAAACCGCCATCGGTGTCCTGCATCCTGGCCAGAAAATCCGCCTCCCACTTCGCCTCCTGCAGCACGTCGCTCTTGCCATCGCCACTTTCGGGCAGGCCGAGATTGTCCAGCTCGCCCACGCCGGGAAACGCATCGACGGCAACCATGAGATGATGGAGCAGCCCGGCGCTGTTGATGGTGTATTTGCTGTAATCGCCGGCATCGTGATGGCCGCCCGACACATCCAGTTCACCCTGCTTCACGAAGGGATAAAGGCTGCGGGTCACGTCCTTGAGTTGCGGCGCGGTGTGGCGGGGGTTGTTTGTATAGTCGGCTGTGGACTGCGCCAGGAAAAAGTGGGCGTTGGTGAATTGCAAGGTCGGCACTTCCGCCGGAGCCAGGTGACAGGCTCCGTGTGTGTGACGCGTGAAGGGCAGTTCGTTAGCGGCGCCACAACGCTGATGATACAGGCCCAACGCATACGTCCTTGCGAAAGCGGCGGCCACGCCCTCTTCAATCCAAAATGGAAAGGACACGCCCAGCCCAAGCACGTGGAATCGATATTCGCCCGGTGTCTTGAAATTGCTGAAGTCCGCTTCGAAAACCTGTTGATACGTCGAAAACGTGAAGCCTTTGTCTGGACGCTTCGCAAGGCGGCCCTGGAAAACTTCCCTGCTTGAGTTCGCCTCGAGGATCTTAAAGGCAGCCGCCTCGTCGGACTTCGGCCCGCCCGGACTCATTTCACCCAGACTGCCCAGATAATAGCCCACCATCGCTTTTTTCGGGAACGCTGGAAGGTATCCGACCTGATTGACATGAAGCGCTGGACTCCATCGGAACGGGTCCACCTTGGTGGTGAATTGCACATTGGACGACCAGAGTTTGCCCCCCGGATTTTTCACTTCCACGCTTTGCGCGTCGGCAATGGGGCGGGCCAGTCGCAGATAAAGATAATTGGCAATGCGCAAATCACGCTTCTTTAGCGGCGCGTAGAGCACGCGGCGTTTGAAGCCCACCGATTGCACGGAAAGTCTCTGGCCGTCAGCGAGCACCTCGAACTCCTTCGGCTGGGGCGCACGCGCCTTGCCATCTTCAGTCACAAAATCCCACGACGCCACCTTGGATGGGTCCGGTGCTTTGGTGGTGATTAACGTCAGTTCGAGAATGGAGGGCGTCAGCAGGCGCAGTTGATAGGAACCCGGCGCCGGCAAGGCCAGCGGGGAATCATCGCTCATCCGCAGCTCCGCCGTTGCCGGCTGAGACAAGAGTGAAGCGGCCAAAAGTATTGCCGCACGGACATGATTTAATTTGCGTTGCACAAGCGATGCCGCCATTCGATGGCAGCATGGACCATAGTATGGGTTGGCGCCGCGATTGCGTGGTGGGCAAATACCCCATATGGAAACGCGTTCGAACATAAGAGTATACTCGCAGTTCCGGTGTGAGAGACGTTTGATCGCAGCGTTCTCCAGGCGCGGAAAGGCTCGGCAAGAGCGAAAACGTGGTTTCATTATGGGCGAGTTCGCCCGACAGGCTTATGGCGCGCAAAGTAAGTGAACCTTTCAGTGGCACGAAGAAGATTACTGTGCTCCTGGCCGACGACCATACGGTCGTGCGACAAGGATTGCGCATTCTGCTGGAGGCCGAAGACGACATGGAAGTGGTGGGTGAGGCGGAAACAGGGCGTCAAGCCGTGCAAATGAGCAAGAAGCTGCGCCCGGACGTGATCGTGCTGGACGTGGCCATGCCCGTGCTCAACGGCCTCGAAGCGACCCGGCAAATCCGGCATGAGGCGCCTCAGACCAAGGTGCTGATCCTGTCGTCTTACAGCGATGACGAATACGTGCGGCAATTGATTGAGGAGGGCGCGATCGGCTATCTGGCCAAACAGACGGCCGCCAACGATCTGTTGAAGGCAATCCGCGAGGCGGTCAAAGGCAACGCCTTCTTCAGCCCTTCCATTTCCAAACGGTTGCTCGATCAATGCCGGGAGGCTTTTGTTCACGGAGGACCGATCAAGAAACAAGCCGGCCGATTGACCTCGCGGGAAGCGGAAGTGCTCCAGCTCATCGCTCAAGGCCAGGCAAACAAACAAATTGCCGCGGAGCTGTCCATCAGCATCAAGACGGTGGAAAAACATCGCCAGCAGGTCATGAACAAGCTCAACATCCACGATGTGGCTGGCCTGACGCGGCATGCCATTGCCAAGGGAATTATTGAAAGCAACGTGAGAAGGGAGCCGCTGTAAAGCGGAGCTGGAAACCCTCGGCAGGATTCGTACTCTTAATCCGGAACGATTCAGTTGATTTGGGGAGCGCGGGCGTCTCGCGCGTCTCGCCCGCAGTTTTCGGCGTCCCGCTGAAAAACTCCCACACGTCGAACCTGCGCACAACTCGGTGAGGTCTCCGACGCTTCAAACCCGCCGGCGGGACGCCGACGGGAGCGACCGGGACGGGCGCGCTCCCCTTTTTCAACCGAATCGTTCCGGTTAATTCTTAATCTTACTGAAGAGTCAGCTCCGCCGGTCTGGTTTGCCCCCAGTCGGTTTTACGCACAAGACCCCATGGCAGCGCCGCGAGCCGTTTTTATCTTGAATTGGGTACTTCGAGGTATCCAACGAAAGAACAACATCATCGTAAAAAGATGAGCTAAAACAAAAGGCATTTATGACTCTGGGAACCATTCTAATTATCCTGGCCATTCTTGTCCTGCTGGGCGCCATGCCAACCTGGGGCTATAGCAGCGGATGGGGTTATGGGCCGTCGGGCATCGTCGGGGTGATTCTGGTCATACTGATCATCCTCGTGTTGCTGGGTAGGATTTGAGGCCCGCCAGGAATTCGACTCCGGCAGCCGTTCTGATCAAGAGGGAGGAAAGGTGTCGCCGTCCTGTCTGCGAAGCGATTCCGACGAGGGACGGCGCCGCCATGAAGAGGCGAGAGTGCGGTGGATGATGGGGGCTGGCTGGTCCGGATATTTCACCGACCCACAGAATCCTCAGGGTGCGCCTTTCATCAATGCCCTGCTTTTACAGTGATTAGCGCGCGCCGACAGTCAAAACCGTCGTAAATGGCGGTACTGTCACGATCCATACCCCTTCTCTTTGCAGTGGATTTTTTGGTGGAACTGGCTAGGTTTCTGCCATGCCAGAGAAAAACCTGAACGAAATCCCGCGCGACGTGCGTGAACTGTTCCAGAAGGGCAGTGTGGCGTTGCAGCGGCAGAATTTTGACTACGCCATCGCCATTTTCACCCAGATACTCCAGCGGGAACCGGCATTTCTTGAGAACCGGCAGGCCTTGCGCGCCGCGCAATTCAAGAAGGCTGGCGGCAGCACGGGCTTTTTCAAAAAAGTCCTGGGCGGGGCCACTTCCTCTCCGCTCGTGGCCAAAGCGCAAGTCATTCTTCGCAAGAATCCGCTCGAGGCCATGCAAATTGCTGAACAGATCCTTTCCGGCGATCCAGGCAGTTCGGCAGGACATAAGATCCTGGCTGAAGCCGCCCTGGAAGCCGACCTGCCCCGCACCGCTTGTTTCTCCTACGAAATTCTGCTGAAGAACTCGCCCAACGACTACGACCTCTCCATGCAATACGGGAAGGCGCTCGCTCAGGCCGGGCAAATCGCCAAGGCGGAAACGGTTTATGTCGATCTCATGCGGGCGCATCCTCTCAAGGGCGAAATCGCCGAAGCGCTCAAGAATCTTTCCGCCCGCAAGACGCTGAAGGAGGGCGGCTATGATGCGCTGGCGGATGGTTCGGGCTCCTACCGCGATATTTTGAAGAACAAAGCGGAGGCGATTTCTCTGGAGCAGGAAAAGCGCGAAGTCCGGGCCGATGACGTGACCGAGAGGCTCATTCTGGAGTACGAACGGCGATTGCCCACTGAACCCAAGAATCTAAAGCTGCTGCGTGACCTGGCGGACCTTCATGCGCAGAGGAGGAATTTTGATCGCGCGCTGGAGTACGGAGAGAAGCTTAAATCCAGTGATGCGGGCAATGATCCCTCGCTGGATCGCCTGATCGCTGACATCATCATCAAGAAGTTTACCCACACTCTGGAGCAACTCGATCCCAATGCCTCGGATTATGCCGAGCAATCCGAGCGCATCAAGGCCGAGCGCCTGGCGTATCAACTGGACGAATGCCAGAAACGAGCGGAGCGCTATCCGACCGATCTGCAAATTCGCTTTGAGATGGGGGAATTATATTTTCAAACCGGCAAGATTTCCGAAGCCATCCAGGAATTTCAAAAGGCGCAAAACAACCCGGCCCGCCGCCTTCAGGCCATGGGTTATCTCGGCCAATGCTTCGCCCGGCGCAACATGAACGATCTGGCTGCACGGACGCTGCAGAACGCGATCAAAGAGAAGCCGGTCTTCGATGACGAGAAGAAGGAGCTCATTTATCAGCTTGGCTCGGTGCTGGAAAAGATGGGCAAAGCCGAGGAAGCCATCGAGCAACTCAAACAGATTTACGAAGTGGACATCAGCTACAAGGACGTGGCAGCGAAGGTGGAAAGCTATTACGGGGGGAAGTGAATTGCAGAGACGCGCCCGGCGTTTACCCTTGGGCGCTAGAGCATTTTAAATAAAACTGTAGCCAAGCCAAGCGTTTGTTCGGCAGGGCGGCGCTGCGGCGCCGCCTGGCCGCGCAGCAGCGCGGCCCTACCCTTCCGCATCGGCCACAGAATTTCTGGAAGCGCTATAGTGTCTTCATTTCTCACGCTGCAATAAATACATCGCCAGTGCTTCCAGCGCTCGCGCTTGGCCACGAAAGATTTTGAGCGCGGCAAAAGCCTGGTCCGTCAATTGCCTCGCCAGGAGGCGCGATTTTTCCAGGCCGACAATCGAAGGATAGGTCGCCTTTTGCGCCGCGGTGTCCTTGCCCGCCGTTTTGCCAAGTTGCTCGCTGGTCTGGGTGATGTCGAGAATGTCGTCGATGATTTGGAACGCCAATCCGACGTTATAGCCGAAATCCGTCAGGGCCTTCAGTTGCGCCGGAGAGCAATTGGCGCTCATACCGCCGAGCCGCACCGAACAACAGAGCAGCGCCGAGGTCTTCCGCTCATGAATGTATTTCAGTTCGGCTTCGGCCAGCTTCCGTCCCTCCGCTTCCAAATCCGCGACCTGTCCGGCGATGAGCTGCAGGGAGCCGGCGGCTCGGGTGATTTCCAGAATAATTTCCTGATGAGAGTAACGCGGTGAAGCCCGGCACCGAGCGGCGATTTCAAAGGCCTGCGTCAACAGCGCATCACCCGCCAGCACAGCGATGCCCTCGCCAAATACTTTGTGGTTGGTGGGCTTGCCGCGGCGGAAATCGTCGTTGTCCATCGCGGGTAAATCGTCGTGGATGAGCGAGTAGGTGTGGATGCATTCCACGGCGCAGGCCAGAGGCATCGCATCCTTCTCAGCACCGCCACAGGCCGCAGCAGCGGCCAGACAAAGTGCCGGCCGCATGCGCTTGCCGCCGGCAAACAACGAATGACGCATCGCTTTGTGAATGGTGGCCGGCTTGGTCGATTCCTTGGGCAGAAAACGATCCAATGCCTGGTTCACGCCTTCGGTGCGCGTTTGCAAATAGGCCTGGAGATCAAACGAATGCAGGCGTCGCGCCCCGGTGCGAGTAGCTGTCTGAGACATCGGGTGTTTTTTAGGGAAAGTGGTTCGGCGAGGCAAGCGTGGATTGGATGGGAACTGACAGCTCACTGACATCTCAGACCATCTGGCTGGCGGCCACCAAAGAGCCGACCGGCACCGCATCTTCACCCAGCCGGGCCAGGAGAATCTCCGGACCACCCTCGAAAACCTCCATCAGCAATGGTCTTAGCTCCCTGGCCACAGCGGCGCGCAACGGTTCCCCAATCAGGGACAAGCCGCCCCCGAGGACAATGACTTCCGGATGAAACAGGTGCGCCACATGCGACAGCGCGAAGGCGAGATCCCCAGCGGTTTCATCAAGGATGCGCCCAGCGGCGGCGTCCTTTTCCTGCAGCGCCCTGCCGAGATGTTTCGCTTCGCCACCGCTGGTCTCTCCAACCAACTGAGACAACAAACTGGACGAACCGCTGGCCGTAAGCTGGCGGATTTTTTTATCCACCGCCCACCCCGAACAGCGCGCCTCCACAATCGTCCCGGTGCGGTCCAGACGCAGGTGGCCAATTTCCGATTCGCCGGGTTTGGCGCCATGATAGATTCGGCCATCGGCGACCAGACCGCCGCCAACACCGCTGCCCAGCGTGGCATAAAAGACCGGATTGAAACCAACCCCGGCCCCTCGGGCCGATTCGCCCAGCGCGCCCATGTTGGCATCGTTATCGACGCGCACGGGCCTGCCTGTCAGTGATTGGAGCCAGGCGCCCAGTTCAAAACCGGACCACCCTTCGATTTGATGCGAACGAAAAATGCGTCCGGTCCTCCAGTCCACCGGTCCGCCGAAGCCGACTCCGACGGCCGTGGGTTGCCAGACTTTGATCAATTCGGGAAGCACCTGCTGCATTTGTTCGCGGATGCCTGCGCCTCCTTTGGCTGGGTCCACATCCAGGCGCCGGCGTTCGCGAACCTCCAGAGACTTGTCCCCGGCAACCAACTGCAATTTGGTGCCGCCTATCTCGATGCCAAGGTAATTCATGAGCAAAGGCAGAATGGAGAATGCCAGAGACACTCGCTGGTCGCGAACCAGCTTTGTCCATTCGGCATTCGTGCGTCCACTTTCCTAGGACCCCGGTTCATTGCCTGGCCTCCACTTGATATTGCAGCCCATGCTCGGCTTCTGGTCCGCAGGAGCGGGTTGGCCGGCCAGCGCTGCGTCCAGGGCCGCGCGGAGTTCGTTGCCGGTCGTCGGGACATCGTTGCCGGGGCTGCTCGCATCCAGGCGCCCGCGATAGACGAGTTTTTGGTCACGGTCAAAAACATAGAATTCCGGCGTGCACGCGGCGCGGTAAGCCCCGGCCACGGCCTGGCTCTCGTCAAAAAGATAGGGGAAGGTATAACCCACCAGCTTCTTTTCTTCCGCCATCATGGCCGGACTGTCGGCAGGATACTTCTCGCAATCGTTGGCATTGATGGCCACCACCGCCAGGCCCTTTTGTTGATATTCCTTTGCCAATTGGGCAATGGTGTAGCGGACGTGCTGCACATAAGGGCAATGGTTGCACAGGAACATCACCAGCAACGCAGGCGCGCCCTTGAAATCCGATAAAGACACTGCCCTGCTGTCAGTGTCTGGAAGCGAAAAATCCGGGGCTTTCGTTCCTAAGGGAAGCATTTTGGAATAGGTCAGTGCCATGCAGCAAAACGTGGAATGCCGGCTGTCGAATGTCGAGTGGCGAATTGGCGAGCGGTAAATGGTTAAATCGTTAAATCGTTAGATCGTTAAATCGTTGAAGTGTTGAAGCGTTGAATAAGAAAGTGGAGTTGTCCTCCGCTTCAACGGTTCAACGGCTTGGCCCTTGCCTAGCCTTAAGGCCTTTCGGGAATTCGCCGTCCTTGTCCCGGAGGGACATCGTGACAATAGCCCGGCGTTTCAACGCCGGGAGGTGCGGTTCAAAAACCACCCAGTCCCGGAGGGACGAAAGAAGATCCGGTTTAAGAGTTGGATTCTCTGCCGTCCCTCCGGGACTTGTCTGTCTTCTCGGCTCGACCCGGCGTTGAAACGCCGGGCTATTGTCGGATGTCCTCCGGGACAAACCCCTGCCTGAATTCCCGAAAGGCATTAGGTTTCGTCCGCATTTCTCACCACCCGTTCAAAACACCGACCATAGTGAGATAGGCGGCTCAGCGCTTCCTCTTCCACCAAAACATCCGCTCCAGTCCGGTCCGGTTGGGATATGAGCGCGGCACCCAGTCCTGCAGCAGATCGAGATAAGGCGAAAATCTTCGCAGCACCTCTTCAGGTGTGGTGCCGAAGGGCGGCCCGTCCTCGTCGGGGATCAAATAATGCACGGCGAGGAATTGGCCGTCAGGTTCTAACCAGCGCAGGACCGCCTGCGCGTATTCCTCGCGGCGTTTGGGATCGATGGCGCAGTATAATGTGTGCTCAAAGACCCAGTCAAAAAGACACGGAGGTTCACCCACCAGGAAATCGCCCAGGTGATAATGGGCCTTCCTCGAGCCCGTGGCCGCTGCCTTTTGGTTACAGAGCCGAACGGCGCTTGGCGCCAGATCAAATCCATAAGCCTCAAATCCGGCTTCTGCCCAGGCGCGAACATCGTGGCCCGTGCCGCATCCGGGCACACAGACCGTTCCGCGCGGCAGCTCAGGATGCGCCGCCAGGAAATCGATCAAGCCCGGTGAAGCTTCACCCTTTTCCCAGGGCATGTCGCCGGTTTGATAACGTGATTCCCAATCGGTTTCACCCATACATTCAGGTTTCGGCTTCCAACACGTTTGCCATCATACGTCCGGCCTGAATTAAATCGATTCGAAATTTCTGCTGACACAAGCATATCTTAGCATAGTCGTAGCGGTGTCTCGGCAGAGCGCCGTTGTGTTTTTCCGAGAGTGCGGCGCTCTGCCGAGACGCGCAACGACCTGTCGGTGTTTTGAACAGGTAGTGAGAAAGGCGGGCCAATACACGCCTTTGTGATTTTGCGGGGCGTGCCCGATTTTGAGCATTCGCGGCATTTACAGATGCCCGAAACTGAAATAGATCCTCTGTGCGTGGAGGGTCGTCTCTGCGCTTGCTTACGCGAAATTGAACAGGCAAAACTCAATTCTAATCGATTGTCGTTGATGATGACGTTGGGCGGAAATACAAAAGACGGCAGGCGCAGGCTTGTTTACAGACCGCGTTTTTTTGGGCGGCTATCGGCACGTCCTGCAGGGTGGCGGCGCGTGCCCGCGATTTTGGCTTTGGTCCTTGCGGCCAGCGTGGCGGCGCGTGGAGCTCCGTCGTTGACCGCCCGGTTGGATCGCGAAATCGTCTCGCTGGGCGAAAGTGTCACCCTCACGCTGACCTTTGAGGAGGCTTCCCCTCAGGGCAATCCCGGTCTTCCTGTCATGCCCAATGTGAGTTGGACGCCGGCAGGGCAATCGACCGAACTTACGATTGTCAATGGCCGACAGACCTCCCGCCAATCGTTCAATTACGTTTTGACCGCCAGCAAACCAGGTGACATCACCATTCCATCCATCCAGGCGGTGGCCGGCGGGCAGATTCTCGCCACTCAGCCGCTGAGATTCAGAGTGGTGCAAGCAACGGCGCCCGCAACCACCACTGCGTTGGCGAGCACTTTTATAAAACTGCTCGTTCCCAAGAACGACATCTATGTGGGCGAGGTCCTGCCCGTGGAAATCCAGCTCTATGTGCAGGAGGGCCGCGACGCGCATTTGCCGCAACTGCAAAGCCAGGGCTTCACGACCGGCAAGTTCATCCAGGCCCCCCAGACGCGCACGCAAATAGGCAATCAGGTTTTCAATGTCGTTCCGTTCAAGACCTACGTGGCTGCTGCCAAAACCGGCCAGTTGCAGCTCGGCCCGGCCAGCATGGTCCTGAATGTGCCCAGGCCGAATGCGCGGCGCACCATCTTCGGTGACATCGTGGACTGGGAACAAGTCACGCCCGTCGCCGAGGCGCAAGTCATCCGTGTGTCGCCGCTGCCCGCCCAGAACGTCCCTGAGAATTTCGGCGGCGCCGTGGGGAGTTACTCCATGTCCGTGACCGCCGGGCCAACAAATCTGGCCGTGGGCGATCCAATTACGGTCAAGGTCCAGATGGCCGGTCGCGGTCTGCTGGATGCGCTGACGCTTCCGCCCCAACCGCAGTGGCGCGACTTCAAGATCTATTCGGCCACCAGCAAAGTGGACGCTCACGATCAACTCGGCCTGGCGGGCGTCAAAACCTTCGAACAGGTCATCATCCCGCAAAATCACGAAATCAAGGTCCTGCCTGCCCTTCGTTTCAGCTTTTTCGATCCGGAACAAAAGAGCTATCGCACCTTGAGCAACGCCGCCGTACCGTTAAGCGTCCGCGCTTCCCTTTCGGCCATGCCGCCGGTCTTGACCAACGCAGCGCCTTCGCAGAATCCCGCTCCGGCTGCTGACGACATCGTGCATATCCGTCCGCGACTCGATACGATCGGCCTGGCGCAGGTCCCGCTGATTCACCAGGGGTGGTTCCTGGCCTTGCAAGGCGTGCCGGCGCTGGCGTGGCTTTCACTTTTGATCTCACGCAAACGGAGCGAGGCGCTGGCCAACAATCCGCGCTTGCGTCGCCAGCGTCAGGTCGCCCAGCGAATTCGCGAGGGTTTGAAGCAATTGCGCCACCTGGCTGAGACGCAGCAATCCGAAGCGTTCTTCGCCACTTTGTTCCGCTTGCTTCAAGAGCAGCTTGGCGAACGGCTCGATCTACCTGCCTCGGCCATTACAGAAGCGGTCATCGAAGAAAAATTGCACGGACGCAATCTCCCCCAGGAAACGATGGCGGCTCTGCACGCGCTCTTTCAAACTTGCAACCAGGCCCGCTATGCGCCGCAGAAATCCAGCCAGGAATTGGCCTCGCTCATTCCCCAATTGGAGGATGTCCTGCGCGCGTTGCAACAGTTGAAGGGATGAACGCCGGCATGAAGCGCATCCTGGGTTGGACTTGCCGAAGGGCCGGCGCGTTGGCCCTGTGCTGCGCTCCGCCCAGGGACGGCGCCCATCAGCGCAACGCGATCGGTCCTTGTCGCGCCGCGATGATTCTCCTGATGCTTATCCTGACCGGACCACCAGCACTCAGCGCCGAGAGTCCTGCGACTGTCTTCGAGCACGCCAACAAACTCTACGAACAAGGAAAATTCCCTGAGGCTGCGGCGGCCTACGAACAGTTGCTCCAGTCCGGCCACGGTTCCGCGGCGCTCTTCTACAATCTGGGCAACGCATGGTTCAAGGCCGGTCAACACGGACGCGCTATCGCCGCGTATCGTCAGGCCGAGAAATGGCTTCCTCGTGATCCCAATCTGCACTTCAACCTCCAGTTCGTGCGCAAGAAGGTAAGCGGCAGCGAGACGACCCCAACTGAGTTGTGGCCTCGTGCCCTCAGGCATCTCACCCTCAATGAATGGACCATCCTGACCGCCAGCGCATATTGGCTCTGGTTCCTGCTCCTGGGGCTCCGGGAATTTCGTCCCGGCCTCAGAAGATCGCTGCGCGGTTACACGGCCACCGCCGGCATAACCGCAGTGCTTCTGGCCGGATGCCTGACGGCCGCGGCCTACGAGCAATCGCGTCTCACCGAAGCGGTCGTCGTGGTGCCCGAGGCCGTGGTGCGCCACGGCCCCCTGGAGGAGTCGCAAGTGAAATTTCAATTGCGCGATGGATCTGAAATCGTGGTGCTCGATGAAAAGGAATTACTCGTCGGAGACAAAAGACAATCCTGGCTGCAAGTGCAGGACGGCGTCCGGGGAATCGGCTGGCTGAAGCGCGACCAGGTAATCGTTCTCGCCCCCGCAAAGTCGGAATCCCGCACCTGATGTAAGATCAGCGGCCAGCGTTCCTATTCCCATAACTGCGCTGCCATTGAATGAAGCGGAGCTGCGCCTCGAAAAGGGCTCTTCCTACCGCGAGATCGAGCACGCCCCAAAAGGTTTGCCAGTGACGAGGCTGGATTGTTAGAGCGGTTGCCAGAATTGGACAGGCTGCGGGTCGCAGACCCGCGCTCCAGGAGCGCGCCTCTGTGAGGCGCAGCAGCCTTGGCTCCTGGTTTGATTGGAAGTTATTTTTGGCAATCGCTATAACCGGGGCGTCATGACTTTCCTGCCCATCGTCGAACGTGAACTGCGCGTGGCGGCACGGAAGCGCAGCACGTTCTGGGCGCGGATCATCGCGGCGCTGGTGGCGTTGGTCATCGGAAGCGGGTTTCTCGTCCTGACCACGGTAGGGTTCGGATCCGGCACCGTCAACCTGGGCAAAGGGCTCTTTGCCACGCTCACGTGGCTTGGTCTTGCTGCGGCCCTGTCCGCCGGCTTGTTCTTCACCTCGGATTGTCTGAGCGAGGAAAAGCGTGAAGGCACTCTCGGCTTTCTGTTTCTCACTGATTTGAGCGGCTATGATGTGGTGTTCGGCAAGTTGCTGGCCACGTCGCTGCGGGGGTTTTATGCGCTCGTGGCCGTCTTTCCAATTCTCGCAATCACTCTCCTGCTCGGGGGCGTGACCGGCGCGCAATTTTGGAAAACATCCTTGGCGCTGGTCAATGCACTGTTCGTCTCATTGACGGCTGGCTTGTTCGTATCCGCCATCAGCCGCCATGCTCAGAAGGCAATGGGGGCGACTCTGTTTCTGTTGGTGTTATGGGTCGGAGCCGGGCCCGCGAGCGACGCCATATTCGCCGCCCTCAGGCAGCGCACTTTCGATCCGGTCTTGAGTCTTTCCAGTCCCGCCTACCTGTTTATGACGGCGGGCGCCTGGGGCAAGGTTCCGTTCTGGCGTGGATTGCTCGTCAATCAAGCGATCGCATGGACGCTGCTGGGCCTGACGTGCGCGCTGCTACCGCGCACATGGCAGGAAAAGGCCGTCAGGACTTCAGCTGCCGGTGGGAGCTGGGGACAGTGGTGGAAGTTTGGAGGAGTGAAACGGCGCCTGGTAATGCGCCAAAAACTTATCGACGAAAATCCGGTCTTGTGGCTGGCGTGCCGCGAGCGGTGGCCATCGTTGTCGCTTTGGGCGATGGCACTCGTCGCCGGGGGTTTTGTCGCTGCGCTCGCCAGCCACTCGCAGATGGGACTGTGGGCTGTGTGGAACTATTGTGGTGGTGCCTTGACGTTATGGGTGTGCTTGGGGATCGCTTCCCAGTCTGGCCGCTTCCTGGTCGAAGCGCGGCGCAGCGGATTGATCGAGCTCCTGCTGACCACGCCGTTGACAGCGAGTCAGATCGTCCAGGGCCAATGGCGCGCGCTGCTGCGCATGTTCGCCCCGCCGCTGACGCTGTTTCTAGCGGTGGACTTGATCGGCTCGGCAATAGCTGAACACACGATGTGGAGCGGCATTGCTGCCACTGCTCCTGCTCCTCCTCCGCCCACACCCGCGACGATGGCCAGTAACACGACGGGAACCACAGTAATTACCAACGTGATGGTCGTGACAACCCCAGTGATTGGGTCGACGACAACGGTATCCGTTGGCGATGCGCCCAGTCTTCTCGTGACGTTGATGACGACTCTCGCCGAGACGATTGCGCTCGGCGCTGACCTCGTCGCTTTGGTCTGGTTCGGCATGTGGATGGGCCTCACGTCCAAGAACACCAATCTGGCTACGTTGAAGACGATTCTCTTCGTTCAGATCATCCCCTGGTTTGTAATCGGCTTTGCATCCTCGATGATCACTATGCTGGTGTTGCTGCCGAACCTCATAAGAGGTGGTGCGACGATGTTCTGGTTCTCGCTGCTTACCTCGGGAGTCACTGTCGTGCTGGCTCTTATTAAGAATATTGCTTTCCTCCTTTGGTCGCGACGGAAGTTGTATTCCGAGTTCCGCGAACGCGCAGCGCGGGACACAGGTCCTAGCCAATTGGCCATGCCGGAGTTGTTGTCCCAGGCAAACGCGCCACCCGTCATAGCGCCAACTTGATGCGGTCCTATCCTGGCCAAAAGAGATTTGAAATTCGGGGAAGCCGACTCCGGACGAAGCACCAAGCTCCAAACCCCAAGCTCCAACTCCGAATGGCCACAGAGGCACAGAGGCGCGGAGAGGAATACATCCTCTGCGGCTCTGTGACTCTGTGGCAAGTCACTAGCTTTCATCCTCGCAATTTCGCGCGCAGCGCGGGGGACCCATAAACTTCAGGGTTCACCCATGACAACGGCTCGATGCTGAACGCGTCCAAGGCCGCGCCCGCGATTTGAAATTCCGGACGAAGCACCAAGCTCCAAACCCCAAGCTCCACCTCCGCATGGCCACAGAGGCACCGAGGCGCGGAGAGGAATAAATCCTCTGCGGCTCTGTGACTCTGTGGCTAGTCCTAGCTTTCATCCTCGCAATTTTGCGCGCAACGCGGGGGACGCATAAACTTCAGGGTTCACCACAAATTGAGGCTTGCGGCCATCCATCAGGTCCACAATGGCCTGGGCGGCGGTGTTGCTGACACGTTGGCCCGTCTCGCGCGCGAACGAGGCCAGATGCGGCGTCAACAGCACATTAGGCGTGCTGCGCAGCGGATGATCCGATGGCAACGGCTCGATGCTGAAGGCATCCAGCGCCGCGCCCGCGATCCGATTTTCGCGCAACGCCTCCGCCAGGGCAGCTTCATCCACCAGAGCACCTCGCGCGGTATTGATGAGATACGCAGTCGGTTTCATTTTGCGCAGTTGCGCCTGACCGATCAGTCCGCGGTTCTGCGGAGTAAGCGCAGCGTGCAACGAGATGAAATCGCTTTCCGCCAGCAACTCGTCCAGAGAGACAAACTTGATGCCGCGCCTTTCCGCCTCCGGATTCGCGCAGATGTCATGGGCCAGCACGCGCATGCTAAAACCGCTCGCTCGTTGGGCCATGGCCAGGCCGATGCGGCCACAGCCGAGAATGCCAAGCGTCTTGCCGAACACATCGTGACCCCATGCCCCCTGCCATTGACCCTGACTCATCGTCAGATGGCCGATATGCACGCGTCTCGCCAGCGCCAGCAACAGCGCGAAAGCGAAATCCGCTACGGCATCATTCAAGAGACCCGGCGTGTAAGCCACCACAATGCCCCTCTGCGTGGCCATCGGAATATCGATGGCGTCGTAACCGACGCCCCAACGCGAAATGATCTTGAGTTGCGAGGCAGCCGGAGAGTTGAGCACCTCGGCGCTGAATTTATCCATGCTGGCAAAAGCGGCATCATTTCCCGGGAGCAAAGACAGAAGCGTCTCTGCACTGTGCGGACCAAACTTGGGCGGGATGATTAGTTCGCATCCGGCTTTGCGCAAGATGTCCACGGCGGCTTGGCCGACTTCATTCAAAGTGCGCGCGGTGATCAGGATTTTCCAGGACATGCGCCGCAGTCTATCGCCCGCCTCACAACCTGCAAGCGCCGTATGCCGATCTTCATCTTACACCTAATCCTGGCCAAACGGATTTGAAATTCGCAGCGGTTGCCTTAAACGCAGAGGGCGCAGAGGTACTCGCAGAGGACGCAAAGGCAATCATTTTTCTCTGCGACCTCTGCGAGATCCTCCGCGTCCTCTGCGTTGAGACTCCATCGTGCGAAGGTCAAGATCTGCGAGAGGTTTTCACGGGATTTGCGAACTCAGAATCCAATCTTAATCTTAATCTTAATCTTAATCAAAATCCTCGCCCGAGATTATCAAACGTTCCCGTTCAACTCACCACATTTTGCGGCTTTCCTTGCAGAAACGCACGCACGTTCGCCACCGCCACTTGCATCAACCGCGCGCGCGCGGCGCGGGTCGCCCACGCGATATGCGGCGTGATCAGACAGTTCTTCGCGGACAGGAGTGGATTGTCGGCGGGCGGCGGCTCCTGTGCCAGCACGTCCAGGCCGGCTCCGGCAATTCGCTCGGAATTGAGGGCTTTCGCCAGCGCGGCCTCATCGACAAGTGGACCTCGGCTGGTGTTGAGCAGAAAGGCCGTGGGCTTCATCCAGGAAAGGCGCTCCGCGTTGATGAGGTGCTTCGTCTCTGCGGTCAACGGGCAGTGCAAGCTAACAACATCGCTTCGACGGAAGAGCGCTTCCAAATCCAGAAACTCGACATGTGGCGGTGCTTGAGCCGGGGCTGTTCTGCTATGGGCGATCACGTTCATTCCGAATGCCGAGGCCAAATCGCCCACCGCCCGGCCAATGCGGCCAAAGCCGACAATCCCCATCGTCAGTTCATCCAGCTCGATCAGAGGAAAGTCCCAGTAACAAAAGTCCGGGCTGCGCGTCCAGCGCCCATCGCGAACCGTTTGAGCGTGGTGCCCGACGTGCAACGCCAGTTCCAGCAACAGGGCGATGGTCATCTGCGCGACGGACCGCGTGCCATAAGCCGGCACATTCGTCACGATGATACCGCGTTCACGAGCGGCAGCTACATCCACGATGTTATAACCGGTGGCCGTCACCCCGATGTATTTCAATTTGGGCAGGCGATGGATTTGCTGGCGCGTGATAACGGCCTTATTGGTGAGAATGATTTCCGCATCGGCAGCGCGTGGCACAATTTCCTCGTCCTTTAGCCGGTCATGAATCTCACAGTCGCCGAGCGATTTCAATTCATCCCAACTTAAGTCGCCCGGGTTTAACGTGTAACCGTCGAGCACAACATTTTTAAATGGTGAAGAAGGCGCGGCCATGTTCCTTGTGTTGATGCCGTACGGCCGCGCAAACCTCAAGCCTTGAGTCTCCAGCAGTAACCGTCTCCCCAATGCAATCTTCGGGCTCGCTGTTCGTCCGGGCGGACGTGGCTACAAGGCGGGTCAGTACTTTGCGACCGCCTTGTTGGCGTCCAGGCCCAGCGCGCTGGTGGTTTCCTGCGCTTTGCTCAGCATCATGCCCGCTTCGCTGGCGACGGCGATGAATTGAAATCCTTCGGCGATGCGCCGCTTCGCCGCGGCCGCATCGAGCACGTGAATGCCGGGGGCGATTCCATATTTTCGGGCGGTCTTAAGAACGTGCTTCAACGCATCGACAAATTCTTTGTTTTCGCTGTCGAAGGCCGGAGGCTTGCCCATGGAGTTGTGCAAATCATTCGGGCCAATGAAGACGACATCGATTCCTGGAACACTGAAGATCTCGTCGGCTGCTTCAATGGCTTTGATGTGCTCGGCCATGAGAACGACAAGGATCTCGTCATTGGCGCGGGCGTAATAGGTGGCGGGATCCGTCTCGAAATTGGCGGCGTGCAATTGCCCGCCGATGGAGCGCTGTCCTTGCGGCGCATACCGGGCGGCAGCGACGGCCGCCTCGGCTTCCGCGCGCGAATTCACCATCGGCACCACGATGCCCCACGCGCCGGTATCGAGCACGCGCTTGATGTTTTCCCCGGTGTTCCACGGCACGCGCGCCAGAGGCACCACGCCGGACGCGGCGATGATGGCGAAACTATTGGCGGCGGTTTCGAAATTGACCGGCGTGTGCTCCAGTTCCACGGTGAGCCAATCGAATCCGGCGCGCGCCATAAGCCGGGCTGCCACCGTGTCGGGTAAGGTCAGCCAGGTGCCGACGCTTGGTTCACCGCGTTTGAGTTTGGCGCGGACGTGATTGGTTTTCATAAATAAGTTGTTAAATGGCCAGAGAGGCGCAGAGGCACGGAGAGGAATAAATCCTCTGCGGCTCTGTGACTCTGTGGCGAGTCACCCGATTTCATGCGCAGCCGTGGACAGAAAAGCAATAGCGCAGACCCTCGGATGGTTTCAACAGTTTTAACTTCCCACATGGTCATTGGACTTCTTAATCCTAATCGTAATCGTAATCGTAATCTTACTCTTCGGCGGAAATGGCATAGGAGGGAGTAAGAGTATAAGTAAGAGCCTACGTCGATCTCCGCACCATTGACTCGCTGTTCATTTACCGCCAATCATATCGCCCCATGATGCCTGTGCCTTCGCAATCACCTGCTTTCCTTTGCCTCTGCATCGTTGTACTGGCGCTGTTCCAGTGCGGTTGCAGCGCCGTGAATTCCCAAGTTCGCACGTCTTCAGGCGCGCCTTATCTTGAATTGGGCCCCATGATCGGCCATACCACTTCGACCAACACGCGTATCTGGGCGAAGTCGTCGGCACCGGCCACCCTCTCGGTGCGCATCGGCTTGAAGGAGGACCTCTCGGACAGCAGGCGAATCAAGGGTCCCAAACTGGGGACCAATTCCGGTCTGATGGACCATGTGTTCATCGACAAGCTGGAGCCTTCGCAGCGCTATCATTACTGCGTGCTGCTCGATGGCAAGCCGGCCATGAGCCGTCCGTATCCATCCTTCGTGACCGCTCCGGCTGAAGGCATTCCTGGCCGCGTGCGCGTTGCATTCACCTCCTGTGTGGGGTTCAAAGGTTACCATGCCGCCGCTGGTTACGCGGACATGGCGGTGCGCACGAATTTCGACATGGTGTTCATGCTTGGCGACAATCATTACGCCAACACGAATGATCCGGGCAAACAGCGCGCGTTCTATGCCGACCAACGTCAGCAGGCCGGCTGGAAACAACTGACAGCAGTAACGCCGACGTACGCCGTTTGGGACGATCACGATTACGGGCCGGACAACAGCGACCGCAGAATGAAGGGCAAGGAGCTTTCGTTGAAAGCATTCCAGGAGCACTGGGCCAATCCCGCTTACGGCGAGCCGGACAATCCGGGCACGTATTTCAAGTTCATTCGCGCCAACGTCGATTTCTTCATGCTCGATGTGCGCTACCATCGGGATCCGAACAAGGCCACCAACCTGGCCCATAAAACGATGCTCGGCGCCGCCCAACTCGCGTGGCTCAAGCGCGAATTGGCCGCTTCGAGGGCGCCGGTGAAAGTCATTGCTTCAGGCAGCGAATTCCAATCCCATGGCACGGAAGACTCCTGGAAAAGCTTCAAGGAGGAGCGCGACGATCTCTTCGGCTTCATCGAAGAGCAGAACATCAAAGGCGTGCTGCTAATCTCCGGCGATCGTCATTACACCGCAGCGTATCAGGTCCTGGGCAAGTGGATTGAAGTCACGTCGGGCCCCATCGGCAGTTCCAACGCCACGAACAGGAATGTGGCCGAGATGTTCCTCAATTTCAGCAATACAAAAAGCAAGTTCTATTGCATCTACGATATCAATACGGCCGCCAGCGAACCCAAAGTGACGCTGGAAGTCTATCGCGTGGGTGAAGGCCTGGCCGAGCGCAAGACATTTGGGTGGGATGAAGTCCTTGGCGTGGCCAAAATCAAGACCCTGCCGATACCGTCCGCCGCTCCCGCCAAAGCCGACGCGGCCAAACGGACTGGCGAGAAGGCCCAGCCGTAACGATGCAATAGGAGCGCGGACGTCTCGTCCGCACGAACGTACAAATGACCAGCCTAGTTGGATCTCCAGCAATGATTGCCTCACACGAAACCCATTCACCAAACAATGAGCTGGCTTGGGCGCAGGCATTTGGCGCAAGCGGTCCTCTCTTATTCGGGCGGACGAGACGTCCGCGCTCCTTTACTGCATAGCTACAGCGCAGCCGGACTGAACGAAGTCCGCAAAGGACATTTGTTGGCCTGAAAAAAGAATGTCGGAATTAGCCGTGCTCGGGTACTAAGGGTTGGGATCCTATGACTGATGACGCCCTGCTTCTTCGGCGCTACGCCCTCGAAGGCAGCGAGCCGGCATTTCAAGAACTGGTGCAACGGCATCTGCCTCTGGTTTATTCTGCTGCCCGGCGCCAAGTGGGTGGAGATGTCCATCTGGCTGAGGATATTGCCCAGAGTGTTTTTGGAGAGTTGGCCCGGGCGGCCGTGAAGCTCTCGCCAGAAACGGTTGTGGCCGGGTGGCTGCACCGCACGACTCGATTCGTCGCCGCGAAGACGGTCCGCACGGAGGCACGGCGCCGGGCGCGTGAGGCCGCCGCTGCGCTCGAACAGGATAGCCCCGCGGCCATGGACCTTTCTCTCAACGACTGCCCTCCAGACTGGGATGCCCTCTGCCTGCATCTGGACGCGGCTTTGGATAAATTGAGTGAAACGGATCGAGACGCCATCCTGCTGCGATTTTTCCAAGGCCTGGATTTTCGGGCGGTCGGAGCGGCGCTCAACGTCAGTGATGATACGGCGCAAAAGCGCGTGACACGCGCGCTGGAACGACTGCGAGGGTTGCTGGAGCAGCGCGATGTGGCCCTGCCTGCTGCGGTGCTGGCCGCCTGGATCGCCAGCAACGCAGTTGCCGCGCCGCCAGCAGGATTGGCGGCGGCTATTGCCGGCAGTATCAAATGTGCCACCGTGTCGGGCGCGGCGGTCTCCACCGGATTCTTCCTCAAGCTGGGCGGTGCGTTGCTGCGGCCAAAATGGGTGAGCACCAGCGCCGGGATCGCGGTGGCCGGCGCTGTCCTTGCGATCTGGATGCTCAACCATCGCCCGCCACCGATTGTCACCTATGACCTTTCCCGGGACTTTCCCACCACGGTTGGCACCCAGCGCGAGTGGTCTTTTGGCTGGACGCCAACCCTGGGTGGCGCCTTTACCCGTTTGAGCCATAAAAAAGAGTTCCTCAGCCACAACGGCGAGCCGGTTCTTACCTGGCAGATCGGCGATTTGGAACGGCCCGCCGTCGGACGGAACATGGGCGCAGGCGTGGCCATTTCGCCCGACGGCACGTTTGTAGCGCCCCCAGGCACGATCTGGTTTGGGGCGGAGACGAACGAATCGGCCCACAACTTTGCGGTTATTCGATTCACGGTCCCGCCGCACGCTCCCGGCAACTATCGCGTCACGACGGCGGTCCATTCGGCGTTTGAAGGCCGATCTTCCGGAGACACCGACTTCCACATCTTGAAGAACGGAGCGGAATTGTTTGGCCGGTTTCTCAATCCGAACAGCGGCACTTCCTATTCGGAAGTGGTGAAGCTTGTTGCCGGCGACACGATCGATTTCGTAACAGGCCGCGGGCGCAATCAAACGGATGAAGGCTCGGCTTTACGAATTCGCGCCACGCTGACGACCGACCTCTCTGCCCCAAAGGGTAACCTGAAGCGCGGTTTTGCGCTGGCGCCTGCGCTTGTTTCGATGCCCAGAGACCAGGGAGAACCAGCCGGCAGCGCCGTGGCATTCACTGTCGTGGCCGGTGGTTCGCCGCCGTTGCACTACCAATGGTGGTTCGCCGGCTCACCGATTTCCGGCGCCAACGACAGCGTGCTCCAGTTGCCTGAACTTCGGCAGGATCAGGCCGGCGAATATTTCGTTATGGTGAGCAATGCCCTGGGTGTCGTGACGAGTGCGGTGGCCCGGCTCCAGATCGCGACCTGCGCGCCCGTCTCGGACGGCCTGATCGGTTGGTGGTCGGCGGAAGGTACTGCCAGTGATCGGTTTGGCGGCCAACACGGCACGAGGTCGCCGGGAACCCTCTTTGCTCCGGGAAAGGTCGGGCGCGCGTTTCGTTTTCAGGGCGAGGACGCCGGGGTGCATGTGCCCGCCAGCATCGCGCTCGACGTAGGGTCCGATGGCCGCTTCACATGCGAGGCCTGGATCAACCCCGACAGCGTCGCGGGCAAGCTGCCGCTGATAGGATGGAATAGCGACACAGCCTACGGCGTGAACCTGTCGATTGTCGAAGGACGCCTTTACGCGAACTTGCGCGACCAGAGCGGAGTGTCGCACCGGGCATTTTCTGAACCTGGGATGGTGGTCGCGGGCCAATGGCAGCACGTTGCCCTCATCTACGACGCCCAGGAGCGGAAGGTCCGCTTGTATTGCAACGGCAAGGTCGTGGCCGAGAAATTTACGGAAGCATTTTTTCCCAACACACAATGCGATCTCCAATTTGGCCGTCGTTGCGAAGGCGCCACGACCTTCACCTACGCCGGCCTGCTGGACGAAATCTGTCTCTATCGCCGCGCGCTGAGGCCCGAAGAAATTAGCGCCATCGCCTCTGCCGGCAGCGCCGGGAAGTGCGTCTCGCGTGCGACTGCGTCGTTACCTCCAGGCTCAAAATAAGAGTGAACCGCTCAACGAGCGCTGATTCAGTTCCTCGTGGAGCGCTCGGAGGTGGATGGCTGCATTTTGACACGGCGCAATCCCGGTGAGGTTCCCGCGCGGAGGCAATTCTGCAGGACCACACCACTCTGGATCATCGGATTTGGATTCGTTGTCGGATTTCTATCCCAGCGGGTACTTCACAAGTGATGATGCCTGCTTCACATGCGGCGCACTGCTTTTGGTGAAGCATCAGCATCAGTCCATTATCGTGACAGTTCAACCAATCACAATCATGAATGCTCTTACGATCTATAAAAGTGATTTCGTGTGCAAAGCGCCAGACGCTATCGCCAAGACTGCACGGCGGTTTGCTTCGGGGTTCGTTCTATTCATAATCCTTGTCCAAGCCCTGCCTACACGCGCCGCGTTCCAAGTCAATCCATTGGACGGAGCGACGATCACGCCCGAGGTTCTGGTCCGAAACATCACCGGCAATGGCATCACTCTGGACACGGCCTATGGTTTTCATTTCGGCGGGCCTTACGATGCGCTAGGCACGTACCTAGCCACTCCCGATGCTGGCTTCACCACGTTCCTGCCGAGGAGCGGGATCGTGCTGTCCACGGGCGGGGCGTTGGATTTCAACCAGCCCAATTCCGCGGACGGCTTTTCAAGAGACGGCGACTCTGGCGGGGACAGCGATCCGGACTTTTTGTTCGGCAGCCTCGAGGATTTCGTGGGCAGCGGTTTAACGCATAACGCGGCCAGCCTGCGGTTCAAGTTCCGGCCCACATATTCGCGGGTCCGCATCACCTTCCGGTTCGCCTCCGAGGAATATAACGAATACTCCTTCTCCCAGTTCAATGATGTGGCCGCTATCTTCGTGAATGGACAGGATATTGCGCGGCCGATCAATTCGGTGGCGCCCATGGGTACTTCCGGTTTAATCGCTGTCAACCTCCTCAACCACGTTCATAACTCTCAGTATTACATCAATAATTCCCCGTGGGGATCGGGCGGCGTCCCCGCCGTCACTCCAAGCTACCGGATGGAGTTTGACGGGCTGACCACGGTCATCAGTTCCTGGGTGGATGTGGTGCCCCAATCGTTGAACACGATGAAGATCGTCATCGCCGACGTGACGGATTGGGTTTGGGACTCGGCCATCTTCATCGGGCAAGGCACCTTCATCTCCTTTGACACTTCCATCATGGTGCCTGCCGGCCTGACAGCCGCCTACGGGAACGGGCAGGTTTCTCTCTCGTGGCAGGCCGCCCACACGCCGGCGGTTGACGCGGTTGATTCTTATACGGTGCGACGCTACCGGACGATCGGCGGGCAGCCCGAGGCGGTCTTTCCAGGGTTGACGGCATTGAGCATGGTCGATTCTGTTGTCAACGGAGTCACCTACTATTACACAGTCTCCTCGCAGTCACTGGAGTGGGGGCCCAGTCCGGAATCCGCGCCGGTGTGCGCCGCGCCCTGCGCCAGCCTGCCCACCGTGACCGTCACGGCAGTGGACGCGCAAGCTTCCGAGACCAGCCCAAACACCGGGCAGTTCCAGGTCACACGGACGGGCTGCCTGGGTTGTCCCCTCACAGCCAGCTACACGGTTGGCGGCACGGGCACACCGAACGCTGATTACGACGCTTTGCCTGGAACAGTCACTTTTCCATCCGGGCAGTCAACCGCGACGATCACGATCACGCCTCGCCAGGATTCCATCACAGAAGGGAGCGAGTCGGTCGTTATCGCTATTGCCAGCGGCGCAAACTATTTGGTCGGAAACCCAGCCAGCGCAACCGTAACTATTGAGGACGATGATATTCCTGTAGTCAGCATCGCCGGCCCCGTGGCGTCCTTGAGTGAAGCTAGTCCGCGAACCGGTACGATTACCTTCAGCCGTGACCGGCTGTTTGGAAACCCGCTGACTGTATATTTCGCGCTGGGAGGCACTGCGGAGGCAGGCGTTGATTACACTGGAATTCCTCAAGGGGCGATAACGATTCCGGCAGGACAGCCATCTGTCAGCCTCACAGTGACCATTGTCGATGACGCTGACTACGAGTGGGGTGAGTACTTCAGTCTGACTCTTAGCGCAAACCCTAATTACATCATCGGATCCTCCAGCCTCATCTCCGTTGCGATCCTGGAAAACGACTTGCCCGAGATTACCATTACAGCTACCGATCCACTCGCCTCCGAATCCGGGCAAGACCCCGGAACGCTGACACTCCATAGGAGCGGGTTTGCCGGGTTGCATTTGCAAGTCTGGTACACGGTATCGGGGACCGCCGCGAACGGCGACGATTACAGCACGCTGCCTAATTCCGTCTCGTTTCTCTCTGGTTCGGACACGACGACAATCACGATTACGCCGATCAATGACCAAACGGTAGAAGGCGCCGAAACCGTCATTGTCTCCCTCTCACCCAATCCGGGCGCCTATACACTTGGAAACCCATCGCAGGCTTCGATAGACTTGGAGGACGATGACGGGATTCCGGTCATCACCCACAGTCTGAACGGAGAGTTCTCTGTAACCGCCAACCCATCATCCGACGGCCGCTGGCGTTATGGTTACATGACGACGCTGGGAGGAAGCTTCACATCGGTAACATTCCCGCATAACTCCCCGGCGGATGATGGCACGTTGGTTCCATCATGGCAGCTTGAGTGGGGGCGATCACCCGCCTTCTACCACAACAACTCGGGACACACGATCACGACCGGTGGAGGCGCTGTGACTTGCCAGCCCGGAGATGTTTGGTTCGTGCCTGGCGATGATGGCTATCCCGAGAACTACGGCGTCATTCGCTACACAGTGCCAGCCAGCGAAGCGGGGACTCACCAGATACTTGCCCGTGTCCAATCCTTTTATGTGGATTGGACTTGGACCGGCGATACGGATTTCCACATCCTGCACAATGGCGTTGAAATCTATGGCAACTTTCTGCCCGGTGGCGGTTCGGCCGGCTTCACGCGCACCTTGAACCTCGCGGCCAACGACACGATCGATTTCGTAATCGGTCGTGGCGCGGACGAAAGTCAGTACGCTTCGGTCCTCAAAATCTGGGCCTCGCTGCAAAAGGTGGCGGCCGCGGGCAATCCGAACGCGGCGAGTTCACCCAATAACGATTTCGCGCTCGACTCCAATCCGTTGCCAGGAGGGCGTTGGACGTTGGGACATTCGGAATCGATCGGGTCGGCGTTTACCACCGTGACCTTTGCCGATCCCAATTCCGCCGCCGATGACGGAACGCTGGTTCCTTGTTGGCAGCCGGATCTCTGGCGCTCGCCAGCCTTCTACTGCAACACGTCGGATCATACAATCACCGCGGGCGGCGGAGCGGCGACCTTCGTGCCACGCACTCTTTGGGTGGCGGCTGGAGACGATGGGTATCCCGAGAACTACGGCGTGCTTCGCTACACGGTGCCGGCGGGAGAATCGGGCCTGCATACGATTGGCGCTGTGATCGAGGCCGTTTATCTCACCTTCAACATTGGCGACACCGACTTCCATATACTGAAGAACGGCCAAGAGATCGAAGGTCAGGAAGTACCGGCTGGCGGCGCCGGCATGCTTGGTCGGACGCTGCACCTTTCCCAAGGCGACACCGTCGAGTTGGTAGTGGGCCGCGGCGCTGATGGAATCCAGTACGCCTCCTGCCTGAAGATCTGGGCCGCAATAACGCGACTGCCTTGACCGTGGGTATAGCCGCAGAGGCAATGCGCTCTGAGCAAAGAGCCGGTGGACTAAGTAATCCGCCGGCATCTTTGTTCTGATCCGACCCGACCGGCTAATATGCAGCCGTGCCGCCGGCCTGGGCTCAATTGCCCGAGTGCTCCGCCGGCAACGGCACCTGCCCGGAGCGAGTCAGGTAATAAAGCAGATCGCGCACTTCCTGGTCGGTCAGCGGCGCCAGCAACCCTTCCGGCATCATGCTCAGTTCGCTCTGGCGCTGGTCGGCGATTTCGTTGCGCGGAATCGTCACGAGTTCGTTGGCGGTCTGGAGCATGATGGTCTTGTCGCCTGTCACCTTGACGATGCCAGTGAGGCTGCGACCGTCCTTGGCTTCAATGTCCGTCGCGCGATAGTCGTTGGGGATGACGGCGTTGGGATCGATGATGGTTTCCAGAAGATAGTTCAGGTCGGTGCGATTCGCGCCGGTGATATCGGGCCCGACTTTGCCGCCGCTGTCGAAGAGTACGTGGCATTGGACGCAAACTTTGTTGTAAACAACCCGGCCAGGCGAGGCGTTGCCCGGTTGCGAGCCGCCAGCGCGATAAATGTTTCGATACCGATCAATCTCCGCCTTTTTGTCCGCGCTGACTTCCCGCGCCGAACCGTAAAGCTTCGTGACGTGCGCCTGGATCTCCGCATCCTTGTGATTGCGAAGCTGGCGAATGATATCAGCGGTCAGATCTTTGGCAGGAATCTCTCCGGCGGCCACGGCGGAGAGCAATGGCCTGGCGTAAGAGACGCGGGAGACCAGGGTGTTCAACGCATCACGCTTTCGCGCGGCATCCAGCGAGGGGTAGGCAGCGAGGATGGCGGCGGGGGTCTTCGGATCGCCATAGTTCGCCAGGGCACGGAGCGCAGTGCCGCCGAGATCCGGGTCCTTGAGCAAATCCTGGAGCACGGAGGGGAGTTCGGTGTCCCTGACGCTGACGAGCGACTCAAGGGCGGCTCGCCGCGCACCTCCGGATGCGGATCTGTCGGCGAGTGTCTTGCGCAAAGCGGCCATCGCCTTCTGACTGCCAAAGGTGAGTGAGAGGGTTTGCGCGAGCATGCGCACTTCAGCGTTGGAACTGCCGCCGAGCTTCGTCTCGATGGCTTCCCACCCTTTTGGCATCGCAAGGTTGCGTTGCCCTTTGACGCCCTCGCTCATGCCGCGCAAGACGTCGAGTTGGAATTGCGCGTCCTCGCTCTGCGCCAGCAGACCCGTGAGCATAACCAAAGGGTCGTTCGTCTGTCCGGGCAAGGACACAGCGGCGGTCAGCAAGAGAACAATCAGGAACAGATGCTTCATAGCTTTTTTCTCATCAAGTCGGATGCCCACGTGTTAGCATCACGGGACGCCTGACGCAATCTTACAAAAAGACAGCACTGGAATTGGGCGCATCTCGACACACGCGCAGACGGCTCGGCAGGGACGCCTCGCCCTACCGGAGTTCGAGGCGTTTGGAAGGTAGGGCGAGGCGTGGGCGAGGCGTCCCTGCCGAGCCGCATTTGAGGGTGACGGAATCATGGTGCGGGTGTCGACGGGCCCGTTGCCCAAACCCGGAGTGCGCCCGTCCTCGGGCGCCGAGATGTAAAAGAGCGGGTGGCGCACTGATGAATTACCGAGCGTTTAGGCTGATGGACACTGCTGCGCCCGAGGACGGGCGCACTCCGATCGGTCTGGGCAACACGCCCTTGAGATGCGCCCGCTGTGCTCCCCGAAAGTACTGACTCGTTGCGTCTAGGCTCAGTGAGGCGGCGCCGTCGGCAACGTCCCTGTCGGAATGTTGACATTGAGCCAGAGGGTCTTCGCGCCCGCGGTACTGTTGACGGTGAGATGTTTTGCGACTCGTCCACTCCTGCCGCGCAGATCAAGGGTCGCCTGAATGGGCCCGCTGGCGCCTGGAACCATGTGCCATGGCTGCTCCGGCAGTCTGGGCGCCGTGCAACCGCAGGCAGGCAGCAGGTTGGTGATGATCACGACCTGGCTGGAAATGTTGGTCACATAGAAGGTGAATTGCGCGGACAGTTCTCCGGCATTGGCGTTGTACTCCTTGGAGTCCGCATCCCAGGCGAGGGGACTTTCCGGCTGGGCGGGTCCTATTGCCTACTCACTGCTTAGCGGGTCGCGCCGGCGGTCAGTTTGCTTGCGGCAGCCATGCGCCGGGCAATCAGGGAGCGCAGCCTGGGGATTTTCGTCGTGGTCAAGAGCTCTTGGGCGAACGCCGGGTCTCGAGCAACCAATGGCTCGGCTGCATACCAATACATCAGCGGCAGGTTGTGGTCGGTGGCGTCTTCGTTGTGGGCACAGAGACGTTTCACGAGGCCGGACCGGAATTCCTCGCTGGGCGAACGCTGCGCGGCAGAGGCAATGAAAAGGCGCACCAACGGAGACGCGTCGGATTCGGCCAGCTTGTTCAGATCCGGATCGGCCTTGAGATTCTGTTCGTTCGCCTGGCGGATGAGGCGGCCAAGGTTCTCTTCGCTTTCAAAGGCAAGCTGTATCGTCCAGGCGCGAATCCATTCGTCGGAGGACCTCAAATTCTCGATGCCGGTGGGCGCGTCGAAAGCGCCTGTGACGTGGAGCGCCCACAACGCGCGGAGCATGCCGACGCGGTCCGAACCGTCGCGGAGCAGTTTGCGGAGAGCCTCGACCGCCGGGGCCGCAAGCCCGTGTTCTTTGGCGCGCTCTTGCAGGAGACGCCGCGCGTGCCGGCTCATAAACTCGTTTTTGGAGGGCACAAGCTTCACCAGATCGTCGTCACTGAGCTTGGCCAGGTTTACGGGCGTCATTTTCTGATGGTTGTAAACGATCTTGTAGATGCGGCCATTGCCCTTGTCGTGGCCCTCTTCGCGGCCATGGTGACACTGGTTCTTGTCGTACCAGTCGATGATGTAAACGCTGCCGTCCTGATCGTAGAGCTGGTTGAGCGTTTGCGACCAGGTATCGTTGAAGTTGAGGAAATCCTTCCCATGCTTGCCGACAAAGCCGGAGCCAAGGCGCTCCGGAACGTCCATGTTGAGGCGCTGGCCATGGATGTTTCCAATAAAGAGCTTGCCGCGATATTCGGCGGGCCAGCTTTGGCCGAGATAACACATCACTCCGGCGTGGGCGTGGCCGCCGCCCACCGAGTCGCTGCGAGCATTGGCGGCGTGGGGACCGAGTTGACCGGCCCAATGCACGTGGTCCGCGTGCGTCTTGATGTCTTCATAAATGTGCGGGTGCACGGGTTTGCCCGTGCCCTTGGAATAGCGGCGCGTTTCAGCCGCGCCGACCGTGAAATGCTCGCCGCCCTGCCGCTCGATGCGCGCGCCTTGAATCATGTGGAACAAGTGCGGGATGACGCACATCTCGGCCCAAAGCTGGCCGTATTCGTCGAAGTCAATCCCCCAGGGATTGCTCCCGCCCTCGGTGAACACGTCGAAGACATGGCGCGTGGGGTGATAACGCCAGACACCCGCATCCATCCACTGACGCTCGCTGTCCGGTGCGCCCGGCTTGCCGACGTGCGAGGGACAAAACACACCGTGACATCCGTAGAGCCACCCATCAGGGCCCCAGGTAAAGGTGTTTAATGTCTCGTGCGTGTCGGCCTTGTAATCCCAGCCATCGAGAAGAATCTGCGGGTCACCTGCGGGCCTGGGCTTGTCCCAATCCTTCACCGGCACGAAGAGCAGATACGGCGCAGCGCCAATCCATACGCCGCCCAGACCGACTTCGAGTCCGCTGATGAGGTTGACGTTTTCCAGGAAGACGAAACGCTGGTCGAACTTGTGATCGCCGTCGGTGTCTTCGAAAACCAGGATGCGATCCAGGCCGCCGAAGATGTCTTTCAACTGTTCGGGAGCCGGTTTGGTTGAGTCAGCGCCAGCGGCACGCTCGATCTTTGGCGGGTGTCCCTTGCGCTTTGGATACGTCCTCCCCTCGGCAACCCATACCCGCCCGCGAGGATCGAGACAGAAGGCAATGGGCTGCACCAGATCCGGCTCTGCGGCGAAGACATGCATCTTGAAGCCGGGCGGCAGCGTGGCGTTGGCGGCAGCTTCCCTGGCACTCAAGCCGGCAAAAGGAACAACATCCGCCGGCGGCGCAACAGAGGCGGCCGGCAGTGGCCGGGCCCAAAACGAGATCAAGCTCACGGTCATGGTCAATATCAGGGGCTGTGCGAGTCGGATGTTCATAGCTTGGTTCAACCAGTAACAGACCGAGGCTGTCCTGTGGAGAAGGAAATGCAATTTCCGTTACGAAGCGGGCCGGATCTCACTGCGCCTCCCTCGCGCGGTAGAAACGATTGGTGGCGCCGGCGGCGTTGGTGCGAGTTGGATCCATAAAGTAAGCGGGATTTGCGATGAAGGTCAGGTTGGTCAGGAGTGACCAGTTCGTGAGGTCCTGCGAACTCTCGATGGCATACAGCTGGTTGGATGTGCCTTCCAGTTGCGCCCGAAAGACACCGTTGCTCAGCACTTCCGGATGGCTCAAGAGCAGCGGGCTCAGCACGGTCAGTGTCGCTGAGAAACTGGCCGGGGGCGGTGTCGGAACGTTCGTGGCGATGACGACCACGCTGTAGCTGCCCTGATGAGACGGCTGCGCATTGGTCACGGAATAATGGTTGGTCGTAGCGCCGGAAATATCCACGCCATTGAAACGCCATTGATAGCGCGGGAACGAATTGATGACGTTGGTGGCAGCGACAGTGAACGTGGCCGTTCCGCCGCGGTTCACGACCTGGTTGGTCGGCGGCGTGACCACAGTCAGGAACGCATTGCTGCTAATGGCGCCGGTGTTGTTGGCCTGATTGGTCACGACCACCGTCCAGGCGCCGGCGTTGCCGTTGGATACACTGTGAAGGGTCAGTGTCATGTTGGTCTGATTGGTCGTAATGAACGTGTGGAGAATGCCGCCGCGCCGCCAGCGATAGCCGAAGGGCAGAGGATGGCCAGTTGCCGAAACGTTGAAACTCACACTCGAACCGGCTGCGACCGTCAAACCTACCGGATGTTGAAGGATGTTCGGGCCATAGAGCACATTCAAAAAGGCCGGTGCGCTCAGGATCGAATCGGTGTTGTCGGAAACCATCACCGTGTAAGCACCGATGTGGGGAGGTTGCACGTTGCTGATGGAGTAGGAAGCGCCGGCGGCTCCATTGATAGGCGCGTCGTCCCGGCGCCATTCATAAGTCAACGGGCCGGTGCCAACGGCGGAAACCGTGAAGGTGACGTTGCTGGTGACTCGGATACTTTTACCTTGCGGCTGCATGGTGATGGTGAGCGGAGCGGCTGAGTGCCAGTTGGCGGGATCATTTCCATATTGGGTCAGGCTGAGCCGTTGCAACGCCGCGCCGGTGCCATCGGCGCCCGTGGGCCAGGGCGCGGAGTCTCTGTATTCGATTTGTTCCACCAGCACGTAGGGGACGACCCCTGGATTGGGCGGGTCGGGCTTGTAGAGTTCAAGGCTCTCTCTGGAGTTATCCAGCTTGCCGCTGTAAGGGCCATAGGCCGGCGTGCTGGCAAGCAGGCCGTAGCGGTTTCGGAAGGCCGCCAGCCGCCCGGGATTAGCCGGATCAAAACTGACCACCACCAGCGCGGCCCCCGCCGCCAGCGTCACATTCGAGGGGAAAATGAAATCAACGGCGCCCGCAAGCTGCCATCGATTGGTCGGGGCAGCAGGATCAAATAGTGGCACCGGTCCGGAGCTGATGTTTTGCAACAACAGATACTCGTCATCGACATTGTCCATCATGCCGGGCTGATCGGGCGGATGAAACATGATCTCTTTGAAGACGACCGGGCCGATGCTGGGCCCTGAATTGATCGCGTTCAGCGTGTTGGTAATTTGGGCCACGAAATGTTCCTCGCCCGTGCTGATGAGGTGCCGGCCAAAGGTAACGCCATTTTCTGCCGCCCCAAAGTTAAACCCATGGCTGTAACCGGTCAGATTGGTGCTGGCATCGCCGGATGCGATGTAAACCGACTCGCCGAGCGAACTGAGAGAGAAACTGTTGTTTGTGCCGGGCGTGGGATTGAAATCCGCTTCGGTGAACACACGATAACTTTGCGCCCCAATCATCGTGCCAGGAGCAATGCGATACTTCCTGGGCGCATTTGAATCGTCGCTCAGGAACCAGCCGCCGATGTTCACGTCGCTCGTGTTTGGATTGTAAAGTTCGATGGCGTCCACTGCCGGAAGATCGGTATGGGTCAAGACCTCGTTGATCAGCACCGGAGCGATCGTGGCAGCAGGATCATCTGCACCGGGCGAGCCGCCCGGAAATGTGCTGGCGCGCCAGCTAAAGGCGCTGTCCGGATACGGATGGTTATTTGGATCCTTGGGCACGAGCGAGAATCCTTGACCGTCCGGAGTGATGGGCCAGCGCCCGCCATCGTTGTAATCAAAGGACAGAATCGCGCCATTGAGCGGGTGCGTCAGGGCCAGTTGTTCTCCACCATTGTCCAAACGTCCACTGTAAATCCCGTGGACGGCCAGACCCGGATACTTGATGGCCAGTTGCACGGGATTGCGTCCCAGGACAAAAAACTGTCCCGGCGTCAGGCGCGTTCCATTCGTAAACCCGAAGGTGATGCCACTGGTGAAGTGGAGTCCGCTCAGATCCAGAATATTCGTGCCGGCGTTCTTGAATTCCAAAAATTCCAGCTCATCACCCGAGACGAGTCCCATCGGCGGCGGATTGTACATGATCTCGCTGACGATCAGCTTCGTGAAATCCTGCACGGTGTAGAAGGTCGCTTCCACAATCGCACTCCAGGTCGAGCCGCTGAGAATTCGCGCCCGGACAACCGTCGGAAAGAAAATAGAGATCGGCCCGGAGTAGGTCGTCGCGCTGGGGGACACGCCACCGCCGCGCAAGCGCGGGTCCGTTCCGTTCACGGTGTAATAAATCGTTCCGGTCCCGCCCACGTTGGTCAGGGTGAGCGTGAAGCCCGGCGAAACCTCACCGCCGTACTGACTGAAGGCAGGCGCCGCAAGGTTCGGATAAAGACTTTTGGCCCTGAGCTGGTTCAGCACAATTCCGGAACGCTGCGCAAAGTAATTGGCATAGATGCGGTTCATTTCAGTAACCCAATGGTTGCGCGTATAGGGGATTGGGTTTTTGGCGTCGCCCCAACGCGCGGACTCGGCCACGATGGCCCGGGAAATTTCATTGCTGCGCGTCAGAAAGAGTGCGCGACACCCTTCAGGACTGAGCACGCCGCCATTGAAAAAGTGACGCTGGATATGATCTGCCACACGCACGCGGAATTCGACATTGAGGGACAAACGCTGCCAGAGGTATTGCGGATTGCTCCTGGAGAAGGCAACGCCGCCCTGGGACGGATCGCCCGCGGGGAACGGCCCGGTGCGGTCACGATTGATCTCCTCGACCAGCAGCGTGTGCTCGGAATCGTGAGCAAAAAATCGGAAGCCGCCGAAGGTGCCGAGACGATTGCGAATGCCAAACCAATTGTTAGGATTGGTATTGCCGATGAAGTTTGAAATCGGCGCATCCAGATTGCCGCCGTACAGGATGATGAGCATGTAATCGATGAGATTCGGCACATCGAGCAAATTCTCGTAGGCCGGGTTGGGGGTGCCATCGACATTCAGGCCCTGGATTTTGAAATAGTTGCTGTCGCTGGCAAAACCGTTGGTGGCCACCTGCCACAGCCGGAACCAGGCATCGAGATTCCCGTCCGTCGGCTCGATGACATAGCCGAGGTCCGGATCCACTTTGACCGCATCGTAATCTTCACGTTGGCCACCGATGTAGGTTTCGCCGTACGATGCCTCGGGCCTTTCGTCCGTATTGTAAAGACCCCAGTACTGGCCGTTGAGGTAGAGATGACAAAAGTTGCCGCGCTCCCAGGGATGCCCCATGACCGCTTGAGCATCGCGTGAGAATTGATCGCGCAGGCAAATCATGCGCCCGTCATTTTGAAACGACCACGAGTAGTTCTGCATCGTGCGCAGATCGATCTTGTCGAAGCTGTCAGCGCCTTGATCGCCAAAGAGCGGGTAATTCAACTTGGCCTCGCCGTAGTCCTGACGGAAGAAAAACCGGAAGGCGTGCTTGGGATTGGTCCCGTCCCGGCTGAATCCGCCGCGAATACGCACGCCGCAGTTGATCTGAAAGCCTTGGCTACCGTCAGGATGAATCAGTTCCAGCGAACCGGGCCGTTCCCAGGCCCGTTCATCCCCGCGCGGGTTGGCGTAAATGCCCGTGGCGTTGTCGAAGAGGTCTTTCAATTCCATGACGATGGAATAGCTGGGCAGCGACTTGAGATCGTCCCGGATGGTGGCGCCCCAAACCGCGTTGTTCACGATGTCCGGGTCCATCCCGTAATCATAAATCTGGCCGGCGGAAGAATTGACTGTGGGCCAGCCTGGACCCGGCGCCTGGCCTGCCGGCGACTGGCGAATCACGTCGTTCACGAAAATGTAGGTGTGCGTATCCACGTCCGACGGCACCAATCCACTTCGGATGGCAACGGCTCGAAGGGTGGTGGTATTGGTGATCAGAATCGGACCGGTGTAAGTGAACCCGTTCGTCGCCGACGGCACGGAACCATTCACTGTGTACTTGATTGTCGCGCCGGCCGTGGCGGTGGCGATCACGCACGAGATGTTCGTTTCGTAGAAGCCGCGATCCTGGCTGAACCGGGTATCGGCAACGAAGCCGTCAAATCCCAGCCCGTTAAACACACCGGGCGTTGGAGTGGAGAAATATTGGTTGATGGTGCCGACGGCCCTGAATTCCGCCAGTTCGGCCAGGATGAGGAAATCGCTGCTCGTGGCGGAATCGTTCAGTCCCTGGATGGCCAGCACGTTGGTGCCGTTCTGCAGCAGATCCAGGTGTTCGGTCAGATTGACGTCCTCAAAACTATGCCCGGTATGCGAGGCGGTCGCCGTCGAATTCCATAATGGCGTTACCGGCGCATTCCGGCGCGCGACTTCGGCACCATTCAGGTAAGCGATGAAACCGTCGTCGTATTTCACCTGCAAAGTCAGGGAACTGAAGGCGGCGCTGTTGGTCACATTAAAGGGCATGCGAATGTAGGCGGTCGCATTGTTGCTGAGCATCCGCGACTGCACGTCGCTCCGAATCATACTGCGGTAGCCGTACGGAGACGGGCCGGTGAAGACCGCCGGGCGCACGGATAATCCACCAGCAGCAGTATCCCCGACCAATCGAAACTCGTCTCTGTATCCTGGCAGATTCCCGCGCGCGCCGAACAACTCCAGTTCGGCGCCACCGCCGCGTTCGTAATAGAGCAACCGAAGGGGATATTCGCCCGCCAGAGCAAAATTGAAGACGCCGATCGTGTCGCCCGGACCGCGCGGCGGATCATACTCGATGGAACTGGCGCCAATGGTCAGGCGAAAGCCATCATCGCTGTTCACTCCGAAGGTCCAGTCGCCCGCTTCGGGGATATGTATCCTGGCTTCGGCCACGACGACGAAATCCTCGACGTTTTGGCCGGGACTTTGCCCGGGAAACGGAATGTTGTTGGCAAAATGGCCGTCGCCTTGCGCGTCCCAATAATTGATCACTCCCGCGTTGGTGGCGACGACACTGCTCCGCTGCGCTGCATTCGTCGTGACACCCTGAGCCTTGGCCAAATTGTCCACTATGATGTTCGCTTTGTAATTGGTGACCGAAAAACCCGAGATGTCGTAGCCGACGCCATTGGTGCCATTGCTCCAGGCCGAATCGTCAAAGAGGGCGCCCGTCCAGGTCGTGCTCAGCAATCCATTGGTGGGCACCAGCAGCTTGAGCCGATGCGTATTGGTAATCAGGCGGGTGACGATGATGTTCTGCGCGATGCCATAGGAGTAATTGGCGCGCTGCGCGGGAAATTGCGGCGTGAACTCGGTCGCAATCGTGACGCCATCCGGACGCACCAGAGCCAGATACTCGCCCTCGTCATCCAGGCTGAAGCTGGTGTGCAATGGCGCGCCGGCGACGACGCGATCTTTGGCCGACGCAAACACAATCAAAAAACCTTTGGCCGCGATGTTGGTGCTGGGAAAGGCCCATTGGGTCAGGTCATTGAAATCATCGGTCAGATACCATCCGGCGAGGTTCACCGCATTGCTGCTGGCATTGTAAAGCTCGATCCAATCGGACGAATCGCCATCCTCGTCCACCAACCCGCCCACGTTGCTGGCCAGGAACTCCGTGATGGTGACATCCTCCTGCGCGTGCGCGAACGGGATTGCCGCCACGGCCAGGAGTAAAAGCGCGCACCGGAATTTGATTATTCGGCTGATCCACGGGACGGGCGGTGCAAGAAAAGCCAGGAGACAAGCTGAAGAGCAATATGCGAACGTCATGTAAATGTGTTGGCTAAGTGGCCTTAAGATACAGGGCAGTCTCCAAAAGAAAAGCTCCGACTTATTTCGATGCCGCTTCGTGAGACCGTTTGACGACGAATTCGGTTGGAACAGGAGGAAACAGAGAAAACGGAGGCTGGAGTTGAAGGTTTGCGGCCTCAGGAAGCTCGTTGCCGGGTCACGGTCTGGAGAAAACATAAATCCACCACACAACGTCATGTCATCGTCAGAAATCCTCTGTTCCCTCCGTTGACTCCTGTTCAACTGCATCGTTCCGATTAGGGAGACCGGCCGAACTTCGCGCGCGCATTGCTGCTCTGAACCTGTCAGCCCCCTCATCCGCCCTTCGGCACCCTCTCCCCCACTGGGGGAGAGGGTTGGGGTGAGGGGGTGTGTCGGTTCATGGGCCTGCGCATTAGCCACAAAGATTGTTCTTGGTTTTGAGTTGTGTTTTCTGACTTAGCTGCTAAGACATAGCTCGTATCTACAGCCAAAGAGCATTCCCATGCTTCCTCATTTGGAGCATAGGAACAAATAGCGAGCTGTTTACACACGATGAAATCATATCTGTTCAGTCCATTCAGCGTGACCCTAAGCCTTTTTGTGTTCGCAATCGCTCCGGTGACGACCCCCGCCTCAGGCGGATCTGCCGACCTTTGGCAGGCCAGAAACGGCACGCCCGCCGCCCCTAGCGATCCAGTCGACTGGGTGAAAGGCAACGTCGGCGCGGCCAATTCGCATTATGTGGAGGGGTACTCGATTCCGTATCGCATAGTCATTACGGGGCTGAGCACCGGCTACCACAACCTGCTCATCGAGTGGGATAGTAAGCAGGCAGGCAAACAGACCATCGATTACATCACCCATTACAACCGGCTCCTCCCCCACAATCAGTTTTTCGATCATACGCAGGCTGAAGCCATCCAACCGTTGGACGGCGTTTCTGGTAGCTTCAGTGATTCGAATAGCTTCCCTATCCCCACGCCTTCGACACTCGGCACGCCGGTGCCCGGGCAGCCTGCGGCCAGCTTCAATGCTCTGCCGCCCAGCCAAAGAGTCATGACCATTTGGAATGGGATGATCACAAACCTTTCCTACCCAGTGGAAGGAAGCCTCAGCAACGACACGGCCGTCACGCGCCTCTCGATTGACTTCATCGCGACAGATTCAACCGTCGTCATCGCCTGGGGCGGTCACATCGCGTCGCAGCTCGATTGGGGCGCCGGCAACTCCGCTGTCAGCATCAACGGCTCTCCATATCACACACGCAAGATTTCCCTGGACGGCGGGGGCGGAAACCAGGATCGCTCCCTTCAGGCACAGGCAGTGATTGTGCCCTTTTCGTGCGACGTAGCGGGCCCTGTCCTCACCTGTCCGGGCAACATCGACACCTACCAGGCGCTGGCCGATACCACAAATTCGAACAAGACCTTCCGCTGGTCTTTGGTGAGCAATACTTCCAGCGCTTTGATCGTTGGCCCAACGAACGGTTCATCGGTGCAAGTCAAGGCCGGTCACAACGGCTCCTACACGGTTCAAGTAATCATCGGCGCAGGCGGCGCCATTTCGACTTGCCGCCGCGACGTCGCCGTGGTGGATACGACGCCTCCGCTCCTGACTTGTTCGAGCAATCTCACAGCGGACTGTGCTGGCCCTCAGGGAGTGACAGTCTTTTTCAGCGCCGCAGCTTCCGATGATTGTGACACGAACGTTCAGATCGTCTGCAGGCCGCTGTCGGGCGCCGCATTTCCAACCGGAGTCCACACGGTGATTTGCGCGGCAACCGACCTCAGTGGCAACAGTAACCAATGCCAGTTCACGATCACAATTCGGGATCCCGCGCCGCCGCAAATCGTTTGTCCGGCTGATAATATCTCGCCAGAAAATCCTCCGGATTCCGGCGCGGCTCTGGTGAGCTTCCCGCTGCCGGTGGTGGCGGACATTTGCGACGCTAACGCGCTGGTGATCTGCGCTCCACCTTCCGGCTCTACCTTTCCCGTCGGGGTGAATATTGTCACGTGCACCGCCACGGACAACGCTGGCAACACCAACGCCTGTTCGTTCACGGTCAAAGTGATTCCGCATCGGCTCACCGCCTCCAGCACTGATGATTCCGGCCCGGGAACGCTGCGGCAGGCCTTGCTCGATGCCAATGATTCTCCAGCACCGAATCTCATTGTGTTCAACTTTTCCGGCTCCGGTCCCCACACGATTGATTTGCTCTCTCCGCTGCCGGCGCTTGCGGACGAAGTTTTCATCGACGGCTGGTCGCAGCCGGGCTTCAGCGGAGCGCCGACCATTGCGCTGAATGGCACTGGAATCGATCCGACGGCCGATGGTTTGGTCATCACAGGCGGTAACAGCACTGTTCGGGGGTTGGCGCTTTACGGATTTGCCAATGCCATCCGCCTTGAAGGCACCGGGAACAACGTCATCCAAGGCAATCATATTGGAACCGATCCGACCGGTTCCAATCCCCTGGGCAACGCCGCAAATGGCATCTTAATCCAGTCACCTGGCAATCTGATCGGCGGAACCGTTAGTGGCGATGCCAACCGGATCGCCTTTAACGCGGCGAATGGTGTGTCTGTTGAGCCCTCTGCCGGGGCAGGAAACGCCATACACGGGAATGCCATTTATTCCAACATCCTGTTGGGAATCGATCTGGGCGGGGATGGCGTGACGGCAAACGACGTGGGCGACAGTGATACCGGCCCCAATCAGTACCAGAACTTTCCGGTCTTAACCTCCGCGCATTGCTTCGATGGCGTCACCATCACCATCGAGGGGACGATTCACAGCACTGCCAATTCCCTTCTGCGAATTGAATTCTTTGGCAACCGTGCCGCCGATGCGACGGGTTTTGGCGAAGGTCAAATCTTCCTGGGCACAACGACTGTGACCACAGACGTGAGCGGGAACGGGCATTTCTTCGCAGGTTTCCCTTTGCTGACGCCAGCGAATTATATAACGGCGACCGCCACGGACGAGGCGAACAACAGCTCGGAATTCTCTGAAGCGGTCAGATTCATAAGCCCTCCCTTTATCACGCAGCAGCCGATTGGCACCACCGTGCCGCTCGGCACGCCGGTGACCTTGTGCGTGACGGCCATCGGCACCGAACCGCTCATCTACCAATGGCGGCTGAATGGGGCCAACGTTCCGGGCGCGACCAACCCCTGTTTGACTTTTTCCAGCGTGGACCTGACCAACGGTGGCAGCTACACGGTCATCGTGGCGAACGAATTCGGCACGGTGTCCAGCGAGGCGGCTGCCCTGCTGCTGATGTTGCCAACCCTCGCCGGCGCTGACAACTTTGTGGATCGAGTTGCCCTGGACGGAACAAACGGGCTTGTCGCGGGTGGGAATTCGGGCGCGTCGATAGAGCCAGGCGAGCCGCTTCACGCCGGCAAGATGGGCGGCAGGTCGGTGTGGTACACCTGGCGGGCGCCAGTTACGGGCATTGCCACCTTTCGCACGAGGGGCAGCACCTTTGACACATTGCTCGCGGTTTACACCGGCACGTCGGTCGATGATTTGGTCGCCGTGGCCAGCGACGAAGACCTGGGAGGTTTCTTCACCAGCGGCGTCCGTTTCAATGCCATTGTCGGCACCCGATACCACATCGCCATCGATGGCTTTGGCGGCGTGGGCGGAGACTTTGTCTTTGGCTGGGAAGAAGAAGACACTCCGCATCTGCTCGCAAAGATCCGCGGTCAGCCAGCCAGTCAGACGGTGGCAGCGGGCGATGATGCCATGTTCACGGTCGACGCTGTGCGCGTGTGCGGGCACGGCCATCAGGACTGTCCGGACCCCGGCGAATTTCCGGGCGGGCAGATTCCACTGCTCACGTATCAATGGTTTTTCAACGGCAATCTCATCGACGGGGCCACCAACGAGACTCACACCGTCATCAATGTGCAGCCAGATACACTCGGCAACTACACCGTGCAAGTGACCGTGCAGTATCAAACTCAACCCCGAACGATTGAAAGTCTCCCGGCCAGTCTGCAGATCAATCTCACCGGGGATACCGTGCAAAATGTGCTGGCCACAGACAAGTTCCTCGATACGGCCAATGCGCCCGAATCCATAATTCTTGGAGGAGGAACGGTTCCTCCCGCCCCGGCAGCGGCGGAGGAGGGAACCTTGCGCGCCGAGTCGGTGGCGGCATCGACGGTCGTGCGCGGCTATACAGGGTCACAGGTTTTTAACACCGCCGGGAGCGCGACTGAGGCAGGTGAAGAACCGATCTGTGGCGTGATGGGGGGTGCTTCGCAATGGATCTCTTTCGTGGCCCTGGAGTCGGGCACACTCCACCTGAATACCGAGGGCAGCTCTTATGACACGGTCGTGGCTGTCTTCATCCGTTCGCCGACCAATGCGACGAAATTGCAACAGTTGAGATGCGATAATAACAGTGGTCGCGACGGCCGGGACAGCAAGTTGGACGTTTCGGTTCAGGCGGGAAAGACCAATTTCATTGTGATCGACGGCGTCAACAGCGCTACGGGTGTTCTGCAACTCAACTACAGCCTGGTGACTGCGACCACACTAAGTCCACTCGGAGTAAGCACGCAAGGCACGTATAAGTTGAGGGTCAACGGCCATCCAGCCATGCGCTTTACGATCCAACGCTCCTCCGATTTTGTGAACTGGACCTCGATATTCACGACCAATTCCACCACCAGTACCTTCGACTTTACCGATCTGGATTCCAGCAGCGATCCCCGGTTCTACTACCGGGCTTTGATGCTGCCTCAGCCGTAACTATCCAGTAAAGGAGCGCGGACGTCTCGTCCGCCCGAATAAGAGCTGGCTGCTTGCGTCAGATGCCTGCCCCAAGCCAACTCATTGTTTGGTGAAGGGATTTCGCTTGAGGCAATCATTGCTGGAGATGAACCAGACTGGTCATTGGCAGGTCCGTGCGGACGAGACGTCCGCGCTTCTACAGTGCGGTTCTGGCACCGGGAGTGCTGAGGCTTGCTGACGAAATTTCTGACAAGAAACGCCGTGCCGTGCCCAATGCAGCGCAAGTCGCAAATCCGAAAGTCTGAATGAGACACGCAATCACAAGTGACAACAGAGGTAATCACGCAATCAAATCCATCGTTCTCATCGTGCTGGCTGGCCTGTGGGTGACACTGTCGAGCTGCCGGGAGCGGGCGGAGGCCGAGGTCAATGCGCGCAAAGGGGAAAGCGAGGAGGAAAAAGTTTCCCCGCAGGAACGGAAGTTCATTGAAGCCGGGCGCCCGTTCGTCAACGCGATTGCGGCGCGCCAGTATGAGACAGCTTACGGATTGTTATCGTCGCACGCCCGGGCGCGGATGTCGGTGAACCAATTCGTGGCCGCAATGGACGACAACCAGTACAAGCGCAACGAGGCCAATGCCCTGACAAATGTGAAGCTGGCGGAGTTTACCAATTGGATGGCCAAAGTGGAGGCCGAACATGGGTTGCCCACCGCCGTGAAGACCATCTACGTATTCTCCATGGATCCGGTGGCATTGAGCGGACGCGGGGAGGCGCTGGACTCGATGTTCGCCATCGGAGCGATGCCCAAATCGGTGCCGTTCGACATTCGCCGGGCCAGTCTGCGGTGCCAGGTGGCGACACGATTGACCCCGGCACAGTTGCAGGCGGAGGCCAGACGTGTCGGCATGACACCCGCGGAATTGCAGAAGAACCCGGACTTCGAACCGTATTTCAATTTGAAGGCCGTGCTGGTGGAAGAGGACGGAGCGTTGAGGGTGGGATATTTCGAGTTCTTGCCGCCGTCCATGCTGGATTAAGGCGGACCGGACTTTGCTCATCCCTTAAGCCGTTTTGACCTGCCAGACGATCTCGCCGGGGGCCACCGCCGAGCGGAGCGATGGAACACATGCCTGCAGCAACCCGGCGCTCGGTTGTCGTGCCCCTCAGCACCAACCGGCGTTCAGCCGACAGACCGACGCTTTCTCCCTGACGCTACGCGGAAGGGCGCAACGGCCCGCGATTTCGTCTGCGCCACTCTTTCAAACACTCTTGCGCCCAAACGCCTCTACCGATATTTTCGGGCTATGAGCACAGTTGCTGAGATCGAGTCTGCCATCGAAAAGCTCTCGCCCGGCGAAGTCGCGCAATTGGCGGCCTGGCTTGAAGAATACCAGCAGATGATTAACGCCTCGTCCCAAATCTTCGCGATGTACGATCGCGAGGAGGAGGAAGGCAAGTAGTGGCCAAGGCGCAGCGCGGGGAGATTTGGCAAGTTGACCTTGGCCTCGTCCAGAAAGCCCGCCCCTGTCTCGTTCTCAGCATTGAGTTCCTCGACCACGAGCGCGCGGTGGTCACCTACATTCCCCGCACGACCCACTTGCGGCAGACCCGTTTTGAAGTGGCGCACCCAGCTCGTGGTTTTCCTGCGGGAGCTTTCGATGTGCAAGGCATCGGCAGCATTCCCGAAGTGAAACTCGAGCGGCGTCTCGGCGCGGCGGACGCGGCCATCCTCCAGCAAGTGGAAACGGCGTTGAAGCGGTGGCTCAATTTGTCCTGACTGATTTGCCCAACAATTGACCACGACAGCGGGAATCCTTAGTCTTTCCCTGTGACGGCCAACGAAATCATTCAGCAAATCAAAAGCTTGCCTCCCGAAGAACAAGCGGAGGTGATTCGGTTTGCCTACCGTATGGATGTCGAGCGCCAACTCACCGGCCAGGAACTCGCGTCTCTGGCCGGGCGAATGGTTACGTCCACCGATCCGGCGGAGACAGCGATGCTCCGAGATGCGATCCGGCGCGGGTTCTACGGCGGAAAACCCGATGCCTAGGGTCCGCCGTCACAACCTGCCACCGGCCCTGCTCGAACATCTGTTGGATCGCATCCAGCAGCGCAGCATCTCCGCCGACCAATTGGGCCTTCTCGCCCAGTGGCTCGACACGCCGCCCGACGTGCCGGAAGGCAAATGGTTCAAGCCATTCTCCGGGATGGATCGTCTGCGGCGAAGGCGAACTGTCAAGACCTTCCTGGTGCCCGGACAAGTCGCCGAGGGCGCGGAAGTGCGGTAACCTGACTGGCGCCGCGCTCAGGCGCGTAACGGCCCACGATTCCGTCTGCCGCCACAGCCGTCACACAAATATGCGATTGCGCGGCGGGGATGACCACTTTCCTTTCCCCTTGCAAAGAAATGCAAAGGTGTGGTTTGCTCACCCGAATACAGAATTTCCTCGAAGCTAATGCAGCATGCCGAGACGCAGAAGGGATTCTTTGTGACCACAGGAAAATTTTCCGTTGAAGCGGAGAACATGGCCTCCGACCATCTGATCGAAGTCATGGATAATGTTCGGCTTGGCTAAACTCGTACAGAGAGCACTGAAATTGGATTGAAGAGGACAACTTGAACTCAGCAACGAATCCGCTGAAAGAACCCGAACCGAGCATCGACGATCTCACACATCGAGCAGAAGCGGGCGAAGCCAAAGCTCAATATGAACTGGGTATCCTTTATCGCTATGGTATGGCCGGACTTCGCGAAGACGCCACGGAGGCTTTCAAATGGTTCAATAGAGCCGCAGAGCAGGGCTGTAGCAAAGCATTGTGGCAGCTTGCTTTGATGTACGAAGATGGAGAAGGTGTGAGGAAGAACCAGAAAAAGGCTCTCCAATCGTGCCGACAGGCCTTCCAATTGGCTCTGGAGTCAGCGAACGTGGGCGACGCAGAGGGAGCGTTTCTTGTAGGTAAAGCATATCGTGACGGCCACGGCGTCAAAGAAGACGAGGCTAAAGCGATTGAATGGCTAACGAAGTCCGCTAACAAGGGTTGGACCGCCGCCGAAACAGCCCTGGGAGAATTTTACATGCACAGAGGTGATAATGCGGAATCCGCGAAATGGTATCGGAGATCGGCGGAAAAGGGAGACGCTGAAGCCCAGTATCAGTTGGCTTCGTTGTATCATGACGGGATTGGAGTACCCAAGGATGATGAAGAGGCCTTTAAATGGTATCTAAGGGCAGCAGAGCAAGAAAACCGGGATGCTTATTGGAAGGTTGCGAGCAGTTACGAGCAAGGTCAAGGCGTGGCGCAAAACGGGGAAGAAGCTTTGAAGTGGTACCTAAAAGACGCGGGAATCGAACATCACGGCAAGTATGGTTCTGGTCATGCACAATTTTGCTTAGGCATCATGTACGCCGCGGGTCAAGCCATCGGTCAGGATTTGGTACAAGCCTACAAATGGCTGAACTTGGCCGCAGCAAACCGGAAAGAAGAAGCTGCGGAGGGGAGAGATTTGTTAGCTCAAAAGATGACTCGTGAGCAGGTTGCTGAAGCGCAGCGCCGAACAACTGATTTTCTCCGCCAAGTCGAATTGACCAGGAAGAATGAATGATGCGTGTGGTCGCCTTGAGAATCATTGCCAGAGAGAAGTCGCGCAGGGACGACTCAGGATAGCCCGATCCTGTTTTAGGCACCGACTGGCAGTTCACACACGGCGGACTTTTCTGAATGCGATTGCCCTGGCCTGCGCCTTCGCGTAACCTCCCAAACAGGCCCCCAAGCTTCCCCTGGAAGATTTCCCCGGGGCTTGGAAGCCTGCTCGCGGCTTATGGGAGTTCTGATTTGGAGCTTAGTGCCTGCTTGAGAGTCGTTCGCCGCTCGTCTTAAAGCGACTGGCCGACTCCTCTTCGATGTCCAGTTCGTTTTCCTTCCAGGCCTCAAATCCCCCCTCCAGTTCCATCACGGGATAGCCTCGGCTGGCGAAGTGCACGCAGGCATTGGCGGCCAGATGGCACTGTTGGGTATAGCAATAGACGACGTTCGTCTTGTCCTTGCTCAATCCCCGCAGGCTGTCCCATTTGTCCCTGGGCAGGTTGATGGCGCCAGGGATGTGGCCTTTGGCGAAGTCTTCCGCCGCACGCACATCGACGACGACGAGATTGTCTTCACCGCTTTTAATCCACCTCTCCAACTCCACCGGTCCAGTGGTAAACGCCAGTTTATCTTCGAAGTAAGCCCTGGCCCTGGCCGGATCGTGAATTCGAGTCGTTTGCATTTGATTCCTTTCGTTTGTTTTTCGTTGTGCCGGACCTGAAGTCCGTATCGGCAACGTTTAGCTTAGTCCCCCCATTCAAATTCTCAACTTCGGGCTAAGGGTTTTTTCAGAGCGGAATCATCCGTCTCCTATTTCTCCTTAAGCACCGTATGCGTCGCCCAATCTCCGGGAAGGTTTTCGGCCGCCAGTTCCTCCAGTCTGCCAAGATAAAATTTGGAGGGGCCGTCATTGGGACGCAATTCAAGCGTCTGGCGAAAACCGGCGCCGGCAAATTCCAGATCGCGGTTGTTGTAATTGTTCAAGGCCTGGGCAAAGGCCTCGCGCCAGGGCCGGGTCGATTCCTCCTGGCCCGGCCAGCCGATCAATTCATAAACTTCCACGGGCGAAGCAAACCCTTTTAGTTGGAACAGGCCAAGCGAACGAGTGACCAGCCGATCGCCAATCTCTTTTTTGGTGTCGCGGCTGATGATGCAGTCGGTGCCCAGAAATTTGTTCAGGCCTTCGAGGCGCGAGGCTAGATTGATGCTCTCGCCCAGAGCGGTGTAATCAAACCGTTCGGAGCTTCCAAAATTGCCGACTTTGGCGAGGCCGGTGTGAAGTCCGATGCGTGTGCGCAGCGGTTCGCCATCAACATGTTGAACCCCGCGCTCGCGAAGAAGCAAAGCGGCTTCGCAGGCGCGCAGGGCGTGATCCTCCTGGTGATCGGGCGCATTCCAAAAAGCGAAGATGGCGTCTCCAATGTATTTCACGACCGTGCCGTCGGTCTTATGGATGCATTCTGCCACGGCGGCATGGAAATATTCGTTCATCAGCTTCACCAGTTCGTCGGGAGTGATGCGCTGCGAGAGTTCGCTGAAGTTGGCAATATCCGTGAAGAGAATGGTGAGCGTCTGTTCCTTCGCGCCGGGTTTCAACAGGTCCGGATCCCGGGCAAATTTCCTGACCAGTTTCGGCGACAGGTAGAGCGAGAGGGTCTGTTCGTACATCCGCTTTTGCACGTACAACTGGATCGAGTTGAACACGATGGCCCAGGAAAGGGCGATGACGATTTGCGCTTCCACGATCAGCCACGGAAACCAGGTCAGCCCTTTGACAAACAAAAAATAAGCAGCCACGGCGATGAGGGCCATCCCAGCCAGGCCCAGGCCCACAGCCCTCAAGGGACGGCACCGCACCAAACCAAAACCGGCCAGCAATCCCAGCAGCGCGATGACGGCCCGTTCCACCGGAAACGACAGGCGCACCAGCCAATCGCCTCGAAGCCAATTCAGGAACGCCGTTGCCTGAATTTCCACCCCGGGCACAAACATCGCGCCCCGTTTCTCGTCCATCTCTCGCGTGCTCCAGAGCCCGAACGGGCTGCGATATTCGTCCTTTCGTTCGTCTGCAAACTTGGTGAACATCTGCGCGCCCACGAAAACGACCTTGTTGCTGAAAACATGGTCTGGCACCCGGGACGGGTCCAATGCTTCGGAATAACTTCTCCAGGGCAGGAATTTGGGAGGACCGTAATAGTTGAGCCAATGTGTGCCGTCGCCCACCGCGCCCTGCTGTGTAGCCTTGGCGCCCAGAAATTTGGCTGCCGCCCAGTTCAAACTGTGAAGTTCCGCTTCGGGGGTGTGCTCGCGCACGACCAAATCGCGACTGGGGATGACTTCGGCCGAACCGATATCGGCGGCGCTTTCCAGCAACAGAGGAAACGGCGGTTTGGTCTCGCTGTGCCCGGGACCAATCGGCACACGGTCGGCCGCGAGCAGCACGCGGCCACTTGCTTTCATGGCTTCGGCCAGACGCAGGTCACCGGTGGGATGGTTGGTAATCGGGCCACTGAAGACGATGTCGAACACGATGGCCCTGGCGCCGGCAGCCGTTAATCGATCGATTAAGCGCGCATGCAGCGCTCGATCCCAGGGCGCGGATGGAGACTGGTTCAGTTCGTCATGCGACTTCTGGTCCAGGTAGATAATAATTGCTTCGGAGGCCTCCACGTCACCATGCGAAGTAATCAACAGGTCATAGCTCGTGTAGGTCAGCCCCAAACCAAATCGAAACATGTGCAAACAAATGCCGATCCCGGCGGCCAGGAATGCGCCCACAAATGCCGCGAGGAGGCTTTTGCTGAATCTGCCTTTGAAAATCACGATCGTTTACCGAGATGATGTTACTTCATCCATATTCCTGAATACTAGCCAAACGGATTTGAAATTGGCAGCGGTTGCCTTAAACGCAGAGGGCGCAGGGGTTCTCGCAGAGGACGCAAAGGCAATCATTTTTCTCTGCGACCTCTGCGAGATCCTCCGCGTCCTCTGCGTTGAGACTCCATCGTGCGAAGGTA
>Ga0137429_1000013_pt1 | contig 107096 bp, 93 predicted proteins | sample EasRivERMZT736_2_FD_102304 | JGI IMG/M metagenome (GOLD analysis project Ga0137429, IMG submission 102304) | Soil microbial communities from meander-bound floodplain in the East River, Colorado, USA - East River MetaG ERMZT736_2 | ecosystem: Environmental > Terrestrial > Soil > Floodplain ...
GTGAACAGCCGGCGGGAGCTTGTCTCGGTGGATGTCGGTATTCGGATGACGCATCCGCGCATGTCAGACCTGGTCTTTCACCTGGTCAGCCCGCAAGGCACTCGGCTGCTGTTGATGGAGAACCGGGGCGGACCGTTTGCTGCCGATGCCGGCTCCGGCACGCTCACCACCAATGTGATTCCACAGACTTCTTCGGGCGGCGCGGCCGAGCACATCAATGTCATCCCGGCCGGCACCAACGTGGGCACTCTGGAGATCACGTATCAGTTTTTTACCGTGCCCGATTACATGCACGTCTACTACGACGGGGTGTTGATATTTGACTCCGGGCTGATTAACGGGGCGGGCAGCTTTTCGGTCGATTTCGGTCCCGGCACATCGACGAATGTGACCATCGTCATGAACGAAGGAAACAGCTCGCTCACTGGTACGGCCTGGACTTACACCGGTAGCATCGTGAGCGGCCGCTACAACTATCTCACGTTTACGGAGAACACGAACTACACTCAGATTCCGATCAAGTACGCGACGCAATTTACCAATGATGGCGGCGGCGTGTTCGCGCAGGCGCTTGTCTATAGCAACAACTTCCAGGCAGCCGTCGGCCCCGAATGGTCTCCCGCCAGCACGAGCGTTACGCCGCTTGGCGCCCGGATGTTCCTGGGCGAGTTTGGGAACCAAACCGTGACGCTGAGTCTTGGCAACCTGCGCAATCACGTCATGGCAACAGTAGCCCTCGATCTTTTCATCATACGGACCTGGGACGGGAACAACACGATGAACATGTACGGACCGGACATTTGGGACATGAGACAGACCGGCTCGGCCACGCCTCTGCTCCGAACGACGTTTTGCGTGCACAGCCCGCCGCAAGCTTACCCGGATATGTTTCCAGGAGGAAATAATCCGGCGCGGACGGGTGCGGCTGAAAACAGCACGCTTGGGTATCCTGAAGGGTATGATTCCGTTTATCGCATTATCAAATCCTTCCCGCACACAGGCAATAGCCTGCAGGTGGACTTTTCGGGAAGCGGGCTGCAATCGCTCAGCGACGAAGCCTGGGGTTTGGACAACATCGATGTGCTGCTCGATCCGGCGTGTGGTCCGCGCGGGTGCAATTATTATTTGCCGGAAGAACCGATGCGGCCTTTGCGCGGCGAATCGGCTTTCGGTGATTGGCGCCTGGAGATTTGGGACACGCGCGTCAGCGCGGCGCTCACCAATTCCGAGTTGATAAGCTGGCAACTGGAGTTCACTTTTGTGAATACCAATCCGCCGGCGATCACGCTGACCAATGGACAGTGCTTCGCAGGCACAGCCGAAGGCGGCAACATCACCTATTTCAGAATCCCGGTGCCCTTGTCAGCGAGGATCGCTACAAACAGCCTGACGGCCGGCAATGGCCCGTTGCTGTTGTTCAACCGTCGACAAGCGCTTCCCACCGGCAATATACCGCCGGATGATTACACACCGGTGGATGTGCCGGCAGGGACCACAGTGGATCAGGTGATCGATACCGCTTCGGTGCCTCCCCTGCAACCAGGCCAGACCTACTACCTGGGGGTGGTCAATCAAAATCCGACCGAGACCAATGCGTTTACCCTGTGTGTGCATTTCGATTCGGGTTCGACGAATTTTGTGAGCGTCATCCCGCTCACGAACGGAGTGCAATACTGCACCAGTATCGCTCCACAGACCAACCGGCTGCACTATTATCAGTTCGATGTGCCTTCCAACGCCATCAGTGTCGCTTTCGCATTGAGCAATCTTACCGGCAACGCCGATCTGGTGGTGCGCCACGGACTGCCGCTGCCCAATCCGACCAGCTTCGATTACAACAGCGTTAATCCCAACCTGATGGACGAGTTCATCGCGGTGATCGACTACAGTTTTGTTTTCCTGCCGGGGCGATGGTACATCGGCGTGTACAATATCGACACCAATCAGGTGTCCTACTGCGTTACGGCTACGACCCAGGGAGGAAATCAACCGACTGACCTTGCCAATGGCGTTGAGTTTTGCACGACGATTCCGCCTGGCAGAGTCCAGTACTACAAATTCATAGTCTCTCCCGACGCCTGCAACGTTGACTTTGAGACCTACGGCGCCAGTGGCAATGTGGATATGTGCCTCCAAACAGGCCCGCCGGTGCCAATCACCTTTCCAACCAATTGGAGTCCGTGCAGCCTGAATCCGGGCACGAGTCCGGAATTGATTTCCCTCAACCTCACGAATTCCACACCTCTGCTGATACCGGGTGACTGGTTTATCGCCATCACCAATCTCGAAACGGTCGCGGTCGATTATTGTATCCGTGTCACGGAGACAAACTACTGCGGTCCGACGATTGTGTGCCTCACCAACGGCGTGCCCTACACACCGCCGAGCAGCGCTGTGGCTGGTCAGGTGGATTACTATTGTTTCAACGTCTCCACCGGGGCCATCGAGGCGGATTTTGAGGCCTTCAATCTGAGCGCAAACGTGGACCTTCATGTCATCGACAGCGTGCCCTGGATGACGCCTGCCCTGCGGTCCAGCGCCAACGGTGGCACCGCCAATGAATTCATCGCGGTGATCACCAATGTGCCTCCGGTGCCGCTCAGGCCGGGAACGTGGTACCTGGCTGTCACCAACGTCAGTGGTGGGCCGGCAGATTACACTGTGCTCGCCACGGAGATTTTCCCGCCGCCCGTCATCACGGTGACCAACGGGAACTGGTTTACCAATATTATCCAGAGTGCTTCGCCCGTTGCCTTCGCAGCCGAAAGCAGCACAGCCATCAATGTCACGAACTATTCCTTTTTTGTTTCCAGCGGCGCGGTTCAAGCAACCTTCGAACTCATCCCATTGATGGGTGGCAATGTGGATTTCTATCTGCGACGCGGCGCTGGACCGGTTACTCCAGCCAACTACCAATACGCCAGCACCAACGCGGGCATGGCAGTGGATTACGTCGTGGTCACCACCAACTCCATGCCGGTGCCATTGACCGTGGGGACATGGTCCTGGACAATTTTCAACCGCGAGGCAAACCAGGTGCAATATGCCACTCGCGCCACGCAAATCCTCGACTCGGAAATCATCCAACTGACCAATGGGTTGACCTTTACCAATGGGGTAGGGGAGGTCATCAATCCGCGTGAAGTCGATTATTATGTCTTCGACGTGTCAAGCAACGCGGTGCAGACGACGTTCGAGGTGTTCGACGCCAATGGCCGCGTGGATCTTTTCCTGAAACGTGGCCTGCCGCTGCCTAACGCGACCAACGCCTTCTTTGCCAGCACGAACGCGGGCACGGCCATCGAGATCATTGTCGTCTCCACCAATTCCACCCCCGCGTTGACGCCGGGCTTTTGGTTCCTGGCGGTGACCAAACCCGACGGGACCAACGTGCAGTATTCCGTGCGCGCGACCGAGTTGCGGATCTCCGCTCTCAGGTTCCTGACCAACTGCATGCCTGTGACCAATCGCATTGCCGGCAACGCCATCGATTACTTCGGCTTCACCGTCTCCTCCAATGCGCTGGAAGCACTCTTCGAGCTGGCGGTGCGCGCTGGTCCGAGTCTGGAGATGTACGTTCGTCCGGGGCCGCTATTGCCGAGCACGAACGACTATTTCTACGCGCTCACCAATATCACCTTCCGTGGTGAAATTGCTGTGTTCGAGAACGAAGACACCAATGCGCTGGTTCCCGGGACTTGGTACGTGGCGGTGGTGAATCCGACGTTGAGCACGGTCGATTATGCTTTGGGCGCGAGCGAATTCTTCTTGGGCTCCAATCCGATCCCATTGGCCAGTGGCGTCGCCTTCACCAACACGATAGGCAGGCGATTCAGCGGTTGTGATGATGACTACTATCGCGTCACGATTCCGGTAAGCACGACCTGGGCAGTGTTCGAAGTTCGCGAGCTGACGAACACGGGCCTCGGCTGGATGTTGCACGCGGGACTGCCTCTGCCTAGTCCGCTGAACTTCGATTATGCGAGTCCGTCCCTTGGGGGCGTCAGTCAAAGCCCCTTCGTGCTGACGACAGGTTTGGGGCCATTCGGGCATTGGTATCTGGGGGTACGCAACAACTCGGTCAGCAACGTCACTTATCACGTGCGTGTGACGGAATTCACCAGCCCGCCACCCATCCTGGTGACCAATGGCGGCACCCATGCCGGAACGATTGGCGGAGATCAGGTGGATTATTATCGCTTCCAGGTTTCCGCGGGAGCGATTGAAGCGCACGTTGAGATTCTACCCAACCCCAGCGGTAATGTGGACCTGTTCGTTGCCCAGGCGCCGCAGTTGCCGACGCCAACGGATTTCTTTTACGCCAGCACCAATCCCGGCACGAGCAGCGAACTCATCACCATCCATACCAATTCGACTCCGGTCCGGCTGTCCGCGGGCGACTGGCTGGTGGCGGTCGTGAATCGCGATGCCAGCGCGGTGAACTATAATTTGCGCTTCACCGAATTCGTCCCCAATGGCGCTGACGGCAGACTGATTCGCCTGATCAATACGGTGCCGTACTTCCGCACCAACACTCCCATGTCTTTGGCGCTGGATTATTATTTGTATCAAATCAGCGGCAACGCCAGGCGGGCCCAGTTCGAGATTTTCGAGGCGAGCGAAGATGTCACGCTTATTGCCCGCAGAGGGCTGCCTTTGCCCGACCTTTCCACCTTCGACTACCGAAGCGCGAACAGTGGAACGAACGACGAACTCATTGTCGTTCTCTCAAACTCCAGCCCGGTGCCGCTGAGTGCCGGCGATTGGTATTTGGGTGTCGCCTATGCGTCCACGAGCGCCGCCCGCTACACCATCAAGGCCACCGAATTCCCGGTCAGTGGCACCAACATCATCATCACGAGGATCCTGCCTACCGGCAACTTCCTTTGCCTGACCTGGACCAACACGTTGCCGGGCGTGAATTACTTCGTGCAAGGCAAGACCGATTTGGAAGCGTCGATGTGGTCGGCGGCTTCACCGAGCCTGCGCGCGCAGACGACATCCCTGATGCACTGCATCGAGGTTCCCACACCTTACCGCTTCTTCCGCATCGTGGATGGCCTTCCTGCCGCCGGCCCGGCTCCTCTCAGGATTAACAGCGCCGGGTTCGGGGAGAAAGGATTTGAATTGCGCTGGTCCAACTCGCCCAACCGCCTCTTTGGCGTGGAATGGAAACCTGCCCTGGCCGATCCCTGGAACGGGTTCACCAATGTGGTTACTTCCACAAACGAGAATTATTTGTTCATCGATGACGGCTCGGAGACCGGCGGCCTTGGTCCCATGCGGTTTTATCGCTTGATACAGGCGCCCTAGCGCTATCGATTGCCAAAAGTAATATCCAAAAAGGTGGGCGACGCCCTGCTGGGCGTTGCGGCAAACCGGCAGTTTGCCCCACGTTTTCGAAAATTACTTTTGGAAGGGCAGGGGAGGCAGACGGTTCTCCCCTGCGCAGCCTGGAGCCTCGCGTTCTTCACCAGGTTGGTCCACTCATTCGGATCGTTGGTCGATGGGCGCAGCCCCGTGAGCAGACTGGCGCGCGAGGGATTGCAGAGCGGCGCCTGGCAATGGGCGTTGCGGAAGAGCGTGCCGCGCGCCGCCAGGCGGTCGATGTTGGGTGTCTTGGCCTGCGGATGCCCGCCGAGACAACCGACCCAATCGTTCAAATCGTCAATGGCGATGAAGAGAACGCTGGGCCGGGAAGACGGTTCGGCGGACCGCAGTTCGTCGGCGACCAGCCAGAGAAGCGCGAGCAGGAGAGGAAGTGTTTTGCTGTAGCGATTGCCAAAAATAATTTCCAACCAAACCAGGCGCCGAGGCTGCTGCGCCTCACAGAGGCGCGCTCCGGGAGCGCGGGTCTGCGACCCGCAGCATGTCCAATAGGTTGCCGATGGGAAATGAATTCTGGCAACCGCTCTAGTCATCGCCGGAGGGTGAGGTTCACCTGGCGCACATCCATCACGGAGCGATTGGGTATTTGCGTGGCGCGCAACGTTAGCAGGCCGCGGCCCGTTTCGAGACGAATCGTGCCGAGCGCCAGCGGACGGAACTCTTTCATCCTCGACTCGCCGGCCGGACGCGCAATGGTGTCCTGATTGGTATAGAGCGGCGGGTCCCAGCCGGGCGTGACCTTCCCTTCAAGCTTATGGCCATTGAATTGCAATTCGATGGTCGAGCCGGCGTCAGCCACAGGACAGGTGTAGAGAATTTCCACATCGTAAGCGCCCGTTGTGTTCACGTCGATGTCCCAGGTCATTTTATCGTCGAGGCTCGCCCAGTTGACGAAGTAAGAGCAGTTCGGCGCACCGGCGCTGCGTTTCACACCACCGTGCGGGATGCCGTCGCGCGCGGGCAATGGCGTGCGCGGGAATTCCGCGTAGCCCACCGGAAACGGGCGGTCGTCCTTGGCTTTCGGCAGGATCTCGGCGCGCCATTCGACCACCGCTTTGGTCATCCGCGCGCCGATGTCGGGCTGTTCCTGCGCAATGTTCTTTGTCTGGCCAGGATCAGCGAGCATGTCGAAAAGTGCGCCCCGGGCGTCCAGGCGATAACGCTGTGAGCGCGCGCTGACATTGCTGTTCTGGTGGGAGAAAAGAATGCGGTCCGCCCAGTCCACGCGCTGGCCGAGCAGCAACGGCGAAAGGTCGCGACCATCGAGCGATCGGTCGCCAATGCGTTTCACGCCCGTCAGCGCTGCCAGAGTCGGTAACAGATCGATGGCGCCTGCAATCTCGCGCACCGTCGTGCCCGCGCGAATGCCGCCGCCCGGCCAGCGGATGAAACAGACCGACCGGATGCCGCCTTCGTCCGTCGAGCCTTTGGTGCCCTTCATCCCGCCGTTCCAGCGCGCGCTGTTCGGGCCGTTGTCTGAGAAATAGATGACGATCGTGTTGCTGCTGAACTGGAGCGCGTCGAGACGTTGAAGCACGCGGCCCACGTTGACATCGAGATTCTCCATCATCGCGAGCGCACAACGCGTCTGGTCGAGTTGCTCCCGGGCCGAATCCGGGGCGCGCTGAGTGATGGGCCTGTCCTTGAAGCGCTGCCAATATTCATCCGGCACGGCCCACGGCGAATGCGGCGTGTTGAAGGGAATGTAGCAAAGGAACGGTTTCTCCCGGTTGCGCTCGATGAACTCGATGGCGCGTGTGGTGAAGTCGTCGGCAACGTAACCCTTCCCGCGCGTGGGACGGCCATTGTGTTCGAGCGGCGGATCGAAGTATTCGCCCCAGTGCCCGGAGGTGAACCCGTAGTATTCATCGAAGCCGCGTGCGTTCGGATGGTACGGCCATTGACTGCCGTTGTGCCATTTGCCGAAACAACCAGTCGCGTATCCCGCAGCTTTGAAGGCGTCCGCCAGCGTCTTCTCCTCCGTGTTCAACCGCTCCTGCCCCGTCGAGACGCCGCGCACGCCGCCGCGTGAATGATAACGGCCCGTGAGAAACTCCGCCCGTGTCGGCGCGCAAACCGCGCAAACGAAGAACCGTTCCAGCGATGCCCCGCCGCGCGCGATGCCGTCGATGTTGGGCGTGCGCACCTGCTGGTTGCCGCTGTGGCTGTAATCGCCCCACCCGGAATCATCGGCGACGAAGATGACGACGTTGGGATGCGGGGCGGCGGCCGCGACAGAGCCGACCAGCGCGCATAACAGCAAGACCCAGCGGAGCCTGGTTTTCATGGCATTGCCTCAAGTGAAATGAAAGACCCGGGAAAAGTCACTCCGTTCCTGAACGCGGCGGCTCCACCAGACGCCGCGGCAAATCACGCGCTCCGTCCATCAGACGCACCGCTTGCAGGGATACGGCATCTTCGCGGTAAAAGATGAGAAACCGTTGAAACGGCGGCTCAACAGCAAACGAACGCAACCCCTGCAGCTTGGGATGATTGAAGCGGCGAACGCGCCCCAAACCCGGTTGCTCGCATAATGAACGCAAACTGGAATCCACAGCCTTTTGAAATCGGCGGGCCACCTCATCGCCCGCCTCCCGCACGTACCACAGCGCCTGCAACGTGAAGTCCTCCAGAAAGGCATCCGCCTTTTGCAGCCCAAGACTCATCTCCGCTTTTCCTCGCGGATGATACGCTCGACAATACCGCGCATCTCCTCCGCCGAGTAAGGCGTGTAAGGGCCATCAATTGCCTTGAGTAACTCCGCCTCCAGTTCGGGACTGTCCTCCTCCAGATTCAGGGCCGCACCGGGCTGGAGCGTCACTTTCCGACGGCCATCGGTCAGCACGATGACATTCCCATCGTTCGCCTCGGCGATGAGTTGACCCAGTTGCGCCTGTGCTTCCTGAACTGTGAGCGTCTTCATGCGGCCAGCTTAGCCTTTGAGGCACTGATAAACAAGCCTGCCTGGGCAGAGTGGGAACAGCAGCAAGCGAAGGGAACAAAGGATTGGCTGTGTCTCCAAAGGCATTTCCAGGCTATGCTGAAGAGCCTCCGCTCTTGAACCTCGGCTCGCGCTCCAATACAGTTGGCCCATGAGATCAATCGCTTACTGCGTTTATCGGGAGGACGAATTCTTCGTGGCTCGATGCCTCAATGTGGATGTTTCCAGCTTCGGTTCCACGCGCGAAGAAGCAGTCGCCAATCTTAAGGAGGCGGTGGAACTTTACTTTGAGGGTGAATCCGACAAGGCCTATATATCCGTCAGCGATGTTGCCGTTGGCCAGGAGATGGTGAATGCCTAAGCGCTCGGCTCGGACGAGGTCATCCGAGTGTTGCGCGAACACGGTTTCTTTTTCGTCACGCAACGCGGCAGTCATGCCAAATACAAGACAGTCATGCCAAATACAAGAACGCCGCTGGTCGAATCGCCATTGTGCCGCATCCGAAGAAAGAACTGCCCATCGGCACCACACGCTCCATCATCCGTCAATCCGGCCTGACTCCGCAGGACTTTGGGTTCTAAAGTGGTGCGCTCATGAACAAAGACCTCCTCACGAGAAAACCTCGCTCGTCCGTGCCCCGCCTATCGGATGGGAGAGGAACCAGGGAAAAGAGCAAGGACCGCCTTTCGCGCCAGCGCCGTTCCTGGAACATGAGCCGTATTCGCGGAAAGAACACGACGCCGGAAATGCGTGTTCGCTCGCTCCTTCACCGTCTCGGTTTCCGTTTCCGTCTTCATGTGCGGATTCCGAGATCCCCCTCATCCCATCCTTCTCCCCCAATGGGGGAGAAGGTGCCTGAAGGGCGGTTGAGGGGGAATGCGCGCGTTATTTCAGCCGACATCGTTTTGCCCAGGTACAAGACCGTCATCTTCGTTCACGGCTGCTTCTGGCATCGGCACAAAGGTTGTAAGAACTGCACCACGCCGACGAATCGCCGCGCATGGTGGTTGGCAAAACTCAATGGCAACGCTGCCCGCGACAAACTCCATCAGCGGGCGCTGCGAAAACTTGGCTGGCGAAGCATCGTCGTCTGGGAATGCCAGACAGAACACTCAAAGGGATTGGAACGCATCAGCCGAAAGCTGGCGAAATTACCGATCGCCGATTACGCCGGAGCTGTCTCGCGCATCGGGCGAGTGCTGGCCGGAGGCAATTCCTTGCCTTCACGCTGCAAATCCTCCACCTCTTCCGCGACCAGGGCGCAAAGTTGGCAATAAGTCTCTTCCTCCGTCGTTGCGTGGCAGACGCCACCCCATGGAAAGAGATCCGGGCAGTAGCCTACATACAATTGGTCGGCTTCTTCCCATCGGACAAATTTCAGGCACTGATTTGCGCTTTCATTACTGGCCTCTTTGAGGGCGCTCGCCCACGACTTCCATGCTCCACATTACATCGCCGCTTCAACCTCCTGCATTGGCCTCGTGCGTGCTGGCGGCAGCGGCAATCCTTGCGCTTCCGCCGCGGACACGGTGTCCTCCACGGCATCACAAAGACGCTCGAATGCCTCAACTGGCGTTGCCCCATGGCACACGCCGCCCGCAGGAAAAAGGTCCGGACAATACCCAACATAAAGGCCGTCTTCCTCACTCCAGCGAACGAACATCAGATAACGATCTTGTGTTTTCATGCCTGGACCTCTCTTAACGCTTTGCGCACATGTTTTTCCTGGTAACGCTGCGCGTCATCGCCGTCGTGCCCGGAAATAAGAACGAACCCTCGAAACTTTGCATGGATGAACTTCCGATGACTGCCCTTGCCACCTTGGACGCGGATGAATCCTGCCTGTTCCAGATCAGCGACCAACTGGCGAATCTTGCGCGGCACATGGCGAAAGTTACCAGCCTGTTACGCTCTTCGCTAGCCTGAACCAAGACGGCTGGCGTATCATTATTGTGTGGGAGCGTCAGACCGCGACACTGGAACGCTCGAAACGCTTGCGGCTCGACTTAAAGCGTCTAGGCTTTCGGTGGAGAGGAAGCTTTGAAAATCAAAGTGGCTGCCGCAAACGCACGGCTTGAAATGGCCACATACCAAGCATTCATCCGCTTGTCCCAAGACCGGACTTTGACAAACTCTGCCCAAGTCAACGCGTGAATTGATTCAAGGGACCAATTCTCCCCAAGCTTTACGATGAGCATACACTCAAACAGTTGTTTGTCGCGATCATCCGGGTCCGGATAGACGGTTCCTGTTTTTTTTGCGTTGCAAACTGTCTTGATCGAGTAGCGCTCGCCTTTGCGGGATAAGGCATCTACGTTCTTCGTACCGCGGGGTGCTGATTGGAGCTTAGGAAGCCCCGATGTCCTGCGAAAGTATTCGATAGCCAAGCCTTCACCTACTCCACCTACAGAAAAGGCGATCTTTCTCTTCCGCATCTCTACATCCAGGGCAGCGCGCAAGAGGACCAACTCGTCGTCGGGCATCCTCGCCAACTCGATTGACGGCTTGGCCTTCGTCGTTGTTGTTGGGGAGATGGTCTCCTTCACCTGGGATTTGGAAGCCGAGTCACGCAGAGGGTGGCGGAGAAGTTCGACTCACTGAACTCCTTGCAGCCGATGCTTGAAGTCGATTAAGGACGACGTTCTTGTCGATGTCAGGCGTCCCCAATCTCCCAAAGTAACGGGAAAATCGCGCTAGCACGGCTTCGGCGAATGGGCTGTCGAGTGAAGCGACCACCCATTCTCGCTTGAGGTCAACAAGCGGAACTGACCGCAGTTGCTGAAAGTCCACCACCAAGTCCGGCAGGAAGAATGTTCCGGGCAGAAACTTAAACCGTTCCTTTTGACCACCCCGATTGTCGCCGATGATCGCCTCCATACTCTTCAAAACGCTTTTGGAAGGTTGCTTCGTGTTGGCGGCCCACTTTCCATACTCCTCCTGCTCCGTTAGAGGTTTGCACTTCGCCAGGATAACGAACTCTGCTTTGGCGTTTTCAAAATCACAGGAAGGCGTAAGCACCAGCGAATAATCCTTCCTCCCAGCCATCTGTTCTTCAAGGATGTCCCCGGCAAGCCACGGCTGATTTGCACATGGATAAATGTAAAGCTCGACCGGATGGACAACATCGAAAGCTTGCGCAGCCTCGTCCGCTTGCGGTTCGGCGGCATGCGGCACCAGTGGTTCCTTGTCCGGACAACTTCCTTCGGAGCTTTTTTTCGCCTCCCCGGAGATCTTTTCTACGAACGAGCGAATTGAATCGCTGCGCAATGTTTGAGCGAGTCGGCGTGCAACGAGATAAACCAAATCAACCTTGTGATGAAGTTCCTCCATTTCCTTCCAGTGTTTGCTCAGGAAGTCCCAAAAATATGCGCGCTGTTCGTCGTCGAGATGGCGGGATAGGGCCGGAAGGTGAGTGTCAAAGACCGCACGCACTTCGGTTCGAAGCTTCGCCAACCCAGCCGTCTTCTCAACGACACGAACGAACGCGGTCTGCTCCGGCAGAACATGGCGCGCGAGTGCAGTGTAGAAAACTACCGGCACGAACCTCCGTTTCTTGACCTCTTCGTAGATTTTGAGACCCGGCAGGCTGTCTGCCTCCGGCAAATCGCTACTGTCGTCCTTCAGATCAATGATGATTATGTCATAACGCCGCGAGTCGAGAAGTGGCACAGCTTCCTTGAAATCGCGACAGACCTCAGCCTCCGCAAATTCCGGAGCAATGAATTCCGGACACGCTTCTTCCAGTTGGCGCGCAATGTCCGGGTTGTCTTCGATGATCAGAAATCGCCACTTTCGGTCACTTCCGTTGCTCATACTCTTTTCTTCAGCGTAAGGAGAAAGTTCGCCCCCTTCAGCGGTCCGCGGTCGAGAAGCTGCAAGGAACCTCCATAGTAATCCGTCACGATTTCACCGACGATTGACAAACCAAGACCAACGCCCTCCGGTTTCGTGGAAAAATAGGGCTCAAAAATCGTCTCACGGTTTCCTGGTGGCACACCTGGGCCGCTGTCAGAGAAAAGAATGTCAACATGCTCCGGAGCTTTGCGCTCGACCTTGACCGCGACTTCGCGCTTTGACTCGCTCACCTGCTCCAGCCAGTAGAGACTGTTCTGAAGCAGATTGATAATGACTTCCTGCATCTCTGCCGGATCCACACGAACGAGGGTTTGCGTTCGCGGCATGGTGGTCTTGATGTTGAGCCGCTCGATCTCAGCGTTGAATACGCCGAAAGCATCACGAATTACTTCTTCAAGATAGAGTTGGGCTGGTCGTCCACGCTTTCTGCCGCCGAACGGCTCCATGCGTCGGAACGCCGTGGCAAGAATATCTCCTTGCTTACGGATCGTTGTGAATCTCCCGCTTAGTCGGGCGACGATTTCCCGTCCGACTTGTTCGATTCTCGCCGTGTCTGAAAGCCCCAACTCGGCTTCGTTATTGATCGAAGCAATCGGCTGCCGGCCTTCGTGAAGAACATGGTCGATGAGTTGCCCCAGTGTCGCGAGGCGCTGGTAACGGGCCAACACCGTCTGAATTTCCTTCAGATGCCCGCCAATCGACTCTTCGGTCTTCGCAACCAACTCTTGTGCCGCCTTGTCTTGCGGCAATTGCTTGGCGATGTAATCCGTCAGCGGCTTCAAGTCGAAGCCGGAGAATATGCCACCGACTGGCTTTCCTGATTTCCCATCGCCCTTTTGCGGGCGTTTCGACACCCAACGCATTTCCTCAAGCTTGCTCAAGACCGACCACATGACTTCTCGGAAGTCCTCGAAAGCGAGGTTCTCCTGCATTCCTTGTCGGTTGGACTGGTCGCGGAGATTGGGATTGCCGTCAGCCGAAATGCCCACCGTGCCGAATATCTGGTTATTTGAGAGACGCAGCGTGGGGTTCTGAACACGGCGGCGGTCGAGCCTGAAGGAATCATCAAGCGGTTCGCCGTAAGGTAGGACTCTAAAACCGTCCCGGTAGATGTTAATTCCAGCAACTGCATCAAGATCGCGACGAACATCCTGCACAGAGGAATGAGTCTTCTGGATGACATTGCCCAGGTCATCGCGGTCCCACACGCGAAGTTCCACCTCCAAAGGACCACAAGCGATGTCCTCAGACTCTTTCGGCGTTTCGCCATCTTCGATTGCACGAACTTCAAATCGCCCTTTGGAATCCTTGATCCGGCGGAACCGGCCTTTGAACTCGCGCTCGATTCCATCAGCGCGAATTTCGCACCGGAGTTTGTAGGAGCCATCGGCTCCGATGGTCCCGCGGACGAGGTAATGGGGGTGTTTCAGAATCTCGGGCGCTTCGACCTTGCTGCTGAACTCGGAAAAGTCTGGTGGCAAATCCAGTTCAATCTCGAAATCTTCCTCCTTCGTGGCCTTTGGGGAAATCAGGCGTGCCAAGCCGCGCCTCAAGTCCTCAAATTGCTTCGCTTCCCACTTCTGCTTCAATCCGGCCATCCGAAGGATTGTGCCGTGACCGAGTTTGCTGGCCGAAGGTACCTTCTTCTCCGTCTTCCAAAGCAGTTCAATGGTTCCACCAAGTTTGATTTCTGCCGGGTCACGCTCCTCCCAGAGGATCAAAACCTCGTCGAGATACTTGCTGTCATCCTCGAACTGACGCCAGTCGAAGACCGCGTAAACTTCTTTGCTTGCGGCTTCCCGCCGTGAAATCACTTCCAACTCGTGAGCAAGGCGGGATGAGGCGAAACGTCCAATGCCCTTCTCGCCCAGATGCCGTCGTTTGAATTTCTCGCTGCGTGGTCTGTCGCGCTTTGACGACGTGGCCGGTTCCATCCAAACCGTCTCCACGGTTTTCAACTCCATGCCGTGACCATTGTCTATGACCTCGATACGGCCTTTGCCGGGTTCCAAGGGTCCGAAAAACCGAATCAACACACGCGTTGCATCCGCATCGTAGGCGTTTTTGACCAACTCAATGACGGCAACGACTTCGTTGCTGATGAGTTCTTCTCCAAGCGTGCGGAGCAATCGCGCCCTCGGGCGAAGTGCTGAACCTAGCGCTGGAGTTTTTGAAGCAGGCATGTGGACTACACGTTAGCGGTCAATGTTTTCACCACCTGCTTCATCACGGGCGGGCAGACCGCGTTGCCGATCATCTTGATGCGGTCACGGCGTGTGCCTGATTCGAGCTTCATCTTCGGCGGCATTCCCATCGCGGCCTGAAGTTCCGGCACCTGCAACATCCTCATGACGTGGCCGTACTGTGAATCGGGCTTCACCAGTGCGAATCGGTCCACTGTCGTGATAGTGCGCAGTGGACGATTCAAGCGTTGCCAGCCGCCGCTGCCATCCGATCCGTAATAGACGAGCAGGAAGGGCTGGGTTTCGCCCACTGTTGCGAATCCACGTTCGGCTCTTTCAAGCGTGGCCTTGGCGCGATTGGGCCGGCGCAAGGGCGTCCACTGGTACGTCCCATTCAGACCCACAATCTCCTCGACCTTCTTCGGTTCGCTCTTACGTGGCGTAACCTTCGTTGGCTTCTGTTGATTGTCAGCGATGAGGAACAAGCGGCGGCGGCACTGCGGGACGCCGAAGTGCGCGGAATTCAAAATCTGTTCGCGCAGGTTGTAGCCGAGTTTTTCGAGAGCGGACTTGAACTCAACGTAGCGGCTCCATTTCCGCATGTTGACGACATTCTCGACGATGATCCAGCGCGGCTTGAACGCTGCGGCAAAGCGCACGACTTGAAACGCGGTGTCTTTACTCTGCTCGCAGCGAGGCTTGTTTCCCTTGGCAGGGCTGTGATTCGTACACTCAGGAGAAGCGAGGATGAGGTCAATCGGACCAAGCCGCTTCACTAAGGCATCGACATCCTGCTCCTCCAATCGACCCGGGATGAATTCGGCTTCCGGAAAGTTCGCGTCATGTGCTTCACCAGCAATTGGCCAGAGGTCGAACGCAGCCACAATCTCAACGCCCGCATCACGCGCGCCCCAACTACTGCCGCCAGCTCCGCTGAACATGTCCAGGGCGCGAATCTTCCGTTTGGTTGAAGAAGGTATCTTCACGGGCCAACTCCCTCCATGAGTTTGGCCGCAGTGATGCTCAGCGCCTTGGCGATGCGGACCACGTTCTTGACGCCGGGATTGCGTGTGCCGCGTTCGATGTCGCTGAGGTAAGTGCGATCAAGGTCAGCCTTTTCTGCCAGAGCCTCTTGTGTAAGCCCTTCGCCTCCCTGAATCGCTTAACTGAAAAACCAAAACTGCGGAGAACCGGATCGACCTTTGCCATTAGGCAAAGGTATCTACGTGTCGGCTATCCGTGTATCGGCTATGAGTGACAATCTTTTGAACACATTGCTTCCATCGACGATGAGTCAAGTTGTGAAGTCATCACCGGAAGCGGATCGGGGAAGGACCTAAAGCTTAAGCAATCGCGGCGCTACGGCAACAGCGCCCTACCCAAAAGGTGGTAGAGCTGGCGCTGCCGCGCCGCCCACTTCTCCTGTCAGCTTTGATTTTCTGCGCCAAAAGACATTTTTCACGGTTTCTCCGCCACCACCTTGCCGTTTTCAAAGGTAAATGGGCGTGCCGTGAGCGCGGGCGGTTTTGCGGGCCACGCGTGCGGCGCGCCGCAGAGCGCAACCAACGGCGGCGGTAAAACTGGACGGACGTTTCCTTTTCGTGTTCATGAAGGTTGCGCGCTTGCGTTTCATTTCAGCCATTGCACTTTGATTTCCTTCTCCAGTGCTTTGAACTCTGGGTCACCGGTGACGACTTCGGCTTTCTTCTCTTTCGCCAGCGCGGCGGCTAAGGCATCAGCCAGACTGATTTTGAAACGCGATTTGAAATCCGCCGCAGAGTCCACCAGCGAACGGCCGGTAGGATGGAACTGAAACAGGAGGCTTTTCAGGAGCATGTATTTCACGTCGGCGTAGTTCACTTCTGTCATGTGCGGCGAACGATCAGCACAGGTGCTTTATGTAGCAACCCTTTCACGGGGGACGGCGATGTCCTCGCCGCCAAAGAATGCAAGCAGCGCGTGGGCGGCAAAGACCGCTGCAGCCATTTACTTATCCTCCAGTTCCCGTTCCTCCCGTTTGTGCTCCGCCCATTCATCGCTGAAAAACTTTCCGCCAGGCTTGCGCTTCAGGAGTCCAAAGCCGCGCTCAATCGACCAACGGGTCACCGGCTTCAGCAAGATGCCTTCGGGCGTTGCCTGAACGATAGCCTTCGTGCCGTCCTCAATGTGAAACTGTTTGCGCAGCCAGCTCGGAATAACGACCTGGCCTTTGGTATTGAACCAGACGGAGGCTGTCTTTGATGGTGTGCTCACCGCATCAAATCTGACTTGTTAGCTTATTTCCGTCAAAACATACAAAGAAAGAACCTGTCGCATAGGCGGAGGTGGTTCGTGCTCCTTTGACCGTTGAACATCGAAAGTCACCATCCAACAATCCAACCTTACCGCATTGCGGCGATTGCGTTTTGCAGGCTGGTTGCGCTGGGCACGAGAGAGTATTCTGCAGGCGTGAAGCTTCTGGAACGCATCACAGTCGAGCCGGGCAAGTGCGGCGGGCGGCCGTGCATCCGCGGGATGCGCATCCGCGTGAAGGATGTGCTCGATATGCTGGCCGACGGGGCCACTCAGGAGGAAATCCTGGCCGACTTTCACGATTTGCAGGCGGAAGACATCCAGGCCTCCATCGCCTACGCGGCCCGCTACCTTGACCACTCGGTCCTGGTGAGCACCTGATTGAATGCGTTTTCTGGTGGACGCCAGTTGCCGCCTGCCCTCGCTCGGTGGCTGGGAGATCACGGCCACGCCGCCACCGCGGTGCGGGATGTCGGGCTGCGCGAATCGGACGATGGCAGCATCCGAAATTTTGCGATTGCGGACGACTGGGTGCTCATCACCAAGGACGAGGATCTGGTGGAGCGTTCGCTGATAACGGGCGAAGGTCCGCCGATTGTCTGGCTGCGAATAGGCAATTGCACCAATCGCGTGTTATTCACGTGGTTTGCGCCGTTGCTGCCGGAAATTCTCAAACAATTGGAGTCCGGACAACGCATCGTTGAAGTGAGGAAGGCGAGAGCGTCCGGCAAATAACGCCCACTGACGTGACCGCTACTGACAGTGGGATTGGTCATGGCTATGCGACGGATCGTGTCGGCCGTGCGTCCGGTTTTGGGTTTCATGTCACCTTTCCTGAACTGGCCAGGGCCAGCACTTTCGGTTGAGCAGCCCGAAAGAGTTCCAAAATTTCCGGCACCTCGGGCACGCGGGCGCGTTGAAAGGCGGCGCGAAGTTGTTCCGCGGTCAGCGCTTCCTGTTGAAGCAGAAAACGGATGTCGGCCAGATCGTTATCATCGCCGCGTGCCATTTTGGTCAGAATGAGGTCGAGTGTGGATGGGCGAAAGATTGTCAGTCGCTGGAATTCGCAGGGAATGCGAACTCGGTCCTTCAACCAGTCGGGTGTGAGGATGACTTCCAGTTCGCGGAAGAGGTGGGTGAGGTAAAGTCCTTGCGGCTCGAGCTCGGCGTTGGTGCGTTGTTGGGCCTGCCAGAAATCGAAGTTCTCCGCCGCCAGCCACGAAAGGGGCAGGATCGCATCGACGTCGTGCGTGGCGGCAAACTCGGCGGGACTGCCCGGATAGCCGAGCGCGAGCGCGGCCCGGCCAAAGAGGGTCATCTCCGCCGGAGCGGTCAGATGGCGGTCGAGGGTTTGGAGGATACGTAGCGGGTTATTCACGGCAGCGCAGCCAGTCAGTGCGTGGCGGGCCACCGTGAGCAGTGACGCCGGTGTGGCGAACAAGCCGACTCCAATGGGGCAATGCGTCCTTGCGCGGCACATGCCTGGGTCGCAAGTCTCGTCGCACTGAGACCCAGGGTTGCAGGTCCGGCGCGAAGCGTTCCGCAAGCTGGGCTATATGAAGCAGGACCGGTTCGCAGCGTTCCTGGATAGCGAGGCGGCACAGGCGAGCGGGGTCCACTCGTGACGAACTGAGCAGTTGGGCGGCAGCACGGAGATGGTCGAGGTTGTAGGGGAGCTGGCCAAGGCACAGCGCGATTCCGATTTCCTCATCACTGACTGCGGGTGAATCCGGCGGGAGGGATGGATCAAATTCGCGCTGGTAGTGGTCGGCGCCTCGTTCGACGGCCACCTTGAGCAGCCAGTCAACAACGCGTTCGCCCGCTCCACTTGCGCGCTCGAGGCGACGCAGCAGTCCGGAGACGTGCGGGACCTCCCCCAGTTTACGAGCGAGACTCGGGACTAACGGTTGTTCCTTCAGTTCCATGAGGCGCATGGTATCAGGAGAAGGTGATAGATCGGAAGCGTGCATGAATTGGTCATGGGTATGCCGCGCGGCCAGCAGGCAGCATGTTGGTATCGGTACCCGCTTGCACGCGAAACTCCTGTTCCAGCGCCGCCCACTTCGCGGCCATTTCACGCACGCGCTCCGGCTCTTTCGCCGCGAGGTTGTTCTGCTCGATGCGGTCAGTGGCGAGGTTGTAGAGCGCGTAGTCGTTCGTGTCGGGCCGGCGGGAAACCAGCTTCCAGTCGCCGACGCGCAGCGCGCGGTTGAAGTCGTGATGGAAGTAAAGGAACTCATGCGACACCTGCACGTCCTTGGCGAAGGCCGGCACGAGGCTGCGTCCTGGCAACGGCGGCGCCTTGACGCCATTCCACTTTGGCTCAGGTTTCGCGCCGACGATTTCGAACACCGTGGGCACGAAGTCAATCACGTGGCCGGGCGTGTGACGCAGTTCGCCGCGCGCCTTGATGCCCCCGGGCCAATGCACGATCAGCGGCGTGGCGCTGCCGCCCTCGTGGACCCACGATTTGTGCAGGCGAAACGGCGTGTTGGCGACGGTGGACCAGCCGGGGCCAAGGCAAAGATAACTTCCGCCGGAACCTGGCTCGGCGGTCTTGTCATGCTTATCGCCGCGGTTGAGGAACTCCCCGCTCGCGCCGTTGTCCGAAGCGAACATCACCAGCGTGTTCTCCAGCGCGCCCATCGCCTTGAGTTGATCGAGCACGCGACCAATCTCGCGATCCATGCGGTCAACCATCGCGGCGTGGATGGCCATCTTGGTGGCCTGGAAGCAGCGTTCTTCGTCGTTCAATTCGCTCCAGGCCACGGCGCGCGCGACTTCACCGGGACCGATCTGCTCCTTGAGCTCGGCGTCCTTGAGATTCCAGTGCGGCACCACGTCCGGTTCGCGCGGACTGAGTGCGCCTTTCAGCAGCCCCATCTTCAGTTGTCGCTCGTGCCGCTGGCGCCGAATCACGTCCCACCCCATGAGATATTTGTCGCGATAACGGGCGATGTCCTCCGGCGGCGCCTGCAACGGAAAGTGCGGCACGTTGAACGCAAGATAGCCGAAGAACGGCTGGCCGGAATGTTTGGCGGCGTGGTCCTTCAGGCATTCGATCAGGAAATCCGCGAACGCCGTCGTCGTGTAGTAATTGCTCCCCTTCGGCACCGGCGGCAGCCGCACGTCGTCGCGCCAGGTGTTTGACGGGTAGAAATTGCGGTCGTGATCCTCAAGCCGATACGAGCGGTCGAAACCGCCGTGAGTGATCGCGAGCGGTGCGCCGTTAATGTGCCACTTGCCGCTGTGATACGAGCGGTAGCCGAGCGGCTTGAGATGATGCGGCAACAGGCGTGTCCATTGCGGCAGCCGCCCTTGCGGCGGGTCCATGCGGATCTGTTGCGCGTAATAGCCGGTGAGCAGCGCTGCGCGCGTCGGCCAGCAACGCGCCGTGTTGTAAAACTGGGTGAAGCGCACGCCGTTGGCCGCGAGCCGGTCGAGATTCGGCGTGGCAATCTCGCCGCCGTAACAACCCGCGTCCGCGAAGCCCAGGTCATCGGCGAGGATGACGAGAATGTTGGGACGTGACAGCGCCGGCTCAGCCGCGCGGGTCAGCCCGCAAGACGCGACGAGCACCGTTAGCAGAATGACAAGTCGCATGTGTTGAAGGAAGAATGGCGAATTAATCGGATTGTGGCCAGCCAAAGCGCATCCTGATTCCTTGCCAACCCGGGCGACAAGGTGTAATCCAGAAAGCATAATAAATAAGTTGTTCCCGTCTTCCGTCAAAACGCCACCGCACTATGAAAATCAACGCTCCCTTTCACCTCATTGCACTCGGGCGCACCACGGCGTTTGTTGTGTGCGCAACTTTGATTTACAACCTGGAGACCGCCGTCTCCCGAGCCGTCGAGGCGCCTTTGCCCGGCCTGGTCGGTCATTGGCAATTCGAAGAAGGCACCGGGACGACGGCTGCAGACAGTTCCGGCAACGGCCTCACAGGCACCCTGATCAGCGGCCCGGTCTGGGTGTCCAGTCCGCTGGGCAGCAACGCGCTGGACTTTACCACTGGTCCCGACGGCGTGGACCTGGGCAATCCCACCTCCTTGCAAATCACCGGCGCGCTGACGCTGACAGCCTGGGTGTTCGTCGATACCATTGCCAGCAATGGCCGCTTCATTGCCAAGGGCGGCGCCAGCGGACGGCGCGGCTGGTCGCTCAACCTGGAGGCGAACAACACGTGGGCGTTCCAGATCGCAAGCAACGCCGCCACGACCATCGCTCTCAACCCGCCCAATGTGATCACCAACCAGTGGGTCCACGTGGCCGGGGTTTATGATCCGACCGTGCCCATCATGCGCTTCTATGTTTATGGCGCGTTGGTCGGAGAACGGACGGAGGGCGTTCCCACATCGCACTTCAATTCGCCGGCCAACGCATCGATCGGCCGCCGGGAAAACGGCACCGAGTTCGACGGCCGCATCGACGAAGTACGCGTGTTCAACCGCGCGCTGACGGAAGAGGAAATTCGCGCGCTGCCAGAGGTCGTACCCACGCCGCTGACTTTTGTCACCCAGCCGGTGAGCCGCACAGTGGCGCAGTTTCGTCCGGTCACCTTCACGTCCGCGGTGCGTGGCTCGCCGCCGCACTTCTTCCAGTGGTGGAGCAATGGGGTGGAGATTGTGGGCGCCACCGCCCCCACTTACACCATTCCCAGTGTCACGCTGGACATGAGCGGTTCGGCCTTCTCGGTGACGGTCAGCAATCTGACTTCCAGCATCGCCAGCACCAACGCCATCCTGACCGTCTCGCAAGATACTAATCCGCCCGTCCTCGTTTCCGTCGGCAGCGTGGACGGCAACACCATTGGCGTGTGCTTTAGCGAAGCGGTGGACTTCCTTACGGCCACGGACGGTGTCAACTATGATGTCAACGACTTCTCCGTGAGCGTGCAACAGGCTGAGTTGCGTCCCGATGGCAGGACTGTGCTGCTGACGCTAGGGTTTCCAATCACCGGCTCCTTCACGGTGAAAGTCAGTGACGTGTACGACTTATCGGGGAATCCCATTGTTCCAGGAAGCCCGGCCAGCGGCACCGTGGCTGGGATGGCGCCGGCCGATCTGGCGTTTCCGGTGCAAGCCGGGGCCACGTTCTCCTGCAAGGATGGCGACTTCGACCTGACCGCGGGCGGCTCGGACATTTGGGAAACATTCGACCAGGGCCACGTCGCTCTGAAAACCGTTTCCGGTGATTTTGATGTCAAAGTTCGCCTGATCGGGCTGACTCCCGTGAACAACATCGCCAAGGCCGGCTTGATGGTGCGTGAAAATACTGACTCGGCCAGCCCGACTTTGCACCTCCTGGCCAATCCGCCGCCGCCCTCTGGACGGGGCTGGATCGAAGCCGGTCGGCGCACGAGCCCCGGCGGCGGCACCGCCAATTGGGGGACCAATTACACCGCGGCCGTTATGCCCAATGTCTGGCTGCGCCTGCGCCGCACCGGCGACCTCTTCACGGGTTTTTACAGCACAAACGGATTGGACTGGGTGATCATGGCGAAGGCAGCCCAGGTGTTTCCCGACCCGCTCCTGCTGGGGCTGGCCGCCACCGCGCGCGACAACAACGCCCCGCCCACATTGGCGGAGTTCCGGGGCTTCGGCGCCATGGTCTTCACCAACGCCGCGCTCAACTTCACCCAAAATCCAACCAACACCACTGCCGCGCAGAATTCGACGGTAACCTTTGGCGCGCTGGCCGAAGGCGCCGGCGCACCGGCGAGTGAACTGGTCTATCAATGGCAGCGCGAGGACAATTTTGCTGGCGGCTTCACGAACATCGTAGGCGCGAACAACGCAACGTTGAGCATATTCGCGCGCCCGCAGGACGAGGGCGCCCGTTTCCGCGTGCGAGCTTATCTTGCCGGACTGGCCGTCGATTCCCAAGCGGCCACTCTGACGTTGACGCCCGACGTGACACTGCCGGCCATCCAGTCGGTCGTCGCGCCAGGGCAGGGGAACCAGGTCATTGTGATTTTCAGTGAAGAGGTGGAGGCGAGCACGGCCACCACGGTCGCCAATTATGTGATCAGCAACCTGACCGCCGGCACCGTGGTCATGATCTCGGCGGCGGACCTGAACGCCGACGGCAGAACTGTCACGCTCACGACTGAGCTGTTAGCGGAAGATGCCCTCTACCGCCTTTTGGTCAGTGGCGTCCAGGACCTTGCCGAACCGCCGAACACGATCGCGCCCAACTCGCAGGCCCAATTCCAATACAACAGCCTCGTGGGCTACTGGCAGTTTGAAGAAGGCACCGGCACCACCACGGCCGATTCATCCGGCAACGGCTTTACCGGCACGCTCCTGAATGGCCCGACCTGGGTGCCCGGGCTGTTCGGCAATTACGCATTGGACTTTGACGTCGATCGCGTTGATTGCGGCAATCCTCCAGCGATGCAGCTCACTGGCCCAATGACTGTCGCGGCATGGGTACACGTGGACTCGTTCTCAGATAACGGACGCATCGTCACCAAAGGCGGCGGGCCGGGGCAGCGGGGCTGGTCGCTCAACGTCGAAGGCATCGACGTTTGGGCGTTCCAGCTTGCCATCAGCGCGAGTGTTAACATCTCCCTCAACGTGGCTTCCATTCCCATCCGCAGGTGGACTCATGTAGCGGGGGTGTACGATCCCGGCGTGCCCGTCATGCGCCTTTACACCAATGGCGTGCTCGGCGGCGAATTGACCGCTGGCGTGCCGACCGCCCAACACGATTCATTGCTCAACGTGAGCATCGGCGCCCGCCCCATTGAGGCGACCTTCTTCGACGGCCGGATTGACGAAGTGCGGGTCCACGCTCGCGCCCTCACCGGAGCGGAAATTGCGGTGCTCGCCCGACCGCGTTTCCTGCCCGCGACTATCGCCGGCGGGCAGATTCAACTGGACTGGGGAGGGTACGGCCGGCTGGAATGGGCACCTGCCGTTACCGGGTCATGGACTCCCATTGATCCGCAGCCTTCACCACCATACTCTGAAGCGATCGTGCCGAGCGTGAACCGCATCTTCCGGCTCAACGCAACGCCGTAAGGCAGACCCTCACTTTGCCGCGCGCCGGATCTTCCCGACTGTAGCGATTCCATTTTACGCGTGTCTCTTTGAAAAGTTTACCGGGCTTGCTGACGAGCCCGCGAGTGTCGCCGTGGCGCAAATCAGGTTCTGAAAATCTGCCAATCCCGAAGGGATTGCGTCCTGAAGCCCAGGGTTGCGAGGCACGAGCTACCCTGGGTAAGAAGCACCAAACCAACAACCCCAACGGGGTTGCGACAGGAGCGGAGATTGTTTTGAAGCCAAAACCCCGTTGGGGTTTTGGCCTCCCGATACGGTGCCCACGGTAGCTCGTTCCTCGCAACCCTGGGCTGTGTTGCAGAATCCCGTTGGGATTCAATGAGGACTCAAAAGCGGCCGCAGTTAGAAGTGATTGCCAGAAATAATTTCCGAGCAAACCAGGAGCCAAGCCTGCTGCGGGTCGCAGACCCGCGCTCCGGGAGCGCGGGTCTGCGACCCGCAGCATGTCCAATAGGTTGCCAATCGGAAATGAATTCTGACCTCTAGAAAGTGAAGGTTGCCGAGTTTCATCGTTCCGCAAGTTTATGGATCGTGCCGTGAAGCGAGCGCGTGACGCGTGTACCGTCAGCGCCGCGCAGGCGCGCGCGCAGTTCGTAACATTGCGTCGGCGCCAGGCCGGGTACGGTGAGCGAGACGGTGCGACCATCGGCGCTCAGGCGGGCGGCGGTAATGTCGAGCGGATGCTCGTTGATATGTTTTGAACCGTAATCGGCCGAGCGCTGGAGCGACCAGACCTTGAGCGCAAAACCATCAGCCTCGACGCTGGCCGCTTCCAGCGGATCGCTGAAGGTCAGCTCCAATTCATCGCGCCGGGCATGAACGCGGAGCGGCAAATGAGCGGCACGGCCCGTGGCGCGCACGCGATGAAAGCCGCCGGGCGCGGTTGCGTTGCCGGCCCAGCCAAACAAGCCGCAGGCATAGAGCGCGCCGTCGGCACCGAACCGTCCGCGCATGATTCCAGTGGCAAAGGAGGGAAGGGGCAGTTCGCAAACCGCGCCCTGCCAGACACCGCCAACTTCCTCGTGCGGCACGATAAAAATCTTTCCCGTGCCGTAACTGAGATTCACCAGTGCGCCGCTCAGCGGGCCCCAGGCACCGTCCGGCACGCGGAGCAGTTCCGCGGGACTGCGATCCTTGGCGTTGGTGATCCAGACCATTGGCGGTTCCATCGCGGAGTCGGCGGGATTAGTCACACTGGTGAAACCGAACATGTTTCCGTAGAAGCCGCCTGGGCGGACTCGATTGATGCGGTTCTTCGGCATCCAGTGGCCTTCCTGGTCGGTAACGAAGAAGCTTCCGTCATCGTTCAGACAAACGCCGTTCGCGGCGCGGAATCCGCCGGCCAGGATGTCCGTGCGCGCGCCATCCGCGCTGACGCGGAGCAACGTGCCGTGGTGCGGCACCAGGGCCGGCAGCGCGTGCCGGGCGGACTTTGCGTAGTAGAAGTTTCCCGCTGCGTCGGTCTGCAAGCCCATCGCGAACTCGTGGAAATGTTCCGTCACCTGATGGTCGTTGTTGAAGTTCTCGATGAAATCGATCTCGCCGTCTCCGTTGAGATCGCGCAGGCGCGCAATCTGATCGCGGCAGCAAATGAAAATCTCGCCACCGCGAACTTTGACGCCGAGCGGTTGAAACAATCCCGCCACCAGGCGCCGCCAGCGCAGCGGCGCGGGCGCAGGCGCGGTCAGGTTGTCCACGCGCCACACATCGCCATTCCATGTGCAGAGGACAGCGCTTTTGCCATCGGGAAGAAAATCGAATCCGCCAGGGCGCATCCAGCTCAGCCATGGATTGTCGTCCGGCAGCACCAGTGTATCGGCGGCGAACGGGCCGTCGTCCTTGCCAGGCTTGATGGCCGTGGTCAATTCCTTCGCCCAGCGTGGTGGCCCGCCGCGGGTCAACGGGGCCAGATCAAGAGATGACACATTGCCCCGGGCTGCTTCTTCAAGTTGCGCCGGCGCCGCCCGGGAGATGAACAGCCGCGTCTTCGCGCGCGCCGGCAGTTCCGCCAACCAAAAGCCATCGGCCTTGCGCAACGTGCCGGCGCCCGTGAGGTGAACATTCACGGAATCCGGCGCCAGGCGCACCACGAGCGGACGCGCCGACTCTCCAATGTTGAACGTGCGCGTGAATACAGAATTGGCTTCGTGCTCGATCCAGCCGGGCGATTCCAGCACTTGCGTGCCTCCGACCTTCATGGCCAGCACGACTTTCTCTCCGTGCAGATAAAGTCCTGAGTAATGCGCCCAGTCGCGCGGCAGCGGGCCGTAGGGCAGACCGTCACGGCCGCGCAGACGCGGATCCGCCCAGCTTCCGGAGGCATCCGCCCAACCAGGACCGACCGGGTTCACGAACTGTCGGACTCCTGTGAGACTGGTGTGCGTCTGGTGACTGCCATCGAAGGCGATGCCGCGCCAGTCCACGAAGCTGCCGGTGGTCGCCGCGGCCACGCGCAGCGTGTCGTGATCATAAATCATCCACGCGCGCCCCTTGCTGACGCCGCCCGCGCCGGAATCGAGCCGGACGGCGATTCCCTTGTGAGCGATGTTCCCGGGCTCGACCTGCAACGTCCAGAAGAGCGCCGGTCCGAAATCCATCCGTTGATAGGGTGCGAGCCGCCCGACGCTTTCGGCAGGTCCGTCTTCAGCGCGCGATGCTGCCAACGCAGCGATGGTGGCTGTCGCGATGGCGACGATGGCGGCAGTTCGCAGCTTCATGGCCGGCGCGGAAGCGGACCCCAAATGTCGCGCATCAGATTGAAGATGTCCGGCTCCGCCTGCTTCAACTCGCCGGCCACGAAGGGATAAAAATCATTCGCGCCGAAGTAGCATTCGGTCATTTCGGCGAAGAACTCCTTTGGATCGGTCAGCGCGTAATGCGCGCGCTCGCCGCCGGGACTGGTGAGGACGGATTGGTAGCGGCCGGCGTCACGGAAGCTGGTCCAGGCCGCCTTGATGCGCGGCTCATCGAAGCCCAGCACGCGGTCGTGATACGCATGGGCCAGTTCGTGCAACACGGCCCAAGGCTGGCGATGATTCTCGAATGGCGAGAGGAAATGGCTCACGTCGGGAATGTGAACGCACTTGGCCAACGCCTCGCTGTAGCCGTGGCTTGTCAGCCAGCCGGCGCTGGGATGGTACTGCATGTTGCGCAGCCCGCCATGTGTGAGATCGAGCACGATGGGCACTTCCCGTAACCGAGTGAGCGACGGCTCCGGCATCACCATCGCGATGGCAACCAGTCGGGCGGCCAGAAGATTCAGGGCGCGTTCGCCGAGGACGGAATTCGTGCCCGCCAGCAGGCGTTGGTCGATACGAACGTCCCACCCTTCGATGCGGCGCTCGGCGCGGGCGGTCGGTTTGGGTGGCTCGGATTTCGATGCTTGCTCGGCGGCTGGCGCGGCTGTTCCCGCCACCGCAATCGCAAGGAGCTTCAGAGTGGCCGGAACGCGCATAGAGTGGTTTCGCCGACGGAGGTGTTCACGGCGGTGATAATGGACCTGAGCAGTGAACCATTCAAGCTCCAGCGTCTGCGAGCGACGGTGCACGCCCGGTGCACACTGAAGCGCGTGCTTGCGCACACCGCCTTCGTTCATGGTCACAGTGAGGGCAATTGCTGAATCCATTCCCGCAAAATTATTATCACCGGCGGGAGCTCATCGTTCACCGCGACCGGCGGCATACGTAAGTGGTCGTTGCGGCTCAGACGTTGGAGCAAAATGGATTTCTCGGGGTGACCGGGAACAATGACGCGCGCTCCAACGATCCCGAGGTCGCCCGCGGTCAGGTCGCCATTGAGAATTTTCTGCTGCGCCAGCGGCGTGCTGAAACGCGCGTCGAAGTTGCCGCGCGAAGGGCCGCCGGGGCGATGGCAGGCGGCGCAGTTTACGTCGAGATAGGAGCGCACGCGAAGCTCCATCGGCGCGCGCGGGTTGTCCAGCGCGGCCAAGCGGGGAACGGCCTCGATTTGCTTCGCACTAAGCGTCGGATCGAGCCAGCCGCGCGTGTTCCAGTTCGCAAGGTGGTCGCGGGAAAGCTGACGTGGACTGAGCGGCAGGAGGAAACTGACCGCAATCGTGTCCAGGTTTAGCATTTCCTCGACTCCAGGTGAAAACCAGCGGTGTGCAGGGTCCCCGGGAAGCGGGATGACCTCACCGTCCTCGACGAGCGCGGCATCCGGGCCATCGGCGCTCCAGCGGTAAGCGGCAGCCTGAGCCAGTCGCGATGGTCCGCTGGCGAGGTCGAACCACCACACGTGCGTCTCGAACGGCCGGGCGGTTCCCTTCACGAAATGTTGCCCGACGAGAATGGCTCCCGGCGGAAACTCGAATTCGCCCTCGGCATTGATGCGCAGGGCCGTCTTTGGCGGCAGTGAAATCCATCGGCGCATGGTCACGCCCGGCTGCCACGGCTGCGCGATGATTTGAAATTCCACGAATCCAGGGCGCGGGTGCAGCCTTGTCAGCGCATCGAACAATCCGCTGGCGGCCAGCGTGCGTGGCAAGGGCGGGCGCAAAGGCTGGCGCGTCAGCACCGGCGTCGATCCGGTGAAACGGATGCGCATAAGCGAGCCGCTGTTGGGTGCGAATTTTTTCCCCTCGCGCCAGAGAGTGCCTCGGTTGAGCACGAGCAGCGAACCGTCGGGTGTGACTTCGAGGGTGGCTGGAGCATCGAAGCCTTTGGCAAACGTGACGACGTTGCTTGGCCCATCGGGATCGAGCGCCTTGATCCAGTTGGCCGCCCAGTCGGCAAAGAAAAATTTTCCGCGCCATTTCTCTGGAAAGGCCGCTTTCCAACCGCCTGCAGACTTATCCGGAAAGGCGGTTTCCTGCCTTTTCATTATACTCGGCGGCTGGGAAGCCTCCGCTCCGGCGGTCCGCGGATAAAACGCTGCGCCGACGACGCTGCGACCGAGAGCAGGGGGATAAGCGTGAAGCGGATTCTTGAACGCGGGGTTGGTCGAAAAACCCTCTGCGTGCGGCCACCCGTAATTCGCGCCGCGCACAAGTTCGTTCACCTCCTCGAATGCGCTGCCGCCGACGTCGGTGAAAAACATGCGTCCGGTCTCGCGCTGCATGGCCAGACCGAAAGAGTTGCGAACGCCATAAGCCCAAATCGCGCGATACTTGCCGGTTGTTCTGGTAAAGAACGGATTGTTCTGGGGAATCGATCCGTCGGGATTCAAGCGAAGGATCTTCCCCTGAAGGGTCGCGAGGGATTGCGCGGGTTCGCCGGCAGTCTGTTCGCCGAACGTCAGGTAGAGTTTGCCGTCGGCACCGAAGCAAATCGGTCCGCCCTGGTGGCCGTGGGGCACATTGCCGCCCAGCGTCCTCTGGTCGTCTCCCTTCAGCAGCACGAACTCGCTGCCCGGATCGGCCCGATCTCCGAGCATCGTGAAACGGCTGAGCACGTGATGCGGGAAGGGCTGCTTCGCCACATACAGGATGAAAACGTGCGGGGTGTGCGGAAAGTCCGGGTGGAGCCGCACGCCGATGAGGCCGCGCTCCCAGTAGCCATCCACGCGCCCGCTGAGGTCCAGCGCGGGCGTGAGCAGTAACCGGCCATTCTTGCATACGCGCAGCGGCCCCGTCTGATCGGCGATGAATATGCGGCCATCCGGCGCGACAGCGAGCGCGGTGGCGGCGTTGAGGTTAGTGGCAAGGGTTTCGATGATGAAGCCCTCAGGCACTTCGCCGGCGCGCGTGAAGGCATGCTCAGTAATCGCCAAAACAGTAACCAGGGCGGCGCGGAGGAGATAGTGGCGGAACCGCCGTTCAGCGTCCATGCGGCTCAAGGCTCGGCCATGGTTTACGGTCACGAACATACTGATGAAACCAATCGCGGATAACCCGGTCGCGTTCGTCCCGGTGTTCCGAGAGGTTATGGTCCGCGCCTTCGAACAGAATCAGCCGGAATGGATGCCTTTCCTGATAAAGTTTTTCCCCCATGCGCAACGAGTTCATCGGATTGACGCGCCAATCGGCCGTGCCGGCCAGCAGCAGAATGGGCGTCTCTTTGCCCAGCTTCTCTGGCCAGTGAATCGCTGACCGGGCTCGCAGCGCCTGCGTCTTGTTCGTCGCGTAGCCGGGAACGAGTTCGGCGATGACATTGGTCTCCATCTCTGGACGGAGGGCGATCATTTCCTCCAAATCAGCCGGCCCCGAACCAATCACGGCCGCGGCAATTCTTTTGGTCCGAGTCAGGGCCAGGTAAGTCATCATGCCGCCGCGGCTCCAGCCGTTCATGCCGACGCGCGCCGAATCCACTTCGTCCTTAAGCGAATCGATCAGCGGAAAGAGATTCAATACGTCGTTCGCATCTGCGCCGCCGAACTCTTCCTGGCCTTGACTGCCCGGGCTTCCCCGATAATTGCTGGCGATGACAAAATATCCAGCGGACGCCAGCGGTGCCAACGCGCGGAACACGTTCGTATCCGTCCACGCGCCGAAGTCGCGATTACCGCCGCGATTTTCAATGATGCACGGCAACGGACCTTTCTGACGCGCGGCCGCGATGTAGCCACCCACCTTCAAGCCATCACTCTCGTAAATGAACTTCCAAAAGCGCGTTTGTTGAATTTCATTGGAGAGCTGCGTCGATATGCGGCCTGATTTGAGAACATGATCGGGGAATACCAACTCGGTGCGGCTTAGCAGCGTGCCATTCCCGGCCAGCGCGGGAATGACATGTGTCAGGCAAAAAACAAACAGGAGCGCGCGGCGCAAGCTGGTCACTCCAGGCTCCTGTGCACGGAGGTGACTCGGAAAAGCGTGATGCGTTTTCATGGTCGCCTGAACGGTCCCGTCGTTCCGAGCGCAGCAGGCACCACACCCATAACTGTCGCGCGGGGCGGAGTTCATTGAATATCCCGGTTACCACTGAATCCAGGCCCGCCGGCAGCCACGTAACCTTGACTCGCGCCGGTCGCTTCTGGCGAAACCCAAAATGCGTACAGCTCGCCATTGCTGAGGTGAAACCGAAACCGGACAGGCTGATTCGCAACCGAGGACAAATCGCCAACACCACGCCAGCGCACGGGCTGCAAGGTTTTGTTGCTTTTCACCGGCAAACAATTCGCAGCCGACAAACGCGGCACGACCTCGCCTGCCTGGTTCAGAACTTCGACGCGCAGTTCTCCTTTGGGATTCGCCACATTGACGAACAAATGTTTTCCACTGAATCGGACCGGTCGCGTCGTGAGCGTGCCCGTGGCTTCACCCGCATTCATCGAGGCAAACCCGTCACGACGCAGCGTGGCCAGTCCGGTCGACAGGATGCCGGCCTTGTTGTTGCCGGGGCGTCCCGTTCGTCCGCTGACGTAAAAGTAAAGTTCGTCACCTACAACCAGGAATCCTCCGCCTGCGGACTGGACATTGTTGGCATTCCACTCGCCTTGCTTGTCGGAAACTGGACAGAAGGCCCGTCGATCCGGGCGCGACCAATGCCAACCGTCCCGGCTGTAGCCCAGCACGACGTCGTTGGGCTTGTGGCGGTCCGGCGGCTGTCCCCTCCAGATGGTGAAGAAGCCCACGAGCAAGCTTTCGTAGGCCACAGCGTCAAGGTTGTAAAGGTGCGGCTTGATTTTTAGATCGTCGCGTTGCGGGTCCAGGCGATCCACGTCGATCCATCGCAACGGCTCATTCACATCCCACCGTGCCGCAGCGAGAACGTCGGACCCTTCCACGTAAGAGCGGCGCCGGTAGAAGCCATATGCCTTGTCCCCCGCAGCACCGGTCTTGTAAGCATGCCGGATGCTATAGACCCACACCTTTCGGAAGGGGTTCCAGAATACCGTGCTCCGGTCCACGAGCCGGCCAGACTTTGCGATGGGTTCGCCCCAGTGAATGCCATCGGATGAGAAATGGATGGCCATCACCCAATTATTCCATCCGGTCACAGGATCTTCGCCCACGCCAATCACACGGAACATCTTGAAACGGCGCGCCGGGTCCTTCTCTTCCAGATCGAGCCAGACCGTGCTCGAGTCCCGGCCGCCCGGCTGCACGATGTTCGTCGGGGGCCGCACATCGAGGGAGGGCTTGGTCCATCGGATGCCGTCGCGTGACGTGGCATAGCCCGTGGCGGCGCTCTCCCCGACCAAGTACCACATCTTGAAAAGCTGGTCTTTGGGATCGTACCACACGCCGTCGCTGAACACCATGGCGGCGGCATGATCCGGGTTCTTCATCTCCCAGGGTTGATCCGGCTTGAGCACTGGGCTCGCGGGATGGTACTGGGGCAGGTGAAAGGTTCGGGTCAGGCTCGTCTCTGCGATCAGAAAATCATCAACGAAGAGCTGACGCCCGATATCGATCGGGATCACACTCGGAGGCGAGTTTAAGTAAGCGGGAGTGACCGGTTCCGTCTCCACGGAGGTGGGAAAATCCGGCAGGCGGGGCGGCCAAGGCGACGGAAGGACGATGCCGTTGTATAGCGTTTTGGCGTCGGCGGCCTGGATTCCGTCAACCGCGAAAAAACAAATGGAGAAGGCTGCCAGCGCAGGGATCGAGAACCTCGCGTGCCTATGAGCAGTGGGATGCACTAGAGTTGGACGGATTTCGTTGGATGCAATTCATCGTTGCGGTGTCGTGCCCGGAAATCAATGGAGCGGGTGAAGGGAATCGAACCCTTGTTTGTCTGGTGGTCAAAAATAGTATCAAGTGGTGTAAAAACGCGATGCTCAAACTGGCTTCATAAACGACAGTCACCGTGTCAAATCCCTTGTGCGGATGAGCGCGATGCCACGCTTTTCGCTGCTGGGACCAAAGTGATAGGGAGTGACGGAGTCGAGCATGCTATTTCGGGGAGGAAAACGAAAGTTCAATGTGCCAATTGCGCCCTTCCCAGCGCTGATCGCCCTTCCAAAAGCATGTAAATGCAAACGCTGCGCCGGTCGGCCACTCTGTTGTTGGAAAATCCGCGAACCAGAGGTTCAGTCCGCTCTCATGGATGGTGTCGATACGGTTGGTGCGCGCCCAATCATCCGTTGACCAGACGATGGTGGCTTCCGCCGGAAGGATGATCCGCAGGATTTTTCCACGAGACATGCGCCGCAATCGATGGCGAAGGCTCCAAATCTCGTGCCGGCTCTCCACTGGATTCACCACATAACGCTGGTATGCGGGTTCGACTCGATCAAAGCAACCGCCGTCATGACGGCTGCGCACAAGTGAGATGTATTCGGCGTGCGACCAGCAAAGCGGCATGGCCGCGCCAGTTGGGGAACCGCGTTTCATCCTACCGTTCTGCAAATCATCAGCGTCCCAGAGTTGTTCGGGGATCATCCCGCCTTGGTTGGCAAAGTTTTCCATCGCCTTGATGAACGGCATCGGATCGCGACCGACAGCCAGTTCGTAATGACCGCGTTCTCCTGTCAAAATCGGCCAGCAGCGGCCCACGCCCGTCCCGTCGAAGGCGCTGCCGTCGTCTTTTTCTCCGTACCCATCGTGATTGTAGCGACGCCATCCGGGACCTTGCGGCAGGTCGTGTTTGATCACGCGATCGATCACTTCGATTGAATCGCGCACAATTCGATCGTTCGCGCTGCGAATGCCCAAACGAACAAGGTGAAGGAAGTCGCCCCCGACCACATTCCGTGCGGGATGGAGGCCGCCGCCATTGGCAACCTGGATCATCGTTGTGTTCGGATCGGCATGAGGGTCCGGTGCGTCAGGGTCAGTCGGATTGATGCGGATGTAGTGGCCGGGAAAACCGTCGGCCAACTCCCCCTGGCTAGTGACCGTCCATTCTTCGATGTGGGCGGCCAACCAGTCAGCATACGCTAAAATGAAATCCGCGAGTTTCGTGTTGCCGAGTTCGTTGGCGCACTCGGCAACGCAGACGAGACTGGCGATCACGGTGGCAAGCGTCGAAGGTGAGTAACCGGCGTTTTCCTCCCACCGGTCCTGGCCAGTGACTGGTCCTTGCAGGATGAGATAGGCGGCGGCACGCAGAATCATTACGCGCGGATCGAACAGACCGATGGTCGCGTCCTGCTTGTACAAACGCCATCCCAGCAGGATCGGAGCGGCAATTTCGTCGAGCTGCAAACCAGACCAATAGGCGGTGCCATCGAGCCAGCTATTTTGCGGGAAACTGCCATCCGTTCGCTGTAGGGCGGCGAGCCAGATCAAAGCCCGCAGTGGCGTTCCGGTCTGGCCGGTCGCGAGAAGCGCCGTCGCGCTCTGCACCAGGTCTCGGGTCCAAACGAGGTGATAACCACCGCGGTCGTTATCGCTCTTGGTCTCTCCCCAAGGGATGCTCAGAGAGGCAACCAGCGCGCCTTGAAAAAGTTTGTCTTCATGGGCGAGCAATACGCAACGGCTCAGCCGATACATTCCGCCGCCATCGGACGTGTCATTGCTGAAGTCGAATTTAGGATTCACCACCGCGCGTTGCCACTGGCGGACATATCCCTTGCGGTGTGACTCAAAGGATTCAGCCAAAGACTGGAGCAATTTGGCGGCTGTGCTCTGGTAGCTCCCTCCGCATGCGACGGCGATCGTGAATTCATCGTTGCTCGGGAGATCGATTTCTCCTGTCAACGCGACGTTCCCCTTTTCGGCGCTGCGGAACTCCCAATCCATTTTGAAATTGGTCGTCAAATCCCGCCAGCCATCGCTCGCGCCAACGTAGCCGACAGACCGGCGAATGAATCCAGAGCTACAGCCAAGAACGAGGTGAACGTCTTCGCGTTGTGCGTGAATCAATGTGCTGGCGCCGATTTCAAAACACCGCCCGGAGTTGCCCGCGCCGTGGGGCGCCAGCAGCGCGTAAAGATGCAGCTTCCCGCGCAATGATTCGTCGAGGACTTCTAGCTTCGTATGCACGAGCAAGACTGACCGATGCGGATCGGTGAGGACGTGCTTTATGATCCGGTAGCGGCCACCGCGCTCCGAATTTGTCAGGCGGTAGAAGACGCAATCACGTTCCGGGTACTCGACGAGGTGATTTAGATCGCGCTTTTCTTCGTGGCAAAACGTTTCCCCATCACTGATGAGAAACTGAAAGTCGCGCGTGTTCGGTTGATCGACGCGTGGATAATAAATCTCGTTGATGATGCCGTGACTGAGCGTAAACCAGAGGCGGCAACTGGTGTGATATGCCGTCCCCACGCCTTCCTTCGCGCTCGAAGTCCAGCGTGGCTCGATTCCCGGCGCACCAAACGCGCCTGAATTCTCAATCGGATTCATAAGTGCGAAGCTTTCGACTTCAGCCGTCTGTGATAGTGTTGCCAGCTCTTGTAGACCGCCTCGAGACTGTATCCGTCGGGATCGAAAACGTTCGCAGCGTAATAACGGGGATCGTAATACAGGCGCGCGCCGGGCTTGCCGTTGTCGGTCGCGCCCGCCGCCATTGCTGCCTCGTAGAACGCGTTCACCTCGGCCTCGCTCTTGGCGACAAAGCCGATATGCGCAGCCCTGGCGTCGGCATCGCCCTGCCTGAGCCAGAAGAATACGCGGCCGTCCCGTCCGAAGCCCTTGAGGTCGGGATGCCCCTCGGGGCCATTCTTGCCGTCGTAATCGAGGGCATGCACGATGCCGAGCGGCTTGAGAACCGTCTCATAAAAGGCAATCGATCGATCGAGATCCTTGACGGTTATGAAGACGTGGTCGAGCAAGAGTTCACCTCGTTTGTTTCTCCCGCAGCGTCTTCAACGCGCCGCCCCAAGCGATGACCTGGTCGAACATTTCGTTGACAGACTTCTCGTGACGGACAGCCGGCTTGAAGACACTGAAGTTTTCAAAGTCGCTAAACAAAGAGAGCAAGACCTGGTTGCGCACCGTGGCCATTTGCACCTCGGCCAAGACCAGACGTAACTGCTCGACCGCGCGCGCACCACCGGCGCCCCCGTAGCTGACGAACCCCGCCGCCTTGTTGTTCCACTCGGCGAACAGAAAATCGATCGCGTTCTTGAGCGCGCCGGAGATGCCGTGGTTGTACTCTGGGGTAACGAAGACATAGCCATCGAAAGAACCGATCTTGGCGGCCCACTTTTTGGTGTGAGGTTTACTGTATTGCCCCATGGACGGCGGCACCGGCTCGTCGAGAAGCGGCAGGTTGAAGTCTTTGATGTCCACGAGTTCGAAATCAGCGTCCCTGCGCTTTTGTGCGATTTCGTAAACCCATTTGGCCACGGCTTCGCCGTTGCGCCCGGGCCGCGTGCTTCCGATGATAATGGCGATTCTAAGCGCTTTCATAATTTTGATGTTGTTCAGTGAATAGGTGTTTAGTTGTTGATGACTCTTGTTTTCCCATTCTCAATGTCAAGCCGCGAAGCCTCCATCGGCGAGCAGGCTCGCGCCGGTGATGTAGCTGGCTTCGGGACTCGCCAGGTAGGCGACAAAGCTGGCGATCTCATCGGTATTGCCATAGCGCTGAAGCGCTGTGATGGGAACCAGCGTCTTCGCGAAGTCGCTGTCTGCCGGATTCATGTCAGTATCAATCGGCCCGGGTTGGACGTTGTTAACGGTGATGCCGCGCGCGCCGAGGTCTCTGGCAAGTCCCTTCGTGAAACCCGCGACCGCCCCCTTCGTAAGCGCATAGACCGAACCGCCGACGAAGGGCATGCGCTCGCTGTTGGTGCTGCCGATGTGAACGATGCGGCCGCCTTCACGCATATGACGCGCGGCTTCCTGTGTCGCGATGAACAAGCCGCGTACATTGACGGCAATCAACTTCTCGAAATCTTCCAAAGAGAATTGCTCAATCGGCGCGAAGATTCCGACGCCCGCATTGTTCACGAGAATATCAATGCCACCGAAGGTCCCGACGGTTTTCGCAACCGCCAGCCGAACCGCTTCCGTGTCGGCGGCGTCGGCCTTGATCGCCAGCGCTTTTCCGCCCGCCGCTTTAATCGAGCGAACAACCTCTTCAGCCTTGGCCGGTGATGCGCTGTAAGTCAGGGCCACGGCCGCGCCATCAGCAGCGAGTCTTTTGGCGATGGCCGCGCCGATGCTACGTGAACCGCCGGTGACCAGTGCCACTTTGCCTGCCAGTTTCTTGGTGATCTTTGTGCTCATAATCTTTTCTTTGTGTTCAGCCTCTGTTTGCTGTCTGCTCGGACCTGTCGTTCCATCTACGGACAGCCTGCTTCGGATGCTTTGAACCGCCCAATACCGCGTTCCTTGGGCAGCCATGCTTTTTCGGCATAATGGAACTCAGGCATCCGCGAGCAGCACGATTCTGAAGCGAGCCTCGTTTCGCATCATGCGTGCGTAGGCTTCGGCAGCATTTGCAAGGGGAACGGTTTCGATCATCGGACGGATGTGTTGCAGGGAACTGAAGGAAAGCGTGTCCTCCGCATCGATCGAAGATCCGGTCATTGTTCCCGCAATTGAACGCATACCGAAAAGAAGCGGGACAGGATTGACGCTAATCGGTTCATCTCCTCCAACTCCCGCGACAATGAGTTGGCCGCGTGGAGCAAGTCCTCCGAGGAGTGGGGACATGGATTTACTGTTGGCGGCTGTAGCGAGGATCAATCGTGCTCCGCCAAGGGCTTGAAGTGCGGCAACTGGATCCTGAGCATTGCTGTCGATGTAGTGATGCGCCCCAAGCTTCTTCGTGAGACTCTCCTTTTCAGTACCGCGAGCAATGGCGGCGACTTGAAAGCCCATGCGTCGCGCGAACTGAATTGCGAGATGACCGAGTCCACCGACACCCTGAATAGCGACGAGTTCGCCGGGCCGTGCCTTTGAGTTCCTCAACCCGTTGAATGTGGTCAATCCGGCGCAGAGGAGCGGCGCAGCTTCTGTTGACAGAAGATCGTCAGGGACAGCCGCCAGCCCACTTGCTTGGGCGATTATCATTTCGGCATAACCGCCATCGCTGTGAACGCCCGAGATGGGTTGATTCTGGCAATTCACGAAGTCGCCACGACGGCAGCTTCCGCAATGCCCGCAATGACCACCCATAAAACCGACGCCCACGCGCTGTCCTTCTTTCCAGCCTCGCACACCTGGCCCGAGCGCTTCGATTTTTCCGATCACTTCATGGCCAGGAACGCGCGGGTAAGTGAGTCCGGAAAAACCACCTTCAACCGTCAGAGCATCGGTGTGACAAACGCCACAGACCTCGACACGGATTCTGACTTGCCCGGCGGCAGGCTCGACGATTGGTCTCTCGACGAGTTCCAACGTGCCAGGTTTCGTTGCCTGCACTGCTTTGTAGGTCCGACTCATGTGTTTCCTTTCGTTTTTGCTTTTGCGTGGAATCGGACCGGCTCAAATCCGATTCAAGTTGCCCACATGAGTACAAACGAGAATTTCACGTGAAAAGGCCAACCGATGCCGAAGCGGAAGCTGCAAGATGGTCCTGGAAGACGGTAATGTTGGCTCGATCATTAACTTTCGACCAGTCGGCAATGCTTAATGCCACGCCCTGGTAGTCGTCCAGCACGGCAACGTTTACAGGATGGTAAGTATCCGGGAGCGATTCACGCATACACCGGAAATGTGTCGCCGAACATCGGCTTTCCACTTTTGGACTGCTCCCGCGTGGCTTCGCTTTGAATGACATCCCAGTGCTCGACCAGCACGCCATCTTTGACGCGAACGATGTCTGCCGCGATCCAGTTCACAGGCGCGCCAAAGCCAGAGAAACGACCGTGAACTATCACGAGATCACCTTCAGCCACGATTACCCCCGGCTCATACCTCAGCGTGGGCGGAATGCTTTTGATGAGACTAAAGAGGCCGTCGCGACCAGATTCGATGTGGGCGCTATGCTGAATGTACTTGGGCGACCAGTACCGCTCAGCCGCTGTGTAGTCGCGCTTGTTGAACAGCGTGTCGAAAGCTTCAAGGACAAGCGTTTTATTCTTCTCTTCCATCGTCTGATTCATTTCTCATCCTTCGTTCCCGAACGCATGTGCCATGCGTTCGAGAGTTATTGGGCCGTTTTTCCGCCGTCGACGAGATAGGAAGCGCCCGTGATGAACGACGCCTTGTCGGAGGCGAGAAAGGCGATGGTCTGAGCGATCTCTTCGGGTCTCCCTACTCGTTTGAGCGGCACGGTTGAGGCCAAGCCAGCTTTTCTTTCGTCGGTTCCGGTGAACCGATTCAGCATCGGCGTTTCGATTGGGCCAGGGGCAACGGCATTGACGCGTACGCCAGTCCCCGCCGCTTCAAGCGCCGCTGACTTGGTCAGTCCTTCAACGGCGTGCTTGCTCGCCGCATAGATTGAGGCGCCGGCCGCACCCGTGTGGCCGTAGGTAGACGACACATTGACGATGCTGCCGCTTCCGTGAGGGAGCATCACGCGAAGCTCATGCTTCATGCTCAGCAGCGTGCCGAGGACGTTCGTGTCGAAAACGGCTGCGTAGCTCTCAGCGGACTGCTCAATTACCGGGCCAGGCTTGCCTTCGGTACCAGCAGCGTTGACGGCCACGTCCAGGCGGCCAAACCGCTTAACGGTCCCGTCAACCAGACTGCGCACATCATCTTCGAGGCGCACGTCAGCGCGGATGTATTCAGCCTCCACTCCGACCGCGCGCAACTCAGTGGCTAACGCATTGCCAGTGTCATCGTGTCGCCCGCAGACAACTACGTGAGCGCCTCGCGCGCAAAGGCTAAAGCAGTGGCGCGCCCAATACCCGTGAGCGCGCCGGTGATGAGAATAACTTTGTTTTTCATTGGAAGTTTATTTTTTGGCTTAGTCATCCGCCGACTCGGCCTACAAATTAGTCAGCGGGCACCGAATCGCGTACGAGCGCCAGGGCCGCTCTCGCGCAATCGACGTCGTTCTGCACCGTGGGCGCCCCGCTCAGCCCGATCGCCCCGACAACTTCTCCATTCACCTTAATGGGAAACCCACCACCCCACGCCGCCACACGCGCGAGCGTGGGGATGCCGGCCAAAAGTGACGGGTCGCCCTGGATAAAGTTGAAAAAATCCTGCGTGGAGACGCCGAACAGAGCTGTGTATGCCTTATTCTGCGCCATCTCGATGCAAAGGATCGGAGCCCCATCCATCCGGCGAAAGGCCTTGAGATTACCGCCGTCATCGAGAATCGCCACGTTCTCGGTGACGCCAAGTTCCCTGGCTTTCGCCACCGCTTCATCAACCATTTTCTGTGCTAGCTCAGAAGAGATACTGTGTTTCGTCACCACGTTGGCCATGGTGGGAGTTTTCCATTGAGTCTTCATTTTAGTCTTTCACAGTTTGTTGCCTCAATAATTGGAGACTATTAAAGCTGCAATTTAGGCGTTCATGCCGCCATCGACCGTCAAGTTCGACCCGGTGATATAGGACGCATCCGGACTGGCGACGAATGCCACCATCGCGGCGATGTCGTCAACATGGCCATAGCGGTTGAGTGCGGTGGCGGCCTTTTGCGGCACCGCCCAATCGCCCGTTGCGGGGTTCAATTCCGTGTCGATCGGACCCGGCTGCACGTTGTTGACCGTGATGCCCCGGCTCCCGATTTCTCGGGCCAGCGCTTGAGTGAACATCTTTACGGCTCCCTTCGTGCCCGCGTAGGGCACAAGCCCGGGCGCCGCGACACGCTCACCTACGGCCGATCCGATCGAAATGATGCGACCACCTTCGTGCATGTGTTTCAGCGCCGCCTGCGTCGCGACGAATACCCCACGGATGTTGATGTCGATCACGCGATCCATCTCTTCCAGGGTCGTCTCCTCGAACGGTTTCGGAATGGCCGTGCCGGCACTATTCACCAGGACATCTAGTCGGCCGAAAGTCGCGACGGCCTTTTCGACCGCGGCCTTGACTGCGTCCGCATCGGCGGCATCCGCCTGAATCGCAATCGCCTTTCCGCCGCCGCGTTCAATCTCCTTCACGACCGAAGCAGCCGCATCTGCACCCTTGGTGTAAGTAAACGCCACGCTTGCCCCGTCGGCTGCCAGCCGCTTGGTAATCGCTGCGCCAATTCCTCGCGAACCGCCAGTGACTACCGCGACCTTGCCCGCCAGTTTTTGTCCATTGTTATTGTTCATGTGCTTTGTTCCTTTTTTGTCTTTTGTTCTCGTTGTTTCCGTGGGCATGGGATTTACGCTTTCCCGCCAAAGCTGGCGTAGTCATCGAGTTCAATGGCGTCGAACCATGTCTTGATGTCTTCGCGAGTCTTGCTGTGTTGCCCGACGTATTCGGCAAACCCGGCGAGAGTCTCACCATCGCTGTCGGGCCCCCGCCTTTCCATATAGGCGGACCAGGCTTCGATCTCCCACGGCGCTCGCGGGATCTTGGAATGGGCTTGAACCCATCCGAGGATTTCCCCGTCGCCCTTTCCGGCGCCAAGCTCTTTCAAAAGAGCTTCGGGATCGAACCCGAGAAACTTGACAAGGTGCTGGTCCGTGCCGGAATTGTATTTGTATTCGCCATTTTTCTTCACGAGGGTCGCCCGGCCTTTGTCAAGCATGCGAGGCAGGATGACAAAGCCGCCGAGGCGGACATGAAAACTGCGCGGTGGGCGTTGGGTTAAGTCTGTTGGTGCAATGTTGGTACTCATATTGTTTTAGTATTTGATGTTTGTCGGTTCCGACTGGCCGGCGCTTTTTGAATCATCGTGGCGGCATATTCGATCGCCTGGCCGTACGCCCCGCAATGTTCCTTCACCACCGCCATCACTTCTCCGTAATGGTCCTTGCGTGCCCAATCGCGTTGGAATTCAAGCAACACCTGCAATGCGGTAAGCGATACGGCGCCAGCCTGCTCAATGCGGCGAATCGCCGCGTCGTGCGCGGCCTTGCTCGTGCCGCCCGAAGCGTCCTCGACGGCATAAACGCCATAGCCTTCCTCCAACATCTGGAGCGCCGGAAACACCAGACTCGTTTCGCTCCAAAGTGCGGCGATGAGGAAGTTGTTCCGTGCGGTACTCTTCACGGCGGCGACCAGTTCCTTGTTTTCCCACGAGTTTAAGCTGGAGCGCTCAATCGGCGTCTGGTCGGGGAACAAGCCGAGAAGTTGCGGGGTAATATTGCCGGTGAACCCCTGGGATTCGACCGCCGTTAGAATTACCGGAACGCGAAAAATCTTCGCCGCCTTCGCCAGCACCAGCACATTGTTGAGCAAGTCTTGACGGTCAATGTTCGCCACGCCAAAGAACATTTGCGGCTGGTGATCGATGAAGATCACTGCGCAATTGTCCGGGGTCAACAGGCCCTTATCGGTTGAACTCAGGCTCATAAGCTTTTGTTCCTGCGGTTTCGATTCACAAGAAGAGCATGACACCTCGTTTGCACACGGGGTATTGACCAAATGGTCCGACTTTCGCAGCGCCCAAGGACTGGTCCGATACAGTCCTTTCGGAGGGGGTCGAATTCGGGAAGCAGAGAACGACGGAGCGGAAACTCCAAATTCAACAACGATATGAGTCTCGGCTCAAATCGGAACGCAATTGATGTTGTGGATTTTCAATCCAGCCAGTTTTCCACTCGCAAGCCCGGAATTTTGGCGAAGTCAGATAGATTGCGCGTTAGCAACAGGCCGTCGTGGACGAGGCAGATGGCGGCGATTTTCAAGTCCATTGTGCCGCAGCGCAGGCGCTGACGCTTTAGATTCTCGAACAAGCGCGCCGCCGATTCATTAAACGGCAAAATGGTGAGCTTGGTAAGCGCCTCGATGCAATTCTGAAATCTCGCGTACGCATGGACCTGCTCATGTCCCGGTCGCTTCCGGTTGATGAGCGCCATCCAACCCTGGACGCTTTCCTGAACGGAAACGACGGAAATGAAAACATCAGCCTGGTGACTCTCAATCCGCCGCTGAGCGTTTCGCCCAAAGACGGAGTCGTTAGCCAGTTCGTCGTAATGATTCGTGTCGAGAACGACGAACATGCGGCTATTTCCGCTTGTTCTCCTTCGCTCGCCACTGGGCCCCCAACCGGGCCGCTTCCCGGTCGAGACGCTGCCCCTTGGAAATTCCGATGATTTGCCTCCAGGCATCCCGAGGCCTGGGCTTTACCGCAGCTTCGAGGCTGGCCACCCGCCTCTGCAAATCGGTTAGATGCTGCTCGATCAGCTTCGTGCTCATGCGCTCAGTATGCCATTCCGCAATGGCCCCCGCAACTGCTGTGATACTCCGTACGGCGCTCGTTGCTCAACGGAAAACAATCGCCGACCCAATCGCCGAACCCTGTTGACATCCCCGCCACCCGGCACAGAATGCCTGCCATGAGAGCGGGCCTTCAAGGTTCAACAGGAGCAAACAGAGGGAACAGAGAAGGAAATCAAAATCTCTGTTCTCTCCGTTCTCTCCTGTTAAATTCCGGGCGCGGCGTCGTCGAAATAGACTTCAATCTCGCCAACAGCGAAGGCGTCAACATCTACAGCCGCCGCGACGGCGACGCCGACTTCAAATTCCTCGCCCGCGACACCTCGCCGACCTACGCGGACAACCGCCCGTTGCTCGTCGCCAACAAACCCGAGATACGCGAATACAAAGCCGTCTTCGTCGTCGACGACATCGAAGTCAGCCAATTCAGCGACGAAATCACCGTCAACTGCGCGCCGTTGGTGTAAGCCTCGCAACCAACAACCGATAATCCAAAATTACGAGAAGACTATGGCAGACAAAAAAACAATCTTCGTCGCCTTCGCGATTGAGGACGAAGCACAAAGAAACCTCCTCAAAGGGCAGTCGCTACAAACAGACTCGCCCTTTGAATACATCGATATGTCAGTAAAAGAGGCCTACGATAAGGAATGGAAGGAGCGTGTCCAGACTCGTATCCGTCGCTCGGACGGTGTTATAGCCCTTGTGAGCAAGAACTCTCTCACTTCAAGTGGTCAGAAATGGGAGCTTGAATGCGCACGGGAGGAAAAAAAGAAAACCCGAGGCATCTGGGCATATACAGACGACCGAACAAACCTGGTCGGAGTCAACACAGTTGCGTGGACGTGGAAGGCGATCTCCGATTTTATTGACAGTGTCTAAAAGCCCAAGGAGGTTCAAATGCGAATTGCGCTTATCGTTGGCATCAACTATTACAAGCACGGCAGCCCACTTTTCGGTTGCGTTGATGATGCGCACGCTGTGAAGGCTGTTTTGGAGCGGCATGACGGCGGCTCCGTCAATTTTGACTGCAAGCTTCTCACAGGCACCGGGCCGAGCGATTGTGTGAATCGAGGCGATCTCAAGGACAGCATTCAGAAACTTTTCGCAACTGATGCCGATATTGCGCTGCTGTATTTCGCTGGCCACGGGCACATAGAGTCGGTCGGCGGCTATCTTCTTGCGACCGATTCGAAGCGGGGTGACGAAGGCGTCTCCTTGTCTGAGATTCTAACTTTTGCGAACGTATCACCCGCAAAGAACAAAGTGATTGTATTAGACAGTTGTCATTCTGGCATTGCTGGATCGGCGCCAACGCATGGGCAGTTAGCTTCCTTGTCGGAAGGTTTGACAGTTCTGACTGCTTCCACAAAGGAGCAGTATGCGACGGAGGAGAACGGCAGGGGCGTGTTTACCACCCTTTTTGTGGATGCGCTTAACGGAAGTGCAGCGAATCTCACAGGCGACATCACTCCGGGCAGCGTCTATGCGCACATCGACCAGTCGCTCGGCGCTTGGGAGCAGAGACCAATCTTCAAGACGAACGTAAAGCAGTTTGTCTCCTTGCGACGGGTTTCCCCTCCAATTTCGACCTCGGATTTGCGGCGGCTAACTGAGTTTTTTCCGTCGCCGGGCTTTGAGTTCCCTCTCGATCCATCCTATGAGCCTGAGATGAAGGGAAGGGACCCGGGGATGCCGCAACCGAATCCAGAGAACACTCGAACATTCGCGGTGCTGCAAAGATACAATCGACTTAATTTGCTGGTTCCCGTCGATGCCCCACATATGTGGAATGCTGCGATGGAGAGCAAGGCATGCAGGTTGACCGCACTCGGAGAGCACTATCGAAGACTCGTGGAGAAGAACCGCATCTGACAAACGGCGAGTCCTCTTGCTTGAGGCAAAACGATCGGAAGACCGCTAAAACTGGACCAGCCCTCGGCGGCTTGCGACGGTGATTGCTTCCGTGCGGCTGAGAACATTCAGCTTCGTGAAAATGTTGCGCAAATGCCCTTTCACCGTGGTCTCGCTAATGAAGAGATTCGCGCCAATTTCCTTGTTGCTTTTGCCGCGCGCCAGCAACGTCAACACTCCCAGTTCCCGGCCGGTCAGGGCTTCGCTGCTCATGCCGGCTGCAAGCTTTTCCACCAGCGCCTGCGGTATGCAAGTGTCGCCACGGTTCACCTTCCGGATACAATCCAACAATTCTTCGCGTCGAGCGTCTTTTAGCAGATAGCCTTTCGCTCCCGCCTTGATCGCCCGGTAGATCTCATTGTCGGTATCATACGTAGTAAGTATGATGATCCGGGCCGAGGTATCCTCCTTGCGGATTTCATCTATTACGCCAACACCGTCCAGCTTGGGCATGCGCAGATCGAGAAGCGCCACATCAGGGCGATGTTTCTGCCAAAGGTCAACGGCTTCACGACCATTCACCGCTTCGGCGACAACGAGCATGTCCGGCTGCATTCCAATAATCGAAGCCAGCCCTGCCAGAACCGTTGTGTGATCATCTGCGATGAATATTCGAATTTTGTCAGCGAGTGAGCTTTTTCCCTCATCGTCGGACCGCGAAGGCGGGTTTCGAGGCTTGGATGAGCGTTTCATAGCTCTTCCAGTTCGGCAGCATTCGCGATGGGAAGGACAATCGAAATCGCCGTGCCCTGTCCTGCCGCGCTCTGGATTGTTAATCGACCTCCCATCCCTTCGGCCCTTTCTCTCATACCCCGCAAGCCGAAGCCCTCGTGCTTCCGCTGGGGATCGAAACCGCACCCATTGTCACGCAGCTCCAGGCGAATTTCGCTGCTGTCGAACACGAGCAGCACCTCGAACTCGCTGGCCCGCGCGTGACGGAGGACATTGGTCAATACCTCCTGCCCGATGCGAAGAAGATTCGTTTCCCATTCCGGCGGCAGTTTCCGTCGTTTGCCTTGCAAAACGAATTTCGCGTGCACGGTCGTGCCTCGGGTCATTTTCTCGATCAAATCCTTCAGCGCCTCGCTCAACTGTTTTTCCTCCAGCGCTTGTGGACGGAGCGCCTGCACCGAGCGCCGCGCTTCGCGCAGGCTCTCGCGGGCGAGGTCCCCGGCTCGATTAAGATGGCCGGAGGCTTTCACCGCTTGATCCTTGGACATGGCCTCCCCAACTGCTTCCAGTTGAACGATCACGCCGGTGAATCCTTGCGCAAGCGTGTCGTGAATGTCGCGAGCCATCCGATTGCGCTCGGCCATCACGGCAGACTGCCGGCTTTGGCCGGAAAGACGGGTCAACTGGATTGCCAGGGTCGCCTGATGGGCGAGAGCACGGGTCAATTCGATCTCCTCCTGTCGGAAACCACGCTTCTGAGTGAAACGGATGCCGATGAATCCGGAAACACGTCCGGCGACGAGCATCGGCACAAACAGAATCGTGTGGACGCCCATCTCCCGCAGATGCGATTTGAAACCCATCATTGTGGGAGCCAAATCAGCCTCGTCCAGGATGTTGTGCCAGGTTGCATTGGGGGCGAATCCGACACCCATCCGGACAATAGGCTGATCAATGTCTTCGATGACGGCGTGAAGACCTGTGTGCAGAATTTCCCTCCACACCGGATGGTCCTGTGCCAGCATTGCGAGCCTTGCCGCCGGATGGATAGCGCCACTACGAGATTGAAAGCGGCCATCCTCGATCATGGCGAAGAGTTCCAGCCAGTCACCGTCCGTTTCTCGATCCCACACGCTGGCACTGTGCGCATCTGATTTCTCGATGATCGTGCGCAGCACATGTTCCAGCAACCTGTCCGGGTCGGATTCCTGAGCAAGTGCGTCGAGCGTGTGAGTGAGCGCGTCCAGTTGGCCACGTGCCAAAAGGCCCGAAGCGTGCAGCGATTCGGCCGCTTGCTTCCGTTCGATGGCGATGGACGCCAGGTGCGTTATCTGTTTAATGGTGTGTTGATGCTGCGGAGTTGGGCTGCGAGGTTCTCGCCCGTAGATTCCGAAGACTCCCAATACGCTGCCGTCTGAAGCCAGGATCGGTGTGGACCACCCAGATCGCAGTCCGTTTGCCAAAGCCAATTCCCGATAATTGGCCCACAGCGGATCTGTCGCGATGTCAGAGACGATGACTTGCTCTTTGCGGTAGGCGGCCGTTCCGCACGAACCCACACAAGGACCGATCTCGACGCCATCCACCGCAGCCATGAACGCTTCTGGAAAGCTGGGCCCTGCACCGCGCCTCAGGCAACGACCGTTTGGATCAATCAGTAAAATCGAAGCCAGCGATTTATCGCAAAGCTTATCCACAAGCCGGCATAACCCATCCAGAATCACGGCGAGCGGCCTGCCGGTTGCGACCATCTCAAGAATCTGATTCTCTGCCGCTAACAGCGCCTCAGTTCGTTTGCGGTCATCGATGTCCGTGTTTGTTCCGTACCACTTGACGATGGTTCCCTGCGGATCACGCAACGGTTCGACGCGAAACAGAAACCAGCGATACACGCCGTCGGCGCGCCGCAACCGGGCTTCTAATTCGCCGGGCTTACCGGAAGCCAGGAGCCCCTGCCACACGTCCAGTAATTGCGGGAGGTCGTCGGGGTGTATTGCAACTTTCCAACCCCAACCCCGCGCCTCCTCGATTGTAAGCCCGGTATAGTCCAGCCAACGTTGGTTAAGGAATTCATTCGAGCCGTCGGGCCGACTGCACCATGCCAGCACAGGGATGGTATCAATGGTGAGTCGAAGGTAGTCCTCGCCTCGCCGCGAGGCATCCTCCGCCATCGACTCATCCCGAAGCAATCCGACTTTTACGGCGGCGTCCACCGTCTCTTCCAACTGGGATTTCATGGCGCGGCGTCAACTGCGTTTAATCACACCATCAACATCCATCATATTCTCGTTAAAATGCCCCCTTTCCAAGAGGAATTCCTTCCTTCCACAGGGAAAGGCCAACCGATGCCGAAGCAGAAACCAAAGCGCTACTTGCTTTGGATTTCGTTGAAGAGCCAGCCGCGGGAAAAATTCCAATAATTTTTGGCGGTGGAAATCGAAATGCCCAGAACCTGAGCCACTTCCTCGTTTGTCATGCCCGCGAAATAGCGCAGCTTGACCAGCTCCGCCTGAACGGGATGTTTCAGCGCGAATTTGTCGAGGGCTTCGTGCACAGCCAATAGTTGGTCATCTGTGCTCGGGGCCGCCAAGGCGATGTTATCGAAGTCCACTCGTTCCAAGCCGCCGCCGTGACGTTGCGTTTGTTTCCGACGAGCGCGATCGATAAGAATGTGCCGCATTGCTTCGGTGGCAGCCGAGAAGAAATGCGAGCGATTCTTAAATGTAGGATTCTTAGTGCCGACCAACCGCAACCATGCTTCATGCACCAATGCAGTGGGCTGGAGTGTTTGCCCAGGAGCTTGCTGAGCCATTTTGAAAGCAGCCAGCCGGCGCAATTCTTCGTAAAGGAGATTAAGCAGCTTTTCGGCGGCCGTTGGATCGCCTTGCTCTACTGCGGTTAACAATACTGTGGCGTCACTCACGCTCTCGCATAATTGCTCGTCCGCAGATGAAAGTATCAGTGACATTTCGCGGTAGCCAATCCTTTCGCCGTTTTCGCTAGGGCTGCTTCGAATTGTTATCAGTGATTGTTGCGGGCTGGATGAGCGCGGTGGCCTCGTCGAGTTGAATCCGCGCATAGAGCCAGGCCAGCCATTTGTTTCCCGGATCCTCAGCGACACTCACGGGCATAATTCGCGGTGCCAATGTGTCCCCTTTGGCTAACGTTGCTCGCGCCTCATCTTTCTTCTCAAGCTTCCAATAGGCCATAGCGAGCACGGCATAGGTGTGTCCATGCACATAATTGCGGGAGATTTTGAGGGGTTTTTGTGCCCATTCGACGGCCTCGGGGTAATGTCCCTGCCGATATTCAGAAAGCGCCTTGCAGGTTTGGAAAAAAGGCATTGCGTTCTTATCTCCAATTCCTTGCGTCACTGCGGTGTCAGCCAAGTGGCCGATCACCTTTAGATCCGCTTCTGAAGCTGGAAGGAAGAGGCAAGCCTTCGCCACCTGATCAGCAACGTAGCAGTTGGTTGTGTTGGCGTACGTTGTGAGAAGTCTCGTGCGAAGTTGTTCGTATGCGGGACGGTCATGGGTTTTGACCAGAAGCGAAGCAACCATCGGAAAGCGCGAATTGTGGAAGGGGTCATGTTCGAGTGAAAGAGCGGCATCGGTTGCAGCCTCCTGCCATTGACCACGACGTGCTTTGAGATCGACCCTGAGAGCCAGGAGGTCTGCGCTTGACGGCTGCTTGACCAATGCAGGAGTAAGCGTTTCATCCACGAACTGTTCTGCGTCGCCAAATGTTTTCTGAGCCTTGAGGACGCGCGCGACACTCTCCAATGCGGACAACGCGCGCGGACTCGCATTTCCCTCCCGTTTGCGCCACAAGACCAGCGCTTCACGATGCGCGGCCTCGGCTTCAACGAGTTTGCCTTGCGCTTCAAGAGTCGCACCCAGGCTGCTCAACGAAAACATTACGTCCGGGCTGTCGTCGCCCAAGAGCTTGCGTTGGATCGAGAGGGCTGCGCTCGACACCGTCTGCGCCTCCGCCACGTTCCCTCGTTGTCGCATGCGATCGCCGAGTGAGGATAAAGACACTGATACGTCCGGATGCTCGTCACCAAGGAGCTTCCGCTGCATCGCCAGGGCCTCTCGTTGCAACGATTCGGCCTCTTCCAATTTGCTGGTGAAGCCTAGCGCGTAGGCAACGTCGACGAGCGCCGCCGCCACCAATGCGTGCTCCTCTCCAAGCAGCCGCCGGCGCATCGCTAGAACTTCCCGCGCCCTCTCTTCGGATTCGGCTCCCTTGCCTTGGTCGGCGAGAACAATGCTTAAGTTATGGAGCGAATCCGCCACGTCCAAATGTTCGTTGCCGAATATTTTTTGCCTGATTCCCAGCGCTTCCCGGATCAGCGCTTCAGCCTCTGGAAGCCTTCGTTGGTGCCGGTACACGTGCGATCCTTCTCCAGGGCCTTGATCGCTATCCAGTCCAAATCTCCGCTGACGACGCGAATCAGCGCGGGCGGTTCGGAACGGCGACATTGCGCGACGGTCGTCAAATCTGCCGCGATCATCGTGCTCAATCGCGTCGAGGGAGAAACAGGTTCCTGGTCGCGAATCACGCGTCGCACTTCATCAAGTCCTGCTTTAAGCAGTTCGCGGGTGTCAAAAGGTGTCGTGCTGGTCAACAACTCGTAAAGCAGCACGCCCAGGCTGTAAATATCGCTGCGCGTGTCCACATCCACGCTGCTAAGCGCCGCCTGCTCTGGACTCATGTAAGCTGGGGTGCCGATCATCATATCGAACGCTGTGAACAGCGTTTTGTCGGTCAACCGCTGTCCGGTCGTTGCTTTGGCAATGCCAAAATCGATAATTTTAGGAAGCGCGTTTCCCTCGACCGACGTGGTTATCAAAATGTTGGACGGCTTGAGGTCCCGGTGGATGACTCCCTTCTGATGCGCGTGCTGCACCGCGCGACAAACTTGGATAAACAAATCCAGACGCGCGATGGTGGGCAGTGAATTGTTGTCGCAGTAGTCGGTTATCTTGATGCCACGAACCAACTCCATCACGAAATAGGGCCTGCCGCTCTCGGTCGTGCCTGCGTCGAAGATATGAGCGATGTTCGGATGGTCCATTAACGCCAATGCCTGCCGCTCGGCCTCAAAGCGGGCGATGACGCTCTTGCTGTCCATGCCCGGCTTAATGACTTTCAGTGCGACCAGGCGACGCACTGGCTCCTCCTGTTCCGCCATGAAGACGGTGCCGCAACCGCCTTCGCCGATCTGTTGCAATAATTTGTACCGACCAACCCTGTCGCCCGGTTTTTCTCCCGCCACAGTCCCCTGGCTATTCGCTGTAGGCACTCCGTCCGCGGGTTCTCCAAGGAAATCTCCCGCCTTGTCGTAACCCTCCAATATCGCCTCCACACGGCGACGCAACTCGCCGTCGCCCGCGCAAGCACGGTCCAAATAGTCGGCACGCTCTGCCGCCGGAAGGCGGAGAGCTTCCGTGAAAACAACTACATCCCGGTCAGGAGCATCGTTCATTTCACGATGACAAGCCTTCCGCCGTCTTTACGACAGAGGCAAACCCACAAACGCTGGACACAAACAATCATGATCAATAAACCAATCGGCCAAAAGACCCGATTCGCCCTACAAGACACAGCTTTCTGGCTGTTGGAAATTGCGCAATCTGGCCATCAACAACTGCAGCCAAAGTAGAAAACGAGAATTGGCCGGTAAAAGGCCAAAAATTCGCGGAGTCTGGAATGTTCTTTCAGCGTCTCGTCAAAATCCTTTTTAACACGCCAGGCTACGCTTTCGCACGCAGGACTGGTGCGACCTTTGTGCCGAGAAGTTCGATGGCGCGCAGGAGCTTGGGCTGTGAAGATTCGGCCACATCCATCTGAAAAGTAATTCGCGAGATGCCGCCCAGTGCTTCGCTGTGGCGCAGAATCTTCTCCGCCACTTCTTCGGGGTTGCCCACCAGCAGCGCGCCATGCTTGCCGCGCACGGCGTCGAAGTGCGCGCGCGTGACCGGCGGCCACCCGCGTTCCTTGCCGATGCGGGTAACAGCTTTGGCGTAACCGGGATAGAAATCATCAATCGCCTGTTGCGTTGTTTCGGCGACGTAACCCAAGGCATGAACGCCCACTTTGAGTTTGTCGGGCGCATGTCCCGCCCGTCCGCCATATTCCCGATAGATGTCAACGAGCGGACGGAACCGCCGCGTCTCGCCGCCAATGATGGCGACCATCAACGGCAATCCGAGCGTCCCGGCGCGGGCGAACGATTCCGGTGTCCCGCCCACGCCAAGCCAGATCGGCAGCGGATTTTGCAGCGGACGTGGATAAACGCCCTGACCGGTGAGCGGCGGCCGGTGTTTGCCTGACCAATGAACGAATTCGTTGTCACGCAGCTTCAGCAGCAAATCCAGCTTCTCCGCAAACAGCGAATCGTAATCCTTGAGCTGCAAACCAAATAATGGAAACGCCTCCGTAAATGAGCCGCGTCCGACAACCATCTCCGCCCGGCCTTGCGAGAGCAAATCGAGCGTGGCGAACTCTTCGAACACGCGCACAGGATCGGCTGCGCTTAACACTGTGACGGCACTCGTGAGCCGGATGCGTTGGGTTCGCGCTGCCGCCGCCGCGAGAATGAGCGTCGGCGCAGAATCGAGAAATTCCCGGCGATGATGTTCCCCGACTCCGAACACATCCAAACCGACCTGATCCGCAAGTTCGATCCGCTGAACCAATTGACGAATACTGTCCGACGCACTGGCTTCAACACCCGCGCCCTTGTCCCCGAATTGTGCGGCGAAACTGTCCACGCCAATCTGCATCTGCTCGACTTGCTTCTTCGAGTCCGGCGTTCGATCTTCGGCCTGACTTCGCTTGCTCGCTTCCAGTAACTTAGTCATGGTTGGACAATACCGCGACAGTGTGGTCTTGCTGAAATACCACGTTCCTTGTGTAGCCATGCTTTTTCGGCATAATGGAACTCAGCGATGGAACTCCGGCATCTGCGATATTTCTTGGCGGTCGGCGACGCATTGAACTTCACCAAAGCCGCTGCGCAGCTTCGGGTCGCCCAACCCGCCTTGAGTCGCCAGGTGCAGGACCTGGAAGAGGAGATTGGCGTGGACCTGATGAAGCGCAGTCCACGCGGCGTAACGCTCACGGCGGAAGGAAAACTTTTTCTGGAGGAAGTGCGCGAGTTGCTAAAGCGCGCCGACGAATCGGTGGAAAAGGTACGCGCCCTGGCTCGCGGCGAATATGGTGAGTTGCACGTTGGCTACGCACCGTCTCCCACGGTAGAAATCCTGCCGCCGGCGCTCGCAGCGTTTCAAAAAGCTGTCCCGCGCGTGAAATTGTTACTGCATGACCTCTCAAGCGATGAACTCGTCACCGGCCTGCAAAACGGCACGTTGGAACTCGCGATCATGGTCCCACCCGCCGGCGACCAGACCGCAGGCATCGAGTTCGAATTGCTGCGCACCTACCCGTTGTGCGTGGCGCTCACCAGTGCGCATCCCTTCGCGCGGCTGAAGTCCATCACGCTGGAAGAGCTGGCGACCGAACCACTCATCGGTCTCCGTCGCAAGGACTACCCCGAGTATTATCAAATGCTCAACCGCATCTTCGCTCCCATTGGCGCAAAACCACGCATCGTCGTGGAATGCGACAGTGCCAGTTCGCTGATTACCGAAGTTGAAGCCGGCCGTGGCGTCACTCTGGCGAACCCGAGTTTCAAATTGGTCGCTGGCAAACGATTGCTCTACCGCCCACTCACGGGCACGACGGAAGTGGGCTCCGTGGGCATCGCCCGCGCCACAAAAGGCGACGTGACACCTGCCGGAGAGAAATTTTGCGAAATCTTGCGGAGAATTTCAGATGAAGCGAGCGCAGCCAATTCAAAGCCGAAAAGCCGGCCACCTTGATCCCGACGTCGATGTTCCCCCGTGTGGCCTTGGAATAGGACAACTCTACTTCGATCGTTTCAGTCCCATCTTTTTCATTCGCGAAAGCAACGTGGTCGGCTTTACTCCCAGAAGTTCCGCCGCACCGTCAGCCCCTTTGATCTTCCAATTGGCCTTATCGAGGGCAGCACCGAGATTCTCGCGCTCGCGTAACAGCATTTCCGCTTCGGTGAGAAATTCAGGGCCGGCCTTGTCTCCAGGTTCTCCAGGTTGTGATTTGACTGAAAGCGGAGGGGGTGCGGAATTTGTCACCGCCAGATCGAAGTCCAGCGGGCCGCCCCGCGAAATAATAACGGCCCGTTCGATCACATTCCGCAGTTCACGAATGTTGCCGGGCCAGTCGTAGCTCTGGAGTTTGACAATGCCCGCCCTTGTTAATCGCGGTTTCGGGCAGCGCAGTTCTTTCACCGACAATTCAATAAAATGCCTTGCGAGAAGGGCAATGTCATCCGCCCGTTCTCTAAGTGCTGGGACTAGAATCGGAAATACATTGAGCCGGTAATAAAGGTCCTCACGAAAGCGGCCCGTTGCCACTTCCTTCTTCAAGTCACGATTGGTCGCTCCGACGATCCGCACATCCGCGGTCCGCGTCCGGTCCTCGCCCACACGCTCGTATCGCTTCTCTTGCAAGACGCGGAGCAGCTTGCTCTGCAATTCCAAAGGAACTTCTCCGATTTCATCGAGGAAAATCGTCCCGCCTTCTGCCGTCTCGAAACGTCCGGCGCGGTCCTTGATCGCCCCGGTAAAAGCACCACGCGCGTGGCCAAAGAATTCGCTTTCATACAACTCTTTTGGGATGGAAGCACAATTGACGCGGATGAGAGGTTTGTTCTGGCGCCGGCTGCGTCGATGGATTTCCCGCGCCACCAATTCCTTACCCGTGCCGGTTTCACCGAGAATAAGAACCGAGGCATCTGTTGGCGCGACCAGGTCAATCTGACTGACGATGTGCCGCAAGGGTGCGCTTTGGCCGACGAGGTCGCCGAAGGCTTTGGCTTCGACAACCTCCTCCTCCAAGTAGGCGTTCTGCATTTCGAGTTGCGCCTTGAGACGCTGAATCTCCTCAAAGGCCCGCGCGTTGGCGATGGCAGCGCCGATGTGATCGGCAAAGATTTGCCCCCACGGCCGCGCTTCATCCGGTATATCCTGACGATTAAATCCGGCAATGACTCCCAAAACCTCGCCTTTGAAAATGATCGGCGATCCGCTGAATCCACGAATTTGCTCTCGCTTCAGACAGTCAAGTTCACCCGACTCTCCGGGCCGTTCGTTTAAGCCGTTCAGGACAAGCTGCTGACCTGTCGCAGCCACCTTGCCAACCAAGCCCACTCCCAATGGTATCCGCGCATTGGGATCATCGAAACGCGGAATACCCGCTGTCGAGTCGGAGATCGAATTGCCCGCGCCAGCAACCAAGTGCAGGCAGCGGGTTTGGTCGGGGCACTTCGGCCTTTGGGGACAAACGGAACAGCGGTCTCCTTGATCAACCAGCCAGATCTGGAGGCAGGCCAAGTCCAACTGAGACTGAGGGCGCTCCATCGCACGGAAGATAATCTTTTGCAGCAGGTGCTCCACCGATTGCTCATGGGCGATATCCACGAGCAAGTGCATGGGGAAATTCGGATCGAATCGATTATCACTGTTTGATTCCACGACGGCAGGTACCTATCAGAAGCCGGTCGGTTTCTCAACTCAACCGCGGACGATTCTTCGTACGTTCAAATTTTTGAGCCTGGCCCGTTGATCACTTCAAACCTCATTCGGTGCTGGCCATGAGCTAGTTACGCAATTCGCAAGTCATTGGCACGAGCGCTGCCTAAAGGGTTTTGAATTTGAAAATGCGAGCAAGAAAATGAACACGAGTCAGAACAAGATCCTAATCGTCGAGTTTGGCGAAGTGAAATTCGTGCCGGCAGTTCTCCTGTTAAAGACAGGTTTGAAACCGGCCACCCGGCAGCTTGAAAGACATCCGGCAATCATCACCAGGCGCGATGGCTTCGCCCGAGAGTGGAAGATTCTGCGGGCTGGTTCGGAAGGAGTGAGTCCATTTCGGACGCTTGTGCCTATCCTTCCGGCCACGCCCGCCACGTTTGCCGAGGAACAGCGCAAAACGCCCGGTTTGTGAATCTGAAATGGAGTCGAGGAAATGAAAACGAACCCGGACAAGATACGGATCATCGAGATTGGCGAAGCGAATTTCGAGTCGGAAGTGCTGAGGTGGAAGCAACCCGTTCTGGTCGCGTTCTCAGCGGCCTGGAGCCGTCCCTGCCAAATCCTCGATTCAGTGCTGGAGGAAGTTGCAGCCGCGGTTGCCGGGCGAGTGAAAGTCGTCAAGATCAACGCTGACAACAATCCCGATCTCAGCCTGGTCTGGAGAATTCAGTCTATTCCGACGCTGCTGTACTTCGCGGACGGAAGTCTCCGCGCCAGAATTGTTGGGACTGCCAGCAAGGAAGCGATTCTTTCCAAATTACGATCCGTCACCGAGGGCGGCGATTCCAAAACTCTCACTCCCGGTGCATGAAATGAAAATAAACACCACAACCTGTGAACGCGGCTCAACCGAGTCGCAACCGCCTTACTGCGCCAGACGGCAGCAAGATCACTCAGCCTTTTGTTCCCGAGATCTCGTATTACTCAACAGTGATGAACACAAATTCAAACACGCTTGCCGGCGGCGATTTCAAAACTCTCAATTCCCATACAAACAATGAAATCGAACGCCACGACCTGTGAACGCGGCTCAACCGAGTCGCAGCGGCCTTACTCCGCCGGGCGGCAGCAGCACCACGTAACTTTTTTCTGCGATGCCCCAAGCGCGGAGGCCGTGAGCCTCGTCGGTGATTTCAATGGCTGGGATTCCGCAGCCACTCCAATGCGCCGCACGCCCGATGGCCGCTGGACGGCCAGCTTGGAACTGCATCACGGCCATCACCAATACCTGTTTCTGGTGGATGGCACGCTCAAGCTTGACCCGAACGCGAGCGGCGTCGCTCGCAACGACCGCAACGAGCGGGTTTCACTCATCGCCGTCAGTTGATTATGAAAACCCATTCTCCACTCAGTTCCAGGAAACCAAGCTCTGTAATGCGACTCAATAACCCCAAATCTCATAATCCCTTTGTTCAATGGCGAGCCGTCCTCGTGGCCCTCGTCTGTGGACTCTTGCTGACCGCCTGCAATCGCCAGGTCCAAGCTCCACCTCCTCCCGTGGCCGAAGTCGCCGTTGTGACAGTTCAAGCAACGTCAGTCCCAGTGACCACCGAACTTTCTGGCCGCGTCAGCGCAATTCGCATGGCCGAGGTGCGGGCGCGGGTCGCGGGCATTTTGCTCAAGCGCAACTTCAAGGAAGGAACGGAAGTGCGCGCCGGCGATGTGCTTTTCGAAATTGATCCAGCCCCGCTTGAGGCGGCTCGGGCCAGCGCCAGCGCCGCCGTCGCCAAAGCGGAAGCAAATCTCAAAGATGCGCAGGCGAAAACCGCCCGGTTCAAAACGCTGATCGAAGTCAACGCGGTCAGCAAGCAAGACTATGACAGCGCGGTGGCGGCTTCCTCGCAGGGTGAAGCGGAGGTGCTTTCCGCCAAGGCCGCGCTCGAAACCGCTTCGCTGAATCTTGGCTACACAAAAGTTGTCGCCCCCATCTCGGGTCGGATCGGCACGGCGAAAGTTACGGAAGGCGCTTTGGTCGGTCAGAATGAGACGACACTGCTGGCCGTCATCCAGCAACTCGACCCCATCTATGTTGACCTCACACAATCCAGCGCGGAGTTGTTCAAGCTCAAAGACGAACTCGCCAGCGGGCGCATGCGGAGTGACAGCGTGGACGCGAAGGCAACGCTGCTGTTGGACAACGGACGGGAATACCGTGAACACGGGACGATGCAATCCTCCGAGGTAACGGTGGATGCGAGCACTGGCTCGGTGGGCCGAAGGGCGCTGTTCCCAAACCCGAATCGCGATTTGCTCCCCGGCATGTTCGTGCGCGCCCGGATCGAAGAAGGGGTGCGTTCAAATGCGTTTCTTGTTCCCCAAATTGCCGTGAGCCGGGACTCGAAAGGCGTGGCGATGGTGATGCTCGTCGGCGCGGGAAACAAAGTCGAACAGCGAGTGGTTATGACCGAGCGGGCGGTGGGCGATCAATGGCTGGTGAGCGCAGGCATCGCGTCCGGCGACCGTGTGATTGTCGCGGGCTTGCAATTTGTGCGGCCTGGGGTCGAAGTGAAGCCAGTTCCCGCAAATGCCGCTCCAGCGCCCGCCGTTGCGCTTTCTACCGCGCACTGATTTTTAGAATTAACAGGATTTCATCATGTCTAAATTCTTCATCAACCGCCCGATCTTCGCCTGGGTGATCGCCATCATCCTCATGGTCGCGGGTGCGCTCGCAATTCGTTCGCTGCCCATCGCGCAATATCCGGCCATCGCCCCGACGGCGATTGCGATCAACGTCACCTATCCGGGAGCGTCGGCGAAGACGTTGGAAGACACCGTCACGCAGGTCATCGAGCAAAAGATGAACGGCCTTGATCACCTGCGCTACATGGCGTCTTCCAGCGACTCGGCGGGCAACGCGACGATTACACTCACGTTTGAGGCAGGCACAGACCCCGACATCGCGCAGGTGCAGGTGCAGAACAAACTGCAACTCGCCATGCCGCTCCTCCCGCAGGAAGTACAGAAACAAGGCGTGCGCGTCAGCAAATCAGTCGCGAACTTCGCGGTCGCCATCGCTTTCGTCTCGGCGGACGGTCGCCTGAGCGGAAGTGATTTGGGCGACTTCATCGCCTCGTCGGTTCAGGATCAAATCAGTCGCGTTTCCGGAGTCGGCGATGTGACCTTGTTCGGTGCGCAGTACGCGATGCGCATCTGGCTGAATCCCGACCAGCTCAACAACTACCAACTCACGCCGCTGGACGTCAGCACGGCCATTCAAGCACAGAACGCCCAGGTGTCGGCGGGCCAGCTCGGCGGCGCTCCGGCGTTGCCCGGCCAGGGCCTGAACGCGACGCTTATTGCCCAGACCCGCCTGCAATCTGCCGAGCAGTTCGGCCAGATTCTGCTGCGGGTAAATCCCGACGGCTCACAGGTGAAGTTAAAGGACGTCGCCCGCATTGAACTCGGCGGCGAGAATTATGAAAGGATGGTTTTCTTCGACGGCAAACCGTGCGCCGCCTTCGCCATCAAACTCGCCTCCGGCGCGAACGCGCTCGACACCATCACCGCCGTGCGCGCGCGGCTGGCGGAGTTATCCCCGTTTTTTCCGGCGGGCGTCGAAATAAAGTATCCGTTGGACACCACGCCATTCGTGCGGCTCTCCATTCAGTCCGTGATCACGACCCTGGTCGAAGCTATCGCGCTGGTCTTCCTCGTCATGTATTTGTTCCTGCAAAATTTCCGGGCCACGCTGATTCCCACCATCGCCGTGCCCGTCGTCCTGCTCGGCACGTTCGGCGTGCTCGCGGCGTTTGGTTTCTCCATCAACACGCTGACCATGTTTGGCGTGGTGCTCGCCATCGGGCTGCTCGTGGACGACGCCATCGTCGTCGTCGAAAATGTCGAGCGCGTCATGGCGGAGGAAGGTCTTTCGCCCAAGGAAGCGACCCTCAAATCCATGGGCCAGATCACCGGCGCGCTCGTCGGCATCGCGCTTGTGCTCTCAGCGGTGTTCGTGCCCATGGCGTTCTTCGGCGGCTCGGTCGGCGTCATCTATCGCCAGTTTTCGATCACGCTTGTTTCCGCAATGCTGCTTTCGGTCGTCGTGGCATTGGTTCTTACGCCGGCCTTGTGCGCCACCATGCTCAAACCGATTGTCCCGCAGGCGCGGGATCATCACGCGGAGAAGCGTGGATTTTTCGGCTGGTTCAATCGCGTGTTCGAGCGCAGCGGCAATAGCTATCAAGGCATCGTCGGGAAGATTCTTCAGCGCACCGGACGTTCGCTCGTGGTATATGGCGCGCTGGTCGCCGTGATGGCCTTTGTTTTCCTTCGCCTGCCCAGCGCGTTCCTGCCCGAGGAGGATAAGGGGATTGTGTTCGCGATGGCGCAGTTGCCGCCCGGCGCGACCCAGGAGCAGACCAAGAACGTTCTGGAGAAAATGGACGCTCATTTCCTGAACGACGAAAAGGCCGCCGTTGAATCGGTGCTGACCGTCGGCGGTTTCAGCTTCGCTGGAAGCGGCCAAAACATGGGTCTCGCGTTTGTCCGGCTCAAACCCTGGGACGTTCGCAAATCCAAGGCGTTGAAAGCGCAGGCCGTCGTGGATCGCGCAATGAGCGCGTTCAGCCGGATCAACGAAGCGATGGTGTTTGCCTTCACGCCGCCCGCCGTCCTCGAACTCGGCAACGTGAGCGGCTTTGACCTGCAATTGCAGGATCGCGGCAATCTCGGTCACGACAAACTCATTGAGGCGCGCAATCAACTCCTCAGCATGGCGGCGCAAAGTCCCGTTCTCGCCAAAGTGCGTGCGAACGGTCTCGACGACGCGCCGCAATACCGCATTGAAATTGATCAGCAGAAAGCCTCGGCGCTCGGCCTTTCGCTCGCGGACATCAATAACACCCTGTCGTCCACGTGGGGTGTTTCCTACGTGAACGATTTCATTGACCAGGGCCGCGTGAAAAAAGTTTACCTGCAGTCCGACGCGGCCTTCCGCATGAAGCCCGAGGACCTGGATCGATGGTATGTGCGCAACAATCTCGGAAAGATGGCGCAGTTCTCCACGTTCTCAACCGCGCACTGGACCACCGGTTCGCCCAAGCTCGAACGCTACAACGGCATGCCGTCCGTTGAGATTATAGGCGAGCCTGCGCCTGGCCAAAGTTCCGGCGTCGCCATGAAAGCGATGGAGGAACTCGTCAAAAAATTGCCGCCGGGCATCGGCTACGAATGGACGAGCCTCTCGTATGAGGAACGGCTCTCCGGCTCGCAAGCGCCCGCGCTCTACGCGCTTTCGCTGCTCGTGGTGTTTCTCTGTCTGGCGGCTCTCTATGAGAGCTGGTCCATTCCCGCCTCGGTCATGCTGGTTGTCCCGCTTGGCGTAATTGGCGCGGTGCTCGCGGCGTTTTTCTTCCGTTTGCCCAACGATGTTTATTTCCAGGTCGGACTGCTCACGACCATCGGTCTGGCCTCGAAGAACGCCATCCTGATTGTCGAATTCGCCAAGGAGCAATTCGAAGCCGGCCACGGTTTGATTGAAGCCACCTTGAACGCCACGCGGATGCGGCTGCGACCAATCCTGATGACCTCGTTCGCCTTCATCCTCGGCGTGTTGCCGCTCGCGCTAGCCAGCGGCGCGGGTTCGGGCAGCCAGAACGCCATCGGCATCGGCGTCATCGGCGGCATGTTGACCGGCACGATCCTCGCGATTCTTTTCGTGCCCGTCTTCTTCGTGGTCGTGAAGCGAATCTTCAAAACAAAAGTGGTTCAACCCGCAGGCGACGGAGATATGACCGGCGCCATCACCGCCAGCCAGCCGGCATAACAAAGAAACGAACCATGAAAAAACTGTCACTCCTCATTACGAAGGCCGCCGCCTCTGAAATCGCCGGTCGTTGGGCCAGTCTCATTAACACCGCGGTTTTGCAATCCCAAAGGGATTGTGTCGTCCAGCCCAGGGTTGCGAGGAACGAGCTACCCTGGGTCGCCGCCCACAGGGTTCTCAACCCCAACGGGGTTGTGCCATGTTTCCAACGCTGTGCCGCAACCCCGTTGGGGTTGTCGGCCTTCGCCTCGCTTTCCCAGGGTAGCTCGTTCCTCGCAACCCTGGGCTTTGAGCCGGAATCCCGTTGGGATTCAGGATTGGAATTTCCGAAAGGCATCAGGGCTTATGCCACGGTGCTAATGAAAATATTTAGATGCGTCTACCCTGCGCTTATTACCGCCGCGCTTGCCGGCTGCACCCTCGCCCCGAGATACGAACGCCCCGTTGCACCCATCTCCCAGAGCTGGCCCAGCGGCCCGGCCTATGCCAGCAACCAATTGGGTGGATTCATGACGAACGCGGCGGTGGAAATCGGCTGGCATGAGTTCTTCCAGGATGCCCGGCTGCAAAAACTTATTGGTCTCGCCTTGACCAATAATCGCGACCTGCGCGTGGCGGTTCTGAACGTCGAGCAATCGCGCGCGCAATATCGGATTCAGCGCGCCGACTTGTTGCCGACAATTTCTGCCGGGGCGAGCGGCATACGCCAGCGAACGCCCGGCGATATCAACGGCACAGGCAAGGCCATCACCGACAGTCAATACGACGTGAGCCTCGCCAGCACCGCGTATGAAGTTGACCTCTTCGGTCGTGTGCGGAGTCTCAGTAAGCAGGCCCTCGAAAATTATTTTGCCACCGAGGAAGCCCGCAAGAGCGTGCACATCGCGCTGGTGGCGGAGGTGGCCATTCAATATCTCACCGAGCGCCAACTGAGCGAACAACTCGCGCTCACGCGCCAGACGTTGGCTGCCGTTCAATCCTCCTACGACTTGAACAAACACAGCTTCGAGGCCGGCACGGTGTCGGAACTGGATTTGCAAACCTCCGCCGCGCAGGTGCAGACCGCTCGCGCCAATGTCGCCGTTTACGAACGCCAGCGCGCGCAAGCGGAGAACGCCCTGGTCCTGCTCATCGGCCAGCCTTTGCCCGACGATTTGCCGCCTCCGAAATCGCTTAACGAACAAAATCTCTCCGGCAATCTGCCCGCGGATCTGCCGTCCGATTTACTGCAACGCCGACCGGACATTCTCCAAGCCGAACATCTCCTCAAAGCCGCGAATGCAAATATCGGCGCGGCGCGAGCAGCATTTTTTCCGAGAATTCTTCTGACCGGGTCGGCCGGGACGGCGAGCTTGCAACTGTCCGACCTTTTCACCGGCCCGGCGGCGGCTTGGAGCTTCGGGCCGCAGATCAGCGTGCCGATTTTTGCGGGAGGCCGAAACCGCGCCACGCTCGACGCCGCCAAAATCAGCACGCGCATCGAGGTTGCGCAGTACGAAAAGACCATCCAGTCCGCGTTCCGTGAAGTGGCGGATGCGCTGGCGGCACGAACGACGCTGGAAGAACAGCTTGAAGCCGAAGGCGCGCTGGTCGCAGCGGAGCAAAGACGTTATGGCCTGGCCGACGTGCGTTACCGCAATGGCGTCGAGAGTTATCTCGCCGTGCTTACCGCGCAACAGGACCTTTATTCCGCGCAACAGCGAATTCTCCAGTCGCGCCTCGCGCGCTTGTCCAACGTGATCACGCTCTACAAGGCGCTGGGCGGCGGGTGGGACGCGGAACAAACAACCCGTGCGACGGCCATGATCTCTCCGTCGGACACAAAGCGATAAACCTATGAACAGCGAGACACACACAAGCAGCCTGGACGTGTTAATTGTTTACGACAGCGTTTGCTCCGGCAAACGGGCGAAGGAACTCTGCGACCGACTCGGACAACAGCTCGCTCCGGACTGCAAACTGAACCTCAACGTCTGGAGTTTGTCCGCGCTGCAATTATTACCGGCCATGGCGCGGGCGGCGGCCAGTGAAGCCGAACATGCCGCCTTGCTCATCGTCGCCGTCAATGGCGATAAAACGTTGCCGCGGCCCGTCAAGAGCCTGCTCCACACGTGCGCACGCGCAATTCACGCCGCCGACGGGGCGCTCGTGGCGCAACTCCACGGCATTCTCAAAATGAACGAGGAACTCTGTCCGGCCTACGGTTGCTTGAGAGAAATCGCGCATCATGCCGGCGTGCGTTTCTTTTCGGAAGTGATCGAACTGCCCGAGGACGAACTCAACTATTCGCTCGAAGCAATCCACGAGCGCGCTCACATGCGCACGTCCCTGTTGGAGGGGATTCTTCAGCGGCATTGAGACCGCAACCCGGAAATTGTATGAGCCACACGTCACGAAGTTACTACCTCAATCAGCCGCTTTTCGCCTCGTGGCTGGAATCTTCGCCGGCCCCTGTTGAACCGAGGCCGTTCTCGATTTTCGGAACGAGGCGTCCCAGCGACCGGACGCACTCGCAACTGCATCAACTCAAGCGGAAGCTGCTCCGTGCTGCCCTGGAAGAAACGCCCGAAACCGGATCGTTCAAGCGACTGTGCGGCGCTGCCAATCAAGCCGCGGAACTGGCGTGGGCCACGTCCCATCCATTACTCGTCTTTCCGCATCTGTTTGAGGAGATGGTCATAGCGGTTCGAGAGCGGTCTCAACAGGAGCAAATTAGCCAAGCCCAATCCTCGCTCACATCTCTGGACGCCGATCTCCGATTTGAAAGCATTCATTCGGTTTCCCGCGGGCCTGATCAACCGGGAGGTCTCTCTGGCCGCCTTACCAAAACGCAACTCGTGGCAACCGCACCGCCGGCCAGACGGCGCGGTTGCCACACATTGAATGAGGCAAATTATGCAATCCAACCAACATGAAGGTAAATTGACCACGCACAAGACTGTTCCTGCCACAGTCACCATTCACTTCACCGATGGGACGACGCAGTGTTTTGAATTTGACGCGCCGGAAATTGACCCCGTGACGTCGGCCTCCAGACTGGAGAAGTTTCTAGTTCGCGAGCAGCTCCTGATTCAGTTGTCTGACCGGGTGCTCGTCGTACCCATGCGAAGTATCAAGTGCATGGAGTTTACACCTGTTCCACCCCTTCCGTCGGAGCTCCACGAATTCGTGATTCGCAATGCCCGGCCCAGATCAGCCAGCCAAGCCATGAAATGGTATGAACTCGAGCCACCCTCGGAGCACGACCGTCCAACTCGAATGCCTGAAAACGGAAGTGTTCATGAGCGACCGATGGCCTCAGTTGAAAAATGAAAACTGCCGACGCTGGCATCCACAAGCCATGTCTCTGAAAAGCCCATCTGTTCTATTGATGTTCGTGCTGCTTGGCAGCGGTTGCGCTCATTACCCGGAGAATGCGCGAATAAAGTATTCCGATCCGCAGAGCGGCTATCGTTTCAGAAATCTCACCAACACAGGAAATTCGGATAGCTTGCAGGTGTTTTTGGCGTTCTCAGGCGGCGGGACACGCGCCGCTGCCTTGTCTTATGGCGTGCCGGAAGAATTGGCTCGCACCCAGATTGTCTGGGAGGGCCAGCATCGGCGACTGTTGGATGAGGTCGATTACATTTCCGCTGTGTCGGGCGGCAGTTTTACGGCCGCTTACTATGCGCTCTATGGCGACCAAATTTTCGATGACTTCGAGAACAAATTCCTCACTCAGAACATTCAAGGTCAACTCATTTGGCGAATGTGCTCGCCCGTGAACTGGGCACGGATGGCCTCGCCCTATTTCAATCGCAGTGACATGGCGGCGGAATTCTACGACCGACATCTTTTCGGCGGCAAAACCTATGGTGATCTGTTGCAACGAAACCGCCGCCCGTTTTTGTCGCTCAATGCCACGGACATGTCACTGGGCGCGAGTTTTCAATTTACCCAGGAGCAATTTGATTATCTCTGCTCAGAGATCTCCCCGTTTCCAGTTGCTCGGGCGGTGGCTGCGTCCGCCGCGTTTCCAATTCTTCTCAGTCCCATCACGGTCAACAACTATGCCGGGAGTTGTGGGTGTGTTGAACCTGCGTGGATGACTGCGGCCCCGACGAATCGCCAGGAGCGCTCGCGGCGCGCGCTGAAGGCGAGGGAGCTGAAGTCTTATCAGAATTCCGCGCAACGCCCCTACTTGCATCTCCTCGACGGTGGTCTAACGGACAACCTTGGGCTGCGTGGCCCAATCGAGGCGGTTGCCGTCAAGGGAGGAATCAGAAACTCGATTCAAGACGATCTCGATCCGAACCTCGTGAGCAAGGTGGTGATTATTGTCGTGAATGCAGCGTTCCGAGGGGATCGTGGCTGGGATCACTACCAGAAGCCGCCGAACATTGTGCAAGTCACACTCGCCTTGGGCATAGTACCGACCGTTACTCGTTCGAGACATTGGAACTCCTGAAATCAAACGCCAAGCAATGGGAATCGGAATGGAACGAGGGGAATCACACAGCCAAGATGAATGGCGCAAGTGCGCAGAATGCATCGCCGCGCGTGCAATTCTACGTCATCGAAGTCAGCTTCGACGATCTTCAGGATGACGCTGAGAAAGCCTACTTCGAAAAATTGCCGACCGCATTCAATCTTCCACCGGGCGCTGCGACACGACTGCGGGCTGTTGCCGGAAAACTGCTGAATCAATCGGAAACCTATCGCGCGCTGCTGCACGATCTCGCCGGCGATCCGGACAACACAGAACATCCAGATGACTCGATTTGATTACTCCTATGAAAACTGAGGTCGACGAACCGACTGCCAGGACACGCGTGCTGATTCTCGGCGGCGGATTTGCCGGGTTGTATGCAGCCATGTATCTGGACAGAAAGCTGGCTCGCCGTCCGGACGTGGACGTAACGTTGATCAGCCGCGACAACTTCTTTTTGTTCACACCGATGCTGCACGAAGTAGCCGGAGGAGACCTTAACCCGGCGGACATCGTCAACCCGATCCGCCGTATCATTCGCCACATCAAGTTTGTTGAGGCCGAAGTGCAGACAATTGATCTCTCAGCGCGTCGTGTCAGGTGCGTGGGTGGAGTCGCACGGCTCGCGCTTGATTTCGAGTTCGATCATCTGCTCATCGCGCCCGGCTCGGAGACGAACTTCTTCGACCTTCCGGGCGTCAGCGAGTGGGCCGTCACCATGAAAACTCTGGCCGACGCGGCGCTGCCGCGCAACCGTGTGCTGTGGTTGCTCGAGGAGGCGAGCCTGCGTAATAACCCGGCGGAACATCGGCAGGCGCTCACCTTTGTGACGGCGGGCGGCGGTTTCTCGGGCGTGGAAACCGCAGGCGCGATTAACGACCTTCTTCGCGAAGCGGTGCGCTACTATCCCGAGTTGAGCGACGAACTGATCCGGGTGATCATCGTCCATCCAGGTGAGGTGCTGCTGCCTGAACTCGGTGAAGAACTCGGCCGTTACGCCGAGCGCAAGCTGCGCGAACGCAAGGTCGAAGTGCTGAAGGGAGTGCGCGTGGCCAGTTACGATGGTTTGCACGTCACGCTTGCCGACGGCGAGTCCATTCCCGCGGCGACTCTGATCTGGACGGCCGGCGTGAAGCCCAGTCCCGCCATCGCTGCTTTACCTTGTCGCAAGGAACGTGGTCGCCTGGCGGTGAATGAGTTCCTGGCCGTGCCAGACTTTCCCGGCGTATGGGCGGCCGGTGATTGCGCTGCCGTGCCGGATGCCAAGACCGGAAAGAGCCACCCACCGACAGCGCAGCATGGTTCGCGGGAGGGACTGATCGCCGCGAAGAACATCGAAGCGACAATCCTCGGCAGGCGCATAAAACCCTTTACATTCACGACGCTCGGGCAATTGGCGACGATTGGGCATCACACCGGAGTCGCAACGATCCTCGGGGTGAAGTTTTCCGGATTCCTCGCATGGCTCATGTGGCGAACGGTCTATCTCCTCAAATTGCCACGCTTGCCGAAAAAGCTGCGCGTGGTGACCGGTTGGACGCTTGATCTTCTGTTCTCCAGAGATCTGGAGCAGATGCTCACGATGCGCGACGTTGAAGCAATGTCCCAAATGGACGGGCGAGTTCGCAAGCTCGCGGCTGAAAAAAGCACGGCTGCTCCTCCCGCTGAACGAACGTCGTCCCCAATTTCCCCTCTCCCTTTCTCCCTCTCCCCATCCGATGGGGAGAGGGACGGGGTGAGGGGGCACACCAGCGGAAGAGCTCGCTTGATCCCGCAGGCGCGGGACTGAAACGAAAGTTTGAATCCATGGGCAGAACGAGTCACGCCAAAGAAAAGCTGCATCAAGTGGCTTCCGACCTGATATGGGATAACACCTACGTCTCGGTCAGCCTCAATCAGATTTGCCAGAGGGCCAATGTTCACAAAGGCAGCTTTTACCACTTTTTCCGCACCAAAGCCGATCTGGCGATTGCTGCCTGCGAAATGCGCTGGCAGGAGGCCCAACCCGAGCTGGACCGCATTTTCTCGCCTCAAGTTCCCCCTCTCAAAAGGTTGTCTCTGTGGTGCGATTACATTCAGCGAACACAGAAGGAAAAAGCTCAGAAATATGGGCACGTCTGTGGTTGTCCCGACGCCAGCGTCGGCGCGGAATTGACAGCCCAAGACGAAAAGGTGCGCATCAAAGTTGAGGAATTGATTGAACGCACCACTAAATTCATCGAGAGCGCGATCACCGAGGCGATACGGGAAGGATCGGTTTCTGTGGATGATCCCAAGACTTCAGCGCGCCAGATTTTTTCCTATGTGCTAGGGCTGCTTCTCCAAGCCAGGCTGCGGAACGACCTCAACGTGCTTCTCGACCTTGAATCAACGGTGATGACCATGGTGGGAGCAAAGCAAGGTGTGGCCTCAGATTACCCATCTAACACTCCTCAACCGGAGTCTCAAAAACCAATGCGCTTCAAGAATCTTCTAATAATTTCGGTCCTGGGAGCACTTCAATTCTCTGTTCAGCCTCATTCGTCCGCAGCCCAGGCTGAACGCAACCCCACCAAAGTCTTGACTACCGCCAGTCGCCAGTGGTCGGCTTCGCTTCGCTGGGAGAACGATACCTTTGGCGGAACCGATCGCTTCTATACCGACGGCGTTGCCTTGGGGATAACACACACCGGCCCCAGTTGGATGGACCCGGTGGCCAACTGGCTGCCCTGGGGCCAGGGACGCCGCACCGTGGGTTATGATTTGACGCAGGCTATCCTGACACCAGCAGACACGTCGCGTCCAGTCCCTGACGCGAATGACCGGCCTTATGCCGGGATCCTGGCCGTGGGCATCTCCCTGCATGTGGAGCGATCGAATTCGTATCACGGCCTCAAGTTCATAACGGGCGTCGTTGGTCCCTGGTCTCTTGCAGAAGAGACGCAGCGCGAAGTCCATCGCCTCCTGGGCAATGAACAACCGCAGGGTTGGAGCCACCAGTTGGAGAACGAGCCCATCTTGAATCTGGCCTACGAGTATCGCCACAAATTCCGGCTCGCAGGCCGGCGCGAAGGATGGTCCGTTGAAGTGCTGCCGGCCGCGGGCGGCATGTTGGGAAATGTTTTTACCCAGGGCCAGATAGGCGGGCTGGCACGCTTCGGCTACAACATCCCCGATGATTTCGGCATAACGCTGGCGCGTGGCATGGGGCAAATGCCGCCGCCCCGGCGGGCCGAGAGTGCCATAGCGAGTTCTGATTGGGGCTTCTCGATCTTTGGCGGCGGTGTCGCCAACCTCGTTTTGAGAGACATTACACTCGACGGCAACACCTTCGAGGACAGTCCCAGCGTTGACAAGAAGCTCTTTGTTCCAGCCGCCGGCGTCGGCATGAACGTCGGCAACCGGCGTTTCCTCGCTTCATTCACCTACGCCTTTTGGGGCAAGGAATTCAAGGGCCAGGAGGATTACTCGAAGTTCGGCGCCGTTACATTCAGCTACTTTTTCTAGCCGCCGCTTACAACCAAGAGATCGAATCTCAAGCAACACAAATGCGAGTGGAGACGCCAGCCGCGCGCAGAACGACGCGAAGTTGAAAACGAAGGAGAAATATGATCGGCTCTTACCCCACTATTGCCTTGGTCATTGGAATCGTGCTGTCGTACCTCGCCATCATTCACCATTTTTGGCTGCGTGATGTCTTCAAGGAGGAAGCCCTCGAAGAAAACCACTGGCTGTGGCGTGCCGTCATCCTCTCGCTGGCGCTGCTTGTCGGGGTGATCTATGCGCCTTTTCCACAGTGAGCCTGAGCTTCAACGATTGGCTGCGCTGTGCAGCGGTGGCCAGCTCAGTCCTGTGGCTGCGGGAATCGAGCAAATCCCTCACCCGCGCGACGGCGAAACAAGCCGTCCCGAACTGATTCTCTCTGCGTAATTCGGTAATGCCAACCAAAGTTCAATCCATTTCCCAGCCACGAACGGCTGCCTACGCCTCGCCGCGCCATTTGGCTGCGTTTGTTCACCGCGCTTTGGGCTCCGCGAAGGGGCTTGGGCTGCCCTGCCTGGAACGGCTCGTAAATGCCGCATTCTCTGCGAGCTTGCGAACGGCGGAAGGGCGCGAGGTCAGCCTCGACATCCTCCTTCGACTCGGCGCCGGCAAGTGGGATACTAAAGTAGAGGGCGGCCCTTTGCTTCCCTTTTACAATCCCCGGCGCCTCGACACAGACACACTGGTTCAACTCGCGCACGGTCTCGAGGCGGATCGCGTTGGCGTCGCTGCGGAATCCGATGGCGGCAGCTTGGCGCTCGTCGGCCTGGTGAAACTCGCACCGGCTCTGGTCGGCGATTCGCAGTTCCTGGCCCGCTTAGGGGCGATCCGACTCACCATCGCGGCTCCCGGCCATCTCGTCTTTATGACGGACGATGCTATTGTCGCCGAACTTCGCGATGGATCGCTCCTCACCGAACAGACCCCAGTTCTGTTTCAGGGGCCGGTCAGGGACAGGCTGCGATCGGGTGCGGACCGCCTGGTGGACCTCGTTCGAAACCGTGGGCGGGCAAGACACCACCACCGGATTTCAGGGCTTCTTATCACCAGCGTCGAGCGCGCGCGGGTACTCGCTTTATTCAACCTTCTGCTAAACATCCGCAGCCTGCGGTATGGCGGTTCGCTAGTTATTATCCCCGAGGATCCCGATCCCGCCGTGTTGAATGTTGGTTTTTCACTATCGTATGCAGGAATACCGGAGGCGCTTCAAGAGATCGTGTTGGCCTCATTGCCTTCATCCATTGCCAGGCCGCACGGCGACAAAAAAAGAAAATCGAGGGAGCGTGCCGTCCGACTTGCGCAGCAGCGGCTCGACGATGCGGTCAGATTCGTCGCTCGCCTCTCGGGCATCGATGGTATTATAGTCCTCGACGAGCAGTTCCGTCTCGTCGGTTTCGGTGCGATCGCGACCTCGACTGACATCGCCATCCCGGTTAGCCGCGCAGAGGATTCGCAGGCCCGCCTGCTTACGGGCTTCGACACGTCTCATCGAGGGACGCGACACCGGTCGATAATCGCCACATGCGCTCGTATTCCCGAGGCCGTGGGCTTTGTCGTTTCGCAGGATGGCCACATCAGGACCGTTCTGGGACGAGGAGATGACGTTGTTGTATGGGACCAATTCTCAGAGGGGCTAACCACTTGAGCTCGCATGCCTGCGACTGAAAATACCGCGCATTTAGAGCTGCATCGCAAGGGCGGTCGAACTTTCCTGGGTTGCTCGCTGCTCTTTTCCATGCACGTGCTCGCCCGCGATTACCGCTTCGACGGCAGCATGTCGGAGGAAGTGTTGCGGAGTTATCTCTCGCGGTCGATGACCACGATGTATTTGCTCACCAGTCATGGCGACTTCGACGACAACCTTCGTATGTTGACCAACTGCGGCGTGAAGTTCGCCGGGCGCGCCGTGTATCAGAGGGGCCGTGAGGAAGGCGGCGCGCCGGCCATTCCAAAGAAACGTGAACAGGCAAAAGCAAAGGCTGCGAAGATTCACGGCGGATTCGTGCGCGATGGCAAACTGTTGTTCGACTTCCATACCTTCCCGCTGCGCATCGAGGAGCTTCCGGCCAAACCGAAGGAAACGCAGTTACGCGCGGGCTACACCGACGCCATCTACGGACGCAGCCGCGGCGGCATCACTCCCAGCGGCTGGCGTTGCGAGCATCTGCCTTATCTCGTGGAGTTCGACAACTACGGACGCAGCAGACGGCCCGGCGAAGCCGGTCAAGGTCGCTTCTGGGTCTGGGCTTGGGTTGAAATCACGTGGTTCTCGCAACAACCGGAGAACGTTCGCAACGACTGGCTGCGCTACGCGTGGAACTGGGTGCGCGAGCACGACCCTGACGGCTACGTGCAGATGCCCGGCATGCGCATCATCTCCGGCGCCGCCGACGGCAAACGCTGGTACGACGTGAACCAACCCAGCTCCGCAACCCCGAACGGTTTTGGCCAGGAACAAGCCGTTCGCGCCATCTGGGCCTCAGATACTAGCAGCGCGCCTGTGAAGCGTTGACGTAACAACAACGCCATCGGTTGCTAACGGGCGGTTCCGATTACACCCCAACTCACCGCGAAATTCCGCGTGTAGTCACGCACAGCACCGTTGTAATCCAATAGATGACATCCGTCATCGGGTCTGTGTGCATCACCCGCCAGGCATCCGGCGATGAAGTCTTCCGTCGTGTTCATCCCGCCCGCGCCCGCGCCTCTGGTTGCTCCGCCGCAACCTCGCGCCAGCATGCGAAGAAAGTTTGCCAGTTTGAGCCTGCCGTCACTCGGTTGCTGAGGCTCCGCTGCCCGGCGGCACGGGCGCAGGCGGGTGCGTTTCGTCCGGAGCGGCCCTGCTCCCTGGGCGTGGTGAAGAGAGCAGTTCCGCTCCTTCAGAACGAAACGCAAAACATGAACACGACAGAAGACCTCACCTCGAATGGATGCATCCACTCCTCACTCATCTTTGCGCAGTGCTTGATTGCGATTGCGCCGACAGCAGGGGCACCGTCACCGCATAGATTTTACCGTCGAACGCCAGAGCATAAAGTTCACCCTGCCAGGTCCTCGGCGAAGCTGGCGATGTTCCTGGGTTGCTCCAACAAAGCGCGGTACTCGGCGACTTTTCCGTTCTGGTAGCGCAACCCCCAGATTGTGCCCAACACATAGTCCGCATAAACATAAACACCTCGCAAAGACGGGAACCTGGTGCCGCGATAAACGTATCCACCGGTAACACTCACTCCGATACCGTGGTTGGGGAAACGCGACTGCGAGGACAGGTTCGGGTTGTGAGCGTATTCGATCACCGGTTCGATGTAACGGGCTCCGTCCGGGCCGGGTTTGAAAGGATGTGCGCCTTCTCGAACGGGCCAGCCGTAGTTTCCACCTTTGACAATCAAATCGATTTCTTCCCATTCGTTTTGACCCACATCTGCCCCCCATAGGTCCCCGGTTTGGCGGTCCCAACTGAAACGCCACACGTTGCGCAAGCCCCATGCCCAAATTTCGCCGCGCACGCCATATGGCCGGTTCACGAAGGGATTGTCCGTGGGGATGCCGTATTGCAGGGTCTGGCGGTTTTGCCCTTCGCCAACGGTGGTTCGGGAATCGACGTCAATCCGCAGAATCTTGCCCAGCAGCGAAGCCGTGTTCTGGGCGTTGTTGTAGGGGTCATTGCCGGAACCGCCATCACCGAGGGTAATGTAAAGGAACCCATCCGGCCCGAAGCTTAGCTGGCCGCCCTTGTGGTTGCCAAAAGGCTGCGGAACTTCCATGAGGATGCGCTCGGAAGCGAGATCGGCTCTGTTGGAGTCGGCTGCGGATACTTTGAATTCGCCGATGACGCTGCGTCGCGGGTTGTGCTGCGTGTAATAGATGTAGAAGAGCCCGTTGGTGCGAAACCGGGGATGAAACGCAAGTCCGAGCAGTCCCTCTTCATTGTGCTCCTGCGGTGCGCGGTTAGTAATGTTCAAGAATTCTTGCGTCACCTTTCCATCGCTGCCCCTTGGAACGATGATGATTCGGCCCGCTTGCTCGAGGATGAAGAACCTGCCCGAACCATCGGGCGACTCCTCCATCCAGACCGGCCGTTCGAGCGTCAATTCCGGGAAGACGGGCTGCAGTTCCAGAGCCGGAAGGGCCGTTGCGGATTCCGCGCGGAGGCTGCAAATGGAAAACGCGGCGATGCACGCCAGCATTGTGCGACTGACGAATTTGGCCACGCCGAAGTGACGCGCGTTGGCATTGGTGGAACGAAGTTTCAGTTTCATGTGTTTCATGTTATGGAATTTTTGGAGTTTGGGTTTATCAAGGCATTCGGTGTTTGTCGGCGACGTGATCGAGCATTCATCCCAACCAGTGCGGATTCTTCGCCGTCCCGTCGTAACGAGTGGAGGTTTTGAACAGTTCATACTTGCCGGTGGCCGCCGCTTTCGCGGTGCGGGCGAGCAACGCCGCGACTTCATCCTTGCTCATGGGTTTGAAGGTGCGCAGGGCTTCGACCGCCTGATCGAGAATTTTCATGCTATCAATGCCCGTGATCACCGTTGAGGTCGGCAGGTTCATGGCGTAGTGCAAACACTCGATGGCCGTCACGGTCTTGCTTTCGAGAATGAACGGATCACCCAGCGCTTTCATTCCCAACACGCCGACTTGATCCTTCACCAGCAGCGCAAGGACCTGGCGTTCGAAGCTGCGAAAATGCGCGTCCATGACGTTCAACGGCATCTGCTGGGCGTCGAAGCGGAACTGATGCGCAGAAGCGATCTCCATCATGCGAAGATGAACGAACGGATCTTTGTGGCTGGTAAAGCCGATATGGCGAGACTTTCCCGCCTGCCGCGCTTCGACGAGGGCCTCGATTGTGCCACCTTCTGCGAAAATGCGATCCGGGTCTTCCAGTCGGATGATCTCGTGCATCTGCATCAGATCGACGTGATCCGTCCGCAACCGCACAAGACATTCATTAATTCGACGCGCCGCCACTTCTTTGGTGCGACCGTCAATTTTGGTCATGAGGAATACCTTTTGGCGGTAACCGTCCCGCAACGCCTTGCCCATGCGGATTTCGCTCGCGCCGTCGTTGTAGTCCCAGCAGTTGTCCATGAAGGTAATCCCGCGATCAATGGCGCTGCGGATAATCCGGATGCTCTCTGCTTCAGTTAATTCCTTTTTGCCGATGTGATACCCGCCCAGGCCGATGGCCGAGACTTTCTCTCCAGTGCGCCCCAGAGCGCGTTGGGACGCTCCCTCCTTTGTCTCGGCCAACAAAATCTGCGGGCTGGCGCTGACCAAAACCGCCGCGGCTGCGGTGGATTGCAGAAACGTGCGTCTGCTCACCGCAGCGTCGCTATGGTTCGTCGGGCGCACGAGCGCCCTGTCGAGTTGAGACATATGATTTCTCATATTCATTATGGGAGGAAAGTAGCGCCCGGCCCACGGTGTGCGCCATCATACCTTGGTTTGACCCGACTCATACCGGACCGGCAGGTCGGGGCGATGGAGCGCAGCTGCGTTCGAATACCCGTAATCCGAATGAACGAAGAAGTCCGGCAAAAGATCAGCGTGCTTTTCAACGGGAAGTTTTAATTGCTGAATCCCATAACCTTGGTATTTCTCTCAGTAGTGAAGCGCTTCAACAAAATCATGTCGCTGCTGCTGGCTGCTGTCTGGCTGCCGGCGGCGTCGCACGCCTTGTTGGAGCACTTCGAGTTGATTCACGTGGTTCATGCAGACCACGAGCAGGATGCCGGCGGTTCGCATGAACACGACGCAGATAACCACGAAGCCGCTGATGGCCGTTGTCTGATTTCATCCGCGAAGATTCAAATTTCAAAGCCCGCCGCGACATCGGCAATTCACTGGCTTGTGGCAGCGTTGCTGGCAGGTCGGGCCGATGTAGAGTCAGAGGTTTCTCACCGCGGCCCGTCTCCCCCCGGTGTCGCTCCACCGGAGTTTTCCCATCGCTGGCAGTTTTCCCTCCGCGCCGCGCTTCCCGTGCGCGCGCCTTCGTTGGCTTCCTGACCGTCCTTCGCGGACGGCTTCGTTGGTGGGGTGATTTCGCATCGCCTCATTTCCCCCAATTTAATTCGGCTGCCCGTTTCCGTTCCGGGTGGCGGCTTGCAATGCAAGCGGAATTCTGAACGGCAGAAGCCATGAAAACATTTTTGATTCTCAGTTTGCGCGGATGCGCCGTCGGATTGCTGGCGATGACACTGGCCGGTTGTCACCGGCACGACGACCACGCACCCGACGCTGGTGGTCACACGCACGAGGAAACGATCGGGCAAATCACCGCCTGGTCGGAACGCTTCGAGGTGTTCGCCGAGTTCAAGGCCGTCACCGCCGTACAGCCCGCGCGCTTCGTCACGCACGTCACCGATTGGCTGACGGGCGAACCGCGCTCGGAAGGCATGGTGAAGTTTCTTCTCCGGCAGGACGACGCCACGGTCGAGCATCCGCAGGCCGCGCCCGACCGCCCGGGCATTTACCTGCCGTCCATTACGTTTCCCAAGTCCGGCAAGTGGCAAGTCACTCTCCTGATTCCCACGGACGGAACGAACGCGACAGTTGAGTTGGGAACGGTTTTCGCTTTTGCCGACGAACACTCGGCTCAACATGTGGAGTTCCCCGAACCGCCCGACGGGATTTCTTTTCTCAAGGAACAGCAGTGGAAGCTGCGCACGCGCATCGAACCTATCGGCAAACGCCGTCTCGTCGAACGCATCCGCGCGTCCGCCAAAGTGACCGCTCGGCCCGGCTCGCTCGCGCACGTCTCGCCGCCAATGGCAGGGAAGCTCCAACCGCAGCCCCGGGCGAAGTTCCCGCTGCCGGGTGACCGCGTGGAAGCAGGGCAAACGCTCGCTCTGCTTCAACCCGCCTTTTCTGAGGCCACCGCCAAACTTGGCGAGACCGAAGGCGACATCGCCCGTGCTCGATTTGCGGTGGCGCAGGCGAAGCGCGACTACGAACGCGCTCGCGGCTTGTTCGAGTCGAAGATTGAGACTCAGCAGAACCTTGAACTGGCAAAGCTCGCGCTCGACAGCGCGGAAGCGCAACTCGCCGCGCTGCTTGCCACGCAGACGAGCTACCGTCCGGGGAATAGCACCACCGCTGGCCTGCCTGCCGTCGAACTCAAGTCGCCCATCGCGGGGATTATCGTTTTGACGGACAGTGTCGCAATCGGTCAGCACGTCAGCGCGGAGCGTGCGGTGTTCACGGTGCTGGATGCGAGCGCAGTGTTCATCGAAGCGCGCGTGCCGGAGTCGGAGGCCGCGCGCATTGGTGGCGCAACGAACGCACTCGTCGAGTTTCCCGGCCGCAAAGGCGAGTTTCTGCCACTGTCGGGCGACGGTCACGGCCGGCTGGTCTTCACCAGTCCGCAAGTGGACGCCGCGACACATACAGTCGCGCTGCTCTACGAAGCGCCGAACAGCGACGGGCAATTTCGCGTTGGCGAGCACTTGACCGTCTTCGTCGAAAGCCACCGCGCTGAAGATGCCGTTGCCATTCCTGACTCCGCCATTGTGGAAGAAGGCGGCCAGCCCGTCGCGTTTGTACAAGTCAGCGGTGAGACGTTTGAGAAGCGCGAACTCACCCTCGGCTTGCGCGATGGCGCTTTCGTTCAAGTCCTGCGCGGCGTCAAGGAAGGCGAACGCGTCGTGACCAAGGGTGCGATGGCGATTCGTCTCGCCAGCGTGTCGAACGTGATTCCTGCGCACGGCCACGCGCATTGAAAGCCTATGATGGACTTTCTCATTCGTTGGTCGCTCAACAACCGCCTCGTCGTGCTGCTCACTGCAGCGGTCGTGTTATTCATTGGCGGCTACACGGCGTCGCGGATGCCGGTGGACGTGTTCCCCGATCTCACCGCACCGACCGTCACCGTCATCACCGAGGCGCGCGGCATGTCGCCCATGGAGGTCGAGACGCAAATCACGTTTCCCGTCGAAACGGCGTTGAATGGCGCGACCGGCGTGCGCCGCGTGCGTTCGGCGACAGCGGTCGGCATCTCCGTCGTGTGGACGGAATTCGACTGGGGCACGGACATCCGCGCCGCGCGGCAAATCGTCAGCGAGAAAATCGCGCTCGTCGCCAATGAGCTGCCGCCCGAAGTCGAGCGGCCCATTCTTGCGCCCGTGTCCTCCATCATGGGCGAAATCCTGTTCCTCGCCCTGACCTCAACGAACCATTCGCCACTGGAGCTACGGAACTTCGCGGAGACGGGCATTCGCCGCCGATTGCTCGCCGTGCCGGGCGTGTCGCAGGTGATTCCGATTGGCGGCGGCGAGAAACAATTTCAAGCCGTGCTCGCACAGGCGCGTTTGCAAGAGCGCAGTGTCGCTCTCAACGATGTTTTGTCCGCGCTCGCCGAAGCCAACGAGAACATTTCCGCCGGTGTGCTGAATGAGCGCGGCTCGGAATGGCTCGTCACCGGCATCGGGCGCGTGCGCTCACTGGACGATATCGCCAACACCGTTGTCAGCGCAACCAATGACGTGCCGGTCCTCGTCGGGCAGCTTGGCGAGGTCCGCATCGGTGAAGCACCGAAACGCGGCGAAGGCTCGGCTAACGGAAAGCTTGCGGTGATTCTCGGCGTTCAGAAGCAGCCGGGCGCAAACACACTCGAACTCACGCGCCGCCTCGACGCCGTCCTTGACGACATCGCCGCGAAACTGCCGCCCGGCATGAAGCTGCAACGCGACATCTTCCGGCAGGCCGACTTCATTCAAGTGGCGGTGAGCAACGTCCGGCGCGCGTTGCTGGAGGGCATCGCGTTCGTAGTCCTCGTGGTGCTGGTATTTCTCTCCAACACGCGGACCACGCTGATTAGCGTCACGGCCATTCCATTGTCGCTCGCCGTGGCCGTGCTCGCGCTGAAATCATTCGGCGCGACCATCAACACCATGACACTCGGCGGAATGGCCATCGCCATCGGCGCGCTGGTGGATGACGCGGTGATTGACGTGGAGAACGTGTTCCGGCGGTTGCGGGAAAATTCGTTGTTGCTGGAGTCTCAACGCCGCCACCCGTTCGCCGTGGTGCTGGACGCCAGCGTCGAGATTCGCGGCTCGATTGTCTTCGCCACGGTCATCATCGCGCTGGTGTTTGTGCCGGTGTTCTTCCTGAGCGGTGTTGAAGGCCGCTTGCTCCAGCCGTTGGGTGTGGCGTTCCTCGTCGCGCTGATGGCCTCGCTGTTCGTAGCCGTCACCGTTACGCCCGCGATGTGCCTCTGGCTCTTGCCGCGCAGCAAGACAGTGCGCGAAGGCCGCGAGCCGCGCGTTGTGCGTGCGCTCAAGTCCGCCTACGCGCGCGTGCTTGCGCCGGCCATGAACCATCCGTGGCGCGTCAGTCTGCCCGCGCTCGTTCTGCTCGTGGCGGCGCTGGCTGCGCTGCCGTTTTTCGGACGTGGCTTCCTGCCGGACTTCAACGAAGGCACGCTCACCGTCAGCGCCGTTACGCTGCCCGGCACGTCGCTGGCCGAATCCGATGCGCTCGGTCGCCACGTGGAAATGACGCTCCTGTCCCACCCCGAGGTGGTCGGCGTCGCCCGTCGCACTGGCCGCGCGGAACTCGACGAACACGCGCAAGGCGTTGAAGCCGCCGAACTCGACGTATCTCTGAAAATGGGTGCGCACAGCAAAGAGGACTTTCTCGCTGCCCTGCGCGAATCCCTGACCCTTGTCCCCGGAGTGAACATCACGATTGGCCAGCCGATTTCCCACCGGATTGACCACATGCTTTCCGGCACGCGCGCGAACGTGGCCGTGAAACTGTTCGGCCCTGATCTCTACAAGCTACGTGAACTCGGCGCGAGAGTGCGCGACGCAGTGAACACCGTGCCTGGCGCAGTGGACGTATCGCTGGAGCAGCAAGTCGAAGTGCCGACGCTGCGGGTGAAGTTCGACCGCCCCGCGCTGGCGCGACACGGCCTGACGATTCGCGAAGTCGCCCGCTACGTCGAAGCCGCCGTCCAAGGCGTCACGGTTTCGCGCGTGCTGGAAGGCCAGCGTGCGTTCGACCTCGTGGTGAAGGTGGACGGCGGTGAACCCTGGCGCACCGACGAACTCGGCAGCTTGCTCGTCCGCACACCAGCGGGCGCGATGATTCCGCTCTCGACGCTTGCCGTCATCGCGAAGGAATCCGGCCCGAACACTATCAGCCGCGAGCAAGTCGAGCGGAAGATAGTCGTTTCCTGCAACGTGGCGGGCCGTGATGTAACCAGCGTTGTGCGCGACATCCAGAAGCTTGCCGACCCCATCCTCGCCGTCGCGTCCGGCTACCGAGTGGAATACGGCGGCCAGTTTGAAAGCGCAGCAGAAGCCAATCGCCTGCTGCTGCTCGTCGGCGTCGGTGTCGTCATCGCCATCCTCCTCCTGCTCTACCTCGTCTTCAGTTCGGGGCGCGACGCCGCCATCATCTTGCTGAATCTGCCCTTCGCCCTCATCGGCGGCGTGCTGGGCGTTTGGCTGAGTGGCGGCGTCCTGAACGTGGCTTCGATGATTGGCTTCATCACCGTTTTCGGCATCAGCACCCGCAACGGAATCATGCTCCTGACGCACATCCACCACCTGCAACGCGCCGAAGGCGTGACCGACTTCCGCGAAGCCGTGCGGCGCGGAGCGATGGAACGCCTCGCCCCCATTCTGATGACCGCCCTTGCCGCCGCGTTCGCCCTGATTCCGCTGGCCTTTGGTGGCGGCAAGCCCGGCAACGAAATCCAAGCGCCGATGGCGACGGTAATTCTCTGCGGCTTGTTGACATCATTGCCGTTGGACTTGCTCATTGCCCCGGCGCTTTATCGGCGCTTCGGGCGGAGTTAGCTTCGCTTCATCCGCTGTTCCGGCAACTGCACGGGGTAAAGGCGGACGCTGCCGACCTGGTTGCGCTGGCGCTGCACGGACACGTAGAGCCTCTACTGTTGCTTCCTGACGAGTACGGCCGCCGCCGCGGTGGATTGCAGGAACGAGCGTCTGCTCAGCGCGGCGTCGCTACGGTTCGTCGGGTGGAATTGGATTGTTTCACCAACTGTCGTGCGCATAAACGTGCCTTTGTTTCCTGCTTGATAGGTCGTCACATTGGTGGATTTGCATTTTTGTATCGCACCCTAGTCATTTAGCAGTCGGGACAAGTTCCATATCCGCGTCTTGCTCACGTTCGATCTCAGCGATCTCTGCTTCGTTCAGCCGAAACTCGGCTGCGCCGAAAATTTCCTCGACCTGCTTTGCGTTGCGCGCGCCGACGATAGCGCCGGTCACTGCCGGATGCCGAAGTGTCCAAGCGATGGCGACGTGCCCGGGCGGACGACTGTGCCGCGCTCCGACTTCGCTCAAGCGTTCGACGAACGCGAGGTTCTTCGTGAGCCTCGGCTCTTGGAACTCTGGCCCGCGGCTGCGCCAATCGTCTTGCGGCAAGCGTGCGATACGTTTGCGCGTCATCGCGCCGGTCAGAAGCCCCGAAGCCATCGGCGAGTAAACGATGACGCCGATGTCGTCGAAATAGCAGTAGGGCAGGATCTCATCTTCGACTTCGCGGCGGATCAGGGAATAGGGCGGCTGTAGCGACGTGATCGGTGCAATCGCCTGCGCCCGCTGCATTTGTTCGGTGGTAAAGTTCGAGACGCCGATCCAGCGAACTTTTCCTTCCTGCTGAAGCTGCGCCATCGCGGTCCAGCCTTCTTCGATCTCGGTCGTGTCATCCACGGGCCAATGAATTTGGTAGAGGTCAATGGTCTCGACCTGCAGCCGGCGCAAGCTGTCCTCGCACTCGCGGCGAATCGAATCAGCCTTGAGCACGTGATGGACCTTCCCGTGGGCATCCCAGCGCAGACCGCATTTGGTGAAGACATAAGGGCGCGGGCCGTGCCACGTTTCCAAGGCGCGGGCCACGACTTCTTCCGAATGGCCGGTGCCATAGGCCGCCGCCGTATCAATCCAGTTGACGCCCAGTTCCAGCGCGCGATGAATCGCCGCGATGGACTTCTTGTCATCCTGAGCGCCCCAGGCGAATTCCCAGCCCGAGCCACCGATGGCCCAAGCACCGAAGCCGACACGTGTGATGAACAAGTCCGAGTTACCGAGTCGTTTCGTTTGTAGTTTTTGCATATGCGTTTTTTTTCGTGCTTTGGTTTTTGTTGTTGCTGTCGTTTTGTGTCGAGAAATCGGGATTTTGCCAGCCGCCGCCGAGCGCCTTGATCAGTGCGACCGTGGAAACAAGTCGCTGGCCGTGGAGTTGAACGGCGGTTCGCTCGATGTTGAGCACGATGTTCTCCGCCGTGGCCACTTCGAGATACGTGATGAGGCCGTCCCGGTAACGATTGCTGGCGATTTCGAGTTGTTTGCGGGCGGCTTGGAGCGCGGCGCTTTGCTCCTGGTATTGGGCGGCGAGAAGAGTTTGCGCAGCGAGATTATCTTCCACTTCGGCAAACGCGATCAGCACAATCTGGCGGTAGTTCGCGACCGTTTCTTCATAACCCGCCCCGGCGAGCCGGAGGTTCGCGCGCAGTTGTCCGCCTTGGAACAACGGCAACGTGAGCGAAGGGCCAACGGCCCAAAAGCGGCTTGGCCAATTGAACAGCGTTCCAGCGTCCAGACTCTCGAAGCCCGCGAGGCCGTTGAACCGAATCGTCGGGAAGAACGCCGCCTTCGCGACGCCGATGCTGGCATTGGCGGCGGCCATGCGGCGTTCGGCGGCCGAGATGTCCGGTCGGCGTTCGAGCAATTCCGACGGCAGGCCGGGCGGAATGATGGGTGGCGAGTCGGTGAGTGCGCGCTCCGCGATTTTGAAATCAATTGCCGTGCGGCCCGTCAGCACGGCGAGCGCGTGCTCGAACTGCGCGCGTTGCAGCGCAATCGCGGGCAGTTGCGCCTGCGTGGTCCGAAGCACCGTCTCGGCCTGCGCCACGTCGAGATCAGAGACGATTCCTCCGGCGCGACGATTGCGCGTCAACTCCAGCGACTTGCGGAAAATTTCAACGCTCGAACGGAGCAGCGCTTGCTCGGTGTCAAACGCGCGCAACGCGAAATAATCCGACGCGACCTCCGCCTGAATAGCCAGCTTCACGGTTTCGAGATCGTCCGCACCTGCCTGTTCCTGGGCGCGTGCCGATTCAATGCTACGGCGCACGCGACCCCAAAGATCCACCTCATAACTGAGGTCGAGCGGAATGGTGAAATTGTTATACGTGCCGCTTTGGTTCACCGCTTTCCCTGACACCGGCGGAGCGTTCGGTGAGTTCCGCTGGCGCGCGTAGGCGGCCGAAAGCCCAATGTGCGGAAAGAGCCCGGAGCGCGTGGCGTCCGTGACGGCGCGCGCCTGCGCAAAACGAGCGACGGCTGCTTTGAGTTGCTGATTCGCAGTCTCCGCGTCCGTTTCCAACTGGTTCAGTTCCGCGTCACCGAATAATTCCCACCAGTTGCCCTTCGGCAGATGACTCTGCGGTTCGGCAATTTTCCATTCATTCGTCGCGCCGCTGTGATCATCGGCATGATTCCGATGGCCATCGGAATCGGCGAAGGCGGCGAACAGAACGCGCCGTTGGGCCGTGTTGCTTCATCCCAATGGGCGGTGATGAAAATGGTGGGTAGCGGTGGTTTGATCGCCGCGAGCATACGCCGCAAAGCCATGCCGCCCATGCCGGGCATCTTCAAATCCAGAATCAGGCAGTCCGTTTCAGGAAGCCGGCCCGCGAGCAGGAATTCTTCCGCCGAATCAAAACTTTCCGCGCGGCAGCCGATGCACCTCATCAGCGATGCCATCGCCTCGCGAACGGACTCGTCGTCGTCCACAATGGCCACCAGCGGCCTGTCGAGTTGAGTTATGTGATTTGTCACATTCATTATGGGAGGAAAGTAGCGCCCGGCGCACGGTGAGTGCCATCATACCTTGGTTTGACCCGGCTCATACCGGATCCCGCCGTCGCGGGATCGGGGCGATGGAGCGCGGCTGCGTTCGAATACCCAGCCGCAGGATTTCGGAGGTTTGCAGCGAGCTACGAGTGGTGTGCTAAGGAGCGCCGCGCTCCCCGTTCTTACGAAGCCGATTCGATTCCCAGCTTCTGCGCCATTCGCACCAGATCGGCGAGCGACGACGCCTGCATCTTCTTCATCACGCTGCCGCGTTGAATCTTGACGGTGATTTCGCTTGTGCCCAGGTCCGCGGCAATTTGCTTGTTCAGCATTCCCCGGACGACAAGTCCCATTACTTCGCGCTCACGCGGCGTGAGCGAATCGTGGCGCGTGCGCAATTCGGTCAGTTCGGCCCGCAGCTTCATCGCCGTGCGATCGCGTTTGATTGCTTGCTGAATCGCATCCAGCAAATCCTGATCGCGGAATGGCTTGGTCAGAAATTCGACCGCGCCGGCTTTCATCGCTCGCACGCTCATCGGGATGTCGCCGTGGCCGGTGATGAAAATAATCGGGATGGAACGGTCGCCGCTGCCCAATTCGCGCTGGAGGTCAAGTCCGCTCAATCCCGGCAGCCGCACGTCGAGCACGAGACACGCGGGCGTGTCCGGCCGTTTGTGCTTCAGGAATTCCCGCGCCGAAGAAAACATTTCGACACGCCAGCCAACCGACCGGATCAGGCTGTTGATCGCCTCGCGCACGGACGCGTCGTCTTCCACTACGAACACCGTTGGTTCGGTCGGTTTTACCGGTGACTTCATGCCTCGGCTCCGCTTTCGACAGGCAAAGTAAACTGGAAAGTGACACCCGGCCCGTCATTCGGTGTCGCCCAGAGGCGTCCGCCGTGCGCTTCAACAATCGAGCGGCTGATGGCCAGCCCCATGCCCAGGCCGTTCGGCTTGCTTGTGAAAAACGCCTCGAACAAACGCTCGGTTTGCTGCGGCTCGATACCCACGCCCGTGTCGCGCACGGCAACGCGCACTGTGCCCCGACTCCCGCGCGTCCGTCCGGATGTGCAGGAGGCGGGCACGGTCTGTGACGGCGCTCAACGCATCGAGCGCGTTGGTGATAAGGTTCAAAAGCACTTGTTGCAGTTGCACACGGTCTCCCGCGACGGGCGGAAGGTTGGTCGCACACTCGGTTTGCAGCGTCACGCTGCGCCGCAGTATCTCCACCCGCGCCAGGGCAAGAATCTCCTGGATCAGTTCGTTGATGTCGAGCCGCACTCTGGCAGGTTCGCCCTTTTTCAGCAGCCCTCGAATGCGCACGATGACATCGCTCGCCCGATTTCCGTCGCGGACGATGCGCCGGACGGCGTCGCGAGCCTCGTCCAGATTCGGAGGTTCACCCGCGAGCCAGCGGAGGCAGGCGTTCGCGTTGGTGACCACGGCGGCGAGCGGCTGATTGACTTCGTGCGCAATGGACGCGGTCAGCTCGCCAACGGTCGTCACCCGCGCTACACGGACCAGTTCTGCCTGTGATTTTTCGAGGGCTTCCTCGGCTCGGGTGCGTTCCAGTTTTGCCCGCAACAACGTAATGCCATGCGCGAGGTCATTGGTGGCTTGCTGCAGGAGATCAGTTTCCTTCTCATCAAAGGCTTCCGGTTCGTCGGCATAAACCATAATCGCTCCCAGCACGTTGCCATCAGTTTTCAATGGCAGAGCGACCGATGACTTGAGTCCATGTGCGTTGGCTTGCGCGCGCCACGGCGCGAAGCGCGGATCGGAGGAGATTTGATTGAAGGCCACAGGCATTCCTGTGCGAATTGCCGTTCCTGAAGGACCAAGCCCGCGTTCATCCTCCGCCCAGGTCGCGTTGACCTGGTCCACATAACCCGAACCCTCGCCAGCTCGCGCCATAGGCCGGATCGACTTTGCCGCGTCCGTCTGCGCATATCCGATCCAGGCCAGCCGATAGCCGCCCACTTCGACAATCGCACGACAAACGCGCTCCAGCAGTTCCGCCTCGTCGCCGCTGAGGGTGACCGCCTGATTACAGGCACTGCGCACGCGCAAAGCGCGATTCAACCGCACCAGTTCCGATTCGACGCGCTTCCGTTCGGCAATTTCAGCCTGCATTTTCTTGCCGGCTTCCTCAAGCGCTGCCGTGCGTTGCAGAACTTTCTCCTCCAGTTCATCGCGCGTCTGCTGCAATGCTGCCTCGGCACGCCTCTGCTGGCCGCTCAACCAACTGATGAAAACACCCGCGAAGAGAAGAACGGTGAAACGCGGCACTTCGCTGGCAGACATGGCGAGGGTGTGAAGTGGTGGGGTAAGAAAGTATTTTACCGTCAGAACGGACAGAAAACTTGCGAAGATTCCCGGTCCGAGTCCACCGAACCAACTGGCAAGGATGATGGCGCAGAAAAAAAGCGAGTTTGGTGTAGCCTGGAAGAATTCCTTGAGTTGGCTCGTGATGATCAGAGCCACGGCAACCGACAGAGCAGCCACCAAGTATCCGGCCATAGCCGGTGTGCGATGCCGCCAGGAAAAATCGAATGCGTTCATGCGCTTGCTTCAATCGAGCCGGCACGGCCGCTCAGCCTGATCCAAGGCGTAACCCGATGCCCCGGTTTACTTGCACTCCTTCGTAACTGGCCTGAAATCAATGGAGCGGGTGAAGGGAATCGAACCCTCGTGTTTATTCGGAACCAAAAGGACTTCTTTTCGCTTTAGAATCAAGCTTTGCCCGTCGTGCGAATACCTGGGGAATCCGCCCGTGTCTCCTGAAACAACCACGCCCGGGCATAGGCCCACCAGCGATTGGCCGTCGCCTTGGATACGCCGAGAACTTCGGCGGCTTCCTCAGTCTTCAGGCCAACGAAATAACGGAGCTTCACCAACTCCGCCTGCTGCGGTTCGAGCCCGGCGAAGCGGTCCAAGGCGTCGTTGAGCGCGAGTAATTGATCGTCTGGTGCGGGACTGGCGATTTCCAGTTCGTCCACGTCGAGATGCTCGGCACGCGCGCCGCGGCGCTGGGTTTGCTTGCGCCGGGCGCGGGCGATGAGGATGCGACGCATCGCCTCGGCTGCTGCGCCGAAAAAGTGCGCGCGGTTTTGCCAGGATTGGTTCGGCGAGTCCACGAGCTTGAGCCACGCTTCGTGAACGAGCGCGGTGGGTTGAAGCGTGTGGCCGGCACGTTCGTTCGCCATCTTGTGCGCAGCCAAGCGGCGGAGTTCCTGATAGACCAGCGGCAGCAGTTCGTCGGTGGACCTGGCATCACCTTGCTCGATGGCGGTGAGAATGCGCGTGATTTCGCTCATCAATCATCACCCATGCCTTCGTCATTCCATGCGATTTTCATTGGGGCGAGTCATTGAACGTGCGCAAAAGCTTCAGCAGATCCCCATCCTTTGGTGCTTCCTTCAATTCTTCCTGTAGAATCGCCATGGCTTCTTCCTGTTTGCCTTCCGCCGCGAGGTCTCGAAGGGCGTACACCAATAATCGAGTGCTGTCGGCTAGTGCGAGAAAATTGGGCACGTCGTGTCTCCGCAAGCGCATGATTTCGCGCAGCAGAGGGATCGCTTCAGGCGTGGATTCGCCCGACTCGGTGAATGATCTCGCCGCGTCGACGAGGCAACGGGCCAGCACCTCGGGGTCGCCGCATCGTCGCGCGACTGCGACCGCCTGGAGCGCGTTGGCTTTGGATGCTGAAAAATCTTTGTCGAGACGTTGGGATTTGCCGAGACGCCGAAGCGCCTGAGCGATCTTGACATGATCCTCGCCGAAAGCCAGTCGGTAGGCATTGACGGCACGCTGAGCGTTCGTGACCGCTCGCGTGTAGTCACCTATGCTGGCGCAACTGTTGGCCATGCTGAGCCAAAAGTCTCCTTGTGCTGCGGGTTGATTCGTAAGGTCCGTTCCGAGCCGTGCGGCGAAGAAATCCAAAAGAATGGGTCGAACCAATGTCGCTTCTTGTTCTTTCCACGCGCCAGGGCCGATCGTCGTCATGAGGAATTGGGCGACCTGCTCATTCCGGGCTGACTCGGCGCGGGCGAGATTTCGAGCGGACTCAGCGTCTCGTCGCGCAGCACGTTCGCGCACCAGGGCCCAACTCGCCACGCACAATCCAAGCACGAGCGCCGTGGAGACGCCGGTGATGGCCCCAAAGGCGAGTTTATTCCGGCGAACCAGCTTCTGAAACTTGTAGAAATTACTCGGCGGACGGGCGACCACCGGTTCATCGTTCAAGTGGTGCTGGATGTCCGTGGCCAAACCGCTGGCCGTTTCGTAACGCCGCGCGCGGTCCTTCTCCAATGCCTTCATGACGATCCAGTCCAAATCGCCCCGCAATTGGTGAATGAGTTTGGGAGCGTTCGAGCAGCGGTGCCTGGCGACAGTTTCAACGTCAGCCTCCAGCATCGTGGTTACGCGCGTGGACGGACACGCGGGTTCTTGTTCGAGGATGGTCCGCCGCATCGCGTCCAGCCCGGACGCCATCAAATCATTCGCGTCGAATGGCGTCTCGCCAGTGAGCAGTTCGTAAAGCAACACGCCCAGGGCATAGATGTCCGTCCGGGTGTCAACGTCGAGGGTCGTCATCACGGCTTGTTCCGGGCTCATGTAGGCTGGCGTGCCCATGAATTGCTCAAACGCGGTGAAGACGGTCTTGTCGGTCAATCGTTCGCCGGTAGTGGCTTTGGCGATTCCAAAATCAATGACTTTGGGATTTCCAGGTGAACCAGGCTCGTTGACCGTGACCAGAATGTTCGACGGTTTGATGTCGCGGTGGATGATGCCCTTTTGATGCGCGTGCTGAATGGCATGACAGACTTGCGAGAAAAGCCTGAGCCGTTCGTCGGTGGAAAAATTGTTTTGATCGCAGTAATCGGTGATTTTAATTCCACGAACCAGTTCCATGACGAAATAGGGCCGCCCCGTGTCCGTCGCGCCGGCATCCAACACCTTGGCGATGTTCGGATGGTCCATCAACGCCAGTGCTTGCCGCTCGGCCTCGAAGCGCGCGATGACGGATTTCGTGTCCATGCCGAGTTTGATGACCTTGAGCGCCACGCGCCGGCGTATGGGCTTTTCCTGCTCGGCCATGTAAACCACGCCGCAGCCGCCTTCGCCGATTTGCTGGAGCAACTTGTAGCGACCGATTTTGTCGCCAGGCTTTTCGCTGAGTTCGTTTATGACCAGGGTTGAATCGGTGGTTGCGCCCAGCCCGGTAGGCGGCTCTTCCAGAAAATCTCCGGCATTCTCAGAAGCACGGATCAAATCTTCGACCCGCTGACGCAACGCGAGGTCCGTTGCACATGCGGCGTCAAGATAGCAGGCGCGCGCGGAGGATGAGTCACGCAGGAGCGCTTCGGCGAACACGTCTTGTTCGGAGGGAACGGGTGTCATGGCGGTTGACTCATCGCCCATACATGCGCCATTTGACCAGAAAATGGCTCATTTCACGAAATAATAAATCGCGTGAGCCTTTTCGTCGGGTTTTGGCTCATGACGGGTTGAAAGACATCATGAACAAACTATTCTTCGTCCAAACGATCCCCATCCTCGCCGGCTCGTTATCTCCGCCCACGCTGTCCAGGTGCGCCGGCCGGTTTATTGCAGAGCATTTCAACAGCCGTCGTCCTTGGTGGCACGACCATTACAGCGACCGTAGGTAGGCTACGTTGAGGGAAACCGGAAGGAATGGGAACGCAATGGTACGGCCAATTGCCATGCTCGTCTGTCTCCTCGCCTCCGCCGCAGTGCACGCGGCTCAGATCAAGGAAGCCCCCAAGATCCTCGCCCCGGGCGAGACTCGCCTCCATCACCGCATTGACGACGTATCCTTCACCCCATCCGACGGCAAACTCTCCCGCCTCTCGGACTACTCCGGCAAAGCCATCGTCATCGCCTTCACCTCCCCAACTTGTCCCGTCGCCTTGCGCTACCGCCCGCGCCTCACCGAACTGACGGAACGCTTCAAAGGAAAAGTCGAATTCCTCATCATAAACTCCAAGGCCGATTCCAACACCGCCATCACCGCCGCCCTCTTCCCCTCCTCCACCACCGAAGTCTTCCTCCTCGACGCCGCCCGCACTGTCCTCTACCGCGGCGCTGTGGATGACCAGTACGGCCTCGGCTACCAACTCGACGCCCCGCGACATACCTTCCTCGTCGACGCCATCGGCTCCCTCCTCGCCTCCAGGCCCATCGCAACTCCCGCCACCACCGCCCCCGGCTGCGAAATCGAAGGCAAGACCAACCCCAAACCCTCCCCCATCACCTTCCACAGCCGCATCTCCCGCATCATCCAATACAATTGTCAGGAATGCCACCGCCCCGGCGAGCCAGCCCCCTTCAATCTTCTCACTTACGACGACGCCAAATCCCACGCCAAAACCATCAAACGCGTCGTTGAGCGCAAAATCATGCCCCCTTGGTTCGCCGAAGGCGGTCACTGGGCGAACGACCGCCGCCTCTCTGACGCTGACCGCAACGACCTTCTCGCCTGGATCGCCGCTGGCTCACCCGAAGGCGATCCCTCCCACGCCCCCCTCGCCCGCACCTGGGAAACCGGCTGGCGCATCGGCAAGCCCGACGCCGTGTTCGAAGTCCCGCGCCCCATCAAGGTCGCCGCCCAAGGTGCCATGCCCTACCAGGAAGTCGTCGTCCTTACCGGCCTCCCGGAAGACAAATGGGTCAAAGCCGTCGAGATTCGCACCAGCCAGCCTCAGGTCACCCACCACATCCTCGTCTTCGAGGTCTACCCGTCCGGCCATCCACGAGATGCCAAAACCCGCCCCAACCACCTCGCCGGCCTCGCCGGTTACTTCGCCGGAATGGTCCCCGGCCAGGGCCACATCGTCTTCCCCGAAAACACCGCCAAATTCCTCCCCAAAGGCGCTGGGCTCCGCTTCCAGATCCACTACACCCCCAACGGCGCCGCCTGCGAAGACAAACCCAAAATCGGCCTGCTCTACGCCGACGTTCCGCCCAAGCACGAAGTCCTCACGCGCTCCGTCGCCACCACCAGATTCCTCATCCCCGCCAACGAATCCAACTACGCCGTCACCGCCACCAAGACATTCACCGAGCCGACCCGTATCTTCTCTTTCAACGCCCACAGCCATGTTCGAGGCAAGGCCTTCAAGTACGAGCTCGTCATGCCCGACGGCGCGCGCACGACGCTTCTCGACCTCCCGCACTACGACTTCAACTGGCAAATCGAATACCGCCTCAAAGAGCCTCTCGATGTGCCAATTCGTTCCAAGCTTGTCGTTACCGCCTGGTACGACAACAGCAAGGACAACCCCGCGAACCCCGACCCCAATAAGGACATCGGCTGGGGAGACCAGACCTGGGATGAAATGATGATTGGCTACTACACGCGCCACTCCCTGGCCCCCACCCGCGTCGGCTCTACGCAAGTCGCTGCGACTGCCGCGCCCCCCGTTGTCGCTGAAGGGGCAGACTCTAAGACTGGGATTCTCAAGACGCCGGATGGGAAGCCGCTTCCCGACGCGGACGTTTATCTTTCCACTACCTCCGCCGCTGTGCCGATTTACTCTGCGCCTTCTCCAAAAGTTGCCGTTACCCGTACAGGAGCAGATGGACGATTCTCGTTTCCATTGGATCCCAAGAATCGCGCCGTCATCGTTGTGCACGAGAAGGGTTATGGACAAATCACCGTCGCTGAACTTGTGAAACGGCACGAGTTGACGTTGCAACCGTGGGGGCGTGTCGAAGGTACGTTGCGTGAGGGAAGCAAGCCGCTCGCCGGGGAAACCATTCACCTCTCCCGCGCGTTCTTCGGCTCGAAGATTGAGCGAGAGACTTTCCGAACCCACCACGACACCACCACCGAGACCGATGCCGCTGGACATTACGTCTTTCCTCGGGTGGCGCCTGGCGATGCTTGGATTTCGTGGCTAACGGGTCGGCGCCAGCGTCCCGGCAGCACGAATAAGTATGACGTTCAAACCCGATATGTTGACATTCAGCCCGGCCAATCACTCATCGCAGACATTGGCGGTCGCGGGCGGCCCATCACTGGCCGTGCGGTTCTGGCCGAGAGTGATGATGCCCAAGTAAGACACTTTGGCAGCGTGTGGCCGAAACCGCTTCATCAAATGCGCCGTCCACCCAACTGGTCCGAACTTTCTACTGAGGAGAAGACCGCATGGACGGCTGCGTGGGAAAAGTCGCCCGACGCCAAACTTTACAACCAGGAGAAATGTGAGATCGATTTCCGACCCGCCGCGGACGGCACTTTCATCGTGCCTGATGTTCCCGCGGGCGAATATCGAATCTGGCTCGGCGGTTGGGATGCCCCTACTGCCCCCATGGTGCAAATTAGCCGGGGCGATCTCCTGGTGACCGTTCCCGAAATGCCCGGCGGTCGCTCCGACGAACCTCTGGATGTGGGCGAGATTAAAACTTATTCCTTCAGGCCGCTTCGGACCGGCGAGCCCGCACCACTGTTTGAGACCAGCACTTTCGATGGAAAGCCGCTGAAGCTCGCGGATTTCAAAGGCAAACATGTCTTGCTCAGTTTCTGGCGCAGCGATGACGCCAAATCCTTGGCTGACATGGCTCATCTTAAAACGGCGCAAGCTGCGTGGGGAAAAGATCAACGCTTCGTCCTCATTGGTTTGAACCTCGACGGCACGCTTGCGGCCGCGCAGCGATACGCCACCGACAACAAGCTCACTTGGGTTCAATGCTATCTCGGCGAGCGTTCCGATGTTCCCATGAGATACCACCTCTTGGGCGTAGCATCGGCCCAAACCTGGGACTCAGGCCCCAAATCGATGTTGATTGGACCGGATGGACTGATGATTCGGTCAGATGTGCGCGGACCAAAAATCGCCACTGCACTCGAAGCAGCTTTGAGCACGCGAGTGAAGAAGCGCATCACTCAACCTGGCGATTTGATTTTCGCTTCTTCCGGCAACAGCCGTGGCTCCGAAGGCGTCGCTAACGCGATCGACAATGATAAGAACACCAAGTACTTGAATTGGGACAGCGGTCGCGACGGTAATCAGATCGGCACTTTCTCGCCTTCTGGCTTCGCGGTTCAACCGGCGGTGGGTCCCACGGTTGTCACGGGAATGGGTATTCAGGCCGCGAATGACGTGCACGAGCGCGATCCGGATGTGGTGGTCCTCGAAGGCTCAAATGACACGAATCTCACCAGCTACGAGAGTGGCACCTGGACGCCGATCACAACGATCAGCAACATTGCGGCGGGCTTTACTGCTCGCTTCGAGTCTCAGGAATTCTTTTTCTCCAATTCAATTCCATATCGCAATTACCGCTGGCGCGTGGAAGCAACCCGCACCACTCCCAACCGTTGCTGTATGCAGGTCGCCGAAGTCTGGCTGACTGGATCGGCTCCATCGAACCAGGCCGGGTCTCCCGCGGCTGCGGGATTGAATCGTTAGGCGGCCGCAAGTTCCCCAGTCACTGTGACTGTAGAAATGGCATCACCAAAGAAATTTTGTGAATGCTCGAACTAACCGGTCAAAGTCTTTTACAAAAAAGCAAAGGTCTGATGTCATGAAAGCATTGAAAACAAAGCCTGAACTGAAAATCACTCTTGCACGCGCGGCGGCTCAATACCAATTTTTGGGCATCACGATCTTTCGTATGATCGCGCGACAAACAATATCTTGGTCGGTGTTGATGGCACTGGTGTTGACCCTCCATGCCGATGCGCAATCCAATTGGGTGGACAAGTCGCCCCACAGGAGCGAATTCATCACGGTCAATGGCGTGCGGCTCCACTACCTGGATTGGGGTGGCAAGGGAGAGACTATGCTGTTTCTGCACGGGATTGGCGATACGGCGCATATTTTTGACGATTTCGCGCCGAAGTTCACCAACCAGTTTCGCGTCCTCGGACTCACACGGCGGGGGCACGGTGAATCTGAAAAACCAGACAGCGGCTACGATACGGCCACTCGCGTGGAAGACATTCGACAGTTCCTCGACGCCTTGAAGATTCCGCGTGCCATTGTGGCCGGCCATTCGGCGGCGGGAAATGAAGTATCGCTATTCGCTATCACGCACCCGGACCGCGCGATCAAACTCGTTTACTTTGACGCAGCCTTCTACATCGATGGATACCTCGAATTATTTAAGCGCTACCCGCCGGAACTGTTCCCGACGAAGGCAGACGGCGAATCGCTCGACAACTGGCGTCGCTGGTACCAGCGGATGAATAGCGGCTGGTCGGAGGCGGTTGAAGCGAGCGCGCGTGTGAACTTCACCTTGGCGGACCCGGAAAAACGGGCGAGAGCGATGAGCTTGTTGATCGAAAATGAGGCGCGCCCGGACCACCCAAAAATCAAATCGCCAGCCCTGATGATTACCGTGATCAACCACGGTGCCAACGCGGTCAAGCAGCTCACGGGTCTCTCTGAGCAGAGACGTACGGAGATCAACGATTTTCTAAGCGAATGTCGCCAAATGAAGGAAAAGGAGACCGATCTCTTTCGCAAAGCAATTCCAAACGGTCGGCTCGTCATGCTTACCAATGCGGATCACCATTGCTTCATCGACAGAGAGGATGAAGTCCTGCGTGAGATGCGGAAGTTTTTGAGCAAGTAGCATGATGCCTAATCAACCCTGCGTTGCAGCGAACCCTGCCATCGCGCTCTGGTTGCAATTCACGCGTCCCGCGGGCCGATCACTGAGCTTGGGTCGTTGGCGCACGCCAAGTCTCGGATGAATTCCCCAAACGAGTTTCGGTTGCCAGGTGAGGTATCCGCGACGATGTCCGCTTACGCTCGGCTGGTCGATGAGAAGTTGCCCGGGCGAATCGGTGGGCTTTATCTGTCTGGATCTTTGGCGCTCGACGATTACCGAGCAGGGCGAAGCGACATTGACTTCGTGGCAGTCTCCGACACTGCCTTGCAGGGGCCAGAGTTGGAGATGTTACGGCGGGTTCACAATGAGCTGCGACGACTGTCGGGTCCAAAGTTAGACGGTGTTTACCTCACCTGGTCCGCTTTGGCGGCGGCGCCTGTTGGCTTGTCGGTTCCGTATTGCCTGCGTGACCGGTTGGAACCGAACGGTGACTTTGCGGTAAATGCGGTGACTTGGCGCTTAATGCATCGGCATGCTCTGCTGCTGCGCGGTCCGGCCAAGCCAGTCGTTCGCGACGACGACCAAATACTACAAGAGTGGTGCCGCGAGAATCTCCGGACCCACTGGGGCAGTTGGGTGCGCTGCGCTCGTGGTTACGGCCTGCACCGACTTTGCAGCCTGGCGCACGAACTGGTGGTTTGGGCAGTCCTGGGCGTGGCGCGCGCGCATGCGACCATCAAGACGGGCGACATGATCTCCAAAACGGCAGCGGGGGAGTATGCCCTGGAGGTGTTTCCATCGCGCTTTTCAGGCATCGTTCGCGAGGCGCTTGCAGGCAGAGGTGGGGATGACAGAAGTTCCTATCGAAACATTTTCGCGCGTCGCAGAGATCTGTTGGCTTTCACGGAGTATGTCATGGCCAAATTCATTGACAGGTCGGTCCTCCAGATCGCCTATGCGATGCTGCCACAATCCATGTGGCGGGAGGCCACAAATGAACGGGATTTAAAGCTGGAGCAAGCGGTCCAATTTCTGAACGGGCCGGACTTCATCCCCGCCGAAAGCCAGCCGGCGCAACTCGATTTTATTCCCGACGCCTCGGGCGGGCGCTTCCGCTTTCCCACGCCACGACCGTGCGAGTTCGCGGAGAACAATGTGGTTCATGGCCGGCTATACTGTTGCGCGGACGACTGGCAGGAAAGGCCAGTGATCGTCTCGCTGCACGGTGGCGGTGACTTGCCCGGTAATCAGTTCGGATTTCACTTGTTCGCCCGCCGTTGCCTACGGGCGGGATTCAATGCGGCGACCCTGGAATTGCCTTACCACTTTCAACGCCGTCCACGCCGGTATGGTCGATTGAACCTCCTTTGCCAGTATATTCCATTGATCAGCCGGGATTACTTGCAGATGGCACAGACCTATGCGCAGGCGATTGCCGAAATCCGCAGTCTGAGCGGGTGGTTGTTGGCGGAAGGTTGCCCCGCCGTGGCGCTGGTGGGAGTTTCGCTCGGCGCTTACCTGGCAGGATTGACGGGGTGCGGCGATGCGCGTCTGGCCTCGATCGTTAGGGCCATACAAGGCACCCGCATGGGTCTTATGTTGTCGCAGGCCGAACAGGTCGTCGGGCGGCGCGTTCGAGAAGGGATACTGCGACGGCGGGCGGCGTGTGAGGAACTGGACAGGACTCCGTTAAACCTGACCCTGGCCCGGCCGGCGATCTCCAAGGAAAATGTATTATTGATCGAAGGGATGTATGATCAAATGGGTTGGGGCACCCCGATCGAACTCTGGCAGTCGTGGGGGCGGCCCAATATCTGGCGATTGCCCCACGGTCATATCAGCACAGCCTTAAGCCTCCTAATGCCGGGCTTGCCGGGCCGCATCCTGCGCTGGCTGGAACTGCGACTGAATAACGCCGCCGTTCAACCGCAAGACCAATGATCGCGCCATTGGCAAAATTCATTGATTGGTCAGCTCTTCAGCTGGCATACGTCGTTGCTCCGCTGAGACACGCGCCCAGGCCAAAATGGAAATTGGAGGAAGCGCTCGAATTTCTGAATGGGCCGGACTTTATCCCTGCCGCAAGCGATCCGGCGCGGATTGAATTTGATGGGCCGCGGCATTTCAAATTTCCAACGCCGCGCCCGGGCAAAATCGAGGAGAACAACATCGTGTATGGCCGGCTCTATCGGTGCGCGGAACGCTGGCAGGAACGACCGGTGATCGTTTTATTGGATGGCAATCCCGCCATCGGTTATCATACCGGGTTTCGATTGATTGCCCGCCGGTTCAACTGGGCAGGATTCAATGTGGCCACTTTGGTCGCTCCCTACCAACTTCAACGCCGTCCGCGCCGACCCATTGAAGAGAATTGTTTGGAGTTCGCGCGGGCTATGGCACAGTACGTCGCCGAGATTCGTGCGCTGACTGGCTGGCTGCTTGATGAAGGTTGCCCATCCGTGGCGCTTCTGGGTTTTTCGTTTGGGGGGTGGCTTGCGGGATTGACTGCGTGCAGCGAACCACGCATCGCCTGTGCCGTTCTGACTGTTCCCGGTGTGTGCATGAGGTGCTCCCAACCGGTCGTCTGGCCGCGGGTTCGGGAAGCGCTCCAGGCTCTAAGGCCGGCACACGAAGCAATGGATACGACCCGGTTAAATCTGACTTTGTCCACGCCAGTCATCCCGAAGGAGAATATATTATTGATTGTAGGCATCCATGATTTGTTCGCGGAGGGGCAACCGTACGAGGAGCTTTGGCAAAAGTGGCAGCAGCCGGAAATCTGGCGATTGCCTCACGGTCACGCTAGTGCGCAGTTAAGGCTGGGCTCGATGGGGCGCGTGCTTCGCTGGCTGACGCCGCGGCTCAATGCTGCCGCGGCAAAATCATGATTGCGCCTTTAGCAAAAGCTCTGGACTGGATGGCCATTCAGCTCGTCTGGGGCAGGCGGGCCAAGTCACTGCTGAAACTTGGACCGAATCCGCGACTGGAGGAAGCGATCCAATTTCTGAAAAGTCCGGACTTCATTCCCGCCCACAGCGCGCCAGCGCAGACTGAATTCAACCCCGATAAACCGGGGCTGCATTTCTGTTTTCCCACGCCCCGACCGGGCCGGTTTGCGGAGAACAACACCGTTTATGGCCGCCTGTACCGCTGCGCCAAAAGCTGGCAGAAACGGCCCGTCGTTATTCTGCTCCATGGCGCCGGCGGCACCGACTATTACCTCGAATTTCCATTCATGGCTCGGCGCTGCAATCGAGCAGGATTCAATGTCGCAACGTTGCTGGCGCCGTTCCAATTTCAACGCCGCCCGCGTCGCCTGACGGGGTTGAAGTGGCCGGATTATCTGCTGATCGCGGAAATGGATTACGCGCAGGCCGTCGCTGAAATTCGCGCCTTGACCGGCTGGTTGTTGGCGGAAGGTTGTCCCGCGGTGGCGCTCTGGGGCAACTCCTATGGCGGCGCACTCGCGGGATTAACGGCTTGCTACGACGCGCGCCTGTCTGCCGTCGTCCTGGCCGCGCCTGGTCTCGACTGGAATGTCTTTCTCTCGGCTGCAAAGCAGATTGTCCGGCCTAGCCTCCGCAGGGATTTGCTCAACCAGCGGCCGGCTTGTGAGGCGTTGAATCAAACGGCGTTGAACCTGGCCACTCTGCGGCCATGCATTCCCAGGCAGAACCTGTTGTTGATCGAAGCGATCCACGATTTGTTTGTGGACCGAAAATCCATGGAGTCACTCTGGCAGGCGTGGGGGCAACCGGATATCTGGCGGTTGCCGCACAGCCACGCCAGCAAAATCCTGTCGTTTGGCTTGACTGGACGTGTTCTTCGCTGGTTGGCGCCGAGGTTGGAAGCCGGTCAAAAAAACAACGCATGATCGAAGCATTTATATGGTCGTGTGCCATCGGCGGACTTATTTCCTGGGCTGCATGGTATTTCACGCGCTATTTCGACGAGCGGTCGTGGTGGCTGCTTACTTTGGCCGGAGTGCTTGTCCTCGCTTTGAGCAGGCTGATCGTTTTTCCCGGATTGAAAAACAAATTTGTCAACAATTGGCCATTGGTTTACGCGATCATGGCCGCCGCTATCTTCGGTTGCGTAGTTCAGTTGTATCGGTTTTCCCGGAATAGAAAGCACTCACTACCTGTTGCAACGATTTTGATTATCGGGGCTACGGCTCTGATCACCGGCCTTCAGTTTGTTTTTCCCGAAGTTCTCACCGAGTTTCGACGGAATCGAGAAGTATTACTGGCGGGTGAGTGGTGGCGGATGGTGACGCCGCTTTTTGTGCAGGCATTCGGTTGGCCGCACGCTTGCGCCAACGGAGTGGGAGCGATTTTTCTTTGCCCTCTGGCGGAAAGATTTTACGGCAAGCGATTATTGGCGCTCTATTTCGTTCCCGGGATTTTGGGCGAGATTTTTGCATACCAGTGGTTTCCGAATGGCGCAGGATCATCCCTCGGACTCGCCGGAGTGTTGGGAAGTTTGTTTGCATTCACCTTTTCCCATCGTTCGGAGATTTCCGGGTCGGCATGTATGTTTTCGATTGTTGGCACCGCCGGTGCGGTTGTTATGTGCTTTAATCGAGACGCTCATGGTCCGCCGATTCTTATTGGATTTCTGTTAGCGAGCATGATGACGACCTTGTGGCCTAACAAGAGGCTGACGAACCCCGACTTTATGAACAAGGTCGCGATAACCGGTCTGTCGGGGCGCATCGAGCGCGTGAAATCATTCATTCGTGGTCTTTCGGCCCGCGCAGAGTTTTGTCTCGTTTTGTTGATCGGCTTTGGGCCGTTGATCGTCATCTTTCAGCTTCCGACTGCCTTTCAATACAAACACGTCGAGTTAACCACTGGCGGGACACTGGCATTCCCCCTGGTTGAACTGGTGATTCTGGTTCCGCTATTATGGATCGGCAGGATACGCGGCTGGTCTGTCGCCACGTTTGGTTCTAGAATCTCCTGGAAAGGCACGGGAGGCGGCATCCTCCTGTTTATCGTGGCCCAAATCGCCGAGACCGGCGTTACTTTGGGGGCGCAGATGGTCCATCCAGAGCATTCCCCCTTTACCGTGGGCCGACTGGCCGTGCTTGCTGTTCTCGTGATTTCGATCATCAACCCGTTTTTCGAGGAATTGCTGGAAACCGGTTACTTCATTCACTCGTTGCAGAAATTCGGGATGTGGCCGGCAGTATTGGCGAGTGCCGCGTTCCGTGCGCTTTTCCACCTGCCGTTTGGAATCAACGCCGTGGTAAGCATTTTTGCGCTTGGTTTGATATTTGGGTTTGTTTACTGGCGATGGCGACAACTTTGGCCGCTTATCGTCGCCCACTCGCTGGCAGATATGCTTGCGCTTTTCTATGGCAGTTATCATGCAGCCTAACCCCCGCTGGAAGCCGGTCGAAAAAACAACGCATGATTGCGCCTTTGGCAAACTTCATTGACTGGTGCGTCCTGCAAGCCGCTACGGTGCGCATCTCTCTCCGGAGAATTAAACATGAGTGAAGCGCCAAGATTCGAAACATTGAGTCCCGCAGGCTTGCCTGCGGGAAAGATGGAGGGCAACGCCCCGGTCAATGTTGATGCCATCCTGCAAGCGATACTCGGCAGGGGAGGCGAACGTTTCGGCATGGCCGCCGCCGTTCTGCGGGGCGAGCGCATCATCGCCCAAGGTGCCGCAGGGGTTCGAAAGAGAGGGACCGGACAGCGCATCACGTTCGATGATCGCTTTCACCTTGGTTCCTGCACCAAAGCCATGACGGCGACGCTCGTCGCGATGCTGGTCGAGGAAGGCAAGCTGAATTGGACCACCACATTGGGCGAACTTTTTGCCGACACGGTGAAGCCCATGCACCCGGCGTGGGAGAAAGTGACATTGCGGCAGGTTCTCGCACACCGCGCCGGCTTGCGCTTTGAGCCGGACAGTCTAGCTCAGGTGTTTAACGAGTTGGTGCGGCCCCATCGAGCCTTTCATTTCTTGAAGGCTGTTCGTAACGGAACCTTGCCGCAGCAACGCCTGGAAATCGTAAGGCAGGCCCTTTCGCGCCCGCCAGGAATCCCTCCGGACACCAAATACTGGTATTCCAACGTCGGCTACATTCTCGCGGGCGCCGTGCTGGAACACCTCACCGGTCGTGCGTGGGAAGACCTGATGCGCGAACGACTGTTTCAGCCACTGGGCATCAGCACGGGCGGATTCGGGGCGCCGGGCACCGCTGGTAAAACCGATCAACCCTGGGGCCACTCCTCAATCCTTGGCAAACCGATTGACCCGGGCAGCCCTGCCGGGAAATCCCCATTGTACTACGGCCCAGCCGGTTTGGCACACATGACAATTACAGATTGGGCAAGATTTATCGCGCTCCATTTGCGCGGAGATCCGGCCAATCCGCATTGCCAGGCCGCGCTGCTCAAGCTGGATACATTTGCGGAATTGCACGCGGTCGCACCCACCACACCTTATTCCAAGGGGTGGGTAATGCGCGGGATAACCCTCTTGGCAACTGGTGATGCCGCACCCGCCGTGACTTACCGTGCCGGATGGTTTATCAGCACATCCAGTTGGGCAAAAGGTACCCAGCCGGGAGACACCGGGCGCAGTCTCTGGCACGGCGGAAAAGAGGGAATGTCGCACAGCGTCGTGTGCATTGCACCAGAAATTGACTTTGCCGTGCTCGTCGCGTGCAACCAAGGCATCGCTATCTGGAAAACCCGCCAGACGGTCAAGGCATTGATTCGGACATTTGCGACTAAACGGACCTCATGATACTGGTCCGGCTCAGAAGTTGAAGACTGAATCCCAAGTTTGAGCGGATGCTGATTTGTTCAAGCTGCTTGAGCGATAACTTTCTCCTTCGCGTTGGCCTTGACCCACGCCGCTGGTGTGAACCCTTTGATACAACGCATGATTGCGGCATTGGCCAAATTGATTGAATGGGGATCCGTCCAGGCCACGTTTAGACGAATGCCTCATCCCGAAGGGCGCCTCCAACTGGACGAAGCGATTCAATTTCTGAATGGGCCTGATTTTATGCCGGTTGAGAGCCAGCCCGCACAACTTGTGTTTGACGACGCCTCGCGCTTCCACTTTCCCACGCCGCGACCGGGCGCGTTCGCAGAGAACAACGTGGCTTATGGGCGGCTCTATCGTTGCGCGGAACGCTGGCAAAAACGACCGGCGATTATCCTGCTGCATGGCAGGAACGACTCGATAAGTTACCGATTTGGATTTCCACAGGTTGCGCACCGCTGCAAGCGCGCTGGATTTAATGCAGTGTCATTGGTGTTGCCTTACCACTTTGAACGCCGACCGCGACAGCTGAGTGGATGGGGTGGTCCGAATCATTTGCAGATAGCAGAGGCGGCGGCCCAGGGAATTGCCGAAATTCGCGCTCTGATGGGGTGGCTGTTGAAGGAGGCCTGCCCGGTGGCGCTGTGGGGTACTTCCATGCGTGGGCACTATGCGGGATTGGTTGCATCCTGTGACGCGCGACTGGCCGCCGCCGTCCTCGCTGTGCCCGGCGTTGCGGTGAATTATTCAATCACAGAACGGATCCTCTGGCGCCGTGTTCGTGAAACGATGCGCAGACAGCGTCCGGTATTTGAAAGATTGAATCAGACTCCGGTGAATTTGACCCTGTTACAGCCAGCTATTCCCAGGAAGAACATTTTGTTGATCGAAGCGATCCATGATTTGCGCGCGCCGAAAGAGGACATTGAAAGGCTCTGGCAAGCATGGGCACAACCCGACATCTGGCGGCTGCCACATGGCCACCACAGTTGGTTATTCACACCCGGGTTAACGGACCGCGTTCTGCGTTGGCTGGCGCCGCGACTCGATAAACCACTCGTTGATGAATCCCTCCAACATTCCGTATGAACACCGAAGAAATATTTAACGCCATTTTCTGGACGCTGTTTGTCCTGATGTTTCTGATGCGCTTCTGGTTTGGATTTCGAGTCTGGCGAACCGGCGAACGACTGACGGCTGAGCGTGGTGCTCATCAACGCGAGGGCTTGTGGACGCACGTCGTCGGATACGTGTTCCATCTTCTGCTCGGCGCGCTCGTTTTGTATCTCTGGTTTCAAGGCGGCAGTCTCCGAAGATTCGCTTTTCCCGCACCGGACTGGTTGCGCTGGGCAGGCGTTGGTCTGGGCATAACGAGCGTGGGATTGTTTGCGTGGACCCATCAAACCCTCGGACAGCTTTGGTCCTCTTACTTGCAACTTCGCACCGGCCATCGGTTGATTACCCACGGCCCTTACGCACGAATCCGGCACCCGATGTATTCCGCGATTCTGGGATGGATCATGAGTCTTGGTCTGGTAGCGGCCAACTGGACTCCTTTTGTATTCGCGGCGCTCGGCACGCTGAATGTCATCCTGCGGATGCAAGGGGAAGAAAAAATGATGTTGGAACAGTTCGGCGACGATTATCGGGAGTATATGGAACGGACGGGGCGACTTCTCCCGATGATCCGAAACCTCCGGGGCGCACAGAAGAGACAGCATTGCGCATTTCTCGGCTGCTTGCTCGTTTTGCTTTTGCTCATCGCTATCTTCTTCGTCATTCCGCACGTATGAGAACGCTGCCGCCTAATCGAGATTCCAAGACAAGCACAAGATTCTTGGCTTGCGGTGTCTATGGTGAAATGGCTTTTGTGCAACAACAGAGCATGATGAAACACGTAAACTGGTGGATTATTTTCGCTCTGTTGGGTTGCGTGTGGTCTTCCTCATCCGCGTTAGCTCAAACCATTCCCGCAGGTTTGCTGCAAGAAGACTTTCGAATCATGCGCCGTTCGTTGGAGCAAGGGCACGCAGGCATTTATTGGTATACCAGCAAAGCCGACTTGGACCGAACGTTCGATCGCGCCTATCGAAAAATCGATCACCCCATGACCGATCTGGAGTTCTGGCGGCTCGCCAAACCTGTGGTTTCCCAAATCAAATGCGGTCATACGTCTCTTTCTCCAGAAATACTGCAAACGCAGACCGCAACGACAATTCCGTTCTTCCCTGCTGCGGTCAGGGTTCTGGGCGGTCACATGTACGTTTACCAGGATTTCGTTAACCCAGGCAGCCCTCTGGAGGGGGGTGAAATTCTCTCGATCAACGGTGTGTCCATGAAGACACTGTTGAAAGAAATACGCACCCTCGTGGCGGCTGATGGCAACGGGACCACAGGCAAAGACTGGCGCGTCGGCAGTGGCGGCTTCTGCCGACCCTGGCTCTACGCCCTCGGCGTTAGAAGCCCCTTCCGTGTGACCTACCGCGCTCGGGATGGGAAAACGCACATGATCGAACTGCAGGGAATGACCATGCCCGAATGGGAAAAAAGATGGCCAACACGAAATCCTGAGCCCAAGAACATCGCCGATCTCAAATTCCTGGACGACGGCAAAATTGCCGTGCTCACGATCCGGAGTTGGAACGACCATGTGGACCCGGAACGCAAGCTGACCTTTGAGGACTTCCTCAAACAGTCGTTCGCGCAAATGCAGATGAATGGAACCCGCAGCTTGATCATCGACGTTCGCGACGATACGGGCGGTGCCGATCCGCCCGGCAAACATCTCCTTGCGCATCTTTTGGACCGTCCCTTCTACTACTACAAGGACATCATCAGCAACGCGCGCGAATTCGATTTCTTTAAGTATGACCCCGCCGCGAAGACGATTCCGGCGGATAAGGTCGAACTGCGCGCTGACGGCAAGTTTCATCACATCTGGCATCCAAACCTTGGCTTGCAACAACCGGTTCAGCCGCATTTTGCCGGGAAAGTATTCGTCCTGATGAACGGCGGAAGTTTTTCCGCGAGCACGGAATTTTTGTCGACGCTCCATTTCCACAAACGCGCGACATTTATTGGAGAGGAAACCGGCGGCGGTTACTATGGCAATACGTCCGGCGCACGCGTTAACCTTGAATTACCCAACTCAAAGTTACAGTTGCATTTCGGTCTCATGACCTACTATCAAGCGGTGGGCGACGACAAGTATCCCGAGCGCGGCGTCCTTCCGGATTATCCCATCACTCACACGATCGAAGACCTGATAGCCGGCAGAGACAAAGAAATGGATTTGGCCATTCGGCTCGCGAAAGAGAAAAGAGCCCGTAATGGAGGCGCAAAGATCGAATGAAAGATTCGCCTGACAATGCGCTGCAGGCTGTCGGTAACACAGTTCCAAAAAGCTCGGATCGAGAATGTCTCGAATCCTGGGTGCACGATCGTGATGCGGATCGCCTGTGGACGTTGGTCGAACGCTATCTCGTGTTTGTTCATTCCTCGGCTCTTCGGCGGACAGGCGATGCGGCCCAGGCCGCAGAGGTCATGCGCGCTGTTTTTCTCGTTCTGGCCCGACGTGCGCGCAGAGTGCGGAAGAAAACCGTGCTCGCGGGCTGGCTCTTCCACGTCACAGCCGTCGCCTCTCGAAAGCTTACGCGAAAGCGCTTTGGCCGACTCCGGCGGCTCTGGCAGTGGATTTCCCGGAAATCGCGACCGCCCGGGGTGAAGGAATTCGACACCTCACCCCTGACCCCTCTCCCCGATCGAGGCGGAGAGGAGAACCAGACGGCGTTGCCGCCGGGCGCGACGCTGTGGACTCGCCTTGCGCCCCAAATGGATCGCGCGCTGGAACGATTGCGAACGAAGCAGCGGAACGCGGTGCTGCTGTGCGCATTTCTGAATCACGATTTTGCTTCCGCGGCCAAAGTTCTCCGCACGAGTGAGCGGCGCGTTGAGAAGCGCGTCCGGCGCGGGATGAAGAAACTGGCGAACCGGCTGGGGAAACGCCGTGCGCCGGTGGATCCCGGTGCGCTGGCTTCGGCGTGTGCGACCGAAGGTTGCGCCGCCACGGTTCCCCCAAACCTGTCCCTCGATATTTTGCAGTCGATGGCAGCGAGCCAAGGCCAACGACCGTCGCTCAAGCTGGCGCGTCACACGTTGAACACTCTGGCGTGGCTGCGTTGGCGGCGGCGATTTGTCATGGGCGTGGCGACGACCGCCGTTTTGATCGCGATCCTTGGGGGAATCGCCGCGTACATCGATTATCAGTCCGGGTTCAGCCGGCTGCTTACGCTTTATCTCGAGTTGGCGGTCCGGAGCGAGGCTTATACGGTTCGCGGGCTCACCGCTCCGGCCAACCCATGGCCAACCAACGAGCACCCCCACACACTCAAGGCGGCAAACATCCGCGACGCGTCGGAATTTTATGGCACGACCAACATCTGGCTGGCGCATCTGAACTTTTCTCGCGAGGAATGGAAGGCCGTTCAACCGAAACGGATTGCGCCGTTACCGAATCTTCTTCAACCGGACGGGTCGGTTTTGTTGCGCAACCCCAACGCACAACGGAGCGGATTCTCGGGAGTGCTTGGGTTCGATTTCAACTGGGCGCACGCGGACTTCGAGCTTGGAGGCATGGTCTTCACCAACGTAGCGGCGCGGGTCAAAGGCAACGCGTCGCATCTCCTCTCCCTTTACGGCGACAAGCGCGCGTTCAAGGTAGACCTTAACGAGTATGTGAAAGGACAAAAGCTGCAGGGCCGGGATGAGTTCGCGTTGAACAACCTCCTTCGGGATAGTTCCCGCATGGGCGAGGCGCTCGGTTATGAGTTTTTTCGCGAGGCCCGGGTGCCGGCACCACGCACGGCGTTCGCCTATTTGAGTGTGAGTGTGGCCGAGAAATGGCAGCGCAAACCGCTGGGACTTTATCTGCTGGTGGAACCGGTCGACGGACACTTCGCCGCGGAGCGATTTGGAACACGCAGCGCTCCCATCCTCAAGCCGGTCACTTATCACCTGTTCGAATACCTGGGCGACTCGTGGACAAACTACAGCGAGATTTACGATGTGAAGACGGAGATGACACCAGCGCAGCAACGACGTCTGATCGATTTTGCGCGTCTGACCTCGCTTGCCAGCAATGAGGAGTTCGCCGCGCGCGTTGGGGACTTTCTTGATCTAGAGGAGTTCGCGCGGTTCCTGGCCGGGCAGGTGATTCTCGCCAATTACGATGGAATCCTTTTCGACGGACAGAACTATTACCTTTACCTCGACCCGAAGTCGCAGAAGTTCGGGTTCATTCCGTGGGATTTGGATTCCTGTTGGGGCGCCTTCGAGCTCGGGATCACAGAAGAACGGGAACGGGCCAGCATTTGGCATCCGTGAGTGGGGAAGAATCTGTTTCTGGAACGTGTCATGGAGGTGGAAGCATTCCGCAAGCTCTATCGTGAGAGTCTGGAGGATTATCTCGCGAGGCTGTTTGTTCCCGAGCGCTTGTTTCGTCGTATGGATGATCTGGCGCAGTTGATTCGTCCGGCGGTGGCGGCGGAATCCGCGTTTCGGCTGGCACGGTTTGAGCGGGCGGTGACCGATCAGTGGCAGGATCCTCCGGCGCGTGGCGGGTTGCAGTGGGCGAATTACCCGGTGCATCAGATGAAGCGGTTTATTCAGAAGCGCGCGCATTTTGTCCGGCAACAACTCGATGGCAAATCGCGCGGGATGATCTTGCAGCGTCCGCCGCGGGAGTGGTGAACCATTTATGATTTTGTGGCGATCTCACGCACCGCTCAAAGCATGTCTCGAATCGCGGGCGCACCATCTTGACGCAGATAGCTTGCAGACGTTGGTCGAACGCTACCTGGGGTTTGTTTATTCCTCGGCACTTCGGCGGACGGGCGATGCGGCCCAGGCCGCGGAGGTCGCGCGCGCGGTGTTCCTTGTTCTGGCCCGGCGCGCGCGCAGGTTGCGGAAGAGCACCGTGCTCGCGGGCTGGCTCTTCCACGTCACAGCCGTCGCCTGCCGGAAGCTGAAGCGCATGGGCCGACTCCGACGGCTCTGGCACTGGATTTCCCGCAAGCCGCGCCCGGCCTTGCCGGTGGACGCGCCCCTGTGGACTCGCCTCGCGCCCCAAATGGATCGCGCGCTGGAACGATTGCGAACGAAGCAGCGGAACGCGGTGCTGCTGTGCGCATTTCTGAATCACGATTGTGCTTCCGCGGCCAAAGTTCTCCGCACAAGTGAACGACGCGTTGAGAAGCGGGTCGGGCGCGGGATGAAGAATCTGGCGAACCGGCTGCGGAAACGCCGTGCGCCGGTGGATCCCGGTGCGCTGGCTTCGGCGTGCGCGACCGAAGGTTGCGCCGCCACGGTTCCCGAAGGCCTGTCGCTCGACATTTTGCAGTCGATGGAAGCGAGCCGGGGCCAACGACCGTCGCTCAAGCTGGCACGTCGCACGTTGAACACACTGGCGTGGTTGCGTTGGCGGCAGCGCTTTGTGCTGGGCGTGTCGACGGCCGGGGTTTTGATCGCGATCCTGGGGGGAATCGCCGTGTACATCGATTCACGCTCCGGGTACAGCCGGCTGCACTCGGAGGTCACCCTGTGGTCGATGCGCTTTTGGGGCTGGCAGGCGGAGACGGCACGGCCCTGGCCGACCAATGCAGCGACGCCACGGTTGGATGCTAGCAGGGTTCGCAACGCACAAGATCTCTACCGCACGACCAACGTCTGGCTCGCCCATCTCAGCTTCGCGCGCGAGCAGTGGAAGGCCCTTGATCTGAAGCGCATTGGGCCGATGCCAAATTTCATTCGCCCGGACGGAATGCGGCATTTGCGCAATCCCCAGGCGCGGCGCAGCGGCCTCGCGGGTGTGCTCGGTTTTGAATTCGACTGGACGCACGCGGACTTTGAACTCGGCGGCGTCGCCTTCACCAACGTCGCGGCGCGGGTCAAAGGCAACGTGCGTTCGTTGTATGAGCCGACTCGCTCCTACAAAGTGGACCTGAACAAGTTCGCTCCAGGCCAGAAACTCGGTGGCCTGGATGAACTGACTTTTAACAGCCTGATCTCGGATGATTCCTGCCTCGGCGAGGCCTTGGCCTATGAATTCTTTCGCGAGGCTGGCGTGCCCGCGCCGCGCACGGCTTACGCGTGGCTCTCCGCCAGTGTGACCA